>Ga0207799_100009_pt1 | contig 413549 bp, 378 predicted proteins | sample TtanPargueraPR_4_FD_187742 | JGI IMG/M metagenome (GOLD analysis project Ga0207799, IMG submission 187742) | Aerobic enrichment media microbial communities from Bioluminiscent Bay, La Parguera, Puerto Rico - Tt and M2 (SPAdes) | ecosystem: Environmental > Aquatic > Marine > Unclassified ... | reverse complement strand
ATCCATAGTATACCGTTTAGAACATCTCGTGGATCTCTGGCAGGACGTCCTCTGGGATCTTTGGATGGTGTTGACGATACGATGATGGGCTCTATCCGATTCCATTGCTCGTTGGTCAGTTCCATCCTGATTTTATTACATATTTGTCACATGATGTCTAGATTTTTTTTGAGATAGCTTCTAGTTAGCTCCGTTAACTCAACGGAATACCCAAGCTCCAGCATCAATCTTTGTAATATTTCAAGATCATCATGGTGGTATGTTCTACAGTAATAATTCATTTAATTTATGTGTAACGGACGCCAATTATTCCAGGGCACTTTAAGAAGGACTTTGTCGTTAAATATCCAAACATAACTGTTTCTCAAGAAACTTTTAATGTTCAGATGCCATTGCAGCAGCTAAGGAAGGACCGGCTTTAGCAGGTTAGATATATCTCATACCATATTCGGTGGCGGATGCAAATGGACGGCGGAACACCGCGCTACAGGATGGCCTTCACCCTGGCCTTCAACTCCCCCGGTTTCAGGGAAGCCACCCCCTGCTTACCATTGAACACATCCACCAGATCGACCGTGATGGTGACCGGCGATCCGGTCCGGAAGAGGAAGCGGCCCGGCGGGAAGACGTTTTCCGTGTGGCGGATACGGACCACGGCCAGGGGGGCTTTGTAGCGGCTGGCGATCTTGAAGGCGCCCTCGTGCAGGTCCACATCCCGGCCGCGGACATGACGGGTGCCCTCGGGAAAGACAAAAAAGACACCGCCGGATTTGAAGAAATCCGCCACGGTGGCCATGCTGCGGATCATCAGCTCGCCGGCCGGCCCCGAGGCCGAGGCCGGCATGTAGCCCGCCTGGGTGATGAACCAGCCGAAGATCGGCACACGGAAAAACAGGCTTTTGACGATGGTCTTCTGGCGGGGAAACTGGGCGATGAAAAGCAGTGGATCCAGATAGGACACATGGTTGCTGACCACGACCGCCCCCTTGAGCCGGCGGACGCCCGCGTCCACTTTAATCTGCACGCGGGGGGCGAGAAAGTGCAGCAGGGCGAAAAATTCCCGGTAGAACTGGCTGTTGAGGCGCTGGAAGGCAGATTCACGCGCCTGCCCGGAGCGCAGCGCCCAGATGTAACGGGGCAGAAAAAGCAGAACGAAGCCCAGGGTGAAATAGAGCCAGAGAACCAGGGTCACGGCCGCATCGCGCCCTGTCCGCGCCAACCCTCGGCGCCATGCGTTCTCCTGACGTGTCGCCTTCCCGGTCATGGTCTCACATTTTGCGGATCAGCAGGCAGGTGTTCACGCCGCCGAAGGCGAAGTTCTGGACGCCCACCACCTTGAGCGGGTAATCGGCCAGGCCGGGGGTATGGCGGATCATGGCGCAGCGGGGATCGATGCTGTCCAGGTTGAGGGTCGGGGCCACGAACCCCTCCGCCATCATGTAGAGCGAAAGGATCGTTTCGATCGCCCCGCAGGAGCCCATGGTGTGCCCCATGTAGCTCTTGAGGCCGGATACCATGGGCGTGGTTTCACCGAAGACGTTCCGGATGGCCTGGGATTCGATGACATCCCCCATCTTGGTGGCCGTGGCATGGGCGCTGATGAAATCCACGTCTCCAGGATCGATCCGGGCATCTTCGAGGGCGATTTTAAGGGTGGCCGTGATGCCGTCCACGTTGGGAAAAATCAGGTCGCCGCCGTTGTTGTTGCAGCCGAAGCCCACCACCTCCCCCAGGATATCAGCCCCCCGGCGCCGGGCGCTCTCGTAATCCTCCAGCAGCACGGCCCCGGCCCCCTCGCCCACCACCAGGCCGTCGCGATCGGCGTCGAAGGGGCGCGGGGTCTTCGAAGGGGTGTCGTTGAACGCCGTGGAGCAGGCCAGCAGGTTGTCGAACACCGCCACCGTGGTGGTGTCGTACTCGTCCGCCCCGCCGCAGATCATGGCGTCCTGCATGCCGTAGCGGATCATCTCGTAGCCGAAGCCGATGGACTGGCTGCTGGTGGTGCAGGCCGTGGAAGAGGAGATCACCCGGCCGGTGATGCCGAACATTTTGGTGATGTTGACGGCCGTGGTGTGCACCATGGACTTGAGATAGTCCACCGCGCCGATGGAAGCGAAACGCTTGCCGGACTTGCTGAAAAAGGTCTCGTAGATCCCCCGCTGCACCGTAGGGCTGCCGTGGGTGGAACCGAAGGCCACGCCCAGGCGCCCGGACCCCAGCTGCTCGGGAGACAATCCGGCCTGCTCCACCACCTCTTTGACCACCTGGCAGGCGTAAAATGCCACCGGCCCCATGGTTTTGCGGTACTTGCGCTCGAAATCGAAAGGGATATCGGCACTGACGGTGCCGAACACCTGGGAATGGATATGATCGGAGAGCAAGCCGTCGTCCCGCAGGGGCTGGACGCCTGAAATGCCGTTTTGCAAACTGTGAAGAATTTCGTCCCGGGTATGACCGATGGGACTGATGGCGGAGGCCGCCGTGATAACAACCCGTCTTTCCATGAACGGTGGTCCTGTCAGGCCGGTTCGGGCGCCAGGCCCGCGATGTAGTCTAAAATCTGGTTGAGGGTCCGGATATTGTCCATGGCGCGCTTCTTCTGCTCCTGGCTCAACTCGAACCCCAGCATATCCTCGATTTCCCGCAGGAGCTCGATGGCATCGATGCTGTCGAAACCATGGGCCTCGCGTAAATCGTCATCCAGACCCGGGTCGACGATTTCGAACTCTTCGGCGAAGATCGTCAGAACTCTGTCCCGGATTTCATCCCTTGTCATGCAACGTTTCCTCGTGGGCGCGCACGGTCCGGCGGTTCGCCGCCGCATTTTCAAACGCGCTGATTTTATTTAACAAAATCTTGCATTTTTATTGAATCAAACCCGAAATGTCAAGCATCATCGCCATCCGTGAAAAGCGAACGGAAATGAAACCATTCAAACGGATGCCGGTGCACGTATTCGGCCAGGCGATCGGCATAGGCCTGGGCGCTGGCTTGGATGGCCGCCTGCCGCTCGGACCGCGACGCCGGCCGGACATAGCAGGGTTCGCTGACACTGAAATGATAGCTCCGGGGGCCGGTGCGGTGCGAAAAAAAATAAACCAGGGGCACCCCCGCCACCATGGCGAACACATGGGGGCCCGCCGGCAGATCCACACGCCGCCCCAAAAAATTGACCGGAACCGTGCGCTGGGCCGAATGCCAGGCCATGTCGCCGGACAGGGACACCAGCCCCCCCTTTTTGAGATGCTGAATCCCCTCGACGGTATCAAAAGGGGTGCCCGTATCCGCCCCCGCCACGATAATGCGCACCCCCGATTCCGCCAGGTTCTGCTTCTGCAGTTTTTCGATCTGTTCTTTCTGTTTGGCCCCCATGTAAAGCATCAGGGGCAAATGGTCGCGGTGCTGCTTCAGCAGATGGGCGGCAATCTCCCAGTTGCCCACGTGGGACATGAGGATAATACCGCCCATACCCTGGTCGAGGGCCCGGTCCAGGTTTTCAACCCCTGCCGAGGTGTAGTCAATGGTCTGCCCGGTCTGCAGGAGAAACCGATCCACAAAAACACCGGTAAACCGGTGGAACTGGCGCCAGGCGCATTGCCAATAGAACCAGCGGGGGCGGCCCGGCATCAGGACGCGGTAAAAGGCCGCGCTGGCAGCCACCCGTCCGGGGAAAAACAGGTAAAAACCGGTGGCCACAAACCAGGCCCCGGTGCGAAACAGCCACAGCCCGCACCAACGGGAAAGCCAGGCAAGACCGCGATAATAAACCCCGCCGATCATGTTCGATCCGATTCCTTCCCATGGCCATCATTTCTCTTTACCGCACAGACCCAAACCAGCGAGGAGCCTCCGGCAGCCGCGTCGGGAACCAGGCGTTCGAAGCCCTCCTGCTGAAACAGCGCGTCCATTTCGTCCAAGGCATACGGTTGGGGTTCGGAAAGCCACCGGCCGACAGCGGCCCGCAGGCGGGAGGGGCGTTCATCCCCGTTCCGTGCCAAAGCCATCAGAATGCCGCCGTTTCGGAGACACCGGCGGGCCGCAGGCCAAACCGCGGCAGCCTCATCGTATCCGGGAAGCTGACCCGTAAGGACCGCGATCCCGGCATTTCTAGCACCCGCAAGCGCTGCCATACCGCCGACCCGGATGTCCCCCTCCGCCGCGACGATCTGGGACGCCACCCGAACCTTTTCCGCATCCGGATCCGCCCCGGCGATGACCCGACCGGGGAAGGCCTCCGCCAGCCAGGCCGCCTCGGCACCAAAGCGCACCGGATAGACCACGACGGGTCCTTCAGGTGGCGCCGGCGGTGAAACCCCGTCCAGCATCCCGCCCTTCCGCAGCCGGCGCCAGGCTGTCCAGCGGGGGCCGATTTCACGATGGCGAAACCGCTTGCGGACTGCCGCGCGCCATTGCGCCGGCGTTCCGGCCGACCGCTGCGGCCCGGCCGCCGGGCGGTCAAACAGGCGCCGCAGCAGGGGCGGCAGAAACACAAACGCCCCGAGAACCGAAAATAGAATGCCGCCGAAGGATGTCAATCCGGCACTTCGAAAAACCGCGTGCTCGGCCGTCATCAGGGCGCCGAAGCCCACCAGGGTGGAGGATGCCGCCAGGAAAACGGTGGTGCGGAAAAGGGCCAGCCCCGGGGCGCGTTCCGTGCCGTACCGCTGGTAGGCCCGTATGGTGAAAAGGGCGTAGTCGATCCCCATTCCCAGCACAATAATGGCCAGCATCAGGGCCGGGATATCGAGCGGCCGCGCCATCAAACCCAAGATCCCCAGGGTGCCGACAAACGCGCCGGCCAGGGGCAGAAGGGCCAGCCCGGCCAGGGTCAGGTCGCAGAAAAACAGACTCAGCAAAATCGCGGCGCTGGCCCCCACCACCACCAGCATGTGGCGAAAGGTCTTCGCCAGAAACTGCCCCAGCCGATCGGCAAAAAAGACCGGATCGAACAGGCGGGCTTCGCCGATACGGGTCAAACGGTCATAAAAAGCGGCCGCCTGGTAGTGATCGCCGGGCTTCAGAGTGAAAAACTGGCGCCAGCCGGAACCATCCGCATCGGGAACGATGCCCAATAACTCGAAATAGGCGGCATCCGGCACTTGGCCCGCCATCCGGGTTTCCCCCAGAAGGTTTAAAAAGGGTTCAAAGGCCCCCGGGGCGAATCCCAATTCAGCGCCGACGGTTTGCAGGGTGTCGGACACGGCGGCAATACGTTCGGGCGTCCAGAACGCCTGCCAGGCCGCCCGATGGGTCTCCGCGCGCGCCGGTCCCGGGAAAAACGAGGACGGCAGAAAACCGGGGGCCAGCTCGCCGGCCGCCGTCATGTCTTCCAGGAGATCGGCCACCCGGTCCCCCTGGACGAGCAAGTCCGGCAGGCGGTCCGCCCGGGTCACCACGAACACCCGCTCCATGAATCGCCCCCAGACCGCCTGCACCTCGGTTTCGGCCGCGCGGGTGGCCGCCGTTACCGAATTCATGGCGCGCAGGTCCACCTGGAAGCGCGGGGTGGCGAAGACCGCCAGCAACCCCAGCAGGGCCACCCCGCCCCAGAACGTTTTCATGCCCAGGCGGCCGCTCAGGCGGCCCAGCAGTCCTTGCAGAACCGGCAGCCGGGCACGCCGTGCCGGCGGGAGCGATGGAATGAGAAGCGGCATCACCAGGTGAACGAACAGAAAAGCGCTGCCGATCCCCAGGGCGGCGAACCGGCCGATCTCGCCCAACACCGGAAAGCCGCTGAAGGACAGGGCCAGAAAGGCCCCCACCGTGGTCAGGGTGGCGATCAGGCCCACGGCGCGCACTTCCCGGGCCGCCTCCCGCCCCGTGGTGGCGCGGGAGCGGTCTAGAAACAACAGGTAGGCCACCCCGTGGTCCACGGTGATGGAAATGACCGCCCCGCCGAAACCCAGGGTCAGGACGGACAGGCGCGCCTGCAGGAGGGACATCACGAAAAGGGACGTCACCGTGCCGGCCACGGCCGGGACAAAGGCCAGCAGCCCGATCCAGGGCCGCGGAAAGGTCAGGAAAAGCAGCAGGGCAATGCCGCCCATGGCAAACAGGACGATTTTGCGCGTATCCCGCTTGGCCATCATCTCGTTGTCCAGGGCGGCCCGATAGGCCCCCACGGTGGTGATAACCACATCACCGGTGGACGTCCCGGTATTCCCAAAGCTTTCCTGCAGATCGTCGAAAAAGGTTTTCAGACGGCGTGCAAACGCGGTGTCCGTGGAGGTCTCGGCCGGGGTGGCCACCACCATGACGTGCTTGCCGTCGGCGGAGAGCATGTGTCCCTGAAACGGACGCACCCCGGGGGCCGGCGCCAGCCGCGCCAGCTGCGCCAGGAGCAGGTTGCGCAGCTCCAGGGGATCCCGGGCAATGAAATCCGCCTGGCCGATGCCCTCCAGCGAGGACAATTGGGCCAGGCTGTGCATCAGCCGCTGCCGGATATGCGCCTCGGTCAAAAGTGGGGCCACACGGTTTTCGAGATCGGTTCGGGAAAACAGGATGGGCAGGTGGCCGGTCAGGTAATGGATCAGGGCCGGCATCTGTTCCCCCACGGCCTGCATGCCGACCCTCTGGAAGAGCCCGCTGGCAACCATGGCCGCCTCCACCTCCCGGGTGATCCGCGCCAGGGCCGCGGTTCCGCCGGCATCCCGGTGGATGTCGACCGCCACCAGATCCTGCCCCGGATGATGCCGCAGGATATCCCGGGCCGCCGCGATCACCGGGTCGCGTTCGGGCAGAGTGGCCACGATATCGGTCTCGAATTCGATCCGGTAAAGGCCCGTCGCCGCCATCAGCGCCAGGACAAAGACGGTTATGGCCGTGGCCAGGGGGTTGAAATGCCGCTCCGGTTTCATGACGTCTCGTCCATGGCGGCGGGTTGGGTCCAGCGTCGGCGTATGGCCCGGGGGACGACGATGCGCTGGAAAATCAGCCGGGCAAATGTGCCCGTGTTCCGGCAGAAATCCACAAAGGGACGAAAATGGGAAATCCGGGGCGCGCCGGGATGATAATCCACGCTGATGGGCACTTCCCGGACCGGCAGCCCCTGCCACCCGGCCTTGGCCAGGACCTCCACCTCGAACTGAAACCGGCGGGCCTTCACGTTCAGGGCGAAGATTTCCGGCAGGGGGTAGATCCGGAAACCGCTCTGGGAATCCGTCAGGCGCCCCCCGCCCGAGGCCCGGACCCAGAAATTGGAGAAGCCCCGGCCGAAGCGGCTGGTCCAGGGGACGTGCCGGCCCACCATGCCCCGGCGCCGGCCCACGATAATAGCCCGGGGGCCCTCCAGGGCGGCCGCCACGAGGCGAGCGGCCTCGGCCGGGCGATGCTGCCCGTCCCCATCCAGGGTGATGGCCCAATCGGCCAGTTCGGCGGCCGCCTCGAACCCGGTCATCAACGCCGCCCCCTTGCCGGCATTGACGGCATGCCGCAGCCGCAGGAGGCCCGGCACCCGGCCCAGGATATCCGCGGTCCGGTCCGTGGAGCCGTCGTCCACGACGATGACCGGAAACCCCAGCTTGAGGGCCTCACGGGCCACCTGCTCCATATTGAGGGCGTGGTTGTAAACCGGTATGACAATGGCGAAACGCCGCCGGCTGGAACGGCCCTGATGCGCCGGCATGGAAGCCGGCCGGGGGAAATCCGGTGGTATGGAAATATCGTTTGCGGTCATTATGTCTATCGATCCGCCGCCCGGGGGACCTCATCCTCGCCTGCGTTGAAATAGAATCCAGGCCGACAGCAGCATCACCAGGGCGAAGCACAGCAGCATCAGGGCTTCCGGCCAAACCGTGGCCACATTTCCGCCCCGGGCAAACAGGTCCAAAAACGCATCCACGCCCCAGGCCAGCGGTGAAATCTGGCTGAGGTCGCGCATGAAACGGGGCATGGCAAACACCGGCACCATCACCCCGCCGATGGCCGCGGCAATCACCACACTGATGGCGCCGATCATGGAGGCCTGCTCATAAGACCGGGTCGCAACGCCCAGCAGGATGCCGAAGCCGGTGGCGGCCAGCGCCGCGCAGACCAGCACCATCCCCACCGCCCCATAGGATTGCCCCAGCGTCAGGGGCGCCGCACCGAACAGGGGCATCACAAACCGGCCGATGAGCATCATGAGGGCGAACTGGACCAGGCACACACAGAGATAGGCCGCCAGCTTGCCGGCCAGAAGTGTGAAAAACGACACCGGCAGGATTTGCAGACGCGTCATGATCCCGCTGGCCCGCTCCCGCACCAGGGCCCCGGACAGGGGTACGGCAATAAAAAAGATGCCGAAAAGCCCCCAGGCCGGCACGTTCTGCTGCACGGCCGAAGGGATCTGGTCATAGCCCCCACGGCGCGCCGATCGGGCGTCCAGCCGCATCAGGGGGTCGGCATCCCATTCCAAGGGCATATCCGCCAGTTTGCGGCGCACACTGTCCGCCGCATAGGGCCCCATGACATCGGCCAGGGCGGCGGCCAGATGATCCGGCAGACGGTCGCCAAAAGCCGCCAGTTTCATTTGGATTTCAATGCCGGCCACCAGCCGCTGCAGGGCCTGGCTGACGGCCGTGCGAAAAGCCCCGCCGGCCAGGGGATCGAAATGGGCCACCAGCCCCGGCGGCAATCCGGGTTCTGCAGCCGACGGCGTCTCTTTGGCCAGCATGGCGGCGGCGGCCGCCTCGGCACGGGCCTGCACCTGATCGGAAAACCCCGACGGAATCACGAGGCAAACCTGATAGTCCCCTTCGGCCACCAGCGCCAGGGCCGTGGTTTCATCGAGGGACCGGTCTTCCAGGCGGTCGAGGGGGATGATGCCGTCCACGGCATCCAATTGATCCCGCAGCATCCGGGCCACCGTTCCCCGGTCCTGGTCGACCCACAGAAGGGCCACCGGCTCGTCTCCCATGGTTTTGAGGACATTCATCTGCACCACGGAAACCACGATGACCAAGAGGGACGGCATGAGAAACAGCATCAGCAGACCGGCCCGGTCCCGGGCCAGCAGCCGCCATTCTTTGATCACCGATGCGAGCATCCGATCCAAATCAAATAGGCCTTCCAAAACGTTAAGGGCGCCATTCACGCCATCATTTAGACGGTTGCGTAGAAACTCCGAGATCAAGGCTTGCGAATCCTGAGAATTACCGCTATCGCGGGTGCCGCAGGCAGCGTACATCAGTACGCCGGAATGACGAATGATTCGCGTAACGCCGATATCGGAATTTCTACGCAACCGTCAGTCGCGCAACGTCCTGCCAGTCAATTCTAGAAACAACGCCCCGAGGGAATCCGCCGACGGGTGGCGTTCCAGCAAGTCTGCCGGCGCCCCCTCCGCAATGATGCGTCCGGCGTCCATGATGGCCACCGTGTCGCACAGGGCCTCCGCTTCTTCCATGTAGTGGGTGGTGTAGACCATGGAGGTGCCGTCCTGTTTCATCCCGGCCAGCAGATCCATGATGAGCGCCCGGGACTGGGCGTCCACCCCCACCGTGGGTTCGTCCAGAAACAGCAGCCGCGGTTCGTGAATGACGGCGGCCGCCAGGTTGGCCCGCCGTTTCATGCCGCCTGAAAACGTGCCCACCGGCTGATCCGCCTGGCTTTCCAGGCCCACCGCCGCCAGGCAGGCGGCGACGCGCTGCCGCAGCCGATCGCCTTTAAGACCGTACATGCGGCCGAAATAGCTTAAATTCTCACGGGACGAGAGGGCATCGTAGAGGGCGATGTCCTGGGGGGCCAGACCGATGGCCGCCCGGATGGCCCGGCGGTGTTCCGACGGTTTCTTCCCCATGATGAGCAGGTTGCCGGACGTAGGCTTCATCAGGGTGCTGCAAATGGAAACCGCCGTGGTCTTGCCGGCCCCGTTGGGCCCCAGGAGACCGAAAATCCGGCCTTCGGGCACGCACAGCGTCAGCTGGTCCAGGGCCCGCACGGCCGCGCCGGGATAGTGTTTGACCAGGTTGTCCGCCGTCAGGATAGCGGTTTCCCGGACCGGTTGTGGGGTTTGTGCGACCATCCGAATTTCCGTGGATAAGGGCTGCCCGGTCGACCGGACGGCAATCGATACGCGGCCGGGCGTCACGCGGCAAGCGCCAGTAAATCCTTGTAGAGGGCGGCTTCCCGATCGGCGCATTGGTTCAGGATCGCCGCCATGGCGGCATAGGAATCCCCCGGCCGGGCGCGGCCTTTGCAGTTCCGGGCGCCGGCCACCGCAAACTGCCGCCAGTGGTCGCCGATGGCCGTCATCTCGGACGCCAGTTCCGCGAACCGCGGTGTGGCCAACACATCGGCCGCCTGCTGCAGGAAGGCCGCATAGATGAAACGGAAGCCGGCGCCTCCCGTGCCGATCTCCTCCTGCATCCGGATCACCTGGCCCAGATACAGCAACGCTTTTTCAGAACCGAACTTGCGGGGCCAGCGCTCCACCTGTTGGGCCAGTTTGCGAATGCCCTTCACGCCGATCATGGACACCGGCGCCTTCAACATGGTCCGGCAAACTTCACGGATGCCGCGTTTGACGGCCCGGGGCAGGTCCGGCGCCGAGGGCAGGGATTCCACAAAATACATTTTCCCCTTGGGGGCCAGGGCCCCCTTGGCAAAACGCGCTTTGACCAGGTCCCGGCGATGGCAGGTGACCGGGGCTTCGAAAATGGGGTCGCTGATTTTGTAGTCCTCGCCATCGCGGCCGATGACCACAATGTTGTGCATGTTGAAATGAAACCGGTAGGCCTGGGGAAAATAGGGCAGCCAATAACCGCCGGTCTGGCAGCCCACCGGCACGCCTTCTTCCAGTTTGCGGTCCAGGGCGTCCATGGCTTTGGCCGGATTGCGAAACTGGGTCATGCTCAGTTGAACGCCCAGGCGTTTGGTCAGGCGTTTCATGATGCCGCCGGTGTTGATGCGGTAGGTGGTCAACGGCAGGTGATTCAGGCGGATAAACGGCAGATAACCGAAAAAAAGCCCCGATCCGATGCCGAAGGCCATGGATTCATTGATGTCCAGGCCATAGTGGGTCATCAGATTGGCCGCCACACCGGTTTCGCAATGGGCGGATTGGCGATGTTCAAAGGGGATTTCCATTTTACTCCCGATGGGTCTCGAATTCCAGGTCCAGGGTTGCGGGAATCGTTTGCAATTCCGCGACACTGATGCCGAACGCATCGGCATAGCGCGCCAGGAGGGCCGGCTTCAAGCGGCGGAAGGGTCCGGCTTTCATGTGGCGTTTGATGCGCCACCGGTTGATCCGGGCGTATTTGGCCAGAAGCGGCGGTTCCATCTGGTGCCGGGTCATATGCCAGGCCAAAGGACTGAGCTCACCGGCCGCCACTTTGGCGTTGATCGCCTCCAACTCCTTGAGGATAAGGTCCCAGGCCTGACTGAGGGCCACTGTTTTGGGGTCCCAACCGTAGCTGGATACGGCTTCATAGCGGCCGTCTTCGCCGACCGCGTAAACAACTTCGCGCATCGGGCCTGCCAGCCCCACATCCTGTGGTACGTTTTCCTTGCGCATGGTGGTTTCTCCAGCGATTCACGGTTCAAGCGCCGACAGCAAAATCTTGTTAAATTAGCGCTCTTGCAGAATGGCTGTCAATGTCTAATTCTGTTTAAATATCAAAAGATTCAGCCTGATTATTGACTTTTATCCGGGAAGCCGGATAGATAGAAGGCCGTTTTACCGCCTTGGCGGCCTGCCGGCGACAACATAGGAAAGGGGAACCGTAACGCCCATGGGTGCCGAACACTTTGCCAGCCATGAAATCCATATGACCGTGCCCTTTCACGACCTCGATCCCCTGCAGATCGTCTGGCACGGCAACTACCTGAAATATTTCGACCGCGCCCGGTTTGCGATCTTCAACCACTGCGGCGTGGACCTGCATGAATATTCGAAAACCTCCGGATTCCTCTTCCCGGTGACCCGGACGTCCACCAAACATATCCGGCCCCTGCGCTACCGCGACGATTTTATTGTGCGGGCCACCGTGCGTGAGGCGCACATCCGGATCGTGCTCGATTTTGAGATCCGTCTGGCCAAATGCGGCACGGTCACGACGCGCGGCCGCGGCGAGCAGGTGGCGGTCAAATACCCGGGGGATGAATTGATGCTCCAGATTCCGGCCGACATCGAGAATGCGTTGACGGTTCCCGACGCAGGTGACCATGACCGCGCTTGATCGCGCCTTCGGCACCGGGTTCGACCGTCTGGCCGCCTGGTCGGATCTCTTGGATGCCATCAACGTTTTCCCCGTGGCGGACGGCGATACCGGCCGCAACCTGGTCGTCAGCCTGGTAGCCCTCAAGGACTTCCGCACGGGAGCCGACAGCGCCCGGGTGACCGATCAGCTCCTGCGGTCGGCCCGGGGCAATTCCGGCAATATCGCCACCCAATTTTTCAGCGAATTGATCCAGGCCCCGGCGACCCCCATGGGCGAGGCCCTTCACCGGGGCGCCCGGGCCGCCCACCGAGCGGTGCGCACCCCCCGGGACGGCACCATGCTGACGGTGTTCGACACCCTCGCCGACCAGCTGGAAAACGGCCAACAGGCCCGCGACATCGCCGACGTGCCCGGCCTTCTGGACCACCTGCAGGCCACTGTTCAAACCAGCCGGAACACCCTGCCCCGCCTGCGCTCCGCGGGTGTCGTGGATGCCGGCGCCCTGGGCATGTACCTGTTTTTCGAAGGGTTTTTCTATGCCCTGATCGACCGCATCGAAGACTGCCGCCCCCCCTCGCAGCGTTTTCCGGACAGCCTGCACATCAGCGCGGCCTTTCAGGAACAGGAAGATCAGGGCTATTGCGTGGATACGGTGCTGAGGGCCCGGCCGGAGACGGACACCGTCATCAAAAACCTGACCGGTAAAGCCGAAAGCGTGGTGGCCATTGCCCATGGCGATATCGTCAAACTCCATTTTCACACGGCAGACCGGGATACTGCCCGGCAGGCCCTGGAAGCGTCCGGGGCCCTGGTGAGCTGGTCGGAAGACGACCTGGCCCGGCAGGTCAAAACGTTCCAGCAGCGCCCCCTTGAAACCCGGGTGCATATCGCCACCGATGGCGCGGCTTCGCTCACCCGCGCCGACCAGCAGCAATACGGCTTCACCCTCCTGGACAGCTACATCACCACCGGCGGCGGCTCCCAGCCGGAAACCCGGGTGGTGGCCGAGGACCTCTACCGGCGCATGCGGGCCGGTGAAAAGGTGTCCACCTCCCAGGCCTCGGTGTTTGAACGCCACCAGCATTATCAGCGCCTCATCGAAACCTACCCCCAGACCCTCTACCTTTGTGTGGGGTCGGTGTTTACCGGTAATTACGAAACCGCCACCGCCTGGCAATCCCGCCATGATCCCGACAACCGGCTACACATTCTGGATACCGGTGCGGCTTCGGGACGCCTGGCCGTGGTGGTCCTGGCGGCTGCCCGCCTGGCCGCCCGCGGCGCCGACCGGGACGCTGTTGCGGGCCTGGTTCAGCAGTCCCTGACAACCTGTCGGGAGTATATTTTCATTGATCGCCTCAAATACCTGGCGGCGGGCGGGCGGCTTTCCCGGCCCAGCGCCCTGATGGGCGACCTCCTGCGGGTCAAGCCGGTCATCAGCCCCCTGCCCGGTGGGGCCGAAAAAATCGGCACGGTCAAAAACCAGGCGGACCAACTCCGCTTTGCCCGCCAGCGTCTGGATAGCGATCTGGCCAGGGCTGAGGCGCCGTTGATTCTCCTGGAATATTCCGACAATCGCCGGTGGGTCGAAGGCGTGGTGGCCGGCCAGTTGCACCAGGCCTTCCCGTCGGCGGAAATCATCCTGCAGCCCCTTTCGCTGACCACCGGGGCCCATACCGGACCGGGCACCTGGGCGGTGGCGGTCCATCCGGACCCCGAGGGCCGACAGGCAACGTCTTCAACCGGAGTGGTACAAGCCCCTGCGGATCATTCCTCGGCTTACATGGAAAGGAACACTGGATAGCGCGCTATGGACCCATTAGAACAAGAACTTCTCGATATGATTGTCGAGGCCTGCGACATCCCGCAGCCCCTGCCGGCCGATTTCAGTCCGGAATCCATCCTGATCGGACCGGAAAGCCCGCTGGGGCTGGACTCCCTGGACGCCGTGGAAATCATTGTCACCGTCCAAATGCAATACGGCATCCGCATCGACGCCGAAAAAATCGGCCGCACCATCCTGCAGTCGCTGAAAACGCTGGCGGATTTCATCCGTCAGGAAAAAGCGGCCGACTGAAACCGGGTTATACCGGATAAAACCGTTTCCTGCGCCAGGGCCCCTCGCAGCGGCAGCCCATGTCCAGCAGGGTCAGCAGGATGACCGCCTGAAGGGTCGGCGGCGCATGGGGGAACTCCCGATCCAGGTAGGTGCGGACCGCCGGGATGTGGCGCATGTGGCCCAGGCGTGCGTAAATTTCGGGAATCGCCAGGCCCGGATGGTCTCCTATAACCCCGGCCAAAACCCGCTGGAAGGTCTCGTCGTCCCCAAGCAGCTTTTCCAAAAAAGCACCCACGGTTTGGGGATCTTGCATCACCTTGTGGTGATGGGCATCGGCAAACAACTGCACCTGGCCGCGTTCTACCATCTGCACACATTTAGCGATGCTGTTGCGGGTGGCATTGCGATCGGCGTCCGGCCAGACGCGGAAGAATTCAAATGTGGCATCGCCGGTGTACAGGAAATGGTGCTCGGGAATATAGAACAGCATATGATCGGGGGAATGTCCGCGATCTTCCAATACCAGGACATCGGTTGCGCCCATGACCCAGCCGGTCCATGCCACGCTGCCGAGCGGTATCCTTTGCCGGGCAAGGCTCTCGAAGGTTTCCATGGTATCGCGTGAAGGCCGCACGGGTTCAAATTTGCGCGTCCCCAGGGGAATCAGCATGCTGAGGGCTTTTTTTTTGCCCACCCCGAACGCCAATACATCACGTGCCAGGCCTGCGGCGCGGTACTTGAATTGCTTGGCTTGAAACCCGGCAAGCGTATCATAGTAGGCGTTCATCAAGTGATAAAGACGGGTAAAATAGCGTGGGGCATCCAATAGTTGGAACCCCGGCGCGGATAGATAATGGTGTTTCGATACCGCCGGAACCGCCGCCATTAAATCGTTGTTGGCAATGTGGTCGATATGACCATGGCTGTTTAAAAGCATGAATTCCCGGATCGGCCGGTTCTTCTCGATGAGCCTCTCCAGGCTGGCCCGCATCACCGGCCCGACCCCCGAGTCAATAAGATAGAGCCGATCGTCCCGGCGGTAGGCGATCACATTGGCAGCGTCCGGATACCGGTCATTGTCCCGGGGCATTTCCCCCTCGATCAACCACAGCCTTTCCGCGATTTCAATAATGTCTCCCAGCATCTCTTTCCCTTTCCGCTCCCGGCTGGCAATTAACTCTCCTCTTCAGAGCGGGAGGCTTCCGGCAGCCCTTCAAGGGGCTTAAAATTGTTTTGTCATTTTGGGCTTTAGTCTTCCCTTTGTCCCGCGCCGAGCATCGGCGGTGCGGACGGAATAAAGCGCGCGGACTGTCTGAGCCCGCCGCAGCGAAAGCGAAGGCGGGTGAGTTTCCGCGGGCTCCGGCCGCCACGACGACGCGCAGGGAAGCCCCGTAGGGGCCGCGGGACACGGGCGGTTTCTTTTGATTTCTTTTCTTTCCCGGGAAAGAAAAGAAATCATAATACCCCGGATCGATCGAATCCCTCCGGGTCCTTCGCCGGAGATGGCTGCCTATCCCGGATATTTCATGAAATGTTCGGGATAGATCATGACGGCCCTTCAGCCGACGCCAGCTTGTCCTTCATCCACAGGGCTGCCTTACCCGCCCAATCGTCCATCACATCCATGGCGCAATGGCCTTCACCGGGATAGATCCAGGCATCCTGATCGATGCCGCGCTCCGAAATGATCTGCAGGTCCGCGATGGGCACCAGGTCGTCATCGGCACCGTTGATGCTCAAAAGGGGCGGCCGGTGGCGGGGGTTGCGCAAATAGCCCGGTCTGTCGAGGGAGAACGCTTCGATGGCCGGCTTGTGCCGCTCAAGGGAAAAAGGCTCTCCCAGGCCCATGGCGTGGGCGATGGTGGCGATCATCACGGGCGGCAATTGTTGAATGTTCGTGGCGGCGAAGGCGGCCGCGACAGGCCCGCCGACATTCACGGCCGCGTCGATCCGGGGATGGCTCAGGGCCAGCCGCACGGCATAATAGCCGCCGAAACTGAGCTCATAGAGCCCCAGGCGCTCCGCGTCTACCTCCGGACGGGTTTGAAGGTAGTCGAAAACCGCGCTGAAAAGGGCGTCGTTGTCATGGGCCAAACACCATTGGCTCTCACCCGTTCCGGGGATATCAAAGGCAAACACCGCAAGGCCCTGGGCCAGGAGCGGCTCGATCAGGCCGTCGATATCGCTCTTCCAGGTGTCCACCCCGCCGGTGACCACCACCACCGGACAGCGCTCCCCGGCCGGAACACGCAGATAGCCGACAATGGATCGCCCCTCAAACGGGATTTTTACAACCTCCAGGGGCGGTTGCAAATCGGCGGCGTATTTCAAATAACATCGGATGTGGTGGCGATAGGCCACTTCCCTGGCAGGTGACGACAGGTAGGGAAAGCGGGCAATATAATAATAGATGGAAGCGATCTTCCAGTTATTTTGTGCCGCCTCAAATTTTCCGGCGGCCTCGGCCCGGTCGGCGGCCGCTTCATAGCCGGCTGCGACCTGGGACAATTCATAGACCCAGGATCCCGGTTCGTCACCCCTGGGATCGTGAACCCGCCTGAGGGTGCGATCCAGTTCGCCCTCGGGAATACCCATGTTCACCCACCCCTGGAACCGATCGTTTACAAAAGGCCGCACGCTGGCGATGCGGAGAATCAGCGGCTTGCGAAAAATGAATCCAAGAATAACCAACGCCAAAAAGAGCAGGCCGAGAATATATCGATTTTTTTGCATAGCCGTACTTCCTTTCCTTTCAATTTAGCAACTAAACTGTATGCCCAAAAAAATTTAGGTCGAATCGCGCTTCAAATAGCGATCCAGCCGGCTTGCGATGATGTTCAAAAATTCCATAAACTCAGCAACGCGCTTCTCGTCGACCCCCTGGAGCTGTCGGAAGAAGTCACCGTCCATTTCCTGGTGGAAGGCGTCATGCCAGTGAAATATTTTCCAGCCCGCCGCGGTAAGGGAAAGGTTTTTCTCCTTGCCGAAGAGGGGATTGCGGTCTTTAACGATAAGGCCCTTGCGTTCCAGTTTGGCGATCACCTGGGATACCGCCCCCCGGGTCACTTCAAAATACCGGCACAACTCCGAAGGGGTGATGTCCTTTTGGTGTCCGATCGCTTCGATGGCGTGGATCTCGGCGGTATGGAGCTTGAGACCATCGCCGAAATCGACCCCCCGCTTTTCAAGCCGGTTGAGCTTGCCGGCCACGATATAGAGCTCCCGGATGACTTCACTGATGGTTTCCTGACGAATGCCCATACGGTTTAGCTACTAAACTGTTTTGGTCTTGTCAAGCCACTTTTGCTAACCCTTGATTCAGGGATAAGTGAAAGGCTTCCCTTGAAGGGGGCGTAAAAATAGTTTGTCGTTTTGGGTTCTGGTGTCCCCATTGTCCCGTGCCGAGCATCGGCGGGGCGAACGGATTAAAGCGCGCGGACTGTTTGAGCCCCGCTGAAAGCGGGGCGAGTTTCCGCGTGCTCCGGTCGCACCGACGACGCGCAGGGAAGCCCCGAAGGGGCCGCGGGACACGGGCGTTTTCTTTTGCTTCGTTTTCTTTCACGGGGAAGAAAATGAAGAAACCTCTTTAGAAAAATCACCTTAAGCTAAAGAAACCTCTCCGGGTCCACCACCCGGGGTGGCGGGGTTAGATCAAAGCAAAAAAAAACGACGGGGGCGGCGAAAACTGCGACGGCTTTAAACTACCGTCAGGTGCATGAAACAGTGGGAAAACCGCCCGCTTTCCGGGATAAAACAGAGCAGGCGCTGACCCGGTTTCAGTTCACCGGATTTGAACAGATCTTCCATAATCAGGTAGATTGAAGCGGCACCGACATTGCCGGTGGTGTAGAGGTTGGTGAACCACTTCTCGTAGGGGATTTCGAAGTCCGCCGCCTGCATGCCGGCATAAAACTTCTCCCGGAAATAATGGGAGGAGTAGTGGGGCAAGTACCAGTCAATGTCTTCCGCTTTAAGCCCGTGTTTGGCGACAACCTGCTCGAGCGCGCGGGTCTTTGTTTTCACGATTTCGCGCCCCAGGAGCCGCACATCCTGGCGCACGGCCAGAAGATTCCGGCGCACCGCCTCGGTGACCGAGGATGCCGCCCGCCAGCCGCTGACCCGGCCATCGTCCTCCTGCCAGCCGCCGGCATACATGCAGGTATCCAACTCGCCGGCGAAACTGACATTTTCGATCCAGTCCACCTGCAGGGAAATGCCATCCGGATTTTTTTCCGGCCCGATAAACGCCGCCCCGGCGCCGTCGGACAGCATCCAGCGCAGGAAATCAGCGTCAAACGCCAGGATAGGCTTCTTTTCAAGATCGGCCTCGGGATCGGCACTGACCGCAAAATAGTTGGCCCGCAGGAAAGACGAGGCCAGTTCCGAGCCGGTGGCCACGGCATTCTTTGAAAGGCCGGCTGCCACATTCATGCAGGCGTATTTAAACGCGGTCATCCCGGCAATGCAGATACCGGCGGTGGTCACCGCGTCGCAGGGCGGCAGTTCCAACTCTCCCGCCACCATCAGGGCATGCCCCGGTAACAGCAGATCGGGGCTGGTGGTGCCGCAGCAGAGGCATTCGATTTCCGCCGGCGTAAATCCCTTATAGGGGGTGAGGTTGCGCACGGCCTCGGCCGTAAGCTGGGCATTGTTGTGGGTAAAGGCCCCGGTGGCGGGATCGATGGCGTAATAACGCTGTTTGATCCGGTTGCTGCGCAGGGTAATCGCCTTGGCCTTGGAAGGCAGGGCATTGACTTTGCCCAGCACATCTTCGATGTGCGCGTTGTCTACGGGATCATTGGGCAGAAAAGACGCCAGATCGTTGATAAATACGTTCATGCAAACCTCGCGGGTAGGGCGCGATGCGCCGGCGGTTCATTCCCGCAGAACGGGCTCACCGTCAGGGTTCCAATCGGTTGCTGGCAAAATAGGCGACCGCTTTTTCGATCCTGGCTTTCCGCAGGCGGAGCGTAACTTTGGCCGCCACAGTGGCCAGCGGCGCCAGAACGACAATCGCCACCAACAGATAATAGAAAAAACAGCTTACACGGCGTTGGCGCGCCGGTGCCCCGGGCCCGCCCTTCTTGCGGATGAAGCGGGACCAGATATTGAATATCTTCTGGATGCGTTTTTCAAAAATGATATAGGACGGCTCGACCCGCACCGCCCCGACCGCGTTCAGCACCTGTTGATCCAGCGATCGGATATCGCGCTGAAGCGCCCTGCGAATGATGAGGCCGAACCGGGAAGCGGCCCGGATGTCGGCGTCATCGACCCCCGGCCGGGGGAAAATACCCCACAGACGATCCTTGCGCCCGGTCAGCATCCAGTAGGCAATGGTGGCAACGCCCACGAGATTGCTGGCCCGGTCCCCCAAAACGATATTGCCCACCAGGTGGCCGCCCAATCGGTGGATATGGCGTTTGACACGCTCCTGGGCCAACAGCCACATGTTCCGGCAACCGATGACCGTCACCACGGGCGTCCCCTTTAAGAGGCGCTCGGCAGCCGTAGACTGCAAAAAGGATTGCATCGGGATGGAAGGGGCCAGATACCAGACCTGGTAGGCCAGGATGACCAGATCGAAATGGTGGTCCTTGGGGAGATCGAGCGGCGCCAGGGAGCAGGGCTCCCCCGCCACCGATTCCGGAAATACATCGCAGAATTCCTGGGTTGACCACGGAAACGGGTAGGCCGGCTGGGGGGAGAGAGTGATCGTCGTGATCCGGGCCGCGTTGACCGAAGTAAGGGGCTCCAAAATGGATGTTACGATATCCGTCAACTGACCGGACTGGGAATATTGAACAACCAGGACCTTCTTCATTGCGGTTTAAGGGCGCGTCCTTCCGGCGCAGCTTTAACGTGTACTTAAATCAAAAACAGGTTAATTTGACGTTTTTCACCCAAAAAGTCAACCGGCTCAATTCGCTGCCCGGCAGTTTTTCCAGCACAGGGGATCGGAAGCCAGATAGTCTCCGGTCATCTGAAACGCCGCCCCGCGGCAGCCATAACATTCCGCTCCGCGGTCACAGTCTCGGCAAGGCCCTTTGATGGTCTCACGATACCGTTTCAGGTTCTGAATCACTTCGCTGTCGCGCAGGATGTCGGCCAGGGGGGTTTGCCGAATATTGCCCACGGGAATCGTCACGCCCACGCAGGGCAGCACATCCCCGCGCGCCGTTACCAGGCATGAAAACCGATGACGCAGGCATTTGTTGCCCACCAGGGGGGGCTGTGGCTCCCAGACATGCCCGTAGTGTTCCCGGTCCAGGCGGGCAATCGCATAAAAAAGCCGCTCCAACTCATCGGAGGGGACCGACAGCTCCGGATGATCCACCGCATTGGCCTGGGGCGTGATGATCTCAAAATAGGGGGCGATGCCCTGGTCGCGCAGCCACTGCCACATGGTCAGGATTTCGTGTCGGTTCTCCTGGCAGATGACCGTGCTGACGGCTAAAAACAGGTCCGCGGAAGGATAGCCGACCTTTTGGAGATGCGCCAATGACTGTCGAATCTGGCGATAGCTGCCGCGCACACCGGTCATACGGTCCTGGGTGGCTTCATCGAAAGAATTCATTTTGAGGACGACCCGGACCTGCCGGGCGGCCAGCGCTGCGGCAAAATCGGCCGAGATGCCCGAACCGTTGGTAAACAACTCCGCGTCCAGCCCCTGGTCACGGATAAAGGCGATCATCTCAAGAATATGCGGATAGATCGTCGGTTCCCCCCCTAGAATGATGATCTTCCGGGCCCCCAGGTCGGCGGCCTGCTGAATGACATCCCGAATCTCGGACCGGGACAGTTCCTGGGACACATCCGGGTGGCGCGGTACGTAGCAGTAGGGGCAACGGTAGTTGCAGCGCAGGCTGAACTCGATCTCCATCGACAGCAGCCCGTTGCGCCGGGCCGTCTCCTCGATGTCGGCGAGCGGAAATTCGAAATCCGATGTCTGAATGTAACAGCTGGCCATGAAAATAATCCTTTGATGCGGCGCCGGCGACAGACGCCATTAAAAAAAGCCCCCGCAGGGACCTTGGTCATTCTGGGTTGAGCCAATCCTGCTGATCTGTAACACAACCGCGACAGCATTACCAGGCAGCGACCAAAACAGCCGGGATCACTGTGGCAGGGGTAGCAGCGAGGCCAACTCGGCCGCCATATCCGGATGCGTACGCTTCAAGGCATCATAATGCCGACGGGCACGGTCATGATGCCCCAGCCGGCTCAGGGTCAATGCCATGTTGAACCGGGGGGCCGGCATTTCCGGGGCCACGCGCAGCGCATTCTCCCAGGCGTCCAGGGCGTCGTCATCCTGATGGAGACCGTCATAGCAATTGCCCAGGTTGTACCAGGCCTCGCCGTCGGCGGGATCGATCCGCAGGGTTTCGCGGAAAGCGGCCACGGCTTCGTCGTAGCGTCCCTGCCCCCCGAAAATAACCCCCATGTTGTAATAAGCCTTGGCATAGCCGTGGTCAAGCCGGGTCGCGGATTGGAAGGCCGCCAGGGCCGCGTCGACCTGTTCCAGTTGGAGGTGGCACAAGCCCATGTTGTAATAAACGCGTTCATCCTCGCCATTCGATGCCAGTTCCAGGCGATAGGCCTGCAGCGCAGCGGCAAACTGCCCTTCTTCAGCCAGCCGGTTGCCAAGGGCAAACCACCGATCGGCAAGCTCGCCTTCGTCGGGCATCATGACCACCACCAACAGCGGATCGCCCCCGATGCGGGCCAAGTGCAACGGCGTCTGGCCCCTGTTGTCCGCCAGGGTGGGGTCGGCGCCGTGTTCCACCAAAAGGGCGCTTGTCTCCACAAATCCCCGGAAAGCAGCCAGGTGCAGCGGCGTGCGGCCGTCCTTGTCCCGGGCATCGATCTTCACGCCCGACTGGATGAGCAGCCGGGCGGCTTCCACAGCGTTATGGTTGGCCGCCACATGCAGCAGCGTTTCGTCCTTGAACCCCGTTTTCATGGGGTCGGCACCACGTTCGATCATCTGCTGAAGCTGCACGGCATCGTTGCCGCGCACGGCATCCTGGATGTAGGGCCCGCAGCCCGCCAGCAAAAAAAGCATGACCAGCATAGCGACACCGGCCGTCAACCGGCTACCGATTTCTTTTTGATCGTTGTTCATCATCCATTTACCAGAGGGGTTACAGCAAGGCCTAAAACCACATTTAGCGGACACCAAGCCCCTTCTTGAAACGAATACATGCCATCCCAGAAATGAGCATTTGGGGCGCTGATAAAACCCGCTCCAACCGTCCAGTTTGGAACAAAAGAACCTTTATGGTTGGGTATGCGTTTGCGTCCAGAAAAGAGGATTTTTTGATCTGGCCAAGGCCGCACAAGGATTTGCGGTGAGGCGTACGCCGGTACGCCGCAGCCGCTAAATCCACGGAGAACGACGGCCAGGACCGAAAAGACCTTTTCTGGGCACAAACTAGCGGCAGGCTACTTGATCCTTAATCCGCTTGACATGCCCCCGGCCCAGCCCCTTGACCTCGCAGCCCAGTTCAAAGTAGCGCCGGATCCGGTCGTCATCGAGCAGATTGAAGCAGTCGATGACCGCCACCGGCCGGCCCGTCATCCGGACGACGCTGTCGGGATCGAGCTCGCGATAGGCCTGATGACCCACCGCCAGCACCAGGGCATCGACACCGGCAAGCGCCTTTTCCAGTCGATCATAAACCGCCAGGTCCTTGAGTCCCTCCTGGTTCCGGAAAAATCGGGCCATGGAATGCCCCGGGGCCGGGTAGTGGTCCTGTTTCTCCATTTCCCACCAGCGCTTGACATAGGGATCGTGGACCACCACATCCGCCCCCATCTCCGCCAGTTTGCGCACAATCAGCTCCGATCCGCTGTAGCGGGTGTCGCCCACATCCTGCCGATAGGAAGCCCCCAGAAGCGCCACCCGGGAAGCGGCCACGATTTTGCCCATGTTGCGCAGGGCGTCACGCACCAGTTGGACGGCATGCAGAGACCGGGTGTCGTTGATATCGATGGCCAGGGGGGTGATCTTGAAAATGTCGTCTTCAAACCCCATCAGGGTGTTGTAGGACCAGACGCCCAGCCCCCCGTCCTTGGGCAGGCAATAGCCGCCGATGCCGGGCCCCGGGAAAATGATATTGGAATGGGTGGGCCTGACCTTGATGGCCTCCACCACCTTGGTCAAATCGACGCCATTGCGCTCCGCAAAAAGGCTCCACTCGTCGAGAAAGGCCAACAACGTTGCGCGGTAGGAATTTTCCACGATCTTGCAGGTTTCGCTCTCGATGGGGCGATCCAGGACCGTCAGCGGGAACTGCTCGACATTCAGAACCCGGGACAGAAAGTGGACCACTTTCTCACGGGCCGAATCGTTGATGCCGCTGCACACCCGCCAGAACTCCTTGATGGAGGCCACGTAATCCCGTCCCGGCATGACCCGCTCGAAACTGTGCGCCAGGCAGGGTTCGGCATTGGCCAAACCGCGCGCCTCGAAAGCCTTTTTGATGATCGGGTAGGCGACATATTCCGTTGTCCCCGGCGGTACCGTGGTTTCAATCAGTACCAGGCAATCCGGTGGTATTTTATCCCCGATGACCTTCAAACTCTCCTCGAGAGCCTTGATATCGGCATGCCCCTTGCGCACGTCGCCCAGGGTTTCCTTGAGATAATCACACTGGACGTCCACCACGACGATATCGGCCAGGGTCAGCGCATCATACGTGTAGGTGGCCAGAAGGGTCTGCTTCTCCTTGACGCAGCGTTCGATCAGGGGAGCGACCTCCGGATCTTCCGCCTCCACCGGTGCCCGGCCCTGATTGAGGTAGGGGATCTTCCAGAAAGATCGTACCGACGGCCGCTGCATCCCGATGACAAAATAGGGCGAATCACCGGAAGTTTTATCCGCTGCATCGGCCACCACGCCGGCCATGACCGCCCCGACGAAGCCCACACCCATGACCACCACGATTTCGCGTCCGGCGGCCCGTTGCTTATCCACCGTCTGCTGCAGCCGTTCGAATTCACGGGCATAGTCCTCTTCCGAGGGCAGGGCAAACACCTCGCCGTTGGGGGCCATGGACACCGGATCCGCTTGTTTCCCATCAGCCATCATCAAACTCTCCTTTCATCGAAAATAGATCCCTTCGAGGCGCCTTGCGACGTCCCTGAGCATGATAGAAGGGAGTGAGCCCCCCTATCAATGGGCAGTACTTCTCCCGGGCCCCCACCAGATGCGGGGGGGGTCGATCAAATCCAAGACAGCCCCTCACCCCGCCACCGATTCCAGATAGGCACGATAGGTGGATGCGATCCCCTCCCGAAGCGAAATCGCCGGCCGCCACCCCAACCGCGTCAGACGCGATACGTCGAGCTGCTTCTTGGGGGTGCCGTCGGGGCGGGAAGCGTCCCAGATGATGGCGCCGCTGAAACCGACAATATCCCGCACCATTTCCGCCAGTTCCCGGATGGTCTGATCTTTGCCGGTGCCGACATTCAGCAGAAAGGTTTCCGGCCGCAGGTTGGGTCGATCCGCCGCTTGCGCGTCGCCCGGAGAGGCCTGGCAAACCGGGATCAGGGTCTCATCCGCCTGTTCCATGACGAACAGACAGGCGGCCGCCAGGTCATCCACATGCAGAAATTCACGATAGGGCTGCCCGGTCCCCCACAACACCAGTTTTGGTGCCGGCGTTCGCGAAACACGGGCGCCACCAGGCTTGTCCGGAATTCCCAATGCTGTACGCAAATCATCCGGTATCGTTCCATGGTGCCGTTCATCCCGCGTGATGGCATCCCAGTCCTGCCGCTCGGCCAGCTTGGCCAAATGGCATTTGCGAATCAGAGCCGGCAAAACATGCGACGACTCCAGATCGTAATTGTCGTTAGGGCCATAGAGATTGGTGGGCATGAGGGAGCGATAGTGGGTGGCGTATTGACGATTATAGGATTCACACATCTTGATGCCGGCAATCTTGGCGATGGCATAGGGCTCGTTGGTCGGCTCCAGCCAGCCCCCCAGCAAAGCCTCTTCCCGCATGGGCTGGGATGCCAACTTGGGATAGATACAGGAGCTGCCCAGAAAGAGAAGATGTTGGACCCCGTTCTCGTAGGCGGCGTGAATGACATTGGTCTGGATCATCAGGTTCTGGGAGATAAAATCTGCCGGGAAGGTATTGTTGGCCTGAATGCCCCCTACCCGTGCCGCGGCCAGAATGACATGATCCACGGGGTTTTCCATAAAAAAACGACGGACCGACGCCTGATCGGTCAAATCCAGAGCCGCATGCGAGCGGGTCATCACGTTTTCGAAGCCTTCTTTGACGAGACGGCGCTGGATGGCGGAGCCCACCATGCCGCCGTGACCGGCCAGAAAAATCCGCGCTTGCTTGTTGATCATTATTTCATTCTCTTCCCGAAACGTTATTCGGTATGCCGGACCACCGGAAAACCGGCGATATTGCACAGGCGGTCCCGGTCGGCGTCTTTCAGGTCTTCACTTACCATGCCACGAACAAGTTCATCGAAGGATATCGAAGGTTCCCAGCCCAGCACCTCACGCGCCTTGGTGGGATCCCCCAGGAGATCGTCCACCTCGGTGGGGCGGAAATAGCCGGGATCGATGCGAACGACCGTGTCGCCGCCCCTCAGGGCGGAATTTCGTTCGCCCTCGACGGCATCCACGATGCCTTTTTCGTCGATGCCCTCCCCTTCCCATCGCAGATGGACACCGACCTCGTCGAAAGCCGTCTCCACCAGTTCCCGGACCGAATGGGCCACACCGGTCGCAATGACATAGTCGTCCGCTTCGGCCTGCTGCAATATGCGCCACATGGCCTCCACATAGTCCCGGGCATGGCCCCAGTCCCGGCGGGCTTCGAGGTTCCCCAAATAGAGGCAGGTTTCGAGCCCCATGTGCATTCTGGCAACGGCCCGGGTCACCTTGCGGGTCACAAACGTTTCCCCGCGTATGGGCGATTCATGATTGAACAAAATGCCGTTGCAGGCGAACATGTTATAGGCTTCCCGATAATTGACCGTAATCCAGTAGCCGTATACCTTGGCCGCACCATAGGGGCTGCGGGGATAAAACGGCGTCTTCTCGGTCTGGGGCGTCTCCCGGACCTTGCCGTACATCTCGCTGGTGGAAGCCTGGTAGAAGCGCACCGACCGCTCCAGTCCCAGGATGCGGATGGCTTCCAGTATGCGCAGGGTGCCCAGGGCATCCGAGTTGGCCGTGTACTCGGGCGTTTCGAAAGACACCTTGACATGGCTCTGGGCCGCCAGGTTGTAAATTTCGTCGGGCCGCGTTTCCTGGATGATGCGAATAAGGTTGGTGGCATCGGTCAAATCACCATGGTGCATGTAAAACCGGACGTCTTCCTCATGGGGATCTTTGTAAAGATGGTCGACCCGCCCGGTATTGAAACTGGAAGAACGACGTTTGATGCCATGCACTTCATAGTTTTTGGAAAGCAGCAGTTCCGCCAAGTAGGCGCCGTCCTGCCCCGTTATTCCGGTGATCAATGCTTTTTTCATAAATTCATCAATGCCCTTTGTTGCAACTTTCACTTGGCCCCTTGGATCCTCGGATCCTGGAACCCTCACAAAGCCACCACACCCCCTGACGATGCATTCGCTTCACATCGCCCCAGGGCGCGACAGGCCTTCAGTGTTTCGCCCTTAATTAGCGCCCGTAGTCATCTTCAAAACGGGCGATATCGTCCTCCTCGAGATAACTGCCGGTGCGCACCTCAATGATCTCCAACGGAATCTTGCCCGGATTGGCAAGACGATGGGGGGTCCCGATGGGAATATAAGTGGATTCATCCTCCCGCAGAATGAATTCCTCCGCCCCCCGTTGCACCATGGCGGTGCCTCGTACGACAATCCAGTGCTCGGCTCGGTGGTTGTGCTGCTGTTTGCTGATGCGGGCCTCGGGTCGGACGACCAGGCGTTTGACTTCGAAGCGTTCGGAGGCCACGAGGCTGTCCACCGTGCCCCAGGGCCGATACACCATTCGATGCCGTTCCGATTCGGACCGCTGCTGAAGCCGTAGTTGTGCTACCAGGTGTTTGACATCCTGAGCCCGTTCGCGGGGGCAGACAAACACCGCATCCGCCGTTTCCACGACGATATGCCGGTCGACACCGACGGCGGCCACCAGACGGTGTCCGGCATGAACCACCGAACGGGTGACATCATGAAGCAGGGTATCGCCGCGGGTGACATTGTCGTTGGCATCCTTTTCCCCCGCATCCCAGAGGGCTTCCCACGACCCAAGGTCGTTCCAGCCGGCATCCAGCGGCAGCATAGCGCCCAAGGCGGTCTTCTCCATCACGGCATAATCGATGGAATCGGCCGGGCACACAGCGAAAGCATCGCGGTCCAGACGGAAAAAATCCAAATCTTCCCGGCCGGCGGCCAGGGCATTTTCACACGCCGCGACCATCGCCGGCACCAGGCGCCGCATCTCTTTGAGCAAAACAGCGGCGTTAAAAAGGAACATACCGCTGTTCCATAAATACGCCCCGGAAGCCAGGTATTTTTCCGCTGTCGCACGGTCCGGCTTCTCCACAAACGCCTCGATGGCATACCCCTTGGTCTGCGAGGATAAAGCGTCCAGTGCCGGCCCCTGTTTGATATAGCCATAACCTGTCTCCGGCGCCGTCGGGACGATGCCGAAGGTCACCAGGCGACCTTTGGCGGCCAGGACCTGCCCGGCTGCGACCACCTGGCGAAACCTCTCCGGCTGACCGATATGGTGGTCAGCCGGCAGGATCAGGAGGGTTGGATCCGTGTCCTGCCGGGCCGTATGCAATGCCGCCACGGCGACGGCCGGGGCCGTATTCTTGCCCATGGGCTCCAGAATGATCGCACCCGGCACAATCCCCCGCTCCCGCATTTGTTCGGCGATCATAAACCGATGGCTCTCATTGCAGATCACGATGGGGGCAGCGACGTCTTCCATGCCATCAAGACGCGCCAGCGTCTCCTGAATCATGGTATGCTTTCCGGCCAGCGCCAATACCTGTTTGGGATGAAGCTCCCGGGATAGTGGCCATAAACGGGTGCCGGCCCCTCCGGCTAAAATGATGGGTACAATCATCTTACCATCTCCTTATGGGCGTTGCAGGCCGATACAAGGCCCTGCACAACCCGCGGTAAAGTGATGGATCAGTTTAGAAGCAATTCGCCCAAAAGGCAACCGAAGTCCGGCATAAAAGACGATATGAAGGTGCCGGTAATAGCCGATTTCCGGCGCATCGAATGCATGGTCGGCGGCCGGAGCAGCCTTTTACCGGAAAGGGACAGTGGCACGAGAAGGCAGGATCAAAACCGTTAGGCCACGGATGCGGCCGCAGGTTGCAAGACGTCTATCGTAAAGGAAGATAACGGGCGGGCAAAGGCACGGGTTTTGGTTTTCGATTTACGTTTCAAGTGCCCGCCCGTTGTCTCAAAGCCTCCATCGGGAGAGGCGTCAACGCTGGTGGTACCCCCCAGTGGGGAGCACCACCCGACAGTCGATGCTGAATCAAGAACGTCCTTTTTCCTTAACCGGAAAAGAAAATGGACGGCAGCCAGGTTACCAGGCCGGGGAACAGCGCAATGACGATCAGGCCGATCAACTGGAGCAGCACGAAAGGCATGATACCGCGGTAGATATGCATCATGGTGTACCCCTCAGGCGCCACCCCTTTGAAATAGAACAGCGCGTAGCCAAATGGCGGGGTCAGGAACGACGTCTGCAGGTTGACGCACATCAACAGGGAAAACCACAGCGGGTTGAAATCCAGTTCCATGGCGATCGGCATGAAGATGGGCACGGTCACCAGCAGGATCGCGGCCCAGTCGATGAACATGCCCATCATGAAAACGATCAGCATCATGATGAGCAGCGCCACCCAGCGGTTCAAGCCGCTCCCCACCAGGACATCGGCCACCACATCGCCGCCGCCCATGCTGAGGAAGACGGTGCTGAAGAATTTGCCCCCGATGAACAGCATCATGACCATGGAGGTGGTCTTCAGGGTGGCGAAACAGGAGTGCTTCAACACATCCCACGTCAGTTTGCGATTACACAGCGCCAGGATGGCGGCACCGGCCGCGCCCATGCCGGCCGCTTCGGTGGGCGTCGCTACGCCCGCCAGAATGGTCCCCATCACCGCGAGAATAAGCGCCAGGGGGGGGATCAGGGACTTTAACGTCATGCCCCATTTTTGGGCGGAACTCCAGCTGCTGGCTTCCTCCTTGGAAATGGGCGGACCCAATTCCGGCTGCATCTGGCAGCGAATAAAAATATAAAGGAAGTACAGGCCGGCCAGCAAAAGCCCCGGAATGATGGCACCGGCAAAGAGGTTGCCCACCGACGTTTCTTTCAGTCCCGTCAAACCGCCGTAGACCACCATCATGATACTCGGCGGAATCAGGATGCCGAGGGTCCCGGCCGCGCAAATGATCCCGCTGGTAAGCTCCTTCTGATAGCCTTTTTTCAGCAGGGCGGGAGACGCCAGCAGCCCCATGGCCACCACCGAGGCCCCGATGATGCCCGTGGTGGCCGCAAAGACCGTACACACCACCACCACCGCCAGGCCAAGGCCGCCCTTGAGGCCCCCCAGCACCACATAGAGGGCTTCAAAAAGCTGATCCGCCACTTTGGAACGATCCAGCAGCTGGGCCATCAGGATGAACAAGGGGATCGCCACCAGGACGTAATTGTTCATCAATCCCCAGGTGTTGTTGGCAAACATGTCGAACAGAGCGGGGATGTCGAAACCGTTGTCAATCAGACCGAACAGGGCCGCCACCGCGGCCAGTGTATAGGCCAGGGGATGCCCCAGGCAAATCGCAACAATCAGGGTGGCAAACATGGCCACCGTTAAAAATTCTGGACTCATTGATATACCCTTGCCTTTCCCTCGTCAGCTTTCCGCTTGGCCGCGCAGCACCTGGATTTCGCGGATCAGGTTGGATACGCCCTGCAGCACCAGCACCAGCAGTGTGAACGCCATGATGATCTTGAACGGCCAGATGGCCGGTGCCCAGCTGGTGGAATTAAGTTCCCGGCCCGCAACCGAGGTCTGGGCAAACTTGATCGACCAGATGGTCAGACAGGTCATCACCGGTAGAAAAAATACCAGTGTCGAGAAGATATTGAGACCGGCCTGGGTTTTCCGTGAAGCCCGCGAAGAGAAGATATCCACCTTCACATGCCCGCCGGTGACATCGGTATAAGACAGGCCGAACATGTAGTGAATACCGTAGAGAAACGTGGTCACTTCAAAGCCCCAGATGGTGGGTGCATTGAACAGGTACCGCATAAAAACTTCATAGAGCACCACCACCAAAAGCGGCAGGGCCAGCAGAGACGTCACTTCCCCCTGTTTTTGGCTGTATCCGTCAATTGCTTTGGAAAGTTTTGCGAACATAATTTCTTCCTTCTGACCGCATCCCTGTTGATCACAGGGCCGGCGGCGTAAAGCCGGGGGAAAGCGTTCCCCCGGCTTCTATCCCGAAAATTTCATGAAATATTCGGTAAAGGGTCAACCAGGTGCGATCCATCCGGCGTCGACCGAGAAGACTTTGTCAGTCGACCGGAACGCCGGCGGTGCACTATTCGTGAATCTTCCCTGAAATATAGGTTTCATACGGCCAGGGCGCCACACCGCCGCGGGCTTCACGCCACACCGAAAATTCTTCCATGAACTTCTCCTGGGATTCCACAACTTTTTTGACATCGGGATATTTGGCTTTCAGGCCATCGACGTAGGTCTTGGCGGTTTTGCGGAACTGAATCAACGTATCCTTGTCCATCTGGACGATTTCCACGGTCTTGGCAATACGATTGATGGCTTCGGCATTGAGGGAATTGATCCAGTTGATGGACCAGAGCTGGGTCTCTTTGGCGCAGATGTCGAGGATCCACTTCAGGTCTTCAGGAAGTTTGTCGTAGGCATCTTTGTTGAAGAAGACATAGCACTGGCTGCCGGGCTGATGCACCCCCGGTTCGATGACGTATTTGGTAATTTCGTCAAAACCCATGGGATAGCTCATGGCCGGGGCGGAGAACTCCGCCGCGTCGATAACGCCGCGCTCCAGGGCGAGGTAGACTTCGCCGCCAGGCAGCGGGCTGACCGAGGCCCCCAGTTCATTGAGGATGTCCATGTACCAGCCCACGGTCCGAATGCGCATGCCTTTGAAATCTTCCATCTTGGTGGCGCGTTTGTTGGAGAAAAGCCCCATATCCTGGCCGGTCTGACCGCAAGGCAGGGCCTGGAGGTTAAACTGGCCGTAGATCTCCTGGGCCAGTTCCAAACCGCCCTTTTCGTACAGCCAGATATTGTAGCCTTCCGGGTTCAGCCCGAAGGGCACATCCGCCAGGGGCACGAAGGCTTCATTTTTCCCTTTCCAGTAGCCGGCCCAGTCATGACCGGCCTGGGCCGAGCCCTTGCTCACGGAGTCAAAGCTTTGCATGGCGGGCACGAGTTCACCGGCGGAAAACGGTTTGATGTCCAGGCGGCCGGCCGATGCCAGGCGCACGCTGTCGCAGAAATGCACCGCGATGTCGTAAAACAACAGGCCTTTGGACCAGGGCATGACCATTTTCCAGCGAATTTTTTCGTCCGACGTCTTGAACTTCACCCGTTTCGCGACGTCATGGCGTTCATCGGTGCCGAATTTCCCGCGTTTGGCACCGGCATAGGCAAACGATGCCGTCAATGAAAGAACCAGGATAAAACAAATGGCCAGTGTCAATTTTCGTTTCATAATGCTCCCTCGCTCGTTGGGTTGGTGAATTCCAGCATGCCTACCTTGACGCCACAGCACGATGGATCGACAATTACCGGAGAGAACTTATCAACAAACGTGCCATCCGCTTTCACAACTTAAATTTAATAATATTTCAATATGTTATGACATTCCAAGAACATAACTTCCCTAGTTTGAACGGCATTTTGTCCGAAAAACCGGACGGCTGTCTCTCCTGGCCATCAGCGGGGCCGGACGGCGCTGGCGGGCCCCAAAAAGACTATATATCATTTGATATCAAACGGTTGGAGCATCGTCCGAAAATCCGGACAATCAACTTGAATTCCGGTTTTTCGGACAGGCGGCATTGGAAGGGCACCGATTGCGACAGGGGAAATAGGATAGGGGGGGGGTGCCAGGAGGGAAGTCTATAAGCGGATGCCGTGTTTCTTCAGCATGGCATAAAAATGCGACCGGGACAGGCCGCTGCGGCGAACCATTGCCTGGATATCACCCCGGCCCTTTTGAACCAGTGTCTCGAAATAGACCTTCTCCATCAGATCTTTAAACGCTTTTAAGGACGGGAATTCGGGATTGGCAAATAATTCGGCGGCGGCCAGGTCCAGCACCGGAGGCTGGGGGGTCTTGCCTGTCTGCCCCGTGATTGCGTCCGCGCCGCCGGATTGTTGCGCCACCTTGCAGCGGGCGGCCTGGATACGGATTTCCTTGGGCAAATGCATCGGGTAAAGGGTCTGATTGGCGCCTGACGCGACCACCGCCTGGGCGAGGGTATGAAAAAGCTCCCGCACATTGCCGGGCCAGCTGTATCCCGCCAAAATCGTAAACACTTCGGGATCGACGCCCTTGGCAACGGTTCCGCTTTTCTCCGCAATCCGGGCCAGACAGTTCAGGGTTAGCGGCGGCAGATCGCCATCGCGCTCCCGCAGGGGCGGCAGGTGCAAGGTCACGGTTTTCAAACGATAATAAAGATCCTCCCGGAACTGGCCGTCCCTCACCATTTGGGGCAAATCCCGATGGGTGGCCGCAATCAGGCGAAAATCACTGCTGATTTCCTGGCTGCCGCCAACCGGTCGATATTTCTTTTCCTGCAAAACCCGCAGAAAACTTTTTTGGGAAGCGAGAGGCAGTTCACCGATCTCGTCCAGGAAAAGGGTTCCCTGGTGGGCCTGCCGGATCAGGCCGGGGCGGTCCTTGTCCGCACCGGTGAAGGCCCCCTTGCGGTGGCCGAAAAGGATGCTTTCCAAAAGATTGTCGGAAAGGGACGCACAGTCCACCACCACAAAAGCCGATGCCGACCTCAGGCTGTTGCGGTGAATGGTGCGGGCGAACAATTCCTTGCCGGTTCCCGTCTCGCCGGTGATCAGCACGTTGAAATCGGTTCGCGATGCCTGGGCGACGCTTTCGAAGCACCCTTTGATGCCCCGGCTTTCGCCGATGATATCCCGGGTATTGAGAACCTTCAGGTCGTGGCGCGACTGTTTTTCCCGACGGTAGGCCAAAGCGCGCTGAAGCGTCAGCTTGGTATTTTTGACCGGCGAGGGCTTGACCAGATAGTCCCAGACCCCGCCCTGGATCGCCAGTTCGGCCCCATCGGGGTCCCCCTTGCCGGTCAGGATGATAACCTCCGGCCGCGATGGCGCGGTTTTGATGCCCGGCAGGGCTTCGATGCCGTCGCCGTCCGGCAGCCGGACATCGAGGAAAACGATATCAAAATCACCGTCCCGCAGTTTATGCAGCCCGCCGGCCAGGGTCTGGGCACAGGTGCCGTCGTATTGCATGCGATTCACCATGCTCAGCATGGTTTCGCAAACCTCGGGGTCGTCATCGATGATCAGAATGCGGGATGTCTTTTCCATAAACGTTCTTATTCCAGCACTTCCCGGATCGCCTCGGATAAAATGGCCTTGTTATAAGGCTTTATAACGACTTTCCGGATGGAATCAATATGCCCTGACATGGCCACCGGGCTCTTGCGGCCGGTCACCAGCAAAATGGGGGTTTCCGGGCTATTTTCCCGAATCGCCTCGGCCAGTTCGATACCGTTGACTTCCGGCATGTCGTAATCCGTGATCACCAGATTGAAGGGTTCTTCGGATTCGTCGATGGCCTGCTTGGCGGCCCGCCCCCCATTGCGGGCCTCGACCTGGTAGCCGAGTTTGCGCAATACGCGCGGAATGATTTCCAGCTGATCCGGATCGTCCTCAACAAAGAGGATGCGGCCCTTGCCGCGATAGACATTGGCGGCGGTCTCGCCGGCCGCCGTGGTCGCGCCGCTGCCAGTCGGCAAAAAAATTTCAAAATGGGTTTCAACACCGGGATTGCTGCTGACCCGCGCCGCCCCATTATGTCCTTTGATGATGCCGTGGGCCACCGCAAGGCCGAGCCCGGTTCCCTCCCCTTTGCCCTTGGTGGTGAAGAACGGATCGAAAATCTTGTCCTGGATATCGGCGGGGATGCCGGGGCCGTTATCCGCAATGCCGAGTTTAAGGTAAGCCCCCTCCCGAATTCCCAGCAGTTCGGCTTCATTGCCATCAAGATCCATCTGCTGGAGCACAATGCGGATTTTCCCGCCTTTTTCTTTGAGGGCCTGGAAAGAATTGGTGCAGAGATTCATAACCACCTGATGAATCTGGGTTGGGTCGGCCATACAGGGGCTGAGATGGGGGGCGATATGAACATCCATTTCGATGTTTCCGGGCAGTGATGCGCTGATCAGTTGAACGGCTTCCTCCACCACGCCGGCAATGTCCGTCATGTGGATGCCTTCCTGGTCGGCCCGGCTGAAGGTCAGGATCTGCTGCACCAAATGGCTGCCCCGCTCAGCCGCTTTCAGGCTGCGCTTTAAATCCCTGGCGGTCTGGCTGTCGGGAGCCAGGTCTTCCAGGGCCAGTTCGGTGGAGTTATAGATAGAGGTCAATATATTATTGAAGTCATGGGCAATGCCGCCCGCAAGCGTCCCGATGGCCTCCATTTTGGTGGACTCCAGCATACGGCGCTCCATAATGATATTCTGGGTGATGTCCTCGGCACTGGACAACACGCCCACCACCTCCCCGTGGTCGTCATGCAGCGGCATGCGGTTGACCAGCATCCATTTCTTTTCGCCCTGCCGGTTGTGGACCGGCCAGCGCATGCGGTAGGAGGGCTGGTTGGTGGTCGTCACCGCCCGGTCGGTATCCATGCTCTTGATGGCTTCCGACTTTTCGGCAAACAGGTCCATATCCTGTTTACCGATGATGTCTTCCACGTCCTTGATATTGAAAAAGGCCTCAAAACTTTTGTTGGCGCCCAGATATCGCAAATCCCGATCTTTCCAGTGCACCAGCTGAGGGATATTGTCCAGCACCAACTTGAGCATTTGTTGGGATTCACGTAAATTCTTCTCAGCGGTCTTGCGCTGGGTAATGTCTTCGATAAACCCCTCATAGTAACGGATCCCGCCATCTTCTCCCCACACCGTGCGAAGATGCTGGGTCACAATGATCCGACGCCCATCCTGGGTCCAACACTCCCGTTCGAACTGCACCGGGGCCAGCCCGTCGATGGCGGGATCCACCGGCTTGCTGGGTTTGAAACAAAGGGTTCCGGGCATTTCCGCACCGGCCATCTTCAGATCCGCCAAACTGTCAAACCCCAGCATATTGGCCAGGGCCGGATTGGCATCCAGGATACGGCCGTCCGCCGAGGCCCGGAAAATCCCCAGGGCGGAATTTTCGAAAATACTGCGGTACTTCTCTTCCGCCTCGATCAACTCGCGTTCGGCCTTTTTCCGTGCCGTGATATCGTAGACGACCCCCACCAGGCCCGATATTTCGCCTTTGGCATTGCCGTAGGAGGCCTTGTGCAGAATCACGTCCTGGCGTTCCGAACCGGCCGTGGACAAACCGGTTTCGTAGATCCGAACCCCGTCATGCGCCATCAGTTCATCGTCGACATCATCGGTCAGTTGCGCCGGGCCGACGGCGCTGAAACTTTTGATGTTGCGGCCGATGATATTGCGGCGGTCGAGTTGAAACCATTTTTCAAAGGCTTCGTTGCATTCCGTTACGACGCCATGTCGATCCTGAAAATAAATCGGAATGGGGATGGTATTCATCAGGAGTTTGACAAACGCCAGCTGCTCCTTGATGCGCTGCTCGATGGCCCGCCGCTCGGAGATGTTGAACATCAGCACCACCAGGGTCACGGTGATGACCGCCATACCGATCATCAGGGCCCAGAAAAGCTGGCGATTGATTTGAAACAGGTAGGAGGTATGGTTGATGAGGGAGCTTTCAGGAGGCAGGTCCGATGTGGATATTCCAAATCGTTTCAAGAGGCTATTGTCAAACATATAGGGCTCGTCGTGGGGCGCCCGGATCGGGATGTCGGCAGGGTTCTCCCCCTTGAGCACCCGTATCAGGATGTCGCCTGCGGCCGCGCCATGGGCAAAACCGCTCAACACCTTCCCGCCCACGATGCCGGATCCCAGCATGAACTCCCAGTTGCTGTAAATGGGAGCGTCGGTCACGGTGTAAAGCTTGCTGAGAATTTCGTTGGCCGAATAGCGTTCCCCCTCGTCATCCATGTAAAAGGGGATAAAGTAAAAAATGGCCTCATCAGCCATTGCTTTGGCCTGCTCGAGAATGGGCTGGAGTTGATCGGAAACCACAAAATCGATTTCCGGCCGGTCATGAAAATCGGCAATGGCCGCCCGCACCTGGTTGCCGATGGCACGGCCGGTGGTGCCCAGATCGCCGATAACGACAATTTTGTGGCGTTCCGGGTGAAAGCGCAAGGCCATGCGCAGGTTGGTTTTGACGTCGAAATCTTCCGTCACGCCGGTTATATTGACCTGATCGCGAATCAGGGAAGGGCTGAAGTCGTTGATGCCGCAGAAGATCACCGGCACACCGGGGAACAATCGGTCCCGGAACTGCAAAATAAAATCGAACGCATTGTTGTCGGAGACGACGATGGCATCGATATTAATCCCCTGATACTTATAGGCATAGATCCCATACAGGGACATTTTGACATTGTCGTCATAGCGCTGCTTGGAATCCATATATTCGATATGCAGCGCAATATTCAGATCACTGGCGCCAATGACGCTCTTGAGACCTTCGGTCAGGCTGTCCGACCAGATGTAGCCGTCCTGATAGGAATTGAGATGCAGCACGTTCAAGCGGTCAGAAGCCAACGCCCGATTTTCACCGCCCCCAAAAGGCGCGACCGCTATCAGCACCAATCCCATCATGGCTATAAAAACACACCGTTTTGTCATGCCAACACTCCCTGTAGCGCTGCACGGCCCATAGCATCCCTTGTGGATGGTGTTCCGCCGGCATTCATCAGCCCCTCACAGATTGCAAAAATTACGCCATTGACGTATAAAATATCGACGCCGTATCCTGTCGTGTCGACCTTCACCAGACGGCTTCCAAGGCATGAGGCATCCTACCATGAGCAACCACCGGCTGCTATTCTGCAAAGCGCTGGCATTATCCCTGGTCATTCCCGCGATTGCCATCGGAACCCCTCTGGCGTCGTCCATCGCATGGGCCGCCCCGTCCGGCCCGCCACCGCCAGGCGATGCCGACGCCCTGCTGGTCGAGTGCCTGGGCACTTACTGCCAGTCGAATTCCGCGCCCTTGCGCCATTTTTTCGATGAGCGAATCCAGCCTTATCTGGATGACCGCCATGTATCCGAGTTTGTCGTCGGCCAGGGAGAAATTCGGGTCTTTATCGAACGTCATCGCCCTTATTTCGAAAGCCTCTTCCGCCGGATGGACCCCGGTGGAACCGCAGAAGATTATGCCTTCTTTATCCAGCAGTTCGTGGCGCCACCGAATGTGGAAATGGGTACCTTCTTTTTCAAGGAACGATTCGGCAAAAACGAACCGTTTCCGATCGTCCTGTTTGACGCCGCCTTCGACGGAGAAGGCATCACCACCGTGGCCGACTTGATCGCCGCGCTGCAACATTATGAAATTCCTCGCCTGGCGTGCATGGGCCATGGCATGGATTTGGGTACGTTCCGCCTGGACCGCAAGCGCTTTTTGAAACACCACCTGACCGCGGTCAAACTCACGCTGGAATGCTGGGCCGTCGACCACATCCTTGCAAAAAACGCCAGAGCCCAAATTCACATCAGCCCCGGCTTTAAAGCGGAATTGACCAACAACTACATTCGCTACTACCGCATGCTGGAACGCTTGGTGGAGGGACGCTACTATGTGATCGATGTGGCGGGCAATCCCTTTTTCATCGAGACGCCCCTCGATCTTGAACTGGCCCGGGCGCAATTGGGGCGCATGCACTTCGGGCTGTCGCCGGATCCCGATACGGGCCGTTTCACGCTGGTGCCTGCCGATCTGAATTCCGATACGGATCAAAATCCACCCGCACGCTATTGAAAGACATCGCCGCTTTGGTTCCGCGTCTGCCCAGGCCACTAAAATAGGGTTTAGCAGCATGCGCCAAACCCTATTGATTTCCTGGCGGGAGCGACGAAACGCGAATGCGCGCCCTTCCCAGGTATGAGAGTTTCTGATCTGGAAAGCACCCTGCCAATCTATTGATTGCCGGGCGGAGTTCCCGGGGAAAATGGTTGCCCCCGCTCTCGATCCTTAATGTCTGCCCGGCATCCGCTTGGGCTTATCGGTCCAATTCTTTCTTGTTTCGTTATTTGCGTATAGGCGGTATCGTCTATCACTTTTCTGACAACACATCTTCAAGGGCCTGTAAAAAAGCCCCTTCCCGCCCCTGTTCGATCAGGGATGCCGCGGCAAAGCGATGACATCCGTCTGCGGCGCCCCCTACGCGCTCGGTCGCGCGCGGAATAAGGGTCATCAAATCCGGAAACTGCCCTTCAACAATCCGAGCCCTCAACTGTCGGGGGACGCGGGCGGATATTTTGGTCAGCTTGCCCTGGATGAAACCGATTCCAGGCATTTCGGCGGGCAGATGCTGAAACCCGATAATATATTTATCCAGTGCAACCTGTTCCCGTTCGGTGAGGAATTCCAGGAAAAGGCCGATGGCTTTGACACCCATGGGCACAAAACGACCCTTTACATCAATCCACTGTATATGCGTGGACCCCGAAAGGCCCTTGTGGCGAATGACTTCGGCTTCCCTTTCAAAACACGACGATTTTAACGCGCCAAGCCTTTCGGCAATCCGAAGTGCCCCCTGCCCCTCTATCCCAAGCAGATAGTCAACGCCCGTCGTTGCGTGCCCGGAATAAAAGCCCACGGATCCAAGGAGATTCAACAGGTCAACGATCTCCTCCAGAGGTCTGTTGCTGTAACGGGGTATCGTATACCCCCCTGGACAAAGGGAAACTTCGCCCTGTTCAAGGGCTGTATTGAGCAGCAATCGATTCAGGCCCGTCATGGTTCCCGAGGACATCTGGCCGTCCCCAACCGCCCCGATCACCCCCATCAGGGCCAGCAAGGCTTTCGAATCGCGGGCCCCAGAGGAAGCCGCCTTGAGAAGTTCATCGGCAAAAAGGGCGCATACAGCAGCCCCCGATGCGTCGTTATCGCCGCTGATGCCTTCATGTTCGGGATTCAAATGAACGATCTGGTCTGAAGGGGCAGCCCCTGGCAAATGGTGGTCCAGGATGATCACCAACTGATCGTCGCGCGTATACCTGTCGATCAAATGACAGGACTGACCGCCCAGATCGGCATAGAGGATACAACCCTTTTCTGCAGCATGAATGGCCTCAACCACAGGCGCATGTACCTTCTCGATCGGGAGCAGTCGACAGCCTATGGCGAGCTTGCGGAAGACACAGGCAAGGGCGGCCGCGGCCGCAATGCCGTCAGCATCATTGTGATGAACGACGGTGGTGGGAACCCGGGAACGGCCGACAGCGACCTTGAAAAAAAGTGCGGCGGCCCTGCGGGAATCCTCGCGAAATGCCTTCAATCGATCTTTTTCCATCTTGTCATGGCTCTTCAGAGATTAATCGTCCGGATTCCTGCTCGAAAACGAGGATGCCATCAGGAGGCAAGACCATCTTGATCCTGGCACCGGATGACAGGCTGATCTCCTGGGTTGCAAGGAGGCTGAAGGTTTGTCCGCCGCACCGCACGCGCAGAACGGTTTCCGGCCCAGCCGGGAGAACCGTGCGGACTTCGCCCTCCAGGGAATTCGGCTGCTTTTGCTCCACAATGCGGATGCTTTCCGGTCGTATCCCCGCCACCACGTTCATGCCGGTGGGGAGGTCCTTGTAGGTCGTTCGTAAAAACACATCCCCATTTTCGATGAACACACCGCATTCGTCCCCTTGACGGCCGGTTCGGCCCTTTATCATATTGATTGCCGGGTAGCCGATGAAATCCGCTACGAAAAGGTTGGCCGGATGCCTGTAAATAGTCTTGGGGGGTGCTATCTGTTCGATGAGACCACGATTGATCACGGCGATGTGGCTTGCCATGGTCTGGCCTTCCACCTGATCGTGGGTCACATATACCGTCGTCGCACCGGTTTGGGAATGGATATTTTTGATCTCCGCCCGCATCTCGAGGCGCAGTTTGGCGTCCAGGTTGGACAGGGGTTCGTCCATCAGCAGGATATCCGGTTCGTTCACCAGCATGCGGGCCAGGGCCACCCGCTGCTGCTGGCCACCGCTCATCTCCTGGGGGTAGCGCTTCTGCATGTTGTCGAGCTGCATGTAGGCGAGTATAGCGTCCACCTTTTTCGCGATGCTTTTGGCGTTTTCACGCTTCACCTTGAGCCCGAAGGCGATATTCTCGGATACCGTCATATGGGGCCAGAGGGCATAGCTCTGGAAAACCAATCCAACGGTTCTTTCCCTGGCAGGCAGGAAAATACCCTTGCTGCTGGAAAAGACGAGGCGCCCTTTGAGATAGATTTCACCTTGGGTGGGTATCTCCAGTCCGGCAATCATTCTCAGGATCGTGGTTTTGCCGCAACCGGACGGCCCCAGAAGGGCGAGGAATTCCTTCTCCTGGATGGTAAAGCTGACGTTGTCCACGGCCACCACATGGCCGAACACTTTCCGCAGGTTTTTGACCTCGATAAGGGGCGTTTCCATATCTTCCGATTCCAATGCCGCGCCGCTTTAGCCAACACATTGGCTGCGATGTTTCCCGGACAGGGAGGCCTTCGTCATATCGTCCCCTGTCGGCCCAGTCTACGGGAAAGCAATTCCCCCACGACGACGATGACGATGATCAGCACGCTGATGGCGCTGGAGAACTGCGCATAGCCCTGCTCCTGATAGCGAAAGGTCATGGTCGTCAGGGTGCGGGTTTCCGGTGTGACAAGCAGAATGATCAGCGAAAGTTCCCGCATGACCGTGATGAATACAAGCACAAATCCAGAAATCGCGCCCTGGATGGACAGGGGCAGAATGATCTTGCGAAATCGCATGGTCCACCGGGCACCCAAGGTTTCGGAAGCCTCTTCGAGTTCGCTCCCGATCTGCAGCATGGACGTAATGCCGGCGCGACCGGTGAACGGTAGATTTTTGGCGATGCAGACCAGCGCCACCAGGAAAAACGTGCCGTAAAGGGCCGGGATGGGGCCGATATTATGGGAGAACAGGGCCAGATAAAGCGCCCCGAAAGCGATGCCCGGTACGAGGTAGGGCAGAAACGACATCTGTTCGACAGCCGCAGACAATCGCGTATGCCTCCCCTTGACTACGGCGTAGCCGATGAAAATGCCGAACAGTCCGGCAAGGACCGATGCGGTCAGGGCCAGCTTGATGCTGTTCCATGCGGCCCCGATGATCAATGGATTGCGCAGGATGCCGGCCTCGCCTTCCGCAAAGGCGGTATTGGCCTCTCCGATCCAGAACAGCAGGGTCAGGTGCTGTAGCGAGTAGTCGCTGGGATAAAGCGCAAACGTTTGCCATAAAATGAGCAAAAAAGGCAGGAGCACCGATATCACACAAAGCAGGGCAACCATGCCCAAAACGGGGTAGCGCAATCTACCCAGCGCCGTCGGCGAGATCTGGAATCCCTTGCCCGCAATGGTCACGTAGCTTTTACTTTTGCCGATCAATCGCTGATTGAGATAAATGATCACGGAAGAAATCGCAATCAGCACAAAAGCCAGGATATATCCCACGGAGGGGATACGATTGATGATGTTCGCGTAAATTTGGGTGGATAGGGTGTAGTAGCGCACCGGTGTACCAAGGAAGTAAGGGGTCCCGAACGTTCCCAGGATGCGGGAGAAGGTCAATATGAAACTGGACATCAGGGCCGGGAGCACCAGGGGGAAGGTGATGCGTCGCAGGATATAGGTCCGTGAGGCGCCCAGAATCTCGCCGGATTCCTCCAGCCGGGAATCGATGCTGGCGAGCGCCGCCGACACCAGGAGAAACGTGAACGGGAAATAGTGGATCGATAGCGTTACCACAATGGGCAGATACCCGTAGGAGAGCCAGTCCGGCGGACTTAGCCCCGTGAGATACTGAAAAACGCCCGCAGCCCCCCCGATGCGGTCGTTCTTGAAAAGGTTGAGCCATGCGAGTGCGTGGATATAGGAAGGGATGACGTAGGGCAGCACCGCCACCGTGGTAATGAATTTTTTAAGGGGAAGATCGGTGCGGGCCACCAGCCATGCCAAAAAGGCCCCGATGGTCATGGCGCAGGCGGACACGCTGAGCGAGATGGCAAGCGAGTTATACAGGGGGCGAAGCAGCGTGTTCTTGGTAAGCGCACTGGCAAATACGCGTTTCCAGTGGAAAAGCGTCAATTCCCCCGGAGTGGCATGGCGCGACAGGCGAATATCGGCGAACTGCCAGACAAAAGAATCTTTCACCATTTTGGCAAACGGAAGGAGGACGATGAAAAGCAAAATCGCCAGCAGAACCAACGAAATAACGATATGCGGCCGACGGATGTAGTTTTTAAACCGGCTGTAACCTAAAAATGTCCTGCGTGCTTTCATCGGCCCGGAGCGACTCCGTTTGTATGACATTCCCGATTCAGAACATACCGGCAGCCATGTATTCCGCCAGCGCCTGCGGATGCCTGCATTCTCCCCCTTCGCGTTACCTGCACCCCCCTATTGAAGGTGCGCCAACCAGAAATCGAGGACCTTTTGCCCATTGTACCAGACGTAGTTCGGATCCGCCTTCCAAAGCTTCAAGTCCGACAGGCTGTTCGAGCCCTTGGGAGGCGCCACATCTCTGCGAACAGAAAAATTCCCTAAGACATAATAAGGTTTATACCCCTGACCGCCATTGGCATCCCCCATCATCCAGTGCATCAACAGCTTGGCGGCATTGGGGTGTTTGGCCTCGTTGACGAGGCCTACAACCACGTCCGTGCTGATCCCCATAACCGGGGCGATGTCCACCATTACGTCAAATTTGAGATTGGGATCTTTTTTCTTGTCGCGCAACCGGGAATAGGCCGTAAATCCCACGGGAGGATTGTCCTGACTGGAGAGGCCCACGGCCTTGGCGACATCGTTCGTAGAACCTTGGATGATGGCATCGTTGTTGAGCAGTCGAAGAATCCACTCATAGCCGGCATTCTCGACACCCGAACTCAGATTAATCGATTGGCCAAATACTTTTTCGTATTCCACGGCCATTTCATCGGCATGCTGGACGATCGTCGCCAGCACTTCAACAAATTCAGATAGCTTCTGGGGGTCGGGGAAAATGACGCGCCCTTTCCACTCGGGCTTGGTCAGATCCCACAGCGACGTTATGGGAGGGGCACTCATCTTCGCATTGTTATAGATCAACGCATCCACACTGGCGTGATGAACGAGGAGCGGTTCCTGGTATTGCGTTGGAATGAGATCCGACAAATCCGACGGCACATAATTGAAAACCAGCTTTTTGTTATAGAGTTCATTGATGACGGTGGCGGGGTCTTTCAGGAAGATAACGTCGGCAACATAATTTTTAGCCGCCTGCTCGGCCAGAACCTTGGTGACGATCTCGGGCGAATCCATGTCGAAGCCGTTCACCTTGATGCCGGGATATTTTTCTTCAAAGGTCTTCCCGAATTTAAAAACGCGCGATGAATAGGAATAGATATTCACCTCGCCTTCGGCCTTGGCGGCCTGGTAGAGCGCTTGCTCGTTGAACGGTTCCGCAACGCCTGTTGAAAAGGAAAAACACATGGCCAGTAAGACAAGGCCAAGAACCCAAATGGTCGTTCGCATGGCGATTCTCCTTTCACGATAATTGTTTGATGACGCCTTTCATGAATCGTTGTTTAAATGAACAAAAAAACCGCGCTGATTCAGCGCGGTCGGATTCATTTCAAATTGTTGTCCTCACACCCATCGTCGGGAGGAATGGGTCTTTGGATAAAGATACGTTGCGTAATGCCGACAATCATTCCTGATCCCCCTCATAAAGCGGAGGCTATCCGTCTATTTTGAGCGAATGCTTACTACCTAAACCTTTCACCAGGCAAATTCAAGAAATATTCAAGTGAGGACTGGAATTTTTTGAATGCTATCGGCGCTGGATATTTTCGACTTGCATGCGGTGTGTGATAAAAAGCTTTTTCAACAAATTAAGCATCATGAACTAAAATGTGAAGCTGGAATTTGGAACTTACAATAAGCGCCGCGGCACAAGCAACCTGCTGGCAGCGTCATGGACGGTCCACAGCCAGGGTCTGGATTCCGATATCGCCCGACACCGGGGAGATTTAATCAATGAAGTTGCCGCAGTAATGCCGCTGCGGCCACGGTCATAAAAAAAGGGTCTAGCGGCTTGCGCTAAACCCTGAAAATTTCGTGGCGGGAGCGACGAGACTCGAACTCGCGACCTCCGGCGTGACAGGCCGTATTCCATGGTTTACCTCAATTTCCCTCAATATCTCATAAGACCTAATTTATTCAGCATATATAAGGTTTCTTTAAACCTAACATTACCTCGTTTTACCCTTGTTTTCATCGCGAGTGTGGGGTATAGAGTGGGGTATAGCCGTATACCCCACACCTAAATTCTCAATCAAGGGGGCCAAAAAATGCCTGCCAACATCCGGACCAAAACCAAATATCCCGGCGTCTATTTCATCATGGGGACGTCCGTGGAAGGCAAGCCCGAGAAAATTTATTATATAAGGTATCGCCGCGACGGAAAAATGATCGAGGAAAAAGCCGGCCGACAACACCAGAATAAGATGACGCCCGCCAAAGCCAACAACATCCGCAGTGAACGGATAAAGGGGAAGGCACCCTCCAACAGGGCCAAACGCGAAGCCAAAGCTGCCGCAAAAAAGGCTGAAAAGACGAAATGGACCATCCAGAAACTGTCAGAAGCGTATTTTAAAGGTAGGCCGGAGGGAAAATCCCGTAATACTGACCAGGGCCGTTACGATAACTACCTGAAATCAAAATTCGGCGAAAAGGAACCCCACGAAATCGCACCCCTTGACGTCGACCGCCTCAGGATCCGGCTATCAAAGAAACTAAAACCTCAAACTGTCACCCACATTCTCAACCTGCTCATATGGATCACCAATTACGGCGCCGCAAACAACCTATCTGCCCCCCTGCCCTTCAAGGTTAAAAAACCCCAGGTCGACAACAAAAAGACCGAATTTCTGGCACCAGATGAGCTCAAACGGTATTTGAATGCCATCGATGCTGAAACCGATCTCCAGGTAAGAGGGGCCATAAAGCTGGCGCTATTCACCGGTATGAGGCGCTCTGAGATCCTCAAGCTGAAATGGCGGGACATTGATTTTGAAAGGGGCTTCATCACCATCCGGAATCCGAAAGGTGGGCAGGATGAAATTGTGCCGATGAATGACGATGCCCGCGGCGTCTTGGAATCTATAAACCGATCACGCAGCTCTTATGTGTTCCCGGGCCGCCGGAAAGGCCATCGGGTTGACATCAAGAACGGTATCGCTCGAATCAGAAAAGCCGCCAATCTGCCAAAGGGGTTTCGGCCACTCCACGGGCTCCGGCATCAATTTGCCTCCATGCTGGCATCATCCGGCCAGGTGGATATGTACACCCTTCAGAAGCTGTTGACCCACAAGGATCCACGCATGACGCAACGATACAGTCACCTGCGAGATGAAACCCTTAAAAAGGCCTCGGGGTTGGCGGGAACACTTGTCGATGAGGCCGTTGCCGAAACAGACGAAGCCACAGAAAAGAAGGTCGTGCAATTGGACAGTAAGCAATAGCGAATTTTCCGGGGGATAGGTGCTAACAGGGTGCCTGCCGGCTACCCACCTTGCACTGAAACCGGGGACGCAATGTCCCCTCAGCGGGCAACCCGCCCGCGCCTCCCCCGGATCTCAATTTCCGGGGATAGGGTCTGCAGCCTGATAAGGCGGTTTTCCTGGGCCGCCTTCCCCGGCTTTCCCTACAGGGCGCAGCAGGAGGCGCAAAAATGTCAAAAAAACCCAAACCCCAATGGGGATGGAACGCAACAGGATCTCTAAACCCAGGATTGATCTTTGATGACGACAAGCAGAAGATATGCGACGTACTTCATGTTAAAAAACTGCCGGAAGATATATATAACCGACTAACAACGGCAATACAAAATTATCAAACCCTCCTACCATGGAAACTTGATGCCCCAAGGGCCTCCCAGATCAAAGTCACACTTGAACAATTGAAGCGCCAACTTGAGATGACATTGAAAGAGTCCCGCAGAAACCGACGACGAGAATACGCAAAGAGATTGTCAAAGACCTTGCGAAATGTAGACAGAAAAACTGCCAACCTGATTTCAATGATTGAGTTGCCATCGAATTTAAACCTATTTGAACTTTCCGAAACCGTCCAACCTGCAATCGATCAATGGGAAAGTGAAAAATGCAGTCCTGAAAATATCCCAGCGACCTTAAAAGATCTAATGAATTGCATAGACAAGGCTCTCCAAAATATCAATCCTGATCTTGGCGGACGTCCGCAGGAACGAGCGCCGTTGAGAAAAATCATTAGAGATTTTGCTCTTATTTATGAGGAGATCAAAGGCTGTAAAGCTGGAATTTCCCATAACCCAGTATGCAATTCCTTTTCCGGACCGTTTTACCGATTTGTTGAACTGTTATTGGAAATTTCAGATATTGATTATTACTCACCACAAGCACTCGCCTCTCAAATCCAAATAGCCCTCCGCAACTAATTTAAAAACCGCACCACACCATCCCATATCTGGGTTTTCTTATTCCCCCATTTATTGCCAAAAACTGGGGGGGTTTCTCATATTTCACCGTATGTCTAAACGCTGTTATTACTTCTCCAGGTAAAACAACAACACCCTATAATTCGGAGAATTAAAATGGAGCAGGTAATGGAAAGCAAGGCAGTTGTGAACGAGCACGAGGCAAGCGCATATATCGGGCTGGCAGTCCAAAGTCTCAGGAACAGGCGGTTTAAGGGCGAAGAGCCGGCCTATTTTAAAATCGGCCGAAGCGTTCGCTACCGACTCGGAGATCTTGAAGCGTTCTTACAGAAACATCGTATCGACCCGGCGGAGGCGGCATGATGCTGGAGAAAGCTATTCGCCGTCAACTCCTCCTTTGCTGGCAAGCGATAGATTTGGTTCGGTCCGAATCTTATAGGTGGGTTCGGAAGCATAGCGCTGCGATTTGGGAATTGCGCCTCCAACCATTTGCCTCGCGCTTTCGCACGATGGTCAAACGATTCCTAATGGCAACGCATGGATATGGGGTAATCGGAGATCGGATAGTCGGCTTTATGTTCCGGCTGTTGCATTTGAAAGACGCTTAACCGCGCTGACGCATGTCGCAGAAAAGAAATTTAGAGGCGAGAAAATGGCAACACAGCAATTGGACGTAGCATTGAGGTATCTATCAATGGGGTATCCGGTGATCCCTATTCGACACAACAAGAAACCAGCCCTGATGTCATGGCAGGAATATCAGAATAAATCCCCGGTTGAAAGCTCAGTTCGAAAATGGTGGCAGGGCAACCCTACAGCTAATATTGGCATCGTGACCGGAAAACAATCCGGGATAGTTGTTGTCGATGTAGATTCAGATGACGGCATGAACGAGCTTGAGAAATACCTCCCGGAAACCATGGTAACTCCGGTGGCGCAAACCCCAAAGGGCAAGCATTTCTATTTTGCGTATACGGACGGATTGGTGAACCGGGCAAGGGTTCTGCAAGATTGCGATGTTCGAACAGACGGCGGCTACATCATTGCGCCACCAGGCAGCAACGGCAACGGTGGCCGCTATGCATGGATGCCAGGGCTAAGCATTGAAGAGGTTAAACCATCCCCCATGCCGGAGGCGCTCCGCGCCGCATTGCAAATGTGTACTAATATAAATGCAGTTACTAGGGGAGAGGGTAACATTCCATGCGCAACAAACCCGCAACAAAGCATAACATCCCGTAACATTAGGTTCGAAAAGGGCAGTCGTGATGAGTCCCTTTTTTCCCTTGCAAATGCGCTTGTGAAAAGCGGCATGCCTACCGTAGATATCGGAAAATACTTAATATTTTTTGCTTCTCATTGCACCCCACCTTTCCCGCTCACTGAAGTCAACGCAAAAATTTCCTCTGCTTTGAAGCGGGTCGAAACTCGCAAGATAGGGCTAACGGACGCCCTCCGCGAGTGGGTAAGCGCAACATGGGGTAACTTTTCCGTAACAGACGCGATACAAAGCGTAACAAGCGCAACATTGGATGATCGGGCAAAGGTCAGGGTGATTCTGAGCCGCCTTGCCAAGGAAGGTGTCATCGAGCGGATTCCCAAGAAAAACGGCTGGTATCGGAAGGTGGATACCGAATGCGAAGAAATGGATTTTCTCAATGCATCTGTAGAGTCGACAGATATCTGGCTGCCATTTAGCCTGAACAGAATGGTTGAGATTATGCCGGGTAACATAATCGTTGTTGCTGGTGAACCAAATGCCGGGAAAACTGGTCTTCTCTTGAATATCGCAAAATACAACATGGAAAAGTTCGGCGTCCAATATTTTAACAGTGAAATGGGCGCTTCAGAACTGCGAAAGCGGTTGGAAAATTTTAACGATGTCCCATTGAGTTTTTGGAAAGGGATGAAAGCATACGAGCGAAGTGGAAATTTCGCGGACGCCATTAAATCCGGCAAGGGCAACATTAACATCATCGACTTTTTGGAAATTCACGACAATTTCTATGAGGTCGGCGGCATGTTGGCAGATATCCACGACAAGTTGAAGGGGGCAATTGCAATTGTTGCTCTACAGAAAAACAAAGGGGCTGACACTGGATTGGGCGGATTCAGAAGTCTGGAGAAACCCCGACTCTATTTGTCAGTATCACCAGGCACGGTGAAGATCGTAAAGGCCAAAAATTGGAAGGATTCAAAAAAGAACCCAAACGGCCTTCAAGTAGGATTCAAGATCGCTGCTGGCTGCATCCTTTCTCAACGTGGGGATTGGCACAAGGGCGATTGAAAATATAGTTGCGCGTCCTAACTCGCCTCGGGACGCGGGTGGCGGTGGGAAACAAAATTAAAGGTGGCGGCCAAATATTCATGATTTATAGGCCAAAAACAAATACCGCCGACTGAACGTGGCGGCAGAAAGTTGCTGAAAATGTCAACACAAACGGGAAAAGTTACAAGAAATCAGGAAAAAACGATAGTCGCCCTGCTTTCCTATCCATCTGTGCCGGCCGCAGCCAAAGTTACAGGCGTGTCAGAGAGGACAATTTATCGGTGGTTGGATCTTGACCCTTTCCAGGAAGCCTACAGGGCAGCTCGAAAAAAAGTCGTTAGCTGTGCCGTCTCATCTATCCAATCCGCCATGTCTGAGGCGGTTGAAACACTTAGATCTGTTATGGCGGACGCCGACGCACCTGCAAGTTCACGGGTTGCAGCAGCGCGGGCAATGCTGGATCTGGGATTAAAATCTGTGGAGATAGAGGACCTGGTTGAAAGGGTCGACGCACTGGAAAAACAAATCGAAATGAAAGGCAGAAGATGATTAAGCAGCGAATAAAAAGACTGGAAATGGAAATGAGACCAGAACAAAAACTCGTGGTGCTGCCGGCGGGAGCGAATTTTGATGAGGTTGTTCAAAGCCACCTTGAACCCGGCATGACCGCTGACGATTTGATCATTTTAAAGGTGATCTATGACGAGCCAAATAACCGTGAAGGGCTGGACGATGAAATCACTTAAACTGCGCGTAGAGGCCTTGGAGGAAGTTGTCATGCCGACACTATTGGATTTTTTCAACGAATTAGAGGCGGTCGATTCGGAGTTCTATAATGCCTTAAAGGAAAAACTATTAAAGATGCTCAATTCGCCGTCTCAATTGGAAGCCGCCGATTCGTCAAAGGCACCACGCTCTTCTTTTTTGGCAAGGACAATGCCAATTATCCGGGAGCAGCGCGACCCCAAAACGGCTTTACCCCTACCTCAATTCAGGAAACGGTTAATCAGGGAGTTTCGCTAAATGTTTTTCTTCTGGTTGCCAGTACAGCGAACGCAAACACTTTTAAGGAGTCATTATGGCACTACGCAGGAACCTTTCCCAACAGGGCACGGCGATTAGGGGTGGAATATCCGCCAGGACTCCGATGTATCATTCTGCCGCGATTGCTCCCCGGCGGATTGTTTCAAATGATGCCATTGATATGGTTGAAACGGAGCCGGAAGTGTTCGAGCCGGAAGATACGGTTGCCACTTCAGTAAGTGAGGGGGAAGGCGTTTCGCCGCTTGGGGGTTATTCCTATTCCCCTAAAACACCGGCGGATGCTCGACTTGACGATTTGTTGGCCCCGGACATACCAGGGATTGCTGCCAATAGGGCGCTTAACGCAGCAGCAAGAATGGGACTCTCGAGTTATGCGGGTGTTCCTGCGTCTCAACTACCAAAAGTTGGCCTCCAATCATTTGTTCCATCCTCACCGGTTGCACCGGCGTTGATGATGCTGGGTGGCCTGAAAGACGCATTCGGGAAGGCCCGCACAAGAGAGGCTTATCGCGGTCTAACTGATCAGGTCGGCACCGAGGACCTTTCAAGGTTTAACAGGACCAGGGAGTTCGCCAAAGCTTCCGATGCGATGGCCTATAACAACACTGGGGGCGTTCCAGGGGATTATACCGTATCAGAAAAGGCCCGTCGGCAGTTGGCCAATATGGAAAACATGGAGGCCATTGAAAGGACGAGATCGGCATTGCCTCAGCTTGGCTCTTTTCTTGGTTTTAATGATAAAAAAACTGTTGTAGGCCCCATTACACAACCGAACGAGGAACTGGCGAGCCGTGTGACTTCAGATTCAAAGGGTATGGACTCTCAGTCCTGGGCGGATGATTGGGCAAAAAACCTTTCACATGAATTGCAGGGCGAGCTGAAGGCGCTCGGAATTCTTGGAACTCGCCAGTTTACAGAGTTGCCTGAAGACTACTATAGCGATATGCGCGGCCGGGATAGCGGCGGATCTGCTGGTTCCGGCGGCGGCAGGGCTTCGCGTGATCAGGACACCGCCGGCAGGAATGATGCTAGCGGTCTTGGCGGGTTTGGTATGTGGTAATCAAAGCCGTTTGGTGAGGTCCACTTTGATCAAATCCGCTGAATTGTTCCTGGTTGAGTTCACGGCCGTGGACACGTTCCTGAAAACCAAATTCTTGTAAATCCGGGTGGTCATAATTTCCTTGAGGGTGTCTATGGGTGTGCCGGCATCAATCCAATCATTGAAAGCTCCATGCTTCAATATGACCGGCATTCTGTGATGGATGTCCTTGATTGCCCGGCTGGCCTCTGTTGTGATGATCGTAACGGTATAAAGTGGTTGATCTGCCTTGCCATTGTTGTCCCAGACCTCCCACAGTCCGGCGAATCCGAAAGGTTCACCGTCTGGCAGGGTGATAAAGACCGGTTGCTTGTTACCCTTCGGCCCGGTCCATTCATAGAATCCATCGGCCGGGATTATGCAGCGCCGTTTCTTGAATGCGTTCCTGAAGGATGGTTTCGAATCCACGGTTTCAGATCGGGCGTTGATCATCCGGCCACCGATTGTGGGGTCTTTGGCCCAGAACGGTACCAATCCCCACTGGAACGGTTTGAGGACGTTCTCATAACCCTCCCGGACGATAGCAGCTATCCTCTGAGTAGGGGCAATATTGAAATTGGGTGAAATGGTGGCCTCAACCCGGTCAATAGGGAAATGGTCTTGAAGGGTTTCAATGGGCCGATATCCTACGAAGCGTCCGCACATAGGCCACAAGGCTCCTATTGATATTTTTGGGACAGGATCTATGGACGTGGATAGCCCTGTGGAAATATTAAGTCCGGCAGGATGTAAAAGTCAAAATGAATACCTGCTACCGAATATTGCCCAAGCGGCAGTTTAATAATTCGCGATTATTGACACTATTACTCCTCTTTGAAATATTCGGACTGCTGGGTAAATCAGGATGGGAGCCAATCACCAATTCAATTCGGAGGGCAGAATGAGGCAGCCAATCGTAAACCTGCTAATAATCATTTGCGTGTTATGTTTTAGCGCCATTGGACATTCAAGCGAGGCTGCGGGCTTCAAAATTACTGACAAAGATGGCAATATATTTATTGTTACAGATGTATCTGGCTGGACAAAGCACTCTGACTGGTCTGGGTGCCAAAAAACAGGGATACTGTTGGAATCGGGTCTTACCATCCCCTATAAAAGCATTAAGGTGTTTGACTATTCCAACGGGATCGTAATTGAGACTTATGGTGGCAGTACTATCAAAGGTCGCGTCAAATGGGCAGAAACCTTTTTGTATGGGAAAACGGAATTTGGAAAGTTCCGCATGAATCTCCACCACATCAAGAAAATGGTAAATCTAAAGGAAACGAGTACCAAGCAATCTTCATTAAAAGATGGCAATGTGGAAAAGGAGCCTGACCAAAGAAAAGTCGAACAAAATCGACCCAATAACGATGCCAACCTTTCCCAATTAACGGAAGACACCTCTAAGTGGCTCTACAGCCCTTCGGCCGAAAAAAGCGATGAGGGGCTGCAGGGAATAAAGCAATATGGATTAGAGAAGGCGACTGAGTAGACAACACTGTTTGGTTTTTTTGATTGGCTTTAGCCATCAATCCTTGTGACCACACGTTGTCACACCCCCATGATAAATCGGCCTCCAAAATCAACATGAGGAGGCCGATATGCAGCACTGGAAACTTCTGGAACAGTTTGAACAGGGCACTATCGAACCGATTTACCTGGCACATACAAGGCGGTTGCTGCAGTCAGATCTGTGGTCAGTGGAAACGCGCCTATATGATCGGAAGGCCCTGAAACCCGGACGGGTTGCGGAGCTGGAGGTTGAACGCAATCGGATTGAAGAGGCTATAAGGAAGATCGGTGAATAAATTTAGTGTTTAGTGATGGGCGCAGCTTAACGATCATATCACGCCTGCGATAACAATTGTGATTAGTTGGATTTATCCCATGACTTGAATCCCATTTCCGGATTCCAACGGATTGCGTCATAAAAAACATGTTATAGATAATTTTCATATTACAAAACTGGATTTGGAACAGATACAAAACGCTATTTTAATTACTAATAGTTGTTAATTTTTACCTTAGTAAAATTATTCTTCATTATAAAAAATGAAGTTTTTTTCAGCATGCTTTAACAAAGGTAATTGAGTGTCTTTTGTTGATAGGACAGGAGAATTGACTGGCCAGTTGATACCGATTTGCGGATCATTCCAAATGATTCCACGTTCTAATTTAGGTGCATATTCTGATGTTACTTTATATAAAACATTTGCGGTTTCACTAATAACACAGAAGCCATGTGCAAAGCCTGGCGGAATGTAAAGAATATAACCGTTTCTACCCGACAATTCTATCCCCACCCATTGCCCATAAGTAGGTGATCCGTATCGAATGTCCACTGCCACGGCAAAAATCGAACCAAACAGTGTTATTACTAATTTCCCTTGTTGTTGTGGGGAGAGTTGGTAATGAAGACCTCTTATAGTTCCTTTTTGCGAATGCGAGTAGTTGTCTTGTAAAAAACTGTTGCGAATGCCATGGTTACTAAACTCAGACCGCTTGAATATTTCGGTAAAAAAGCCACGATTATCTTTGTATTTTTTTGTTTCAACTAAAATAATACCTTGGATAGATAAATGTCGAAAATTAAAATTCATCTAATATTATTACCTGATATTAGGGAATTAAAGCTTTTATAATTAACTAATAACTATATGTTAACAATCAAAATTAATGAAAATAAATTTTAATTACACTTTGTCATTCTATTAAATTTTTAAAATTTCCAATTATATTAAATATATCTTTAGACAAAATCTACAAAAGACATCGTATCCATATTAAATATTACAATATTTTAAATGAAATATTTGCGCAACTTTTACTCAAATAAGTTTGTTAATCTTTGAAATCTAAATATATAAAAATTTCTGTATTATATATTTATATATAGTCACAATAAAATTACATTATAACTTCTATACTTAGAAGTTTAGCTTATAACGGAATAGATATCACTCAAATCATCCGCATTCAAAATATTTTTTAGTTTTGGTATTGATAAAAATATGATTAGTTTTGTGAATGAATCTTCGATGAAAATTTTATTTTCAAGAATTAACTTATCTTTGTATAAAAATTTATTGGGTCGATTTTTGGTAGAATGAAAAACATCAACTATTTCACCTGCTTCTAATTGTATGGCTTCATTTTTAACAATTGATTCTAAAACATACTTAAATTTAACCCAAAAAGGGCTAGTCATTATTGGGTCTTTCCTTGTAATATTTTTACTCTGTAATTCGTTATTGACATGGAATAAATAATACCTTGGAGCTTCCCAAAGCTTACCAGTATCAGTGTATGAATGTCCCAAATAGTATATACTTTTTATGGCCATATTTTTTTTGGTTTTAAGATTTATAAAATCTTTTTGTTTTGAGCTTTGGCGTAAAAGTTCTTCAAGCCCTATAAATGGTATTTCTTCAATTTTCGGCCCACCACCCTCTTCACTAAATTCTCTTAATGCGGTAATTAGTGAAGTATCATCGTCAAAATCGCTAAACCCTCGTATTGCTTCTGTGAAAAACTTGCGTTCAAATGTAGAATGTCTAAATTGATTGACAAGCAACACCTTGCCCTCATCATCAATAGGTAGAATGACTGCACCATGTTTCTCGGACGCAGGTTTAATTGTAACGTATTTCCCTGGTTTTTGTTTGATACGACCGTCCGTGTCCTCTTGTCGAAATTCTACATCATAAATTCTAATATCACAAAAATTTTTAACTATTTCATCTTCAACTATATTCTCTGATTCTAAATTTTTAATATAAATTTGATTTTCATTAGGTACACCGGGAAAAAGTTTTTTCGAATTATAAATTGACTTTTTATCTTTTAGTAATTTTACCAATGTATCAAGTTGAATGTTAAATAGAACTGATAAACGAAACATAGTAGACTTAAGAACTTGAACATTTCTCAAGTATATAAAATCGCTGGCATTATAATCTGTATCTTTTATTAATATATCAAATGGATCAGAAGTTTTTGTCTTATTTTTTAAATTAATTAACTCTTTTATATTAATTTCATATAGGTCCATTTCGGGTTTATGAAAGATTCCACTTTTCGATATTTCATAAGCCTTTTCGATATCTAATTCGTATTTAGAACTTGGATATTTATCTGATTTATATGTCTCTACATACACATTGGTTTTATCTAATCTAATTATGTTATAGTTCCTTTCTCCACTATTGATTTTTAGAGACCCAGATGCAATACTGAGGTATTTATTGTTTATTAAATTAACCTCAGGTCTATGGGCATGTCCATTTAAGAACAATTTATATCCACTATTTGAAAGAACACGAACGAAGTAACCAGCATTTAGTATTATATCCTCTGTAGTTAAATCTAAAAGAGGGATAATAGTTTCATGTAAAATTGCAATCTTAATCGGATGATCACTTTTTGGTGTAGAATAAATTATATCATTGTTGATTCTACAGATTTCGTGACTTTCTCTGTGGTAGCCGCTAAATAAAATATCTTCATTAGGAGAATAATGAAATGTAAAATTATTTGAAGAAAAGTTTTCATCCCAATTTGCACCATATATTTTATTTTTTTCATCTATAGTGTAAAATTTCATTAAGAATTGTCGATATTTGGCAAAGCTATCAAAACTATCTGAAGAAACTTTTTCAATACGGCATATTTCATGATTTCCAGGTGTAAATAAGATTTTATCTTTTTCCAAATGTAGCGAATCTAATAAGCCTTTAAACTCCTTTTCTGCTTTATCAAAAAAGTCGTATTTAAAAGTAAAGTCTCCAGAACAAACAACAAAATTAACCATTAAATTCTTCTCAATAATTTCTCGCTCAATTTGCCTTTTTAAACTCAATGGGTCTCTATCATCAAAATGGATATCTGAAATATGTAATATTGATAACACAGCCCCTCCCTTTTAAAATTTATGCTTTATCGAAAAACAAATCATTTTGGATCTGGTTTAATTTTAGGTTTTTAAGTTTCATTCACTTGAACATAAATTATTCCAGTAAACCTTTATATTTGCATGGAGGAGAGTACTATTTATTGATCAATTCTGTGATGTATTCTAATCAAAAGAGAACTGATTGATGTTGATTTTATAGCTATAATATTTGTGCTAAAAAGTAATTTTAATTTATAGATTATATAAAAATATCTGTTTACTATCAGGAATCCTGATAACAGAAATTCAATCATAAGACCTAAACATTAATAACTAATTAGACTTTGGTTTTACTTCATATAAATTGAGACCTTCCTACCAAAATGATTGCTTTCGAAGCCTGAGATTAGCAGGCGGATATAGCGGCCATCTGTAATCGATAGAATTTGGAATTGGTTTGAGCTAACTTGATTGCTATCAATAAAACTGGAGTTATCCTAAAATAATTTTAATCTAGAAGAATCGTTAATAAAAGCCTTTATATTGTTAGAATCCAATAATATTCTAACAAACATTTTTCTACATGCAGATTCTGCAGTTCTGTTTAATATCAAATGCTTTTTTGTGTCTTTACTATTATACCTTCCATGCACTAACTCAGATCGAATATTATAGATTTTTTCTAATCTTTGTTTATTGTATCCAGTAAAATTATGGACCCTATTTACAAATTTTTTGGTTATCTTTGACTCTCTTTTCACATTAGATGTTAATGTTTCAATAGCACATACATGAAAAATTAATGATTCAAGCCAGCTTTTTGATCGATACGCCATAAATAAAAAATATGTTGCATTACTAGCTCTTATATTCAAAGACTGAAAATTTTTGATACCACAATAAATTTTTTTTAATTTTTTAAATTCATTGTGCTTTATTTGGGTTGTGGCATTCCATGCAGTTACATAAGGATATCTATCTATGATTTGTAATACTTCATTGTTTTCATTTATATGATATCTTATAAAAATTTTAGTTCGTTTTAGAAGACGACAAGACAACATGAATAGTGCAGATGCTTTTATAGGTGAAATCATATTATGATTTATGGACAGACAAAATTCGGCTTCTTTAATATGTTTCTTATCTTTTTTGGCAAGATTAGCTATATTTCTTTTCCCTAAAATTACTTTATTATTTACGATTGACACGCCATCATCAATTACGAATGGTGTTTTTAAATCCGTATCTAGTTGGTATAAAGGATATTGAGATATTTTCATTATTTATTTTCTATAGGATATCATTGATACTCAATAGACCTTTAGTTCGTGTTTTATATGATAACTTTCGCTATCCACTCAATTAAAAACCAGAATAAAAATTATGCACACTACAGATACATTGAGATAATCCCACCAAATTTTTTGCCATCAAAAATTATGATTACACATTAGGGTTTACACATCCCACACGGCCGATACCCCGCCGAGATGGCCTCCTTCCGACTCTTAAACACCACCGTACAATTCTTGCAGTTGTAGTGCCGGCAGCCTGGCCGATGGAAAACATGGGATTTTTTATTGCCGTGGTATTCCACATTAGCGATGTTTGAGGCGCCGCCTGCGGCCCTATTACTTTTATCGGGGTGTCGATATCTCCAAGGAGGGATAGGGTTTCCATGAGCCCAAAGCCCCAAATTTGACGACCTGGCGGCGCCCTCCAGTGTTTTCCAGTCGGAGCAGAACCGCTCTTTGCAATATTTCGTATAGACCCAGGCGAATCCAGCCCCGATAAGTTCCTCATTCAAACATTTACCGCCGGCATAAACCATCGCCACCGTGCGGCCGTACCGGTCGGTATCTGTCGGCTCAATGGTTACAATTTTCCCGAACACCATCCCGGATGTGAATTGCTTGGCGCGTTTGCCGAAGTCCTGGCCGCGCTCGGGGCAATCGATGCCGTGTAGCCTGATTCTCTCGCCTTTGCCGTTGTGCATAACAGTTATGGTATCGCCGTCAGCGACACCCACGCACTTGCCGTCCCAGGCCATGGCGTGATCGGTTAAAAGCAAAATCAAGGCAGGAATGATGCAGACAATGTTAAATATTGGGTTCCTTTTCATCGCATTGACAAACGAAACCCCCGCCTCCTAATTGGATGACGGGGGTTCATTGTCCCTCCATATTGACCTCTCCGGCTTATATTTGAGAATTAACTCAACACCTATTGATCAGACAAAACGCATAAAGTCAAGCAATCCCAATCAGATAAGAACCGTTCCTGGGTGGCTATTTCCTATGCAAATAGCGGTGAAAAACGTAAACTTTCTTTGCACTTTTGATGGGCGCACTAATCCCCTCCGGATTTGTGAAAATCTATAAAAATCTATCCGTTATGCGTCACCGTCGGCAGCGACAAATTGTTGGTACACAATATGTATGAGCAATCTCCATACCATTTCCTTTTACCGTCAAAGGGGAGGTGCTTAGATGAAATTTTACACGGCACTACTTGTAACTGTATTTTTCTTGGGTTGCTCTTCTGCAATAATAAGCGAGAACATTGTCGTAAACAAAGTGTATGATGGTGTAATATACGCGATCCCCCACCAACTGATCGAATTCAGCATTAAGCGTACAAAGGTTACAGAGAAAAAATTAGAAGATGCTCATGATAAAGCAGAAAAAAATGTGAAGGCAATCAAGGGAGAAATCGATAAACTAAACAAACAAACAATACCCGACCTGAAAAATAAATTGGACTCTGCGCAATCGTCAGCGGCGAAGGCAAAGCTTAGTTTGGAGCTTGAAATAGCACAGCTTGATTTGCTAATTTTAAAAAGAAAGTACAAAGATGCCGCTGAGAAACTTTCAACAGCAAAAAGAAATCTTGATAATTTTGAAGGCGAACACTTTAAGGATGTATTCAAAATTAGAGCATTGCCACCGGTCCCTCATCCCTCCCTCCGCTTTGCCGCAGAGGTAAATCGTGGTGCATTATCCTCTGAAACAATTGAGATAAAAACCACTCCTGAGGGCCTATTAACAGGGGGCAGCGGGAAGTCAGAGGGCAAGGCAGACGAAATATTTGTTGCATTGGTTAAGGCTGTTTCTGCGCTTCAACCTGGTGTTATTGCCCCTTCTTTGCAATTTGAAACCCTTGATATAGAGGTATCACCGGACATACCTATACCCCCAACCAAAGAGATCGAGTTTAAGCACACCTTTGATTTACGAACCGAAAATTTCATGGAAATCCTCAATCATAAAATACGCGAAAATAATTTTTTCTATAGAGTTGAATATTCATCAAACAACCCGAAAATAGATAACCCTCCAAGAATTCAACGTAAAAATATGGGTCTAGTTTACCCTAGGAAAGTCAATTTACAGTTTGATATATACCGCACCGAAACGAAATCGGAATTAATGAAATTTCCTGCCAAAAGCCTCTATGTCAATGTTATCGATAGTCGTTTATTGGGCGTGATAAATTTTAAGAAAGGTGTTTTTGCCGATAATGAATATGAATTTGAGTTTAAAGATGGTCTATTAACTCGTTATAAGTCTGTCACGCCAAATGAATTTATAGAGTTTTTAGCCATGTTCCCCAGAGCCGCTAAGGCTGTAGTTTCAATACCAACCGAATTGATTCAACTGAGAATTAACTACTCAAGCTCTGAAGAAGGCTACTATAAAGCCAAACAAGCAGCATTTGAGGCACGCAGATCCTATGAGAAGGCCTTAGAAGAATCGTACGATCTGGAGATAGACGATGATATTGAATGATATGACTCCATTAGAATTATTAAAAACAGGAGATTTAGATGGCAAAAGAGCTTAGCAAAGATGAACTGGTCAGCTTCAAAGAGCTCCTAATGGCCAATGAAATCTATATGGAAGCTCTGATTCACCTTCTTGTTGATAAGGGGATATTCACTCAAGAGGAATTGATTGATAAAATCAAGCATGTTCAGAGCGATATGAACGCGGCCCAGAGGGACTGATTGCAACCGCCATGGCGGGAAATGAAAAGGAATTGTACTGATGGCGAAAGAACTGCGCCCAGATAGCATGCTGATTTTATAATAGTTGCTAATGGCAAATGTGATCTGCTTGATTACCAATTGAAAGTATTGAGAATATATTGCGAAATTTACTCAAGGGCCTCAAGAAATTTTAGCCACAAGGGGTGTGAAGACACAGCTTGTCTGCTTGGAACAAAATGGTAAATAAGGATGATGTAAAAAGTTTGAATAGAACAAACTATGTTTTTGGTCCTCATTTATTGTCCTCTTTTCGCAAGAACATTGACTGCTATAGGCCTAATTGTGAAAGATAAATATAGACCTAAAAAAGGATACGTCCCTACCGACGCCACTCAAAATCGACTTTATTTAATACTTGAGCATTGTAGGGAAATATTTCAGGAAGAAAAGGAACAGTATACTGCGATCAATCAAACCGTTAGGGTCTATTTGGCATTTCAAGGATTCCTTTTAGGTATAATTGTTTTTAATATTTTTCCAGCTGAGAAGTTGTACTTATACTTCCAAATACTTAAACAGAGCACACAGCATCAATTATCAGGATTTTGTTTCTTTGTTTCTATGGTAAGTTTCATAATCTCCATTATCGCAAATATGTACATCCTTCGCGTAAAAAACTATGAAAAGCTTTCTGATATAGACGAATTTTCTGATGAAGCCGTTAAGTTACCAAATGAAATTGATATTTTGGAAATTATCATATCGAACTACACGATCGCATCAGAAAGAAATACAAAATTAAATAACAATAAAGCAAGTTGCCTAAAACTTAGCCATAATTGTATTTTTATAAGTATTTTTATGTCTTTAATTGGGGTTGTCGATATGATTTTTATATATTAGGAGGTAACACAAAATGGCACACAATCAAGAATTATCAAATCTTGAAAATGAAATAGACGATCTTATTGATCGTCATCGTAAACTTGGAAAAACTCTTCAAAAATTAAAGGGGAAAATTAGAAAAAAGAAATCTTCTGCCTCTCAAACGAGTCTATCGATAGCTAAAAATATTAGACGGCAAGAAACACATGCAAAGCCCTTGCCGCTCAAAAAAAATGCCAAAACTGCCCCTAAAAAGGCAGCTGCGAAAAAACCGACTGTACTGGACGCAGTGTATAGGGTGATTGGAAAATCACGCAATGGGGCAACAATTGCGGATTTAAAGAAAAAAACAGGGTTGTCTCCTCGTCAACTAAGCAATGCACTCTACAAGCTCTCCGTTCAAGGGAAGCTTGTTGCCAGATCCCGTGGGTTGTATGTTAAAAAGTAGTAGGATAGATTGCCATGAGTCGCCTGCTCAAAATTGAGCGGAGTGGGAAATTGAATTCATAGCCTTAGATCACTAATACAATTGATGTGTGAACCTCTTTCTATATTGGGGGGGGCATTCTTGGTTTGGATTATAGCAGAGCGAAATGATAATAAAGGTGGTCGTACGGGCTCAATCAAATTTTCAAACAAGGCTTCTGATAATAACAACTTTCCTATTCTATAAATTCAAAAGCATTAGGATAGTACTGCAATAATGTTTGGGGCTGGAGGGAGGAAGAAAACACCGGCTCGCATACCCGGCTCCTATCGCCTTCCTCTGGCCTCATTATCAAACCCTTGTGATTCAGCACAATTCCAATACAAATCCAAACACTGGGCGATATAGGCACAGCTCAAGCGGCAAAGCATCTCTCCTACACGGACAAGTATTTCCTTCAACAAAAAGATTGGTTTCAAATACCCATAGGGAGGTTTAAATGAGCAAAGTCGATAGCAACCCTACAGCAATTCTCTTAACCGTTGCGGGTATTGCCGCAACATTTATTGCCACTTTTCTTGGGGTCTTTTTGGCGAATACGGTCGAAAAGAAAGAGCGGGATCATCAAGAGAAGACTAATTATTATGCCTATCTAACTGTAATGTGCGAGGAGTGCAGAGAGACATTTGAGCTTAATAGAGATATTGATCCAGAATCCAAGGTTAATGAGATCCGGGGTGGGCCATTTCTTTTTAGCGCAGCTGCACAAAATACAAAAAACTTAATATTTATGGAGGACAAGCAGGTTGTAAATCTAATGCGGTTAATTACGCGCTCTGGCTACCATTCAGCAAGATACCATGAGTTAATTATTGGTTCACCAAGGGTTTTTAGAGCGAAGGGAACCCCAACCCCCAATCGTGGTGAGTCGCCACAGCAATTTCAACAAAGGTATCATGAATTCGCAATGCAAATGGATAAGAAGAGGATAGAGGAAGCAAGAACGCATTTAACCTCTTGGAAATCTGAATTCAATGAATTATGCAAACTGCTTGAAGTGGAGAGGGAAAAAGCGAAAAAACTGATTGACTAAGGGTGCGTTTTGAATCGCCGGTTCTATTCGGCCTTTTCCCCTGCGTCGTCATTGCGCCATTCAACACCCCTGGCCTGTAACTGTTCGTCTAAAAATTGCAGAATCACGCTGTTAAGTGACCTGAATTCCCTGTCCGCGAGGTCTTCAAGAACCTTCTTCATGCCCTCGGGCATTCTGATGTTTACCGCCGGTTTCATGAGCCATTCTGTACCTTAATCCCCCCTAATTTTCAACTTTTTACTTGCAATGATACCAATTCGGTACTATATGCAAACATATCATTTGCATTTCAATAATTTCCCACATTATCACATGAAAACATTTGCAAATAATAGTGACCCGAAGGCACCTGCCGTGGTGACGCTGCAGGCTGGTTTCATGTGACCAGGGGAAAGCCTTCGGGTTTCCTTTTTGAAAGGGGGAAATAATGAACAAAGAACAGTATGAGGACATCAAAAAGGCGATTGACCTAACGGCAAATGAGTGCATCAATTTTACAGCCGAGCAACGAGATAACCTCATGAACGCCGTCAAGGGGAGGTTTAATAGCGTCGACAAGGTCCAGGAGAGTCTTTTGGAACGGATTGAAAATGTGGAGCGTATGCTCTTTTTGACAGCAATTGCTCTCTCAGCCAAATCCGGCCAACCAATGGAGCACGAGGCCAAGGTCGGGCTTGCGAATGAACTACATATCGATTGGGAAGGAACCATCAAAGACATTACAGGCCGCCAGATTCATTGATAAGGCGGTTACGTTTGTTGCCAAACGGAGGCAAACATGCAGACAAGCGGCAGAACAAATTGGAAGCCGCTTGCCGTTATACCCCTCATACTTCTCACCCTCGTAATTGTTAACTGCGGCAAGCGCTACGTAGGCAAAACAACCAACTTCAACCATCCAGCATGGCACAGAGTCAAAGCGCTCCCTTGCACCGGCCGTGTTTCGGGGATCGGCCCACTTGATGTCAACTTTACCATCGAAAGGGCTGAAGCCCCTGGCGCTTATCTGGTAAGGGGGCAGTTTGACCCATCTCAGGGCTCAGCCAAATCCTGGGCGCGCATCATTCCCGAAAAATCACGTTTTTCCATGCTCGTTTCATCAGGCGGCATGATCGTGGACAACATTCGGTTCATGGTTCAAGGGGAAAGCCTATCCCGGCCGTTGCCCTTCACTTTCGAATTCACGGCCGACTATGAGATCGATGCTGTTGCCTTTGATTATTCATTCTGGATGAGGGGCTAATCAATCATTCTACAAGGGGGAACCATGAAATTAACGGACATCGATTATAGCGAAAGACCGGACATGGAGGATTTTATCAAGTGGGGTGTCGAGCCCATTAGGATGATGGTGGATATCCTGCATGACGTGACCATGAACGATGAAGTTACCGGCAGTTCAAACGTCAATCCCACGGACGCCGCTTTTCATCTGATGGATTCGATTTATGAGCGCCTGGATGAACTGGAAAAGGGGTTGTGGATGGTGGATGATGCTATTCACCCCTCTACGGGGGAAAGGCCAAACACCCAACAAGAGGCATGAGGAGGAACACATGGAGAAAAAAAATCACAACATACCAGATGAATGGGACAAAATTTGCACGGCTTTAGTGCTTTGCGAACAGGCCTATAGCACAAGTCAAGCAATTATGGACGATCCAACGGGACAGGCGGGAAACGGTCAATATGACTACTTTAGCGCCAGTTTAGGCAAAGTTATACACGACCTGATGTCTGATGCAAAAGACATACTTGGCGAACTTTTGGATGCTCATTCTGAGTTGAAGCGTGAGATGGCATGAAAAGCCACATCATGGGGCTGCTTAGACGGTGGTCGGAGTGAAAAAGCAACTCAAATCATTGCTGCATGTGGGGTATACTGTGGGGTATGACATTTTTCCAAAAACAAAGAGGTTAACCGAAAATCGGCTAACCCCTTGTTATTGTTGTGGCGGGAGCGACGAGACTCGAACTCGCGACCTCCGGCGTGACAGGCCGGCGTTCTAACCAGAACTGAACTACGCCCCCGTAAATTGAGACTCCGGTATATAGACTGTTTCCGGAGCAGCGTCAACAAAAAAAGTGGTGGGCGGAACAGGGCTTGAACCTGTGACCCTCGGCTTGTAAGGCCGATGCTCTCCCAACTGAGCTACCCGCCCGTTGACGGACTGCCTTGATACTTGATCCTTACCTTCCTGTCAAGCGGAAAACCCGCCAACACATCAAAAATACAGAAGGATCGGCGCGCCCCCACTATCAGTTCAGCGGAGCTGCTGAGTTGCCCTTGCCCTCGCCGTCCCCAATGCCAAAGGGTAGATCCACTTCCTTGAAAAGACGATCCCCGTCATCCAGGATCAGGGCATGGGTGAGCACTTCATCCATATGCTCCACCGGCACGATATTCATGCTGCGGGATATCAGCTTGGGAATGTCCTTGAGATCCTTTTCATTTTCCTTGGGAATCAGGACCGTCTTGATACCGCCGCGATGGGCGGCGATGATTTTTTCTTTCAGGCCGCCGATGGGCAGCACCCGGCCCCGCAGGGTGATTTCACCGGTCATGGCGATATCCCGGCGCACCGGCCGTTTGGCCAGGGCGGAGACGATGGAGGTGCACATGGCGATCCCGGCCGAGGGCCCGTCCTTGGGAATGGCGCCCTCGGGGATGTGAATGTGCAGGTCAAGCTTGCGATAAAATTTTTCGTCGATCATCAGATTGTCCGCCCGTGAGCGCACATAGCTGACGGCCGCCTGGGCGGATTCTTTCATCACGTCGCCCAACTTCCCGGTGACGGACACATTGCCCTTGCCGGGCATGGTCAGGGTCTCCACGACCAGCAGCTCCCCGCCCACCTGGGTCCAGGCCAGTCCCGTCACCATGCCGATCTGGTCCTTTTCCTCAATCTGGTCCTGTTTGAAGCGGGCCGGCCCGAGGTATTTGGCGATGGATTGGGCGGTAACGTTATAGGTGCCGTTGCCCTGCTTCTTGACCACCTGTTTGGCAATCTTGCGGCAGATGGACGCGATTTCGCGCTCGAGGTTGCGCACCCCGGCTTCCCGGGTGTAGCGCCGGATGATGGTCAGGATGGCGTTTTTGGAAAATTTGACATCCTTGCCCTCCAGGCCGTTGGCCTCGATTTGCTTGCTCACCAGGAAGTCTTTGGCAATGTTGTACTTTTCGTATTCCGTATAGCCGGGCAGGCGGATGATCTCCATCCGATCCTGCAGGGGCAGGGGAATATCGGGCAATGTATTGGCCGTGGTGATAAACAAAATATCCGACAAATCGTAATCCACATCCAGGTAGTGATCGTTGAAGCTGTAATTCTGCTCCGGATCCAGAACCTCGAGCAGCGCGGCCGAGGGATCGCCCCGGAAATCCATGCTCATCTTGTCCACTTCGTCCAGGCAGAAGACCGGATTGTTGACGCCGACCTTTTTCAGGGATTGCATGATCTTGCCCGGCATGGCCCCGATATAGGTCCTTCGGTGGCCGCGGATTTCGGCTTCGTCCCGCACGCCGCCAAGGGAAAGCCGGACATATTTACGCCCAGTGGCACGCGCCACGGATTTGGCCAGGGAGGTTTTGCCCACCCCCGGAGGCCCCACCAGGCAGAGGATCGGCCCCTTCACTTTTCGGGTCAGGGTCTGGACGGCCAGATATTCGATGATACGCTCCTTGGGCTTTTTGAGACCATAGTGGTCCTCGTCCAGAACGACCTCGGCGGCATCCAGATCCTGGTTGATATCGCTGACATCGAACCAGGGCAGGCTGATCAACCAATCGATATAATTACGCACGACCGTGGCTTCCGCCGACATGGGCGTCATCATTTTCAGCTTGCGAAATTCCTGCTTGACCTTTTCGGTGCCCTCCTCGGACATTTCCTTGGCCTCGATCCGCTTCTCCAACTCCTCCAGTTCTTCACTGGGGTCGTCCTCAGCGCCCATTTCCTTCTTGATGGCGCGCATCTGTTCATTCAGGTAATAATTGCGCTGGGTCTTTTCCATCTGCTCCTTGACCCGGCCTTTAATACGCTGGTCCATCCGCATGACCTCGATTTCCATCTTGATCAGGCTGACCAGATCCGATACGCGCTCGGTCGCCGAAACCGTATCGAGCAACCGCTGTTTGTCCTCCACCTTGAAGGCGAAATGGGCTGCCACCGTGTCGGCCAGTTTGGACGGGGAACTGATTTCCCCCACACTTTCCATCAATTCTTTGGAGATGCTTTTGTTCAGCTTGGCGTATCGCTCAAAATTTTCCAGCACCGACCGACACAGAGCCTTGGCCTCGATCGGATCCACGTCCTGCTCCGACATGGGGGCCAGGGCCACGTTGAAATAATCCTCTTTCTCCAAAAACCGCAGGATGCGGGCCCGGCGCTCACCCTCGACCAGGGCCTTGACCGTGCCGTCAGGAAGTTTCAGTAATTGCAGGACTTTGCCAATGGTCCCCACCGGGTTGATGTCCCCTTCCTCCGGCGTATCGATGCCCGCACTTTTCTGGGTGGACAGGAAAACCCGTTTGTCCCGTCCCATGGCATTGGCCAGGGCGTTGACGGACTTGGTGCGCCCCACGAAAAGCGGCGCCACCATATGCGGGAAAACAACGATATCGCGCAACGGCAATAGCGGAAGCTGGATGGCTTCCTCATCAGAATCGTCTTTGAAAATATTGGGAATGTTTACCATGATTGTTCACTTCCTGAAGTTTAGAATATGGATCGATCGGTTCCGATTGGGCCGGCTGACGGACGGCCATTGTTAAACGGCCCCATCATCTACACTTAAAGTAATCGGAAAACGCCTGCATTTCAAGCTCCGCCATCGGCATAGCCGGAGCGCGAGCCTGTGTAAGGTTATCGCTTGAATCACCGCAAACTTGAATGGGGTCCGGGCCACCAGCAAAATCGGCCCGTGGTGTACCGCAAAGGAAGCGGCACTGCCATGGGCCGACAATATCCCTGCCAAACAATCGTTTAGGGGCGATCAAGCCTGCTTCTTGGTTTTGGTCTGGTCGAAGAGCAGGATGGGATCCTCTTTATTCAGCACCACGTCTTCGCTGATCACGCACTCCTTCACGTTTTCAACCGAAGGCAGTTCGTACATGATATCCAGCAGGGTTTTTTCCAAAATCGCCCGCAACCCGCGAGCCCCGGACTTGCGTTTGACCGCCTCCTTGGCAATGGCGGTCAGCGCGCTGTCGGTAAAGCGCAGGTTCACGCCCTCGATCTCGAACAGTTTGCGGTATTGTTTGACCAGGGCGTTTTTCGGCTCGGTGAGAATACGCACCAGGGATTGCTCGTTAAGCTCACCCAACGTGGCAATAACCGGCAACCGCCCCAGAAATTCCGGGATCAGCCCGAACTTGATCAAGTCTTCCGGCTGGACTCCCAGAAGGATTTCACCGATGCTTTTATCCGACGATTTAACGATTTCGGCGCCAAACCCCATGACTTTGGAGCCATGCCGGCGCTGGACGATTTTTTCCAGGCCGTTGAAGGTGCCGCCGCAGATGAAGAGGATATTGGAGGTATCCACCTTGACGAAATCCTGCTGGGGGTGCTTGCGGCCGCCTTTGGGGGGCACACTGGCGGTGGTCCCCTCGATAATCTTCAAGAGGGCCTGCTGCACACCTTCACCGGACACATCCCGGGTGATGGAAGGATTGTCGCCTTTGCTGGCGATCTTGTCGATTTCATCAATGTAAACAATGCCCTTTTTCGCCCGCTCGACATCATAGTCGGCATTCTGGAGCAGGGACAAGATGATGTTTTCCACATCCTCGCCCACGTAACCGGCCTCGGTCAGGCTGGTGGCGTCGGCGATGGTGAAGGGCACATTGAGAAAACGGGCCAGGGTCTGGGCCAGCAGGGTTTTGCCGCAGCCGGTGGGACCGATCAGCAGAATGTTGCTTTTCTGCAACTCGACGTCACCCGCATGAATGGTCGAATTTAAACGCTTGTAATGATTGTAGACGGCCACGGCCAGAATTTTCTTGGCCGCTTCCTGTTCGATGACATAGTCGTCCAGAAGCTCCTTGGTCTCTTTGGGTGCCAGGAGATTTTCAAGGGCATCCGCGTCTTTTTCGCTCTCCTCTTCGATAATCTCGCTGCAAAGCTGGATGCATTCGTCGCAGATGTAGACCGCCGGGCCGGCAATCAGCTTGTTGACTTCCTTCTGGCTTTTGCCGCAAAACGAGCAAAACAGATTGTCATTGTCGTCGTCTTTATGCGTCATCTTTTTTCTCCGTGGCGGCGTCTTTGGCGCCGAGATCGTCACGCTTGGCGATCACGTGATCCACGAGACCGTAAGCACGGGCTTCCTCGCCGGACATAAAGTAATCACGATCCGTATCGGTCTGCAACTGTTCGATCGGTTTCCCGGTATGGACGGACAGGATGGTATTGAGATCCTGTTTCATCCGCAGCATCTCACGGGCATGAATTTCCACATCCGAGGCCTGCCCCTGGAAACCGCCCATGGGCTGATGGATCATGATGCGGGCATTGGGCAGGGCGTATCGCTTGCCCGCCGCGCCCGCCGCGAGAAGGACGGCCCCCATACTGGCGGCCTGACCGATACAGACCGTCGCAATATCTGGTTTTACATACTGCATGGTATCATATACGGCAAGTCCGGAAGTCACAACCCCCCCGGGCGAATTGATATAAAAATTGATGTCCTTTTCAGGATCTTCAGACTCGAGGAACAGCAATTGGGCGATGATGAGGTTGGCAACGTCATCATTCATGGCGGAGCCCAGGAAAATGATCCGATCCTTCAGCAGGCGTGAATAAATGTCATAGGCCCGTTCACCCCGACTGCTCTGCTCGATGACCATAGGGATTAGCGGCACGTTTTGTCTCCTTGTTAAGGTGTCTGGTGTTGGCCGGCGCAACGATCCGATGTGAGGCGGGGCCTTAACCGTCCACAGGTTATGGCCCCGTAGGCCGGGGAGGCGGTTTCATGCCGGGCAGCCCCGATTATTCGCTCTTGTCGTCTTCAGCAGGTGTTTCCAGTTCCGGCTCGACTTCCGTGACGGAACTCCTTTCAATAATAAGCGCCATTGCCTTTTTTTCAAGTAACGCGTGCTTGAACACATCGATCCGCTCAGGATTCTGGGCGTAAAACTGCTTGATGACGTCCACCGGCTGGTTGAAGCTGTCGGCCATTTCCTGGTAGCCGGCTTCCAGTGCTTCGTCGGACACCTCCAATGATTCCTGGGATATGATTTTGCCCAGGATCATATGGCGCCGCACCTGATTGACCGCGGTTTCGCGATATTTTTCCTGCAGACCGGCATCATCCAGCCCCAACTCCTCCATAGAGGTATTGTGATAGGCAAATTTCTGTTTGGCCTCATTGACGATGGTCTCAAGTTCCTGGGCGACCAGGGATTCCGGCACCTCAAATTCCTGCTGCCCAAGGAGGGCCTCGAAAACCTGTTCGTTCAACTCCTGCTCCTGACGCTTGCCGTAGCCCATGGATAGATTTTCATTGATTTTGGCCTTGAGGTCTTCGAGGGACTCGAACTGCCCCAGGCGTTTGGCCATTTCATCATCAATTTCGGGAAGATGCTGCTCCCGAATATCCTTGAGGGTCACATGGAAGGCGATCGTCAGTCCGGCCAGTTTTTCGTTGAAATAATCATCGGCAAAATTGACCGTAACTTCCTTTGATTCACCGGCATTGAGTCCGATGAGCCCGGCATCGACATCCGGATGAATCAGCCCGTCGCCGATTTTCATGTTGAAATTTTCCGTCCGCTGGGTCTCGGCAAAGGGTTTGCCATCTTTCAATCCCTCGTAATCGACCGTTACATAGTCCCCGTCGGCCACCGGGCGTTCCTCCTCGATGGGCACCATACGGGCCAAGTTGTTTTGCAGCATCTGCAGCTGGGCATCCACCTCTTCATCGGTGGCCCGGTACATGGTCTTTTTCAGCTCGAACCCGTCGAGATTAAACGGCTCCAGTTCGGGCTGCACCTCGACGGTGGCCACATAGGTGTAAGCTTCATCAGCCTTGAGTTCGGGAGGATCGATTTCCGGAGCACCGACCACATTCATCTTGGATTCCTGCAGGACCCCGATGAAGGATTCCTGAATCAGGCGGCTCGAGACATCCGCCCGCACGTCCTTGCCAAACATGCGTTCGAGGACCGAACGCGGGGTCTTGCCCGGCCGAAACCCTTTCACCTTGGCATTTTTTTTCAGGTCTTTATAGGCGCTGTCCAATTCACGCACGACATCTTCTTTGGGGACCTCGATGGTGAGTTTCTTTTTAACGGTACTCTGGTCTTCAACTGAAAAATTCATTCGGATTCCTTTCCGGGCAAACCTTGCAACCGCGGGTCACGGTGTCAGGCGCAATCAAATAGCTTGTCGCCGAAAACGGCCGGCGAAGGTGGTATTCTCAGATTCGGTCTATGGAAAACCCCTATACGTCGAGTGCCCGGAGTCGTTCATCTCCAGGCACTCTTTGAACCTTTAGATATGGTGCGAGAGGGGAGACTTGAACTCCCACTCTGTCGCCAGAGCTGGATCCTAAGTCCAGTGCGTCTACCAATTCCGCCACTCTCGCTGATACCGTACTGCGCAAAAATAAATGGTTAAATTAATATGAGCGGAATGGGGTGTCAAGAAAATTTGGCCCGACCGCCATACCCGGAATCCACCTTTATTAGTAGGCAAACGCTTGACGATCCGAGCGAACGGCCGGATAAGCAGGGAAGGGCTTTGCGCTTGCACCCCCGTATAAACCATGATAGGGAAGCGCCCACAAGTCTCGGGGCGTAGCGCAGTCTGGTAGCGCGCCTGCTTTGGGAGCAGGATGTCGGGGGTTCAAATCCCTCCGCCCCGACCAATTATCCCCTTTTTTCTGTTGTATCGAAACACGCCCGCAAACGACAATTCCCGTCATAATCCAAATTGCCGACTGGTTTGCCGTCAAGGCGTCAAACCGACGCTACTTGTCCGCCTGTGGTTGGTCCTTGTCTTTGATTTTGCCGAACAAGTTGAGGGTAAGGAAGTTCAACAGTGCCAGCACGATAGCGATTTCAAGCCGATCGAATGCGACCGCCAGGCCAATCGCGCCGGTGTTCCAAATGCTTGCCGCCGCGGCGGTGCCGGCGACTTTATCCCTATCCTTGAAAATCGCCCCACCACCAATGAAGCCGATGCCCGTTATGATCCCTTGGATGACACGCGCTTCACCGTCGGTGCTGCTGATAACCGACATGCCAACAAGCATGAATCCACATGTGACAACGGCCACAAGGGGAAATGTTCGCAACCCGAAATGCCGCTTGCTTCGCTCCCGATCCCATCCGATCGGGAATGCCAGTATGTAGGCACACATCAGATGAACGGAATGGTTTAATACCAAATGCCAATCAATTTGGAAGATTTCCATATGAAGTTTCATCCCGGATTTTTAAGTTGGCATACGTTCTGGGAGCCCGAATCCACCCCCATAGGTCTCCTCTGCAGCACATCAATGGCTTTCCGGCTTGGGGACATCGCTTTTGCTCACCTCATGCCTATCAACTTTCGTATTGGCCCAGGCCACATCGGCCCTGTCGGCTTCGAGCCCATTGACTTCAGCTTCATTCCCCGGCACCAACGCCAATTCGGTCAGGATGGCAAAGTGATCCGACCCAAAACGGCGCAGCCGGCGCAAATCGACAAGACAAAAATGATCGCTGTGAAACACATGGTCAAGGGGCCATCGAATAAACCAATAGCCGGCATGAAAGGTATTGAGCATGCCCCGTCCGACACGCGGGTCGCGCAATCCACTGATTTTTCGAAAGAGCCGCGTGGTCTCGGACCAGGCCACATCGTTTAGGTCGCCCGTTACGATGACCGGCGCGTCCGTTTCGGCCACACTTTTGGCGACGACAATGAGCTCGGCATCACGCTCCGAAGAGGCCTCATTTTCAGTCGGACTGGGCGGGGCAGGATGCAAGAAATGCATGCGGATATCGTCCCCGGACGGCAGCCGCAGCAACGTGTGCATCGACGGCACATCGGGCTCGACCAGGTATTTGATTTGACTATCCTTCAATGGAAAGCGTGCGTACACGTGCATGCCATACAGGTTTTCCAGCGGGCACTTAATCGTGAAGGGATAGTCCGAATCGAGCAAATCGAGTTGGGACTGCCACCACGCATTGGATTCGAGCGTGACCAATACATCCGGCGCCATCTCCCGAACGAGTTCCCTAAAGGCTTCCGCATTCCGGTTTGTCATCAGTACATTGGCCGTCATGATCCGGACCGAAGGGTGGGCGTCGGATCTGCCGGTGGATCGCACCTCTGCCTTGAACCAGCGTGTGTAGGGCAAAATCCACCAGCCATGATAGACGAGGCACCCGATGCCGGGAATGAACAGGAGCCAGGCGTTTATTTGCGAAAAATCCAGCAGCGCCGTTTCCACCAATAGCAACAGCAGCGCGACGCAAAAGAACTGCAAGCGCGGAAAATCCAGGGACCGCACCCACCAGGCTTCATGGCGCCACAGCGGCAATAACGTTACGACAACCAGAATGCCCGTTGAAAATAAAAGGATTGTATTCATCGATAATCGGGGATCTCAAGGCGCTAATCAAACATCCTTTGTGGATGCGATAAGGAATTATCTTATCAAAAAACGCGCTTATCAGAAATGGCGATTTTGGTGATCGCTATTTGATGTGGCAACCTTTGGGAGCAGGAGGTCGGGTGTCGCAGTCCGCCGCACCGGGCCATCGGCCAAGCAGGCGATACCATTCCCTTTTGGCCCGGCACTTTCGACCGCACCTGAATTTGCCGTAGCCCGGGATCGGCCAAAGGGTGTCCCCCTTTAGCAACGATTGATAACGGCCGAGACCCAAGTATAGGGCGGTGGGATGATAGAGCACGACACGCGGCAACTGGTCGGGGCGCATGATCGCGTTTTGCTGTTCAGACCGGCATCAGGCCTCCACAGCCACGAGGGACACCCCCAGCTTGGTTTCGACTTCCTTGATCCGCTGGAGTTCGTCCGCGCTGAGGTCGGATGGTTTCAGGCTGTGGCACTGGAAGGCCAACAGCGTTTTACCCAAATCTTTTTCCAGTGCATTGATGGTTGCCATGGTTTCGTCGGTCACTTTGGTGGCAAGGCTACACAACATGGTCGGAACCTCCCTTGAATAATGGTAAACATTTTGGACCTTCCATGTTGCTATAATGGACACTGATGAACTGACAGGCAATCCCAGAAAAACGACGGTATACTGACGGTAAAAGACCGTTACTCCGTTAAACTGAGAAGGTAGGTCCGCAGGTTGGTGTTGGAATGACGCAGGTTCAATTTGCGGCGCAGATTGCGGCGGTGAAAATTGATGGTTGTCAACGACAAACTCATCAGGTCCGCAATTTCTTTGCTGGTTCGCCCCTCGCGGATCAGGGCGGCCACCTCGATCTCCTGGGGTGTGAGGACGGTTTCCACGGCCGACAGGCGCCTCAGGAATGGCCGGGTCAACTCCGTCAACCGGGTATCCAGACTGGCCAGCATGGTTTTAGCGCGTTGCGGAAGCGGCAACCGGTCCAGGCGCTCCAGAATGGGGGCGACCAACTGCCGCACATTGTCGAGAATGTCGGCTTCCATTTGCCGCTGATCCTTCTCGCGCTGCCGCAGGAGCACTTTGAGGGTCGTGTTGGCATCTTCCAGCTTCTGCCGCTCCCTGTAGAGCTTTGCTTCACTCTGCCGCAACCGCTCCTCGGCCAGTTTGAGGGCCGTGATATTTTCATGGCTGACCACAATGCGCAGGGGGCCGGGGCCGGCCGCACGGGTCACCCGCATGTAGAACCAGCGCTTTTCATCGGGGGAGTGACATGGATAGTCCATGACGAACTCCTCCTTATGCCCCGCAATGACACCCCGAATCCCCCTGGCGACGGACAGGGATTCCTCCGCGGAATACCCATCGGCCCTGTCGCAGATTTCCAGGTAGTTGACCTTGAGGGTATCCGGCCGCATGCGAATATGATTGGCCTCGGCGAATTGCATCCAGGCCAGGTTGGTTTCAAGAATGAAGCCGTTTTCATCCAGAATGGCCACATGGGCTGACAGGGAGTTGAGAATCGTCCGGGCCAGCTGATCCCCCGTGGCCTCTTTATCGGCCGGGGAAGCAACTTTGGTCTTGTTTGGCGTCATGGCTTGTGCCTTAGATTTCGGTTCTTGTGGATTGAATCTTCAAAGAAACTGCCAGGATAGACGATTGGATAGATGTTATGGTCTCAAGCCCCTCTAAGTTTGCGGTTTAGTTACAACATAAGCCTCATCCACTCCGGCTCGCAACCTTTCGCTTGGGATAAAGAAAAAACACCACCGCCAACGCAGTCAAAAAACATCCCACCAAACCGAAGCAATTGCTGACACCTAATTTTCTCACGACAGGCTCCAACAGCAACGGTGACACGAACTGCCCCAGCAGGAACGACGTTGTCAGCCCACCGACACATTTTCCTCGGACAGATGCCGGAACAAACGACACCAGCCAGACATTGACATTCGGCATCAACAGGCCGAATCCAACGCCGGCGATGACCATGGCGATGAGGATCGTCCCGTATTGCGCCGCAAGATAAATGAACCCATAACCAATTCCCATGAACAGCGCAAACAGCATATAAATTTGCGGGTGCGACAACTTCTTTTTGATAATTTTGAACTGCATCGAGGACAGGGCTCCCACCAGGGTCATGATGCCGATGGCGATCCCAATTTGCGTATTGCTGATACCGCCCATCTGTTTCATGTGAAAGGGCAATTGAACGGGAACCATGTAAAAAACAAGCATCCCGAAGAACGCGAAGGAATAGACCGCCAACAAGCGTCTGAAGGGGGGCATGGCGTTATCGTCTTGGTCTGTTGCATCGGTCGTCGTGCCATTGCCGATCCGGGGTTCGGATAGGAAGACGACAACGCCCGGCAGCACGAAGAACGCAAAATAATAAATCAGGAAAGGATAGCGCCATCCCAGATCGGCCAGGAAGCCTCCCATCGAGAGGAATAGCAATCCACCGAAACCGGTAAAGGCCGCCTGAAGCCCCATCACTTGATTGCGTTTTTCACCCCTGAAATAATCCCCGATAAGGGTGGTGAAACCGCTCATGATACCGGCGACCGCAATACCCAGAAAAGCGCGCCCCAATAGGATCAGATACAGGGAGTCTAAAAAACAGCCGGAACTTCCGGCCAAGCCATACAGCGTCACCGAAAAGATCAATACCGGTTTGCGCCCGCAGCGATCCATCAGCATGCCGACAAACGGTGCGCTCAGGGCGATGAACAACGCATGCACCGAAAGGAGCAATTTGACCAGCAGCTTGGCATGGGGGGTTGCCTCGAAGACGCTCTGGAAGCATGCGTGATTTTATGGTCAACCGTTCAGTCTGTCGGGATGAATGCTGACGATTCGTGTCGGCGTCTCCTGAACACGGACAGCGTGTCCCGTTTGGGCCGGTATTTTCTGCAGGGTAAGACCAGACAGTAGCGTCTTTTCATCGCCCTACTTAGGTTCGGTGGTACCGTCGAATAGTTAGCCCATGTCCGGTACGCACGCAACGGCTATTGCGAACAACTTTTCATCCCGTGGGGCTTCTTCCACGCAAACGGGCGGCCTCCGGCGGCCTATTCGGCAGGCACTTGAAAACAGCTTATTGCGTTTGTGGTGTCGGTTATCCTTGCCCCGCGCCGAACATGAGGCAAAAAAAAGCCCGAAGCCGTAATGCCGGCTCCGGGCTTTACGATCTCAGTTGGGCAACAGCGCTATTTAGCGGCCTTGCGGGCCTCCGCCAGCCATCCGTTCCACTTGTCCGTGTTTTTAGCGATCCATTCATCCACGTGCTTTTCGATGTCTTTCTGGGACTTTTCCCCTTCGTTCATGCGGGTGTTCTGCTCATTGATGTCCGAAAGCGGAAGGGTAAACACTTCGAAGAATTTTTTAGCCGCCGGGTTGGCCTCCACGAACTTCTTGTTGGCCGTAATGCGAATATCGGAGACGACAAACCCGAGTTTGATCGGATCGCTGACCGCCCCCTCGATGCCCGCAACCGTCATACGCTCTTCCGCTGGTTTCTGGGATTCCTTGGGGATAATCTTGGGAACGTTGATCCACATGACATCCTTGCCCGGTTTCAGTTTAAAGATCGTCCAGTTGGGCGCCCACGTGTAAAAGAAAATGGGCTCGCCGCTTTTAAAGTCTCCAAGGGCGGACGCCATACCGGCCTCATAAGCGGCCTTGACCGGATTGATGTAATCGTCCAGGTCGTATACTTTCATGTGATGGGCGATAACGTTTTCACAGCCCCAGCCCGGCGGGCAGGCGGTCAGATCGGCCTTGCCGTCGCCGTTCTTATCGAAAGCTTCCATAACTTCAGGGCGTTTGAAGTCATCCAGGGACTTGATATTGAATTCTTCCACCGCCTTCTTCGACACCAGGTAGCCCTGCAGGCCGCCGGACTTGACAACATAGCCGTAGAGGTCGGCGTCATCGTAGAAACCTTTGGGCAACTGGCTGTTGTGGTTGGGAAACCAACCGTTGGTCCAGTAGTCCACATCACCGAGGGCCACGGATTTATAAAAAATCGGGTTCTGCAGGTCTTTGGGGGTTTTGACCTTGTAGCCCAATTCCTCCAAACCACGGCGCACTAAAGCTTCCTGAAAAAACCCCGTGTTCCAGGTGGCCCGGGCGGGATTGACTGTAACGCCCTTGCCGGGTTTCATATCATCGGCGGCCACAGGAATAACCGCGAGCGATAGACAAACTGTAAGGGTCACCAGCATTCGCAATACCAACTGCATGAAAACCTCCTTGGTTGCATGATTCAATGAATTCAACAACGATCTGCTCTCAACTCTCCTTACTTTCTTTGCGCCATGGACTGGGTAATCCGGTCCAGGACAATGGCCATCAGCACAATGCTCAAGCCGCCGATGACCGCCCGGCCGATATCCAGGGTGTTCAGCCCCAGGATCACGGGCGAACCCAGTCCGCCGGCGCCGATAAGAGCCGCAATGACGACCATGGAAAGGGCCATCATGATGGTCTGGTTCAACCCGGCCAGGATGGTGGGCATGGCCAGGGGCACCTGAACCCTTACCAGCACCTGCCAGTTGGTGGCACCAAAGGCCTGGGCCGCCTCCACCAGTTCGGGGTGCACCTGGCGAATCCCCAGACTGGTCAGACGAATGATGGGCGGCAGGGCGAAAACGATGGTGGCCAAAACGCCCGCCACATTGCCCACCGAGAAAAGCATGACAATGGGCACCAGGTAGACAAACGCCGGCGTGGTCTGCATGGCATCCAGAACGGGCCGGATCCCCGCCTCGAAATTATCACTGCGGCCGGCCCAAATCCCCAGGGGAATCCCGGCCAGGGCGCAGAAGAGAACGGAGGCAAGCACCATAGCCAGCGTCGTCATGGTGTCCTCCCACAAGCCCAGCAGCCCAACAAAAATCATCGTGATCACCGTGAAAATCGCCAGCCCTTTCCCGGAAAACCGCCAGGCGGCAACGGCCAGCAGGGCAATCACCAACAACGCCGGCATGGCATTCAAACCGGCATCAAACCCGTTTAAGGTTTGCTCGACCGGCCATTTGATGGCCTGGAAAAAGTCCCGGTAGTTTTCCACCAACCAGTCGACAAATTGGGAAACCCACACATCCAGGGGTATGACTTTATCTTCAAACATGATGACTCTCCATAATTCAGATCGCGGCCCGAGCAAAAAGCCAGGCGCTTCTTTATTTCAGTACGGACTAGCCGGCGGAATACGCTTCCATACTTTCTTCGGTGCGGTGCAGTGTGCGCAGGAAACGGTTTTTGGACACCACGCCCTTGTAGACATTCTGATCATCCACGACCGGGATCGGCCAACTGCTCGAAGCGACGAGGGGCAGAATATCCTGCATGGAGTCATTCAGGTTAACCGCGGCGCCATTCTCGAGAAAGGCTTGCTGGATGGGCTTGTCCTGTTTTCCGCTTTCCAGGGCTTCGCGCAGGGATTCCGAGGAAACGAGGCCCAGGAACTGATGCTTGGGATTGAGCACATAGCAGTGATCGCGTTCGCTGCCGCTCAATATCTCGTGAGTGGCGCGCAGGCTGCCCTTCTTGGACACGATAATGGTCGGATGGGTATCCCGCACGATATCACCGGCCGAGATGACATTGGTCGGATCGACGCCCCGGAAAAAAGCCCGCACATAATCGTCGGCCGGGTTCTGAAGAATTTCCTCCGGAGGTCCCACCTGCACCACGCGCCCCCCTTCCATGATGGCAATGCGGTCACCAATGCGCAGGGCCTCGTCCAGATCGTGGGAAATAAACACGATGGTGCGTTGATCCTCTTCCTGGAGTTTGAGCAGTTCATCCTGCATCTCGGTACGAATGAGGGGATCGAGGGCCGAAAAGGCTTCATCCATCAGCAGGATGTCCGGATCCACGGCCAGGCCGCGAGCCAGGCCGACACGCTGCTGCATGCCGCCGCTGAGTTCCGAAGGATAGGACGCTTCCCACCCTTTCAGGCCGACCTGCTCAAGCGCCTCCATAGCACGGGCATTGCGCTTGGCCTTGTCCATTTTGGCAAGCTCCAGGCCGAAAGCGGCGTTGTCCAGAACGGTCAGATGGGGCATGAGCGCAAAAGATTGAAACACCATGCTCATGTTTTTCAGGCGAAACTGGACCAGATCATCCTGCCCCATGGCGGTAACATCCTTGCCGTCGACGATCACCCTGCCGGCGGTGGGTTCGATGAGACGATTGAGCATGCGCACGATTGTGGATTTGCCGGACCCGGACAGCCCCATGATGACAAAGATTTCACCGGCCTCGATGCCGAAGCTGGCATTGTCCACCCCGACGGTCATGCCGGTTTTGTCGTGCACGGACTCCTTGTCATGCCCCTCTTTGAGCAATTGCATCGCTTTTTTCGGCTGATCACCAAATATTTTGGTCAAGTTTTCGACAACAATCTTATCCACGGATATCTGCCTTTCCGAATGATGGGTTATTAAAAAGCGGTTGCCGCTATTGGGGCTCGGTGCTCTCGGGCTTGACGGCCTGATTGACCAGCGGGTTGGTTGCCAGAAACGGCGCCGCATCGATCGCGCGGGCATCCATAATGGTGACCAGGCGTTGAAGCGCGCTCAAAATCATGGTCTGTTCCCAATCCTGAAGATTGGAAAAACGCTCGACAAAGGCTTCCTGCATCAACGGGGGGGCGTCTTTGAGAACCTGCTCGCCCGTTGCCGTGATGCTGACCATGATCCGTCGTTTATCGCGGTCACTGCGCTGCCGGGCAATCAGGCCGCGTTTTTCCATCCGGTCCAGGATACCGGTCACGGTGGCCTGGCTGAGACTTACCGCCCGCGCAATTTCACCGGCGGTGACTTCGCCCTGACTCGATATTTCCTGGAGAATGACCAGTTGAGGTCCGGTCAAACCGACCCGCTTGACCAATTTTTTAGAGTTCATATCAATCGCCTGGATGATTTTGCGCAAAGCGATCATGACGCTGTCACTGACGGAGCGATTCGGAGCAGGAACCGGCAAAGGAAAATCTTTCATTTTAATTTGCATCCTAACTGAATATTAACGTAAATTAGACTGTGTCCGAAATGTTTTTTTCAATATTTTTGATTTGGACAGCAAAACACACTGCGTGCAATAATGAGAAACCCCTCGACAGAAGAGCTCACTAATATTTCAGATTAAAAACAATTTCAAGATATTTTATATGGTAATCATTATTTCAAGGTAAAAAAGTTAAAAGCACTCAATATCATAGCAACGCAAAAAATAATTTTGACCAATACTTAAATTTTTATTTGATGTCTAAAATTTATCTGCCCAACAGATACACGATCACACCCCAACCCCGCCACCGTACGCCCCGCCCCGGGACAGACAATGACGTCCGCATAAACATATCCCCATAAAACCCTATAAATAATTTGACTTAAATATTTTTATTCATATAATTTGTTTAGGGCACTTGACAATAGCAAACGGGCCTGCTATCTATGCATAAATTTTTTTTCGTTATTTATCAAGTATTTATAAAATTCCTACCTTCAAGTCGCCATTCGAAACTCAATAATAATAGATTTCAACTGTAAATATTTTTATAAAAAATTTTATTTTGTTCTAAAATAGATAACCGCATGCAGCATCTATTATAGACCTTAGCGAAGAAGGGTATGAACATCCAAAACAAACCGGATACCGTCAGCGACCAGGTACTGATCTCCTTACGACAGATCATTCGCTCTATCGATCTTCGTTCGAAGCGACTGGTCAAACAGTTTGGCCTTACCGGCCCCCAGCTGTTCATCCTGCAGGAGACTTCGCGCGCCGTTCAGACCACGGCCAGTGAACTGGCCCGGGCCAGCAGTCTCAGCCAGGCCACCGTGACCGGTATTCTGGACCGCCTGGAAGGCCGGGGACTGATTGCCCGCCAGCGCAGCCAAAGCGACCGGCGACGCGTCCATGTTTCCATGACGGGGGCCGGAGAGGACCTGCTCCAATCGGCACCCCCCGTCATGCAGGAGTCCTTTATCGAACAGTTCGATGGTCTTCCCGATTGGGAGCAGCAGATGATCCTGAGTTCCCTCCGACGCATCGTGGCCCTGACAAAAGCGCGGCAGAAGGCGGCGGATCCATAGCGGTCCGGGCGCCGGCGGCACAAGGGCCGGCACACCATCGCAGCACCATGCCCAAACACCAACGATCAACGAAAGACCCACAAAAAAATGAAAAAAATCGACATCCAGAATCTTTACAAAATTTTTGGCCCCCACCCCGAAAAGGTCATGCCACTGCTCGCGAAAGGCATGAGCAAAGACGCCATCATGGAAAAGACCCGCCATGGCGTGGGCGTCGCAGATGTTTCCTTCGATGTGGAGGAAGGCGAAATCCTGGTGGTGATGGGACTTTCCGGAAGCGGCAAATCCACGCTGGTGCGCTGCATCAACCGCCTGATCGAGCCGACCTCGGGAACGGTCCTGGTGAACGGCGAAAACGTACTGAAACTGTCGGACACGGAATTGCGGCACTTTCGCCAGAAGCATTTCGGCATGGTCTTTCAAAATTTTGCCCTTTTCCCCCACCGTACGGTGCTGAAAAATGTCGAATACGGTCTGGAAGTCCAAAAGGTCGATATGGCCAAGCGCAGCGACCTGTCCATGCAAGCCCTGGAGCAGGTGGGTCTGAAAGGCTGGGAAGACTCCTATCCGGACCAACTCAGCGGCGGTATGCAGCAGCGCGTCGGCCTGGCCCGCGCCCTGGCCCTGGATGCTGATATCATGTTGATGGACGAGGCTTTCAGCGCCCTGGACCCCTTAATCCGGCGCGACATGCAGGACGAACTGCTGGAACTCCAGGATAAAGTGCAGAAAACCATCGTATTCATCAGCCACGACCTGGACGAAGCCATTAAACTGGGGGACCGCATCGTACTGATGAAGGACGGCATGATCGTGCAGGTGGGCACGGCCGAGGAGATCCTGACCAACCCGGCCAACGACTATGTGGCCAAATTTGTCGAAGACGTGGACATGTCCAAGGTCATCACGGCGGAAAGCATCATGAAAAAGTCCGAAGCGATTGCCTATTATAAAACCGACGGGCCCAAGGCGGCCCTCCGCAAAATGAAAAAAGCCAGCATCTCGAAAATTTTTGTCAGCAAGGAAAGAAAGTTGGTGGGGATCGTCAAGGCTGCGGATGCCGCGGATGCGGCCAAGCAGGGCGAAAAAACACTGGAAAACATCCTGATTACCGATATCCAGCGCGTGTCGCCGGACACGCCGGCGGCCGATCTGTTCCCCCTGTTGGCCACCAGTGAACACCCCATTGCCGTGGTGAACGACAACAACAACCTGCAGGGCGTCATCATCAAGGGATTGATCCTGGCCGCCCTGGCTGAAGGGGCCCAATCGAACGGCGATGAAAACGGCAAGGCCGCCTGATCGGAGTTATTAACAATAGAAAAAGGAAGGAATGACCCATGCGAAAATTCGTACGCGGTACCAAACGTCTATCGATCCTGTTAGCCGCCGCCCTGCTTCTGGTCACGCTGTGCACCGGAACGGTCCCGGCCGCCGACAAACAGCCCATCGTGTTCGCTGATCTCGGCTGGGACAGCGTTCAGGTCCACAACCGTGTGGCCGGCTTTATCATTGAACACGGCCTCGGCTACCCCATCAAATTTACCCCGGGTGAAACCATTCTACTCAACAAAGCCCTGATCAGTGCCAAGGGGGGCGACGCTCCCAACGTCAATATGGAAACCTGGACCGAAAACTGGCAGGAACTCTACGACGAGGGCCTGGCCAAAGGCAAAGACCCCAACACCAACGAGGGATTCATTCGACTGGGGCCCAACTTCCCCAACAGCGTCCAGGGCTGGTACGTGCCCACCTACATGATCAAGGGCGATCCCGAACGGGGCATCGAGGCGACGGCGCCGGATCTGAAATCGGTTTATGACATGCCCGAATACTGGGAGCTGTTCAAAGATCCCGAAGACCCGAGCAAAGGCCTCTTCTACAGCTGTATTCCCGGCTGGTCCTGCCGTGACGTCAACAACAAGAAATTCGATGCCTACGGTCTCCGCGACACCTATAACGTCATGGAGCCCGGCTCCGGCGCGGCCCTGGCGGCCAGCATGGAGTCGGCCTACAAACGCGGCAAAGCCTGGATCGGCTATTACTGGGCCCCCACCTGGGTGCTGGGCAAACTGGACATGACCCAGCTCGAAGAGCCGCCCTTTGATCCGGCCATTTTCGAATCCACGGCCAAATGTGCCTACCCGGCCGTCAAATGCGACATCATCGTTCACAAAAAATTGCCCGAGTGGGCCCCGGATGTTGCCGATTTCCTGACGAAATACAACACAACCCTGGACATCAACAACAAGTTCCTGGCCTATATGCAGGACACCGGCGGCAAGCCGCCTGAGGCGGCCATGTGGTTTTTGAAAACCTACGAGGACCTCTGGACCCAGTGGGTGTCGGCCGACGTGGTGGCCAAAGTCAAAGCTGCCATGAAATAAATCCCGACCTCCCGTTCGGCCCCGCTGATCGTTGGGCGGTGCCGGACGGGAGCCCTGTCTCCCAAGAGAGATTGGGCACTGCCGGATGCCATTCCGGCAAAAGCCATAATCTCTTGCGGAAGCAGTGGGAGAAACAGCCATATCCCGGCTTTCGCCGTGATGACACGATCAGGTCAATTTAGCCGCCGGCATAATGGCGGCAATCGAGGAGTAAAAATAAAGTGAAGTTCCCGGAAAACATACAGATCCCCCTGGACAAATGGACCGACCAGGCCATGGATTGGGTGCTCATGAGCTTTGGCGGCTTCTTTGATGCCCTGGGGAGCGCGATCCTGAAATTCATGCTGGTGGTGGAGAAGTTCTTTCTGTGGGTTCCCTGGCCGGTGCTCATTATCGCTGTCGGCCTTCTGGCCTGGCGGGTCATGGGCAAGTGGTGGTCGGGCCTGATGATGGCCGGCATGCTCTTTTTCATGGGGATGCTGGGCAACTGGGAGATGGCCATGCGGACCCTCTCGCTGGTGACGTCGGCCGTGATCATCTCCCTGGCCATCGGCATTCCCCTGGGCATTCTCATGGCCAGCAGCAATATGTTCGAGAAGATCCTCAAGCCTATCCTGGACGGCATGCAGACCATGCCGAGCTTCGTCTACCTGATCCCGGCCCTGATGCTCTTCGGCCTGGGAAAGGTGCCGGCCCTTTTCGCCACCATCGTCTATGCCGTGCCGCCCGTCATCCGGCTCACCAACGTGGGCATCCGGGAGGTATCCCCCAGCGTGGTGGAGGCGGCCCATGCCTTCGGCTCCAGCTACTGGCAAATCCTGTTCAAGGTCCAGCTGCCCCTGGCCCGGCCCACGATCATGGTGGGGGTCAACCAGACCACCATGATGGCCCTGGCCATGGTGGTCATCGCCTCCATGATCGGCGCCAAAGGATTGGGATTCGAGGTGTTGCTGGCCATCAACCGCATCGAAATCGGACGCGGTTTCGAGGCCGGCCTGTGCATCGTCCTGATGGCCATCATCATCGACCGCATCACCTATGCCATGGCGTCTGGGAAACGGACCTGAAAAAAGCGTATTCTAGTTACTGTAATCTTTGCCGAAAACGGCAATACCGATAAGCTGGCGCTCATCGGTCCCCGTTTGCCGATCCGGGCTGTCGGCCCAGAGGATTCCCCGCTGGACAGTTCTTTCCACGGCAAAACGCTTGTCACGGTAGCACTTGAGACAAACCAGGGGTTCCAGATTGCGGGTGGGCGGCTGCCCCGACAGGTTGTACACCTCACCGACCGGGTCGCCTTGGCGGGAAACGCCGCACAGGCGCGCGCACCCGCAATCGAGTTCCCGGAAGGCCACGCCCACGGCATCGGGCCGGGACGCCAGAATAAGCTCTTTGATGTCATTGTATTTTGCGTTCATGGAAAAAAGTTCTAAAGTCAATGGACGAATTTGTCGATGGTATAGTTAAGCGTTGGCCAGAACGCTTGAACAATCCTTTTCCAACCTCCTTGAATAGGGGGCGGTCGACATCACGACCGCCCCTTTTCATTTCAAACGGCAAAAGGGCGCCGCAGGCGGTCAAAATCGCTCGGATGCAATCACCGGCGCCCCATGATCGACCAAGGCTTTGATCGCCTGGTCAAGGTCGTCAAAACTCAATACCATGGCCGCCTTCTGGCACACGTCGTGGGCGGCGGCATAAGTGTAGCGCAATTCCAGCCCTTCGGCATCAAGAATCTCCAGGATTCGATAAAGCCCGCCGCTGCGATGGTCCACCTCGACCGCGAGCACGTCTTCCACTTTGACGCTGAGACCGCGGTTTTTGAGTACGGCGACAGCTGTTTCGGTATCGTCCACAATCATGCGCAAAATTTTGTAGGGTGTATTCGTGTGGCCGACCAGGGAATGGGCGCGGATATTGATGCCGGCATCGTGGAACAATTCGGTAATTTCCCGGAAACGCTCCAAGGCTTTTTCCATGAAAACGGATACCTGCCGTATGCGCATAGGCTTGTTCCTCCTTCGTCTGGCGATCTCTGAATCGGTTGTCAAGCGGTTATGCCGGCGTATTCGGCTTCGTAGAATCAGGAAGGCCCCATGGCTTACCTTTGCCCCAATATAGCGAAAGCTGCAACCCTATTCTTCATTCTTCAACCGCCCGGGGGTGTGGTTTCCCAAATCATTGGATGCCCTGCTGCCGGCCCATCCGGATGCAGGCCGGCATCTTTGGGGATCAGCCCGGAGCTTTCACGCGTTCGCAATGTTTATAGGGCGTCCGGATGCGTCTTGCATGACCGGAGCCGTTTTTGGCAGCCCCGGTAAAAAAACCGAAGGTTGTTTACAAGCGACAATTTTGTAAACTTCAATCCCCGGTATTTACAATACTGTAATTTACCAATGTCCTCAAACCGAGCATCAAGACGATATATCTATCTGATATTAATGTTTTTATTAATATTTTTCGACAATAGACGACCTGGCATATTTATTGAATTATATCTAAGTGGATTAACAGATTTAGGGAGAGAAAAATGGTAAAGCCCTCAAAACCCGGTAGTAAATCGGTATCGACGCCCCCAGCATCCAACTGTCGGTGCACCATCTGCGGTCGAAAAATTACAGAAATGCAGCATGTTCTGGCCATGGGCCGTCAAACGTATTGCGAATCCTGTTACCAGGACAGCTTATTTGCCAATACCGGAACGTGTCACCGACCGACACTGGAGAGTTGCGACGGCTGACCCGCGCCGGCCGTCCGGCCCCACACCGTTGTGCGGGCCGTGCCCTGTCCCATCAAATTAAGAATTGACAGAAAGCCGATGCTTGCCGGATAATTGCGCCCTGTAATCGGCGATTTTTTTAAACGACGGCACGACGCCATCCCAAAACCTTCCCTCCGGGGCGAGGTTTTTTTATGGCGATCCTTTGTGCCGCGACACTTTGCGACCAGGCATTGCGATGCGGGCCTAACCGACAGGATCATGACACGACCCATCGATCGTTCCAAACTCTTCCTATCCCTGCTGTCCGGCATGTTGCTGACCGCTGCCTTCCCCCGCACGGACGGGTCCTGGCTTGCCTGGGTTGCCCTGATCCCACTGCTGCTGGCCCTGCGGGACGTTTCATCCAAGGACGGATTGCGCCTGGGGTGGCTCTGCGGTCTCACCCATGCCGTGGGGCTGATTTACTGGCTGGCCCATACCATGACCACCTACGGTCATCTCCCCCTTTATATCGCCATTGGCGTCCTCTTGCTGCTCAGCACCTACATCGGCCTTTATACGGCCCTTTTCAGTGCCCTGCTCATCCATCTCGGAAAGACAACCACACGCGCCCTGATCACCGCCCCCCTGCTCTGGGCCACACTGGAATACCTGCGCAGCTTCCTGTTGAGCGGCTTTACCTGGGGGTATCTGGGCCACTCCCAATTCCGGTGGCTGACCCTGATCCAGAGTGCCGACCTGTGGGGGGTTTACGGTCTGTCCGCGGTCATTGTGTTCGTCAACATAACCCTTTCCCTTTATGTCCTGTCGCGGACCGGGAAAACCTGGCAGGGGATAGTCATACCCAAACCGACGGCATGGCAGGGGTTGATGGTGGCGCTCCTGTGCCTGGCATTGACCCTGGCCTATGGCCATGTCCGGCTTAAACAAATCGAAGGCCTGCAGGCGGAAGCGTCCTCGTTGCGGGTGGGCCTGGCCCAGGGCAACATCCCCCAGGCGGAAAAATGGGATCCGGCCTTCCAGATCTCATCCACCAAACAATACATTCAACTGTCCGGCCGACTGGCATCGGAAAACCCCGATCTCATCGTCTGGCCGGAGACAGCCACACCGTTTTACTTATTTCATAACAAGGCCCTGACCCGCATGGTGCAACGCGGCGTACGCAACACGGGCAGTGCCCATATCATCGGCAGCCCCGCGGTCCGTCAAAACGACAGCAGCCTGGCTTATTTCAACAGCGCCTACCTCCTCGACGCCCAGGGCACCCTACGGGCCCGCTACGACAAGGCCCACCTGGTGCCTTTCGGGGAATACGTACCGTTTAAAAAATGGCTGCCCTTCCTGGGCAAAATGGTGGCCCAGGTGGGGGATTTCCACGCCGGCCCCCCCGGCGGTGTTTTGGAGTACAACGGACACCGGATCGGCCCCCTCATCTGCTATGACGGCATCTTCCCCGATCTGGCCCGGGCGGCTGTCAACAACGGCGCCGACCTGCTGGTCAACCTGACCAACGACGCCTGGTACGGCCGCACCAGCGCTCCTTACCAGCACCTCATCCAATACGTATTCCGGGCCGTGGAAACCCGACGCAGCCTGATCCGGGCGACCAACACCGGCATCAGCGGGATGATCCAGCCCAGCGGCCAAATCGTCGATACGACGGGGCTCTTTGAAAGCGCCACCCGCGTACGGACCGTCGCCTGCCTGCAAAACCGGACCCTCTACGTGCGTATCGGCGACACCTTTGCCCGGATCTGCCTGGCAATCGTCGGCATCCTGCTCCTGGCACAACGGTTCCGGAGACCGGCAAAGCCATCGGTCAAAGAATAAAGCCGCCGCATGGCGGATCGCGGGAAGCGCTTGAAGAATGCCCCGGATTGCACTATTATTAGGCTGCGCGAATCCAAAAAAGAAAACATCTTCGATCCGGCCTGGGAATGGATCTGTTCCTATTCCCATCCGGCCAGCGCATCGATAACGACGACGCCAACGATCACGTGTTGGCGCGCCCAAAAGGAGATCTGAAAAATGTCTGCCGAAACCAAACAGACCCTGAATGACGTCCGCAACCGCCTCCATCAAATCCGGGATTATCTTTGACCTCTCCACCAAAGAAAACCGCCTCCAAGAACTCGAATCCCTTATCGCCCAGGATGGTTTCTGGGACAATCCGGAACAGACCAAGCCCCTGCTGAAGGAACGCACGGTGCTGGCCGCCAAGATCGATCGCTTTCGCGGCCTCACCAGCGATGTGGAAGACAACGCCCTGCTCCTGGAGATGGCGCTCGAGGAAGACGACGAAGCCACCCTTGCGGAAATCAGCGCTCATCTGAAGGAATTGAGCCGCGACATTGAATCCTTCTCCCTGTCGCTCATGCTGGATGGGGAAAACGATGCCAACAATGCCATCGTGTCCATCAATGCCGGTGCCGGCGGCACTGAGGCCCAGGACTGGGCCGAAATGCTCTTCCGCATGTACGCCCGTTGGGTGGAGCGCAAGGGCTATCGCTCGGAAATCATCGATCTCCAGCCGGGGGATGAAGCCGGAATCAAAAGCGTGACCTTTACCGCGGTCGGTGAGAACGCCTACGGCTATCTCAAGGCTGAAAAAGGGGTGCATCGGCTGGTGAGGATATCGCCTTTCAATGCCAGCGGCAAACGGCACACGTCCTTTGCATCCGTCTTTGTCTACCCGGAGCTGGATCAGGAAATCGATATCGATATCGAAGAAAAAGATCTGCGGATCGACGTATTCCGGGCCAGCGGCGCCGGCGGTCAGCATGTCAATAAAACCAGCAGCGCGGTGCGCATCACCCATCATCCCACCGGGATCGTGGTCCAGTGCCAACAGGAGAAATCCCAGCACCGCAACCGGGACCTGGCCATGAAGGTGCTGAAGGCCCGGCTGCACGATCACGAAAAGCAAAAGCAGGATGAAGCCCTGCAAAAAATCCACGACAGCAAGTCTGACATCGCCTGGGGCAGCCAGATCCGCTCCTACGTGCTGCACCCCTACCAGATGGTCAAGGACCACCGCCTCAACAAGGACGTCGGCAATGTCAACGAGGTTTTGGACGGCGGCCTGGATCCCTTTATCGAGGGCTGGCTGCTGTGGAAGGGGCAGGCCGGCCATTAGGTGAAAGCGATCGACCCCACCACGATCATTCATGCATACTACCCGGCTGGCAGCGCCGTCTGCGACCTGCTGGTGCGTCACGGTGAAGCGGTGGCCGCCAAGGCGCTCGCGGTTGCCGATCACCTGGGCGACCCGGCCGTGGACCGGAACTTCCTCTACGAAGCGGCCATGCTGCATGATATCGGTATCTTCCTGACCGACACCCCGTCCCTGGGCTGCCATGGGGATCACCCGTACATCTGTCATGGCACACTGGGACGGGAACTGCTGGAACGCCACGGTCTGGAGCGGCATGCCCTGGTGTGCGAACGGCATGTGGGGGTCGGGCTCAGTGTCGATGATATCCGAAGCCAGAAGCTCCCCCTGCCGCTGCGGGACATGCAGCCCCGGACCACCGAAGAAGAAATGATTTGCTACGCCGACAAGTTCTATTCCAAGAAGGGGCCCGGGGAACAAACCGCACGGCCCATCGATGCCATCGTGGCCATGCTCCGGCGCTACGGCGAAGCCCCGGCCCGCCGCTTCCAAACCTGGGCCCGGCGGTTTGAGAATGGGTTCCCCCCCCAGGGCCAAGCGGGGTAACAGCCATGCATCCCACACGATTGACGCGCGCCCTGCGATTTTATTTCATCACCGACCATCAGGCGCCGGCCGCCTCTCCCCTGGATCAGGTCCGCGCGGCCCTGCAAGGCGGCGCCAGCTTCGTCCAATACCGCCACAAACGGTTCCAGCTGTCGGATTTTGACGAGCTGCGCCAGATCCGCGATCTCTGCCGCGTCAACGGTGTCCCCCTGGTGGTCAACGACAATGTCTTGCTGGCCAAGGCTGTCGGCGCCGATGGGGTGCACCTGGGGCAGGCGGACGGCAATCCGCGGGAAGCCCGCCATATCCTCGGTCCCGCGGCCATCATCGGCATATCGGTTTCCACCCCGGAAGAACTTCGGGAAACCGATCTGACCCCGTGTGACTACGTGGGCAGCGGCCCTGTCTTTGCAACCGGCACCAAAGCCGATGCCAAGCCGGTCCGGGGCCTCCATGGCCTCAAGGAAATCGTCGGCCAGGTTCCGCTGCCGGTGGTGGCCATCGGCGGCATCACGGCGGAGCGGGCCGGTGATTGCCTGCGGTCAGGGGCCGCCGGGGTGGCGGTCATCAGTGCGGTTTCCCGGGCGGGCGATCCGGCCGCAGCCGCCGCCCGGCTGGCCGAGGCCTGCGGCTGCAAACCCCGCGCATCTCTTGCCAGCGGCTGGCAGGACGAATTCCAATTGATCCGGGCCCTGGTGGCGCCGGCCCTGCAGGAGTCCGGGGAAGACAATGCGGTCATCCCGCCGGGGGACGATGCCGCCCGGCTGGCGCCTTTGGCGTTCCCGGTGATCACCACCGACACCCAGCGGGAAGGCATCCATTTCCAGGCGGACTGGCTCACGCCCGAAGCCCTCGGGGAACGCGCCGTCGAGGTGACCTTCAGCGATCTGGCCGCCTCCTATGCCCGGCCCGTGAGCCTGTTTGTCAACCTGGGGCTGCCGGCGACAATCGCCGAGACCACCATCCACCGCATCTACGACGGTCTCTATGCGGCCCTGGAACGCCATGGCGGCCAAATGGGCGGGGGCAACATCGCCCGGTCCGGACGGCTGGGCCTGGATCTGTTCGCGGTGGGCGAGGGACGGGCGGACATTTTCCCCCGGCGCGGGGCCGCCCGGCCCGGCGACGGGCTATACGCCACCGGCCCTTTGGGACTGGCCCGCTGCGGCCTGCTGTCCCTGCAGAACGGCGACGACCGGTTCCCCGACCTGGTGCAACGCTTCCAGCGACCCCGGGCCCGTTTCGACGCCGCCGTCGTGCTGGCCGAGCATGGCGTTAACTGTGCCATGGACATCAGCGACGGCCTGGCCGGCGATGCCGTCCATATTGCCAGGGCGGCCAAGGTGTCCATCCATCTTGGGCCCCAAGCCATGGCCCAACACCCGGACCTGCAGCGTTTCTGCGATGCCTACCGTCTGGAACCGGAGGCAACCGTTCTGGCGGGCGGGGAAGACTACGAACTCCTTTTTGCCTGCCGGCCCGAAGTTTTCGCATCCATCCGACCCCACCTCCCCGACGCCTGCCAGGTCGGCCGGATCGAACCTTGGACCGGCGAATACCTTCCGGGACTACCGGAGCATATCCGCTCCTTTCAGCACGGCTGAGGGCAGGTTATCCCTATTAAACCAGCCACACCTTTCTAATCTTCCTATAAGCATGAGGCACCACCCATAGGGCAGGATGCCCTCTGTTTATCGCCTTGAAGGGGTTCCGAACAGGAAGAAAATCCTGACTTAACCCGGATATTTCACGCGATCGCGATGTTCGGGTTAATCTTGGCTGCTGAAAAGCGTCTTCACGTCCACAGGGCGATCGATCAACCCATGCGCTGCCGCAAAGTCGGCAAAGGCCTGCCAGCGTTTGGAGTCGATGGTCTGGGTACGGGCGAAGTAAGGCCGCGTCCGCTCGAAAGCCGCCGTTTCAATGGCCTTGTCCACGTCGGGCACCGCCTTGAAATAGGCCTGCAGGGCCGCTTCCGGGCGGTTGCAGGCATCGTCCAGCCCCCGTGCGACCGCCCGCATGAACCCCTGCACCGCGTCATTTTTCCTGGCCAGGGTTGCGGCGCCGGCAATGAAAATCAGCTCGTCGTAGTCCGGAATGCCCCAGTGCTCCAGTTCGAAGTAGGCGGCCTCGATGCCTTTGGCCGCCATGGTAACGGTTTCATAGGTCTTGAACGGTCCCATAACCGCCGCGACCTGGCCGGAGGTCAGGGCCGGAACGATATTGAAGCCCACATTGACCGCGGTGTAGTTTTCGATGCCGTTGATCTTGGCAAAGGCTTCCAGCAGCACATCCATCAACCCCGGCACGGTGTACCCGATCGCTTGGCCGCTGAGGGCCGACGGTGCGGTGTACCCCTTGGCTTTCAGAAACAAGAGAGTGGTCAGGGGATGCGCCACCAGCCTGCCCGCCACACGCACCGGCAGGCCTTCCGAAGCGGCAATGATCGTCTGGGGTTCATAGGAAACCGCCAGATCCACCTTTCCGGCCACCGCCAGCTTCAGGGCATCGGCCGTGTCCGAAGGGCTCAAAATCTTCACCTGGACATTCTCTTCGGTGAAGTAGCCCTTCTCCTGTGCCACGTAGATGGGCAGATGATCGACATTCGGGAACCAATCCAGCATCAGGGTCAGGTTTTGGGCCATGGCGCCGGGAACCGCCGCCAGAAGGACAAGTGTAATCAGTAGCGTGCGCATGGTGAACTTCATTGGCCTGTATTCTCCTTTGGTTAAAGTCTTCGCAACGTTGATGAAGGGTCCGAGGAGCCCAGGTTTCAAGGGTACCCGGTGCGGGAAAAAATACGAAGTGCGACGAGCAGCGCCATGGTTGGTTTGCCGTATTTCGCCTTCACCCTTGACCCCTTGAATCCTTGACCCCTTAGCCCCTTAAAATTTTCATTCCCCCGCGGCCCCTTTCCACCAGAGACAACGCTTTTCGATAATACCCACCAGCCCCCAGAGCCCCACCCCCATCAGCGACAGCCACAAAATGGCTGCAAACACCAGGTCGACCTTGAGCCGGGCGTTGGCCTGGATCATCAGATAGCCAAGCCCCTGCTGGGCCCCCACCCATTCGCCGATCACGGCGCCGATGGTGGCCACCGACACCCCGACCTTGAGTCCGGCGAAGAAATAGGGCAGGGCCCAGGGCCAGTAGAGTTTCCGCAGGGCCTGCCATTGGCTGGCCCCCATCAGCTCGAAGAGCACGCGATAATTCCGGTCGCAGCTTTTGAACCCTTCCAGCAAACTGACGGTGATGGGGAAAAAGATAATGACGGCCGCCATCAGCACTTTGCTGGCCAGGCCATACCCCAGCCAAACCACCAGAAGCGGGGCCAGTGCAAAAACGGGCACGGCCTGGGAAGCGATCAGAAACGGGGCCAGCGCCTTTTCGATCGCCGGCCGGGCGTGCATGCCCACGGCCAGGGGTATGGCAGCACCCAGGGCCAGCCCGATGCCGCAGAGAATCTCCACCAGGGTGATCCCGGCATGCGGCAGCAGAAGGGCGGCATCCGCAACCGCGACCGTGAGGATCCGGCTCGGCGGCGGCAGGATGAAATCGGGAATGCCCGCCCATCGGCAGCCGACTTCCCACACCGCAAGAACTACGGCAACCAAAATCAGGGGGATGGCAATGTGTCCCTTCACCAGGCCGCTTCCTTTTCCAGCCGGGCCAGGACCCGGGTTTTCATCTCCAAAAGGGAAGGCGCGGCAATCCGGCGCGGTTTGGGCAGATCGATCCGGAAACGCGCACAGATGCGCATGGGGGCCGCGGTCAACACCAGGAGATCGTCCGCCAGCAGCAAGGCCTCGTCCACATCATGGGTGACCATGAGAATGCTCTTGTCGAACTCCGTCTGCAGCAGCAGTAGATGGGCCTGCAGCTGGCGCCGGGTGATGGCGTCCAGGGCCGAGAGGGGCTCGTCCAGGAGCACCAGGTCCCGGGCAAACATCAGGGTGCGGGCCAGGGCGCAGCGCTGCCGCATCCCGCCGGACACCCGATCCGGCAGGTAGCTTTCAAAATTCTCGAGGCCCAATTTGGCAAACAGCGCCCGGGCTTGGGACGTCCGCTCCCGGGCGGGAACGCCGGCCAGCTCGGCCGGCAGGCAGGCATTTTTTTCCAGGGAAAGCCAGGGGAGCAGGAGATCACGCTGCTGCATATAGGCCGCCAGGGTGTTCAGGTTGGCAGTGGGTTTCCCCTGCCAGGCAATCCGCCCCCGGTCCATGGGCACGATGCCCATCAAAAGGTCGAACAGCGTGCTCTTGCCGCATCCCGAGGGGCCGATCAGCACGGTAAACCCGTTGGTGGGGACCGTCAGATTGAAGTCTTCAATGATCCAGCGCCCGTTAAAGCGTTTGGTCAGCTCCTGGATGACAAGCAATTGGCACGCCTCGCGGAAAAGATGATGGCGGGACCGAAGACAGGGGATGGCATAATGGACTTCCCTACGCCGGCATAACCCGGATCAGGTATTAAGGGTCGAGACTGCCAGTCTCCTCTCAGTCGATCCCAATCGACTCCCCCAGCAATCAGAGAGGCTTCCCAGATAGCACTGGCGCAGGGGGATGTCAAACCTTACCGGGCCGTGCCGCCCTGATAGCCTCGGCATTCGCAGTCCCGATATCGGGGCTTGTCATTTGGCAACGCCCCTGCTATGACTCAAGTCATTCCGATTGGGGTGTTCTGGCTGTTGGCAGCAGAACTGAGAACAGACCCATTGAACCTGATGCAGTTTGCACTGACGTAGGGAACTCGGAAACACCCTTCTGACTTTCCCGCCGCAGTGGTTATCGTCTTCCGCACAGGTTCCTGCGCTCCGCCCGCCATGATCTTTCGGACGGCCCGGCCAGACCCCGATGGAAAACCCAAGAGGAGGATGGCAGCCATGCGCACGGCCCTGACCATTGCCGGCTCGGATTCTTCCGGCGGCGCCGGTATTCAGGCGGACCTGAAAACGTTCCAGGCCCACGGCGTGTTCGGCATGACGGCGATTACGGCCGTCACGGTCCAGAACACCCAAAAAGTATACGATATCCAGGAAATCGACCCCGAGATCGTCAAGGGACAGATTCGGTGTCTCTTCGAAGACATCGACATCCATGCCGTCAAAATCGGGATGGTGTCCGACGTGGCCCTCATCGCGGCCATTGCCGAAGCCCTGGGGCCGGTGGAACGCCCGCCGGTCGTCCTGGACCCGGTCATGGTGTCCAAGAGCGGCTACGCCCTGCTGAAGGAAGAGGCCCAGCAGGCGCTCGTCGAAAGCCTCTTCCCCCTGGCGGAGGTGGTGACCCCCAACATCTTCGAAGCCGAACGGCTGGTGGGCCACCCCATTGCCACCATCGCGGAAATGCGAACCGCGGCCCGGGAGATCCTGGCACTGGGCGCCCGCAAGGTGGTGGTCAAGGGCGGCCACCTGGGGGATGCCGAGGCCACCGACATCCTCTTCGACGGCGAAAATTTCCGGGAGCTGACCAGCCCCCGCTATGACACACCCAACACCCATGGCACCGGCTGCACGTTTTCCTCCGCCATTGCCGCCAACCTGGCCCTGGGCCATCCCTTCTTCGACGCCGTGACCCGGGCCAAAACCTACATCTCCGGCGCCATCCGCCATGCCCTGGACATCGGACGGGGGCACGGCCCGACCCACCATTTTTTTGATCTTTACGCCCGCGCCGGTGTACCGCCGCATGCCCCGGCCATGGCTGACCATACCGAGGAGTAACCCATGTCAAGCAACAGCCTGTCCCCCACCAATGCCTCCCGGACGACCCGCAAGACCGCTTATGCCGTGGTGCTGGTGGCCATCGGGGTGGCCCTGTCACCCTACACCTCCTTTCCCATCGGGATCGCCAAAGTGAACCCTACCCAGCATTTCGTCAATGTGATCGCCGCCGTTCTGCTGGGCCCCTGGTGGGCCGTGCTGACGGCCATGGTCATCGCCATCCTGCGCAACGCCATGGGGGTCGGCACCCTGCTGGCCTTTCCCGGCGGCATGATCGGCGCTTTTCTGGCCGGCCTGGCCTTCCGGGTTATGCGCCGCACCTGGGCGGCGGCCTTCGGGGAAATCGTGGGCACCGGCGCCATTGCCCCGGTGGTCAGCGCCCTCTTCGTGGCCCCGATCCTCATGGGCAAGGCCATCCCCCTGCTGGCACTGGCGCCGTCCTTTGTCTGCAGTACGGTGGCCGGGGCCCTGCTGGGGGTTCTGGCCCTGCGCCTGCTCAAACGGACGGACATCGTCGATTTCTGAACCAGCGGGGCCGCGTGACCGACAACACCATCATAGACGTCCGGGGACTGACCTACCGATACCGGCGGGACGCCCCCCATCCGGTGCTGCAAGACATCAACCTTCAGATCGACCGCAACGATTATCTCCTCGTTACGGGACGCAGCGGATCCGGCAAATCCACCCTCTGCCGGACCTTTAACGGGCTCATTCCCCATTTCTACGGAGGGGTGCTCAGCGGCGACGTGGTCGTTGACGGCCAACCGGTCAGCCGAACGGCGGTGGCCGCCCTTTTCGACCGGGTGGGCATGGTGTTCCAAAACCCCGACGCGCAATTGTTCTGCCGCACCGTGGAACAGGAGATCGTTTTCGGGCTGGAGAGCTTGGGGCTCGACCGGCCCGCCATCGAAGACCGTCTGGGCACCGCTCTGGAGGCCGCCGGCATCGACGAGCTGCGGCCACGCGCCCCCCAAACCCTTTCCGGGGGCGAGAAACACCTGGTCCTCATGGCCGCCCTACTGGCCCTGCGCCCCCGGGTCATCGTCCTGGACGAACCCTTTGCCAACCTGGACCCGGCCAATGTCCTCCGGGTCCGGGCCCTTCTGGAAAAACTGCATGGCGACGGGTACGGCATTATCATCTGCGAACACCGCCTTTCCCGGGCGGCACCGGATGCCACACGTGTGGTGGTCGTGCACCAGGGACACATCGTTGCCGACGGTCCCCCGGATCAGGTCCTGCCCCACGCCGATCCCCAATGGGGGTTGGAAGCCCCCCTGGCCACCCGCATCGGGGCCGCCTTGGGCCTCACGCCGGCGCCGCTGGCCATTGCCGGATTGGAAGAGGCCGCCCCCCAGCCCGATCTGATCGACCGGTTGGAGCCGCCCCTGCCGAAAGCTACCGACGGTCATCCACCGGCGCCGGCCATCGCGGTGGAGCACCTGGGCTGCCATGCGGCAGGCCGCGATCTTCTAAAGGATATCAGCTTCACCCTTGCTCCGGGCGAATGCATCGCCGTGGTGGGGGCCAACGGGGCGGGCAAGACCACCCTGCTGCGGCACCTGATCGGACTGCAGCGTCCCACCAGCGGCCGCATCCTTGTCAACGGACACGACAGTGCCCGTATCCCGGTCAGCGACCTGGCCCGGGATGTCGGTTTGGCCTTTCAAAACCCGGACAACCAGTTCTTCCGCTTGACGGTGGACCAGGAAATCCGGGTGGGGCCCGAAGCCCTCGGGAAGCTCGAGGGCGCCTGGATCGAAGAACTGGTGGCCCTTTTTCAACTGGCCGATTTCCGTTCCAAGGCCCCCTACCGGTTGAGCGGGGGCGAAAAAAAACGGGTGGCCTTTGCCTCGGCCCTGGCCGCCCGTCCGGGGGTACTGGCCCTGGACGAACCCACCGCCGGCCAGGATTTCGAATTCCGGCGCAATTTGCGGATCTTCCTGCGGCAGATGCAGGCCCGGGGCCAGGCCATCCTGATCGTCACCCATGATCTGACCTTTGCCGAACGCACCACCAGCCGCTGGCTCCTGATGGCCGAAGGCCGTTTATTGGCCGACGCCCGCCCGGAACAGATCATGGCCGACACCGCCCTCATGGCCCGGGCCGGCCTGGAGGCCACCGACCGCTTTCGCCTGGCCCGGCGCTGGCGTCCGAAAGGATCCCATGTTTGATCCGCGCACCAAACTGCTGCTCACCCTGGCCTACGGCACGCTCATCGCATTGACGCGCAAGCCCGAGTGGCTGCTGGCCCAATGGGCGGTGCTCCTCGGGGTCGTCCTCGCCATGGGCCAGTTCAAGGCCTATCTGCGCTGGCTGGCCATGCTGGCCCCCATGGCGCTTTTCTTCGGCGGCGTCACCTGGTGGTCCACGGATCTGCCCACCGGGCGAGCGGCCGCCGTGAGCCTGATCGCCATTACGACCGCCTTTTTCGTATTCTTTGCCGGCACCGACCCGGAAGACCTCGGCAACAGTCTCGTCCGGGCCGGCCTGCCGTTTCCGGTGGCCTTCGTCATGACGGCCGCCCTGCAATTCGCGCCGGTTCTCGGCCGCAAAACACGATCCGTGATCGAAGCCCAGCAGGCCCGGGGGATTGTCCTGAAACCCGGCTGGCGGGCCTTTAAAAACTATCCGGCCCTGCTGACCCCCCTGCTGATCCAGTCCTTTCAAATGGCCGATGCCCTGGCCGAAGCCATGGAGGCCCGGGGGTTCGGCCGCACCGGCCGAAGCTTCCGCAAGGTTTACCGCATGGGAATTCTGGACTGGCTGGTAATCATCGGTGGCTGGGCCGCGGTATGGGGCCTGGCGACCTTCGTTGTCCGTTGAAGGGTTTGAAAAAAAGGGAGAGGGAGACATGCCCGGGGATGTCGTGAACACCGACGCTTATGACGGACGGCACACCCTCATTATCGGGGAGGTCAACTCCGGAAAAACGCGCCGCACCGAAGCCCTTCTCAAGGCCTGGTGCCGTCAGGGCCGTTCCGAAGAAATGGTGGTTCTTGATCTGGCGCCGGTCACCGGCGGCCTTATCGGCGGCCGCATCCGGCGGCCGGCGGATTTCCAGGGGGTCTATCGCGCCGCCGAAATCGTTCCGCCGCGGCTAAGCGCCCGCACGGAGGAAGAAGCCGAAACCCTGGCCGCCGCCAACGCCCACGCCATTGAAAGGCTGTTTGAGGACCCGCACATCGCAGGTTGCGGTATTCTCATCATCAACGACGTCACGCTCTACCTGCAGGCCGGCGATTACCGCCGCCTCCGGACGGTCGTCCAACCCGTCGAAACCGCTCTGATCAACGCCTATTACGGCAGCAGCTTCCCCGACTACCGCATTTCAAGGCAGGAGCGACGCCTCACCGACCGCCTCATCCGGGACTGCGATAAAATCATCCGATTGCCCCGCTGATGCGCCGTGCGGTTCAATTCTCAGGACCCTCTCCGGACGTTTCCACCCCTTCGAGGTTGTAGGCCTGGATTTTTCGCCGCAGCGTGTTTTTATGGATATCGAGCTCCCGGGCGGTAGCCATCCGGCGGCCGTTATTGCGGATCAGCGCTTCGGCAATGGCCCGCTTTTCAATGTCTTGCAAGGTCAGCGCACCCGCACCGTTCACCTTGGCCGGCCGGGGTACGATGGTTTCCGGCAGGTGCGGAAGGTCGATAAACTTGTCGTTGCACAGGATAAAGGCGTGCTCGATGGCGTTTTCGAGCTCCCGGATGTTGCCGGGCCAATCGTGCAGGGCAAAGGCCGCCAGGGCCTCATCCGTGACCCCCACGATGTGCTTGCCGGTCAAGGAATTGAACTTTTCCACGAAATGCTCCGCCAGGATGGGGATATCTTCCTTGCGCTCGGCCAGGTTCGGCAGGGAGAGGCGGATCACATTGATCCGGTAGTAGAGATCCTCACGGAAATGCTTGGCATCCACCAGTGCTTTCAAGCTTTGATGCGTAGCGGCGATGACCCGGGCCTTCAGGGTGCAGACCTCGTTCGACCCCAGCGGCGTAAAGGTCCGGTTCTGCAAAACACGGAGGAGACGAACCTGGGTGGAGGGTGAAATATCGCCGATCTCATCCAGGAAAAGGGTCCCCTCACCGGCCATGGCAAACAGGCCCGGCTTGTTGCGTTTGGCATCGGTAAACGCGCCCGCATGGTAGCCAAAAAGCTCCGCCTCGATCAGGGTTTCGGGCAACGCTCCGCAATTGACCGCCACGAACGGGGCCTCGCGGTCACCGCTTTGGTTGTGGATGGCCTTGGCCACCAGCTCCTTGCCCGTGCCGCTGGCCCCTTCGATCAGGACCGTACTGCGGCTGGAGGCCACCATTGGAAGAACGGAAAACAGTTTCATCATCCGGTGGTTTTTGCTGACAATATCTTCAAAGCGATGGATCCTCCGATAGGCCTGCCGGAGGGTATGGATTTCCGAAAGATCCCGAAAAACCTCCACCGCCCCGATCGGTGTCCCCCGTTCATCACGCAGAATACTGGTCGTTACACTGACGGGAATCCGTTTGTTATCGGCGCGCAAGATATAGACCGGAATATTATTGCAACGCTCGCCGGTCTCCATGGTGGTCTTGATGCAGCATTCGGATTCGCACATTTCACCGCGCATGACTTCGAAGCACTTGCGGCCGATGGCCTCTTCGCGGGGCACGCGGGTAATCTGCTGGGCCGAACGGTTGAAAGCCGTAATCACCATCTGGTTATCAACCGTGAGCACCCCGTCGGCAATGCTGTCGAGAATGACCTCACAGTGGTTATACGCCCCATTTTCAAATGTCTGCATAACGGTATCTCTCCAAATGGTGCCGGGGTCCCAATTTGCACCCGGTGGGTTTGGATTGCGGTTCACGATGCATCCTCTACTGCATTTCGCCATGCCCTGTCAATCCAAATAAAATCTTAATTTTTATACAAATACAGACGGTTATCCAATAATAGCCCTGGCAGTCATCCATTGGCACGACTTTTGTTATATGTCCCACTAATAAACTTAAGGGCCGCCACGGGACAGGTGCCTTCCAATGAAGAAAGGCTCCTTTTCCCCTTAAACCGGCGTATGGATCAAGATGGCCATCGTGTTGGCCTCAGCGGCATAAATTATGGAACGCATCGCGATGCCCATATTTCAATCACGCATATCGCCGGTACTCGATGCCTGCAACGAGGTGATGCTCGTGGATATCGACAAGGGGCGGGCCACCCGGCGCCGGACGGTTTCCATGCATAAAATGACGCACTCGGAGCGGGCGGAAGCCCTATCCCGTTGGGGCGTTACCCATATCATTTGCGCGGGCGTCAGTGACCTGATGTCGCACTATGTCGAAAGCCACGGCATTCGCATCATCAGCGGCATTGCCGGCGTACCGGACACCATCGTGGATGCCTACATCCACCATCGGCTTCGGGAGGAATGTTTCAAAATGCCGGGGAGGAAGCGGCCGTATCCGGCCCGTTCGTCATAACCCCGCGGGTGGCCGCCGGCAAAGGCTTTTCAATGGCGAACCGCGCCATCCGCCCTTTCCGATCTCCGGGAAGACGATGGCCGCAAGGAAAAAAAGTGAATGCTATGGAGGAATCCCAACCCTATCCATTATAAGGAGGCGCACATTGGCACAAATACTGGCTTACGATCCCGACCCTGAAATGCAATGGGAGGCCGTGACGTCCATGGGTCACGACGTCGCATCGTTCAACGATGCCGGCGAAACCGTCGATTACGCCCAGACCAACAAGGTGGATATCGCCCTGCTGGTCGGGACGGAAGGAATCGACATGATCAAACCCCTGAGAGAAATTTCACCCAATTTCAAGGTGGTCATCTTCTGCGATGCACCTGAAATCATGGAAATCCGCCGGGCGCTTCGATGGGCCCCCTGTTCGGTGCTGTTCAAGCCCATCGTCAAAGAGGAACTGGACGCCTGTCTCAAACGCGCCCTTTTGAAGGGCAAGAGCACCATTAAAGGCAGACTCAACCTGTAAGCCACTACCCTTGGATTGGAGAAGACGATGGACGTAAAACAACTGGCAGCCGCCAAATTTATCATCCAACGGTTCTTGGCAACCGTTTTCGCCGATGAAATTTCCGAAGCGCTTTTCAAAGCCATGAAAACGGATACCTTTTTGCGGGATCTCAAGGAGGTTTCCGAAACCCTGTACACCAAAGAAATGGCCCGCGGCGCCAAAGCCCTGTTTGAATTTATGGACAGTGCCGGTGTCGATACCCGCCAGACATTGCGGTTTGAATATGCGGATCTGTTTCTCAATGCCGGCGAGAGCCCGGTCCTGCCGTACGAATCGTTTTATATCGACCGGGAACCCACACTTTATGGGGAGCCCCTGTTTCAAATGCGCGAGAGTCTCCGTAAACAAAAGCTTCACAAGGATCCGGACTACCCCGAACCCGAAGACCACATCTCGGTCGAGTTCGACTTCCTGGCGGAAATGAATCGCCGGGAGGCCGCCGGCGATCTCTCGGTGGCAGAGGTCCGGTCCGATTTCGGACGCCGGCACATGGCCTGGCGGACCGAGTTTTGCGCGGTCCTGCACTATTCCGACAAATCGGGATTCTACAAGGCGCTGGCCGAATTCACCCTGGGGTATTTGTTCCTGGCCCATCTGGCCTCCGTCGCCCCGGAGGATGTGTTCCCCTCCGACCCCGCCGCCGACCTGGCCGCCGTGGCCAAGGCCCTGGAAACCCTGCCCCTGGCAACCGAGTCGTTTCTGCTCAAACCCGGGACCATCGATCCGGCACCGCCCCGCGCCATACCGACCCACTGCTACGCCTGCGGCGCCCTGTGCGGCATGACCGCCAAGACCAAGGACGGGGTGCTCATGTCCACTTCCGGGCTGCAGGGGGATATCAAAGGCGGGGGGCGGCTGTGCATCAAGGGCGGCAATGCCAAACACCATGTCTACTCCGCCTATCGGCTCAAGTCGCCCCTGATCAAGGAGAACGGCCGTTTCCGGAAAGCCTCCTGGGATGAAGCCCTGGACAAGGTGGTCGCCGATTTCAAGGCTTATGAACCCACGAAAATCGGCTACATGCGGGGCAACGATTTCGCCAACTGGGTCCATGAAGCCCTGTTCGACCATCTGGGGTGTCCCAAGACCACCCACCGGCCCATGTGCGACAATGCCAACCGCATGTCCAACGAGCACAACCTGAACGACAAACGCCCCTGGATCAACTACCAGGAAGCGGATTACATCCTGCATTTCGGCATGAACGAAGTGATCACCTCCTACGGCCAGCGCAAAACCGCCCAGTTGAAAGCCGCTGTGGACCGCGGCGCCAAGCTGGTGGTCCTGGATCCGCGACGCTCGGAAACCGCTGCCCTGGCAACCGAATGGATCCCCATCAAGCCCTCCACCGACGCGGCCGTGGCCTTGGCCATGTGCCATGTCATCATCAAAAACGGCCTCTACGACAAGGAATTCGTTTCCAACTGGACCTCCGGATTCGAGGATTTCAAAAAACGGGTCATGGGCGAAGACGACGATCTGCCCAAAACCCCCCTCTGGGCCTCACGGATCAGCGGTGTGCCGGCCGAGACCATCGAACGGATTGCCCTGGAATTTGCCAAGGCCACGGCCAAGGGGGCCATGTCCTGGACCGGTTTGGCCCAGGTGCCCAACGGCATGTATGCCACTGCCGCCCTCCAGGCCCTGAACGCGCTGTGCGGCACCTTCGATGCCCCCGGCGGCCCGTCCCTTCCGTTCAAGCGCAAGCTGAAACCGGCCTGGGGCGAAGGCCAGGAAAAACCGCCCAAGGGGAATGCGCCGAAACTGGACAAATTGCGCATGTGGGCCGGTTGGGCCCCCGCCTATCTGCTGGACGACGTGGAATCCGGCAAGCTGGATGGCATGATCTGCTATTTCGGCGACCCGGTATTGAGCTGGGGCAATGAGGCCGCGATCACGGAAGCCATCGAGAAGATGAAATTCAAGGTCTGCATCGACGCTTTCATGTGCGACACGGCCCTGCTGTGCGATGTAGTCCTGCCGGACAGCACCTGGCTGGAACAGAGCCAGATCAAACCCGATTGGCTTTACGAGGCCCAGATCAGCTACTGGGCGGAGGTGGTGACGCCGCTGTTTGAAACCAAACCCATGTACTGGATCACCGTGGAACTGGCCCGCCGGTTGGGCCTGGAGAAGCATTTTCCATGGAAAAATATCGAAGAAGCCTTTGCAAACCAGCTCCGGGGACTGCCCTGCACCCTGGACCAGCTCAAGGAACAGGGCTATGTCCTCACCGACAAGGCCGCCTATTACAAATACAAAGAATGGGGTTCCCTCAATCCGCCGGACGGCTACGGGTCATCCGGGAATACCAAGACCGGCAAGTACAATTTCGTGAACCCGGTCGCCCAGGAGAAAGGTGTCGATCCGCTGCCCAATCATCATGACGGCCCGCCGGATCTGGCCACCGATGCAACCTACCCGTTCCTCTTCGGCAACTTCAGGGTCTTCGGGCACGAGCACTCCTCCACCTTCAATGACTTTGGCCTGATGAAAGCCAACGGCACCAACGCCCTGTGGATCAACAAGATGGACGCCCACGACTTGCAGATCGAAGAAGGCGATCTCGTCCGCTTGAAGTCCCCCTGGGGCGAGGTGGAAATCAAGGCCCACCCCACCTGGGACATCATGCCGGGGATTCTGGGGGCGGCCGGCGGCTTCGGCCACAAGCGCGGCCTGGAAGGCGACCCCAAATTTCCCCAATTCGGCGGCAAAAACCCGCCGGGGATTCAAAAACCCAACATCACGGAAGACATGGGCGGAACACCACTGCTGAAATATATCAAAACGCGGGTAGAGAAAATCTCCTCGTAGCGTCCATTTGTCTTCCCTGAAAAACAAGCCGCCCGGCCAATGGCCAGGCGGCTTGTTTTATTAGTAGTAGTTTTATTTTACCCTTTGTCCCGCGCCGAGCATCGGCGGGGCGGACGGAAATAAGTACCTTGGCTGTCATTCCGGATCCCGGATCGGTGTCCGGGACAGGCTTTGATCCGGAATCTTTATCACCTTGATTTCAATAGATTCCAGCTTTCGCGGCTGTGTCGCAATTCAACAGGGTATCCTGTTTTTGCCCGTCATGCCAGCGAAAGCCGGCTTCTCCTCAAGTGAATGACATGATGGTGCAACAAATTCCGGCCTCCGCCGGAATGACGTCTATACGGGGAATTCTTTTTTTTCGGTTATATCTTCTCTTTTCCGGAGAAGAAAAGGGAGTAGAAGATGCCCCTTCCCACCAACGAGTCTTCCGATGGGAAGGGAGAATTTTTGGTTCCTGGCAAGGCCGCTACCAGCCAATTCGTCTTGCGCTGGAAGGGGTGATTTTTGGTCCCTGGCAAGGCCGCAGCCGACTGGGAACCGCAAGCGTAGCCCCGCTACGCCGAGGACGCACAGGAGCCGAGAACGCCGGCAGGGGCCAAAAAGGCCCCTGCGACAGATGCCATGATTGGGGAGGGTAGATTTTGCTTCCTGCCAAGGCCGCAGGCGACTGAGCACCGCAGGCGTAGCCCCGCTACGTCGAGGACGCTCAGGAGCCGAGAACGCCGGCAGGGAGTAAAAGATGCCCTCCCCAACGGGGCATCACCAGCCCCAGGTGAGGTAATCATGAATCGAATCCGCCGCCTTCCTCCCGGCCCCCATGGCCAAAATGACGGTGGCGGCACCGGTGACGATATCCCCCCCGGCCCAGACCCCTTTCTTGCTGGTCTTGCCGGTTTCCTGGTCCGCCATGATATAGCCCCACTTGTTCAGTGCGAGATCCGGCGTGGACTGGGTCAAGAGGGGGTTGGCCCCGGATCCGACGGCAATGATGGCCAGGTCGCAATCCATGTGGAATTCCGAGCCCTCTTTGGCCACCGGCCGCCGCCGGCCGGACTCGTCCGGCTCGCCCAGTTCCATCTGGAGGCATTCCATGCCGGTTAAGCGACCTTTGTCATCCCCCACAAATTTGGTGGGTGCGGTCAGGAGAAACATCTCGATGCCCTCTTCTTCGGCATGGTGAATCTCCGCGTTCCGGGCCGGCATTTCGTCACGGGATCGGCGATAGACAATCTTGACGCTCTCCGCACCCAGGCGCATGGCGGTGCGGGCGGAGTCCATGGCCACATTGCCGGCGCCGAGCACCACCACATTCTTGCCATGGGGAATCGGCGTATCCACCTTGGGGAAAAGGTAGGCCTTCATCAGGTTGGCCCGGGTCAGGTACTCGTTGGCCGAAAGGATGCCGATCAGGTTCTCGCCCGGCACGTTCAGGAAGCGGGGCAAACCGGCCCCCACGCCCAGGTAAACGGCATCATAGCCTTCTTCGAACAGTTCATCGATGCTCACGGTGCGGCCGACCACCTGATTGCACTCCACCCTGGCCCCCTGGCGCGCCAGAAAGTCGATCTCCTGGGCCACGATGGCCTTGGGCAGACGGAATTCAGGAATGCCGTATACCAGGACGCCGCCGGGTTTGTGGAATGCTTCGAGGACGGTCACGTCATGGCCCTTGATCACCAGGTCGCCGGCCACGGTCAGGCTCGACGGGCCGGAGCCCACCACCGCCACCTTTTTGCCGGTGGATTCGGCCCTGGGCGGCAGGGCGCCGGAGCCGTGCTCCCGTTCGTAATCGGCGGCAAACCGCTCCAGGTTGCCAATGGCCACGGGGGCGCCTTTTTTGCCCACGATGCACTGTCCCTCGCACTGGATTTCCTGGGGGCACACCCGGCCGCAAACCGCCGGCAGGGCGTTCCGGGTCCACAGATTGCGGGCCGCCCCGGTAAAATCCCCTTCCTTGATCAGTTTGATGAACCCCGGGATGTCCACGTTGACGGGGCAGCCTTCGACGCAGGCCGGTTTCTTGCACTGCAAACAGCGCGAGGCCTCTTCCATGGCCATTTCCGGTGTGTATCCCAAAGGGACTTCTTCGAAATTGCGGCGACGGACCTCCGGTGCCTGTTCGGGCATGGCTACCCGTTGAATCGGTTTTTTCTTGGCTTTTTTATCGGGTTGGGTCGACATGATCTCAGTCCTCCACTATCAATAGAAAATACAACGCACAGGGTGCGAATCGGATCAGTTATCAGGATTGCATCTGGCAAAAGTCGTTGTGGCAGGTTTTCTCGTCTTCGCAATAGGCCTGCAGGCGTTTCATCAGCTCATCGTAATCCACCTGATGGCCGTCGAATTCCGGACCGTCGACACAGGCGAACTTGTTCTCCCCCCCGATGCTCACCCGGCAGCCGCCGCACATGCCGGTGCCATCCACCATGATGGGGTTGAGGCTCACAATGGTTTTCACCTCTTTTTCCTTGGTGATCAGGGAGACGAATTTCATCATGGGCACCGGCCCGATGGCCACCGCCAGTTTGACGTCTTCCTTTTCCAGCACCTCCTTGAGCACCTCGGTCACAAAACCGTGGTGACCGTAGGAGCCGTCGTCCGTGCAGACATGCAGCTCGGTGGACGCGTCCCGCATCTTGTCTTCGAGAATCAAGAGGTCCTTGGAGCGGGCACCGATAATGCAGATCACGTGATTGCCGATTTCCTTGAGGGCCCGGGTAATGGGGTGCAGCACGGCCACACCGGTGCCGCCGCCCACACATACCACCGTACCGACCTTTTCGAGGTGGGTGGGTTTCCCCAGGGGGCCGATAACATCCTGGTAGCCGTCGCCGACCTGCAACGTTTTAAAGAGGGCGGTGGATTTGCCCACCACCATGTAGATGATGGTGATGGTGCCCTTTTCCGGGTTTGTTTCGGCCATGGTCAGGGGAATGCGCTCCCCATCTTCGGTGGCCTTCAGGATCACGAACTGGCCCGGTTTGGCTTTCCGGGCAATCAGGGGGGCTTCAATTTCATTGAGAATGACAGTGCCTTCCGACATTTCTTCCCTTTTGACAATCTTGAACATACTGACCTCCACGTCTGGTGTGCACCGCCCTGATCTTGGCGGTGGCTCGATCTTAGGCATGCCGACGCCATCCCAACCAGCGAGATGGCATGCAAAAAACCAACGTTATTCCATCGGAAATCATCTGCCGTCGTTTGGGAACGACGCCAAACGAAACATAACTCATAAAAAAATGGTAACTTTAGCGCTTGCCGGCCATCTTGGCAACCCCCATTTTGATGCACACCCAAAAAGCCCCCTTGCATCTTTTTACCCGGCAATGGTAAAGGCGGTGGCGTTTCCTTCAACCCGCATGCGAAAGCCTTCTTATATGCGCATCTTCGACAGTCACTGCCATTTGGACGATAAAAGCTATGACCAGGACCGCGAGGCGGTTCTCCGCCGGGCCCGGGACACCGGGATCCAGAAGTTCATGGTGGTGGGGATCAACCTGCCCACCGCCCGACGGGCCATCGAAATCGCCGAGACTCACGCGGGCGTCTATGCCGCCGTGGGCGTCCATCCCCACGATGCCGCCCAGTGCACCAACGACGTCCTGACGGCTCTGGCCGAATTGGCCGGGAACGACAGGGTCCGCGCCTGGGGCGAAATCGGCCTGGATTTCAACCGGATGTATTCCCCCCGGGATGTCCAGGAAAAATGGTTCGAACGCCAGCTGGCACTGGCGGCGGAATGCAACCTGCCGCTTATTTTCCATGAACGGGACAGCGCGGGACGCTTTCTCGAGATGTTGCAGGCAAACCGTTTCCCGTCCCTGCAGGGTGTGGTCCACTGCTTCAGCGGCAATCGCCGGGAAATGGAGGCCTATCTCGACCTCGGCCTGCACATCGGCATCACCGGCATCGTCACCATGAAGCAGCGCGGCCGGGACCTGCGGGCCCTGGTGCCCGCCATCCCCGATGACCGCCTGCTGGTGGAAACCGACGCCCCCTACCTCACCCCGGCCCCGGAGCGCAACCGCGCCCGCCGCAACGAGCCGGCCTTCGTCAAATCCGTGCTGCTCAAAGTGGCCGAGATCCGCAACACCCCGCCGGAAGCCATGGCCGAGATCACCTGGCGCAACACCTGCCGCCTTTTCGGTGTGACGGAATCGTAATAGACTCGATATCTGGCGGTTTACGTCTTCTTGGTGCGACGTACGTCAGTTACAGATTAGGCCCTTCCACCTTTGATAGAGAGCCCGCAGCGGTTCGATACTCCAGTATTAATTTTTTTAATTGTTACTTTTCTTACCCGCGTAAGAAAAGTAACCAAAAGAAGGCGCCCGTGTCCCGTGGCCCCTGCGGGGCTTCCCTGCGCGTCGTCGGTGCGGCCGGAGCACGCGGAAACTCACCCCGCTTTCAGCGGGGTTCAGACAGTCCGCGCGCTTTGTCCCGTCCGCCCCACCGATGCTCGGCACGGGAAAAAGGGAAAATCAAAACCCCAAACAATTTTTAAACCCCCTCAAGGTGCTATTGGAGGTCTCCCATCCCGCACGAGGTAAGTTCGCTACGCAAAAAACTATCAACAAAAAGCCCTAAAACACTCAAGATACGGCTCGCAAGGCCTGAGGAGAGAGGCGTACACCAGGTACGCCGCAGCGATGAAAACCGTCGCATAACGCCGCTACTTGTCCGCCCCTGGTGGATTGGACATCAAAGTCGCTCACAGCGGGTAAGTTGTTCGTCCCGAAAATCACGAAAAAACCCTAAAACGCTCAAGATCAAGGCGTGCAAATTCTGAGGAGTGAGGCGTACACCAAGTACGCCGCAACGACAAAGGCCGCCGCACAACGCTGATATTGGTCCGCCTCTGGTGGATTGCGCATCAAATTTTCAGCTTGCAGCGGGTAGTTTTTGCTCCGCACCCCACTCATAGGCGACGTCCTGAAACGTCCAAGATCAAGGTTCGCAAGGCCTGAGGAGAGAGGCGTACACCAGGTACGCCGCAATGACGAAGGCCGCCGCACAACGCCGATATTGGGCGTTTCAGGACGTCGCCTTCGAAGTGAGGTGGGTGACCATGGCCTCGATCCCATCAATGGACAACTCAAACATGGGGAAGATGTCAGCGATGACATTGATGGTCTGGGTGTAGTTCCAGCGGGACTGGGGCACCGGGTTGAGCCACACCGCCTTTTCAAATGTTTCGGCCAGCATCTGGAGGCGGCGCAGGCTGGGGTCGCCGCTGCGCTCCTGGATATAGATGGACCCCTCCCGGGCCATGAGTTCGTAGGGGGCCATGCTGGCATCGCCCACCAGGATCAAGCGGGTGGCCGGGTCGTAGCGGGCCAATTCCTCCAGCCGCACCGGCTGCTTGTAGCGGGTCGGGTCTTTCCACAGGGCGTCGTAAACCGTGTTGTGGAAGAAAAAGGTCTTGAGGTCCTTGAACTGGGCCCGGGCGTAGTCGAAAAGCGTCTGGACCATCTGGACATAGGGATCCATGGACCATCCACCGTTGTCGATGGCCAGGATCACCTTGAGGCGGTCCTTCAGGTCCCGGTCGAAAACGATCTCGATCTCCCCGGCGTTTTTCATGGTCTGGTAGATGGTCTCATCCACATTGACCTGATCGCGGGGGCCGGAGGGCACCAGGTGGCGCAGGCGCTTGAGGGCTTCGTTCATCATGGAGGCCCGCAAGGGGCCGCTCAGGGAGTAGTCCCGGTAGCGGCGATCCAGGGCCACTTTGACCGCCGACTTGTTGCGGGACACACCCCCCACCCGCATCCCGCCCGGATGGTAGCCGGAATGGCCCACCGGGGATGTGCCGCCGGTGCCGATCCAGCGATTGCCGCCGTGGTGCTCCCCGTCCTGGTCCTTGAGGCGCTCCTTGAAATAGTCCAGCAGCTCTTCCGGGGTCAGGCGCTGGAGCTGTTCCTCGTCGATGCCCAGGGCGTCGGCCAGCTCCTTGGGGTGCTGCAGCCACTCCTCCAGCATGGCCCGGGCCATCTCGTCCAGCTCCAGGCCTTCCATTTCCGGCAGCTCGGCCCCTTCGAAAGCGTGGGCAAAAATCTGATCGTAGCGGTCGAAAAAGCGCTCGCTCTTCACCAGGATGGCCCGGCCGGCCGTATAGAAATCGTTCAGGGACCGGATCAGGCCGGTCTTGAGGGCCCGGTGCAGGGTCAAAAAGGCGGTGGGGCTGACCGGCACCCCGTTGTCTTTGAGGGAATAGAAAAAATCGATGAACATCAGAACAGTTTCCGGCGATGCACCACACTGCTGGCCCGCTGGTAGTCCTGGCTCTTTTTGAACAGCACCCCCAGAAAGGGCACTTCGCCCCGGGACAGGTTCTTGGGTTTGAAATCCGGGTCGGCCCGCAGGGCCCGGATCCAGTTGATCAATTCGCGGGTGGCCGGGCGCTTTTCGACCCCGTCCAGTTCCCGCAGGCGGTAGAAGGTTTCCACGGCCGCATCCATCAGGGCATTGTCGATATCCGGAAAATGGACATGGATGATTTTCCGCATCATCTTGGGGTCCGGGAAGGCGATGTGGTGAAAATTGCAGCGCCCCAGGAAAGGATCGGACAGATCCTTTTTGGCATTGGACGTCACGATGATCACGGGGCGGTGCCGGGTTTGAATGGTCTTGTCGATCTCGATGATATCGAACTCCATCTGGTCGAGCACATCCAGCATGTCGTCCTGGAAATCCGTGTCCGCCTTGTCGATCTCGTCGATCAGGAGAACGGTGCGGGTGTCGGCCACAAAGGCCTGCCCGATCTTGCCCATCTTGATATAGGCCTCGATGTCGCTGACATCGCGCTGGGAATCCCCGAAACGGCTGTCATTCAAACGCGTCAGGGTGTCGTACTGGTAGAGGGCATCCACCAGCTTCATGCTGGATTTGACGTTCAGGACGATGAGGGGCATGCCCAGGTTCTCGGCAATGGCGTGGGCCAGCATGGTCTTGCCGGTTCCGGGCTCGCCCTTGAGCAGCAGGGGCATTTCGAGGGCCATGGAAATGTTCACGATGGCGGCCAGCTCGTCGTCCAGCACGTAACGACTGGCCCCCGTGAAGGCAGCAGGCGGATTTGCAGTCATATGATTTCCTTATATCTTTAAAACGTTTCTTGGCTTTTGGTTTTCCCATTGTCCCGCGCCGACGACGCGCAGGATACGCTGGGCACGGGCGTTTGGAGCCTGTCACGCCGTTTTCATAAACGGCGTGATTGCTTCGTTTTCTTTGATGGCCCCGTAAAAAGGCTTTTATCTGTCATTCCGGACTGGATCCGGAATCTCTAACCTGTTGATATCAAAAGATTCCGGCTTCCGCCGGAATGACGTTCAAACGAGAACGGGTACTTTTTACGGTTTCATCTTTTCTTTCCACAGGAATATTCGGGTCAGCGCTCCTTGCGGATATGGGCGGAGACCTCCCGGGTCAGTTCCAGCACCTTGCGGGCCTGGGCCAGGCTGAGGGAGCCCACCCCGCAGCTGGGGCTGATCAGGGACTGGTCCAGCAGCTGGTCCCGGTCGATGCCCAGGGCCGTCAGCTGGCGGCATTGATCCTCCCATTGTTTGACAAGGCTTTCCACCGTGGCGGCCTCGAGGGCCTCCGCCGAACCCGTGGGGACCAGCCCCCAGGCGATGATGCCGCCCTGGGCCACAAACGCCTTGATCTGATCGCCGTAGAGCAAAAAACGGTCGAAATAAGAATAGGTGTCGAAATTGACGATGTCGACCCCGGTGGCCAGGATCAACCCCCAGTCCGTATTGGCGCAGACATGGATGCCGGCCAGGGCCCCTTCGTTGTGGATGGCGTCATTGATCTCCCCGAGGCTGGCGGCGATCTCATCGGCCGAGATGCTGATCATTTCCGAAGAGCCGTAGCCGGCCAGGGCCGGCTCGTCCTGGAAAATAATCACCGGGCAGCCGTATACCTTGAAGGCGCGCACCTGGTAGACGGCCTTGAGGGCCAGAAGCTTGACCGCCGCGTCCCGCGCGTTGGCGTCGTAGAAAACCGCGCGCCCCTGGTGGTCCTTCAGGCCCATCCCGAACGTGATGGGGCCCGTCACCTGCCCTTTGAGCGCCACCGGCGCGGGATCCATTGCGGGAACCCGGGCCCTGAGTTCATAAAACCCGCCGGCATAGGCCTCGCCCAGCTGAAACCGCGAGGCTTCCACCGGGGCGGCGAGTTCCGTCACCGCCAGGTATTCCTCGTAAAAGGCCGCCAGTTCGGTTTCAAAACCGTCGCTGCCAAGATCGACGTAAACCCGCTCGTCCTCCTGCTTAAGGCCGGGCATACCCGGGGCAAACTGGGGCACCATGCCCTCCTGGGGGTAAACTGGAAGCTGGGGCCAGACCGGCACCCGGGGGGTCGCCTGCATCACCATGTCCACCGCTTCCCGGTGGTCGGACACGGGCAGGCTGCCGATGAGGATGGGATGGCAGTCGGGACGAAACGAATTCATGCGGCCTCCTTGCGGCCCGGGACGGGATTCGCCCCGCACGCGGGTTAAGACGAACCATTTTTAAAAAAAATAAGTAAATTATCACGGTCACTTGAAATTGACAAGACAGGCCTGTCCGTGTGCGGCCCCCCTTATGGCGCCGGTGCCCATTCTCAATTGACATTGCATTTGGAGCGGTGCTATATTTTTTCAATTTAAAGGACAGGTTAACTGGTTGCCCCGTGACCAACATTATTTCCATATGCGACAAGCTCGATCGCGCCAAACTCAAGAAAGCGGCTTTTCTCGATAAGCGCAGGCAGCGGGCCGTTGAACATGTTTTCCAGCGGTCGTGCTGTGCGGTCGAGTGCGAAAAATGCGGCCGCCCCACCCCCGGCGCGTGCTCAAAGAAAGGCTGCTCCCAGCAAGACGACCAACGGGTGCCCTATCACTTTTGCGAGGACTGCAAGGAAGAGTTTAGCGATTATATTGAACGTCTGAAGGGCCGGGGTGATCCGGATTGCTACTGGCGCAACGAGGCCTGGCTGGAAGTCTGGTCGACCTGGATCAACCATCGGGCCGCCCTGGACCGTCACGCGCGATCGAAAGAATTCGCGCGCCTGTTGCAGGAAGTCAAAGACAGCACGCTTGATTGAGAGGAGGATGTATGTTCGGAATTGGAATGCCTGAGCTGATTATTATTCTGGTGATTATCCTGATTATTTTCGGTGCGGGTAAACTGCCGGAAATCGGCGCAGGAATGGGCAAAGCCATCAAAAGCTTCAAGTCGGCCACCGCCGATGATGATAAACAACCGGAAGCCGACAAGATCGAAAACGATAAAAAAGACGCCTGACGCTCTAAATCAGGCGTCTGTGTCTATGCTTGCAACCCAACCCCGGCTGTCCGCCGGGGTTTGTCGTTGGTCGACACCCAGCCGTTACGCCATGGGAAAAGGGTCCCAGGATTCGAGGATTCAAGTGTTAATTTTCCAAGAGCCTGAGCTCCCAACCCACTGACCGAGCCACGAAATCTTCGTAATGTTTCAGCATTACACTCGACCCCTTGGCCCCTCGAACTCTCGGACCCTCAAAACCCCACCTAACTCCTGGAGCGTTGATCCTGCAAATAGGACATTGCTATATCGAACAGCCTTAAGCTTCCTTCTTCGCGCCTTCCCCCCGGGGCTTGCGCCGTCGGCCCAGAAATTTTTTGACCTTCCACACCACCACCCCGACCCCGATCGCCAGCACCACCAGAAAAACGATATTGAACAGGGGGAAGTGGCTGTAGTCCCGGTCCACCGTGCGGAGGCTGACCGCATTGGGAAACATGGAAAAAATCCGGATGCGCCAGCCATAGTAGCGCACCAGCACCCAGGGCTTCTCCGGGACCGAGGCATAGGCCTGGGCCTGGGCGGTCAGATCGGCGCTGTTGAATTTAAAGTAGGGCGGCCATCCCCATCCCGTATCCTCGTTGCGGAAAACGAGGGTTTTGCCGGTGCGGGTCGCCGTGTTGATATAGCGCACGTCGTATGTGCGCCGACTGCTGCTTTCCGACGCGGCATCCTTGTCCACCACCTTGCCGCTTTCCCGGTCGACGCGTTTCATGTCCGTTCCGCTGACTTGCACCACCTCGGTGCGGGGCAGGTTGTAAAACAGGAACAGCGCCACAACTGCCAGGCAGACAATCCCTACTGTAATTTTTACCTTTTTAATAGTCGCCACCATTCACCTCCGAAGGGTCTTCCCGTATATGTCATGTAATGTTCAGGATAGCCCGGATATTTCATGCGCTTGAGATGTTCGGGCTGAACGCATCAAGCCTTTAACCCTGCAACGGTTAAAGGCTTGTTAAATGGCTGTCGTTGGCGTTGCGCGATGGCTGGATGTCAGAAGGGAATATCGTCATCGTTTTCAGGATAGGCCGGCGGGCTGTTGTAATCGCCACCGCCCTGGCCGCCCTGCTGGTAGCCGCCACCGCCACCGCCCTGCTGCTGGTAGCCACCGCCGCCGGAGCCCCCACCTTGCTGCCGGTAGCCGCCACCACCGCCACCGCCGGCATTGTCACCGCGGGAGCCCAGCATCTGCATGGTGCCGTTGATGTCGACCACGACCTCGGTGGTCCAGCGGTCCTGGCCGTCCTGCCCCTGCCACTTACGGGTCTGAAGTTTGCCTTCAATATATACCTGGCGTCCTTTGGAAAGATATTCGCCGCAGATCTCGGCCAGTTTGCCGAACACCACGACCCGGTGCCACTCGGTCTTGTCACGCCGCTCGCCGGTACTCTTGTCCCGCCATTGTTCAGTGGTGGCCATTGTGAAATTGCAGATCGGACGACCGTCCTTAGTGTAACGTATTTCTGGATCACGCCCAAGATGCCCCACCAAAATAACCTTATTCACGCCAGCAGCCATATTGACCTCCAGAGAATTAATTCAATTTAGCTATGATATCCGTCCGCGGGCAGTCATCAAGCCGTTTGTTTCCGACAGCAAAACGAATTATTGCGAAGCGAATACAGGATGGTGATACGCGACGTAACCCATAGCGGATGTGCCGGTTGATGTCAATCTTGGGACGCCGGATGCGATGGGGGTAAAAAACTATCATACCGGTATGTCTATGCTTTCCAGCATTGTCGAGCATTGATTGTGATGATGCCTCAATCATACTCAGAGGCGGCGGATCTGGCGTTTCGGACGCCTCCCCGGTGTTTTGGTTTGATGATTTGAGCCGGGCGCCGATTGGATAGGTGAAAGGTTGGTCGGCAGCGTTCAGGCCTGTCCGCCGTTGCCTTTGATTACTCAATTACCGGTTTCATAAAGCTACGTTCGATGCTGATGATGCACCGCGTCTTATCCTTGAATTCAAAAGCCTTTTGGCAATCTTTGTCCTGAAATATTTTATTCCGGTACTCTTCATATGCCGCTAAGCTTGGAAAACTGAACAGGGCAATGGCAATATTGTCAGCACCTTCATACGGGAGCCAATATCCATGATGGATGCCTCCGAATTTATTCACCAATGGAATCCACATTTTAGCATACTGCTCAAATTCCGAACTTTTATAAGGATCGATAACATACTTCAGGTAGCACGTAACCATCATGGTCTCCATCTGAAATTAAGAGAATAGATAATTTGCGTACAGGGCCGCATATATAGAATGGCCCTCATTTAGCCCCGAAGGGGTTCAACTGCTCTGGCCGGTTTTTCTTCGTGCTCTTCGTGGTAAATTCGTGTTGACCGGAGCTTTGCAGAGAGTGGTTATATTTTTAGAACCATTTTGGTGTCGGACTCGATATACTTTTGTTTTTCATCCGCAACCTCGCGGAAACCATATTTAAGGTAGAGCCGATAAGCGGCTTCAAGGCGTTTGGTGGTAAAAAGGGTGATGGTATCGGCCCCCCAACCGCGGCATGTTGCGATGCCGTGCTCGATCAAGGCACAACCGATCCGCTTTCCTTTGTAGCTTTCTGTTACGGCCAGTTTCGCCAGCTCATAATTTCGCTCGGCAAGCTTGTAGAGCGCAACCGTCCCTACCATAGCGTTATCATATAGTGCCAGATAGATCGCCCCATCCTTGCTGAAGACGTATTGACCCGGGTCGTCCAGAAAAAGCTCGTCTTCCGGTTCCACAGAAACATATTTTTCCAACCATTCCAAAGTGAGTTTTCTTAAGGATGCCTTGTATGAATCCTTATAAGGTATGATCTCAATCATTTCGCCGTCCGAAAGATCCGCCGTCGCAAGCGACTTTTGACGCATATTTTTCAAGGATGCGTCCTTGATGGGTAATGCCGCCTTTATTTCCACCCCTTCCTCATGGGTACCTAACCCGGATATTTTACGCTTTCGAGATGATCATTGGCAAGACGTCAGGGGTGTGGGCCTGACCTCTCTACGTTTCGGGGAGTTAAAAGACATGAACCTATCTCAAAAAAAATCTAAGTGCCCCTGGCGGCGTTGCGAGCCGGCTCAAAATGCTCACATACTGCGTGTATGCTCCGCTTTTTCACCGTCTCGCGTCTTGCCAGGAACCCTAATCTTTATTTTGAGATAGGTTCATGGCAAGTTATTTTGTTATTTTAAGTCCCTATCTGTTACTCGGATATAGTGACTTTACTGAGATGGCCTCCCCACGCCATTGACGCGCCTTTCTTTTGCCTTTCCAGAATAAGTGCCCAAAAGTGTGGACTGCAAACCAGTAAATTCCACTTAAAACGAACTCCGATTCCTCCATGAGTTGAAGAAAACACTTGTCGGCCTGTGCCCTTGTGATTGGCACTTCCGCATCAAGAAACTGGTATAGAGCATCATGAACCATCGATGCATAATAGGTTTTTGGTTTGCCAGTGGGAGCATAAACGGCCCCATCCGGTGTTCCAATGAATAGGTCAAGGATACAAATCTTTGGGCTACATCCGTTCCAAGTATACCCTTTCGTAATTGTTAATTTCCCATCATCGCCAATTATCAACCGAATTTTCCCTTTTTTGTCGCGAAAAACATAGTCTTGGTTAACCTTGAGATTAGATTGCCAGGAAAAATTCTCTTCATTGCGGTATAGCCATTTGACGGTCTTAGTGCACTTCATTTGGATTTCTCCATATGGTTAAGCTCTGTGCAATCAGGCGGATGATGACAATTTGAATAATTAAGAATTAAAATGCGACACCAGTTCGGCACAGTTCGGTTCCCTCTGTAGGTTCCTATTCTCCCATACCGCGCAGGTAGGCCATGACGCTGGACGCCGTGGCCTTGAAGGCGGTGCTGATGTCGAAACCCGCGCTTTTTAGCCCCTTGGCCGTCCAGGTGTTGCAGGTGTTGAACAGGGTGTAGCGGCCCGTGGCCTCATAAAAATGGCTGTCGCCGTATATGCCCGTATCCACCGGGAAGGGAGTGTTGTGGTCGGCCCGGCGGAAGCTGCTGACGATAAAGTCCAGCAGGGCCGCGTAGCGGGCCGGCGGCAGACAGAGACGGTAGATTTCACTGTGGGGAAAATAGGCGCGGACATCGGCGGGCACGGCCACCACATGCATGACGGCTTCGGTGGGCCAAAGGACTGCCTTGATGGCCAGCCCGGCCGTGATCTCGTCAGCCTGGTAGAAATCCTTGTCGCCCCAGCCGAACTCGAGGTAGGGTGTGTCCCCGAAACGGGCTTGCAAGGCCGGCAAGCGCGCCTGGATGTCGGCGGCCGGCACAACAATGCCCGTGTGCCAGCCGTGGCCGGTCACGAAAATGCCGATCGGGGCATCCTGTGCTCCCCCGGCCCCCTCCTCCACCACCGGCGGCGCTGAAGCGCAGGCCGCCAACCCGATCAGGATGACGATAACGAACCTGCTTTTAACCTTACATGTCATAATCACGCCTGTCTGTACTCGTTGACGAGATGATGCGTCATGGGCGAGATTAATACCAATTGGCTTCTAAACGTTTGTTGAGCCATTTTTTGGACGACATGGAATAATTGTCAAGAGGAGGCTGGCAAGTTCAATAGAAAGGGGACGTTGTTGACAAACTGCACTAACTTATCCTTCGGAGAATCTGTGAGATGCCCGAGGTGGTGACATAAATGCCCGTGGCGTCCGTGGCGTCGGTTGAAATAGACGGCATGCCCGGTCAAGAACCGTCGCATGAACATGGCAAGCCCGGCCGGGCCGCTTTTGACCAGCAGATGCGCATGATTATTCATCAAAGCCCAGGCGCAAACCGCGGTGCGGGTTTCCGATGCCAGATCGCCAAGCCGCTCCAGGAATCGTTCCCGATCCTGATCGTCATCCACGATGCGACGTCTTTCAATACCCCTAACAATCACGTGGTGCAGGGTTCCGGGGGCGTCCAGACGCGGGCCTCGGGGGTATAGCTGACTCCTATGATGCAAAAGTATGGAAACGACTCGACGCCATATGCTTTTGTGCGCCTTGTCAACAACATCCCTAAATGTCCCCCGTTTGACTGAATTGATTGCCGACCCCATTTATTTGCCACTTGCAGTCACAGCCGAAAAGTGGCATGGCCATTGCCAATTATCACGAACGCAACATACCGATCAGGATTGAGGTAAGGAGGTCCGGCCATGCGCATCCTTCTGGTCGAAGACGACACAACCATGGCCCACTTTATTGAAAAGGGGCTGAACGAAGAAGGGTTTGCGGTGGACCATGTCGGCAACGGCGAAGACGGGCTGCACATGGCCCTCAACGAACCCTACGATGCCGCCATCCTCGATATCATGCTGCCCAAACTGAACGGGCTTGCCGTTCTGCAGCACATGCGGGAAAGCGGCATCGCGACCCCCGTCCTCATCCTCAGCGCCAAGCGCTCGGTGGACGACCGGGTCAAAGGCCTGCAAAGCGGCGGGGACGATTACCTGACCAAGCCCTTCGCGTTTACGGAACTCGTGGCCCGCCTCAGGGCCCTGATCCGGCGTTCGACGGGAACGGCCGACCCCACGGCGCTGGATGCCGCCGATCTGCATGTCGATCTCCTCAGCCGAGTGGTAACCCGCGGCGCAACCCCGATCGAGCTCCAGCCCAAAGAGTACGCCCTGCTGGAATACCTCATGCGCAACAAGGGGCGGGTCGTGACCAAAACCATGATCATCGAGCATGTCTGGAACTACAATTTCGACCCGGAAACCAATGTGGTGGAAGCCCGCATCTGCCGGCTGCGGGATAAAATCGACAAGGGCCGCGAGCCGAAACTGATCCACACCATCCGGGGGGCGGGCTATGTTCTTAAAGAAACTGCTTAACCGCCGGCATGATCTGAGCTTTCGCCTGGCCCTCTGGTATGCCGGCATCCTGATAGCGACCCTGCTCTGCACGCTTGTCATCCTTTACGCTTATCTGGGGACCTACCTGCGCAATCAGGTCGACAGCGCACTGTTGAACGAATTGCGTGAATTCAACACCCTGTACAGCGAAGGAGGCCTTGACGCCATCGAGCGGGAGATGGAGCTCGAATCCGAATCCGAGGGCATCGGCCGGGTGTTCTTTCGCCTGGTCGACAAAAATGGTCAAACCCTGCTGCATTCGGACATGTCCGCCTGGCGCGGCGTGGCAGTGGATCAAATTCAGATCAGCCATACCCGAATAGAAAACCACTATTTCGAAACAAGGGAAATTCCGGACCAGGATTTCGAAGCGCGGGTGCTGGTGGGGCGCATTGACGTCGATTATTTCCTCCAAATTGTCCATTCCCTCAGGGAAGACGGCCTGTTCCTGAGCGATTTGGCCACACTGTTAATGTGGTTCGCGGCAGCGCTTGCCATGATCGGGGTTGCCTCCGGCTGGTATATTTCCGGCCGCGCCATGTCCGGGATCAACGCCATCACCCAGGCGGCTGAAAAAATTACCGGCGGGCAGTTCGATACCCGGGCCGAAGCCGGAAACCAGCTGGGTGAGATCGACAAACTGGCAACGACCTTCAACACCATGCTGGATCGCATCCAGACGCTGGTCGCCGGCATGCGGGAGGTGACGGACAACATTGCCCATGATCTCAAAAGCCCCATCGCCCGCATCCGCACGGCCGCGGAACTGGCCCTCCATGGCGAAAAACAGCCCGCCGAGTACACGGCCGTCATCGCGAATACCATCAATGAGTGCGACCGCCTGCTGGCCCTGGTGGACACCATGCTGTTCCTTTCGGAAATGGAATCCGGCACGCGGAACCCCCGGCTGGAGGACGTCGACCTGGCCCATCTGGTCCATGAAGCCTGCGACCTGTTTCAACCCCTGGCGGAGGACAAACGCATCGCGCTATCCATCCAGCAGAACAATGCCACCTGCATTGTCCCAGGCGAATCCGCCACCTTGCAGCGCATGATCGCCAACCTTCTGGACAATGCGATCAAGTACACCCCGGAGGGCGGCCGCATCACGGTCCAATTGAAATCCTTCCGCAAAGAGGCGCTCCTCGTCTTCGAAGACAACGGCATCGGCATCGCACGGGAAAACCTGCCCCGCATTTTCGAGCGCTTCTACCGGTGCGACAAGAGCCGCCACCATAGCGGCAGCGGCCTCGGGCTGAGCCTGGCGCGGGCCATCGTGGTGGACCACGGCGGCAGCGTTCAGGTCTCCAGCCGCTACGGCCACGGCACCGTGGTGACGGTCAGCCTGCCGCGATCCAATTCCCTGTAGCCTGCGATCAGCCCGGACATTTCATGAAATGTCCGGGATAGGCGATTTTTCCCCCCCGACGTGTCCAATCCTATCCGGCCCCCCTGTGCCTCGGCGCAAAGATGACCAATCGGTAATGATGCGGTCATCCAACCGTCATCTCGTCTGAGATAAATCAATTTCCCAATTTTGATTACCGCGATTTCGAACGGCAGAAATCAGCGACGACCGCCCCTGTTCATGAAGGCATCGGGGGCGTCACCGTCAAGGCAACCGTTTATGGGCACCCCTTTCAAAATCCGTTTAAACAAATACCAGGTCCTGATCGGCCTGGTGCTCCTGGGATTCATGTTCTGGGGGGCGCGCTCCCTGTGGGACAGCAGTGACGCCCGCTGCGGCCAGGCGGCCTTCGAAAGGTTTGCCAGCGGCAACTGCCTGGTGCCCACCCTGGCCGGTAAAACCGATGCCGCGGGAGTAAACAATAGCCGTCAGGTGTTGCCCATCACAAAGTCCCACCGGCTGGCCGCGCTGGAAAGGAACACCGCCCACCCGGCCGAGAAGGCCGGCACGGAAAAATATGCCGTTCCGGCCAACGCCCTCCCCGAATCAGTCAAGCGAAGGGCCCGGAAGCGGGTGATGACCCGTCGCGAACGAATGGCAACGTTATTGTTAATTCTCGCCCGGAGTCATCATTGACCCTATCCACACCCGGACGCTTTCAGACAGGAGCAAAACATGCCGACACAGGAATTGACGTTTTCGAAAAAATACAACCTCAAACACGCGCTGAAATACCATGACAAGCACCGGGATACGCTCAGCCGCCGTCTATCCAACTGGCGGGAGCAGGCCATCGCCGGCAAGGCCCTGAAACTGGCGGGCCAGCCGGCCACGGTCCTGGATTTGCCCTGCGGTACAGGCCGGTTCTGGGACCTGCTGGCCCGCCAGAAAGACCGCACCATTCTGGCGGCGGACAACAGCAGTGCCATGCTTTCGGTCGCCCGGGAGGTCACGCCGCCAGATGTGTTGGAACGGGTGCAGACCTTCCAGTGCTCCGCCTTCGATATTCAGCTCGCCAACGACAGTGTCGACCACGTTTTCTGCATGCGGCTGCTGCACCATATCACCCGGCCGGAAGACCGCCTGGCGATTCTATCGGAGTTTTACCGCGTAACGCGCCATACCGTGGCCATCTCCCTCTGGGTGGACGGTAACTACAAATCCCTGCGGCGGCGAAAACTGGAGGCCCGCCGGACCCACAAGACCTACCGGAATCGCTTCGTGCTGCAACGCCGTTTGGTGGAACAGGAATTTGCCGACGCCGGTTTCACCATTGCCGGCCACTTTGACTTCCTGAAATTCTACGCCATGTGGAGGCTTTATGTTCTCAAAAAGCAACCATGACCGTTTCGGGTCGTCTGCCGATTATGCGCTGTTAAAGGCCAATAAACTCGACAGTTTCGACGCCCTCTGGAACACGAAGGCCGATTGGGTGGAACCACCGAATTACCGCCGCCGGGGATGGAGCGGTGTGTGCCGGATCGACTTGCAAAGCAGCACCGGGGCCGGGATCGGGGTCTATCTCAAGCGCCAGGAGGGGCACTGCTATCGGGATTCGGTACCGCCTTTCCGCCGCCGGCCGACGGCCTATCGCGAATACCGGAACCTTCTGAAAATGAAGGCACACGCAATCGCCGCACCGCACATCCTCTACTATGGCGAACGGCGGGTCGGCGGTGCCTGGCAGGCCATCCTGATGACCCGGGAAATCCCGCAAAGCATCCCCCTGGGCGACTACCTGCGGCAGTCTTCAGGGCGCCCGCACGCCGAAGTCATCCATGTCCTCCGGGAGACCGCTGCCCTGGCCGCACGCTTTCATGCCCTGCATCGGGAACACGGGGCCCTGTATGGCAAACATGTCATGATCGGCGGCGTGGCCAAAGAAGCTTCGGACGCCCCGCCGGCCGACCGAAAGCCGTTTCCCTGCCTCATCGACCTTGAGAAAGCGCGCTTCCGGCTTTTCCGATGGCGGATCGCCGTTCATGACCTGGCCCAGCTTTACCGCCATACCGCCTGGGATGCGCCGGACTGGCTATTGTTTGTGGACCATTACATGGCCGCCATCCGCAACCCCTGGCTGAGGCCCATCCTGAAGAGCATGATTGGCCGCAAAGCAAAACGCGAACACGGCCGGCAGGCCCGCTGCCGCATACGGCCGCCCCATATTCCGATGATCGGCAGCCCCAGGAAAGCGATGGGGTAGCAGGCGCGTTCGTCGGGAAAGATTACCAATCGGTAATCTTCTGGCAATGTGTCGGTAATCTGGATCTGCGATAATCGATACTTGCCATACCTCATCGAAAATCGAACAACGGTCCGTGCGAATGAGAGATATGCAACATCACCATTTTAAAACACCGTTAGCCCCTCTTCTGGTTTTCGCAATAACCGCATGCGCCGGTCTGGCCCTTGTCCGGACCGGCTTCGTGATCTGGCAATGGCCGAGGGTCCAGGCCGCAGACGGCCTGATGCGGGTCCTCCTGATCGGGCTGCAGATGGATTTCCAACTGCTGGCCTATCTCCTGGCGGTTCCGGTTCTCCTTTTCCTGCTGGCCGGACCGCTTGCGGCCAAAATCCTCCGTGTGTGGCTGACGGTCTGGACCTCCGTCCTGGTATTCATGGAACTGGCCACCCCGTCTTTCCTGAATGAATACGGGATCAGGCCCAACCGGCTGTTCATCGAATATCTGATCTATCCTAAAGAGGTGCTGGGCCTTCTATGGGGGCAATACAAGCTGCCCCTTTTCCTGGCCGCCGTGCTGCTGCCCCTGGCCGCAATGGGCGCCTGGCGCCTTTATGGCCGCTGGATCCCTTGCCGACAGGGCTGGAGCTGGAAAAAGCGCCTGGCCGTATTTCCGCTCCTGGCCCTGGTCATCTTCCTGGGCGCCCGGTCCAGCCTGGGGCACCGGCCGGCCAATATCAGCACGGCCGCCTTTTCCAGCGACCCGCTGGTGAACGACCTGGCGCTGAACTCCACCTATTCGCTGATGTACGCCGCCTATCGGATGAAGGACGAAAAAGACGCCGGGCAGTATTACGGCCGCATGCCTGACAAGGAAATCATAACGCGTGTGCGGCAGGCCATGGACGCCCCGCTGTCATCGTTTGCGAACCCGTCGGTACCCACGCTGCATCGCCAAACCGCCAGCCGCCAAACCGACACCCCCTACAACCTCGTCATCATCCTGGAGGAAAGCCTGGGCGCCCAGTATGTCGAAACCCTGGGGGGGCTCCCCCTGACCCCCAATCTGGTGCAGCTTTCCAGGGAAGGCATGTGGCTTGAAAAGCTTTATGCCACAGGCACCCGCTCGGTACGCGGTATCGAGGCGGTCACCACCGGTTTTTTACCCACGCCCGGCCGCAGCGTGGTCAAGTTGAGTTCCTTCGGCAAACCATTCTTCAACCTGGCCGGATACCTGAAAGGCTATGGCTACCAGAGTGTTTTTGTCTATGGCGGGGAAAGCCATTTCGACAACATGCGCGGGTTCTTCCTGCGCAACGGATTTGACCGGGTCATCGATGAGAAAGATTACGATCAATGGAAGTTCAAGGGCACCTGGGGGGTCTCAGACGAAGATCTTTTCGAACGGTCCCATCAGGAATTCGAGGCCTTTGGGAACCAGCCGTTTATGGGGTTGATTTTCACATCCTCCTACCATTCCCCCTTCGAGTTTCCGGAAGGGCGCCTGAAAGCGGATGAACTGTCCGACAATCCCGAGCACAATGCCGTCCGCTACGCTGATTTTGCCCTGGGGCACTTCTTCGACCTGGCGCGGCACTCTTCCTACTGGGACCGCACGATTTTCCTGGTGGTGGCCGATCACGACAGCCGGGTGCGGGGTGCCGAACTCGTCCCCATTCGGCATTTCCATATCCCCGGACTCATCATCGGACCTGACATTGCCCCGAAAGCCTATACCCAGGTGGCCAGCCAGATCGACCTGCCGCCGACCCTGCTTTCCCTGATGGGCATTACCGGGGAGCACCCTTTGGTGGGTCGGGACCTGACCCTGCCGCCGCGGCCCGACGGCGGAAGGGCCATCATGCAATATGCCAACAACCAGGCTTATCGGGTGGGGGACCAGGTGGTTGTCCTGCAACCTGATCATTCCCCGGCGCAATACACCTACCGCAACCTGGAATTGGTGGATCGAAAGGCATCACCGGATCCGGAACTGGTCGCCGATGCCCTGGCCCATGCCTTGTGGCCTTCACTGGCCTACGGCCGCAACTACCACCGCCTGTCCGGGACCACGGTGCCGGCAAATCAGGGCATCCTCGCTTCATCATCAAAAAACGGTGACAGAAGCCTCCCGTCAAGTCGTTAGCCGTCCCCTGGACCGAATCATGGACAGCAGGCGCCCCGGCAAGGTCTCGGCCGACACCATGGCCCCGTATGGGCACACTTCGATGCAGCAATAGCAGCGGATGCAGGCATTGTAGTCGAAATGCAACCGGTCGTCATGGCATCGAATGGCGTTCGCCGGGCAGAATTGCCAACATTCCCCGCACAAACGGCACGCTTCCGGATCGGCCTTCGGGCGCCGGATGAGATGGCGGCGCAGCAAGGGCTGCAGCCATTCCAGGCCGAAATGGGTCACGCCGGATTCCGGCAGCTGAAACGCAACCGGGGCCCGGCCATCGCCATTGACCAGTGTAGGCTGGTGCGGCAGGGCGAGATCGTCGGCCGCAGCCAGGGTGGGCAGCTGCGCCGGGGGCAAGCCCACCAGATCGCACACCGCATGATCGGCCGCCAGAGCGCTGGTGCTGCCGATCAAAACGCCCAGCGGAACCGGGTGCCCGGCCTTGCCCGGGCCATGCCCCTCCAGGCCCAGGATGCCGTCGATAAGGGTGTAGACGGGACTTATGGCCTGATGGATTTGCACCACCAGGCGGGCGAACATGGCCTTGTCGATGCCGGCCCGCATGTGCCATTGCGTCTTTTTCAATCCCACCACACAGCCAAAGGTGTTTTTAACCCCCAGGGTCAGGGTCATCTGGCTGTGGGTTTTCAGTTTGGCCAGGTTGATCACCGCATCGGCGTCCAACGCCAGTTCGGCCAGGGGCACCTTGCCGAAGGGCGGTCCGATGTCCATGGTTTTTTCATGCTCAAAGGCCTGAAAGGGCACGTCCAGATCCTGCAGGGCCTCCCGGTAGCCGCCGACGCGATAAATGCGAGCCATGCTGCCCACGGCCGGGCTGTCGGCGATGACCGGCGTGCCCCCATGATCCCGGACGAACTGGACCACGGCGCGCACCACCAGGGGATGGGTGGTGACGGCCTGGTGGGGTTTGGCTGCCAGCAGCAGGTTGGGCTTGATCAATACCCGCCCCCTGGCCGCGGCGGCGACACCACTCTTCATCAGCATATCGTAGATGGTGGGATTCAGCCCGTTGTCATAGGCGGCAGGACGGATTTCGACGTCGGCCATCATTCCTCCAGATGAATTGCGGGACACGGGTTCCCAAGCGAAAGCGTATTGCCAGAAGCGTTGATCTTTATTTTGAGATAGGTTCTAATCGGAATCAATAGACAACCCGCAGAACAGACGGACTTATATCATGAATTGGCCCCATGACCATGACCAGCGATGTTGAAAATACCGACAAAGCCCTGGCACGCCGCATCAAACAGCATGTGATCGGCCGTCCGCAATCTTTTTTTGCGGTGGTCCCGCCGGGGCTGGAGCCGCTCTGCCGGGAGGAGCTGGCCGGCCTGGAGGATCCGCCCGACGAAATGACCGTGTCCAAGGGCGGCATCGATTTTACAGGGCGTCTCACCACCTGCTACCAGGCCAATCTGTTTTGCCGCACGGCCAGCCGCATCCTCATGCGCATCGGGCACTTCAAAGCCCGGCACTTCGATATGCTGGCGGAACGCACCCGCGCCATCCCCTGGAAGCTGTACCTCAAGCCCGACATCCCCCTCGACATCCGGGTGACCGCCCGCCAATCGAAGCTCTACCACAGCCAGGCGATCGCCGACCGCATCCAAAAGGCCGTGGCCGAACGGCTGGGCGCTGCCGGCCTAAAGGCGGGCCAGGATGCGTCCCAAAGACCGGCTCAGCGTCTGTGGGTCCGTCTCGAGAACGACCGGGCCACCCTGTCCCTGGACAGCTCCGGGACGCACCTCCACAAGCGGGGCATCAAAACCGGCGGGGGCCCCGCGCCCCTCAGGGAAACCCTTGCGGCCGCGGCCCTGATGCTTTCCGGATTCCAGCCCGACACCGTGCTCTGCGACCCCATGTGCGGCAGCGGTACGTTCGCCATTGAAGCCGCCCTCATGGTGAAGCAAATTCCCCCGGGCTGGCAGCGACCCTTTGCCTTCGAAGACTGGCCCGCTTTCCGGCCGTCCCACTGGGCGTACCTCCGCCGGCAAGCCGCCACCCGTTTCCGAACCCTGCCCGCGCCGCAGATTTTCGCCTCGGACCGCAGCCGGAAAGCCGTCGACGGGCTGGCCGCCTTGCTGCCGGAATCCGGTCTGGCCGATGCCATCGATCTGCAGCAGCGCGACTTCTTTGACCTGGCCGGGCCGGCCATCAGCCCCAGGCCCGGCCTGATCACGCTGAATCCGCCCTATGGCCGCCGGTTGGGCAAGCCCGAGGCCACCGGCCGCCTGATCGGCGAAATTTTGCGTAAACTGCAGGGGGATTTCCGCGGCTGGCAGGCCCTGCTGGTGCTGCCGGACAAGCGCCTCCTGCGGCAGTTTCCCTTCCAAATCAAATCGCAACCCGTCATGCATGGCGGCCGGCCGGTATGGCTGGCCACGGGAAAGGTGCCCTCATGAACCGGAACGTCAAATTTGCCTGTCCGATGGACTGCTTCGATGCCTGCGGACTGGTGGCCGAGGTGGCGGATGGACACATCACCCGCCTGAAGGGCGACCCTGACCACCCGCTGACCCGGGGCCGCATCTGCACCAAGGGGAAAAAACTTCTGGAACGCCTTTACCACCCGGACCGGCTGTTGACGCCCCTCCTGAGAGACGGGGAACAATGGACCCCCCTCTCCTGGGAGGCCGCCATCGACCTGATGGCCCGGCGGTTTGAAGACGCCATCCAAACCCACGGCAGCCGGTCCATCCTTTATTATGCGGACAGCGGCTATGGCGGCCTGGTGAAATCCGTGGACAATCTGTTTTTCGACCGCCTGGGCGGGGCCTCCATCCCCCGGGGCAGCCTGTGCTGGGCGGCCGGCATCGCGGCCCAGCGCTACGACTTCGGGGATGTCCGCGGGCATGATCCCCGGGACATGGTCAACGCCCGCTGCATCGTGATCTGGGGGCGCAACCCGGTGGCCACCAACCCGCACCTGGTGCCGTTTCTGCAAAAGGCCCGGGAGCAGGGCACCCGGCTCATCGTCATCGATCCCCTCCGGACCCCCAGCGCCCGGCAGGCCGATGTCCATTTGCAGCCCCATCCGGGTACGGACGGGGCCCTGGCCCTGGGCATGGCCCACCACCTGCTGGCCACCGGACGCGTGGACCAGGACTTTATCGCCCAAAAGACTTTAGGGTTCCGGCGTTTTTCAGAAACGCTCAGCGATTTTTCCCCGAAGCGGACCGCCGCCATCACCGGGCTGAGCGCCGACACCATTCGCCAAACCGCCAAGCAATACGCGGACAATGGCCCCGCCTGCATCATCATCGGCATGGGCCTCCAGCGCTATAGCAACGGCGGCAACACCGTGCGCTGCATCGACGCCCTGGCCGCCATGACCGGCAACATCGGCCGCAGCGGGGGCGGGGTTAATTTCGCCAACAAATCCATCGCCCACTGGATCGACCGGGAGGCCGGCAGCCCTGCCCCGGCAGAACCGGCCCGTCCGCGCACCTTTCCGCTGCCCCAAATGGCCCGCTTCATCCGCTCGGCCACCGCCCCCCCCATCGAAGTCCTCATGCTCGCCAAGGCCAACCCCCTGGTGCAGATGCCGGACATCCGGGCCCTGGAAACGGCCTTGAAGCAGGTACCCTTCAAGATTGTCATCGACATGTTCATGACCGACACGGCCCGGGCCGCCGACCTGGTGCTGCCCTGCACCAGCATTTTCGAAGAAGAGGACCTGGTCTTCAGCTCAATGTTTGCGCCCTACCTGAACTACTCCGCCCGGGTGGTTCCGCCGCCGGAGGGGCTGGTCAGCGAATACGACCTGTTCCGCCGCCTGGCCCGACGGATGCACCTGGAAAATTATCCCGACATCCCGGCCCGCCAATATCTGGAAAAGGCCATCCAACCCCTGACCCGGGCTTTCGGTCTCACCATCGAAGCCTTGCAGAAAACCGCCTTTAAAATTCCCGACGCGGACATCCCCTGGGCCGACGGCAACTTTGCCACACCGTCCGGACGCTATGAATTCTATTCCCGCGCGGCCCTGGAAGACGGGGGCCAGGCCCTGCCGACCTACCGGCCGCCCCACATTGCCCCGGCGGATTTTCCCTTTCGGCTGCTGACCCCCCACCATGCCCATTCCCTGCACTCCCAGCATTTTGCGTTTCGCTTCGACCGGCCGGTGGCCGCGATCCATCCGCAGGACGGCGCCCGGCTGGGTATGGAAAGCGGACAAGCCATCCGGGTGGTCAGCCCCCAGGGCCGCATCCGGGCGACAGTGGAACTGGATGCCGGGGTTTCCCCGGGGATTCTTAAGATCGAACAGGGATGGTGGCAGCACAGCGGCGCCGTCAACAGACTTACGACGGACACCCTCTCGGACATGGGGGAGAATGCCGCCTATTTCGAATCCTTCTGCCGGCTCGAACCCGACGGCAGCCAAACCGGAGAAAAACGCCCATGAATGCCAAGCCCCAATCGGCCAGCCAATCCATCCTGACCCATTTTCTGCTGCCGGAGGACGCCAACCCGGCCGGCAACATCCACGGCGGCGTCATCATGAAGCATATTGACAGCGCCGCCGGCGTGGCCGCCTTCCGCCATGCCCGCCGCAATGTGGTGACGGCCTCCATCGACCGCCTGGACTTCATCCACCCGGCCTTCGTGGGCAACCTGCTGATGCTCAAGGCCAGCGTCAACCTGGCCGGCCGGACCTCCATGGAGGTCGGCGTGCGGGCGGAAACCGAAGATCTCCTGAGCGGGAACATCCAGCACGTGGCCTCGGCCTATCTCACCTTCGTGGCCCTGGACGCGACCGGTCACCCCACCCCGATTCCGGAACTGCTCCTGGAAGACGAACAGCAGCAGCGCCGCCACCGTATGGCCCGGGCCCGCCGCAGGGCCCGTCTGGCGGAAAAACAGCAGGAAACCGCCTGCGACGAAGATCCGGACCAGTGTCCCAGGTAACAACCGATTGCGCCCCAACGCTTTATTTCCCGCTAAACGGTCTTATGATCTTAAGGTGTATGCGATTTACATCCGTCAAATAGAATTATTAAAAAATTAATTTTCGGTAAGGTTATGAAAAACGCGCCAAGCTCAAGGCGCGCGAATTTTGAGGCGCGAGGCGTACATTTGTACGCCGCAGTGACTTCGGAAAGAAGCGCAACGCCGAGATTGGACGTTTTGCATAACCTTACGAGGAGGAATACACATGGCCCAAGTAACCCTCAAAGGCAATCCCGTTCAAACCGTCGGCAACCTGCCCGCCGTGGGCGAGACCGCCCCTGACTTCACCCTGGTGGATAAAGAGCTGCAGGAGATTTCGTTGAAGGACTACGCCGGGAAGAAAGTCGTGCTGAATATCTTCCCGAGTCTCGACACCGACACCTGCGCCATGTCCGTGCGCCGGTTCAATGCTGAAATCAGCAGCCGGGACAACGCGGTGGCGGTCTGCATCTCAATGGACCTGCCCTTTGCCCATGCCCGTTTCTGCGGGGCCGAAGGTCTCGAAAAGGTCGTATCGGCTTCGGCCTTTCGCCATGGCGAATTCGGCGACCGCTATGGCGTGCGCATCACCGACAGCCCCCTCAAGGGCCTTTTCGCACGGGCGGTGGTGGTGGTGGATGAAAACGGCCGCGTGGTCTACAACCAGCTTGTCCCCGAGATCGCCGACGAGCCGGACTACGATGCAGCCCTCGAGGCCCTTGGTTAGGCGCCGAACCGGCCGCGGTTATCCGACAACGGAAGAGGCCCGCCGTGCCGTGCATGGCGGGCCAAATCGCCAACACCCCCACGCGGGATGAAACCACCATGTACCTGGCCGCCGTTCGCGAAAAAACCTGGTACCGCTTCATGATCCGGGAGTCCTACTGGGACGGGGACTGCTACCGCAGTCGCCATCTTGTGGACCTGGGGGGCGACCCGTCCGACCACATCGTCTATCCCGGCGGACGCGCCTACTACATCGATCCGGATCTCGAAGACGCGATCCGAAGCCGCGGGGGCCATCCCGGCCCGGACGAGCTGGACGATTTGCTGTGGCCCTTCGTGGATGAAGACATCCGCTATGCTGTCGGCAGTTTTCGCCGGCGCCAGGGGCCTGCGCCCCCCCCCTCGACCGTCCGGCGGCAACCGGTGCATCTTTTCGACAAACGCCGCATCCATTTCCTGCGGTTCGGCCGGATGGACCAGGGCCCCATCGGTCGGGTTCCGGCCAAAATTTTCAGACCCGTGCGCGACCGGTCCCGGGACGAAATCGAACAGTATTTCCTCCAGGCCGAACGCATTCTGAAAGCCCACGAGCGCAAGGCCTACATCTACGTGATCTTCGACCTGCAGCGCTTTTTCAGCGAATTGTGCGCCAAAACCATGCCCCAGGCCTTGGACCAGGAAGCGGTGGACGCCTATTTCCTCCAGGAAATCTGCCGCCTCAACCAGGATGCGGCCTTCTGGGCGGGCATGCCCATGCGCGACCACTTGCAGGACTACCTCGTGCGCTATCTGACCCTGTATTTCGATATGGACTACGGGCACACGGATTTTCTGGAAAACCTTTTCAACCAGTTCCGCAATGCCCACCGCCGCCACCGCTGGCCGTCACCCCAGCAGACGGTGTCCTATGCGGCGGCCAGCCGGATTTTCGGCGTGGAGGAAACGGCCCTGCGCAAAATGGACCGGCGGGACGTTTCGCGGCTGTTCCGCCAAAAAGCCATGACCATGCATCCGGACCAGGGAGGGCGCCAAAAGGACTTTGTGCGCCTTTCCGAAGCCTACAAGGCCATCATGCAGACCAAACGCCGGCGCCATTGACCTTGACAACCCAGACGTTCACGCATAGTCTGCGCCAGCCATTTCAACAGACGGAAGGGAGACTCGCCGGTTCGCCGGCGACAAATGCACTATGACCTCATCGCATGACATGAGCGCCCCGACACCGATCATTACGGTGGTGGGGTTTTCCGATGCCGGCAAGACCACGATGATCGAAAAACTGCTGCCCGAACTGAAACGCCGCGGTTACAGAGTCGGCACGATCAAACATGCCCATCATGGGTTTGCCATCGACCGCGAGGGCAAAGACAGCTGGCGCCATCAGCAGGCCGGCGCGGACGTTACGGCCGTGGCCGGACCCGACAAAGTCGCCATGGTCGTCAACACCCCGATTGAACGACTGGAAGATGCCCGCCGGATGATCAGCGGCGTGGGCGTGGACCTGATCATTGCCGAAGGGTTCAAGTCCGCACGCATGCCCAAGGTGGAGGTGCTGCGCCATGCCGTGCACGCCAACCCGCTCTTTCTCGAGGACCCCGATCTGTTCGCCCTGGTGACGGACGTCCCCCTGACCCCCGGGGCCGCCAACGGCTTTTCGGTTTTCGGCCTGGAAGACATCCCGGCCCTGGCCGACCTGATCGAATCGCGCTACCTTACCCCGGCCGCTTCTCCCGACGCGTGATGACGAACGCCCAGTCGAAAAGCGAGGCCGCCGAACCCCTCGGGCTTGCCTGGCCCCCGCTGGTCCAGGGAACCCTGCTCAAACGCTACCAGCGCTTTCTGGCGGATGTGGCCCTGGAAGACGGCACCACGGTGACCGCCCACTGCCCGAACACCGGCAGCATGAAGGACTGCTGCGAGCCGGGCCGCCCGGTCTTCCTCTCGGTTCACGACAACCCCAAGCGCAAGTTGAAATACACCTGGGAACTCATCCGGATGCCGGATTCCCTGGTGGGGGTGAATACCCTGATGCCCAACCGCCTGGTCAAACATGCGGTCCAAACCGGCCAAGTGGCGGATTTGACCGGCTACGCCCAGGTGAAGTCCGAAGTCAAAATGGGAAGCAATTCCCGGGTCGATCTTTGGCTGCAGGATGAAGCGCGCGGCACCTGCCACGTGGAGATCAAAAACTGCACCATGGTCCGCGACGGCCTCGCACGCTTTCCGGACGCCGTCACCAGCCGGGGGTTGAAGCACATTCACGAGCTCACGGCCCAGCTCGGCCCGGGCCGCCGCAGTGTCATGTTCTATTTTATCCAGCGCATGGATGCCCAGGAGTTCCAGCCGGCCGACGACATCGATCCCGCCTACGGCCGCGCCCTGCGCGACGCCGTGGCCCGGGGCCTGGAGGTCCTGGCCTATGACGTCCACATCGACCTTAAGGAAATCCGCCTGAACCGCCGCCTGCCCTGCCGGTTATGAGCTCTTTTAAGATTGAGGTAAACGCTTCCCTTTAGAAAAGAGGAAAGGGTTGCCACCTTAAAAAATGGCTTTCGAAAACTTTTCTTGGCTTTTGGTGTGGGGTTCCCTTTGTCCCGCGCCGAGCATCGGCGGGGTGGACGGAAATAAGCGCGCGGACTGTCTGAGCCCGCCGTAGCCCATGCGAAGGCGGGTGAGTTTCCGCGGGCTCCGGCCGCACCGACGACGCACAGGGAAGCCCCATAGGGGCCGCGGGACACGGGCGGTTTCTTTTGATTCCTTTTCTTTTCCGGAAAAGAAAAGGAATAAGACAATCAATCATTCCTGATGGGCGAAACGTTTCGTGCATTCTCCACCGATGGTGGACGGTTCCGGTCATCACAAAAGGTGTAACCTCTTGATCTGATTTCCTATATCGTTTGACATTCCCCACCGGATGCATTATGCATAGGCCATATTGACGTCTTGCTGCGGATAAAGAAAGCCCATGTCGGATACCAACCTGAACCGAATTCTGGCCCCCCGTGAGAACCTGGCCCGCATTCTCGACAATCTCAAGGAAGGGGTCATCGCCCACGACCTGAGTCGGCGGATCTTCTTCTTCAATCACCAGGCCGAGCTGATCACCGGATTCAGCCGGGAGGAAATTCTCGGCCGGGACTGCCACGATGCCTTCGGCGCACCTTTTTGCGGGGAGCGCTGCTCCTTTTGCGACCACAGCGAGCAGCCGCCCCCGGCGGTCGACAAGAAAGAATACACCCTCAATATCACCACCAAAACCTGCGAAACCCGCCGCATCGAAATGAGCGTGACCATGATGCGGGATGCTTCCGGGCAGGATGTCGGCGTCCTGGCGCTTTTTCGCGATATCACCGACGAACTGCGCCTGCAGCTTCAGTCCGGCAACCTGAGCCAATTCTCCAATATCGTCGGCCGGGACGCCAAGATGCTGCAGGTGTTCCAGCAGATCAGCGATGTGGCTGCCTACGACTACCCGGTTCACATTTTCGGGGAGACCGGCACCGGCAAGGAATTGGTGGCCAACGCCATCCACAATGAAAGCCGCCGGGCCGGCACGCCCTTTGTGCCCATCAACTGCGGGGCCCTGCCGGAGGGGTTGATCGAAAGCGAATTGTTCGGACACGTCAAGGGGGCCTTTACCGGCGCCATTCGGGACAAGAAGGGACGTTTTGAACTGGCCGACCGGGGCACCATCTTTTTGGATGAAGTGGCGGAGCTCTCCAGGAATATGCAGGTCAAACTGCTCCGGTTTCTGCAGGAGGGTACCCTCGAGCGGGTGGGGGGCGAAAAAACAATCGCGGTGGACGTCAAGGTGATCAGTGCCACCAACAAGGACCTGAAAGAAGAAGTTCGACGCAAGAACTTCCGGGAAGATTTATATTACCGCCTGAGTGTCATCCCCATCTATATTCCGACCTTGCGCGAACGGCGCACCGATATCCCGCTACTGGTCAACCATTTCATGCACGAAGCCGCGGTCAAGCATAACCAGACCCCCTTGCGCATTGCCAAAGAGGCCCTGTCACTCCTCATGGACTATGCCTGGCCCGGCAATGTCCGGGAGTTGCAGAATGCCATCCAGTTTGCCCTGGTGAAATCCAGTGGACGCGTCATCACCAAGGATGACCTGCCCATGGAAATCCGCGCGTCCCGTCGCGAAACCCTGCGGCGCGGCCCCTCCCGCAAACTGAACCAGGCCACGGTGCGGCGCGCCCTGGCACAGACCGCCGGCAACAAATCCAGGGCCGCCCGCCTGCTGGGCGTGGGTCGGGCCACCCTGTACCGCTTTTTAAACGATCATCCGGACCTGGCGGCCGGAGATAATTAGTGCCCATCCCTAAATGGCATCTTTCGGCCCCTGGCGGCGTTCTCGCGCGTTTTCAATCCTCGCAATAGCGGCCTATTCCTCCGGTTTCAAACGCGCTCGGGCCTTGCCAGGAACCAAAATCTACCTTTTATGGACAGACACTAGAAGCTATCTCAAAAAAGTTTTTTCGCCCGATATCGGCGTTGTGTCCTCGTCTCAAGTCCTCGACATACTTGAGTATGTCTGCGGATTGATACTCGGCCACGCCTTGATCTCGAACGAAAACCCTAATTTTGAGATGGCTTCTAGTTAGAAGGCGTAAGACCGGTTCCTGCTGGATTGGCACCGCCCGGCAAGCCTTCTGAAAAATTTTAAGGTCGTTCACTTAACGCCCAGTTCTTCCTTCAACCAGGCCTTGACATCATCGTCCAGGGCGTAAACCCCTTTCAGTTCGCAAACATCCTTTTCAAACCGCTGCGGCAGTTCAAACTGGGCCAGTTCCCGGGCCTCATCGGAGTTGCGCTTGATCAGGTAGATGATGTAGGGCCGCTGCCAGCAGTTCACCACGAAATAGGTGGTGTAATCCGACTTGGAGGCGATCACATAACCGTCCCCCCGGGCCCAGTTGTTGCCCCACTCCAGATAAAGCCGCACGGCTTCTTCCGGCGTCATGTTCCAATCGATCTCATCGATGATGGCCTGATTGCCGCGCAATTCTTCCAGTGTCATCATATGTCGGTACCTTTCGGGCTGAAGTTTGACGGTTTCGTCTCAGCGTCTGAGTCACACAAAAATAATGGGAAAATGATAACCATTGTGCCGGCCAGCGACAAGGCTCCTGTTGGGACAGGACATAAAAAAAACAGGCGGAGCCGATACCGCGCTCCGCCTGCTCGTTAGGGTTGGATTGAGACCGTAATGGGGATCAGGCCGACAGTTGCTGACGGTCGCTCATGTCCATCATGACGCGTTCGCGGGCCTTGTCGATCCCGAGCGCCTTGCGCTTGGCATCGATATGGGCAATCATCATCCGGGCCATTTCATAGGGATCGGGGGCGAAGCCCCACTTACCGATGCCCAACTCCTCGAGCCCCTGGAACAGGTGCTTGTGGAATTTCGTCTCTTCCACAATGGGGAAGGTCACGCCAAATACAGTGTAGACACCGGAGGCCACAAAGTAGTGCCCGATGCTGATGGCTTTCTCACTCATCCACTCCGGCGCCGCACCGGCCACGGGCAGATCGGCGATGCTTTCCCCCAGGCCGCCGGTCTTCACCATTTCCGCGCAGGCGATCAGGATGCGGCTGTTGTCCACGCAGGACCCCAACCCCAAAACCGGCGGCATCCCCACGGTTTCGCAGACTTCCTTGAGCCCGGCGCCGGCCAGATGAGCGGCCTCAGGCGTACACAACCCGGCCTTGGCAAGCGAAATCTGGGAACATCCGGTCTGGACCACCAGCACATCGTTGCGGATCAGTTCCTTGACCATTTCAACATGGACCCAGTCATGCTTGACCCGCGGATTGGTGCAACCCACCACGCCGGCCACACCACGGATGCGGCCGTTGATGATGTTGTCGTTCAATGGCGTATAGGACGCACGGAAGGTGCCGCCCAGCATGTAATTGATGTATTCATGGGAAAACCCGTGGACACCGCTGCTCGTATTTTTGGGAATTTCGATTTCAGCGGTCCGGTTCCCGAAGCGATGAATCGCCTTGAGGACCATGGCGTCGGTGCATTCCCGGGGATCGTGCTCGTGAAATTCGACATGCTCGGCACCCTCGATGTGGCAGCGCGGGTTGGTGGTAATCAGCGGTGTTTTATAGCAGTCGGCCACCGCCACCAGGCCCTGCTTGATGCACTGGACGTCGACACACATGGCATCCACGGCCCCGGTTACCAGAATGGTCTCGGTGGACATGAAGTTGCCGGCATGGGGAATGCCGTGACGGGACATCATTTCAGCCCCGGAGCAGCACATGCCCACCAGGTTGATGCCCTTGGCGCCGGCCGCCTTGGCTTTTTCCACCAACACAGGATCCGTGACCGACACGAGCATGGATTCAAACAGATTGGGCTCGTGACCGTGCACGATGATATTGACCTGATCTTCCTTGAGGCAGCCCATGTCCACGTCCACCGCCACCGGGGTGGGGGTGCCGAATAGGATGTCGGAAATCTCGGTGGCCACCATGGAGCCGCCCCAGCCATCGGACAGGGCGGTACGGCTGCACTGTTTGGTAATGTTTTCGTAGTGCTGGTCCACGCCCATGTGGGTACGGTGCATGAGTTCCATGATCTCCCGCATGGACCCGCGGGGAACGATGCCCAGTTTGCGCCAGGTTTCGAGCGTCTTCTCGGGAACCCGCTTGGCAAAAGGAATTTCACCCTCCACCTGGACATAGGTCCGTTCCAGTTCCTCATAGAGGTCGATGGCGATATCCTTGACGCTGCGCCCCTCGGTTTCAATACCGACTTCCTGGGCCACGCTTTCCAGCTTTTGCACGTCCTTGATCTGGTACTCATCGATTTTACCGTTCACCACCTCCCGGAAGAGGTCCAGCATGCTCATGCCGTGATCCGTATGGGCGGCGGCACCGGAGGCCACCATGCGGGCGAAGTTGCGGGCCATGATGGTGTCGATGGTGGCACCGCAAACCCCCACCTTGTCGTATGGCGATTTGGCATTCAGCCGGCAGGGTCCCATGGAGCAGTGCTTGCAGCAGGCCGAATCCGCCCCGATCGGGCACGCTTTCATGTTGGCGGCACGGTCAAAGGCGGTTTCCACACCGTCGCGTTTGGCTTTCTCGATCATCTGGGCGGTGGACTCACAAATGGTGACGTCCTTGGTGACAATCTCCTTCTTGGAGACGATTTTCTTCTTTTCCATTTTGACTCCTTTCCTAAAGGGGTGGCAAATGCCGGTTTATTGGTATGGTTGATAGTCCGTTTGCAAAGCTACGGGCGCCATGTCAGGCTCACCGCCGTGGCGACAAGCGGTCCCCACTGTGGCGGCCCCGACAGGCAACAGGATTCAGGAATAGCGGTGTCGCGAGCAGCAGATAATGATCAGGCCGGTTATTATACGGATAGGAAAAGCAAATATCAGACCAATTGCAAATCAGGCGTCATTGGAAACGGTGAGGAGGGGGACAATTCAGAGGCAAAATAGCGGTAATGCCATGAAACCCCCTTAATTTAATTGAAGAATAAAAGTCAAGCAGGAAATTGCCCAACGCATCCCCGGTATGCGACGATTATCCCTCCGCCCCTCACAACTGTCAGAAAACGCCTATCCTGAGACATTTTTCTGATACACCTCATTTCCCGCGGCAACCCTTAAAACGAAATTTAAAAATATTATTGAATAGTTAGATCAGGCAATGCGATAGATCTGTCGCAGGTGATCGTTGGCGAACGCCCCGTCCCCGCCAGCCTCAGGGGGGTGATTGGCGGCTAACAGCCGATCGTTTCGGCCATACCTCTTGAAGCCTCCGGAAACCGTCGTACGCCAAAATCCTTAAAGATCTATATTTAATAATAATCGTTCTTATTACTATTATCGAATTTTGCCATCGGGTGTCAAGCAGGAAACGGGCTGGATTGTAGCAAAAAGACACTTATGTATCATTTTTTATTTGATACACTCTCCCTGCCGATAAGCTCCAATTGATGGCCGGTCCCCGGAAAGCCCTACACATGAATGCCTCCAACGCGTGAAATGTACGGGTTGAAGGCGTGACCAAGGCGGGCAGGAACCGTTTTGGAATTTGGGATTGAAAGAGGGCGGCAATTATAATATTCACGAAATCATGACGGGGCCGGGAGACGCCCGGTCAACTTCTGCAATGGAATCCCCCGCCAGTGAAAGGAAGCGTATATGAATGACAAGCCAGTCAAAGTTTATTCCCTGAGCACCTGCAGCCATTGCAAAGCCACAAAAAAGCTGCTTGATGAGTGCACCATTCAATTTGAGTTCGTTGATGTGGATCTTCTCGAGGGAGAGGAACGCAAAGCCATGGTGGAAGAAGTCAAAGCGGTCAATGAACGCTGTTCGTTCCCCACGATCATTATCGGCGATAAAACGATCGTCGGCTATAAAGAAAAGGAAATCAAGGAGGCGCTGGGCCTGTGATGGATGCTGAAAAACTGTATACCATGCTTGCCGAGACGCAAGCGGCCAAAGGTTATGTTTTCAATGAAGACCGGAAGCGCACCATGGAACTGCTGGAGGCCCTCCTGAAAAACAAGGAGCGCTACGGCTACATGGCCTGCCCCTGCCGCCTGGCCTCCGGGGATCGGGAGCACGACAAGGACATCATCTGCCCCTGCGTCTATCGGGAACCGGATGTCAAGGAGTACGGGAGCTGCTACTGCAACCTGTATGTCTCCACCGCCTGGAATACAGGGGCCATTCCCCGGGAGTACGTGCCCGAACGGCGCCCACCGGAAAAGATTGTCTTCTGAGCCGCCCGTCCCGGCACCCTCGGCAACACAAAAACATGGCGCCCGACCTCAGGCTGTGGCCTGAACCCGGGCGCCATTTGAACAATTCCATCTAAAAATTGGCGTTTGGTTCTTTATCGCGTCACATGCGGGTGTCGAACCGTAGGCCTATGCCGGTATGTGAGCATTGTGGAGCGTTCTGCAACGCCGCCTAGGACATGAGATGAGGCGTGGCAGAAAAAAACGCCAGGCCAGGCCTTAGATCGCGTTTCGGAGCAAGGCGCAGAACGTCTCCGCAAGCGGAGCATACACCCGTATGTGAGCATTGCGGAGCGTGCTGCAACACCGGCCTGGGACATGAGATGAGGTTTGGCGCGACTTTTTAGCCGAAGTCGTCGAACGCAATCATCTCCCGCTCAACCCCCAACGAATCCAGCATGTTCATCACCGCGCTGATCATCATGGGCGGGCCGCAGAGGTAGTATTCGATCTCGGCGGGGTCGTCGTGGTCCTTCAGGTAGAGATCGTGCGCCACCTGGTGGATAAAGCCGACGGGGCCGTCCCAGTTGTCTTCCGGCTGGGGCTCTGAAAGGGCCACATGGTAGGCGAAGTTGGGGAATCGGGCTTGCAGGTCTTTGAATTCTTCGTCGTAAAACATCTCCTGGCGTGAACGGGCGCCGTACCAGAAGGTCACTTTGCGCGACGTGTCCAGGTCAAGCAGCTGATGGAAAATGTGGCAGCGCATGGGCGCCATGCCGGCGCCGCCGCCGATGAAACACATTTCCCGATCCGTGTCCTTGACGAAAAAGTCGCCGTAGGGGCCGCTCAAAACCACGCGGTCACCGGGTTTCAGGTTGAACACGTAGGACGACCCCACCCCCGGCGGCAGCTCCATCTTCCCGGGCGGCGGGGTGGCGATTCGGATCGTGAACCGCAGAATGCCTTTCTCCGAGGGGGGATTGGCCAGGGAGTAGGCCCGGTTGACCGGCATGTCGGTCCCGGCCCTGAGCGAGAGCAGGTTGAAGCGCTCCCAGGCGCCGCGGTATTGTTCCGCCACCTCGAAGGTCGAAAAATCGGCCTGGTATTCGGGCACGTCGATCTGCATGTAGGCGCCGGCCGTAAAATCGACGGCCTCCCCCTCGTCCAGCCGCAGCACCAATTCTTTGATGAAGGTGGCCACGTTTTCGTTGGAAACCACTGTGGCATTGAATTTCTGGATATTGAAGATCTCTTCGGGGATGCGAATCTTCAAGTCTTGCTTGACCTTGAGCTGGCAGGCCAGCCGGACGTCGTCGAGGCGCTCCTTGCGGCTCACCAGGGACAACTCGGTGGGCAGGACGTCGCCCCCGCCCTCCACCACCCTGCATTTGCAGGTGCCGCAGGTTCCCTTTCCCCCGCAGGCGCAGGGGATCAGAATGTCGTTGTCCAAAAGCGCTGCCAGCAGGGTTTTGTTGATCGGTGTGGCAATGGATTTGTCTTCATCGTCGTTGATCACGATGCGGCGGTCGCCCTTGATCACCACACGCGCTTCCACGAGCAGGAGAGTCCCCACCAGGATCAGAATCACGGCCAGAAACACGGCAGTACTGATAAAATAGATCACAAGTCGCTCCCCGCCGGCATCAAGGCACGCACCACAGCCTTACAGGGTAATGCCGGAAAACAGCATGAAGGCCATGGCCATCAAACCGGTGATAATCATGTTGATCCCGAAGCCCTGCAGCCCCTCGGGCACGTCGGCATAGCGCAGCTTCATCTTGACCGTGGCCATGGCAACGATGGCCAGCATCCAGCCGATGCCGGACCCCATGCCGTAGACCACCGTTTCGCTGAAGGTATAGGAACGCTCCACCATGAAAAGGGAACCGCCCAGAATGGCGCAGTTAACCGTGATCAGGGGCAGAAAAACCCCCAGAGCGTTGTACAGCCCCTGGGAATAGCGGTCGATGATCATCTCCACCATCTGGACGATGCCGGCAATGACGGCGATGAAAAGGATCAGCTTCAGGAAGCTCAGATCCACATCGGGCAACCCGGCCCAGGCCAGAGCCCCCGGGGCCAGGAGGTTATGGTAGACCAGCCAGTTCACCGGCGCCGTGATGGTCAGCACGAAGACCACGGCGACCCCCAGGCCAAAGGCGGTCTTGAGATTCTGGGAAACCGCCAGAAACGAACACATGCCGAGAAAATAGGCCAGGAGAATGTTGCCGACGAAGACCGAATTGACGAAGATGCTGATAAGATTTTCCATGCCGCCTACGCTTGGTTTTTGAGCAGGGCATGTTCCAGCCAGACGAACAGGCCGATCACGATAAAAGCGCCCGGTGCCAGCAACATCAGGCCCATGTCCATGTAGCCCCATTCATAGAAAACGTCGGGCACCAGCTGGAAGCCCAGCAGGGAGCCCGACCCCAGCAGTTCCCTGAAAAAAGCCACCCCCACCAGCACCGATCCGTAGCCGATCCCGTTGGCCAGACCGTCGACAAAGGCCACATACGGCGGGTTGGACATGGCACAGGTCTCCGCCCGCCCCATGACGATGCAGTTGGTGATGATCAGGCCGACGAAGACCGACAGCTGTTTGCTGATGTCGTACAGAAAGGCCTTCAGCACCTCGTCGGCAATGATCACCAGCGTAGCGATAACGGCAACCTCCACAATAATACGAATATTGCGGGGAATGACGTTGCGCATCAGTGAAATGATCAGATTGGAGAAGGCCACCACAAAGGTCAGGGCCAGGGCCATGACAATGGCCGTATTCATCTGGACGGTCACGGCCAGGGCCGAACAGATGCCGAGGACCTGTTTGGAGATCGGATTTTTCTGCCACAACGCGTCGGCCACCGTGCGATAGGTTTCCGACCGTGTGATCCTTTTTACGACGGCGGTTGACATACGAGTGCGTTCTCCGGAAGCTTGAGCATGCCGCGGTTACGAAAATGGACGGACACCGGTTCGTAGGTCTTCAAAATATCCTCGAGGCCTTCCGTGAGGTATTTCCCGGTCATGGTCGCCCCACTGATCCCGTCCACGTAATGGGGCTGGAGATCCTGGCGCACGGCGTCTTTAACGGCACCCTTGGCGATGCCGATGGAAACGAAATTGCCGTCCTCGTCGACGATCTGCTTGCCGACGAAGTTACGCTGAAACCAGCGGTTTTCTATTTCGCCGCCCAGCCCAGGCGTTTCCGAATGCTGGTAGACGGTAAAGCCGGCGATGGTACTGCCGTCTGTTTCCAGGGCCAGATAACCGTAGATACGCCCCCAAAGCCCCCGGCTGTTGACGGGAATAATATAAAATTGTGTCGCGCCATCCTCTTCGTAGAGGTAGAGCGGCATGGTCTCCGCCGGAGCGGCGTCGGCAGACAACACCTCGCCCCCCTGCCCCACGGTGACGCATTTGATGTGCTCCCTATAAAGGGCCTTGATCTCTTCGCCGGTATAGCTTTGGGTTGGCGATACCGCGCCAACCGATTTAAGGATATTCTTCTGGCGGTCCACGAGGGCATTTTCCCGTTGGTAGGCCTTGAGCCCCGTCGCCGCCATGGTGAGCAGCAGGCTGCAGACCACACACAGGGCGGTCGCAAACAGGATGGTTTTAACCCCGTCAGACATGGCGTCCTCCGGTTGAATCGCCGGTTGGACGGTTTTGTAAAACGTTCAATATCAAGACGTGCAAGGTCAGAGGAGCGAGGCGTACACCAAGTACGCCGCAGCGACGAAGACCGCCGCACAACGCCGATATTGGGCGTTTTACGAAGCCGTCAGACATTGGAAATCCTTCGACGCATCCGCCACTGCACTTCAATATAGTCCAGCAGCGGGTTGAAGAGATTCATGAAAAGAATCGCCAGCCCCACCCCCTCGGGAAAGGCCGGGTTGAATACGCGTATCAGGACCGTGAGCATGCCGCACATGAACCCGTAAATCCACTTGACGTGCTTCATATGGGTGGCCGACACCGGATCGGTGGTCATGTAGACGATACCGAAGGCCGACCCGCCCACGATCAGATGATAAAACGGATTGAGCGAAAGGAAAGGGGCCGAATCCGGGCCAGCCACCAGGTTGAGGAAAGCCGCGGTGGCCAGGACACCCAGCACGCCCCCCAGGATAATGCGATAGCTGGCAATGCCCAATAGGATGAGGAAAAGGGCGCCCACCACGCAGAGCAGGGTCGATGTGCCCCCCACGCTGCCCGGGTACAGGCCTCCGAAAAGTTTGGCGGCACCGTAACCCACCGAGGTTAGGGTTTCCTCCACCGTCTGGGCGGATGGCGTGGACGCGGCCACGGACAGGGGGGTGGCCGTGGTAAAGGCGTCCACAGCCGTTTCGCGCGCCCCGCTGAGGACGGTCCAGACCTGGTCGCCGGAAAGGCTGACCGGATAGGCGAAATAGAGAAAGGCACGGCCGGTCAGGGCCGGGTTCAGGAAATTGCGGCCGGTACCGCCGAAGACTTCCTTGCCGATGACAATGCCGAAGGATATGCCCAGGGCCACCTGCCACAGGGGCGTTCCCGGCGGCAGCGTCAAGGGGAACAGCATGCAGGAGACGAAGAGTCCCTCACTGATTTCATGCTTGCGGACAACGGCAAACAGGATTTCCCAGGCGAACCCCACCGCGTAGGTGACCACGACCATGGGCAGGACGAGCCAGATACCGCTCCAGATCACCGGTAAAAATTCAGTGGAAAGCCCCGAGGCCAGCCGGGACTGGTAGCCGGCATTGTACATGCCGAAACAAAGGTGGGGGATCAGGGCCACGATCACCAGGGCCATGAAGCGTTTGACATCCAGGCTGTCCCGCACATGGGGCAGCCCCCGGGACCGCTCGACAGGTCCGAAAAAAATCGTTTCAATGGACTCGTAGAACGCATACAGGCGGTGGTAAGCCCCCCCTTCTTCGAATCGGGGCCGCAGGGCATCAAATAGGTTGCGCATGGCTTTCATGGCTTAACCCTGTTCTTTGCGGTAGGCGTGTTTAGCCGCCTTTAGGGTGGCCGCAAGTTCAATCTTTGAAGGGCATACGTAAGTACACAGACCGCATTCGACACAGTCCAGCAGGCCGTGGGCCAGATATTCCTCCACCTCTTCGGCCAGGATGCTCTTGTAGGTCATCTGGGGCCAGATATCCACCGGGCAGACCTCAGCGCAGTAGCCGCAGGCGATACAGGCCCGGTGGCCACCGTTCACATTGGTCGTCATCGGCAGGGGTTTGCGTCGCAGGGCGGAGAGAAAGGTTCGCGAATGGCTGGGTTTGCCGAACCCGGGCCGAAACAGGGTCAGGAAGTCGGCCGCGCCCGGTTCGGGCAAAACCATCAGCGCCGTTTCATAAAACCCCATATGACCGTCCGGATCGCCGCTGAAGCCCCGCAGGGTGCCGCCCACCGCGAATCGCGGTGTCGCGCACTGGATTTTGCCCGCCAGGTGGGTGATGGGCGCCCCCATCCGGGAGGCCACATAACGGGGCTTGGCGACACCGGACCCGGCCACGGCAAAAAGCCGCTCGGTGGGGTACTCTCCCCTTTGCAGCATGCGGGCCACCAGCAGGAGGTCCTGGCCTGCAATGAACCAGGCCTTGTTGTCGTCCGGCGATTGACGCACACGGTACAACAGCACCCCGGAGTCGTCCGTGGGGTAACGTCCCTGAACCTTGTGGGTAATGATATCCTTATACGCCTCGCAAAAGGACTGATCGTCCGCATCGGCGTGCACGTGAACAACCGGACACAGCCGCTTCAACACGCTGAGCCCGAACGTGAACACCTTACGCTGGTTTTCCAGGTAGTGCGCAGGGGGAACCTGAAAGGGTTCGCGGGCATCCAAACTGACGTAAATGGCCGGCGGCTCGACGTCCGGATCCGCGATGGCGCGGTAGGGGAAAGACCGCAGTAAAGGCCACACGCCGCCATCGAGCAGCCGCTCCACCAGTTCTTTCCGCGGGAGCCGGTCCAGCGCTTCCGGTTCCAGGGGCGCGGCCAGGGATCGGACGGGTTCATCCGCCGCATCCCGCCGGATCACCACCGCCTGCAAAACCCGGCGCGGTCCGAATTGAATGCGCGCCACCTGCCCGCCTCCCGGGGACAAGAATTGGAGGCGGGGGTTGGATTTATCGGTAAAAAGCACGTCGCCCACGGCCACCCGTTCACCTTCTTTGACCGCCAGACGCGGCCGGATGAAGGGGATATGCTCGGGAAGCACGGCAACCGTTGACGGGGGTGCCGGTTTGTCCACCACTTCAAGCGGCGCCCCCTGGATGGGGAGATCATATCCCTTGGCGGTACGAACAGTTATCATGGAATCCGGGATCTATTTTAAGGGGGGTTGTCGAAAGCAACAATGATACCATAGCAATAGGAAGACCCCTACCACCTTTGCGGTTTCTTTTCAACTAGCACCGTCTTGCCGCGCCCCGTGGGGCATGCGCCGCAGAACCATCGGTACGGGATCCCGGGCGAAATTCAGACTTGACTTTTTCAGTTACTGATTCCATTGTTATGCCAAGTATATCAAGGATATTCGGTAAGATGCCAACGCGATTAACCCTGTCGACAGAAAGGGCGAAACGAATGAGCACCATCGAAAAACGCCAGGTTTGCAAGTGTGAGAACTGTGGTAACGAAGCCGAAATGGTGGTGACCTGCACCCTGCCGGACACCCCGGAAAACCCGCCGGAGAAAGTTGCCGCCAAAACCGCCGACGAGAAATCCGACCACAAGGTCAAGGGTCATGCCACCTGCAGCCATTGCGGCAACGAAGCCGATATGTGGATCGATATCTAAACGCGCCATCCGCGTTGTGTCGGCCCGATACGAAACCACCCGCATCCAAGGGAGAAACTACCATGGAAGAATGCACCCCCACGGTCAACACCGGTCTGCGCGGTGTGACGGTTGCGAGTACAAAAATCAGCCATGTGGACGGCGCGGCCGGCAAACTCATTTACCGGGGCTATCTCGTCAAAGATCTGGCCGAAAGCTCTTCCTATGAAGAGGTCGCCCATCTGCTGTTGCATGAACACCTGCCCGATCCCGAGGAGTTGACCGCGTTCAATGCGTTTCTGGCACAAAACCGGGCCATCCCGGAGGCGATGATCGAAATCCTGCAGCGCTGCCCCCGCAACGCCAACCCCATGGACATCCTCCAGGGCAGTGTCTCTTTTCTGGCCAGCGACGACCCGGATCTGGACGATCGCAATCGTGAAGCCAGCATCCGCAAAGCCGGGCGCCTGATCGCCAAATTCCCCACCGTCATGGCGGCCTGGAACCGGATTCGCAATGGCCAGGCGCCGGTGGCGCCCGATCCCGAGCTGAGTCACGCGGCCAACTTCCTGTACATGCTGAACGGGGAAAAGCCGGACGCGGAACTCACCCGGTTTTTTGATACCGGCCTGGTGCTCCATGCCGAACATTCATTTAATGCCTCGACGTTTTCCGCCCGCCAGGTGGCGTCGACCCGCGCCCATATGTACAGCGCCGTGGCCGCGGCCGTGGGATCCCTGTCCGGCGAATTGCACGGCGGGGCCAATGTCCGTGTCATGGAAATGCTCCTTAAAATCGGGTCGGTGGAAAACGTGGACGACTATGTCATGGGCGAACTGGAGGCCGGGCGGCTGATCTTCGGACTGGGCCATGCGGTTTACCAGACCGATGACCCCCGCGCCCACATCCTGGCTCCCATGGCCCAGAAAATGGGCGAACGCATCGGCCAGCCCCAATGGTATGAAATATCCCGTGTTCTTGAAAAACGCGGCAAAGCCATTTTCAAGGAGCGCAAGGGCATCGATATTTATGTCAATGTCGATTTTTACAGTGCCTCGCTTTACTACGCCATGGGGATTCCGGTCGATCTGTTCTCGCCCCTTTTCGCCCTGTCCCGCGTGGCCGGCTGGGCCGCCCATGTCATCGAAGAACAGTATGCCGATGCCGCTCCCAAACCAGCCCTGTATCGACCGAAATCGGATTATATCGGCGACTACTGCGGCCCGGATGAATGTAGCTTCGTCCCCATGGAAGAACGTTGAAAGACCCAACACACTGGGTCCCCGTCAAAACGCATCCATCAGGGGGGATGGCATCCGATTCAGAAATGAGGCTCACTTGTTGAAAGAACGCGGTTTACGGATGACCCGCCAGCGCCGGGTCATCCTGGAAGAGTTGCGCGCCACCAATCAGCACCCCAGTGCCGACGATCTCTACGGCCGGGTGAGAGAGAAACTGCCCCGGATCAGCCTGGGAACGGTCTACCGGAATCTGGAAATCCTGACCGAACTAGGCGAAATCCAGACCATCGCGCTGGCCGGCAACCTGAAACGGTTCGACGGCGTTGCCCGGAATCACTACCACATGCGCTGCCTTAACTGCGGCAACCTGGTGGACGCCCCCTTGGAAGTAATCGACTCGCTGGAACGGGCGCTTCAGGAAAAGACCGAATTTCGCGTCCTGGGCCATCATTTGGAATTCACCGGCATTTGCCCGGCCTGCCAGGCCCGCCTGGATGAAAAAGAATAAAACCATCCATCACCCCGGACGGGTCACAGCGCTCCAGGCGCCCTTCCCGAAGTGACGGGTTCAGATCCGAACTGGCATTCCAAAAGATCCGTGCGGCGTTTGATGTCTTCTCCAACGGCATCGCCGGGGATTGCACATTCCATTTCCGTGTTTACCCTTAATAAGATTGATGGAACCGGCGGGCGTAACCTCCCGGCGAGGAGAAACCGCGCGAACGTTCCGTACCTCCTGACCTTGGACGCAAAGGCTTATGGACATATTCATAACAGGGGCTACCGGCTTTGTTGGCCACCACCTAACACGCCATTTTTTATCCCAGGGGCATGCCGTGACGGCCGTCGGCCGGTCGCCATCCCATCCCTGTGAGGGTGAAGACAGGTTTCGATACGTGGTCGCCGACACCACCCAGGCGGGTTCCTGGCAGGACGACGTCCAGCCCTGCCGGGCCGTCATCAATCTGGCCGGAGCGACCATCTTCCGGCGCTGGACCGCCAAGGCCAAGCAAACCATCCGCGACAGCCGCATTCGGACCACGCGCCACCTTGTTCAAGCGCTGCCGGACCATCAAGACACGTTTCTCTTCAGTGCTTCCGGTGCCGGCTATTACGGCAGTTGCGGCGACCAGGCGCTGGATGAAACGGCCCCCCCAGGGGATGATTTTCTGGCGCGCCTGTCCATGGATTGGGAAAAAGAGGCCTTGCAGGCCGAAATGCGCGGCGCCCGTGTCGCCGTCGGGCGGTTCGGCGTTATTCTGCACCCGTCGGGGGGCGCGCTGACCAAAATGCTGCCCGCTTTCCGGATGGGGGTCGGCGGCCCGATGGGCAATGGCCGCCAGTGGTTTCCCTGGATACATCTGGACGACGTGATCGCGGCCATCGATTATCTCGTCAGCCAACCGGAATCAAAAGGGATCTTTAACTTCTGCGCCCCGGAAACCGTTACCAACCGGGAGTTTGCCCGCCGTCTGGGACACCGCCTGCAGCGGCCGTCCTTCTTTCCCGCCCCGGCCCCCTTCATGCGGCTGTTGCTGGGAGAAGTCAGCACCGTTCTGTTGGGCAGCCAGCGGATCCTGCCCCAGCGGCTGCTCACCAGTGGTTTTCCATTCAGCTACCCGACATTGGATGCCGCCCTCGACGCCATCATCGAAGCAGACGCCCGCACTTGAGAAACAGCCGACCGTGCTTACAATAACCCCGCCAACCATGCCGTACTTTTTCAAAGGAGACGCCGATTGACCACTTTAGCCGATCTTGAAGGCACCACACAGGAGTTCTTCATGGCCCTGTATCGCGCCACGGAAGGCAATCCGGAAGCACAAATATCCATGTATACCATCGGGGAAACCATTGGTTTGGACCGCGATGCCAGCACGGCCGCGGCAGAGGACCTGATGGCACAGGGAATCGTTGAAATCCGCACCCTATCGGGCGCCATTGGACTCAGCCACGACGGTGCCGGCCTGATGGCCGACGCGCCCGGCAATGACGATGGCGGATCCCTGCATTTGGGAACGGAATCCCCACTGAACGCCACGCAGGGCGAAATGGTGGAGCAAGTTTTGACGGTACTCAAGTCGGAACTGGGGGAAAGCGGGCTGGATTACGAAACGCTAGGCGAGGTGATCGCCGATATACGCACCATCGAAGCGCAGATGGCAAGCCCCAGGCCCAAAACGGTTATTATCAGGGAGAGCCTGACGTCGCTGCGGGATGTCGCCCGGGCCAAGCGAAAAAAAGATTGGCATCAACGCCTGGATGATTTTCTGGCCTAGCGCCAGGGCCGGGCTATATTGCCGGTCGGATGTGGCAAATCAGGTGCAATGGGTTTGGATCAGATCCATTTCACGGGGACCGGGCAATCGCCAGGAGACCCGGTAGAAAGACTCCCCCCCCAAACGGGCCACTTGTTTAAAGACGGCGATGCGAAACCGCTTTTGCGCCTCGGGGTGGTCTTCCACCCAGACGACCCGGTTCAGATCGAGGTTGAAATCTTCACAAATCTGTTTGGCCAGATCCGGCAGGCAATTGGTCACCGAAGCACCGTCGCCGGTGTCGGTAAACAGGACCACATGGGGCTTGAGAAACACCACCCCCGGGGCACCCTGGGAAAGATCAACAACACGCAGGTGATAAGAACTTCGCCACCAGCTGATGGGACGCTTCTTGACCGTCGTGTTCCCTTTCCAGCTGTATTTGCCATCATAAACGATCATGCGTCTGGATACCTCGTGGATAATGGATTGGGATTCAAAGACCGGGAAACGTCACGCGGTCGGTAGACGAAGGTTGTCACCGGATCGACCGTTGTCAAACCCTGTCCCCTCATGATAAGGAGCCGTGCGACTATTGACGCGTTAAGGTGACCTCTGCCGGGTTGAAAGGAATCGATGCACAGTGAAACTGATCTCGTGGAATGTCAACGGACTGCGTGCCGTTATGAAAAAAGACTTCCTGGGTTCGATCCGCAAACTGGACGCGGATATCGTGGGTATTCAGGAAACCAAACTCCAGGCGCCTCAACTGACGCCGGAGATGACCGATCTGTCCGGCTATACGGCCTACTGGTCGCATGCCAAGACAAAGAAGGGCTACAGCGGCGTCGGGGTTTACACGCGTCGGAAACCCAACAGCGTACGCTACGGCATCGGCCAGCCCCGCTTCGACGATGAAGGCCGCATATTGGAACTGGACTTCGGTACGTTTATTTTTTTCAATGTCTATTTCCCCAACGGACAGATGAGCGCCGAACGCCTGCAGTACAAACTGGATTTTTACGAGGCCTTTTTCGCCTACGTGAATCAATACAAAAATGACGGACGGCGGGTGGTGATCACCGGCGACTACAATACCGCGCACAATGAAATCGACCTGAAAAACCCCACGGCCAATGCCAAAACCTCCGGCTTCCTGCGCATCGAACGCGACTGGCTGGACCGCATCATTGCCGACGGGTATATCGACACCTTCCGTCATTTCTATCCCGACGAGGTCAAATACTCCTGGTGGACATACCGTTTCAAGGCCCGCGAACGCAACGCCGGATGGCGGATCGACTATTTTTTCACCTCGCGCAACATGATTGAAAACGGAGAGATTGCCGACGCCTTCATCGATAATGACATCCTGGGTTCCGACCACTGCCCGGTGGGTTTGCAGTTGGCCATCCCGGATGCCCCTGCCGACGAAAGGTTATCCTGAAATCTTATGGCACGCATCACGGCAATTTACGGCAGCCCCCGGCGTCAGGGCAATACCGCACGTCTTTTGCAACAGGCGGTGGCCGGCGCCCGTGATGGCGGCGCCACGGTTCATGAAATCGTTTTGCGGGATCTCAAGATATCGCCCTGCCTGGAAATCTATGGCTGCAAAAAGGACGGTGCCTGTGTCATTCAGGACGATTTTCATCAGGTTCGTGACCAGATGCTGGCATCCGAAGGCATCATGCTGGCCTCGCCGATTTTTTTCTACACGGTGAGCGCCCACACCAAAATATTCATGGATCGCTGCCAGTCCATGTGGGTCAAGAAGTACTGGATCGACGGCCTGTCTTTTGGCCAGTGGGTGCCGACGCGCAAAGGGCTTTTCATTGCCGCCGGCGCCACCCACGGGAAAAAACTGTTCGACGGCGCCCTGCTCACCGTCCGCTATTTCTTTGATGTCATCGACACCAGCCTCTGGAAAGCACTCCTATACCGCGGGCTCGATTTTGAAAAAGATGCCCTGAAAAAACCTGCGTATCTTCAGGAGGCTTACCAGGCCGGTCGATCAATGGCCCTGGCGTTGACCGGTGAAGACGACGATATGGATACCCCCGGCGACACAGGCGCCCGCTCGAAGAAAGGATGACGATCGTGGATTTCGAACCGATTCAAATTGAAAAGGCTGAAACCTACCAGCAGTATTTGAGACGCACCCCCCAGGTGGCTTCCGACTACAGTTTTGCCAACATCTGGGGGTGGGCCCGGGAGTATGACCTGGAGTGGGCCTTTGACAGCGGTCTGGTGTGGCTGCGCCAGAATACGCCGCGCGCCGTCTGCTGGGCCCCCGTCGGTCCCTGGGACGAGATTGACTGGCCTGCCACCTGCCGCAAAGACGACTTGGAACCCGGATTTACGCGGGTTCCCGAACGCCTGGCCGAACTGTGGCGCCAGCAAGCCGGCGATATGCTGGTCATCGAAGAAGAACGGGCCAACTGGGATTATGTCTACGACGTGGAAGAGCTGATCACCCTTCGGGGCAACCGCTTTCATAAGAAGAAAAATCTTCTCAACCAGTTCAAGAAAAAAAGCGACTACCGCTTCGAATCCTTCTCGGCCGCCATGATCGATCAGGCCCTGGCCCTCCAGGATGACTGGTGCACCTGGCGGGATTGTGAAGACGTCGACGTCCTGGCCGCCGAAAACCGTGCCATTCAAAGGGTTTTTATCGATTGGGACCATTTCCCGGAATTGCTGGGGGGGGCGATTCTGGTGGAAGACATGATTGTCGCCTACACCATCGCGGAGCCCCTGGACAAGGACACGGTGGTCATCCATTTCGAGAAGGGCTGCCCGGCCCATAAAGGCATCTACCAGGCCATCAACCAGATGTTCCTGGAAAGCCTGGAAGGGCGTTTCCGCTTGGTCAACCGCGAGCAGGATTTAGGCGACGAAGGCCTGCGCAAAGCCAAGATGTCCTACCACCCGGTGGATTTCAACAAGAAGTATAGCGTTCGCGTAAAGGCGTGATTGATTCCTTTTCTTTTCCGGAAAAGAAAAGGAATAACAATATCATTCACCCCGGGTCGGTGAAATTTTCCAGACCCATTATCAGAGATGGACGGCTTTAATCGATTCTAAGCCTGGGCCTTTGCCTCTTCCATCGCCTGTTTCCAGAAAGGCGACATTTGACGCAGGCGTTCGATAATGGCCGGCATCTTGGCGATAATGAAATCGACCTCTTCTTCAGTGGTATAGTGGCTGAGGCTGTAGCGGATGGAACCATGCGCCGCCGTAAAGGGCACCCCCATGGCGCGCAGCACATGGGAGGGTTCCAGTGATCCGGAGGTGCAGGCCGACCCGGAAGACGCACAAATCCCGTGTTCGTTCATCAGCAGAAGAATCGCCTCACCCTCTACATATTCGAAGGCAATACTGCTGGTGTTCGGCAGGCGGTCCGACTGGCCCCCATTCGCCATGGACCGGGGCACGGCCTGCAGCAGGGCCTGCTCCAGCTTGTCCCGCAGCCGCCGTACACGGGTGCCCACATCCTCAAGATGCTGCCCCGCCAGTTCACAGGCTTTGCCCATGCCCACGATGCCGGGCACATTTTCGGTGCCGGCCCGCCGCCCCGCTTCCTGATGCCCCCCCACCACCATAGGCCTGAACTTGGTGCCTTTGCGGATGTAAAGGGCGCCGATACCCTTGGGGCCATGAAATTTATGGGCCGACATGGACAGCAGGTCGACGTCGGTCCGGCCGACGTCGATGGGCAGCTTGCCCACGGCCTGTACGGCGTCGGTATGCAGGAGGATGCCGCGCGAATGGATTTCCCTGGCCAGGTCGTCCATGGGATTGATGACGCCGGTCTCGTTGTTGGCCCACATGATGCTCACGATGGCCGTATCGTCACGCAAATTCTTCAGAAGGGCCTCCTGATCCAGCCGGCCTTGGCCATCCACGGGGACCACGGTCACCCGGTAGCCGTTTTGGCCATACTGCTCGAAGAGGTTTTTGATGGCCGGATGCTCCACCCGGGTCGTGACGATATGGCGTTTGTCCGGGTTGGACTGCAGTGCCGCATGAATGGCCGTGGCGTCGCTTTCCGTCCCCCCGCTGGTAAAAAGGATCTCGTCGGGCCGGGCGCCAATCAGATCCGCCACCTGGGTCCGGGCCCGGCGGATATCGACGATCAATCCCCCGCCGAAGCTATGCATGCTGGAAGCATTGCCGTAACGTTCCGTGAAAAATGGCAGCATGGCCTCCACCACTTCCGGGGCAACCTGGGTCGTCGCGTTGTTGTCCACGTAGACGGTTTTCATGCACCCACCTCCTCGACCACCAGATCCGTGGTGACCAGTTCACGCAGTTTGGCTTCCACCACGTTTTTGAGGGTCACCTGGGCCGCGCTGCAACCGGCGCAGGTCCCGCGCAGCTTGACCATGACCCGCACGCCGTCGACATCCACCAGCTCGATATCCCCGCCATCCTGATGCAGGGCCGGCTTGATCTCCCGCTCCAGGGTTTCCTCGATAAGCCGAATCTTCTGGATATTGGTCATTTTTTTCGCCTGGGGCTGAATGCGGACCGGCTGGCCGAAAACATCGTCCATAATCTGCTGGATGTTGTCATGGCATTTCCCGCAGCCACCGCCGGCCTTGAGATAGCCCGTGACATCTTCGATGGACGTGAGGCGATGCTCCCGGATGGTTTTTTCGATTTCCCGATCCGTGATACCGAAACATTCACAGACGATGTTGCCCTCCGGCGCCCTGGCCGCCTCTCCGCGGTAGTGGGCAATGGCCTTGTCCAAAGCCTCTTTGCCCATGACGGAGCAGTGCATCTTTTCCTTGGGCAGGTCCCCCAGGAAATCGGCGATATCTTCATTGGTGATTTTTTCGGCCTCTTCCAGGGTCTTGCCGATAATCATCTCCGTCAGGGCCGACGACGATGCAATGGCGCTGGCGCAGCCGAATGTCAAAAATTTAGCGTCCTGGATGCGTCCGTCGCCATCCAGTTTAAAATAAAGGGTCAAAGCATCGCCGCAGGCCAGTGAACCGACCTCCCCCACGCCATCCGCATTCTCGATGGCCCCCACATTACGCGGGTTGAGGAAATGCTCTTTGACCTTGTCCGTATATTCCCACATGCACTCACCTCCGTATCGTTGCTTTCGATGTGCAAAAGGCTTTCTCAATAACCGCAATGAACATAGTAAGCATGAATTACCGGAAGCAAAGGGGCGGAAGGCGAGAGGAACCCAAAAAAACAGGCAGCGTCGCGAACAGCGGCGCTGCCTGCCGAGGACGATGGAAGGCGGATACGCTCGATATGGGAATCAGGTCGAAGGCGCTTTCGATTCGCCGGCCGGGCGGCCCTTGCGCTGCCGTTTTTCCCAATCCTCCAGCTCGACCCCTTCCTGAATCTCCTCCCATCCGGTGATCATGGCCCGGATGTGGGCGAAAAGGGTATGGCCGGTGGTGGTCATGTAGACATGCCCGACCAGGAAACTGAGCACGCCGAAGGCCCCCAGGATATGAATGGCCGCAACCACCGGCAGGCTCAACCAGTCCAGGCCCCAGGCCGCCCAGGAATTGTAGCTCCAGTAGAGAAATCCGGAAATCATCTGGATCGGCAGCAGGAACGCCGCCACGGACAGGTAGGCGATTCGCTGCAAGGGGTTGTGCTTGGCCTCCTTGCGTTTGGGCACCGGGTGCGGGTCGCCGCGGAAGATGCCAAACATGTAATAGTGGATGACGGTGAACATCTTTTTCGTGGTGGGCACGTACTGCTTCCATTCACCGGTGGTCAGGAGCCAGAAAACAAAAAAGGCGAAGGCGATCAGCCAGGAAAGGCCCACGAAATTGTGGACCTCGGAGGCGGCTTTGTAACCGAGCAGGGTGTAGAGGCCATCCACTTCGAAGCCGGTCACCAGGAGAATGGTAATCAGCGCCGTCTGGAGCCAGTGCCAGAAACGTTCGTAGCGCGTATAGAGATAGGTATTGACCATTTTTTTGCCTGTCATCGCTTAATCCTCCTTGCGGCCCCGGGTAATGGCGCGTCCCAGGCCGTGAAAGGTGACACCCACGAGGGTGCCCAGCACCAGCACCCAGCCGATGATGTTGATGGTCTTGAAGCTGTCGCGCCCGGGCATGTAGAAACCCGCCAACGAGGCCAGGCGCCCCTCAGGGCTGTGGCATTCGATGCAGGTCACGACATTCTCTTTGGGGGCCACCATGTGGGTGATGGGAAAGACGTAGCGGGTATCGACGAAGTCGTACTCCCCGCTGAAGGTCAGCCCCGCAGCCTGCATGCCCTTTTCAAGGGCTTTCTTCCAGTCGTATTCGGCCCAGTAGGCCCCCGTGCCTTTCTTGCCGAAAAGCTTGGGGATCAACAGGTTCTTGTTGATCTTGTCGTAGGGCTGACGGCCCTCGTGAACTTTAAAGGGGAAAATACGGGCGTTGGGGTCGTTGCGGCTGCCCACCGGCCAGTTGATGTCCACCACCTGGGATGGATCGATAATATCCCGGGCGGTGATGGCGCTGATGGAACCGTTGAACCAGAAATAGGCGGGCTGCACATCCTTTTCCCAACGGAAGTCACCCTTTTTGGTATCATAGATCGGCTTGCCGTGCGGGCCCTTTTGGGCAAACGGTTTGCCGTCTTTCTTCTGACCGGCCGTGGACCAGTCCCAGAACATCTTGGTGGGATTGACCCGTGCATATTGCGGGATGTGACAGCTCTGGCAGGCCACTTTGTCGGTGTGGTCGTTGGCCTTGACCCCCGGCTTGTGGGGGGTGCTGGAATGGCAGGACTCGCACATGATCTTGGAGGCCAGGTCGTCCTCGATCAGACTTTTGCGGTGGGTGGCCGCCGGTGTGGCGTAGGTCCGGCCGGCGATGTTGTGCAAAGTGGTGGTGTGACAGCGCACACAATCAAAATTCTGGCCGTCCATACCCATGTGAACGTCCAGCATTTTGTTGGGCTTGGTCAGGGAGGAGTCCATATCACCGTGTTTGACCCCGTCCCCCCCGCCGCCGTAAAAGTGGCAGGTCCCGCAGTTGTTCCGGGTGGGACGGCCCACGCTCTGGGCCACCCTGTTCCAGTCGGGTGGATTGTAAGTCTTTTTATTCCCTTTGAAAACAGTCGGCTTTTGAACAGGGTGGCCGGCCGCGGTTGGGAATTTCTTGTAAGTCCCGGTTTGTTCGTGGCAGACTAGGCAGTCCACAGCGGCTTCATCGTTGAAATTGAAGCTGCTGTCACGCCACCCGTAGCCGGCATGGCAGGAGGTACAACGGGGCTCGTTGCCATTGATATTGATGCAGAAATTGTTGATGGAGTGTCCGGCCTTGCCGATGCGTTCGCCGGGCGGCACGTTGGGATCCAGCCAGGTCCAGTGAATGGTCTTGTGAAACTGGCCGGCCGCCAGTTCGTGGCAGGACAGGCAGGCCTTGGTCACCTCGGGGCCGGAAGAGAATTCCTGCTGCAAGACCTCGTGCCGGGAATGGTCCGCCGTGATCCAGATCTGCCGCTCTTTGGTGGCCTGCTGGGCCATGGTGCGCCCCGGCGCTTGATTCTCGTCGAGCACTTCGAGCTGGGCTCGGGTGATCGGGGGACCGACCAGGCCCAAGATGATCAGCATCGTGAAGGCCCAGCCTGTCATCATTACTGTTTTACGTTCCATTGATCCGCTCCCGTTTGCTTTTGGTGGACGCCAACCCAACTGACAAGAGGACACGTTTGCCGAGGTTCAGCCATTCAACTGCCGCAGGGGGCCGCACCGCATACCTGTGAGCCGATTAAATTTAGCAATGATGGTGGCAGAAATAGAAATCGCGCCGGAAATGGAGATTCAGGAAAACGCATCCAGAAGAACTGTTACGTTTTATCACCATGTAACATGTTAAAGTCAATAGGTTATTTCTCTCCGTGGCGCAGCTATCGCATACCGCCGTCATCCGACCGGGAACCGCTGGCCCGTGCCCTTTGCCCTCCCTTGCCACGGGCGTTTGTTAAGATTATGTTAACACCTGTTAAATTGGCAGGTTGACAGGCCGTCACCCCGGCAAGGTCATCTGCTTCCCTGCCCATGCGCCGAGCGCTGGTTACAAAATCACAAGGGAGTAACCGCAATGGATATCGCCCGTTTCTGGGAAACCATTGTCAACCCCCTTCATGACGGCCTGCTCGTGGTCGACGCCCGGGGATCGATCCTGAACGACTATCCGGCGGCGGAGAAACTGACCGGCTATTCGGCCGAGGAACTGGTGGGCCAGAACTGCCGGATACTAAACTGTTCCGGGTGCCAGATTTTCGGCCGGGGCGCCGGCAAAGACTGGTGCGCGCTCTATGTCAACAAGCGCATTCGTGCCAAAAAATGCACGATTAGCGATAAAAGCGGCCGCGCCCTGTTCGTCATGAAGAATGCCTCGGTGCTGAAGGATGATCACGGCCTGGTGGTCGGTGCCATCGAAACCATCACCGACATTTCCGAAGTCGTTCGCCAACAGCAGGAAATCAATTCCCTGCGCCAGTCCTGCCACCTGGATGGCAGATTCCACGGCATTATCGGCCATGCGCCCCCCATGCAGCGCCTGTTTGAACTCATCGACAATGTCGCCCAAAGCGTGGCCGAGAATCGATTTCGCGAAGACCTTTTTTTCCGCATCAATGTCTTCCCCCTGACCATGCCGGCGCTAAAGGGCCGTATGGAAGACATCCCGGCCCTGGTCCAAAATTTTATTCGACAAAACAACCAGCGCAGCGGTAAAATCATTGAAGGGTTGTCGCCTGAGGCCCTGGACGCCCTGCTGGCCTATGCCTGGCCCGGCAATGTACGTGAGTTGCGCAACACCATCGAGTAGGCCTTTGCTCTGTGTCCCGGCGGCTGGATAGGCCCGGAGCATCTGCCCCACCGCATTACACGGGGAGAGGCCGGCCCCGACGCCGAAGCCCGCCGCGTCGATGCCGGTTTTGCCCCGGAGCGCGAGGCCCTGCTGATGGCACTGCAAAAGGCCAACGGCAACCAGTCCGAAGCGGCCCGTCAACTGGGGGGCCGCCGTGTCACGATTTGGAAACGGATCAGAAAATACGGCATCGATTTGCACCGGGATCTACCGCCCGCGCGGCCGAATTGACAATCTGCCGCCAGCCCCTATACTGCGCTTAACGCCATTAAAGGACGACCATCCCATGAAAGATGAATCCTTCGACAGAAAAGCCCTATGCACCCGGGAAACAAAATTGCTCTCCGACTACCGTGAACAAATACCGGCCATCGCCGAAGACATCATCCACATCTGCGATGAGGTGAAATGCTTCACCCATGTGGAGTTCGACCCCATCCCCTCCCGGGAATCCGTGGTGGCGATCATCAACCAGTTCCGGGAAATCGTTTTCCCCGGCTATTTTTCCAATGAAAGGCTCGATCCCGCCAATCTGCGCTACAGTTTAGGGCAGGCCGTGTCGCATTTTTTTGACAGCCTGTCGCATCAGGTGGCCCTGAGCGTGCGGCATGAGTGCTTTCGGCACGACCGGCCCTGCGCCCGGCACACCGAAAAAGGGTATAAAGTCGCTCTGGAAGTCCTGAAAGCCGTTCCGGAGTTGCGCAAAACCCTCACCGCCGATGCTCAGGCAGCCTTTGACGGCGATCCGGCCGCCAAAAGCCATGATGAAATCATTTTCAGCTATCCCGGCATGTACGCGCTTACGGTCTATCGCCTGGCCCATCAGCTCCATCAGATGGATGTTCCCCTGTTGCCGCGCATCATGACCGAATATGCCCACAGCCACACCGGAATCGACATCCACCCCGGGGCCAAGATCGGCAAGCGTTTTGTCATCGATCACGGCACCGGCGTCGTCATCGGTGAAACGACGGAAATCGGCGACAACGTGCGCATCTACCAGGGCGTCACCCTGGGAGCCCTCTCCCTGCCGCGGGAAATGGTAGCCGAGCTGCGCTACCAAAAGCGCCATCCGACCATCGAAGACAACGTGGTGATCTATTCGGGCGCCACGATTCTGGGCGGGGAAACGGTCATTGGCGCCAACACCACCATCGGCGGCAGCGTCTGGTTGACAGAATCCGTACCGGCCAATACCCGTGTGATGCTGGAAACCCCCAAACTGGTTTACAAATAGGAGGAAACCATGCCGCTGCATCCCCATATCGCCGCCACCATCGGCCGCACCCCCCTGGTCAAGCTCAACCGCATCGCCGACGGGGTGACGGCCGACATTTATGCCAAGCTGGAATTCTTCAACCCGTTGGGCAGTGTCAAAGACCGCATTGGCGCCGCCATGATCGCCGCTGCGGAAACGGGGGGCCGCATCGGGCCCGATAGCCTGATCGTCGAACCCACCAGCGGCAACACCGGCATCGCCCTGGCCTTTATCTGCGCGGCCAAGGGATACCGCCTTTGTCTGACCATGCCGGAAACCATGAGCATTGAACGGCGCAAACTCTTGACCCACCTGGGGGCCGAACTGGTGTTGACCCCCGGCAAGGACGGCATGAAAGGGGCGATCCAGAAAGCCCGGGATATCGTGGCCCAAACACCGGAGGCCTTCATGCCCGACCAGTTCGCCAATCCCGCCAACCCACGCATCCACAGGGAAACCACTGCCGAAGAAATCTGGACGGATACCGAAGGACGGGTCGATATCCTGGTGTGCGGCGTGGGCACCGGGGGTACCCTTACCGGAATCAGCCAGGTGCTGAAAGAGCGCAAACCATCCTTCCGGACGGTTGCCGTGGAGCCGGCCGACTCGCCGGTGCTGTCGGGCGGATCGCCCGGCCCCCACAAGATTCAGGGCATCGGAGCGGGCTTCGTTCCCGAAATCCTGGACACCACTCTTATCGACGAAGTGCAGACCGTGTCCAACGACGAGGCCTTTGCCACGGCGCGCCAGGTGGCCAAATTCGAAGGCGTTCTCTGCGGCATATCCTCCGGCGCCGCGGCCCGGGCCGCCTTGAACATTGCCGCCCGGCCCGAGAATGCCGGCAAGACCATCGTGGTCATTATGCCCAGCACGGGCGAACGCTACATCAGCACTGACCTCTTCCAGTCGCCATCGCAATGAAAAAAAGCGTTCTTATCGATGCCTCTTCCGCCATCCTGCTCTACAAGGCCGGTTGGATGATGCCATTGATGGAAAACTACCGGGTCGGGACCGGCCCGGCGGCTTTCCGGGAAATGACCGTCGCAAACCACCCGGGCGCCATTTCTTTCGGCCAGTGGCAAAAACAGGCCCGCATCGCCCTGCACACCGGCGGCGTGCCCCTTGCGGACATGCCCCGGAGTCTCCAGCGTCTGGGACCGGGGGAGCGCGAGTGCATCGAACTCTACTACCAGGGTGCCGGTGATTTCATTCTTCTGGATGACGGCCCGGCGGCGGCGTTCTGCCGGCGGGAAGCCATCCCTTACATCAACGCCCTATTGGTGCCCCGCCTCCTGAGCCCGGGCACGGACAGTCGCCATCCGGATGTTGCCACGGCCATGCGGCAAATCAATGCCACAGGCCGCTATGCCCATTGGATATGGGATTATGCCAGATCCTGCCCACCGGAGGATCTGGTCTTTTTTCTCCCCTAGCGCGCCTGTTGGTCTAACCCGAACATTTCATGAAATAGCCGGGATAGACGCCACTGATTGACCATGGGGCTTCTCCATGCTATGTGGGGCGGCATTGGCACAAAGGGCTTGCGCCCGTGCCAGTTGCAACCGCAACCGATCGCAATCACCCGAACAGGACGAACCGTTGGCTTCCAAATCACAGTCCCTCCTCGCCTCATACCGCGAAAAACTGAAACTCTTCTGGGCGCTATCACGCACCCCCCATGGTATCATCGACATGACAACCCCGTGCATGGCCGCGCTGGTATGGCTGGGCGAATTCCCCTCCCCGGCGATCATCGTGGTGGGTCTCGTCACCGTATTTGCGGGCTATACGGCGGTCTACGCGCTCAATGACATCATCGGCTACCGGTCCGACCGTGCCAAACTCGAGGCCGGCGGTTTCAGCGGGGCCGCCCACGCCAGCGATATCGACGCCCTGCTGGTGCGACACCCCATGGCCCAGGGGCTGATCAGCTTCCCGGCCGGTCTTGCCTGGGCGGCCGGCTGGGGGGTGGTGGCCGCCGCCGGCGCCTATTGGCTCAATCCCGTCTGCCTGCTGATCTTCGGGGCCGGATGCCTCCTGGAAGCCGTATACTGCCTGTTGTGGCGGGTCAGCCCCTATCGCTCGCTGGTCAGCGGTGCCGTCAAATCCGCCGGTGCCATAGCCGCGGTTTTTGCGGTGGATCCCGCCCCCTCGCCCCTCTTCCTGCTTTTCCTTTTCCTGGTGATTTTCTTCTGGGAAATCGGCGGCCAGAACGCCCCCAATGACTGGACGGATATCGAGGAGGACCAACGCTTCGGGGCGCGCACCATTCCGGTGGTGGTGGGGCTCACGCGAACACGCGACATCATCCTGGGGTCGCTGCTCTTGGCCGTGCTGGCGAACCTGGTCTTGTTTCTTTTTTCGGGAACGGCCTTTGGTCCGTTGTTCTATCTGATCACACTGGCGGCCGGCATCTACCTGCTCATGTGGCCTGCCTGGATCCTCTACGACTCCAGGCGCAAAAGCGACGCCATGGAACTCTTCAACCGGGCCAGCTATTTCCCCCTGGCCCTATTCGCCATCGTCGTCACCCGCCTGCTGCTGTAGCCCATTCGCAGCATCTCAAACTAATTGCGCTATCAACTTTGATGAATTAGAAGCCATCTCAAAATTTGGATTTTCGTTCGAGATACGGCGTGACCGAGAATTCCCGTAAAGCGGGACTTCCCATCTGATCAAGCCCTCAACGGTGGGTGCAACCCGTAGACGCCCCGCAGGAAGTGCCCTTGGGGCACATACTCATGTATGTCGAGGACTTGAGACGAGGACACAACGCCGATATCGGGCGAAAAGACTATTTTGAGATCGCTTCTAACCTTTGCGTCCGATATGCGCGACGGCAATCCCATTGGTAAAACGACGATAGGTCACCTGTTGGAAACCGATACGGGTGAGAATGGTCGTGATTTCGTCCGGCAGATGAAACAGGCGAATCGTTTCCGGCAGACAGGAATAGGATTCCGCCGAGCCCACGAGGAGGTGGCCGAGGAAAGGCATGATGTAGAAGGAATAAACGTCGTAAAGCCAGCGAAAGACGGGGTTGACGGGCCGGGAAAACTCCAGGCACATGAAGGTTCCGCCGGGCTTCAGCACCCGGTGCATCTCCCGGAAGCCCTGCTCCATGTGGGTGACATTGCGGATGCCGAACCCTACCATGGCGGCATCGAAGGTATGATCCGGGAAGGTGACATGCTCGGCATCCCCCTGGGTGAAATGAATCCGCTCGCCCCCCGGTGTCCGGGCGACTTTGGGTTGGCCCGCTTTCAGCATGGCCCTGTTGATATCGTAGACCACACACAGGCCGCCGGCACCGATCTGACGGGCAGCCATGATGGACAAATCGGCCGTCCCCCCGCAGACATCGAGCACCCGGTCGCCCCGGGACAGGCCCATCATGCGGATGGCGGCCCGCTTCCAGGCATATTGGATGCCGAAACTGAGCAGGGTATTCATGAAATCGTATTTGGGGGCCACCCGGTTGAAGTGCCGGCGCACCCAGTCGACCTTTTCGGCGGTGGGCATCCGGCGGTAACCGAAATGGGCGATATCCGCCTGATCAATATGCGCGTCCAACTGGGCACGGCGATCCGCCGCGCCGAACCACTGGGGGGTTTTCCATTCCATAAGAGCTTTCTCCATCAACCAACCGTTAGCCTCCGGACGGCCAGAATGCCATGATGCCGTCCACAAGCAAACGACCGGCCAGTAAAATCATCACCATTCCGGCCAATAGATCCGAGTGCCGCCGGTAGCGGCGGGCCAGCACCGAGAGACCCGTTCCCAGTAAAAGCAGTCCCGGCAGGGTCCCCAAACCGAAAATCAGGGTCAGCCCCCCACCGGCCAGGGGATCCGCCGTGGCCAGCGCACGGGCGAACGCCCCGAACGAAAGGCCGCAGGGCAGCAGCCCCATGACCAGACCCGTAATGAACATGCGGGGGAGGGGTCGGGAACGATCCGAACGGCGCAGGAGGCCACGCGCCCCGGGAATATGGGCCGGGGCCGCCACCGCCAGCCATTCCGGCTCCGGTATCAGACCGATGCGGGACAGGCCGAAGCCCAGCATAAACACACCGGCCACCAGGGCCAGGCCGGCCTGGATCCCCACCATCCATCCAAGGGGATCCGCCTTGGTCTGATCCGCGATAAGAAGAATGGTGCGGCCGATGCCGCCCATGACCAGCCCCACCAGCGTGTAGGTCAGGATGCGGCCGGCGTGATAGGCGCCATGGGCCGGCATGCCGCCCACCTGGCCGGGCAGGGCAAACACCAGCGGTCCGCACATGCCCAGGCAGTGGCCCGTGCCCAGAAACCCCATGAGAAACATGGCATAGCCATCCCAGAAATCCAGAAAGCACTCTCCCGAACGTTAGGTCTATTGACAGGGCGTCTTAGTTTGGCCAAACTGATAACATCTTCTGTTGCCAGAGGAAACCCCCAGGTTTGTTGGTTGGAATGTTAAACCAACAAGAGGCGGGCCATTATGCAAGAGCGCTGGCTTTAGAAAGCTCTCTGTAAGCGGTCTTGGGGACGGTTTTGGAGTTTTTGATTTTCCCATTGTCCCGCGCCGAGCATCGGCGGGGTGGACGGTAAAAAGCGCGCGGACTGTTTGAGCCCCGCTGAAAGCGGGGTGAGTTTCCGCGTGCTCCGGCCGCACCGACGACGCGCAGGATGAAGCGGGACACGGGCGTTTTCTTTTGCTTCGTTTTCTTTTCACGTGAAAGAAAATGAAGAGACGATTTCGGATTTGAACGATTCAAATCAAGATTAAAGAAAGGTGACCATGCATCTCGACGCTCTGAGCGAAACCAAAAGACAATCGGCACCCCCAGGCCCCGTGTGGCGCCACTGGCTTGGCGGGCTGCTGCTGATCGGTATGGTATTCACCCTCGCCCGTCCGGCGCTTGCCGGAGGCCCTGCGCCGGGCCGGGAGGCCCTCGGGCCCGATGGGGCCCTGCACATCAGCGACGGGGACCGTTGCCCGGTTTGCGCCATGCTGCCCATCCGCTATCCCCGTTTTGCCGCCGCCATTGAACTGCAGGACGGCCGCACGTATTATTTCTGTTCACCGGGCTGCATGTTGAAAACCTGGCTGCAACCCGACATATTCCTTGGCACAGAAGACACCGCATTAAAACGTCCCCTCGTCCTGGAATACCTGGACGGGAAGCCCCTCGATGCCCGTGAGGTGATCTGGGTTTCCGGCTCGGACGTCATCGGGCCAATGGGTCCGGCCCTGGTTCCGTTGAAAGATGAAACCCACCTGGAAGTATTTCGCCAACGCCACGGCGCCAAACAAATTTTCCGCCTGGAAGAACTGAATCATGACAACTGGGAAACCCTCACCGGCAAAAAGGCCATCGGCAACTGACCGCCTGACGGCCGCATCCCGGACGACCGAAGAACCCCGCCATCAACGCACGGACATGCTGGTACCGGCCGGCGGATTGATCGGGTTTGCCGCAGCAGGCGTTATTCTGGTGATCCTGGTGGCCGCCTTTGACATGCTTCAAGGCATGCGGCCGGTAAGGGGAAGTACCGTCGGGTGCTATCGTGCGGTCGGACTCGGCTACCCGGCGCTGATACCGGCCGGACGAGAAGGACGGCACCCCTTTCCCGGACCGCCGGCCGTCCAGGGACGCTATCAGCCGACCCTGCCGAAAAGGGATCCGGGGCCGATCCACCTGCTGGACCAAGACCTTGCGATGCCGCATGAGGCTTCCAAACCATGACCGCCTGCCGATACGCCAAAATCCTCTGGGCCGCCCGCGAACTTTTGACACGCCCGGGCGTCAACCTTCTGATGGCCTTTTCCGTGGGGCTGCTGGCCACCATGATCACCACGGGGCTCCTCCTGTCCCAGGCCCTGACAACCACGACGGCCCATCTGTTGGCAGAAGGCCCGGATCTTGTGGTCCGCCGGGTGACCGCCGGCGGCTGGCAGTCCATTGATGCCCAGGCAACGGCCCAGGCCCTGACTATCCCCGGCATAACGGACGCCCGCCCGCGCATATGGGGCACGGTGCGCGCCCCCCAGGGCCCCGTCACCATCGCAGCCGCCGATCAGGACGCCATTACGCGGTGGTGCCCTTCGGGAACGCTGCGGGTACCGGATCAAGGCGAAGCCATCATCGGTCGGGGCATCACGTTTACGGGCGACCCCGGCGTCCTGACCCTGCAGGGTGAATCTTCGGTCCGTGTCCGTGTCGTCCAGCGCTTCCCGGAAGAAACCGATTTGATGACCCATGATCTCGTCCTGCTCCATCCCCGGGATACCCGGCGGCTTTTGGGGCTGGCACCGGGCGATGCCAGCGATCTGGCCCTTGGGGTGTTCCATCCCGACGAGGCCGAGGCCCTGCTGCCGGAGCTGGCCCGGGCATTTCCTTTTCCGGTGCATATCGCCACCCGGGAGGATGCCCGCAAGCATTACGCCGCCGCATTTGGGCGGCGCGGCGGACTGGGCCTGCTCTTGTATGCCCCGGCCATCATGGCACTGGTGCTCCTGGTCGCCGGCATTGTCCGCCAGCAGATCGGCGACCGTGCCCGGGTGGGATTGCTCAAAGCCCTTGGCTGGACCAGCCGTGACATTGTCGCCCTCCAGGTGACCAAAGCTCTGCTGGTAGGCCTGCCGGCCATCGCCATCGGTCTGACAGCCGCCTACGGCCTGGTTTACGGACCATCCCGACAGTGGATCGGTTTCCTGCTGCTGGGATGGCAGGAAAACGCCCCGCTGCTGCACCTGGAGGCGGGCCACGCCGCGCCGATCTTTCTGGAAGTCACCGGAATCCTGCTGGCACCTTTTTTAGCCGCCGTCCTGTGGTCGTCGTTGGTGCAGGCGGCTTCGGATCCGCAGGATCTACTGAGCCGGGGGAACTGACCTTGTCGACCGGACTTGAATGCCGCCATCTGGCCTATCGCTACCCCAATGCGGATCATACCCCATTGAATGGATTTCTTCTGCAAAAAATCGACCGCGTCTTCCCTGCCGGGCAGGTGGTTCTGATCAGCGGCATCAGCGGCGCCGGCAAAAGCACCCTGCTCCACCTGCTGGCCGGTCTCCGGCGGCCCACCCAAGGCGAAATCCTGGCCGCCAGTCAGCCGGTTTCCCGCTGGGTGGCCGCCCACCGGGACCGCTGGCGACGCCGGGTCGGCATCATTTTTCAGCAGGACCATCTGGTCAGCGGGCTGAGCGTCCTGGAAAACGTCATCCTGCCCCTGATTCCCCGCTCCGGCGAACCTGGCGAATGGCGGTCCAAAGGGATGGACATCCTGACCCGTCTCAACGCGCACCAGCTCGCCGGACAAGCGGTAACCGCCCTTTCCGGCGGTCAACGCCAGCGGGTGGCCGCGGCCCGGGCCCTTGTGGACGCGCCGGACTACATCATGGCGGACGAACCCACAGCTCACCAGGACCCCGGCAATGCCCGCCTAGTCGGCCGGCTCCTTCGGCAGGCCGCGGATCGCGGCGCCGTGGTGGTGGTCGCGGCCCATGACCGCCACGTGGAAGAATGGATCGCTGTCGATCAACACCTGAAGCTTGACAACGGAACCCTGCAACCTGTGCCATGACCCGTCACCCGCTATTGCTGGCCGTTTTCGCAACCGATCTCCTGACGCTGCTTCTGCTCGCCGGTGCGGCGGCCGTCGCCTTTCGCGTCGTGCTTCACTGGGATCCGAAGGATACCGGTGCGCATCAGCTGCGGCTGCAGGCCCATTCCGAAACAGCGGTCCTGGCGGGAGCCTGGGCCTTCGGCCTGCACCTTTTCGCCACCATGACCCTGATCTACGCCATCACCAATATTCTGCCGGATATGGTGCCGGGCGCCATGTGCGGCACCGGCGTCCTGCAGGCCATGCGCAGCGGAGGACCGCGCATGCTGATTTTTCGGTTGGTCGGGTTGGCGATTCTCTGGGTCTGGTGGCGGATGGAGAAAGTCAACCGGGAGTTGCCGGAAGCCCCGCTGGCGGCCGTCAATGCACGGCTGGTTCTGCTGGCCCTCCCGGTGCTCGTTCTTGCTCAGCACGCCGCGTGGCAGGCGGCCCTGGCCATGGAGTTCCAGCAGCCGGTGGACTGCTGCGCCGTGATTTACGACCGGTTCAGCTCCCTGGAGGACGCGCGCCAGACCATGGGGGTGAACAATCCGCTCTGGATCACAGCATTCAGCTTCGCGACCATTGGCCTGCTGATCGCGGCCATAATGACATGGAAGACGTGCGCCCACCGCAACCGTGCAGTCCTTTTGGCGGTCCTGGCAATGGTATGGCTGCCCCTGTCCGCCATCGCGCTGGTCCGGGTGCTAGCCGCCTATCATTACGGCGTGCTGCACCATCATTGCCCGTGGTGCCTCTTCCTGCCGGAGCATCGTTTACTGGGGTTTCCCATCTGGAGCGCCTGGATGCTGGTGGCCCTGGAAGCCGCGGCCGCCCTGGCGCTCTCCTTATTCGCGGGAGACCCGTTATCCCCCCTGGACCGCATGGCCGGCCGACAGGCCGCCGGCGCCGCCCGCAACACAGTTCTGGCGGCTCTTCTTTTCATCCTCATGACGGTGGGCCCAGCCCTGTGGTGGCGTCTGCAATTCGGTGTGTGGATGACCGGCTAATCTTTGGTAACATCCGTCTTTGCAGGGTTATACCTACTGGGCCACCCCATGAATTCCTCCCTCTTTCTCTCAAAGCACGCCGGAGCGTCTGAAGCCGGCAGGCCTGTCTCCAGACCTGTTTTTCCTTGCCCTTCCAGGCTTTTTTGATATACAAGCATGCTTACGAATGATCTTTTATTCAATGACCGCCTTTCAGTTAAACTAACAGCGATCAGCAACGCAACCACACACGAGACCACATGCCGTTCTTATTAACTTGCAACGTTGGGGGATAGGAGGAGGAAAACTTATGAAATTCTTCAAATTTGGGTTCGCTATCATCGCGGTTCTTTCTTTGGTGCTGTTTTTTGGTTGTGGCGACCAGCAAAAAGTATCGGAGTTAGAAAAAAAAGTTGAAGAATTGGAGAAAAAACTTGCGGAAGCTGAAAAAGCACCGGCTCCGGCAAAAGAAGTTGCGGCGCCATCAGGGAAAACTTTGGAAGCCGTAAAAGCCAAAGGCTTCATTTCGGTGGGTGTCAACGAAGGCCTGTTCGGCTTTTCCAAACCGGATGAAAAGGGTGTCTGGAAAGGACTGGACGTCGACACAGCCCGCGCCATCTCGGTCGCGGTTTTCGGTGCCCCGGACAAAATCAAGTTCGTGCCCCTGACCGCCAAAACCCGCTTTACCGCCCTGCAATCCGGCGAAATCGATGTGCTCACCCGCAACGCCACCCGGACCCTGGGACGCGAAACCGCCCTGGGCCTGAACTTTGCCCAGACCAATTATTATGACGGCCAGGGCTTCCTGATCCCCAAAAGCCTGGGGGTTAAAAGCGCCAAGGAACTGGACGGCGCCACGGTATGCGTCCTGCCCGGCACCACCACCGAGCTGAATGCCGCCGATTACTTCCGCGCCAACGGCATGACCATGAAACCGGTCGTGATCGAAAGCACCCCGGAACTGGCCAAGGCTTTCTTCGCCGGCCGTTGCGACTGCCTGACCTCCGATGCTTCCCAGCTGGCCGGAACGCGCGCTGTGGCTCCCAACCCCGATGACTACGTCATCCTGCCGGAGATCATCTCCCGCGAACCTTTGGGCCCGGCGGTTCGCCACGGTGACGACCAATGGTATGACATCGTCGACTTTGCCACCATGGCGATGATCGAGGCCGAGTACCTGGGCATCACGTCCAAAAACGTGGACGAAATGCTGAAAAGCGAAGACCCCAAAATTCAACGCTTCCTCGGTGTGAGTGCCGGCAACGGCAAGTCCCTGGGCCTGGACGAAAAATGGGCCTACAACATCGTTAAAATGGTGGGCAACTACGGCGAAGTGTTCGAGCGCAATGTCGGCGTCAACACACCCCTCAAACTCGAACGCGGCCTCAACGCCCTGTGGACTGACGGCGGCCTGATGTATACACCGCCCTTCAAGTAAGCACCCGAATCAGCGTATATCGGAATCGGTAAATCGGACGCGCTGCCAGGCGGCTACCCAAACGGCGCCTGGCAGCGCTCCCTTTTCGCGACACGCTGATGCAGTATGAACGCGTTTCGGTCATTCCGGCGTAAACCGGAATCGCTGATTTTCTCCCCGTCTTAGCTGAAAAAGATCCCGGCATTCGCCGGGATGACGAGGATTTGGCACCGCATTCAGAACGACAAAGCATCCTATGGCTCCAAACGATACCCCTCTTTCAGGAACCGAAGCACCGTCCAAAGCCTCTTTCTGGTACGATCCCAAGGTGCGCGGCGTTCTCTACCAGATCGGCGCCCTGCTGACCGTCGGCCTGCTGGCCTATTACCTCATGTCCAACACCCTGGCCAACCTGGAGCGCCAGGCCATCGCCACCGGATTCGGGTTTCTCGAAAAACAAGCCTCGTTTGAAATCGGAGAATCCCTGATTTCCTACACGGCTGCGGACACCTACTTCAAAGCCTTGCTGGTGGGCGCCCTGAACACCCTCCTGGTCAGCTTTATCGGGGTCGTCATTACGATTATCCTGGGGACCTTTATCGGCATCGCCCGGCTGTCTTCCAACTGGCTGGTATCCCGGATGGCGGCCATCTATATCGAAGTCTTTCAGGACATTCCGGTCTTGCTGCAACTCTTCTTCTGGTATGCCTTTTTCTACGAAATACTGCCTGGTCCGCGCCAGGCCTTGAATCCCCTGACCGGTGTTTTCCTGTGCAACCGCGGGTTGATTTTCGGCGTCCCGGCCGCCCATCCGGCCTGGCAATACATGGCCATTGCCTTTTTAGCAGGCGGCTTGGCGGTCTATTTCATCCGGCGCTGGGCCCGGCGCCGGCAGGATCAAACCGGACAAATTTTCCCCACGGGACGCGTCGGAGCCGCCCTTCTGATCGGCCTGCCGCTGATCACCTGGTGGCTGGCCGGTGCCCCCACGACCATGAACGTGCCGGCATTGAAGGGCTTCAATTTCAAGGGCGGGGTCAGCGTGAGCCCCGAGTTTGCGGCCCTGCTCCTGGGGCTGGTGCTCTACACGGCCGCCTTTGTGGCCGAGGTCGTGCGGGCCGGAATCCAGTCCGTCAGCAAAGGACAGACCGAAGCGGCCATGTCCATTGGCTTACGGCCCGGCCAGGTGCTGAATCTGGTGATCCTGCCCCAGGCCCTGCGGGTGATCATCCCGCCCCTCACCAGCCAGATGCTGAACCTGACCAAAAACAGTTCCCTGGCCGTGGCCATCGGGTATCCCGACTTCGTATCCGTGGCCGGCACCGCCATCAACCAGACGGGCCAGGCCATCGAGGGCGTGGCCCTGATTATGATGGTGTATCTGATCTTCAGCCTGTCCACTTCAGCCTTTATGAACTGGTATAACAAAAAGATGAAACTCGTGGAGCGCTAGGCGGTTTATGGAAGACGCACGCCCTCAACAATCTTTTGCCGACGACATCAAGCCACCCCGAACCAGTGTCGGCGTGATCGGCTGGCTCAAAGCGAATCTTTTCAATTCCTGGTTCAATTCCCTGCTGACGCTGCTGATCCTGTTTATTTTTTACAAGACCATTCCGCCCTTTGTCCGATGGGCCTTCATTGACAGCCTCTGGATGTCCACCGGCAAAGAATGCCTGGCCGCCGACGGGGCCTGCTGGTCCATCATCCCGGCCAATCTCCGTTTTATATTATTCGGCTTTTATCCCTATGAGGAACAGTGGCGTCCGGCCATCGCCATCGCCATGCTGGTCAGCCTGCTGATCTACAGCCAGTATCGACGCAACTGGAAAAAAAATCTGTTTTATATCTGGATCGGCGGGCTGGTGATGATGGGTGTCCTGATGCGCGGCGGCATCCTGGGCCTCTCTTCCATCGAAACCTCCAAATGGGGCGGCCTCCCGCTCACCCTGCTGCTTTCCGTCTTCGGTCTTACAGCGGCCTACCCATTGGGAATCGTATTGGCCTTGGGGCGTCAATCCCGTCTGCCGGCCATCCGATCCCTCTGCGTCGTGTACATCGAACTCATCCGGGGCGTGCCCCTGATCAGTCTGCTGTTCATGTCCTCGGTTGTCTTTCCGCTGTTTTTGCCGGAGGGCGTCTCGGTCAACGCCATTCTGCGGGCCCAGGTGGCCATCATTCTGTTTACGGCCGCCTATATCGCCGAGGTGGTGCGCGGGGGGCTGCAGGGCATGTCCAAGGGGCAGTATGAAGCGGCCGAAGCCATTGGGCTGAATTACGTCCAGACCATGCGCCTGATTATTCTGCCCCAGGCCCTGAAAATCGTGATACCGCCGTCCGTCAGCATCCTGATTTCGGCCTTCAAAGACACCTCGCTGGTGGTCATCATCGCGCTTTACGACCTGCTCAAGACCACCCAGTCGATCCTCGGGGACCCGCGCTGGATGGGGTTTTCGGCCGAAGCCTATATTTTTGTGGCCATGATTTATTTCGTATGCTGCTTCTACATGTCCAATTTCAGCCGCAAACTGGAGCGGGAGCTGGATACGGGTTTGTAGGAATTTTAGGAAAAAACCATTATTCGTTAAAACAAATCAAAAAGCTTGGCACCACGAAGGTCACGAAGAATACGAAGAAAATCTTAAGTCACAATATGAATTCCTTCGTGGTGGATTTTTCTTTTTGGAACAAAATTGCCGGCCGGTGCCAGTTTAATCATTCATGAAAATAGCGCCTGCCTTGAAGGTCGAGTTTGGTATTTCGATGTCGGCGCGAAGCGTCGCCCTTTCAGCTTGACGCTTTAAGCTTGGCGCATGTCATAAAAGTTTTACTTAGAAACTGATCCAAGGAACGCCTCACGATGAATAACGCAACTCAGGACACAGCTGACGTGGCCCGCAAGAACGACCCCATCATCCGTATTTCCCAGATGCACAAATGGTACGGAGATTTTCATGTACTACAGGATATCAACCTGGAAGTGCAGCGCGGGGAGCGGATTGTCATCTGCGGCCCTTCGGGTTCCGGCAAATCCACCCTCATCCGGTGCATCAACCGCCTGGAGGAACACCAGCGGGGCAAAATCATCGTCGACGGCATCGAACTGACCAACGATCTCAAAAACATCGAAAAAATCCGCATGGAAGTCGGCATGGTCTTCCAGCACTTCAATCTTTTTCCCCACCTGACCATCCTGGAAAATCTCACCCTGGGCCCCATCTGGGTACGCAAAACCCCGCGCAAGGAAGCCGAGGAAGCGGCCATGGTTTATTTGGAAAAGGTCCACATTGCCGAACAGGCCCAAAAATTTCCCGGCCAGCTTTCCGGCGGCCAGCAGCAGCGCGTGGCCATCGCCCGCAGCCTGTGCATGAAACCCCACGTGATGCTTTTCGACGAACCCACCTCGGCCCTGGACCCGGAAATGGTCAAAGAGGTGCTGGACGTCATGATCAGCCTGGCCGAAGAGGGCATGACCATGCTGGTGGTCTCCCACGAAATGGGTTTTGCCCGCAGCGTGGCCCACCGGGTCATGTTCATGGACTACGGCCAGATCGTCGAAGAAAACAACCCCGAAGACTTCTTCAACCACCCCCGGCACGACCGGACCAAGCTGTTTCTAAGCCAAATCCTCCACTAATGTCCACTTCAGGAATGGTCCTTTCGGCCCTGATCGGCGTTCTCCGCGGGTTTTGCGGCTGCGGCGTACAAATGTACGCCTCACCGAAAACCCTTGTGCGGCCTTGATCAGAACCAAAAATCCTCATTCCTGAAGCGGACATAAGAGTATCAAGGATACTTCTCACCTTTGAGTGTGGTTGGTTGTTGTGGGGGGGGGAATTTGATTTACCCGGTCTATCAATGAAAAAGAAAAATTGAGGTTATTGGATGGATGCCAAAGCGTTTTTCTATAACGTTATGGATGGTGGGGGGATCGGGGATCTCCAGCCTGCACCAATGCGCGTGGAGAGGATATAAAGAAGAATTGATTTCAGTTTTAAATCCTAAAATTATGGCCTGGAGAGCCTTTCTCCAGGCCATAATTTTAAGTGCGATGCTCAGGACCTAAGCGCGGCGCCTGCCGGCGATCGTTTCCACTGCGGCGCTCCTCCCCGGAACGCCGCTCCGGCACATGGCCGGAGTAGGAAAACTGCCGGCGGTCAAAACCGGATCGACGACCGCCATTGTCCCATTGCTTGGCCTCCATGGCGCCATCCTTCCCCGGGGCTATTGGAACACCCCGAAAGAGTTGACGAAAAGGGCACAGATAGGATCACCATACCCCATGCCCTTTTCCTTGACAACCTTTACGGATGGTATGTGAAGGCTATTTCTTGAACAGCTTCTTGCGTCCCATGCCGGCCAGGCCCACCAGGCCGAGACCCATCAGCACGATAGTGCCGGGTTCGGGGACGGGTTGAGTACCTACAATTGCTTGAAACGTTGCATCGCTTCTATAATTGAAGAAAGACAGAATGCCTTGATCTGTTGTAATTAATGGTGAGGAACCCCATTGTAATAAAAGCCCGGTTCCAGAAATGGGACCTATAGAAGAAAGCATGTCCCAAGAACCGAAGGCACTGTCGGTTGGCCCATTAAATAGATCTAAACCACCAATTCCTTCACGGGAAAATCCAACAATTTCAAGTGAATTATTTACAAAAGTCCTAGTCCCTGTGAGAAAGTCAAATGATCCCAATCCATCTATAGCTATAGAAGCCAAATCATGATCAACGAATAAGCCGCTTGAATACGTGTCAATATTATCCGTATCCCCAAAGGCCGTGATTGTAAATGCACTGTTTTCAAATGCTATTTCACCTAACGAACCCGATCCGCTGCCTTGGTGAATGAAGGTGATTGGTACTGCATAGATCGACATTGGAAGTAAGATAATGACTAAAAAAATGGGTAATAAAAATAAGCCTTTTTTCATAACCTCCTCCTCTCGATTTGAAGCAACCCAAACACCGTCTGATGTTGCTTCCTCAAAAAACAAAAAAGCCAATCCACCTTTCCTCAGGCAACCCGGCTGTCTCACGAATCTGTGGCTTGTGCCCCTAAGAGACCCGTAGCTTTCCGTCACTGGCTCACGCCAGGTTTGGCTTTGTCTGGGGTGGTAGAAAGCAATTGGTATACCGACAGTTTCGAAAAATATCTTAAAACAATTTTTGCTACGAATAACTAATTGAAAATTATATGCTTTATAAATCTATTAGAATCACATTAACCGTTCATTGGTCGCTTTTGAAAACAAGTTAAAGCATATAATTATATTTAGTTATATTGTTTTATTTACCCACATGAGATTTATTTACCCATATAAAATTTCTTAAACCTATCGGCAGTTGGGCAAGGCTAATTTTGAAAAAAACTGGTTACGGCAGCACGCCTACACACACCAAGAAACTATCGTGGTATTGCGACACAGCCGATGACCGGTTTTAGAGGCACAAATAGCCACAATAGGGTCTTGCGGGGTTATCGAGCGTCTCAAATGCTGCTCATGAGTGAGAATGGTTTCGTACAATGCACTTTTTTGAGGTATAAATCACTCCTGTGAAGGAAGCTGTGCCACAATTCAATAAGGTATCGCGTTTGTGCCCGTCATGCCGGATTCCGGATCAAGTCCGGAATGGCAGACAATGGGGCTTACGAAGAACTCATAGGCTTAAATGGACGCAAAAAAGCCTGCATCCTTCACACAACATATAAAAGATGCAGGCTTTTGGTTAGGAAATTACGGTCTGAATGATCCGTAGCTGGCTATTTAAACTTCTTACGCCCTACACCTGCCAAACCAACGAGGCCAAGCCCCATCAGCACGATGGTGCCGGGTTCGGGAACAGGCAGGCTTTCGGCAATATAGCCTGAGATATTATTGAAATAACCCTCGTCGTTCCATTTCCAGCTGTCCTGACTGTATTTGCTCCAGACAGCCAAATAGTGCTCGTCGCGGCCGCCGTAATCGTTGGGCTCTCCGCTCGCCCAGTTGGTGTAGCCCCATTCCTCTCCCGTCATCCAGTTCCAGCTGGAAAGGGGGTCGGATTGGCCAGGGGCTTGGAAGCCGCCCACCCAATATTCACCAGAATAGCCCGATAGCAGGCTTTCAATAAAATCCTGCTCGCCCTGACTGGTAATAGTGGCTAAAGCATAACCATCGCCAAGAGTATTATAGATATCCCCCAAAGCATCCACCCAACCAATGTCCGCAAATTCGACAACCTTGTAGGTATGCCCGTTTCCACCAATGCCCAACTCCCAAACAGTCGCACCGGCCGGGTTAATAAATGCTATGCATAAGAACACGCTAAACAATCCCCACAATAATTTCTTCATCACCAATCTCCTTTACCAGGACAGACAAAAATAGCCGGCTTGCTCTCAGCAACCCGGCTATCCGAAGTACGATTTTAGGACCCGTGGCTTTCCGTCCCTGATTTACACCAGGTTTGGCTTTTTCTATAAGGCATGCAAAATACACGCCGTCATCCCCTGCCAGGAAAAACAAACTCCGAGTCTTACCGAAAGTAACCATATTATACTGTTATATTTATTTATTTTAGCAATAACCATAGTTGTGGTTTTCGATTTTCATATCGTGACTGCCTTCCAATTTTCCAACTAATTGGGTATAAACTTTCTTGCTACGCAATATTTTTCTCAACTAATCTTTCATAGCTTATTTATAATCGAGGGTAACCAGACCAACCCCTATCCATTTCGATGTCCCGTCCGGGGCAAGTCGGAATCTTAATATTAGCACGGTGAAAAAGATTCCGGATCAAGTCCGGAATGGCAGACAGAAAAATTTCACCAACCCGTCAAACAGGCAATAAAAAGCACCCCCGGCAGATCCTGCCGGGGGTGCTGACATTCTCACTGCCGCGAAACGCGGCCATTGCGCTTACTTCTTCAAAGCATACTTATCCGCAATCACGTTGTAGTAAGCATTCTCGGACACCGAACCCCATACGCCCACCTGGGCCTTGAACTTCTTGAAGGCATCGTGCACCTTGCGGCTCATGGCGTCCTTGCCGGCTTCCTCCTCCAGGGTCTCGTCGGCCAGCTTGCGCAGGTCGTTGAGCAGCTGTTCCGGGAAGCGCACCAGGTTGACATTGTGCTCGGAGATCAGGGTCTGCAGGGCCGCGCCGTTGCCGGCCTCGAATTCGCAGAGGCTCCACATGTTGGTCTCGGCGGCCACGGCGTCCAGAATCTGCTGGAGCTCCACCGGCAGGGACTCGTAGGCCTTCTTGTTGAACATGACCTCCAGGCAGGTGCCGGGCTCGTGCCAGCCGGGATAGTAGTAGTACTTGGCGGCCTTGTAAAAGCCCATCCTCAGGTCGTGCATGGGACCCACCCACTCGGTGGCGTCGATGACGCCGCGCTCCAGTGAGGTGAAGATTTCGCCACCGGGCAGCAGCACCACCGTGCCGCCGGCCTTGCTGATGACTTTGCCGCCCAGGCCGGGGATGCGCATCTTGAGGCCCTTGTAGTCATCGATGGAGTTCATCTCCTTGCGGAACCAGCCCCCCATCTGGACGCCCGTGTTCCCCTGGGGACGGGGGATGACGTTGAAGGGCGCGTAGACTTCTTCCCATAACTGCAGGCCGCCACCACTGTAGAACCAGGCATTGATGCCCTGGGGGTTGAAGCCGAAGGGCACGGCCGCAAACCATTGGGCGGCCGGGACCTTGCCGGCCCAGTAATAGGCTGCGCCGCTGCCGCATTCCACCGTGCCTTCGGAAACCGCATCGAACACACCCAGGGGCGGCACCAGTTCGCCGCCGGCGAACACCTGGATCTTGAGCTGCCCGCCGGTGGCTTCTTCCACACGTTTGGCAAACCTTACGGCCCCGGTCTGCAGCACCGGCAGGTTGGGGGGCCAGGTGGTAACCATCTTCCATTCGTAGGTCTTTTTCGGCTGTACGGCCGGGCCTTTGGCCTCTTCTTCCTTCTGCTGGGCACATCCGGCCAGACCGGCACCGGCGGCAACCGCACCAGCGGCCGCCAGACCTGCTTTCCTCAAGAAATCACGTCTCTCCATACCTTCCTTCTCCTTTGCTGCGGGTTCAAGGAAATGATACGCTTTATTTGAAGACCACCGATGGCAGCCACGTCACCAACTCAGGGAAAAACACCACGATCAGAAGCCCGATCAGCTGGAAAAACACAAAGGGAATGATCCCCCGGTAAATGTGGCCGGTTCGAATTTCCGGCGGGGTTACCGCCTTGAGATAGAACAGGGAAAACCCGAAAGGCGGCGTCATGAACGAGGTCTGCAGGTTCACGGCGATCAGGATGCAGAACCAGGCCGGGTCGAATCCGAACTCGATCATGATCGGCGCCAGCACCGGCACGTGAATGAAGGTGATTTCGATAAAATCCAGGAAAAAGCCGATGACGAAGATGATCCCCATGACGATGGCCAGCACGGTCCACTGGCCGTACTGGTGGGAGATGCCCCCCAAAAAGTTGCGTACCAGTTCGTCGCCGCCCATCCCGCGGAACACCAAACCGAACGAGGCCGCTCCCACCAGGATGATGAACACCATGCAGGTGAGCTGCATGGTGGAATGCATGACCTCATGTAAAATTTTCAGGCTGAATTTTTTATTGGCGATGGTCAGCAGGGTCGCCCCCACCGCCCCCACGCCGGCCGCCTCGGTGGGCGAGGCGACGCCGGCAAAGATCGAGCCCAGCACCGCCACCATCAGAAACAGGGGCGGGAACAGGGCCCGGCTGAATTTCTTGAGCATGATGGCCGGCGTCAGGGCGGCCAGTTCCTCCTTGGGAATGGCCGGCGCCCAGTCCGGCTTTAAAAACGCTGCAATCAAAATGTAGAGGATGTAGAGCCCCACCAACACAAAGCCCGGCAGGACGGCCCCCATGAAAAGGTCCCCCACCGGAACCCCCACGATGTCGCCGATCAGGACCAGCACGATGCTGGGGGGGATGATTTGCCCCAGGGTGCCCGAGGCCGAAACGGTCCCCGTGGCCAGTTCTTTCTGGTAGCCCCGTTTCAGCATGGTGGGCACGGCCAGCAGGCCCATGGTGACCACCGTGGCCCCCACGATGCCGGTGGAAGCCCCCAGCAGGGCCCCGACCACCACCACGGAAATGGCCAAACCACCCCGCAAACGGCCGAAGGCCAACCCCATGGTATCCAACAATTCTTCGGCCAGGCCGGAGCGCTCCAGCATCACCCCCATGAAAACGAAAAGCGGGACCGCCAGCAGGGTCACGTTGGTCATGACACCCCAGATGCGCAGGGGCAGCAGATTGAAAAAATCCCATCCGAAGCCGATCAGGCCGAAGGTCAGGGCAGTGCCCATAAGGGTAAACGTGACGGGAAAGCCCACCATCAGCAGAATCGTCAGGGCCAGGAACATCCAGCCGGGCAGATACTCCATAAACATCAGCGTTCCCCCTCCGCGTCCGTCTCTTTTCCGAGAATGGTGAGCAGGCTCTTGCCGCCCAGGGAAAGTCCCTGGAGCAGGATCAGGACAAAGCCCGCCGGTATGCAGCTTTTGAGGAGGAAACGGTAGGGAATGCCGCCGGGGTCGGGGGACCCCTCCATGACAACCCATGCATTGTAGACAAAATTGAGCGAAGTGGCGATGATCATGTAGCAGCCCGGGATCAGGAAAAAGATGACCCCCAGCAGATTGATCCAGGCCTGGGTTTTAGGACTGCAGCGCTGGTAAAAGATGTCCACCCGCACATGCCCGTCTTTCAGTAGCGTGTAGCCCGCCCCCATCAGGAAGATGAACGCGAACAGATGCCATTCGAGTTCCTGGGTGAACACAAAACTGATATTGAAGGCGTAGCGCATGACCACGTCGATAAAAACTACCGCCACCACAATAGCCGTAGCCCAGGCGACGACATGGCCCACCCAGGTGTTCAGCGCGTCGATCCAACGACAGAATTTGATAATCAGACCCATTCAATCTTCTTTCGCCGCAAAAAAAATCCCGAGCTGTCGCTTTGGGAATATCCAGGTTTGGATGGCGCGCTTGCGCAAACCGTATCGATCCGTTTGCCATAACGCCGATAAAAAGATGGGTGATTTATATTATGCCTTTAAATGCCCTGTCAACAGCTGAATGCCATTCATTTCTGGTCGGTAGAACACCAGGCCCAATACCCGAGCACCAGAATTTACAGGCCGACAGATGATATGCTACGCTGCCTTTTCGCGTATTAAAACTAAGAGGATAAATTGGGTAAAAACAACACTCACCGCAACCACAAAGGTGAATGGGGAAGCCGCCGATCCCATGGCTGAAGGCACGATCTTCGACATTAAGAAATTCGCCATCCATGACGGCCCCGGTATCCGTACCACCGTTTTCCTGAAGGGCTGCCCCATGAACTGCTGGTGGTGCCACAATCCCGAGGGGCAGCACCCCGATCCGGAACCCATGGCCGGCGGGCTCGGCGATACCGGCGCGATTACCGTGGGCACCCTGATGCGTGTCGACCAGGTCATGGCTGAAATCGAAAAAGATTTGCTCTTCTACGATGAAAGCGGGGGCGGCGTGACGTTTTCGGGGGGCGAGCCCCTCATGCAGCCGGAATTTCTGGCCGCCATGCTGGAACGCTGCTCCAGGTCAGGCATTCACACGGCCCTCGACACCACCGGTCACGCCCCCGCCGACATCATGGCCCGCATCAGCCCCCTGGTTGATCTCTTCCTGTATGATCTTAAACTTTTGGATGATGCCAAGCACCGGAAATACACCGGCGTGTCCAATAACCGCCTCCTGACCAATCTGCGCCATCTGGCGCGCAACGGCCGGGAGGTGATCATCCGCTTTCCGTTGATTCCGCACATCAACGATACGCCGGATCATCTGGAAAAAATGAAGTTTTTCATGAAAGAAATGGGGGTGAGGCGCATCGATCTCTTGCCCTATCATGACATCCATCGGCAAAAATTCCATCGCCTCGGACATCCCGACCGTCTGGGCGATCTGGCGCCGCCGGGGGCGGATGTCATCGACCGCGTCAAAGCGGATCTGGCACGTGACGGGTTTGCCGTCACGATAGGAGGCTGACCATGATGAACGCACGCATTCGCAACCTGCGGCAGCATAGCCTGGACGCCCGCGCGACACTGAGCACCGAGCGGGCGCTGCTGGTCACCCGCCTGCTGCAAAGCGGCCGACTGGCAGGAGAGGCCGTCCCCATCCAGCGGGCCAGGATTTTCCAGCACATCCTCGCCCACCAGACCCTCTGCATCCAGCCCGGCGAGCTGATCGTGGGCGAACGCGGCCCGGCCCCCAAGGCCACGCCGACCTACCCTGAGGTCTGCCTGCACAGCCTGGAGGACCTCACCCTGCTGAATGACCGGGCCAAAGTGCCTTACGCTTCCGACGCCGGCGTGCGCCAGGCCTATGAAGAAGACATCATCCCCTTCTGGAAAGGCCGCACCATCCGCGACCGCATGTTCCGGCAATTGCCCGCGCGCTGGCAGGCTGCCTACCGGGCCGGCGTTTTCACCGAGTTCCAGGAACAGCGCGCACCCGGCCACACCGTGCTGGGGGATAAAATCTACCGCCGGGGATTCCTCGATCTCAAACAGGACATCGCCGAAACAGCCGCCGCCCTGGATTTTTATAACGACCCCCAGGCCCTGGACAAGCAGGAAGCATTGCAGGCCATGGATATCGCCGCCGACGCCCTGATCGCCTTTGCCCGGCGGCATGCCCGCGAACTCACCCGCCTGGCAGGGGAGGAGACCGATCCGGAAAGGGCCGAAGAACTGCGTCGGATGGCGGCCATCTGCCGCAAGGTTCCGGCCCACAAACCCGATACCTTCTGGGAGGCCCTGCAGTATTACTGGTTTGTGCACGTGGGGGTCATCACCGAACTGAACCCCTGGGACGCCTTCAACCCTGGGCGCATAGATCAGCACCTCTACCCGTTTTACCGCAATGAGATGACTGCCGGCACGCTCACCGAAGAGCAGGCCCGGGAACTGCTCCAGGCCTTCTGGATCAAGTTCAACAACCACCCGGCGCCGCCCAAGGTCGGGGTGACGGCCAGGGAGAGCAACACCTATGTCGACTTCGCCCTGATCAATACCGGCGGGATCAAGGCCGACGGCACCGACGCCGTCAATGATCTGAGCTATCTCATCCTCGATGTGGTAGACGAAATGCGGCTGCTGCAGCCCAGCGCCATGGTGCAGATCAGCAAGAAGAACCCCGACCGGTTCCTGAAACGGGCCCTGCAGATCGTCAAAACCGGTTTTGGGCAGCCGTCCATCTTCAATACCGATGCCATCGTCCAGGAGCTTGTGCGCCAGGGCAAATCCATTGCCGACGCCCGCAACGGGGGGGCCAGCGGCTGTGTGGAAAGCGGGGCCTTCGGCAAGGAGTGCTATATCCTGACCGGCTATTTCAACCTGCCCAAGATTCTGGAACTGACCCTGAACGACGGCGTTGACCCGCAGACCGGCGAACGCATCGGGCCGGACACCGGGGCGGCCGCCACCTTCACCGGGTTCGACGACCTGTTTGAGGCTTTCGAACGTCAGCTGGCCTATTTCGTGGACATCAAAATCCTGGGCAACAACATCATCGAACGTATCAACGCCAAATACATGCCGGTGCCGTTTCTGTCCCTGTTGATCGACGACTGCATTGCCAACGGCACCGACTACAATGCCGGCGGCGCACGCTACAACACCTCGTATATCCAGGGGGTGGGCCTCGGCACCGTCACGGACAGCCTGTCGTCACTGAAATATAACGTGTTCGACCGCGGGCTGCTTTCCATGCCGGAAATGCTGCGCCTGCTGGCGGAAGACTTCAAAGGGGCCGAGGCCCTGCGGCGTCGGCTGGGGGAGGAAACACCCCGCTACGGCAACGACGACGACCGCGCCGATGACATTTTGCGAAGGGTTTTCGAGGCCTACTACCGGGCGGTCGACGGCCGGCCCAACACCAAGGGCGGGGTTCACCGCATCAACCTCTTGCCCACCACCGTGCACGTGTATTTCGGGAGCAAACTGGGGGCCACCCCGGACGGGCGCAAGGCCGGTACACCGCTTTCCGAAGGCATTTCCCCGGTCCAGGGCGCCGACCGGCAAGGACCCACCGCCGTTCTCAAATCCGCCGCCAAGATCGACCATGTGCGCACGGGCGGCACCCTGCTGAACCAGAAATTTCTCCCCCACATCCTGGCGGACGACACCGGCATCAACCGGCTGGCCCAGTTGGTCAGGACCTATTTCCGCATGGACGGCCACCACATCCAGTTCAACGTGGTGGATGCCGAAACCCTGCGCAAGGCCCAGAAGGAACCCGAGGCCTATCGTGACCTGATCGTCCGGGTGGCTGGCTACAGCGATTATTTCGTGGATTTGACACCGGAATTGCAGGAGGAAATCATCCGGCGCACGGCCCATGACGGGGAATAAAGCTGAATACAGATTGCTTTTGATGCCATTTTTTGATGCTCCCGTAAAAAGTACCTTCCCTGTCATTCCGGACTTGATCCGGAATCTCTAACATATTGAAATCAATAGGTTCCGGCTTTCGCCGGAATGGCGTCAAAACGGGATTTTTGACTTTTTACAGTTTCACCATTTCTTTACTGTAAAAGAAAAGGCATTTTGGTTATTGCTCTTCGCCAACCTCCGCACCAATCCACGCCAAAAAGGCCGGATTGCCGCCGTCGATGTCGAAACTGATGATGCAGGGGCAGTCATAGCTGTGCATGGCATTGACGGTGTCGATCAACTCCGGCAGTCGGCGCCGGGTCGTTTTGGCGATCATGACCACTTCCCGATCCTTCTGAATCGCCCCCTCCCAGCGGTAGATGCTGTGCATGGCGTCGATGATATTGACGCAGGCCGCCACCCGCTTTTCCACAAGGGCCTTACCGATCCGCTCGGCTTCTTCCCTGCTCCCGGCGGTCATGTAGACAAATTGCCTGGCCATGGCATACCTCGCTCTTCTATGGAATGGATAGGTGGAGAGAGGCTACTCCGGCAGAGCGGGAGACCTCAGGTAGCCCCCTCGAAGGGGGCTTAAAATGGTTTGCAGCTTTTGGTTTTCCCATTGGCCCGCGCCGAGCATCGGCGGGGTGGGCGGAAAAAAGCGTGCGGACTGTCTGAGCCCGCCGTAGCCCAAGCGAAGGCGGGTGAGTTTCCGCGCGCTCCGGCCGCACCGACGACGCGCAGGGTTAAGCGGGACACGGGCGTGCTCTTTTGCTTCGTTTTCTGTCACGGGACAGAAAATGAAGAAATGCTTTCATAAAAATGCTCCGGATCGGTCGAACCTCTCCGGGTCCTCCGCCAGCGGTGGAGGGTTTAGATTAAAACGAAGAAGAACGCCGCATCACACGCCTAACCCGACCGTCCATCGTCACAGGGCCCGTCATCGGCATCCAGCCGGGAGTGCTCCGCCGAGGCGGGCATGCCGCAGGCCGGCAGCGGCTCCACCTCTATCCAGCGCCCCTGGCAACAATCCGAAAGGCCGGAAACCGCCCCTTCCCTTTCCATCTGCAAACCGCATTTTTCACAACGGTACTTTTTAATGGTTGCCACGCTCCCTCCCCTCCGCAACAGATCTGTTGCAATGCATCCAAGTAAATGCAACACCAAAGACGACCATACCGTTGCGGTAAGAGCCGACCCGGGTTGTCACCGTAAAAGGCGAATTCAAACCAAAGCTAAGATATCGGGGAATGTTTGTAAAGCGCAGGGCAGGGCCATAAAGCGCCGGAGGGATGTTGCGATCGTCCCACCGGCGCTATCACGTGGTCAGGTATCCTGCTCGGGCGGTTCAAGCGACGCCCTTGGTTTCAGGAAAGGGGCGTATTACAGGCCGACTTGATTCCTTTTTAAAGCCGTGTTAGGCCTCTCCTCCCAAGGGTATCGCTATCGCCAGCGTCGCCTTTGCCGCACACACGAAAAAGGAACATGAGCCGCTATGGGACTCCGGCAGATACGGCGGCGCCTTCAGCAGCAGCGGATGGCCGCCCGGCAGCGTTTTCGACGTCAAAAAAATTCCAATCTATTGGCCCCGCCCGGCCCCCATGACTTTGTCATCATTTTGGATGGGCTCAAGCCGGCTTTCAATATCGGCAAGATTTTCAGGAGTGCCGACGCTTTCGGCGCCCGCGAAATCCACCTGATCGGCATCGACTTTTTCGACCCCGCTCCGGCCATGGGGTCCTTCAAGTGGGTGCCGGCCCGCTTTCATGAGCGTTTTGAAACCTGCCACCAGGATCTCTGCGAACGCGGCTACACCCTGTTCACCCTGGACCCGATCAAGGGAACACCGCTTCCCGGGTCGGATCTTCCCCGCCGTAGCGCGTTCATATTGGGCCATGAAGAACACGGCATCAGCGCCGATATTACTGCCTACAGCGACATCCAGCCCCTGAGCATCCCCCAGTTCGGCAAGGTCCAGAGCCTGAACGTGAGCATTGCGGCCTCCATTGTCATGTGGGAATACCTGCGCCAGCACCCGCCGGGGAGGGTGCCTGCAATGTAGAATTGTTCTCGTGGGGCAGGTTTTAACGGATGGCAGCCAGGCCCGGATCCATCGTCTTGACCCGCAATGTCACCGGGTCCGCATCGACAATCTCCACCTGGTATTCGTCGAAAATCCCTCCCAGAAGAATATCCACGCGCCGGGTGCGCGCGATAAAAATGCCGTTGCGGTCAAACAGGATATCCCCCTGGGGATGCATGACGATGCTCAACGCAAAAAGATCCCGTTGCCCTTTTTTCAGCCTGAAGCGGTCACCCACTGACAGGCCGCTCCCTTCCAGCTGGCCGGCCGGGATCAGAATGCCTCGCCGTTCCCGGTCATGCATGGCCCTCCGGGGGATGCCGTCGGTTTCTGCTGCCATCGGTGAAATAAGCTCCTAAGTCAACACGATAAAGAGATGTATCCCGCAAGGGGGTTAAGCATTAAATTAGGCTTTTAGCTGTCCCATTGTCCCGCACCAGGCATCGACGGTGCGAAGGGGATAAAGCGCCCGGCCTGTTTACCCGCCTCAGGCGATCTGCAAAACGACCTTGCCCCGTGCCCGCTTGGTTTCAATGTAGGCATGCGCTTCCTGAACGTCTGCAAGGGGGAAAACGCGATCCACGACAGGCGCAAGGCGCTCTTCTTCGATCCAACGGCCAAGGGTTTGCAAATCCCCGGTCTTGGACTTGACAATCACGAGGTGGGCCCGGGGGCCTGAGGACAACCGCGAGAGGATGCTCCATCGCAGGATGGGAACTCCGGGTACGGTGGAAATAAACCGGCCATTGGGCTTCAGGAGCGGTCGGATATCGGGAAAACGGCAGTTGCCGAACACATCGAAAAAGACATCTACCGGCTCGGGAAGATGCCGGAAATCTTCGTGCGTGTAATCCAGCACCCGATGGGCCCCCAGGCCATGGACCATGTCCGCATTCCGTCCGCTGCACACAGCAATGACATGGGCGCCCAAAATGCGGGCGATCTGGACCGCAAAGGTCCCGACACCGCCGGAACTGCCGTTGATCAGAACACGCTGGTTGTCGGACAGGCGCCCCAGGTCGCGCAGCGCCTGAAGGGCTGTCTGGGCAGCCAGCGGGACGGCCGCCGCCGCCGTGAACCCCAACGGAGACGGTTTGAGGGCGGTTTCTGAAGAACGGACCGATAGGTACTCGGCGTAGGTGCACCCTTTCCACCCATTGGTCATGCCGAAAACCGCGTCCCCCACCTGAAACGCATCCTCCTGCCGGCCGACTGCCGCGACCGTGCCGCTGAAATCGTGCCCCAGGCCCAGAGGGAAACGCCTCCCGGTGAACCAACGGAATTTGCCTTTGCGCACCAGGCAGTCTTTGGGGTTGGTGCCGGCCGCCCGGACACGGACCAAGACGTCGCGTGGACCGCAGGCCGGCCGTTCGGTTTCCCGGCAGACCAAAACAGACGGGGCGCCATAACGGTCGAACTGAATGGCTCTCACGGTTTTTCCGTCTCCGGTTCGGCATCCCGGGTGGGATCCGGGGCCTGGGCATCGCCGTGAAACCCTTCCTTCAAGTCTTCCGCCATCCGGGGCCCGATATCTTTGGCCTCTTCGCAGGCTTCCTGGGCGCCTTCCGAAATACGCTGGCCGGTGGTAATGAAAAAATCACGGGAATGCTCGTAAGCATGCTTCGATTCATCCACGATGGCACGGCCGGCCTCACCCGCGCTCTTGGCGACAGACGGGTCTTCAGCGCCAACAATTCCAGGCGTTAACCCTAGAATCCCGGCCAGCATCCCGGTTACAATCCATTGCCGCATAGATTCCTCCTGTCAGATCCGTCCCTGACGGAAAATGCATGAATGCTGCCACCACCTCATCGATCGGACGCCGTCAGTTGGCGATTCTTTCCTGGGGTGCGCCATGGGGTTTCAACACGCGGTAGATGACACGGGAGAGTCGGTCGATGCTGAACGGCTTCTGAATCACACCGTCGCATCCCTTTTTCAATATACGGGAAGCCTCCCCATCCAGACTGTATCCCGTCGCCAGAATGGCCTTGACATTGTGATCGATATCTTTCATGCGCTCGTAGACTTCACCACCGCCGATATCCGGCATGATCATATCCAGCAGCACCAGATCGACCATATCCCGGTTCTGGCGAAAGAGGCTCAGGGCATCATGGCCGCTGCAGGCTTCCAGAACGCGAAAACCCAGTTTGGACAACATTTTGCTGCTGATTTCCAGAACCGCCGGATCGTCGTCCACCACGAGGATGCAGCCGCTGCCATGGATAACACTCTGGTCTTTGTAGTCGGTCTTTTCCGCCGGACGGGTGGAGATGGGAAGATAAACAAAAAAGGTGGCACCATGCCCTTTTTTGGAATCCACGTCAATGTAGCCGCCATGCCCTTTGATGATGCCATAAACGGAAGCCAGCCCCAGCCCCGTGCCGCGCCCGAGTTCCTTTGTCGTGAAAAAGGGTTCAAAGATACGACGGCGTACTTTCTGTTCCATCCCCTCGCCGGTATCGGCGATGACCATCATGATGTATTCACCCGCCTTGATCTTGTAATTCCGCTTACGGATCTGATTGTGGCTGACATTCATGGCCTTGATAAAAAGTTCGCCGCCTTCGGGCATGGCATCCGCAGCATTTTTGAAAATGTTGTACAGCACGTGCTCCAGTTGGGTGCGATCCCCCGCAACGGCATGGAGGTCGGTAGCCAGTTGGGTTGAAACCTTGATGGCCGAATGGGACTGGCGAAAAGTGGCGGCTGTCTTGGTGATCAGCCCGTTGAAGTCCAGGGAACGAATTTTGTATTTGCCCTTGCGGGCATAGCCCAGAAGTTGCGATGTCAACCGGGAGCCGCTTGTCACATGCTCCTGGATTTTTTGGATTTCCTCAAAACGCGCGTCCTCTGCGTCCGTATCCAAAAGCAGCAGGGACACGTTGCCCTGAATAGCCATGAGCAAGTTGTTGAAATTGTGAGCAATGGCGCCCGCCAGTGTTCCCACCGCCTCCATCTTGCGGGCGTGTTGAAATTCGGCCTCGAGTTTGACCTGATCATCGATGTCCCGAATGAAATTCAAGGTGGCCGCCTTGCCCTCCCAGAGAATCTTGACGGCGTTGATCTCCACCCAGAAGGTTTCACCATTGGCACGCAACAGTCTGAAATTGTATGTGCTGGGGACGTTGTCCCCCTTCAGGCGCCGGAAGTGGCGCTCCAGAATCATATTCTGGTCTTCCGGGGCCACATACTCGAAGAAGGAATGCTGCCGGAGATCCACCCCCATCATGCGGGCCATTTCCCGGGCCTTGGGATTGGGGAATTTCACCTCGCCGTCCTGGAGGATAAAGATCGCATCGGTGGCGGTTTCGATCAGCGTGCGATATTTTTCCTCCGACTCGCTCAGGGCCTTCTTGGCCTTTTTGAACGTATCGATATCCTTGGTAATCGACAGGACATACGGGTGCCGGTTGAGAATAATGATATTGGCCGAAACCAAGCCGGTACGGATACTGCCGTCTTTGACCCGGAAACGGGCCTCCAGATTCCGGATCGAGCCGGCGGCATCCAGAGCCGCCATCAACTGGTCTCGTTCTTTGGGATCCGCCCAGATATCGATCTCTTCGGTGGTTTTGCCGATCACCGCCTCGCGCGCATAGCCGGTAAGCAAAGCAAACCCCTCATTGACCATGGTGTATACCCCATCACGCATCCGATTGAGGGTAACCGCATCCGGGCTGATGGCAAAGGCGGTCTGGAACAGGGCGTTGCTGAGCTGCAGGGCGCTCTCGGCCTGCTTGCGGCGGTCGATATTGCGGGATACGCAAACATAGCCCGTCAACATGCGCTGGTCGTCAAAAAGACCGGTCAGCTGGCATTCGAACCAAAACCCGGAACCGTTGCGGTGCACATGCTCCAGGTCCAGCGTCGTAGACGTCACGCCACTATCCAGCATTTTGAGAGCGTAGCCCAGCTGGTCCTGGCTGGACAAGGTCAGGGTATCGGTAAATGCCTTGCCGAGGACCTCTTCGAAAGCATATCCCAAATGGGTCCTGACGGACGGGGTCACGAAGGTCGATCTTAACGTCTTGTCCAGCGTCCAGACAATATCGGTCAGGTTGTCGGCGACAACGCGATAGTGGGACAGGGTTTCACGGGCGGCCGCCTCGGCCTGGCGGGAATACACCAGTTCTTTTTCAAGCTGGCGGATGCGGGCCGCCATTTCGGTATGGTTTTTATCTTGGGCCAATACGATGTTGTCCTGTGGCCTGCCGGCCTGGCAATGGTTGCGTTTGAATCCATCGCTTATCGCACATCCGGCATGGATCAATCAATAGCCAGCGTCGCAAGCCCGACGAAAACGATTGTCCGGCATCGTTAAAGGGTGCGATGGGGCAGGCTTTCGTGGCGGCCCGCCGGCGTAATCCGGATGTAATCCAGTTTCCGCTGCAATTCCCGGATCGTGGCCGCGCCACCATATGTCAGACCGGAACGCAACCCACCGACGATATCGGCCACGACGGCTTCTTCGGTTTCACAGTAGGGCACGTCGACGGCGACCCCCTCGGCGGTTTTCCATTCGGCCATGCCGCCATGATAGTCATCCTGAACCTCGCTGCTGGCCATACCGCGGTAGGATTTCACCTTAACCGTCTCACCCTCCGCATTCGTGCGTTTCAAGACCGGTCCCGGTGTCGGCCGGGTTCCGGCCAGCATGCTCCCGATCATCACAAAATCGGCCCCGAAAGCCAGGGCCTTGACGATATCCCCGGGGGACCGGATACCGCCGTCGGCCACAACGGATCGATCCACCCGGGCGGAATTGCGGATAGCGGTCAGGTTGGGTACCCCGAAGCCTGTTTTGATGCGGGTCGAGCAGACCGCCCCGCCGCCGATGCCGACCTTGACGATATCGGCACTGAGGGAGGCCAAATAGTCCGCCCCGGCGTAGGTGGCCACATTGCCGGCCATGATGCAAGCCTCCTTGCCCATCATGTCCCGGACTTGTTTAAGGGTTTTGCCCACGTAGCGGGCATGGGCATGGGCGACATCGATGCAGAACAAATCGGCCCCGGCATCCCGCAGGGCTGCGGCCCGTTCGAGGTCGCCGGGAGAACACCCGATGGAAACAAAGGCCTTGTGGGTGCAGGCCTTGAAAATCGCGATATTGTCCTCGATGGACATGAAGCGATGGATCACGCCGATGCCCCCTTTGCCGCCGATAAAATCGGCCATGGCGGTCTCGGTAATGGTGTCCATATTGGCGGTCATCACCGGCAGTTCGAGGTGCAGCTTGCCGGTCTTGTCCGTCATGGACGTATCCACGATCTTGCGCGATTCCCAATGATTGTAGGATGGAACAAGCAGGACGTCGTCGTAGGTGATGGCATCGCTCATGGCATGACTCCCCGGGGCAATGCCGGGCAAGCGGCCCGAAGGGCCGCAAAACGATCAAGGCATCGCCCGATAGCTCTTATGAAAAAAATACCACTCGTCAAACTTTATGAAAGAAGGGCCAAGCTCAAAGCGTCAAGCTGAAAGAGCGACGCTTCGCGTCGACACCGAAATGCCAAACCCGCCCGGTGCGGCAGGCGCTATTCCCATGAATGATTAAACCGGCACCAGCCGGCGGCTGTGCTAAAGGAGGTTAGGGGATCGATAGACGATAGGACCGCCCATAATACGTTTCTTATCCTTTCGCCGGGTCTGAATCAAGCCAGGATTCCGGCGCCGGTCTGCCGGAGGGGCTTAAAATGGTTTGCAGCCCTTGGTTTTCCCATTGCCCCGTGCCGAGCATCGACGGGGCGGACGCAGCCCGGCCTTCACCCGAGCTCCTTGACTTCACCACCGATAATCTTTTAGGCTCGCCTCTGCTCCAGCGCCTTAACGGAGGCCACCCGCGTGGCCCAGGCGGCCATCCCGCCAATCCCCAATCTTCGGATGCGCGCATCTGGAAAACCATCGAAAGGGTCCTTTTGTCGAAACCGCGCCTGCCCGTTGCCGTCCGCACTCTGGTGGCCTTTGCCCTGCAAAACGGCGATCTGGATGCGACCTTTGCCGGATCCCAGCGTTCCCTGGAAGGCATCCGGGCCCATCAGAAAATCCAGCGTTCGCGCCCGCCCGGCTACCAGGCGGAGGTCACGGTTCAACGTGAAATTGAGGCCGAACGGTTTCTACTGGCGATCAGCGGCCGTATCGATGGTGTCTTCAGCGATGGCCCCCGGATGGTTGTGGACGAAATCAAATCAACCCACAAGGATTTGAAAACCATCGAAGCGCACCCCGATGATCTTCACTGGGGACAGGTCCAAGCCTATGCATGGCTCTATGCCACCCAACATGACCTGGAAGCTGTGGATGCCCAACTGACCTATTACCAGTTGGCCACCAAAGAGACGCTGGAAATCCGGCGAACCTGCACCATTGCCGAACTCGAAACGTTTATGGACGCCCTGCTCGAGATCTATATCGACTGGGCCAACCGTCTGGACCAATGGCGCGTCGAACGCGACCAGTCGATCCGGAATCTGAATTTTCCCTTTGACACCTTCCGGGACGGACAACGCCACATGGCCGTCACCGTCTATCGAATGATCCAGACCGATGGAAACGCCCTGATCCAGGCACCCACGGGCATCGGCAAAACCATGGCCGCCCTCTTCCCATCCATCAAGGCCGTGGGCGAAGCGCGGACCGCCAAAATTTTTTATCTGACCGCCCGGACCACCGGCCGCCAGGCCGCGGAAAAAGCCCTGACGGTCATGCGGGCCCGGGGGCTCCATTTCAAAAGCCTGAGCCTGACCGCCAAAGAAAAAATCTGTGCCCATCCCGATGCGACCTGCACCCCCGATGAATGCCCGCGGGCACGCGGGCACCATGACCGCATGCGGGATGCCCGCCTGGCCGCCTTCGGGGAGGACGCTTTGGATCGGGAGGCCATCGTCAGGCTAGCGGAAACATTCAGGGTCTGTCCTTTCGAGTTCAGCCTGGACATGGCCCTTTGGGTCGATGCCATTGTCGGGGACTACAACTATGCGTTCGATCCCCGGGTCTATCTGCGCCGTTTTTTTGACGATCCCAACGGCGCCTACACCTTCCTGGTGGATGAAGCGCACAATCTGGTGGACCGGTCCCGGGAGATGTTTTCGGCCGATCTTCAAAAGCAATCCTTTCTGGATTTGCGACGGGCGCTACGGGAAAACCACCGCCCGCTTTTCCGGGCCCTGGGACGGATCAACACCTGGATGGTCGCCGCCCGGCGGGACTGCGTCACGGCCGGGGGGGAGTCCGCCTGTCACGCCCTGCCGGACGAACTCCTGCCGCACCTGCAGCGCTTCCATCGGCTGGCCGAATCCTGGCTGGTAAAAAACAAGCCGGCCCAATGGAAAGACGACTTGCTCCAGCTTTACTTCGCGGTGTCCCATTTTCTGCGGGTGTCCGAACGCTATGACGAAAGCTACACGACCTGTTTTACCTGCGACGGCAAGGACCTGAACGTCAAACTCTTCTGCCTCGATCCTGCCGATCAAATGGCCGAAGCCCTTCAACGGGCGCGCGCGGCGGTATTTTTTTCCGCAACCCTGACCCCCTTCGCCTATTTCAACGAATTGTTTGGCGGTGGCGAAAGCACCATTTTCCTGCGGCTGCCGTCGCCGTTCCCACTGCAAAATCGCTGCCTCATCATCGACGGGCGCCTGTCCACCTATTACCGGGATCGGGAAAAAACCAAGCACCGCCTGGCTGAGGTCATCGGGCAACTGGTGGGGGGCCAGAAAGGCAACTACCTTGCGTTTTTTCCCTCCTATGCCTATCTGGAAATGGTACACGATGTTTTCAAAGAAACCTTCCCGGACATTACGACCATGGTTCAGGCCCGGGATATGGACGAAGAGGCCCGGGAAGCCTTTCTGGAGCGCTTCAGTGACGAAAACCTGCAGACGCTGGTGGGGTTTGTCGTGATGGGCGGCATTTTCGGCGAAGGCATCGATCTGGTCGGCCGCCGGCTTTCCGGGGCCGCCATCGTGGGGGTCGGGCTGCCCGGCATCTGTCTGGAACGGAACCTGATCAGGGATCATTTTGACACCAAACTTCAGGCCGGATTTGACTTTGCCTACCGTTATCCCGGCTTCAACCGGGTCCTGCAGGCGGTTGGCCGGGTCATCCGGACGGCCCGCGACAGGGGTGCAATCCTGCTGGTGGACAACCGCTTTACGAGCCAGCGCTACCGCCATCTTTACCCCGAAGACTGGCACCCCCGCAGCCCCCGCGGCAACGCCGCCATCGCCCACATTCTTGCGGATTTCTGGGCGGCCGGCGATTCGCACACATAACATTGACACCAAAGGAACCATCATGGCAGCCATCGCCCCAAGCACACCCCGGGAAGAAATCGACACCCGCATCCGGCGTTTCCAGGCCTATCTGACCCAACAGCAGATCGGGGGCGCCCTGATTCTGCAAAACAGCGATCTTTTTTATTTCAGCGGCACGGCGCAACAGGCCCACCTGTACATCCCGGCCGAAGGCGCCCCTCTCCTCATGGTCCGCAAAAGCATCGAACGGGCCCGGGCCGAATCCCCCCTCCCCGACATCGTCCCCCTGCACAGCCCACGGGAAATTCCACCACGCCTTAAAGCCCGGCAGCTGCCCCTGCCGGAAACGCTGGGCCTGGAATTGGATGTCCTCCCGGCCGCGCTTTACCTGAACTACGCCCGGCTGTTCGAGAAAACCCTGCTGATCGATGTGGCCCCAGGAATTCGCCGGGTGCGCGCCGTCAAATCCATCTACGAACAGGATCTCATGCGGCAGGCGGCGGCCCTGGCCGACGAAGTCGCCGGAGCGGCCCGGGACCTCATCAAAGAAGGCATGACCGAAATCGATCTGGCCGGGCAGGTGGAGGCCGAGGCCCGGCGCCGGGGCCATCAAGGCGTGGTGCGCATGCGCATGTGGGGAGGGGAGCTGTTCTACGGACACCTCCTGGCCGGCCCGTCCGCCGCCGTCCCCAGCTACCTGGCCTCCCCTACCGGCGGACAAGGGGCCAGCGCCGCCGTGGCCCAGGGGGCCGGGTTCAGGCGAATTAAGCCCCATGAGCCCATTCTGCTGGACTATGTTTTTGCCTGGCAGGGATATATTGCCGATCACACCCGGATCTTTGCCCTGGGGGATCTGCCCGATGATCTGCTGAGGGCGCACCAGGCCATGCTGGATCTGCAGGCCGCCCTCAAAACCCGGGCTCGTCCCGGTGCCAAAACCGGTGACCTCTATGATTTTGCCATCCGCTGGGTTGCCGATCAAGGCTATGGTGATTGGTTCATGGGGGCCGACGACCAGCGCATCCGTTTTATCGGCCACGGGGTCGGTCTGGAACTGGACGAATATCCCTTTCTGGCCAAAGGGCAGGATATGCCCCTGGAAAAAGGCATGACCATTGCCCTGGAACCCAAGCTTATCATTCCGGGCAAGGGCGTCGTGGGCATCGAGAACACCCATATCGTCGGCGATAACGGCCTGGAGCAAATCACCCGGTTCGACGAGGCCGTGCAGGTGATCCCCTATCCATCTTAAGTATGTCGAGGACTTGAGACGAGGGCACAACGCCGATATCGAGCGAAAAGACTTTTTTGAGATCGCTTCTAAGAAACGATCACCACATTGGCATCCACCGCTTCCCGCAGAATCCGACGGGACACACTGCCCAGCAGGAGCGATTTGATCCTGGAGAGCCCCCGCCGACCGACAACGAGGGTATCCCATCCTGCAGCAGCGTCCAGAAGGGTCCGGGCCACGCCATCCGGTCCCGGCGCCACCAAATCGAGGGGGGTATCCGCATCCCATCCGGATATGGGCAGCATTTTTTCCCAGCGGCTGCGGGCCGCCTGTGCCGCCCCTTCCAGCACATGCACGAACCGGAATCGGTATCCGGATCGGCCTGGAAATCCATAGGAAATAAACCGCAGCAGTATGTGGGTGGCAGGGGAAAGGTCTACGGCGACAAACACCTTGCGGCCGGGAGACTCCTGGCGGGACATGGCCAGGAAAACCCCTTCCCGCCACTTGCTGGCCAGAAGCTCGCCCCGGGGCACATCCTGCCCGTCCACCAGGACAAGCATGCCGTAGCCGTCCCTGCGGGCTTCCGCCATTATGTCATCATGGGTACGGGGACCGGCCTTGGGAAAAACGCCTTCCGGGGCGTGGCCCGTTGCCTTTGTCCAGTCGTCCCGGATCCGCTTCCAATGGTCTTCCGCAGCCGCCTGGAAGGCGTTGCCGTCCTCCTCCGGCGGGATAACGTAAATGATGCGCGCCGCAAGATCGTCCGGCCCCGGCAGCCTGGCCAGCAATTGCGCCATCGATAGAGCCAGCGACGACGGCGTTGTAAACAGCAGGCAGGCATTCATACGCACGTGCAGGGCGCACTCCAAATCCACCCGTTCGATCTCCACTTCCGGCCAACGGGCACAGGCCAGCCCTTTTTCCTGGATCACCCGTTTGAGGCAATGTCGGCAGTCGACGCAGACATGAACGCGTTTTCCGGCCCGGGCTTTTGCCAGCCAGCCCGGATCGGCCAGCAGGGGACGGCCGAGGCCCACCATGTCGGCCACCCCCTCTTCCAGAACCCGACGGGCCAGACGCGGTCGAAAGACGCGCCCGCCCAGTATCAAAGGGATATTGACCGCCTGGCGCAACGCCCGGGTGTCTTCCTGCAGGTAGGCCGGACGACGGGAGACCTGGAGCGCCTGCCGGCTGAACATGGAATTGTAGGTGCCCGCGCTGACCGACAAATACGCTATCCCCATCTTTTCCAGAACCCGCGCCAGCGCCAGCGCCTCGGTCCGATCGATGCCCTCGGGCACCCATTCCTGCACAAGCAGCCGGAAACCGATGGGGAACCCCTCCGGGACCGCCTGCTTGACCGCTCGCACCACGTCCCGGACAAAGGCGGACCGGGCATCGAAATCCCCGGCCCACTGTCCGGGCGGCCGGTTGGTAAAGGCGGAGAGAAACTGGGCCAGAAGATAACCGGTGGCCCCGTGCAATTCCAGCAGGTCGAAACCGGCCGCGGCGGCCCGACGGGCGGCCTGCCCGAAATCCTGGACAACCCGCTCTCTGTCCTCCGCCGTCATGCCCGTGCGCCACCGGGAACTCATCTGCATGAATTTGGCAGTCAAAGCGAAACGCGCGGTAAAGGGGAAGGAATGCATGAAGTGCTTGAGGGCGGCCAGGTCGTGATCGATATGGGCCACGTCAAAGGGCGCCGGCAGGAGTGGCCGCTCGGTTCGGGCAAATCGCCCGGCATGGTTGAGCTGCACGCAGGCCAGGGCGCCGCGGTGCTTAATGGTGCCGGCCAGCTGCGCCAGTTCGGGAATCAAACGATCATCGTCGAGGCGCAATGTCCGCGGGGAGGTGCGTCCGTCTCCGGACACCGCCACGTTGGCCACCACCACCAGTCCCGCACCGGAAGCGGCCAGGCGCCAATAATGCTCCCGCAGCAAGGGCGTCACGCCGCCATCGGGTCTGGCATAGCCCGTAAACAGCGGCAGGGCCGCGATCCTGTTTCGGCTTTGGCAGCCGCCGATCATCATAGGCTCGAAGAGCGGATCCTGTGCCATGGTGCCCCCCGGGCAAAGGCATCTTACAAATGGCACCGCCGGGCGGGGCCTGCTGCGGCGGGGCGGACGACGCTGATTCGCAACCCGTCGACGCGGTCTTTTTCCGCTTCGGCCGCTAACGCCGAAGAATCAGGAACACGCCGGCCGCCAACATCCCGGCCCCAACCAGGCGAGGCAGGGTAATGGGTTCGACCTTGAGACCAAACGCACCGAAATGATCCAACAGCATGCCCACCACCAGCTGGGCCGCGATGATCAGCACCATGGCCGCCGTGGTGCCGATACGGGGTACCGCAAGGGTGACGGCGACCACGAAAAAGGCCCCCAGGACGCCTCCGGTCAGTTCCCACCAGCGGGCATCCAGGATCCCCCGGGGACTTCCTGTTCCCGCCAGGGAAATCACCAGTATGAGCGCCAGCATCCCCACGGCAAAGGACACGCAGGCACTTTCGATAACCCCGGTTTTTTCGGCCAGGCGGGCGTTGATGGAAGGCTGCACCGTGGCCGCGATGCCGCCGCAGAACGTTATCAGATAGACCATCAGTTTGGGCATTATAGTTCCTGTCATTCCGTTGCCCCCGGCAGGGGCGGGCCTGTGGGTCGAATCTTTGGTAACCGGTCGCTGTAATCTAAGTTAAAGCCGAATCCGCTGCAAGCCAATCCGGCACGAATTGACCCGTGTCGTTTTTGCGGTAGGGCAGCCAGGCCAGGCTAAAAACCGCAAAGGTGATGTCGGAGAGCTTCGGCGCAATACGGATTTCCTCCAGGGGCTCGTTTTCAGGCTCAAGCTGCATGTCCAGCCTGTCGATATCCTCCTGCAGACGGTCTTCCAATTCGACCATCTGCTCCCGGACGGCGGCCGCCCGCTCCCTGGCGCGGGCCACGTCCATTTTTTCCTTGCGCATGCGTCCGGCCGATTTCATGGCGGTCCCCACCCGGGATGTGGATCGGGCACTGACGGTCTTGCGCCCGAGAAAGGCACCCAGGATCGCCGTCCCGAAAGAAATGACCGTATCCATCTGGCGGGCTTTGGCCTGCTCCTCTTCACGGGCAATGGCCTGTTCGGCCGTCAGCAGCCTGTTCTTGAGGGTTTGAAAGCGGCGTTCATACTTGCGTCGCAGCTTGGCGACGGCCAGGTCCCGCTTTTCATGAAGGGCCAGGACCATACGGCCGCGAAAGTCCCCTTCGGTTTCGCCCGGGGTACTTATCAACTTCAGGGGCTTGCATCGCCAGAGGGTAACCGGCCGGTTGGCCTTGACCCAACGTGTCAGGTCTTTCTGCCACTTGCGATAGGCCTTGGCGTTGAGGGCCGCCGCCGGCAGCGCGTCAAACCCGGCCCCCGGCATGGATTCCATGTCCAGATGGCTTTCGTCGGTACCGAGCGCGACCGCAGCATCCCAATCGAGGGGCAGGGGACCGTCCTCCAGGGGCGCTGCGAGGGTCAGGGAACGCACCAGGTCCACCTGATAGGTGGCGCGGCTGTAATAGACGTCCATCTGCCCCAGGACATACGGGCGATAGATCAGGGCCGGCCCGGCACCTGAGCCCCGGATAAAATAAGCGGAGATGTCGGGCGGCAGGGCCGGCGGGGCCATACGAATAGCCGTTTCACCGGAGGCGATTGCAGGGCTGGGGGGGGCGGGTACGGATGACATGGGCGAAGACACGGCCCGGTCCCCGAGTTGTTTGATCTGGTCCCGGGTGAGCGGCCCCCGCAGGTAGGACAACGCCCAGCGGGATTTGAAGACCACCGGCTCGTTTTCGTGAACGTTGTGCAGAAGAAACGTACGGCTCTCCAGGCCGGCCAGGATCGACTTGATGCGGCCCGCATCCGTTTGCCCGCCCAGGGCGCCGCCCTGGAGCCCGTCCATGACCCGCATCTGATCCCGCTCGGTCTGCAACCGCCCGATCAGCCAGGTGCCGGTGTTCGACAAACCGCGGTAATCCAAGTCGACCGGGTTCTGGGTGGCCAAAACGACCCCCAACCCGAAGGCCCGGGCCTGTTTGAGCAGGCGCAGCAGGGGCGTCTTGGACGGCGGGTTGCGCACCGGCGGGAAATACCCGAAAATCTCGTCCATGTAGAGGATCGCCCGCAGGCTGGTGGTGCCCGGCTGGGTGCGCAGCCAGCCCAGCAATTCGTTCAGCAGCATGGAAACAAAAAACATGCGCTGGTCATCCGACAGATGGCTGATGGTGAAGACGGATGCCCGGGGTTGCCCGGTGGGGGTGTGCAGCAGATCGGGAATGTGCAGGGGCGTTCCCTCCAGCCAGGCGCTGAATCCCGGCGCCGCCAGGAGATTGTTGATCCGCATGGCCAGCGCGAAACGCTCCTTGGCCGGATAAAAGCTGTCCAGGTTCATGATGCCCACCCGCTCGAAAGGCGGATCCTGGATGGCCTGGATCAGGGCGGCCAGGTCGAGGCCCTGCCCTTCCTGCCAGGCGTGACTGAAGATATTGGCCACCAGGATGTGCTCCCGGCTGGACAACGGATCCGCATCCAACCCCAGGAGGGCCATCAGGCTGCTGGTGGTGGTTTCGACGCGTTCGCTGAAAAGATCCGCGTCGTCCAACACGGCCTGGGAGGGGGCGTTGAACCGCCGCAGCAGGCTGACAGAGGCGCCGGCGGTGCTGCCGGGGGTATAGATTTTCAAATCGGCGGCCGCTTTCAGCCGGGCGATGCGATCGACCCCCTGCCCCCATTTCGCCAATCCCTGGGTCCATTTCCGGGCTTCGTCCGCCGCATGGGTTTCCACGGTCTTGCCCTTGGCCAGCGCTTCCTGTGGATTGACCCAGGGCGCCAGGTCCGCAGCTTTCATCCCCGGGAAGGTCAGGGCCAGATTGGTCAAATCCCCTTTGGGATCAATGGCGATCACCGGGACCTTGTCGATCAGGGCTTCTTCCAGAAGGGCAACCCCCAGACCGGTTTTACCGCTGCCGGTCATGCCGATGATCACCGCGTGAGTGGTCAAGTCCTTGGCATCATAGAGCACCAGATCCGGCAGTTGTTCCCGGCGCCCCATGTCGTACTGCTTCCCCAGGTAAAAGCTTCCCAGCTTCTCGTAAGTTTCCACAGGAGCACTCCTTGTGTTAGAGATTCCGGATCAAGTCCGGAATGACAGATATACCACTTTTTACGGGACCTTCAAACCAACCATCAAAGTCATTTCAGAGCTTCAGATCACGTCCGATGGCAAGACGCACGAAAATAAAAAAACGGGGCATACGGAAGGTATGTGAGTATTTTGAGTTTTCGTGCAACACCGCCACCGGGCGTTAGATGGCGCTTTGAATTGACTTTTAGAGGATGTAGGGGACCTTGAGGTTATACCCCTTGCAGATAACGAAGGTTTCCAGGGACTGCACGTCTTCGATCTTGACCACTTCTTCGGTGTAGAATTCTTCCAAACCATAGTCTTCCTTGAACAACACAACCAGGATCAGGTCATAGCGCCCGGTCACCACGCTGACCGATACCACCCCCTTGAGATGACTGAATTCTTCGCCTTTTTTGAACATGTCGGTGGTTTTCAGCTTGACGCCGATGATCACCGGCTGGTGGCTGGGGATGGATTCCGGATCCACCAGGCCGGCAATTTCCAGAATCCCCTGGTCCTGGAGTTGACGCACCCGGGTACGCACCGTATTCTCCGCCAGCTGGAGACTTTGGGCAATCTGCTTGAAAGACTTCCGGCCGTTGCGAAGATGTTTGATAATGGCAATCGTGGTATCGTCAATTTTCATGGCATGGCATCATTCGGGAATTGCGTGAAAAATATTGCGATGGCTTCCATCAACGCTTCCGGGGCTTCCGCCGGGATGGAATGGCCGGTATCCGGCAGCCGCCGGTAGTCGGCTCCCAACCGTATGGCCAGGGCCCGGGCCTGTGTATCGCTGACCAGCGGATCGTCTTTTCCGGACAGGACCATCGACGGCACTTGCTTCGTCGGCAAAATTGCTTCCACGGGCGGATATCCGTCGATTGCGGCCAGCAGCTGTGCCATCTTCCGCTCGTCGTTGCGCTGTACCAGGGCCGCAATGATTTTCGACCGGACCAACCGGTGCTCCCGTAGAAAACGCTCTCCAAAAACCAACGGCATCATGGCCTGCATAAGGCCTTCGCATCCGCCTGAGTGCAAGGCGGCCCGCCAGGCCATGAGGGCACAGGCCATGCGCGTCGAGGCGGCCAGGCCCAGGCTGAGCAGAATCAGGCCGGCAACGCGGGACTCCCGCCGCCCGGCGGCGGCCAGGGCCACCCGGGCCCCATGGCTCAAGCCCACCAGCACGGCACGTTCGACGGACAGGTGATCCATCAGCCCCGCCAGGTCTTCCCCATGCCGCTCCAGGGACAGGGCTTCGGCGCCGCAATCACTGCGCCCCTGGCAGCGGGCATCGTAGAGGACCACCCGGTGGCGGTCCTTCAGCCCCAGGGCCAAAGGCCGCCAGTTGGCCGTGGTCTGGGCCGTCCCATTCAGAAAGACCAAGGATGGCCCGCCACTGTCTTCGCCATACACCTCATAATAAAGGCGGCCGTCACCCGCCGGGGAATAGAATGCCATGGCATCAAGGCCCGCAGCACGGGATCAAGCGTGATACCCGCATCAAAAACCAATGTTCAAAGGGCAAACCGCAAGCACCCGTCAGCCCCGCAGGCAGGGTTTGCGGGCCGCCTGGGTTTCGTCCATACGCCGAACCTTGGGATTGCGGGGGGCCTCCTGCAGCAGGGCCGGATCCTCCTGGGCCTCCTTTGCGATCTGGCGCATGGTGGCAATGAACTGATCGATATTCTCCCGGGATTCCGATTCCGTCGGTTCGATCATGATGGCCCCGTGGACCACCAGCGGAAAGTAAATCGTGGGGGGATGGAATCCGTAATCGATCAGCCGCTTGGCCACATCCAGGGTCGTCACCTTGTACTTTTCCTGGTGCTTGTCTGAAAAGACGCACTCGTGCATGCAGGGCACATCAAACGGCAAATGGTAGACGTCCTTGAGCTTCTCCTTGATATAGTTGGCGTTCAGGACCGCATGCTGGCTGACGTCCTTCAGCTTGTTCCCCATGGTGCGGATATAGCTGTAGGCCCGCACCATGATCCCGAAGTTCCCGTAGAACGCGTGCAGCTTGCCGATACTTTTGGGAAAGTCTTCGGACAGGGCATAGCCATCACCGGATTTAACGACCCGGGGCGCCGGCAGAAAGGGCTCGAGACGCTTGACCACACACACAGGGCCGGAGCCCGGCCCCCCCCCGCCATGGGGGGTCGAAAAGGTTTTGTGCAGATTGATGTGCAGCACATCCACCCCGGCCCGGCCGAAATCCACCACACCCATGACCGCGTTCAGATTGGCGCCGTCAGCATAGACCAAGCCGTCTTTGGCATGCACGATATCGGCGATGGCCTGGATGTTGGTTTCAAACAACCCCAGCGTGTTGGGGTTGGTCACCATGATACCGGCGGTATCCTCATCCATGAGGGCTTCCACCGCCTCGGGCACCAGGACGCCATCCGGTCCGGTAGCCACGGAAACCGCCTTGAACCCGCACAGGGCCGCACTGGCGGGATTGGTGCCGTGGGCGGTATCCGGAATCAGGATTTTGGAGCGCGCCTTGCCTTGATCCCGGTGGTAGGCCGCAAAAATAAGCATGCCGGCCAACTCGCCCTGGGCGCCGGCGGACGGCTGTACCGAGGCGGCATCCAGACCGGCCACGTGGGCCAGGGAATGCTCCAGTTCATAGATCAATTCCAGGGCGCCCTGGCACAATTCGCTCGGCACCAGGGGATGGGCCCCGGTGAAGCCGGGCAGGGAAGCCTGGCGCTCATTGGTTTTGGGGTTGTATTTCATGGTGCAGGAGCCCAGGGGGTACATACCGGAGTCCACCCCGTAGTTCCACGTGGACAGCCGGGTGTAATGGCGCACCAGTTCCACCTCGCTCAGGTCGGGAAAATCCGGACCGTCGCCGGCCAGATCCTCCGGCAGCGGGGCAGGGTCCACGTCCGGCCGCGGCAGGGAATAACCGGTGCGGCCCTTGCCGCCACGCTCCCACAGAAACGGCTCGTTTAAAATCAATCCGCGTGTGCCGACGGGCTCTTTCATGATTGCACCTCCTTGACGAGCGCATCCATGTCGTCTTTACTTCGGGTTTCGGTCACACAGAGGAGATAATGGTTGGCCAGTTCCGGGTAGTAGCACACCAGGGGGATACCGGCTAAAATCTTCTTCTGCAAAAGCGTCTGCCATTTTTGATCGAAGCCATCCGGGAACTTCACCACGAATTCATTGAAGGTGGCCGTGGCAAACGGGACTTCCAGCCCGGCGTCCTGCAGGGCGAATTTCAGGTATTCGGCCTTGTCGCGGTTCAGGGCCGCCAGTTCGCGAAACCCGGTGCCCCCCAGGGCCGCCATGTACATACCGGCCGCCATGGCGCAGAGGCTCTGGTTGGAGCAGATGTTGGAGGTCGCCTTTTCGCGCCGGATGTGCTGCTCCCGGGTGGACAGGGTCAGCACGAAGCCGCGTTTGCCGTCGGCATCCACGGTCTGGCCCACGAGCCGCCCGGGAAGGTTGCGCACGTATTGTTGCTTGGCGGCGAATATGCCCACTCCCGGACCGCCGAAGGATTGGGGGATCCCCAAACTCTGGCCCTCACCGCAGACAATGTCGGCATCCAGCGCCCCCGGCGCCTTGAGGACCCCGTAGGCCAGGGGTTCGCTGAAACAGGTGATGAATACGGCACCCTGATCATGGATGGCCTGTCCGGCCGCCGCCAGATCTTCGATACACCCGAAGAAATTGGGCGACTGGATGGCCACGCCGGCCAGGTCGTCGATCCGGTCCAGGCCGGAGAGGTCCGTGGTGCCGTCCTCCCGGTAGGGCAGCTCCACCACATGGAACTCGGTGGGCTTGAAATAGGTTTCCACCACCTTGCGGTAGTAGGGGTTGACCAGGGATGAAACCGCCACCGTCTTTTTGCGCCGGCTGATGCGGATGGCCATCAACAGGGCTTCGGCCACGGCCATGGCCCCATCGTAAAGGGACGCATTGGCCACATCCATACCGAGCAGACGGCATATCAGGGTCTGGTATTCGAAAATACCCTGCAGGGTTCCCTGGCTGATCTCCGGCTGGTAGGGGGTGTAGGCGGTGACGAACTCCGAACGGCTGAGCAGGTAGCGGGTGACCTCCGGAATGTAATGGTGATAGCTGCCGGCACCGGCAAAGACCTTGTAATCCGCTCCCGATACCATCCGGCCGGCCAGGGCCGCCATGTGATCGTTGAGCTCCCATTCGGTCATCTCCGGCAAATCCAGCGGATTTTCACGCTTGCAGTCATCCGGAATGGTGCTGAAGAGTTCGTCCAGATCCCGCACCCCTACGGCCTCAAGCATAATCGACAGGTCTTCGGGTGTATGGGATAGGTATCTCATTCCTCTAATCCTTTCAGCATGTCGAGGTAAGCGGCCCGGTCCATCAGCTGGTCGTAAGCGGCCGAATCGCCGGTCTTGATCTCCAGCATCCAACCATCCGTATACGGGGCGGTGTTGACCAGTTCGGGGGAATCCTCCAGGGCCTCGTTGATGGCGACCACTTCGCCGCCCATGGGCATAAAAAGCTCGGACACCGCCTTGACCGATTCCACCGTGCCGAACTCGTCACCGCTTTCGAAACGGTCTCCGATCTCCGGCAGCTCGACAAAAACGATGTCCCCCAACTGGTCCTGGGCAAAATCGGTGATGCCGATCTGGAAGGTCTCCCCCTTCGGGCGCGCCCACTCGTGATCCTTGGTGTAGCGAACGTCTTCGGGCAGGTTGACTTCACTGAGCTCTTTCATGAATTATTCCTCCTTTGGTTGCAGCAATGTGTGCATCGGTTGACGTGCGGTTCGATCCGGCCGGATGTCTTTGACAATCCGGACATCGATCCGGCGGCGTTTATCCTTCAAGACCAATGGCGAATCCAGGGGCAACGGGTCGGCGACCCGTACAAACCCGCAACAGAGCCCGCCGCCCCTGAAATCCTTTGGACGGTCCGGGCTGCGGATACTGAAAACACGACCTTCGTGCCAGCCGATCGCCATATCCGTGACGCATGTTAGGACATCGCCTATCGACCGGCCGTTGACGTCCAGCACTTCGGCCGGCAGGGTGACCTTGCGCAGGTCCCGGCCGATAAACGGATAGGTATAGGGCCCCTGACACCCTTGCAGCGCGGTGTCCCCCAGAAACGGTTTGGAGAAGTCTTGGGTGCCGGGCCGATAGGGCAACGCAAAGGGCCAGGGGTGGCGGCAAAAAGGCCAGGCGCCGATGTCCTGGTGGGACAGCGGCAGCCCGGCGCCGGCGCGCAGGGAATCCCGGGCCGCCAGCCCGCAGGGAACGGCTCCATGGGGAGCGCCGGCCGCCAGGATCGCCTCCCAGAGAACGACGATTTGTTCCGAATCTGAAAATAGTTCGAATCCGAATTCACCTGTATAACCTGTGCGCGACAACAGCAGCGGCACCCCCTGACGGGTCACCACCGCACCCCAGGACGGCATGGCATCCGTAAAACCGCCTTTGAAGCTGAAATAGGGCATGGCGTCGAACACGGTTTCCGGCTCGGCCAGGACATCGTAAAGAATGCGGGCAGCCATGGGCCCCTGCACGTCCATTTTGCCGACTTGCCCGGACAGGTCCGTCACGCGGGCGGCATAGGCCCCGCCATGTTGAACCAGGTGCCCGGCTACGGCCGGTCCCATGCCTGCATTCACCACCACCATAAAAGCCTCGGTTGTCAGCATGAACACGATGGCATCGTCGATCACGTGGCCCTGGGCGTCCAGAAAGGCGCCGTAAACCGCCCGGCCCGGTTTGAGCGGTGCTTTGCGGGGCCCCAGGCAGGCCGTCAGATCATTGGTGAAACAAAATTGCAGCAAATCGACGGCTCCGGGGCCGTCTACCAGGACCACGGCCATGTGGCTGGTGTCGAAAATACCGGCATGATTCAGTACGGCCAGATGCTCATCCTTGGCCGAGGCATACCACAGGGGCATGTCGTAACCGCCGAACAGCCCCATGCGGGCGCCATGGCCGGTATGCCAGGCATGCAAAGGTGTCTTCAGGGACGTCATGACAGCCTCTCCTGAGAGGGGTGGATGCTGATTGGCGGCGCAACGCGGAACTGGCCAGGGGCGAATATGAGTGGAAGTTTGCCTTCAGCCGTCCGGAGCCGCGTATTCCGGACCGCCGTGAGTGCATGCAACAGGCTGGCAGCCGCCGGTTGGGTTGACATCAGGTCACGACACCACGGCTATCCGATGGTTCTGAAAAGCGAGGGGGTGTCGTTTCTTCCAGCCGGTGTTTGAAATCAGGCAACATCACCAAACGAATTGATTGATACGTAAAAATCGTTATATAGTTTTTATGAATTAATCAAGATGATTTTGCAATTTTTACCATTTGTTAATTTTTATCGATCACTCCAGCCCCTATTGGCGGCGTTGACGCCGTGGGCTGCATTCTATAAGGGTTTTCTATACCATCAGCCCGGATGTTTCACGCGCCTGTAGGGTGAAAATTTTTCATGAAATGTTTAGGATAGCGCACAGCAAAGGAGACGGACAATGGCCCCTCGCATTTGTGTCATGGGCGCCGGCCCGGGCGGCTATGTGGCCGCAGTTCGCGCGGCCCAGCAAGGAGCGGAAGTCACCCTGATCGAGGAGGAAAAACCCGGCGGCACCTGTCTCAACTGGGGGTGCATTCCCTCCAAGGTTATGATTTCAACGGCCGAACTTTGGGAACGCTGCCGCCGGGCCGCCGATTTCGGGATCACCCTGCCGGGCGACATGGCCGTGGACATGGACCGTCTGATGGCCCGCAAGGAAAAGGTCATTCAGGATCAGATCAAGGGGCTGCACAACCTCTTCGACCATCATCGCATCCGCTACCACAACGGCACCGCCAAAATTTTGAAAACCGGCGTCACCGAAGTCACCCTGCCGGACGGCCCGGCAACAGCAGTGGCATGGGACCGCCTGATCCTGGCCACCGGATCGCGACCGATGGACCTCCCCGGCCTGGAGGTGGACGGCCGGCGGATTCTCTCCAGCAACGACGCTTTGTGCCTGGATCGGGTGCCGCCCTCGCTCCTGATCGTGGGCGGCGGCGTCATCGGTTGCGAGTTTGCCCATATCTTCGGCGCGCTGGGCGCAAAGGTCACCGTGGTGGAGGCCCTGGATCGTCTGCTGCCCCTGCCGTCCGTGGATGGGGCCTGCAGCAAGGTCCTCCAGCGCGAGATGAAAAAACGCCGCATGCGGTGCCTGACCAACCGCACGGTTCAGTCCATCCGTGAGCATCCGGAGGGACTGCGGGTCGTCATCGGCCCCTCGCCCTTCAAGAATAATCCGTCGTCAAAGGATAAAGCGCCCGAAGACATCACGGTGGACACCGTTTTGGTGGCCGTGGGCCGCAGGCCCAATACCGACGGCATCGGACTGGAACAGACACGGGTGGAACTGGATGAACGGGGCTGGGTCAAATCCGACGATCGCATGCAGACGGCCGATTCCGCCATCTTTGCCGTGGGTGATGTTCTCGGCCCGGACCGGGTCATGCTGGCCCACGCGGCTTCCGCCGAGGGATTGGTGGCTGCGGACAACGCCCTGGGGGGCGACCGCCGGATGGATTACCAGGCTGTTCCCGGCGCCATATTCACGTCTCCGGAAGTCGCGACCGTGGGCCTGACGGAAACCCAGGCCCGGGAAGTCGGACATGCCGTACGTTCGGATGAAGTCCTGTTTCGCACCCTGGGCAAGGCCCAGGTCATCGGCGACATCGCCGGCCAGGCCAAAATCGTATCCGAAACACGCACGGGTCAGGTGCTGGGGGTCCACATCATCGGCCCCCATGCCACCGAACTGATTGCCGAGGGCACCCTGGCCGTCAACAAGGGGCTGACGGTGGAAGACCTGGCGGGCACGATCCATGCCCATCCCACCCTGGCCGAAATCATCGGCGAAACCGCCCTTAAGGCCATAGACCGCCCCTTGCATGGGTGACGGCGGCAAACCGGGAACAAGACCGCCACCTGAGATTGCCGGCGGCCAACACTGAAGCATATGGTGGCTAATTTGATGTGTCGATATTCTTACTTTCTTTTGTCTCTTTAGCGCCCAAGAAAGTCCAGAATCAACACCAGCGCATAACGCTACCTAATCGCACGGCCTAATCTGCCCAACTAATCATATTGCCGCTAATTTGTATGATTATCTCAATTTATCGGCAGAGTGTCTTAATTTTAGAATATTTTAAGAAACGCCATCAAAGTCAGAATATCCACTTCTTGAAAATTTCCGGCTTTTGGCTTCGGCTTCCTGATATTATCGAAAATTGATTTTTATGGAGAAACTTATGAACGATGGGACAAATATGGAGTCGGATGGCATATCCTTGAACGAAATAATGGAGATGTCCCGGGCATTTCAGAAAAGCCGAATCTTCCTTACGGCCTATGAAATGGATGTATTTACCGTATTGGGTGATGAAGAGAGATCTTCCAAGGAAATCTCCGAAGCTATTCATGCGGATCATCGGGGAACCGATCGTTTGCTAAATGCCCTTTGTGCTTTGAATATTTTGAAGAAGGTAGGCAATAAGTATAAAAATTCCCTTGTTGCGGTCCGATATCTGGTAAAGGGTAAAGCTGACTACCAAGCCGGCCTGATGCATACGGTCCATCTCTGGAACTCATGGGATACGCTGACCGATGCGGTTCGAAACGGCGGATTGGTTCGGCAAAGACCGGTGGAGGGAAGAGATGATGCGTGGTTTGCTGGGTTTATTGCCGCCATGCACGGCCGAGCCGCCAAAGAAGCGCCCGAACTTGTCAGCAGACTAGACCTTTCCGGGGTATCCCGGGTTTTGGATGTGGGGGGTGGCTCCGGTGCCTTTTCCATGTCCTTTGTACGGACCAGTGAAACTATCCGGGCAACCATTTTCGACTTGCCGAATGTCGTCTCACTTACCCGGGAATATATCGAAAAGGAAGGGTTGAGTGATCGAATCGACACTGTTGCCGGTGATTACAATAAGGATGAATTGCCCCATGGATACGATCTAACCTTTCTTTCTGCGATTATTCACAGCAATTCTTCGAAGCAGAACCAGGCGCTGTTTACCAAAATTAGCAAATCGTTAAATCCCGGTGGGAAAATTGTTGTTTCGGATTTCATTATGAATGACGACCGCACCAGACCGTTGTTTGGCGCTGTTTTTGCCTTGAACATGATAGTGAATACTCCCGGTGGCGACACATATACCGCGTCGGAAGTCAAATCATGGATGAAAACAGCAGGCATGTCATTTGTTGAGCGAAACGGCGGTGTCATGATCGGGGAAAAAGTATAGATCGCATTTTCGTTTCACAACCTGATTTAACGCTCGAACCTTTGAAGAAGTTACAACATAATCATATTTCTGCCTACATCCGCAGTTCATCAGATCACGGTCAAAAATTCCCGGTGAAACTAATAATTATCGACTCAAAGCGAAATGAACACCACCAATAAATGAACCGCCGGAGTAAATGGCGGCATGTCTGATTTATAACCTCAATGCGAAGACACCGACCTTGCTATGATGGTTTTCTTGATTATTTATAAGATATAATGAGCAGATTCACACGACGACAAATCCTGAAAATTTTGGCCCTGACCCTACCCGCATCGGTGCTTGGATTCAGGAGCGGTGAGTCTCAGGATGCATTTGATACAGATTTGGTATGTGTTCATATTTTTCAGCCAGGCTTCCAAATTCCTGATCCATTACTGAAACGGTACGATTCCACACCTGTCCGCGGAAACTCAAAAGATCTATTCAATCTGAAAATTCCAGAATTGCTTTTCTGCAGCACAGATAAAAATTTTCTATCGATCTTCGAGTATTTCTGGCCGATAGAGAGAGACGAATTCAATGACACTTTAAGAAAAGTTACCATCAAGTATGAGCAGACAAAGATTACGGATAAGGGAGACGTATCTAAATTCTCAGAATTCCTGGAAAGCATCCATACCGAATCAAAGAGTAACACGATGAAGACCGCTGTCATTTTTACACTTAATGATTTCACTCGATATTTCGCAGCAGATTTTCTGAATTTGTGGCAGATTTATGGAATCAGCGAATTCGTCTTATTCAAAGATCCTTCGAAATCCCCATACCTGTGCTCGTATCCTTCTCTGCAGAAAGGATTCAAACGACCACCACCGATTTAACCCTATTTCCCAAAAGTATCTCGAGATGTTCTCTTACCAAGACCAAACTCTATCAGAGTCCGCATGTCTCCACTATCTGGTAATTTGGGCGAATTATAACCAGTCTATTGTCTGTGAAACTGTTGATCACAGATCTGCTGTATGAGCTTGTATCTATCGAATGGTCCTCAAAACGGCGATATAGGGGGGGAATTGGTCTTGTGCCACTTCCAGTTACAAGCGTGTCGGATACACCATGTGACTGATGCATAATTGTTCAGTCAACTTCCTATTGGCGTTCGGTCTGGCAATCAGCCTTACCGGCACCCATTCACATGCGGAGGATCAAATGACACTGACCATCTCATCGACCGCCTTTGAACATGAGGGGGCTATCCCCAGGGTCCACACGTGCCAGGGCAAAGACATCTCCCCGGCCCTGACATGGGAGGGGACACCTGGGGATACCCGCAGCCTGGTCCTCATCGTGGACGACCCGGATGCCCCCGACCCCCAGGCGCCCCAAATGACGTGGGTCCACTGGGTTCTCTACAACATCCCCCCGGACGCAAAAGGCTTGGCGGAAGGCGTTGCGGCCGGAAGCCTCCCGCCCGGGACGCAAGAAGGACTGAACGACTGGAAGCGCACCGGCTATGGGGGCCCCTGCCCGCCGATCGGCCGGCACCGGTATTTTTTCAAGCTGTATGCCCTCGATACGGCGCTGGCCGGGTTGGGCACGCCGACCAAATCCCAGGTTGAGGCGGCCATGCGGGATCACGTTCTCGCCACGGCTGAATTGATGGGGACCTATCAAAAATCCAGGTAGCGCCACCCCTACGGATTCGTGGTGAAACAAGGTTCTGGAATCGCCTGACTGTCGGGCGCTACCCGATGGCCGCATAAGGGATGAATCCCTTGGGAGCGCCGCCGGCGAGCGCAGCACCCGGGCGGTGGAACTCCGGGCTGTCGTATATCTCCCGCAGCAGTTGTTCCTTGACCTCCGGCGAAGCCAGATGGGCAATACCCACCGCCCGTTCGGAAATGCTGAGACCTCGGGGATCCAAGGCACCGTTCTCGGTGACGATCACCACCGGATCGGCTGCAATGGCCGTGGTGGTAATACCCTTGGGGCACATATCCACGACCTTGGAGACGCCCTTGGCGGTCAGGGATTTGAGCGCAATGATCGGCACGCCGCCAGTCGAAAGATTGGCCCCCCGGATGAAATCGCACTGCCCCCCCACTCCGCTGTAGATCCAGCGGGCGCGCATGGAATCGGCCCAGATGTTGCCATGGAGATCGACCCCGATGGCGGCATTGATGGCAACCATCCTGGGCTGCGCAGCAATATTGAGGATGTTGTTCGTATAGTCGGCGGGACGGCTCTGCACCGACGAGTTGTAATGGAGCCATTCGTAACCGGAAGCGTCGTTGGCCAGGAAAATGGACGCAATGCTGAAATTGTTGCGCGTGGCCGTGAAACGGTTGGTCACGACCCCCGCATCCACCAGGCGCACCATGGCATCGGCGAAAAGCTCGGTGTGAATCCCCAGGTCGCGGACCCCTTTGTCGAGAATGGCTTCCGTGACCGCTTCGGGCACCTGGCCGATGCCGAACTGGAGGGTGCAGCGATCCTCGACAAACCGCTCGGCAATGATGCGACCGATACGCCGGGCGTTATCGTCGGCGGGCTGTACCGGACTTTCGGGCAGCGGATAATCCGTATCCAGGCGAAAGTCGATCAAGGCGGCCGGCACCGTATCCCCCAACACAAAAGGCATCTGGGCGTTGCGCTCGGCAATGATGATCCCGCCCTGGGCCTTGACCGCCTCAATGGCGGCCATGACGCCCTCGGAGGTCGTCCCCAGGCTGTAGTTGCCGCCATTGTCAGGACCGGCAACGGAAATCATGGCCACATTGGGGCGCAGGCAATGCCGTACCTGCCTGGGAATATCCCCCAGATGCATCAACTGGTATTTGGCCCAGCCCTTGTTCACCGCCTCCCGGGTATGGTGGCTGTTGAAGATGACGCGATGGGTTATCCGCCCGCAACTGTACTCGGCAAACAGGTCTTCCAGTTCTCCCAGAAAAAGGACACCGATCAGCTCGACGCCCCGGATCGCCGGGTCCCGCGCCAGCTGCCGCAACAGGACCTGCGGTGTTGCCGCATTGCCGGACGCATAGATCCGGCTTCCGGATTTGATCAGGGTCCCATTGACCACGTCTTCAACCTGTTTGACCGTCTTCATGACAACCTCCCTATTCATGTCATGCCCACTGGGGATTGATCAGGCGATCATGCGGATGCAAGGTTCACCAGAGATCGATTATCCCATTCGATTTTTCGGCTCGGAACATCGTGTCCGAATACGATTTTAATGGCATGCTCTTTTGGAATGCCACCCCGCCGTTCATAAAACCGCATCGCGTTCGTTTTCAATGTTTTCCACCGAGATGTTTTTACTGGATCTTAGGACGGATGGGTAGGGAATGTAAAATCGTCTCCAGGGGTATACCAGAAAACAGGCCCGGTTTCACCCGCCCGTTTCAGGGTGATGGAACCCAAAAAGGCCTGCCGTTCCCGGCAGACCTTTTCGGAGGGAGGGAGGTTTGACAATACATCCCGGGGCCTGATGTTCAACGGGATACCGATGGCCTTTTCAGTATACCGCCGTTTGAGCCGGCCCCATGCTCTAGGAGGCCCAACAATGGCTGCAACGCACGTCTTTGGGTAAACCTTCGCCAGAGTGTCCGGCAAAATTCCCGAGCTAGGCGGCTACGCGTTTGTAGTCCGCATATCCAATAAGAAACCGGTTGTCGTCCGCATAGTCGATGGCATGGCAGAAGTTGACTTCCCGTCGGCTGAATTGCATGTTCCGGATTTGCGCGAGTTTTTCGCACGTTTCAAGGCATTCATCCTTGGACAGGTGTCTCTTTTCACAATTGCGGCATGGGGACGAAATCATGGCTCACCTCGTTTGGGGATGGTTTAAAACTAACACCTAAAAAAAATAAAAAATGAATCAATGAATGACGCTCATTTTTTAATGCAATACGCATGCCGGAATTGTCTGCCAAACCATTAAAATTTTATTAATGGCGTGATTTCAACAGGTTGTCATGTAATTTGAGATCAATGGCCAATGGGACAACGCCCACAACATAAAGCGTTCTTAGGAAGACAAGAGGTCAAAATATTGACACGGGTGCGGCACAGACCGCGCCGGACAACGAAGGCGTCGCAGGGAAGAAAAAACGGGTAAAAAAGTTGCAGATCGGCCGGCCGGTCAATCCGGGTAGGGTGTTAAGGTCTTAAAAAGATTAAAGGAGTTAATTTTTTTTAGGGCTGACTCTTAAATAATTTTATACCCAGCCATCCTCCCCCAAAATACCGGTTGCGTATCACCTGAAGTGGGGCATTGGAAATGGCGTAGGGGTTTGGCGTGGCAACCATGCTGGCCGTCAGCGCTACACGGTGTAGCCCGCCCGCTCGAAAAAAGGTTTCAAATGGTCCCTGCTGGCCTTGCCGGCCTCGTCCGGGGTGTCGACATAGGGATAGAGCTCCAGACTGATGTCGCCGTCATAGCCCAACCGCCCCATGGTTTGAAACACCTTTTCGAAATCGATGGCGCCCAATCCGGCAATCAGATGGTTGTGCCGGCGTGACGCGGCGATATCTTCCACGTGCATATGCCCGATCCATTCGAAAAGGTCTTCCATGGCCTCGGCCGGGTCTTCACCGGCACAGAAAAAGTGTCCGATATCGAAGTTGAGCCCGATCATGGGCGACCGCATTTCCTGGATAAACGGCTTGAATTCGGATGTCCGCTCCATGAGGAGATCCGGCTCGGGCTCCACCAGCACCTTGATGGACAGTTCCTCGGCGGTGGGCAGAACCTGCTCCAGGCCGTCGAAAAAATGCCGAAAGGCCTCCTGGCGTGTCATACCCTTTTCAAGCGGTCCTCCCGGTGGGATGGAAATATTGCGCGCCCCCAGCGCCCGGGCGACTTCCAGACACGCCAGGGTGTGCTGCACGCGGATGGCCCGCCGCTCGGCTTCCGGTTCGATCCAGGACGGCAGATACGTATCCCCCACGGCAAACAGGGTAAAGCTATTGAGATTGGTGATCTGCAGCCCGTGGGCATCCAAGACGGATTTGAGATCCGCCAGGGCCGCACCATCGAAATCGGGTGGATAGAGATGGGGCCGGTCGCACATAATCTCCACGCCCTTGAAACCCAAAGCGGCAATGCGTTTCAGTGATTCTTTGACCGAATATTTGACGTAGGCGTTGGTGCTGTAGCCGAAAACCATGAAGTTGCTCCTTATTAAATGTTCATCCAGAAAAAATCAGGTGGCACCAAAATACCGATGTCAGCCGCAGCCGTCCTCCGGTAAGGATCGGGGAATACGTTCTTGCCAGGCCTCACCAGACGGGCAAGGGCCTTGCCGGCCCATTCAGCTGGCCAGCTGCTGCCGGCAATAGGCGGCCAGGGCCTTCAGGTCACGCAGCTGATCTTCCCAGGTCGCTGCCGGCGTCTCACCTTCCGGCTTTTTGAAATAGAAGCCCAGCTCCGGTACGGCACCACCCCGCCCCGCGGCCTGGAGCAACACCACCCAACGGGCCAGATCCAGGGCCATGGGCGCCGCCAGGATGGAATCCCGCCCCTGCAGGTTGACGCGGATGCTCATGGGAAGCCCGAAAAGGCCCTTGATGTCGATCACATCCCAGGCTTCTTTGGCATCCCCCCGGGGGGGGTAGTAGTCGATATGCACTTTGTGGGCGCCCTCACCATAGGCTTCGCCCACGGGGTATCCCAGGATCTCATCCAAAAGATTGGTCTTGTTGGCCAATTTGCCCCGGGCGCAATCCGGATCCATGAGGTTGCGGCCATCAGCGTTGCCGAGAATGTTCAGGCTGTACCATCCGTCCACCCGGAGGTGGCGCGCCTTGAACGCCGAAGCCAGCACCACCTTGAAATAGGTCTGGCCGGTTTTGCCGTCGCGTCCGACCAGCGGGATCCCTTTTTTCGCCGCAGTCGCCAAAAGATCACCATCACCAAGGTCGTTGGGCGTAAAATTCACCACGGGGATGCCGGCGCGGATGGCGGCCCGGGCATAGGCCAGATCGGGGAAGCGTCCCCCGGTCATGTTGTCCCCGTTGTCCCCGTGCGGAAGGGCGCATTCCATGCAGGCCGGCAGCAGGTTGACCATGACCGGCTGGGCATCCGGGGAAATCTGCCGGAAGCCGTCGATATCGCGAAGGAGCTGGTCGATCTGGGCGCTGACCGAAAGCCCGTTATTCGGCGCTGCAGCCACCGGAATGGCATTCAGCGGCTCCCGGTCGCCGGCCCACAGGGTTTCCGGCACCACCCGATGCGAGGCCAGCGCTTCGGTCATGGCCATCGGGTTCCGGTCCCAGCCGGCCATATGGACCGGTTGGGCGTCAGTCGCATCACCCCACAGATCCGCGGTGGTCAGGTAGGGGGAAATCAGCTCCGGTTGTCGTTGCATCATGCAGCCGGCCAAGGCCAGCGTCGAGCCAATGGCACCTTTGGCACCGGCCACCAGGAGCAGCAGAGGGCGTGATCGAATGGTTTCCAGGGTTCCCATGGTCATATCCGTTTGCGGTCGTCAATAAACGGCAGCAACCCGTATCCGTCTGAAATCCGGCGAGTTGTTGCCGAACCTGTCCAAAAGGTTTTGACTATAGAGGATTCCGGGGTTGGGGTCAACGGATGGATATCAGGGAACAGGTCCACCCCGGAAATGGGCCAGGTAGTTGACGGCGGCGCTGCGGACAAAGCGGGAACGGCGCAGGAAAGGCCAATACAACAGGCCGCTGAATTCCCCGCCCACCAGGCCACTGCCGTGGGCCCAGCGATCCAGTTCCCGGGGGGTAATAAAGCGGGCGTACTGATGGGTGCCCCTGGGCACGATGCGCAAGACCCATTCGGCCATGATAATCGCCAGCAGGCAGGACAGGGGGGTGCGGTTGAGGGTGGCAAAAAACACGTGGCCGCCCGGCTTCACCAGGCGGGCACAGGCCTGCACGATGGACGCCGGATCGGGGACATGTTCGAGCAGTTCCATACAGGCCACCACTTCAAAGGCCGCCGGTTCTTGATGGGCCAGGGACTCCGCATCGATCCGGCGGTAGTGAATGGTGAGGTTGGATGTCTGGCGGTGCGCCTCTGCAGCCGCCAGGGCCGCACGGCCGAGATCGATCCCGGTGACCCGGGCGCCGGCCGCAGCCAGGGCCTCGGTTAAAATGCCGCCGCCGCAGCCGACATCCAACGCTGTGCGGCCGGGCAGGTGGACCCGTGCCTGGATAAACGCCAGGCGCAGGGGATTGATATCGTGCAACGCCTGAAATTCCTTGCCGTCGGTCCACCACCCCGCAGCCGCCGCCTCGAATTTGGCCAATTCCGCCGCATCCGCATTGATGGGCGGGCTATCCGGCACGGCGGGCCATCTTTCGGTCTAACAATGCCTTGCACATGGGTAATCCTCCTGACGCCAATCCACCGCATAGAAAACCTAAAAAGGTCGGTGCGTTTTGGGTTTTGGTTTTCCCATTGTCCCGCGCCCAAAAGACAACCAGGAGCGTCTATACCAGATCGGCATCCTCCGGGCCAGTTGCCGCGCCCAACGGCCTTTTGTTTTCCCGTTGAATCAGCAGCAGGGTATTGCCGGTCACACTGAGGCTGCTCAACAACATGGCCACCACGGCCACCAGGGGCGATAGCCATCCGGCCATGGCAATGGGGATACTGATCAGGTTATAAACCAGGGAGCCCCAAAGGTTCTGTTCGATTTTCCGGTTGACGCGCTCCGCAAAGCCCAGGAATGTCGCCATCTGCAACGGGCATCCTTGCATGAGGGTCACGGCCTGGGCCTCTTCACCCAATTGCCGGCCGGCAAACACGGCCACGCTCAAATCTGCCGAAGCCAGGGCCGGGGCATCGTTGACCCCGTCACCCACCATGGCAACACAATGGCCTTCACGCCGCAGGTCTTCAACAAAACCCGCCTTTTCCGCCGGCAGGCAATCCCCTTGTCCGTTGGGCAGCCCCAGGAGCCCCCCCACCTGGTCGGTGGTCGCCTGGCTGTCGCCGGAAACCATCCAGAGCTTGAGATTGCGGTGCCGCAGGCATTGCACCAGTCCCGGTGCGCCCGCCTTCAGCCGGTCTCCAAATCCGATACGGGCCACGATCCGCCCATCGATCGTCAGGTAGATCCATGAGACCACGGCGGCAGCATCCCCATCGGTCGCCGCCGTCCCGGAAAGCGGTCCCGGGTTTTCCACGCCGGTAAAATCGGCGCTGCCCAGCCGCACATCGTGTTGGTTCCAGTGTCCGGCCACGCCCCGTTCATGGCAAACGACCCCACGGACCGGTCGGGCCTCGATATCCCTTGCAGCTGCCACCCGCTGGATTTCCACTGCGATGGGATGGTCCACCCCCTTCTCCATCCCGGTCGCCAAGGCCAGGATATCCGCCTCGTCCCAATCGGCCCGGGGAACGATGGCCTGCATCTGCCAGCGCCCCTCGGTCAGGGTGCCGGTCTTGTCAAACACCACCGTATCGATCCTCTCAGCCAAATCGAACGCACTGAAATCCTGCACCAGAATTCCACGCCGGGCCGCCAGGGAAACACCCGCCACCCGTGCCAGCGGTACCGCCAGGCCGAGGGCGCAGGGGCAGGAAATGACCAGGACCGTCAACCCACGGATAAAGGCATCTTCGAAAGCCGCCCCCTGCAGCAACAGCGCCAGGGCGGTCATCACCGCCAGGGCAATCATCACCGGCACGAAAATACGCAGGATGCGATCGGTTCGGGCTTCCGTCACCGTCTTGCGGTTGAGGGCGGCGTCCATGATGGTCAGCATCTGCCCCAGGGTCGATGCCGCCCCCACGGTTTCCGCCCGCACCAGAAAAGTGCCCTCCACCACACGGGTACCGCTGACGAGGCGCTCGCCGGAAGACCTGGGCTGGGGCCGTGCTTCGCCGGTCAGGGAGGAGGCATCCACCAACCCCTGTCCTTCGACCACCAATCCGTCCGCCGGCAGGGTTTCACCGTCCGTCACCTGGAAGAGATCCCCCGGCCCCAGCGCGGCCGCACTGACGTAGCGTCCCTGGGTATCCCCTTCAGGGCAGATGCGCACCTTGGCCGGCATCAGGGTGAAATAGTGCCCCAAATCGGCTTGAATGCGATCCTTGGCCCGCCGTTCCAGGAGCTTGCCCAACTGGACCAGGATAATCAGCATACAGGCCGTATCGAAATAGAGATGGATACTGCCGCGCAAAAGATTGAAAACGCTGTATCCGTATGCGCTGATCGCACCGATCCCGATGAGGGCCTCCATACCCGGTTGGCCGCTGAAGAGGCCGGTCAACCCTTTACGGAAAAGCGGCAGGCCGCCATAAAACATGACCACGGTGGCCATGCCCCCCATGGGCCAGGAAATCTTCCCAATCGTCTCGGCATCCAGCTCGGTAAAAAATCCGGAATAAAGCGCAAAGGCCAACATCATCACGTTCATGGCCAAAAACGTCGAAATGGCAAAACGCGTAAACTGGTGGCGGCGTTCCCGGTCGGCGGTCAGCGCATCCGGTTCACTGGCGCCATAGCCCAGGCGCTGGATGACACGGCGGATGTCATCAGGGGAAGCTTGGGTCGGATCGTAACGGCATCGCACCCGATCGGTGGAAAAATTGCACTCGGCCGCGTGAATCCCCGGCTGCTTGTTGAGAGTTTCCTCGATGACCCAGGCACAGGCCGGACACCACATCCCTTCCACCGCCATATGATGCGCCAGGGTGCCGTCATGGTGGGGAGGGGCAAACAACGCCGGGTCGGACGCCGGTTGATTTTTTTCAGGACGCGTTGCCGCCGCGGCCAAATCCTCTTCGGAGCGGGGAATGACACCCATCTCCACACAGCGCCGAAACAGGTCGGTCTGGCGGAAATCGGCCGGGTCCGTGGCATCAGAGGCTTCGATCAACATGAGGTAGACCTGGCGGCAGCCCTGGCAGCAGAAATGCACCTGGCGCCCCCCCTGCTCCAATGGGAAACGGCCGTAGCGTAACGAAAGGCCGCAGAGATGGCAGTTCCCAGGAGAAGACTTCATGCCGCCGACCCCTCCCCGCTGTATATAAAAGAATGTAAAGCGGAGCAGCAGCGTCCGGGAAATCCCTTGTCGGAGGGGGGAATCCCTTGTGAACCTATCGTTGTTAACGTGTGAGGATCATCATGCAGAACGAAAGGTCTCGGGGAACACCATATAGGTGAGTCTGCGAATGGTTTTTGACCTTTTGGTTTTCCCATTGTCCCGCGCCAAGCATCGGCGGGGCGGACGTAAAAAAGCGTGCGGACTGTCTGAGCCCGCCGTCGCCCAAGCGAAGGCGGGCGAGTTTTCGCGCGCTCCGATCGCCACGACGACGCGCAGGATGAAGCGGGACACGGGCGTTTTCTTTTGCTTCGTTTTCTTTCACGGGAAAGAAAATGAAGAAGACTGTTCATAAACACCACAGCGAATCGACAAAACCTTTCGGGGGTCGCCACCAGGAATGGCGGTCTTGGATCAAAACGAATCGTCAGGCGCACAAGATAATAGGGGGATCCCTGACCTGGCGTCAACGCACGCCCAGGGATTTGACATAATGAACGATCTTCCAGCGGTCGTCCGGGAAAATGGTCGTGGCCAGCGCCGGCTGGCGCCCATCGGGTCGATCGACCCCGAAACTGATTTCCTTGAACATGACGCCATCGGAAATGGCCTGCACCCGGGCACTGCGCAGATCCGGCGGCAGGGGGGCAAAACTCTGGCCCACCGTACCCTGCCCGTCGTGCCGGGCACCATGGCATTGATGGCAGTAGGTAAAGTAGAGAACTTTGCCATGTTCGATCGTCTCTGGTGATCGGCTGTCAAAGGGCGATTGGAGTGCGTAGGGCTCGGCGGCGCGATAGTGGGCTTCACCCCCACTGACCGGAACGACCCCCGGCTCCATGACCAGCAAGGGCGTCTCGTGGGGCCTGACCGCCGGCGTCTGCCACATGCGGCCGTATTTGAAATAGGTGTCATAGACCGTCAGGGCGGAATAGGCCCCGAAAAATACCGCCAGGGCTCCGAAAAGGATGACCAGATTCTTTTTCATCTATTCTCCCTTGGCCCCCCGGACATGCTGGGGATACGGCAGTTTTTCATAGACGGCATAGGGCGATTCCGCCGGAACGTCCAGGATGGGGCGGTAGTCCCAGTCGGGCTGGCCCAGATCGGAAACCACGAAAAAAGAAAAGAACCCCTTGCCCAGGATAATCGCCAGCAAGCCCAACACCACCAGCCAGGTTTTTAGAATCGACTCTTTGTGAATGTGCGTATTCATATCAGATTTTAACTCCCAGCAGGCCATGCATCAGGATGTAAAAAAAGGCCCACAGCACGGTCCCCGCGATGATCAATGTCATGACAAGCGGAAACGGGGCATTGCGGTCTTCGATACCAGACGGGAAACGATAAATGATCTCGCTTTCACGCCGCTTGCTATCTGGTCTTTGAAAACGGCTGAACGCCAGACCGACCCCGAAAACGACCATGAAAATGAGGGTCGGAAAAAGATAGAGCATGATGTCCTGAAAATTCGAAAGGCCAAACAGTCGCATGGTCCACCTCAGTTTCCATGAACAAGGGCAAACAGAATGACCGCCGCACTGGCAGCCAGTCCCAGACCGGCCATGACAAACAATACCAGGACCTCCAGCCGGATGAACCGGGACGGTTTGTGCGGCGGCGGGTCCGGCGCCGGGTGCAGGGGCAGGTAGCGCGCCCGCTGCTGATCATTGAACTGGCCCTTGCGCAGGGCCCAGGAGAAGACGATCAGCGTAATCCCCAGGCCCAGAGCCATATAGGTTAGAAAATAAGGGTAGTACATGAATCAAACTTCCTCTTCAGGGCTCCCAGGCGGAATCGATACCGCGCGGGGCGGCGTTGGCATCGCTCTGGTTGATGAAATAGACGGCCACGAAATTACCAACTTCCCAAATCTTTTGCGATTCCAGCTCGCGTTTGAAATACGGCATGGCCGAGCCCGTGATGCCGTTCATGATGTGGTAGTAAAGAATCCCCCCGGAAATGGTGCGGTTTTTGAGAATCGTAAAGTTATAGGGCGGCGGATAGATCCAGGGCTGGGCCGGCCCCATACCGTCCCCCACCGGCCCATGGCACCCGAGACAAAAATCCTGGTAGATTTTGCGCCCCCGGGCCAATCCGGCCGCCGTGGTCGGATAGGGATTGGGAATGTTGCGCCAGCCTTCCGGCACGATGTCGATATTCAGCCAGCGGGCATTGGCTTCGACGCCCGCCTCATAGGCCCGAATGGCTTCCTTCTTCCAGTAGCGCTGCCGGTCCATGCGCCGGTCGGCCTGTTTGAACCCCAGCCCTTGAACATAGCGGGTCAGAATCCCCAGATCATCGCCGAGATAGGCAAACGCCGGCATGATCGACAACGGCCGCGTATAGCGCGGGTTCATGAAGTGCGCCATGTGCCAATCGTCCGGATGTTCCCCGCCTTCCTGGGAAAGATCCACACCGGTCCGCTGGGAACCCAGGAGGATGGGCTGATCCTGAACATAGTCTCCGGCCTGGGCGATGCGTTCGGCCCCCATTCCCCAATCGATGGTCCGAATGGATTGGCTGTGGCAGTAGACGCAACCGTTGGCAATATAAAGTTTCCGGCCGGCGGCCTCCTCGGCCGTGCGTTCACGGAAAATTTCCGAAGGGGTTTCATCGTAGGTGGCATAGGGCACATACACCACCATGAAGACGATAGCCCCCAGAATGAGCAGGCTGCCTAACACGACCGCAACGGGCGTCATCTTCATGACAACTTCTCTCCCGGGTTGAAATACAAGGTTCGGATGATGTTATAAAAGCCGAGAACGGCTGAACTGAACACAAGCAAACCGATGGATGCCCGCGTGATGTAGTACATGTGAATTTCAGGCAGCACCCGGTAGATGGTTTCGCCGTTGTACCAGGCATTGCCCTGGATCAGCCCCGCGATGGTCAGCACCACGGTAAACCCCACCACACCGATCAGGATCATCCAGTACTGAAAATCGGCCAGAAACCGGCTGAACAGGGGTTTATTGGTAATGCGCGGCAAAATGTAATACAGACCGCCCAGCGATATCATGCCGGCAAAACCCAGCACCCCCACATGGGCATGCGCCACCACCCAGTTGTTGAAATGGGTGATGCGCTGCACCTGGGGCAAGGCCATGATCGACCCCTGAATACTGACAAAGAAGTACATGATGGTCCCGGTAAACACGAACTTGGCCCCGATGTCGTTGTGGATCTCCCCCAGGCGGCCCTTGGCCGTGTACCAGATGTTGATCAGGAAGGCCATCACCGGGATCACCATGGCGACGCTGTCCACGATGGAAATGACCTTGAGCCAGGTGGGCACCGGCACCTGCAGCAGGTGGTGGGTGCCGATGTGGGTATAGACCACGATGAGGGACCAGAAACCCAACAGCGAAAGGGTGTGGCTGTAAAGCGGCGTCTTGCAGGCCCGGGGAATCACGTAGTAGGCCACCCCGGCGGCCAGGGGCGTCAACAGCAGGCCGAAGACATTGTGGCCGTAAAACCAGAGCAGGATGGCATCCGGTATGCCCACTAGGGCGCCGGTATCGGGCCGCCAGATGACATTGCCCAAACTGAAAGTCGTGGCCGTCAGGACAATGCCCGCGCAGGCGTACCAGACGGACACGTAGAGCATCGGTTCCTTGCGCCGGACAACCGTCATGAGAAAATTGATCAGTACGAGACTGAAGATCAGCACCACGCCCATGTCCACCGGCCAAATCATTTCGGCGTATTCACGTCCCTGGGTATAGCCGGCGGCCAGGGTAACGACCACGCCGATCAGAACCAGGTTCCACAACACAACGGTAACGACCCCCAGCATTTCACTGAAAATCTCCGTTCGCAGAATACGCGGCAGATAATAAAACGCGGCGGCCAGAAGTCCGGGTGTGACAAAACCGAAGAGCACCAGATTGACATGGATCGGCCTCACCCGGCCGAATACGACCCACCCGATATTTTCAGTCAGATCCGGCGCGATGAGCTCGGTGGCCCCCAGCAGCCCCATGAAGGTGGCCACCGTCATCCAGAACCCGGCGGTGAGCGTAAACCCCTTGGCCGTCATGTAGGTCGGCGGCGCGCTGGTCGCATTGGTCGTCAAGATGTATCTCCTTTGAACTGTCCCCTCATACGAATCCCGCCATGATTGCGGCGGCAAAATTTTTCAGCGCCGACGACGGTGACACCGCAACATTAAAACGTCGTGACGGGCCGTCTTCAGCTATGGCATGCCAGCCAGCACCCTAAGTTCACCTTCTTTTCGGTGTGGCAATCGATGCAGAATCCCATTTTAAAATGCTTGCCCTTGATGCGGTCCTGTTTCTCCACCTCCCCGTGGCAGGAGACGCATTCGATCCCAAAGCGGATATGGCGCTGGTGGTTGAACAGCACATGTTCGGGCAGAAAGTTCACTTTGACCCAGGGCGTCGGCGTTTGGGTGTCGTAATATTCGTGCTCTTTCTGGATCCACCAGTGATTGGCGATGATATAGTTGTGGCAGTGGAGGCATTTTTCCACCGGCGGCAGACCAGGATGGTTCGAATGGCCAACATAAGGATGGCAGTACTGGCATTGAATGGCTTTGTGACCCACATGCAGGCGGTGGCTGAAGGGAATGGGCTGCTCCGGTCCGATCATGCTCTGGGGTGGCGTATAAAAGAAAAAAAGAAACCCAACCACGAGAACAACCGACACCAGCGTCCAGAAAAGGGGCACGGCGTTGTCCACTAGGGCCTGCCACCTTTTTTTCAGATCGGCAATCGGATCCATCAGGACACCTCCTTGCGGCCCGCGCGCACAAGTTCGGGGAACTGACGCAAATAGGCGGACACCGCCAGCACCATGAGTCCGAAAAAGCCTGTCGTGATCAGCACATCAAAAACGCCGAGGGGTAATGTCGCGGCATGGTGGTTGAGGGCCGGCCCCAGAAGGAGCAAGTGCTCCAGCCACATGCCGGCGATGATCACACTGCAAAAGACCATCATGAAGCGCGGCAGGGTTTTGACTTTTTTATTGAGCAACACCAGAAACGGAATGATGAAGCAGACCAGGAATACGGTCCAGCTCAGCCCCTGCCAGGGGGCGTGCATGACACGCTCGATGATATAGGTGGTTTCCTCGGAAATGTTGCCGTACCAGATGACCACCAACTGGGCGTAAAAAAAATCGGCCCACACGAGACAGAAGGCAAAGAAGAGTTTGCCGATATCGTGAAAGTTGCTGGGCGGAATGTAAAACTCATTGTAGGGATTGAGCTGCAGCACGGCCGCCAGGACAATCAGGGCGCCGAGGCCCATGTAGATGGCCTTGGCAAAAGAATAGGCGCCGAACAGCGTCGAGTACCAGTGGGGATCGGCGGCCATGACCAGATCATAGCCGATCAACGAAAGAATCAGGGCAAAGGCCAGCATGTACAAAATGCCCAACACATTCTTGCGGGCTTCAAGGCGTTGCACATCGATGGATTGGTTCTCCCAGCGGCGCACAAGCATGGCCCGCAGGCGTCCGCCGGTCGCCTCCCCCACCGCCACCTTGAGCCGCAGGGCCTGGTAGGTGTAAGCGAATCCCAGACCGTAAAGAATCATCAGACCGGCCAGATCCCTCGCAAATAGAAAGGGGAGGTTCAGCCAGAGTTCCTTACCGTGCAGGTCTTCGTGCAGCCAGGGGAAAACATGCTCGCGTCCCAGGAAAAGCACCAGGAAAAGCACCAGCGAAACCGGGAAGAAGGCGGCGAAGGCCTCGGCCAGGTTGGCCAGGGGGCCGCTCCAGCGGGCCCGCGTGGTATTCATGAGGGTTGAGAACAAAAAGGCCCCCTGGGCGATGGCCGACCAGACCAGGAAGTTGATCAGATACGCCTGCCAGGCCCTTTCCGGATGCCGGGTAAACAATTGGGTGAGAAAGGCGACCGTACCGACCACCACCAGCAGGGCTGCCACCTTTCGATATTGTGATGCCGTCTTCATCCGTCTATTGCCTTCCCGTTAACGGTTGCCTGCGATGCCGCCGACTGCTATCCCGCCGCGGGGGTCGGTGCCGGCGAAACCTCGGCGCCCCGCTCCTTTAAAAATGCCGTCAAGGCGTCCGTACTGTCGGCCGGACAGGCCGCCACAATGCCGTAATGGTCCCCGGAGCAGCGGGGGTCGTAATCCGCCGGCGGGTTGGTATCCGGCAGACGCGAGACATTGATCAGTCCCAGCACATTGCCGAACACGGAAAAAAGAATCGTAAACTCGAACCCCACAATAAAAAAGGGCACCAGGGCCACGATGGGTTTGCCGCTCACGATCAGGTTCCACTGGATCGACGTGTAGGCCGCCAGGAGAAAACCGGTGAAAAACCCGATAATGCCGCCGACCAGGGTGAAATAGCCGACTTTGCTCTTGGGCAGCTTTAATGCTTCAGCGATTTTATGGTGGGGAATGGGGCTGTAGACCCGGCGGACCGACCAGGGCGAGTCCTTGAACGCTTGCAGGGCCCCGACGACCTGATCCGCATCGGTAAACACGCCCACTACGCGACTTTCCCCCGTCATGGCAGACTCCTTATTCGAGCATTTCCTTCACTTCCGTCATGGAGACGGAAGGCATGTGTTTGATGAACAGGCAGAATAGAAAGAAAAACAGCGAAAAACTGCCCAACATGATGCCGTACTCGATCAGGGACGGCGAAAACGTTCCCCAGGCATGCGGGATAAAGTCCCGGGCGACACTGGTAATGATAATGACAAAGCGTTCGTACCACATGCCCACATTGATCAGCAGCGAGATGACGAACAACGCCGCAATGCTGGTGCGGACCTTGCGGAACAGGAGCAAAAGCGGAATGACCGTATTGCAGACCACCATGATCCAGAAGCCGACCGCATAATCGCCGGTGGGCCGGTAGAGAAAAATATACTGCTCCAGGGGGTTGTGGCTGTACCAGGCGATAAAAAACTCGGTGGCGTAGGCAAAGCCCACGATCAACCCGGTAAAGATAATGGTTTTGGCGACACTCTCCAATACGTGCAGGGTGATAATCTTCTGGTAGTTGAATATCTTCCGCAGGGGGATCATCAGGGTGAGCACCATGGCCAGTCCCGAGTGGATGGCCCCGGCCACGAAATAGGGGGCGAAAATAGTGGTATGCCATCCCGGTACGACCGCCAGAGCGAAATCCCATGACACGACACTGTGCACCGAGATGACCAGGGGCGTGGCCAGGGCGGCAAAGAAAAGATAGCCGCGGGTGTAGTGGCGCCACTGTTCAAACTGGCCGGTCCAGCCCATGGCCAGCACCGTGAAGACCTTCTTGCGGAAACCCGTGGCCCGGTCGCGGATAATAGCCAGGTCGGGCAGCATGCCCGTATACCAGAACAGCGAACTGACCGTGAGATACGTGCTGATGGCCACCACGTCGAACATCAGGGGGGATTGAAAGTTTGGCCACAGGTTGCGCTGGTTGGGAAAGGGCAGCATGTAGTAGACCATCCAGGCCCGGCCCAGGTGGATAAAGGGGAAAAGGCCGGCCGTGCACACGGCGAACACGGTCATGGTCTCGGCCGCCCGGGCGATGGGGTTGCGCCATCCGGCCCGAAACAGGTGCAGGATCGCGGAAATCAGGGTACCGCTATGGGCGATCCCCACCCAGAAGACGAAATTGATCAGGTAGGTGCCCCAGGCCACGGGGTTGTTCATGCCGGCCACGCCAACCCCGACGAAAATCTGGTACAACCAGCATCCCGCTCCCAGAAGCACCCCGCAGAACAAGACCGCGATCAGGGCCCAGTAGCTTTTACCACCGGGTTTCAGGGTGTCGAGAACCGTCTGGTCAACCTGGGCAAACGTCAGCTCGGACATGGGGGTCAAACCTCCTGAACCACTTTTTTAAGATAGATGACCGCCGGTTTGGTGTTCAGGTAGCCCATCACCTGATAGGCCCGCGGATCCTTGACCATGGCGCTCACCCGGCTGTCCGGGTCCATCAGGCTGCCGAAGGTCAGGGCCCCGGTGGGGCAGGTCTGGACGCAGGCCGGCGTCACCTCGCCATCGCGGATGGGCCGTTTTTCATTTTTGGCGACATTGTGGGCTTCCTTGATGCGCTGGATACAAAAGGAGCATTTTTCCATGACGCCCTTGGCCCGCACAGTCACGTCCGGATTCAGCTGGAGGTCCAGGGGCTTCGGCCATTCCCAAGTGTACCAGTTGAAGCGGCGCACTTTGTAGGGACAGTTCTGGGAGCAGAAGCGCGTGCCGATGCAGCGGTTGTAGATCTGGTTGTTCAGGCCTTCCTTGTTGTGGTGGGGGGCGTAGACCGGACAGACCGACTCGCAGGGGGCGTTGTCGCAATGCTGGCACATCATGGGCAGAAAGATCACCTTTTCACCGGTTTCGGGGTCCAGGTAGCGCTCGATCCGCAGCCAGGACATTTCGCGCCCTTCACAAATGCGCGCCTGCCCCACCACGCCGATATTGTTCTCCGCATAGCAGGCGGCCGCGCAGGCATTGCACCCGATGCAGCGATCCAGGTCCACCACCATGGCCCATCGGTAGCCGTCATGGTCGTGGGGGGGATAAAAATCCCGCTTGGGGTCGTAGCCTTCCGGTATCGGCAGGGTCAGCGGAAAATCGTGCATGGTCAGGCCCGGTTTGGCGTGGTCGCCGGGATGCCGCAGATCCTGCAAGGTGGTGTAAAGCGCGATTTTGCGCCCATGCTGCACACGGCTGCCGGCGGTTATGGCCAGCGGCGTGGTTTTCCCGGTGGCTTGCACAGTGATGGGATGCGCCATGAACCCGGCGTTATTGTCGCCGGTGGGGGACGCCTCCCCCAGCAGACGAAAGGGATTGGCCCCCGTGCTGCGCGCATAGCGGCCCAGCCCGGCATGCCCTTGGCCGGCCGCCATCACCATGACCCCCGGCACCACCCCCTCCCAGTCGTAGACCGGCACGTCCAGGCGCTCGCCGTGGTGTTCCAGGGAGACGTGATCGCCTTCCGATGCCGTCAACCCTTCGGCCGTTTCAGGGTGCATGAGAACGGCCGTCTGCCAGGCAATCTTGGTCAGCGGGTCGGGGATTTCACTCAGCCAGGACTTGTTGGCGCCACGGCCGTCGAAATAGCGAATGGACGGCGTGGTGATCAGCACCGGCCCCTGGGGACGTTCCGCAAGGCCGTCGAACGTCCGGGTAATCAGGGTGGGATCGACGCGGGAAGGGTCGCGGGGCACAGCGGCGGGGGGTGGCGAGAAAAACCCGCCGGCCTGCAAGGCGTTGACCCAATCGCCCACCTGTTGAATGCCGCCATGGTGGCGGCTGATCAGATCGGGAAGATAGGTTTTGTAGTCGGCCGGGGTGGTGGACGGGACCGTCTCAGCGGCCGCCAGCAGTACATCCCCCAAAGCCGGGGCGTCGTTGAACCGCCCGATGGTCGGCTGCTGGAGGCCCACGGCGCCGGAAACCCCCTCGTAGGCGTCCCAGGATTCCAGGGGCGAGCGCACCGGGATCACCAGGTCCGCCAGGACCGTGGTTTCATCCATATGATTGGAGAAGCTGATCACGTAGACGGAGGGGTCTTCCAGAGCGGCGGCCATGCCGGCATCCGGCGGCAGAGCGTAAACCGGGTTGGCATTGTGGACCAGCAGCAGGTCGGTTTGTCCCCCGCGCAGGTTATCGATGGATTGCCGGATAACCGGCCGCGGGGCGGCGGTTTCCACTCGGTAGCGCTGTTCAAAGGCCAAGAGGGGCAGTTTCGGATTCAGGAGATAATTGAGAAGATTGACCGCCAGGTTGGTGGCGAAGCCGTTGGCGCCATGTCCTCCGGCGCCGGTTCCCAGGACCAATGGCTTCTGGGCCTGGAACAGGCGCACGGCCAGACGGTCGAAAGCCTGCTCCGACACGCCCGTTTGTTCCAGGATGGCCGCCCGGGGGTAGCGGGTGACCACCGTTTCCAGGGCGTCCTTCAGTTCGAAGGGCAGATGGCCGGCCCGGCCCACATCCAGACCGATTTGAATCAGACCCAGGGCAATAATCGTTTCGGTTTCCGGATGGCAGGCCACCCAGGCATCGGCGTTGGCGCTGGTCAGGGACTGAAAGGGGCCGACATGGAAGAAAAGCCCTTTGCGCCCCTTGCGGATACGGTGCATGGTTTTGAATTGGCGCGCGTAAGATACCGGCGAGAGCCAGGTCTCAAGGAAATCGGCGCCAAAAGAGACCACGACGTCGGCCGCGTCCAGGCGATACGCAAACAGACCATCAATGCCGAAAAGGGCCGCGTTCGCAGCCTTGAGCGCATCGTAGCCGAAGGGTTCGTAAACCAATGGCGGCGGTGCATTCCAGTCGGCCATGGTTTGGGAGGCCAGATCGTAGAGCGGCGCCCCCATGACATCCGTCCATAACTGGATTCGTTCCGGGCCTTTGCGGGCCGCCGCCGCGGCCTTGCGGCGCAGGAGAGACAGGGCCTCGGCATGGCTTGTTTGCCGCCAGGCCCCCTTTTCTTTAACCAGCGGACCCTGGATGCGATCCGGATCGTAGAGCCCCTGCAGGGCGGCCTGGCCCCGCATACAGAGGGCGCCTTGATTGACCGGGTGGGCCGGATTGCCCTCCAGTTTGATCACCCGCCCCTCTCGATTTTTGGCCAGCATGCCGCAGCCGGCCGGACATTCCCGACAGGTGGTGGCGTACCACTGGGCTTGACCGGTCACCATGTCGTCGGGAGCATTCACCAGGCTGAAAAGTTTACGGTCGGGATCGGGAGAACAACCGGTGGCCAATGCCATGCTGCCCATGCCGGCAATCTTAAGGAAGGTGCGACGGTCCATAATCGTTACGAGCCCTCAAGAGGTCACAAGCTATCGGTTAATGGATTGAGTCGAACATCGTTGCTTCTGCGTATGCCAAGAGTGCAGCACGGCTTGGTAGGTGAGAAAGTTTCTTCATTGCGTGCCTTGAAATTTATACAGAAGCGATGGTGAGGTGTCAAGAAACGATTGGCTGCAGAGGACGGACTGGCAAGGTGTCTTTAGAAGTAAATGCTCAAAACCGCCATCCTTGCAGGTTCGCAACGCCGCCTGAAGCCCAAGCCCGCCAGATCGGCACGATCGGGATGGAACGGCGGTTGTCTAATCTTTCGGTAAAACATGGGTGGCCGCTCCGAGAAAAATCTCCGCGGTTTCCCCCTCGGTTTCGGAAAGCGTTGGGTGGGCATGCATGCTCAGGGCCACATCTTCCGCCAGGGCACCCATCTCGATGGCCAGCACGCCTTCGGCGATAAGACCTTCGGCACCGCGGCCGCAAATGCCGACCCCGAGCACACGGCGCGTTTCCTTATCGACAATCATTTTGGTGAGGCCGGCGGGTGTTCCGGTGGTGAGGGCCCGCCCGGAAAACTTCCAAGGGAACTTCTCCACCGCCACGGCCATATCCTGCGCCCGGGCTTCGGCCTCGGTGATGCCGGCCCAGGCAATCTGGGGATCGGTGTAGACCACGGCCGGAATGGCCCGCACATCGAAAGCGGACGGGTGGCCGGCAATCACTTCGGCCGCCACCTTCCCTTCGACCATGGCCTTATGGGCCAGCATGACGCCCCCCACGATGTCGCCGATGGCATAAATGTGCGGCACGGTCGTATGCTGCTGCGCATCCACGGCAATGAACCCCTTCTCATCCAACTGCACACCGGTGGTTTCCAGCCCCAATGCCGCGGTATTGGGCCGGCGGCCGATGGCCACCAGCACGCGGTCTACATCCAGGTCGCTGCTCCCGCCTTCACTTTCGATCAAAGCCGTGACCCCAGTGTCCTTAGCATCCAGGGCCGAAACTTTGGTGTTGAAAAGCAGGGTGTCGAACGCATCATGCAACCGTTTTTTCAGAGGGGCCACCAGATCCGTATCCACCCCCGGCAGCAGCCGGTCGCCGACCTCCACCAGGGTGATCCGGCTGCCCAGGGCCGCGTAGACCATGCCGAGTTCCAGCCCCACATAGCCGCCGCCGACTACCAGCAGTCGCTCCGGAATTTCCGCCAGGTTGAGGGCGCCGGTGGAGCTCATGATGCGGCCGCCCTGGCCGAAATCCGATCCGGGCAGGGCAATGGCCTGGGAGCCGGCCGCAATGACGGCATGCTTGAAGCTGACCCGCAGGGCATCGCGGCCCTTGATCCTCACATGGCGGTCGTCCTCGAATACGGCCCGGCCCTGGATATACTGGATGCCGCGCTTCTCCGTCAGGGTGACGAGGCCCTGGGCCAGTTGATCCACCACCTTGCCTTTCCAGGCCCGCATAACGGCCAGGTCGATGCGGGGGGCATCGAAGCCAAGCCCCATGGCCGCCGCACTCCGGGCGTCATGGATCAACTCGGCCAGGTGCAGGTAGGTCTTGGAGGGGATGCAGCCCCGATGCAGGCAAACGCCGCCGGGCCGCTCGGCAATATCCACCATCATGACATCCAATCCCAGGTCCGCCGCCCGAAAAGCCGCCGCATAACCGCCGGGTCCTCCGCCGATCACCAGGAGCTCCGTCTCCTGTGTAAATTCGCCCATCACCATGTTTCAACGTCCTCCAGCCGGAGTATTATCCGGTTTCGCTTTCCTCAAAAGAACTGGTTTTACATTAAAAAAAATGCGGTTATCCGAAAAGGCCAAGTTTGGTTAAGTGCAAAAGCTTGAACCACGAAGATCACGAAGGACACGGAGGGATTCATCTGCTCTGGCCGGCTTTTCTTCATGCACTTCATGGTAAACTCTTGTTGGCTGGAGATTTGCCGAGAACCGTTTTTGGCTTTTCCCCATTGTCCCGCGCCGAGCATCGGCGGGGCGGACGGAAAAAAGCGTGCGGACGGTCTGAGCCCGCCTTAGCAAAAGCGTAGGCGGGTGAGTTTCCGCGCGCTCCGGCTGAATCAACCGGTCGATGCAGCAAGCATCGTGCTGCCAGGCAAGGCATCACGTGAAGCGAGGCGCGGAGCAATCGCCAGATTGTGAGCACCCGAACAAACGTTATAACGCCGCATGGCGGCATGAGGCGCCGCTTCATCGGCCGGTTGGGCGACGCGCAGGGTTAAGCGGGACACGGGCGTCTTCTTTTGCTTCCGTTTTCTTTCACGTGAAAGAAAATGAAGGAACCTTATTAGTAAAATTTCCTGGAACAATAAAACCGCTCCGGGTCCTCCATCAAACGGGACAGCCTTGGATCAACACTAAAAATTCAACACCATGGCCTCCGGATCCTCCAAAGTGGCCACCATGGTCTGCATCATGCGGATGGCATCCGCGCCGTCCGCGATACGGTGGTCGAAACTGAGGACCAGCGGCATCATCAGGCGCGGCACGATTTCCGGTTCGCCGTTCGCATTGGGACGCACCACCGGCTTGAGGGCCGCACGGCCCAACCCCAGGATGGCCACCTGGGGGAAATTGATGATCGGGGAGAAATGCCCGCCGCCCACCGCCCCCGCGTTGGTGATGGTAAACGTGCCGCCCTGCAGCTCGTCGAGGCCGGTCTTGCCTTCCCGGGCCCGGGTCACCAATCCCTGGAACGCGACAGCCAATTCGCAGATGCTCTTGCGATCCACGTCGCGCAGCACCGGTACGATCAGTCCCCGGGGAGAATCCACAGCCACTCCGACATGGTAGTAGTTTTTGAAAATGATCCGCTCCCCGGCCATGTCGAGACTGGCATTGAAGTGTGGAAACCGCTTGAGCGCCGCCACCGCCGCCTTGGCCGCAAACACCGTCAGGGTCAGCCGTCCGCCCTCGTCCTTTACCCGGGGAGCGTGCCGCTTACGCAGCGCCTCCAGGGCGGTGACATCCACCTCGCCCTGATTGGCCACGTGGGGAATCTGGGACCAGGCCAAGGCCATCTGTCGCGCCGTAGCCTTGCGCACGGACCGCAGGGGTTCGACCGCCACCGGTCCCCACTGAGAGAAATCCGGCAAATCCGGAGAAACCACCGGCGGCGTCAGTTCGGTGCCGGCCGCCTCTGCTTCGAGCGGTGTTTCCGGGGCAACTGGTCCGCTTTCCGCGTGGCGGCGGACATCCTCGGCGGTAACCAGCCCCTGGGGGCCGCTGGGGTGAACGGCATGGAGATCCACACCCAGTTCCCTTGCCAGACGGCGGGTGGCCGGCGATGCCGGCACCGGCCCCCGTCGCCCGTCATTTTGACGGGTATCCGGCGGTGCGGCCTGGACCGTCGGCCGTACTGCTCCGGCATCGACCGGCGCAGGTCCGGAGGACGGTTCCTTTTCGGCTGAAGCAACCTTGGGCTCCGTCGCATCCGCGATCGCCTCCCCTTCGAAAACGATCATAACATCGCCCACGTGAACCGTATCCCCGGCGGCGATGCGCACGTCGGTGATCGTGCCGGTGTGGGGCGAAGGTATGGCGGTAACCGCCTTGTCGGTCTCGACCTCGAACAGGGGGGCCCCTTCCGTGACAGCATCGCCGGCTTTGACGAAGACCTCCACGATTTCACCCTCGTGAATCCCTTCCCCCAGATCCGGCAATTTGAATTCTACGGTCATGGGTTCCCTCCTAATCCATCACCGAGCAGTTTGCGCGCGGCTTCGCGCACCCGGCCCCCGTGGGGGATATAGTGCTGCTCCCGGCTGAAAAGCGGTGTCACCACGTCATAGCCGGTCACCCGTGCAATAGGCACTTCGAGATAGTAAAAAGACTTTTCCACCAGGCGGGCGATAATTTCAGCGCCCGGACCGAAGCTGCGGGGCGCCTCGTGAACGATCATAACCCGCCCGGTCTGGCGGGCCGAAGCCGTAAAAAGGCTGTCGTCCAGGGGGGCGACGGTCAGCAGGTCGATCACGTCGGCTTCAATGCCGTCCTTGCGGCTGAGTTCTTCCGCCGCCGCCAGGGTCGGCCGGACCATGGCGCCATAGGTGACCATGGTCAGGTCCTGCCCCTCGCGGATCTTCCGGGACTGGCCGATGGGCAGTATCTCTTCCTCTTCCGGCACTTCTTCCCGGTAAGCCCGGTATACGGCTTTGGCCTCGAAGAAAATCACCGGATCCGGGTCCCGGATGGCGCTCACCAGCAGGGCCCGGGCATTGCGGGGGCCGGAGGGGATCACCATTTTCAAGCCCGGGGTATGGGCATAATACGCCTCCCGGCTTTCGGAATGATGCTCCAGCGCCCTGACGCCACCCCCATAGGGAGCGCGCAGGACCATGGGCACGGACAAGCGCCCCTGACTGCGCCACCGCAGGCGGGCGGCATGGTTTTCGATCTGGTGGAAGGCCTGGTAGGAAAACCCGGAAAACTGCATCTCGCATACCGGGCGCAGCCCGTAGACAGCCATGCCGATAGACATACCGGCAATGCCGGATTCCGCCAGGGGAGTATCCAGCACCCGTTCTTCACCGAACCGGTCGATCAACCCGTCGGTGACGCGAAACACACCGCCATCGACGCCGACATCTTCCCCCAGAAGCACCACGCGGTCGTCTTTGGCCATTTCCTGCTGCAGCGCAAGGTTCAGCGCCTGGACCATGGTCATTTTAGACATCGGCCCCCTCCTTTCCCGCAGCGGCCAGCTCCGCCGCCAGTTCTTCCCGCTGGGCCGCCAGGTGGGGCGGCATCTCGGCATAGACATGCGCGAACATATCCAGGGGATCGCCCATGGTTTTCATCAGGCCTTCGGCCTTGTCCACGGCGGCCTGGATCCGGGCCAGCACCTCCTCTTCGATGCCGGCGACCTTCTTTTTGGTTAGGATTTTTTTACGCTGGAGGTAGGTTTCGAAGCGTTTGATGGGATCTTTGGCTTTCCAGCCCTCCAGCTCTTCGTCGCTTCGATAGCGCTGCGGATCGTCGGCCGTGGTATGCACCTGCATGCGGTAGGTGACGCACTCCACCAGGGTCGGCCCCTGGCCGGCCCGGGCCCGTTCAACCGCTTCGGTGGCTGCGCTGTAAACCGCCAGGATGTCGTTGCCGTCCACCTGGATCCCGGGCATGCCGTAGGCCACGGCCTTCTGGGCAATGGTGTGGGACCGGGTCTGCTTGCTGCGGGGGATGGAAATGGCCCAATGGTTGTTCTGGCACAAGAAAATCACCGGGGCTTGAAAAACCGCCGCAAAGTTCATGGCTTCGTGGAAATCGCCTTCGGAAGTGGCCCCGTCGCCGAAAAAAGTCATGGCCACCTTGTCTTCCTTGCGGTAGCGCGCGGCCCAGCCAATGCCCACGGCGTGCAGCATCTGAGAGCCCACCGGCACGGACACCGGCATGGTGGTCCCGGGCGGATCGATGGTGGCTGCTTCGGCGTAACCGTTGTTCCCCAGGATGACGCTTTCCAGACTGCGTCCCCGCCAGACTTCGGCGGCCGTCTCCCGAAAGGCCGGTACCATCCAGTCGTCTTCGCGCAGAGCAGCCACGGCGCCCAGTTGGCTGGCCTCCTGGCCGGTGATGGGCGGGAAAGTGCCGATGCGCCCTTGGCGCTGAAGCGCCAGCAGGCGCTCGTCAAAGCGCCGGCCCAGCACCATGGCCCGGTAGAGGTCCAAGAGCAAATTGTCGGGCATGGACGGCTCCAGTTTTTTGTCCACCACGCCCTTGGCATCCAATATGCTCAGTGATTCGATTTTATCGGTGATATTGATTTTCTTTCGCGGCATGGCAAGCCTCCTTGTCGCTTGTCATGGCAAGAACAACCACGTCTTGTTGACGAATTCGTCTTTTGAGAATCCAAACCCTGTAAGAGATTTATGAATTGATTCAGCTATGGAATATCGACATGCACTGATAAACAGCCTGTCATCAGGTAAACCGGGCTGCGATGTTTGGGAAGGAATATTGGTCAGAAAGGATAAATCGTCAAGGCAACCAACACTATCCTATTGATATATTAAAAAGATTGAACTTCTCAGGGATAAGATAAATGATGCTGTTGGTCGAATAATCACCCCAGCATAGAGCAGGTAATTCTCAAAACTCTAAAATCACTTTTTCCGGTAAACCATTCCGTTGAATCGGGCGACAATCTCACCTCCGTCATCCGTTACCAGCACATCATAAGCGCCAAGCCTTCCCGGTTCTTTGACTTCGGTCGCAACCGCATGGAGGGTTCCCGAAGATGCCGCTTTCAGATAGGAGATATTGACATTGATGGCAAGGGCCAGCTGCCCCCGACTGTTGGAAGCCACCGCAAAAGCCAGGTCGGCCAGCGTGAAAATCGCGCCACCCTGCACCACATTCGCGGCATTCATGTGCTTGTCTTCAATCACCAGAAGGGCTTTGCAATACCCGGTCCCGGCCTCGACGATTTCAACCCCTGTCAATGCCGCATAGCGATCACGCTCGAAATGCTTTTTGGCGGCCTCTGTGTTCATTGATTCCATAGGTTCTTTCGCGAGCTCTGTTCGGATGTTGTGGATGACCTTTCCTTTAAAACCTTAGGCGCAAGGCAAACGACTATCGAAATTCAGGTGATGTAAAATCTTAATTCCAGGTAGCTACTTTCTTCCATGTGGACAGGTGTAAAGGCATAATCCGCATACGGCGGTTTCCTCATTATCGGCTCTCATTTTGGAAAATTGCCGATCACACTTGCGTGCGTCAAACCCCTTTTTTCGACACGCCTCGAGCATCTCAGGGGAAATATCCATACCATGGACTTGTAACCCGGCTTTTTTGAACAAGGCCGACCCCAAGCCGGTTCCAATACCGATATCCAGTATGGATTGGCCGTGGTGAACATGCGCGTAGGCAAGGCCGAATGCAACTTCAGGTCCGAACCATCCGGTTGCCTCAGCTTCTTCGTCATATCCGGTCACCATGACGCCGCGCGGGTCTTCTGCCGGGCCCATAATCAGATTCTGCTCCTTTAAGGAATCAATTTCGTAAATACAGGATAGCTAACCGGCCGTGTTTTACGTAGCGAAGCGGAGCAAAGCGCTGCCCGGTTAGGCAGCTGAAACTGATCGCCATCGCTCTCATTCCGGCACATACCGTGGATAGGTTGATTTGCTAAGCCTCGAAAACTCTAGATCGATATCCACTGTCGCAAACGGTCTGTCTGAATCTGTTGTTGCCAAAATATTGCCATCCGGGTCTATGATCCAAGCCAAACCGCCACAATCGGCTTTATCACCCGGCGGGTACCAGAGGTTCGAGGAAAGACTGTAAGCACCGGAACATACCGCGGCTGCCTGTCCACCTGCCAACCATTTATCCAGAGAGCCGTGCGGCGTTGCACGCGGTACACATAATAGATCGACACGAGATGCCGCATAATGGCGGGCCCACTCGAAAAACCACATCTCGGTGCAGATTTGAACGCCTATGCGTGCTTCACCGGCGCACGCCGTATCAAATACCTTCAGCCCCCGATCATACCACGAATGCTCCCAATACCCTTCCTCATCCGGCAAATAATATTTTTCATGAATAGGAGATGGGCGATTCCCATCTTTAGTCCAGATATAGGCCTCATTTCGACGACTACCCATGCTGTTGATAATGGGGCGCGTCCCTACAATTGCGTCAGCTCCCAAATCATTCAGGTTGTGGATATATTGATTATGGCGTTCGATGGCCAGGTCCCATCGGTCGGGATTGGGATTTTTGTCGGCGGCAAGCCATTCCGAAAAACTCATTTCAGGTAAAAGGAGAAACGCGCTGTTTTCTGATGCGATATGTTCTTTGAGGGAGGAAAGATACGTATCTATTTGACTTTTCCTAGGGTCCAGCTGGCAGACAGTAATTTTCATTCTAATCATCCCTTTAATTTGTTTAAAAACATTACGTCATGCCTTGAAGCGCGCAGCAGTTATGCGTGTTTTTGCCCCCCTATTGTTAGCTCTTTCACATATTTTTAGGTATCCAAAACCCGACACTTTTGCAGTATTCCTTGTATGGGCTGCCGTAGCGGATTAAAAGGTCCTTCTCCTCTGCGACACAAAAGCAATACCATATGGGGATATAAACGAATGAAAACATAACCAAGAAGGGGGAATGCACAAGAAATGCAATAGACCACCAAAGCGGGAACTCGCCCACTGCTTGTGGATGTCGTATCAGTTCATATATCCCGCCGTACATTTCGTGTTCACGCTTAGGCTCCATGGTTTCTTCCCCTGCGTCCTTTACACCGCGCAGCATGATGTAACCACTAGGCAAACCGATACAAACAGCGATTAACGCAGAAATGAACCACGGCCATGGGAAAGTAACTGGAATTGATAAGGGCAGAGGAAACCAGAAATATAAAACGTAATTTATAGCCACGACCAGCATAAAAAAAGAAGCCACCAAACGGTACGTTGCGCACTTTTTATAGGCTGATTGGCCTATTTTCCGCTCTAAAGCAGCAGGGCCGACACTTTTAATATAAAAAATCGTGAAAAGTACAGATGAGGCGACAAGAACCACAAAATTTATCCACGACATCATTGTAGCTACTTCCTCGAAAGATAGTCGATTCTTTAGGCGGTTAACGGTGTTGAGGTGGGGCGGCATGGTCCTCGCCGTCCCATACCAGCGACTGTTAGCTGGGCGTTGAACCAAAGAAGCCTGAGCTGATTTAGCAATTCTTGGTAATTGGCCCGTTTCTGAGTTTAATTGAGTTTTTACAGCCCATTCCTCAGAAAAACCATAATGAGACAATTCTAATTCGAAAGTGACCTTTCCGAGTCTGCTACATGCAGCTGAAATTTTAAACTCACCGTCAATTGATTCCCAACGTTTTATATCTGTCCATGGCTTTTCATAAGATGATAACAATTCAACGCGTTACAACTTTATTCAAAATTTTGGGGCAGATATTCTTAACCGCTTTTGCCGCTTATTATCGTAATTATCATACTGCACGATAATTACGTTACAAAATTATCTTGAGGCAATCCAGCTCTATATCGCAGCCATTTGGTGATAGGGGAATACGGTGAAGCGTCCACCGAATTGCTTCCGTTTGCACTGTAAAGGCGGGCGCCGGAGTCTGTTGCATCATCATGTCATTCGCTTGAGGATATGCCGGCTTTCGCCGGCATGACGGGCAACAACAGGATACCCCGTTGAATTGCGGCACAGCTTCTTCCGCTGGAATGAAGTTCAAACGGAGAATGTTACCTTCTCCAGATATATCTTCATTTAAAAAATGAAAGTACTGCTACCCGATTCCCCCTTACGGCCATCACGATGCGTAGATCGAGCATTGACTGGCCCCCATGGCCGCCTCCATGAGCGCTTCCGCAAAGGTCGGGTGCCCGTGAATGGTGCGGGCGATGTCTTCGGAGCTGGCACCGAATTCCATGGCCAGTACCCCCTCGGCAATCATGTCGGCCGCCCGGGCGCCGATGATGTGAATGCCCAGCACCCGGTCGCTGCGGCTGTGGCTGATGATCTTCACGAAACCATCCGTATCGCCCATGCAGCGCGCCCGACCCGCCCCGGTAAAGGGGTAGCTGCCGGTGCAGTAGGGGATATCCCGCTCCTTGACCTGTTCTTCGGTGAGGCCCACGCTGGCCACTTCCGGATGGGTGTAGACAATGGCCGGCACGGCATCGTAATTGACTTCGGAGGGTTTGCCGGCCATGGTTTCCACGGCGGCAATCCCTTCGGCGGAGGCCTTGTGGGCCAGCATCGGGCCGGCCACCAGATCGCCGATGGCGAAGATGGTCGGCACGCTCGTGCGATAGCCTTCGTCCACTTTGACCTGTCCGGTTTTCTCGTCGACCGCGACACCGACACCTTCCAGGTTCAGGCCCTGGGTCAGCGGCCTGCGACCGACACTGACCAGCAGGCGGTCGAAGAGCATGTCTTCGGTGCTGCCCGCCTGCTCGACCGAAACTTTCAATTTCTTGCCCGAACGCTTGGCCCCGGTGACCTTGGTCTTCACCCGGATGTCCATGCCCTGCTTGCGCAGAATGCGGTCCAGGGTACGGCCCACCTGCCCGTCAAGACCGGTGGCGATCTTGGGCAGCATTTCGATGACCGTCACTTTGGCACCCAGCCGCATCCATACCGAACCCAGCTCGAGGCCGATGTAGCCGCCGCCGACGATGCCCAGGTGCTTGGGCACCGCATCGAAGTTGAGGGCGCCGGTGGAACTGACGATCATTTTCTCGTCGAAGTCCAGGCCCGGCACCTTCACGGGAGTACTACCCGTGGCCAGCAGGATGTTTTTGGCTTTTAGGCTCTGTTTTTTCTTCCCCCGGGTCACGGTTACCCGGTCAGGCCCGTCCAGGGCGGCCGCCCCCTGGATGATGGTGATCTGATGGCCTTCGAGCAGCTGCCGCACGTTGTCGGTCAGATCGTTGACCACCTTTTCCTTGCGGGCCATCATCTTGGCAAGATCGAGGCTGACCCGCCCGGTCTTGATGCCGTGTTCGGCAAAACGGTCCTTGGCCAGGTGGTAGTATTCGGACGAGTCCAGGAGCGCCTTGCTGGGAATGCAGCCCACGTTCAGGCACACGCCCCCCAGACGCTCGGATTTCTCGATGCAGGCGGTTTTCATGCCCAGCTGGGCCGCACGCACGGCCGCCACATAGCCCCCGGGTCCGCTGCCGATGACGATCAGGTCATAGGTTTCCGTCGCTGCCATGGTCACACCTCCAGGAGTATGCGTTCGGGGTTTTCGAGAAATTCCTTGACGCGCCGCAGGAAGGTTACGGCCCCCTTGCCGTCGACGATCCGGTGGTCGTAGCTCAGGGCCACGTACATCATGGGGCGGATCACGATCTCATCGTCCACCACCACGGGCCGCTTTTCGATCTTGTGCATGCCCAGGATTCCGCTCTGGGGCATGTTCAGGATGGGTGTGCTCAGCAGGGAGCCGAAAACACCGCCGTTGCTGATGGTAAAGGTACCCCCCTCCAGATCGGCCAGTTCCAGCCGGTTTTCCTTGATCTTGGTCACGTAATCCATGATGGCCTGTTCAATATCGGCAAAGCTCATCTTCTCGGCATGGCGCAGGACCGGCACCACCAGGCCCTTGGGCGCGCCGACGGCAATGCCGATATGGCAGTGGTCGTGGTAGAGAATATCCTGCCCGTCGATAAACGCGTTGATTTCCGGGATTTCACCCAGGGCTTCGACGCAGGCCCGGACAAAAAAGGACATGAAGCCCAGGCTGATGCCGTGTTTTTTCTGGAAGGCCTCCTTGTAGCTGGACCGGATGGCCATGGCCCGGCTCATGTCGATCTCGTTGAAGGTGGTCAGCATGGCCGTGTTCTGCTTGGCCTCCAGGAGCCGCTCGGCAATGCGCCGGCGGATGGGGCTCATGGTCTGCCGTCGGGTTTCCGGGGCGGCTGCGGCCGGCGACGGCGCCGCAGCCGGCGTTGCCGGTGCACCGGCCGGTCGGCCTTCCATGTAGAGGAGCACATCCCCTTTGGTCACGCGCCCGCCCGGACCGGTGCCTGGGATCGCCGACGGATCCAGGCCGTGTTCCGCCACCAGGCGGCGCACGGCCGGGGACAGGGGCATTGCTTCGGATGCGTCCTTCGCCGTTGGAGCGGCGTCCGCCTGCGGCTCTGCAGCTGGGGCGGATGGCTCGGGTTTCTCGGCCGATGCCCGTTCTTTGGCCGGTTTCGGTTCGGCGGGCTTTTCAGCGGCGTCGGCTTCAGCCGGCGACGGGGCCGCTTCTTTTGCCGCAGCCGGGTCGAGGGTGCCCACCACCGCGCCGATGGCCACGGTCTCGCCCTCCGGCACCAGGATCTTCAGCTGCCCGGCGGCTTCGGCCTCCACTTCCAGGGTCACTTTGTCGGTTTCGATGACGAATAGCGGCTCGTTCTTGTCCACCACCTCGCCGTCCTGCTTGAACCATTCCGCCAGAAGGGCTTCGGTGACGGATTCGCCTACACTGGGGACTTTTATCTCAATGGTCATCGCCTTCTCCTCTATTTTGCCGCTTAGCTGGCGGCACGATCCGCCTCTCTGACGCCAATGGCTTCGTCGATGATGGCATCCTGCTGGCGCCGGTATATTTTGGGGTATCCCGTGGCCGGACTGGCCGCCGCGGGGCGCCCCACATAGTGCAGGGGCTTGTCCAAAAGAGCTTCCAGACGGGGACGGGCAAACTGCCAGCCCCCCATATTCTCAGGTTCCTCCTGAACCCAGAAATATTCCCGGGCTTTCTTGTAGCGTTTGATGATCTTGCCCAAGGCCTTTTCCGGCAAGGGGTAGAATTGCTCCAGGCGAACCAGGGCCGCCGTGTGCTTACCGATGGCCCGGAGGCGCTGCCGCAATTCGTAGTAGATCTTGCCGCTGCAGAAGATCAGGCGACGCGCCGATGTCGGTGCGTCGTCATCGTCGATGACAGTGGCAAACGAGCCTCGGGCCAGCTGCTCCAGCGGGGATACCGCCTCCGGGTTGCGCAGCAGGCTTTTGGGGGTCATGACCACCAGGGGCTTGCGAAACGGCTGATGAACCTGCCGGCGCAGCAGGTGAAAATACTGGGCCGGGGTGGTGGGATAGCACACCTGCATGTTGTCGCTGGCACACAGCTGCAGGAAACGCTCCAGACGGGCGCTGGAGTGCTCGGGCCCCTGCCCCTCGAAGCCGTGGGGCAGCAGCAGCACCAACCCGTTAAGACGCTGCCATTTGGCCTCGCCGGCCGCAATAAATAGATCAATAATCGCCTGGGCATTGTTGGCAAAGTCGCCGAACTGGGCCTCCCACATCACCAGAGCCTCCGGGCGCATCATGGCATAACCGTACTCGAACCCCATGACACTGAACTCGGCCAGCAGGCTGTTGTAGACCTCGAAAGCCGCCTGATCGCCCCCCAGGGCATTCAGGGGTACGTGGGAGACGCCGGATTCGATATCCATCCACACGCTGTGGCGCTGGCTGAAGGTGCCCCGGCCGCAGTCCTGCCCGCTGAGCCGTATGGGGGTTCCCTCGGCCAGGAGGGAGGCGAACGCCAGGGATTCGGCGTTGGCCCAGTCGATGCCCGTCCCGCTTTCGACAGCCGCCAGCCGCTTGTCCATCTGGCGGATCAGTTTGGGGTTGAGCTTGAAGCCGCTCGGCTCCTCGCGAAGCCGACGGGCCAGCTGTACCAGGGTGTCATCCGCCACGCCGGTTGCCAAGGGGGTATGGCTGTAAGTGCCCGTATAGCCGTCCCAGTTGCTGAAAAAGCGATCCTGGGGGAAAGCGCATTCACTGCCGTGGATGCGCTCGAAAGCCTGTTCGAGTTCGTCGCGAATCCCCTGCCCCATCTCGGAAACCGCTTCCTTGGTGATCAGGTCCGCCCCGGTCAGCGTTTCGGTGTAAAGCTTGTCCAACGAGGCCCGGCGGCGGATACGGGCATACATCCCCGGCTGGGTGAAATAGGGTTCGTCCCCCTCGTTGTGGCCGTAGCGGCGATAACAGACCAGATCGATCACCACATCCTTGCCGAAGGTGTTGCGATAGTCGCAGGCCATGCGGGCCACGTGCAGCAGGGCTTCCGGGTTCTCCCCATGCACGTGAAACACGGGCACCATGAGCATCTTGGCCACATCGGTGGAGTAGCGCGTGGAGCGGGCGTCCTTGGGCAGGGTGGTATAGCCGATCTGGTTGTTGATGATGATGTGCAGCGTGCCGCCGGTACGGTAGCCTTCCAGCTGGGACATGTTCAGGGTTTCGGCCACGACGCCCTGGCCCGCAAAAGCGGCATCGCCGTGGATCAGCACCGGCAGGATGCGGTGGCGTTCGGCAGCGGCAAGATCCTGCCGCGCCCGGGCAATGCCCTCCACCACCGGGTCCACCGCTTCCAGATGGCTGGGATTGTTCACCAGGTAGACCCGCTGGGAATGGCCGCCGACGGTGGTCAGGTCGGCCAGGTAGCCGTTGTGGTACTTGACGTCGCCGGCCCCCACCAGCGCATCGGGATCGTAGCAATGCTCGAACTCGCTGAAAATGTCGTCGTAGGACTTTCCCAGGATGTGGGTTTGCACGTTCAGGCGCCCGCGGTGGGCCATGCCCAGGATGATCTCGCTGACGCCGCCCCTGGCGGCGTGGTCCAGCAGGTCGTCCAGCATGGGGATCAGGCCGTCGCCGCCCTCCAGGGAAAAGCGGGTCACGCCGATATATTTCCGGTTGAGAAACTGTTCGAAAAGCGACGCGCGGAGGAGACGCTCCTGAATGCGCCGACGGGTGTCCGGCGCTATAACCGGCTGGTTGCGCACCGGTTCCATCTGTTCCTGCAGCCAGCGGCGCTCTTCCGGATCCTGGAGGTGCATGTATTCCACACCGACGGCACGGCAGTAGGTTTCCTTGAGCGCCTTGAGAATCTCCTTGAGGGGGGCCGTTTGCCGATCGGAGAACCGGCGGGTGAAAAAAGGGGCCTCCAGATCGCCGGGATTGAGTCCGAAAACCTCCAAAGCCAGCAGGGGGTGCTCGATGGGGCAGGCTTCCAGAGGATCCATGCAGGCCAGAAGGTGCCCCATATCACGGTAGCGATACTTCAGGGCCTCCACACGGGCCTGTTTCAGCATCCGGTCTTCATCCCAGGTCTCGCCGGTCATCTCCCCCTGGGACCGGGCGATTTCAAATCCCTTGAAAAAGTGCTGCCAGTCCGTGGCAACAGACTGGGGATCGTTGCGCCAGCGACCGTACTGGTCCTCAATAAATTCGGCGTTGTAGGTTTCGAAGACATTCATGGGCAGTTTGCCTCCTGACGGGAGTGTGGCGGCTATACTGATATGGATGGGTACAGGGTAATGGGTGGCGTCCATCGGCCGGGCCGCGCCGAAGCGCGTTATCCGCCGGGAAATATGAGATATTAAAAAAGGACTTGGATGATGTCAAATATTATCCTTGCCGATCCGGCCGCCGCCGTTTACCGGCAACGTAGTTGCAGGCCGGGCAAATCTGGATTATAGCCACAGGGTCATCGGCCATTGCCCCCCACCGCTCGCTATCCGGCCGGTGCAATAAAGACAGGCACTATGAATACGCAAAACATTATCGCTGAAGAAGACCTGGAACGGCTGAGGCAGCTTGCGAAAAAGCTGCCGCCCGACGTCCGCTTGCGCATCACCCTCACGCGGCACGAGACCAGTGACGCTTTCCAGGCCTTCGGCCGTCAGATCAAAGCGGCAGCTCCCGGAATCGACCTCTTGACCGACATCACTGGCGAAACAGACCCGCCGTGGATGGAAACGGCCGGCGGCATCCGTTTTCAGGCCCTTCCGTCCGGGAACAAACTGGACAGCCTGATGGATGCCCTGAAGCCATTCCGCCGGGAAGAGGCCGACTTATCGCCGGCCCACCGCGATTTCCTGGATCGCATGGCGCTGCCGGTGGAAGTCCGCCTTTTCATCGCGCCGGCCTGCCCGTTCTGCCCCCGGGCCCTGCAGCAATGGGTCACGCTGGCCCGGGCCGGCGACAACCTGCGGCTGCGCGTCATCGACGGCGCCTTGTTCCCGGAAATGGTGCGCGAGGCGAACATCCAGGCCGTGCCCACCCTGGTGCTCGACGACCAATTGCGCTGGTCCGGTCAAATCCCGGTGACCGACGTACTGGAACAGGCCGTGGACCGCGACCTGAGCCGGTTGAGCGCGGAAGCACTGGAGGGCATCATCAAGGAAGGTCAGGCCGGACAACTGGCCCGGGCCATGATGGACAAGGGCGCCCTGTTCCCGGCCATCTTCGACCTGCTGGCCCACGCCAAATGGCCGGTGCGGCTGGGCGCCATGGTGGTCATGGAAGAAATTGCGGCGGCGGATCGGCGTCTCGCCGCCGAGGCCCTGCCGGTTCTCCATCAGCGCTATACCGATCTCGATGATGCTGTTCGCGGCGATATGCTCTACCTCATCGGCGAAATCGGCGACCCGGGGAGCCTATCCTTTTTGCAGGACATCGCCAGGACCGGTACCAACCCGGAAATTGTGCAGGCGGCCAGGGAAGCGGTGACCGCCATTGAGGATCGCGACCTCAACATGTAAGGAGCCAGCCCATGCCGCAGCAAAAGTTTGACTTCACCAATCGCCGCGGATTGACCCTTGCGGCCCGGATCGACCGGCCCGGCAATGGGCCGGCCATTGCCCATGCCCTGTTTGCCCACTGTTTCACCTGCGGCAAGGATATCAAGGCCGCCTATCATATCGCCCGGGCCCTGAACCAGGAGGGCATCGGGGTGCTCCGGTTCGACTTTACCGGCCTGGGCGCCAGCCAAGGCGAATTTGCCGATACGAATTTTTCCTCCAATGTCAGCGACCTGATCGACGCCGCCGGCCATATGGCCGCGCAGGGGATGGCCCCGCAGATGCTGATCGGACACTCCCTGGGCGGGGCCGCCGTAATTCAGGCCGCCACCGGCGTAGACTCGGTTCGGGCGGTGGTCTCCATTGCCGCGCCTTCCGAACCCGGCCACCTGGCGCGCCACATGGACGGCATCCGCGAGACCCTTGAAAGTGAAGGCCGGGCGGACCTCACCATCGCCGGTAAGACCGTGACCATCACCCCCCAATTTCTCGACGACATCGCCGGGGTCAACATGGAAGCGGCCCTGAAAAACCTGAACCGCGCCCTGCTGATCCTGCATTCGCCCCGGGACACCGTGGTCCACATCGACCATGCGGCGCGGCTCTACCGCACCGCGCGCCACCCCAAGAGCTTTGTGTCCCTCGACACGGCCGATCATTTGTTGTCCGACCCCCGGGATTCCCGTTATGCCGCCGGCATCATTGCCGCCTGGGTGCGACGCTATCTGCCCCCGGATCCGCAAGCGACGGCTTGAGCATAGGATCCATGGATTCCCGGCTTGCAAAGTTTGTAAACCGCCATATGTTAACACTCAGTGATTTAACCAAAAAATCCGGATTGCACTGCTTCGCCTCAGGATGACTGAACTCGAAAGCATCCGCTGGCAGAAAGGAGCCGTCATGATCGATAAGCAGCAGTTATGCGAAAAAATTATCGAGCTTTACCCGGATATCGGCGCATGTGGCATCGATGTCGATGTCACCTATGACGCAAATAAAAAATCCTGGGTGGTCGATTTGAAGAAAGATAAGTTCGAACTCAAGACTTACCTCGAAGACGGCGATGCCGACAAATGCATGCTCGGCCAACAATGTGTCAGTTTAGGAATCGAGGTGGCCCAACTCCGCGCCAATATCGAACGGCTGAAAGAGGATACGAAAGCCCGCCTGTAGCGGGCCGCTGCCTTTATGTTGTCTTGCAGCCATGTCCTGTAATCTTTGATAGGGGATAACAGCGTGACACGCTATCGCGAGGAAAAAGACTCCATGGGAACGGTGCAGGTCCCGGAGACCGCCTGCTACGGGGCCCAGACCCAGCGCGCCGCCGACAATTTCCCCATCAGCGGCCTGCGGATGCCGCCGCCGTTCATCCGATCCCTGGCCCTGATCAAACAATGCGCGGCCAGGGCCAATCAGGCCCTGGGACTTTTGGAGGTTGAAACCGCCGAAGCAATTGCCGCCGTTGCCGAGGAAATCTACCGCGGGGAACTGGCCGACCAGTTTCCGATCGATGTCTTCCAGACCGGGTCGGGGACCTCCACCAACATGAACATGAACGAAGTCATTGCCGGCCGTGCCAATGAAGGCCTCACCGGGCAGCGGGGGGGACGCTCGCCGGTGCACCCCAACGACCATGTCAATCTGGGGCAATCCAGCAATGACGTCATCCCCACCACAATCCATGTTGCCTCCCGGCTGGCCCTGCATGCCCGGCTATATCCCGCTCTGGAAAAACTGCAAGCCACCCTGGCGGACAAAGCGGACGAATTCGCCGATGTTCGCAAACTCGGCCGCACCCATCTTCAGGATGCCGTCCCCATGACCCTGGGCAACGAATTCAGCGGCTACGCACGCCAGATCGAACTGGCCCGGGAGCGCTTCAAAGACCTTGAAAAGCGACTGGCGGAACTGGCCTTGGGGGGCACGGCGGTGGGCAGCGGGATCAACACCCACCCCGAGTTCGCCGGCCGGACCATCGCCGAACTGAACCGTATCGCCGGCATGGACTTCCGGGAAGCGGGCAATCATTTCCAGGCCCAGGCAACCCAGGACACCGCCGTCGAATTGAGCGGCGCGCTGAAAACTCTGGCCGTGGCGCTGGTCAAAATCGCCAACGACCTGCGCTGGCTGTCGTCGGGACCGCGCTGCGGTTTAGGGGAAATCAACCTGCCCTCTTTGCAGCCGGGCTCTTCCATCATGCCCGGCAAGGTCAATCCGGTCATGCCGGAAGCCGTGATTCAAGCCGCCGCCCAGGTGATGGGCAACGACACGGTGATCAGTCTGAGCGGCCAGTCCGGCAATTTCGAATTGAACGTCATGCTGCCTGTCACGGCCTACAATCTGCTGCAATCCATCGATCTAATGGCCGCCGGCGCCGATCTGCTGGCGGCGAAATGCATCCGGGGCATCTCGGCCAACCGGGAGCGTTGCGCCGCCAATATCGAACAGAGCCTGGCCCTGGTAACCGGTCTGGTGCCCTATATCGGTTATGATCAGGCCGCGGCTATCGCCCACGAAGCCCACGAAAAAGGGAAGACCATCCGGGAAGTCGTCCGTGAAAAAAAGATCCTCGATGGGGCGACACTCGACCGGGCCCTCTCCTGAAGAGGCGGGAAACCTGGCGGACTTTGACGGCGGCCATCCATCCCGCCCGGGCTTAAGACCTATTCTCCTGACGGAATGACGAAAATTCACCACATCCCCAGAAGGCGCCTGGCACACACAACCATTCGGAAAAAAGCGTAGCGGCTCCGGAGACATGTTCCGGGAGACCCGTCTCCCGGATACCAACGGCCACATCATCCGGGCGGTAGCACCGGCCTTCGAGACCGCGTCTCAGCAACCCCAGTTCCGGTGGGGCCCCATCCGGCAGCAGCAAGTCGACGCCAATAACAATCCCTCGCCGGACCCTGATCAGTGCCTCGCACGGCCCCCAGGCAAACACCGCTTTGCGGCGGATTTTGAATTCCGGGGATCGCCCCACACTCCATTCCCATGCGCAGTACTTGGATGCAGCCAGCCGTCGCACTTCAGGCCAATCCGCAGCCGGCAGTTTCAGAGGCTTTGCACGACCGTGAACTGTTGCAAAGGCCGGAATCAGGGCGCGGCAGACCTTATCGACTGTCAGTTCGGGCTGGAACTCGATGACATTCGTCACCGGACTGGGGACAGATGAACGCCCCCGGGAAAAGGGCACATCGCTGTCAGGGGCCAGCAGGGCGCGCATTCGCTTCAGATTGGCCGAAACAAGAAGGGTTCCGTGGGTGAGACATTTCCCCTGGGCACGATATTGGGCGGTGCCGGTAATTTTCATGCCCTTCAACAAAAGATCGTAGCGCTTGTTCATCTGCACCGGCAGCCCCAGCCCCCGCAAACAGGCCAGCACGGGCCGCACCGCCTCGCCAGACGACGCGAACGGGCGCTTCCTCCGGGTCTCGATCAGGCTGAAATTCACATTCCCCGAATCGTGGTAAACGGTCCCGCCACCTGACAGGCGTCGGGCGAGGGCAACCCGCTGTTGCTGCAATTGTTGCAGATTGGCTTCCACATGGGGAATTTGATTCCGACCGATCACCACCGCCGGCGCGTTGACATAGAGGAGGAGAATCGCCTCGCCACCCGATGGGAATCCCATCAGAAGCTCTTCCAGGGCCAGATTGACCGCCACATTTTTTTCGGATCGATTGTCGATCAGCAGCATGGATAGGGTTCCCCGTCAGGAACAATTACGAATTGGCCTTCTGAGATACCACACCCGTCTCCCGAGCACAAAATCAAGCGACGGGAACGCTCCCCCGGTGACGTATGCGGATAATATCATTGACAGGTCATCGGCGCCCCGATAAACTAAACTACTTGAAATAACTCAGTGATCAGGCTGACAGAGTTCCCTATGGCGGTTTCCGATTCCATGCAGCCCCAAAAATTTGCCGGTATCCCCCTCAAGCCCTACCGGCATGGCTTCGGCCTCGAGCGGCTCAAGCTCGGTGTCGATAACCTTCGCTATGACATCCACCTCAGCCCGGGGTTTATCAAGGCCACCCGGCGGATGGCGCTTCAACTGATCGGCCGCATTTCCGGTGTGGCCGATCTGCCCGATTATGAAAACGGCTTCAACTGGTATCGCGGCGAGAAGGAGTTCAAGGGCCTTTGCCGCGACATCATCACCGATGCCATCAAACAGGCCAGGCTGGACAACGAATTCCAGGTGCTGTTTCTGGCCAAAGCCGCCCTAGCCGTAACCTTTAAAGAAGCGGTCAACGACCGCTATAAAGCCTGCCTGCAGCATGTGAACAACCAGATCTGGCGACAGGAGATGGCCTACAACCACGACCAGGTCAAACACCTGCAGGAATGCCTTCAAATTCTGACCCGCAATCGGGACACCACTTCCCGCAGTGCCAATGCAAGGCTGTTTCGCTACCTGACCGACGTTCTTCAGGAAAGCATGAACGATCTCTATGCCCTGCATTTCGGTCCGGAAGCCGTGTTGCCCGAGGATTTTTTTGCCAACCCGCTGCTGCACGCCGAAAATCCCACACAGGATGCTTTTCTGATGGGAGAATACGTATTGCTCGGGAGCCGGCGGGAAGACGTCAATCAGTACGAAGCGTTTCTGGATGCCCTCAACGATTTCCTGGCCAGCCAGGACGGTCAACCCAAATCAGCCGCAACGCCGCAAGCAACCGATGAGGAACCGGCCATTCAGTCCGGCGAACGGACGTCCCGGGATATGACCGCCAGCAACAGCGCTGCGGATTATACCGACTGGATCAAACAGGAAACCAACATGGATGCGCTGTTTAATTTCTACCGGACCGACCAAATGCTCCGGCGGGACAAACGGCAGACCAAGGATAAGATACGCATCCGCAAGCTCAAACAGGTCGCCCGCAAGCAAAAACACCTGCTGATGGCGCTGATGAAAGCGTTCAATGCCCGGGAGCTGACCCATATCGTGGTGGCCACCGAGGAGATGAAAGCCTTTTGCGATAACTACTGCCCCCCCCTGACACCACACGAGCTGCTCCAGTACATTGTCGACCGCAAGTCACGCAAACCGATCCGCGCCAAACTCAAACGCATCAAGAAAAACTACGGCGAGGAATATTCCCTCCAGCCGATTCGCAACTGCCTGTCCCGTATCCGCTGGCTTCCCCGTCAGCAAAAAATGGAAATCCTGCTTGATTTTGTTAAAACCTTTGCCCGCTATCATCGTGATTTATGCAATTACAACATGGTCAGCCATGCCATCTCGTATATCAACTTCGTCAACGAGGACACTTTTCTCAAACTCTCCCGGGCCAACAACTCCCTCTATGAATTTCTTCTCCCCAATGAACAAAAGCCTGATGAAATGCCCATCATCAGCCACACCGTCATGAAGGCGGATGTCAGGGGCTCCACCGGCATCGTGAATGAAATGAAAGCCCAGGGCATGAATCCGGCCACCAATTTCAGCCTGAATTTCTTCGATCCGATCACCGGCATCCTGTCCCGTTTCGGGGCTTTCAAGGAATTTATCGAAGGCGACGCGATCATCCTTTCCATTTTCGAGCATGAGAACCAACCGCAAAACTGGTACAGCGTTGCCCGGGCCTGCGGTCTGGCCATGAATACATTGCTGATCGTGCAGCGCTACAATCGCAAAAATGTCGCCTCCCGCTTGCCGCTTCTGGAGATCGGCATCGGCATCAGCTACGCGGGCAATGCACCGACCTTTTTTTTCGACGCCGACAACCGCATCATGATCTCGCCGGCCATCAACCAGGCCGACCGTCTTTCGGGATGCTTCAAGCCCTTGCGGGAGCAAACCGCCCTGAAGCAGTCCCCTTTCAATGTATTTGTCTATGAAATCGCGGAAGCCGACCGAAATGCCGCGGCGGGACAGTATGTCCGCTATAATGTCAACGGCATTGAATTGAGCGACGATGCCTTCGAAAAGCTGCAAAAAGAAATCCAGATGGAAAAACTCGACCTGCAAGCACCGGGAGCCGAGGGGGAGCCGCACCAGCTCTTTGTGGGGAAATACCCTACGGTTTCCGGCACGTCCCACCAGCTGGTCATTCGTCAGGCACCCTTGCCGATCATCAGGCTGAACGATCTCAGGGTAACGGGCAACACCGGGCGCTACTATTACGAAGTCTGCACCAACCCGACACTTTTGCGCTATATAAAAGACCTGCGCTGACTGCGGTGCCGACTTTCGGGCGGGTGTCACAGACGCCGGAGCCCTTCTCCCGGGGCAAACCTTCTTTTGACTTTTCCCCTGGAATTCATTATATTTTTTACAGGCTATGCGAAGGAATCCTCTCACCAAGGAGACCGCCATGAGAGTGCTGACCGGTCCCGGCTATTGCCCCTATTGCGGGGAAGAAATCATGATGGCCTGCGCGGCAAAAGGCGACGTGCTGCACCTCGCCCTCACCCTGGTCACCTGTGGCCTCTGGGGTCTGGTGTGGCTCTATCACCGGGAGCATGCCCGTACCTGTGTTTGCTGCCAATGCGGCCGCCAGCTGCCACGGGCAGCGTTGAAAGTGCCGTTTTCATCGATTTCGAAAATGCCCCGGTCCCTGGAACCACGCGTCCACAATCAATCCGAATTCAATCGGGTTCTGGTTTCGCGCAATCTCGTTTATTATGTACCGACAAATGCCCGTTATCATCAAACCTGACTGCGGGCGCGCAACTCCGAATGCCGCCGGGGAGACAACGACATGCACCGAACTGCCATACGGCCATGGGCCGCCATCATTTTCGTCAGCATCCTGCTGAATCTCGTCATGGGAGCGGGGACAACCTGGAGTGAGGATCAATTCAAAGAACCCCGCACCCCCCCGCCGAATCCCATGAATGTCACCGCCGACGCGCTGATCCTGCGGCCGGTGGGACTGGTCATGATCCCTGTCATGGGGCTGGTTTACGGCCTCAGTTACCCTTTTGCCAAAGCCGCCGGGAATGAGCAGGAAATCTATCAGAGCCTTCTCGGCGACACCATTGATTACACCTTCCACCGTCCCATGGGGCGAGGCGAACCCTTCGATTAGAAACCCGCTAAAAGACGCTGGATTCTGATCCCTGCGCGAAACCCCGTTCGCAAAAAGACCGGCATGGAATTGCGGGCGTCTTAGACTGGAAAATCCATTATTCAATTCACCTGTCTCTTGATCGATCGCTGCCGACACGGTAAGGTAGCGCCCATTTAGGCCGCCCCCCAGAGGGTCACCCAACAAAGGAATCCCGCATGCACTTGAAAAAAACTGCCGCTGCCATCACCGTTGGCATCAGCCTTTTGGTGGCGCTCTCCGCCTGCCGCGCCCCGGCGCCCAACACCCAGACCTTGACCGGCTATGAGATGGTCAAACTGCGTCGCGTCGCCGTCATGCCGTTTCTTCCCGGCAACACCGCCCTGAACGCCGACGACCAGGTGCGACCGGCCATTGACTGCACCATGATGGAATTTTGCCAGGAGGTCAATGAACTGGGAAGCGGTGCCGAAAATGCCCTGACACGCCAGATGCAGCGCGCATTGGAACGTCAACTGGATGACAAAGTCCTGCCGCTGGCCCGTGCCGCGGCCATCTATGAAGACTTGCCCCAAAACCGCACTGTGGACACTCCCCGTCAATTGGCCCAGCGTTTCGGACGGGCCATGGGGGCCGATCACGTGATGCTCGGATCGGTATGGCGCTACCGGGAACGCACGCCGGATGGGGGCGCTTCGGTGGCCTTTACCGTCTATCTGCTGCAGGTGGACAACGGCCGTCGCGTCTGGCGGGGGCGATTCGACCGCACCCAGCAAGCCTTGACGGACGACCTGCTCAATGCCGGAAATTTTTTCAAGAAAGGCGCACGCTGGCTGTCGGCCGAAGAGCTTGCCCGTTTCGGTATCGAACAGGTGATGCTGCAATTCCCCGCAACGGCGGACTAGGCCCATGCGCATCACACTGATCGGCATGTCGGGTTCCGGAAAGTCCCTCTGGTCTTCCGTTCTTTCCCGCCACGGATTTCAGCATATGGGCTGCGACAACCATATCGGCCGCCGCCTTGTCCAAGCGGGCGAATTGCCCTCGGGCTCCCTGGATCTGATCGGGCGCTGGATGGGATTTCCCTTTGAAGCCGATTTTGCCCGGCGGGAGGCGCTCTATCTGGACCATGAAAAAGCGGTTATGGACCAGTTCCTGACCGAGCTTGAAACCCGCCCGGCGGTCAATGCCGCACCCGTGGTCATCGATACCACGGGCAGTGTCATCTATACGGGTGCCGCCATCCGGCAACGGTTGCGGCAGCAAACCGTGGTCGTCTACCTTTCCACGTCCACCGCCTATCGCCAGGCGCTGCACCGGGCCTATGTTGAAAACCCCCGTCCGGTCTTATGGCAAAAGCATTACCGCAAAAAGACCGGGGAAGATGACCAGACCGCCCTCCAACGCTGTTATGGCAACCTCCTGGCCGACCGCGAATCCCGCTACCGGCAATATGCCCACCTTGAAATCCAGTGGGATCCAACACCCGGCCGGACCCTGGAAGCCGCTACGCTGCTGGAACCCATCGCGTCTTTTCTGGAACGGAGGCCGTCGCCCCATGGTGCCTGAAGCCGCTCATCAGATCATTGCCGGGCTTACCGGCGGTATTGCCTCGGGAAAATCCACTGTGGCGGCCATGCTGGCCGAAGCCGGCGCCCGCGTCGTCGATGCGGACCGCATCGCCCACCAGGTCGTGCGCAAAGGTCAGCCGGCCTGGCACGATATCGTCGCCCATTTCGGGGAGACCATATTGAAGCACAACGGGGAAATCGACCGGGACGCGCTGGGCGCCCTTGTCTTCAACGATACGGAAGCCAAGCATACCCTGAACCGGATCGTTCATCCCCGGGTTTTTGAATCCATGGCAAAGGAAATCCAGCAGCTGGCCGACGAACACCCCGACGATCTGGTAATCATGGACGTGCCCCTTCTGATCGAATCCGGCCTGCATGCCACCCTGCCCATCGTCATTTTGGTCTACGTACCGACAAGCGTCCAAAAGGAACGGCTCATGCGGCGGGACGGGTTGAGTGCCGCCGATGCGACCGCCCGCATTCGTTCCCAAATGCCCATCGATGACAAGCGGGCGCACGCCCACTACATCATCGACAATACCGGCGAACCAGACGCCACCCGCCGACAGGTGCACGACATTTATCAGCGCATCCTGTCCGGTGAACCGGCCCCGCCCCCTTCCGGCCGGCCGTCTTCGCCATGATGGAAACCTCCGGCATCTTCACGACCGCTCTTGTTTTCGGCCTGAGCGCCGGGCTTTCCCCCGGTCCGCTGATGACGCTCGTCATCACGGAAACCCTCAAGCAGGGCGTTCCTGCCGGCCTCAGGATCGCCGTGGCCCCCCTGATCACCGACGCCCCCATTATCATCGGCAGCCTCTTTTTGCTGGCCACATTTGCCCATACCATGACATTTGTCGGCATTGTGGCCTTGCTGGGGGGATGTTTCATTGCCTGGATGGGGATTCAAAACATCCGATTCAGGGGCGTCGATAGCACCTCTGGGGAGCTGCATTCCTCCCCCTTGCGCACGGGCATCATCGCCAACCTGCTGAATCCGAATCCCTACGTTTTCTGGCTGACCGTGGGCAGCCCCCTGATCTTCGAAGCCACCCGATCCGGTATCCTTTCCGCCGCCCTGTTTCTGGCCCTTTTCTATAGCTTTCTGGTGGGGTCCAAAATTCTCGTCGCCGTTGTGGTGGGCCGGTCCCGTCGGTTTTTGCACAGCCGGCCTTATATCTGGATCATCCGGACGTTGGGTGTCCTGCTCCTGATTTTTGCAGGGCTTTTTTGGAAAGAAGGGTGGCGCTATTTAGTGCCGATCCGTTAATGGTAGATTTTGGGTTCTGGCAGGGGCCGCAAGATGCCGATAGGGATGGCCGCTGTTTAATCTTGCCATAGCCAATGGGGTTATGGAAGGCCCCATCGACATGACGAATACCATCAGGGGATTGGAGGGACTATCCCGTAGAAAAGCCTTCACGCACGCGCTAAAACGGTTTCCGCGTCCGATATTCATTGATTTCCGCTTTTTCGTAGGAGTCCAGCGGGCGATGCTCGATCATAGTGGCGGAATTGGGACTCAAGCCCTGCTCGAGAAAATCCGCCACTTTGTTCTCGTCCAAATAGAACAGACGGATGCCCTCCCGTGCGGCCTTGTTGTATTCGTAGATAAAATCCGGAAAGCCATGCGTTTGAATAAACGTGTCGACCGGCTCGCGGTAGCGGCAGTTGATCATCAGCCGCTGGTAGCCGAAATTCTGTGCTTTCGCATCGACCTCAAGATATATCGATCCCGAATGAAGCTTGGTCTCCTGGTAGTCAAGCCAGGCACACCCTCCCGGCAGAAACAAAACCGCCATCGCCAGCATCCAGGTCATAAACTGTTTCACGCGCGCCTACCTCCTCTGCAACAGGTCGATATCATGGGTGGGAATCACCGGAGCGATATGACCATAACACGAATTCCTCCGGGACGGAATACGGCCGCCGTCATCCGTCAACCGTCTTTCGGCCCAAGCGTCTCCAGCAAATATAGCGCCAACAGGTACGCCTCTTTCTGGTATTGAAAACGGGGCGTCAGGATGGGGCGCTGCTCCTTGACGAATTGCCGCAGCAGGGTCGGAGCGACAAGGGCGACATCCGTCCGGGGGTAAAGTTGAAGCAGGCCTTCAAGCTTGAATGTCGTGCCGCCGGAGGCGAAATGCCCTTTCTTTTTGCGCTGCACGATCCCGATGTAGTCCGGCTGCATGCGGTCGAACAGGGCATGCGCATTTCGGCAGAAGGCGCGGATTTCAGAAGGGTTGTCCTCATCCTTTATCGTGATCTGGGTGTCCGGGCCGGTCACATCCCGCACCAGATCCCCCTCCCGGCGTAAAATCACAAATACAGCCCGGCGGGCAGCGATCGCAATGCCGCAGCAAACCGGATCCCGTGTCGCGCTATCGGTCATCTTTAAACCTTTTTCTCCATGGGTTCATTTGGTTCAGGGACGGTTGCGACTCTGGCCGGTCACCAGTGCACCGGCAATCAAATGGGCGCACCGGAGCGGCTCCGGAATCCGGCTGTGGATCGCCCAATGCATCAGGATCTCAGACGCCTGGGGCCGGGTCAGTCCAACCCGCTGCACATAAACCCCCGCCACGGGTTCCATAGTCCCCAGGGATTCAATAACAGCCCATTTCGCCTGACCGCCGGGGAGATGCTGCTCCAGGGCCCGGCGAACCGCGTCCATGTTCGGGGCGCGGCGCGCGACCACCAGAATGGGCAAATTCAGCTGATGATGAAGGTCGAAGACATCGACCACATTGAATCCGCCCATGGTGATGCCCTGGAGCATGATCAAGCGGGCATGCTGGAAAAATTTTGAAGCCCGGACAAGATCCGCCAACTTGGCCGCAGCGTCAAAACCGTCCTTTTCGATCTCGCCCACCAGCACGCCGTCCAGGCGTTGATCGGCATACACGGTCCCGACGATCTTGACCGGCCCCCGGTGGCTCCGGGGGAAGGGGGCATCATCGAACCCGATCACATTGGAAAACCGCCGTGTTCGCATAGGACTGTTTTAAAGTCCCACGGCAGGGAAAGTCAAAATTTTTCGCTGGGCCTATTAAGTAGTGTCCGTCCATAAAGGGTAGATTTTGGTTCCTGGCAAGGACCGAGCGCGTTTGAAACCGGAGGAATAGTCCGCTATTGCGAGGATTGAAAACGCGCGAGAACGCCGCCAGGGGCCGAAAGATGCCTTTTATGGATGGCCACTAAGTAGGCATGACACTAAGAGCAATACAACCCGGTCCGGCATGGGCAGTGATCGTGGGGCCGATTTCCGCCATACGGATGCTATCCAAGGCCACCGGTATTTCCAGTTCCAGTTCCTCCATGAGACGGTCCCGTTTTTCTTCCGCCGCTGCATGAGCGATCCAGATCTCACAGTCGCCACGGTGCCGACGGTAGTCGTCACCAGCCATTTGGGCCAGGGAAGCCAGCGCGGCCTCATGACCCCGGTGTTTGGTCATCGGCACCAACTGACCATTTTTGAGTCCGATAACCGGTTTGATATCCAACATGCCGCCTAAAATCGAAGAAAAAAAATTGAGCCGGCCGGCCCGTTTCAGCCAGTAGAGATTATCCACCGTAAAGTACAAACTGCCGTTGCCCATAAAAAAATTGAGCTCGTGCAGCAGTTCATCCATGGGTAGGCCTTGCCGCAGCATCTCGGCGGCACGCTTGACGATGAGGGCCTGCCCCACTGTGCAGGTCCGTGTGTCGATGGGGATCACCCGTTGGGCCGCATCGTCGAACAACAGCTGGATGGCGCGTTGCACGGACGTATAGCATTGGGACAACGCCTTGGACACATGGAACGAAAGCACGCGATCGTAACGCTCCAGCAGTTTTTCCAGAACGTCGGCATATTCACTGGGAATCGGCGGTGAGGTGTGCACGTCACGATCCGCCCGCATGGCGGCGATCACCTGTTCATTTTCAATGGAGACCCCGTGCAGGTGGTCCTTCCCGTCGATGGCGATATGGATCGGAATGGTGTGGATCCCCAAATCCGCCGCCATATGGGGAGGGAAATCTGCGGTGCTGTCCACCACGATGCCAATTTGTTCGGTCATGTCCTGCCATCCTTCATCGATTTTCAACTTGCTCCGTACATTATCGCCGGTTTTGCCATGCACTTTAGCGCCCCATGGCGTCAGGCCGAATGGGCATGCAGCGGGCCTTACTTGGTTATGGCACGATAATCCAATGCTTCCAGACGTTCGCTCTCCACCTGACCGGACCGGAACGCCGCCACTGCTTCTCGCACCTGCTCCACCCGGGGGGCCGTGTAAGCGTCGACTTTGGATGCAATGACACCGATGGGCTTCATTTCGGACAGCCAGGCAGCGATTTCCGCATCGGTTTGGGGATCACCCCGCCGGATGGGGTCATAGGCCACACGCGCTTTCCATATGCCCGGAAATACTTTGGCCAGAAAAACCGATAGCATAAGAATTTGAACCTGTCGGTGGTTGTGTTTTCCCATCCGGTCACTCCTTTAGCTATAGGGTTGACGTCTTTCCGATAATCGCCTACCGTTGAACTTGGGTTCCTATAGTCGGGTTGCCGATTCATAAGCCGTTTTTACCAACAAATGCAAGACAGGAAGAGAGTGTTTCGAGCCGGGTTAAAATGATGTTCGGGGGCAGATGCCCGCCCTCGCTATGAGCGACAATCCGGCAGAACACGACCGCAACGAATACTTGCCAGGGAGACTTTGGCCATGGCCCGCATCGTTCAACTGCTGGACGGCATCGCCACTGCCCAGTTCGAAATCGACAAAACCGCGGTTCGCATCGGGCGATCGCCGGAAAGCGATGTCTACATCGACGACGCCTCCGTCAGCACGGCGCACTGCATCATCGAAACAGTTGTCCCCGAATCCGAGGACGGGACCACCACCTATTATATTCGCGACCTTGGCAGCACCAATGGCACTTATGTCAATATTGACCGGGTTGAACGACAGCGACTGGTCCATGAAGATGTCATCCGGGTCGGGTTGAAAAATTTCAAGTTCATTGACGAAAGCAGCGCCGAATACGTCAAGACCGCCAAGATCAAAAAGAGCTGGATCCCCGGCGTTTACTATACCAAATAACCACGCCAACTGACCTGGCGCTATTTTGCCTCGGGCATGTCATCGACAACGAAAAAGGGGGGAACTCCCAATGAGAGATCCCCCCTTTATTGTTCCAAGCGGTAAACTGCCGTCGTTTAAGCCTCCGCCGCCTGCTGGTAAATATGAACGTCGCTCTGGGGGTAGGGAATGCTGATGCTTTCGGCGTCGAACCGTTTTTTCACCGCCTCGGTCGTATCAAAATAAACCCCCCAATAATCTCCGGTTTTCGCCCAAGGCCGGGCAATGAAATTGACGCTGCTGTCCGCCAGTTCGGAAACCGCCACTTGAGGCGCCGGATCTTTGAGCACGCGGTTGTCGGCCGCCAGGATATCGCTAATGATTTGTTTGGCCTTGTCGATGTCATCCTCGTAACCAATCCCGAACACCATATCCACCCGTCGGGTGCCGGTGGCCGACCAGTTGACGATGTTGTCGCCGGTCAGACTGGCGTTGGGGATAATAATTTTTTTATTGTCCGGCGTTCGCAGTTGCGTCGTAAAAATCTGAAGGCTTTCCACTGTGCCGGATACCCCGGCCCCTTCAATGAAATCACCTACCTTGAAAGGCCTGAACATGATCAGCAAGAATCCGGCCGCAAAGTTGGCCAGGGAGCCCTGCAGGGCCAGACCAATGGCCAGGCCGGCGGCGCCGATGACGGCAATAAAGGACGTGGTCTGGATACCGATCTGGCTGAGGGCTGCCAGAACCACGAACGTCAGCAGGGCATAGTAAACCAGGTTGCCGACAAATGACTGCAGGGTCTGGTCGACATCCCGCTTCTCCATGATGCGCTTGGTCAGTTTGCTGAATAGACGGGCCACCCAGCGCCCGACAATAAAAATAATGATCGCCAGGATGATTTTAAGACCGTACGCCGCCAACAATGCATATCCTTTCTGGACGAGATCTTCCATCAATTAACCTCCGCTTAAGGTAGTCGTAAGAATTGTGCTGATCGCGAGCTGAAAACAAGTGGCCTGAAAAGGCCGGTGGTGAGAACCTTCTCCCCTTTTTCGGGGGAGTGTATAACCCATAACAATAAGTAGCAATGTGTTGCGGTCAAGGATTGCCGCGCACATTTCATCAGACGACCGCATTTTCACGCATATATCGACAGTGCCCAGATCCCGTCTTTCCATTTTTGTAGGCGACGTTAAATCCAAAAGAAAAGCCTGGCCAGCACCCCTTCGTCGAGGACAACCCCCGGTCGCAGGCAAAGACGAATCCTGCGATCTTCCGACACCAGACGCCGCAATTCGGTGGTCAGTACCCGCAAGCGCGTGTAGGTGGCTCCGTCGAAGCAAATCCGTCGTTGTCGGGGCGACCACCGATGGTTGGCCGGAGGTGGCAAATGGCCAGGAGAATCCCTAAGGCCGGTAAACGCGACCCGGCCGCCCTGTAGCGCTATTGATGCCGTGGCAGCTGCGTCTCCCGGCGGGCGCCATTGCAGGGTGGCCTCGCAGAGCAGGCTGAACCACCGACCCCGTCGCAGGTAAAAAGCGCCTCGCCGCGCGACGCTTTCGAAAAACCGGGCCACATCGTCCGGCGACCAGGCGCGTTCTTCCCCTCCTTCAGGCCCTTCTTCCGACGCTTCCTCGGAAAGACTTTCCCGCGCCAGACGCCACCATTCCGCACCAAGAATCAGCAGACGGCGGGCAATGTCCTTTTGGTTGCCGGACAGGCTATTTCGGCGTTGGAAGAGTGCCAGCCCGTCAAGAAAAATCGCCGGCGGGGGGACAGCAGCCGGCGGTAGACCGAAATGCCTGCAAATGGTTTCCGCCGTCCATTTGACGTCGCCAGAATTACGCGCCAGACAACGCACCAGGGCGGCAAGGGGCTCCAAAGCCGGTTGCGACGGCCAGGGGCCCAGGGGCAGATCCCCTTTACCGGCATTGCCGGTCTGTTGAAAGTCACGTGAAGAAAACACCGGCGGCTGGCCGCCGGTCTGCAGCTGGAGATTGTATTCCGGTGCCTTGCTCTGGATGTCCTCCGCCTCCCGCAGGGCAGCTTCAAGTGCGGTGGCCGTGGTGGTGTAGTCCAGATCGACGGCCTGGGTCAGCATATCCAGAATGTGCCCGGGATGGCGGCGTCGTCCCTGGAAATAGCTGCGGATCCGCTGCTTGAGGGATTTGGCCTTGCCCACATACAGCAAATCGCCGTTGGAGCGCCGGAACCGATAGATGCCGGGCTGGTCCGGAAGACCACGTTGCCGCTCGGCCGGCATGGGGTAGGCCCGGGGCGTCCGGGCCGGGGCGGATGCCGACCGAAGCCAATCATTCAGGACGGTGAGATCTTCAATCCCCTGATCGGCCAGGTGGGCCACCAGTTGCCGCCAGATCAGTTCGGTGGCGGCCAGATGGGGAGCACAGCGCTTTTCGCCGGGAAGTCCCATGCCGAAATACCCGGCCAGCGCGCGCAGGCCGCAGCGTGGCAGCCACGGCAGCAAACGGCGAGCCAGTTCATGGGTGCAGATGATGTCGAACGGAAAAGGCGTTTCCGGAGCACAGGCCCCATGCCACTGCTCCAGAAAAGGACGCTCAAAACGCGCATAGTGGATGACGGCGATGCACGATCCGCCCGATCGCCCCCGACTGTCTTGCGCTGCCGCGGCCAAACGTTCCCATACGGTGCAAGCCGGCGCCGCCGACATCAGTTCGTCTGGACGAATGCCGGTCAGCTTCTGTATGCTGGGGGGCAGCACCTGTCCTTCGGGCAGGCAAATCAGGCAGGTTTCCGGCGAACGGCACGAATCCCTGGAAGGATTTACCGTTGCCCACCCCACCTCCACCAGGCAACCCGACAGCGGTGTCGCTCCGGTGGTCTGGCAGTCTATCGCCAGCACATCCAGATCGGCCAGGGGCATTGGCGATGGATTCATGACGCAACTGGTCCGACGGGAGGTCAAACGCGTTTTTCAGCCACCAGGCGGGCGAAATGCTCATAGGAGCGATCATAGGTCTTTTCGGCATCCACAGGAAAGACGCAGGCCGGCAGCTGACGCATGCCCACGTGATAGGACAGGCATTCGCAGCAGTTGCCTTTGCGGGCGCAAGGTTCGTAGGTGCAGTTGCAGCGGGTCAGATTCTTTTCTTTGATGCAGTCCATCAAACACTCCTTTGCAATTGAATCCCCAAAATACGATATAGGGAAGACCGGTCTTTGGAGGCGCCGTCGGCGGGCCCAGAACCACCCTGGCGGTATCAATTTTATAGCACATGATCGCTGCCGTCCGCTACCCGTCGGCCTTTCGGCCCCACCCCATGGCGCCATAAAAATACACCTCCCGCTAATCCGGCGGGTCGGCCATTCCTGGAGCGCAAAAGGTTCCATCCGAATTAAAGGTGCGTTCAAGCCCTGGTCGGGGTTTTCCTTTTGACATTACTGATAATTTCACCTAATCTAAAAATTGTTGAAATAGGAATCATTGCTCTCCGACAACGGAGAACGCCAAACCTGCCGCGAGGCAGGGACGGAAAGCCACGGGTCTTACGCGAGACAGCCGGGCCGCCGATGATTGTTAACGGCCGAATCGCTCACGCCCATGGGACGATTCGGTTTTTTATTTGGCGAGCATGGCATACACATATGACCTTATGCTTGGATCAACACCATGAAACTCAAGAAAATCCTTGCATCCACAAGCTTCATTCTCTGCCTGACGACCGCGTTGCTGTGCCTCAGTCTCCTGGGGGAATGGGCCCCTCTGCAACTGCCGGAATTCAAACTGTACGACCAAATGCTAAAGCTTAAGCCGATGACGCCCCCGAGCCGCGTGGTGATTGTCGCCATCGATGAGGCCAGCATCCAGGAATTGGGCGTGTGGCCTGGGTCACGCACCATCATGGCCCAAGGCCTTCGCCGCTTGTCCGAATACGGTGCCGAAGCGGTTGGAATCACCACACTGTACACCGCACCTTCAGCCAATCCGGCCCTGACGGAAATCCGTAACCTGCAGACGACGCTTCAATCGGACAACAGCGCCGGCCGAAAAAGCGCCAACCGCAGGATGGTGCGAAAACTCAAAGAACTCGAACACCGTATCGATGAAGACCGAATCCTGATGGATGCCGTGCGGGCCGGACACAACATGGTGTTGCCCTTTCGTTTGACGCATACACAATCTGGGAGCGATGACTCAACCCCCATGAGCGGCCTGCTCCGAATCAACTCCCTTGCCCGGCCGGGCCAGGCGGACCACCTGCCGGAGACCCTTCAGGAACAGGCCCGGACAATCCTCGACCACTTACAGCCATCTTTCCCCGAACCGCGGCATGTCAACGAAACCTTTCGCGCCCTGGCAGGCAAGGCGGCCGCCCTGGGAGCCGTCAACCTCTCGGCTGACCCGGATCGTATTGTCCGGCAAGTTCAACTATTATGGCCCTATCAAAACCGCTATCTTCCCGCACTCTCTTTGCGACTGGCCCTGAAGGCCGCTGGGCACCCTTTTCGAAAAATCACTTTGAACCCGGACAGCTGCAATCCCTACGGTCTTTGTGTGGGCGATATCTCTGTCCCTACGGATGCCGCCTATCGTATGCGCATCGCCTACCATCAACCACCGGTCCACCTGAACCGAATTCCTTTTGCCGACCTTGTGGCGAACAGAGTTGACCCGGCCATCCTTAAAGGCCAGGTGGCTGTCGTCGGTGTAACGGCAACGGCTTTGACGCCAACCTACGCCACCCCATTTGCCGGCCGGGTCACGCCGACGGAAATCATGGCCGCCGCTGTCGACACAATCCTTCGCAAGGATCATGTGGTTCGGCCCCGCTGGGCGCCCCTGGCCGAAGGGGCCGTCCTGCTCTACTTTCTTTTCTTTCTGCTGCTGGTCATTCCGCGGGTCCGGTTGAATATCGGCGCCCTGATCCTGGCTGTCTTCCTGGCCACTTGCGGGGGGGCGGTCGTTCTGGCCTTTGTTCAGGCAGGCTACTGGTTCCGTCTATTCCCGCCCGTGCTTCTCTGTCTGGTGGGATTCAGCCTGATTGCCTTCCGACAGGTGGCCCGACGACTGAAGGCCGAAAATATGGAATTGAATCGCGCCTTGGGTCTCTCTTTTCAAACCCAGGGGATGCTCGATATGGCCCTGGAAAAATTCATGCAATGCCCGGCGGAGGACAAAACCGTCCGACGCCTGCTTTACAACCTCGGCCTCGATTTTGAGCGCAAACGCATGGCGGATAAGGCATTGACGGTCTATGATCGCATTATCCAGGCCGGTGGGTACCGGGACGCCAAACGGCGGCGGCGACGGCTGAAGGCCGACAGCCAACCCGCAACGGCCGTGCCGAGCCCGGATGCGCCGGTCGCCACGCTGAAGCTGTCCGATACGGAAACCCGTCCCACTTTCGGCCGTTATGAAATTCTGGAAGAACTCGGACAAGGTGCAATGGGAACCGTCTATCTCGGGCTGGATCCCAAAATCAACCGCCAGGTGGCCATCAAAACCATCGGGTATAACAACACACCGCCGGAAGACCTGGACGATATCAAAACCCGCTTCCGGCGCGAAGCCGAAGCCGCCGGCAAACTCTCCCACCCCAACATCGTTACCATCTATGATGTGGGGGAGGAACATGACACGGCCTATATGGCCATGGAACTTTTGGACGGTTGCGATCTCACCGCCTATTGCCACCGCGACCACCTGAGGCCCGTCCCGGAGGTGCTGGATATCATGGCGGCGGTGGCGGAGGCATTAGGATACGCCCACAAAGCCGGCGTGATCCACCGCGATATCAAACCCGCCAACATCATGCGGCTCAAGGACGGGCGCATCAAAGTAACCGATTTCGGTATCGCCAAGGTATTGAACAGCGCCAAAACACGCACCGGCATCGTGATGGGTACCCCCTCATACATGTCGCCGGAGCAGGTGGGCGGCAAGAAAATCGATGGGCGCTCGGACCTCTTCTCGCTGGGTATTGTGTTCTATGAAATGCTGACCGGTCAGAAACCGTTCGCAGGAGAAAATCTAACGGCCCTGATGTACGCGGTGGCCAAGGCGCCCTATCGACCGTTGACCGAAATCGTACCCGATATACCGGACGGCTGTGTGATCATCGTGAACAAATTGTTGAACAAAGGTGTTACCCGACGGTATAAAACAGCGGAACAGGTGCTGGAAGCCATGCACCAATGCCGCGCGGACATGGGTTAATGGCGACGCCAGCATTGCACGTCAAAGACGATGGCCGGATGCCAACTGTTTTGTTTGCAGGCGAGAAATTCATCACACCCGTTGTTCGCAAAGGTCACTGCAGCACAGCGCCCCGAAAGGCCGAACCCCGTTCGGGCCTTATCGAACAGGCGTCAATCATCATAGCGTCCCATCAAAGGAGAACAACCATGCTGGACATTACACTCGAACTCAAGAACACCATTCTGGATACCTTCAAAATCGACAAAGACGAAATCACCATCGGCCGGAACAGCGCCAACGATATCACCATCGACAACCTGGCCGTATCCGACCGCCATGCCCGTATTGTCCGGGACAAGACCGGCTATTATCTTGAAGATCTCGGCAGCACCAACGGGACCCTTGTGGACGGACGCCCAATCACCCGCATTGGCCTTGGGCCTCAGCAGGAAATCACCATCGGTAAACACACGCTGGACGTGCGCACCACCGGCAGCAAAGATGCCAGTTCGGATTTTGCCCGTACCATGAAAATCGACCGGTCCTGACCTCCCTTTTGGAGCCGGCATCCACCGGATTCCGGCTTTGGCGCCCGAATCCAACAATCCCCCTGAGGACCGGCACACCGGTTTCAGGCGTCGGAATCCGTCAGGGTGAAGCGCCAGCGGCAGAACATATCGTCCGGATGGTCATCCGGCGGGGCAAACAGACAGGTCACCTGAATACGCGGGTCAATTTCCCGCGCCAGCCCCTCGAATTCCCTGCGGTGCATCGCCTTGCAGTTGTATTCCCCCAGGCCGCGTCTGAGGCGGGCCACCTGGGTCGGGCAGGAGGGGACGTTGAGCAGCACTTCATCCTCCCGGCAATCGATGTCGTAACCCACCAGCAATGTCCAGGGAAACAGGCGGAGAACCTGGACAAACCCCTCCAGGCCGCGGGCCGTGATACCGAATCGGGTCTTGAGATCCCGGGCCGCCATACCCGACACCCGCCCCCAGACATCCTCGTTGATCGCCTCGGCGGTGGGCTGGTCGAACCGATCCGTCACCTTGAGAAACCAGAAGGCATCCACCACCCGATAATGCCACAGCAGGAAATCCAGGTACTGCCTGAGCTGGGGGGCTTCCATCATATCCAGCAAGTTTTTCGTCATGTCGCCTCCCGCAGGATGGCCAGACGCCCGACACCCAGCCCCTCGCCATCCGTTTGCCGATGTTCCATAGAACGATGCCGTCCTCCATGCCACCGCAGAGAAAACAACAAGGCATTTCGCTGTTCAGAAAATCGAATAACAACATGCAACCCGCTGTGGCAAAAATCTATATCGCCTTGCGTTCTCAAAATAAATCTCCACCTGTTTTATTACGACTTGATCAACGACAACGATGAGGATACATTGATGAGCATACGGCTTGCCCCCAAAAAGCTCCATGCCGAAAAAAAGCCGTTTCCGGAGGCCCTCACCATAGAAGACCGCTGACCCTGTTCCGACTAGCGTGCGTTGTGACATCCTTCATAAGCCGTGGTTCCTGTGACGCGCAAGCCTCCTTTTCCCAGTCGCATAAATACGTTGACACTGTCACTTCATCGGTTGTCAAACCTCAAGCAACGATAGAAACAACCAATCATATCAATGGGAGTTAACGATGAATACGACCATCCGTATAATGGGTTTGATTTTTTGGGGAGCGCTCACGGGTTGTGCGATGGTTACCGAAGCCCCACCCCTCGACACCCGGCAAATCCAATCGCAAGCCATCATTGTGGATCATACATGTGTCGATCTTCAGAAGGTCCCTTTCCCTTTTATCCGCAAAGCCCAAAAAACTTTCGGGGTTTCCTATGGCCACACTTCCCATGGCAGCCAGATTATCAGCGGCATGCAAGAATTGATGAACAAAGATTCCCGTTATGCCTTTGACACCTTTGGAAGTCGAAACGCACTATCTGTTTTTGATCGTCAGCCCCCCGGTGATTTGGGCAATCCCAACCGTACGGAATGGGAGCGTCGTACCCGATATATGCTGGACAAGGGTTGGGGCGATGTCAATATCGTTATGTGGTCTTGGTGTGGTCAGGTATCCTCGGCGACAACCGGGGATATCGAACGCTATCTGAGTCTGATGCAGGGCTTGGAGCGAGACTATCCCGGGGTCGTTTTCATCTACATGACCGGGCATCTGGATGGCAGCGGTGAAAACGGCAATCTGCATATGCGAAACGAGCAAATCAGGCGCTTTTGTAAATCAAACAATAAAATTCTATACGATTTTGCGGATATCGAACGGTATGATCCCGACGGGAATGACTATTTGGCCAAAGGTGCCGACGATGCCTGCCGCTATCACGAAAACGGCACCGTCAAAAACTGGGCCGTTGGATGGTGTGCGCGCCACCCCGGTCAATGCGAGGACTATGCCTGCGCCCATTCCGAAGCATTGAACTGCGACCGCAAAGCAGCGGCCTTCTGGTGGATGATGGCCCGCATCGCCGGGTGGTCACCCGACCAGTAGCCGAGCTCTTTACGCAATGACAGGACAGGCCCGTCTTCGATCTCAAGGACGCCCGAACAGTTCCTTCAGGCGGGGCAAAAGCCCGATGTCTCCTTCGGCGGTGTAGGCCCCCGCCATGAATTGTTGCGCACCGTCAGTCTCCCCGGACTGAATCGCAAACCAGGTTTCAAACGGGCTTCGCACCGTCAAGTCCGGCTGATCGGCGGGTCCCGTCAGGGCCGCTATCCTGCCACCCCGGATGACCAAATGGCACATACCGGAAACGGCCCCCTCAAACTCAAATTGCATTACCGTCTCCAGATCACGGGCGGCATCCGGATTGAAGCCCATTCGCATCAGAAGCAGGAAGTCCTCCATCGATCGCGGCTGGGGCATCCGTCCTTTTTTTCCAAAGACTTCGGGGGTCATGCGGGCCGCGATCATGGATCGCCAGGCGAGCTCATGCAGCCGGACAATGTCGTCCGGATCATCCATCAGCGGCTGACGGACACGCTTCATGGTGCTCTCGGATACGGAACGGTTCTGAACAAGCTCAATGCCGGCTTGACGCGTGGCACCCAGGATAGCGTTCATGCGTTCGCGGCAGAACGGCTTGGTCATGATTTCACTGCCGTTGCGGTAAATTTCCGCCAGCAATCGGAGTTTGTCACCGCAAAGATAGCGCATATAGTGTGAAAGGGCTTTAAAGGCGGTATCCGTTGGAAACCCGGCCACCGATAAGGCCACGACATCCGGATGTGGATGCCGCAAGGGGTGGCTCCAGCGGGTGTCGCCCGGGATGAGAAAGGGTTCGATGGACGGCAGGGTACGCTCAAGAAAAATTTTCATGAGCCCGTTGACGGTGTGGTGATAAAGCGGCGTAGCATAAACGACGATGTCTGCGGACTGCCACATGGGGTACAACTCGCGTCGCATATCGTCGTCATGCAGACATTGCCCAGGCGTTTTGCTCCAGCAGGTGAAGCAGCCGATGCATGGTTTGATCTGCTTTTCGCGCAGGTTGACGATATCGACCGTTGCGCCGGCCTGACGCATGCCATCGGTCAGATGGCCTAACATCAATTCGGTTTTGCTCTGGCCGCTTTTGCGGGGGCTCGAATTCAGGGCCAGCACCTGCATCGCTTGACCGGCCATACCATTCGCTCCTTGAGGACGCGCCCATCGTACCGCGCATTGTCGGATTTAAATCGTCGACCTCACATACCGATATAGGCACCAAACTCAGTCATGACCACATGGATGGGGATGGCGAAGCCCATGCCTTCCACGCCCATGCCGACGAGTTTGGAGGTGTTCACACCGATCACCAAGCCTTCCTCGGTAATCAACGGTCCGCCACTGTTGCCCGGGTTGATCTGCGCGTTGGTCTGCAGGAGATCGGATCGGCGCCCCGAAAAAATCCCCGAAGTCACGGTATGTCCCATATCCAGGGAGTTACCGATGGCGTACAGGGGTTGGCCGTGATGCAGACCGTGGGCATTCCCCCGGGGGATAAAGGGGGTTTTATAACCCTTCAGGCGCAACAGCGCTAAATCGTAACGCTCACTGATCGTGACCTTTTCGGCCTGCAGTTCGGTTTTGTCCGCCAAGACAATGGTATAGCCGCTTTGGGCCAAGTCACTGATCAGACGCTGTTCATATTTATCGTAAGCCTCGTCGAACTGGCGTCGCTGCTCCTCGAACTGGTAACGCCGCTGGCGCAAGGACTCTTCCTGGCGTTCGAGCTGGTCTTTCCAATACCGGTATTCATCCGATTGCATTTGACGGCGCTGCTTCCGCAGTTGCGATTTCTTTTTGCGCAGCTGGCGTTCCTCCTGGTCGAGGAGCTTGTCCTGGTATTCGATCTGCTTTTTCATATTCTCGATCTGGTCGGCGGTATCTTCCTTCTGACCATAGGAGGAATCGATCACATGGCGGTTGGTGACGATATAGCCGGTCTCCGAAATAAAAAAGCCCGAACCGGATCCCAGGGCCATCTTGATCGAGACGGTGGCATTGCGCGCTTCTTCGATCTTGTTGGCCGGCGGCAGACTTTTCTTAAAATGCGCCTGCAAATCCTCCCCCACCGGGGCGCTGCTGGCAATGTCGGGTTTCCGGCCCGCCGCCTTCTCGTCGTTGATGTATTGTTCGGCTTCCTTGTAAACGTCTTCGTCCGGCGTATCCGTAAAATGCCAGACCCCATTTTTGTCTTTGTACTTGTAGACGCCGGCGTTTCCATGATCCGTCGGCAGTAAAAAGCAGACACCCAAGGCCAGGAAAACCACCCCTAAACCGGCAAATTTCACGAATCCCCTTCGATGAAACAGCAGGCTGATCATTCGGACCCGGTGTTGCGAACTTCTTTTCAGCATAGCAATCCTCCCCGGAAGCATCCTGTACCACAGTTTACCCCGCGTGAACTATTAGAACACTCATCTATCAAATCTATTATGATGCCGGCTTGGAGTCAAGACTGTCTGATATTTAAGGAAAAATAAAAGGAGGGCCGGAAGCCGTCCCCATTTTAGGCCAACGGCAGGATATCGCGCCACGGCCCCTGCCGGAGTCCGTTGCGATCCGCCGTTAAAACACTGATCCATCCCTCTGAAAACCAGTCCGGCAGCGTATGGAGCTCCCCTCCGCGGGCCCCCTGGTAATCAAAGCGGTGATGGAAATGGCCCAGGAAAACCCGGTCCACACCTTCGGCAAAGCGCGCCTCCCCAAATGCCCGCAAATCATCCAGGGGCAGGGCTTTACGAAAATCCTGGTTGGCCCCTTTCATACGGGTTTTGACATGATGCACGAGGGAGGGTCCAAACGGCAGCCAGCGTATGACCGTCCGGGAAATCGGATTCTTGGTCAGTTTCCGGAAAGCAAGATAGTTGCGGTCAAGGCGGTTGATGCGATCCCCGTGGCAGAACAGATTCCCCTCGTCATCCCGCCACCAGGGTCGATGGGTACACCAGGTAAACGCCTCACGATGGGTTTGGGCAAGAAAAAATTCGTGATTGCCTTCGATGAAACCGATGCGGCGGCGCCTCTTCTGCCGTCGGCACCAGGCCAGAAAAGCATGGTGCAAGGCCTTCTCATAGCGCGGGAGGGCGATCCAGAGGTCAAAAATGTCCCCCAGGAACATCACGTCGGCAGGCCCGTGCTCCAAGGCGGTCAACATCTGGAAAAAGACATCGGCGTTCCCCCAAGGCGCGCTGATATGCGCATCCGCTATCAGCACCAGGGGTTGCCGATGATTGTCTTGCGGCGCCTGGGCGCCATGGAATGGTGCGTGCACCTTATAGGGCCCAAGATTCAGGGATCATGGATTTTCCTCCTCCGACCCCAGGATCTCCTCTGTTTCCATCCACATCACGTTGATGATGCCGAAGGCACACGCCAGCAATACGCCCAATATCCATGAAAAATACCACATGATGTCACAAGCTCCCTACCATTTGAACCGCGTCGGCAATGCGTTCGACCTCCGGGGTTATGGTGTTAAACGGCTAATAGACCGAATGGGTGTTGGCCCGGATGTTTTCTTCCGTCGACTTTCCCCTCAATACCCGGTAGACCCAACTGGTATAGGCCATGACGAGAGGCAGGAACACGACAACCGCCCCGAACATCAGCATGAGGGTGCGATGGCTGGAGGTGGCGTCAAAAACCGTCAGGCTGCTGTTCGGTTGGGTGCTGGACGGCATGACAAACGGGAACATGGCAAATCCGGCGGTCAGAATGACACCGGCCAGAGCCGCTCCGCTGCCCATAAACCCCAGTCCCGGCCGATGGAATCGGCTCATCAAAATGGCCGCCAGCCCTCCCAGAAAAGCCACCGCCGGCGCCGCCATCATCCAGGGATAACGACTGTAATTGGTCAGCCAGGCCCCTGTGGCGATCTCAACCGTTTTGTCGAGCGGCGTCATCACCGATCCCGGATCGGGCATGGTGACAATACGGAAACCGTCTATGCCATAGGCCTGCCAGACACCGGCGATTCCGAAAGCCGCCAGGAATAGCACTCCGAACAGGGTAGCGGCTTTACGGGCCCGCTGGCACACCTCTCCCTCGGTGCGCATCTGCAAATAAATGGCGCCATGAAAAACCAGCATGGCCAGACTCACCACACCCGCCAGGAGGGCGAAGGGGTTCAGCAGCCCCCAGAAGTTCCCCGTATAGAAAGGCCGCATAAAGGCATCGAAATGGAAAGGCACGCCTTGCAGCAGATTGCCGAAAGCCACACCGAACACCAGGGCCGGAACACTGCCGCCCACAAACAAACCCCAGTCCCAGGCCGTGCGCCAACGGGGATCATCCACCTTGCTGCGGTATTCGAACCCCACCGGCCGGAAAAAGAGGGCGAACAAAACAAGGAGCATGGCCCAATAGAAGCCGGAAAAAGCCGTGGCATAAACCACCGGCCAGGCGGCGAATAACGCGCCGCCGGCAGTGATAAACCACACCTGGTTCCCTTCCCAGGTCGGCCCGATGGCATTCAGGACCACCCGGCGCTGGTCATCCGTTTTGCCGACAAAGGGGAGCAGGGTGCCCACCCCCAGGTCGAAGCCGTCCAGGAGGGCGAAGCCGATCAGCAACACCCCGATAAAGAGCCACCAGATCAGTTTCAGTGTTTCGTAATCAATGAACATGGTGCGAATCTCCTATGACCGGTATCCGCAAATCCACCTATGAGGCTGCGGTTTCGTGTTCGAAATGGTAGCGCCCCGTATGCAGGCTGCTGGGCCCCCGGCGGATGTATTTCTGCATCAGGTAGACTTCGGCGATCAGCAGCCCGGTGTAGAGCAGTACGAAACCCGCTATGCTGCCGATCAAATCGCCTCGGGTCAGCGAGGATATGGACAAAAAGGTGGGCAGGATATCGCCGATGGACCAGGGCTGCCGCCCGTATTCGGCCACAAACCACCCCAGTTCGGCGGCGATCCAGGGGGCCGGAGCGGATAGGATCAACAATTTGAGCAGCCATTTTTTCTGGTCGAAAACACGGGTGATGCAATAGTAAAAAGCCACGGCGATCAGGGCCAGCATCCAGAAACCCAGCCCCACCATGATCCGGAAAGACCAGAACATGGGCGCCACACGGGGAATCGTATCCAGAGCGGCCTGCTTGATCTGCTCCGCACTGGCATCGACCACGTCAGGCGTATAGCGCTTCAGCAGCAGACCGTAGCCCAGGTCGTCCTGGCGCTCCCGGAAGGCTGCCTGGACCGACGCGGATCGATCCCCCTGCCGCAATTGTTCCAAGAGGCCGTAGGCGATCATGCCGCTGCGGATGCGGGCTTCGTTCTCGGTCACCAGTTCCTTGATCCCCGGAATGGGCGTGTCGATGGACCGGGTAATCATGAGTCCGCCGATCCAGGGGATTTTAACGGCCGCATGGGTTTTCTGGGCGTCCTGGTCGGGAAAGCCGATCAGCGTCAGACTGCTGGGGGCTTCGTCGGTTTCCCAGTGGGCTTCCATGGCCGCCAGTTTGACCTTTTGCACCTGACCGGTCACCACCCCGCTCTCATCCCCCAGGACGATGACGGAAAGGATGGAGGCCAAACCGAATCCCGTGGCCACGGCAAACGACCGCCGGGCAAAGGCCAGGTCGCGCCCCCGCAGGATGTAGTAGGAGCTGATGGCCAGGACGAACATGGTGGCCGTTACGTAACCCGCCCCTACGGTGTGCACGAATTTCACCTGGGCCACCGGATTGAAGAACAGGTCCGCGAAACTGGTCAGTTCCATGCGCATGGTTTCGAAGTTGAACTCGGCGCCGGCCGGGAACCCCATCCAGCCGTTGGCCACCAGAATCCAGAGCGCGGAAAGATTGGATCCCAGGGCCACCAGAAACGTGGTGGCCAGGTGGGCGCGCTTGCTCAATTTGTCCCAGCCGAAAAAAAACAACCCGACGAAAGTCGACTCCAGAAAAAAGGCCATCAACCCTTCGATGGCCAGGGGCGCGCCAAAAATGTCCCCCACATAGTGGGAATAGTAGGCCCAGTTGGTGCCGAACTGGAATTCCATGGTCAGCCCTGTCGTCACGCCCAAAGCGAAGTTGATGCCGAAGAGCTTTCCCCAGAAGCGCGTCATGTCCCGGTAAATGACCTTCCCGGTCATGACATAAACCGACTCCATGATGAACAAAATCCAGGAAAGCCCCAGGGTGAGGGGCACGAACAGAAAATGATACATGGCGGTAATGGCAAATTGCCAGCGGGATAACTCGACCAACCCATCAACTGGTAGCATCTGTCAACTCCTTGATCCTAAAGATGACCGCCGGGGCGGGCAATGGCACCTCACCACCGAGCGCCGGGCTCCATCGAAGAATGGCCGTGTCGGCAGGGCGGAAAAACGGTTTCGGGGACGGCGGAAAGCGGTGCGCGGGTTGCTTTCCCAATATCCGGCCGCACCTTTTTCCGCATGCAAGATGAGTTTTGTTGGCAAATTTTGTATTATAACCTATGAATAACTGTCAAATATTTTCCCATGAAACCCGCATCGACCCAACATACCAAACCGGCGCTCAAATGGTTGTTCGGCCGCGCCCGCACGGCGCGGACCTGGATCATGCTCGCCGTCGGGCTGGGATTCACCAGCGGATTGCTGCTGATCGCCCAGGCCGCCCTGATCGCCCACCTGATCCATGCCGTTTTTATCGACACCCTACCGCGGTCCGAACTGATGCCCTATTTCGGCCTGTTCATCCTAATCGTTGTGGGACGGGCCGGCATGGCCTGGGCGCGTGAAATTGCCGGTTTTAAGGCCGGCGCCCGGGTCCGGACCGAGGTGCGATTAGATTTGGTGGCGCACCTGACCGCGGCCGGGCCGGCCTTTGCGCACCAAAAAGAAAGCGGCGCGCTCGCCAGCGTTGTTGTGGAGCAGGTGGAGGCCCTGCACAATTTCTTTGCCCACTACCTGCCCCAACTGGGCCTGGCCGTCCTCGTGCCGCTCAGTATTCTGGCGGTGGTGTTCCCCATCAGTTGGACCGCCGGCGCCATTCTGGCCCTGACGGCGCCCCTGATACCGCTGTTCATGGTCATTGTCGGCATGGGCGCCGAATCCATCAGCCAACAGCAGTTCCAGGCCCTGTCCCGCATGAGTGCCTATTTCCTGGATGTCTTTCAGGGCCTGCCGACCCTTAAAATCTTGCAGCGCAGCAAGGCGGAAGCCCATCGGGTGGCCGAGGCCTCCCGGTCCTATCGGCAACGGACCATGCGGGTGCTGCGGGTCGCCTTCCTGTCTTCCGCCGTGCTGGAATTTTTCAGTTCGGTATCCATCGCCCTGGTGGCGGTTTACCTGGGCACGCATTTCCTCGGCTATGTCGATTTCGGCACCTATGGCAGCCCGTTGACGTTAGGAGCCGGGCTTTTCATCCTTATCCTGTCCCCCGATTTTTATCTGCCTTTGCGTGATTTGGGCACCCACTACCATGCCCGGGCAGAAGCGGCCGGCGCCGCCGAAGCCATCATGCAACTCCTCCAGTCACCGATTTCTCAGCCGCAGCCCTCGGATGCCCCCGTTGGTATCACCCAACCCCTGGGCATCCAATTCGATTGCGTGACGTTTGCTTTCGAGGATCACGCGCCCAACCTGCTGGAAAGTGTATCCTTCAAGGTTCAACCGGGGGAGAAAGTCGTTCTGGCTGGCGCCAGCGGTGCCGGAAAGACCACGATTCTTAACCTGCTCATGGGATTCCATTTGCCCACCGGCGGCAGAATTCTGATCAACGGTCTGCCCCTGGAAAACATTACTCGCGCCCAATGGCGCGATCAACTGGCGTGGGTCGGGCAGCAGCCGATCCTGTTTCACGGTTCCTTGCGTGACAATATCCGCCTGGGGCAGCCGGAAGCCGACGAAGCGGCCGTCATCGCAGCGGCACGGGCCGCCAAGGTGCTCGAATTCGCCGATCGAATGCCCGCCGGCCTCGACGCCCCGGTCGGAGAACAGGGCCGGCGCCTCTCCCGCGGCCAGGCCCAGCGGGTGGCCCTGGCGCGGGCCTTCCTGGCCGACGCCCCCCTGCTGCTGCTGGACGAACCCACCGCCGGGCTGGACAGCGTCAACGAGCGCCTGGTGGTCAACGCCATCGAAACTTTGAGCCGCGGTCGGACCGTCATCATGGTGACCCATCGCATGGCCAATGTCCATAACGCGGATCGCGTGCTGGTCCTGGCGGACAGCGGCATTGCCGAAGAGGGACGCTTTCAGGACCTGCTGGCGGCCCGCGGAACCCTCTTCCACCTGCTGGACCGGTCCGCAACGGGGGAGCGACACCATGACTAGGCCGCGGGGGACTTTCGGCCCCTTCCTTCGATTGCTGCGCCCCCACCGCTTTTGGATGGTGCTGGGCATTGCCCTGTCATTCCTGGCGGGCGCCGCCGGCGTCGGTCTGCTCGGCCTGGCGGGCTGGTTCATCTCGGCTGCCGCCCTGGCCGGCCTGACCCCGCTGACCGCCCACCTTTTCAACCTGTTCCATCCCAGTGTCGGCATTCGCATCTTTGCGATTACCCGCACGGCCGCCCGCTATGCCGAACGCATTGTCAACCATGACATTACGTTCCGGATTCTGGAGAGTCTGCGGATATGGTTTTACCTTCGCCTGGAGCCCCTGGCGCCGGCACGGTTGGCCGCCTATCGTTCCGGCGACATTCTCAGCCGCATTGTTGCGGACATCGACGCCCTGGACAATCTCTACATCCGGGTGCTGACCCCATGCACGGTGGCCCTGGCCATGGCCGTGCTGGTGCCGGGTGTGTTCTGGTCCTATCACCAGGGGGCGGCCATCACCCTTTTTACGGGTATGGTGCTGGTTGGCTTCGCACTGCCCTGGACCGCCGACCATGCCGGCACCCGGTCGGGACAGTCTCTGGCCCGGCATTCCGCCCGGCTGCGCATTCACACGGTCGAAGGGCTTCAAGGCCTGGCCGAACTGCTGGTCTTCAATGCCGCCGATCGCCACCAGGCCAAAATCGCCCAGGTCCATAACGCCTTGATGCGGGCCCAGGGCACCATGAGCCGCATCAGCGGTGCCACAGCGGCCGGTATGACCCTGTTGTCCGGTGCCACCGTGGGCGCCGTGCTCTATCTGGGGGCCGGCGGCGTGGAAAATACGCAATTGGATGGGGCCATCCTGGCCATGATGGTCTTCGCCACCCTGGCCGCCTTCGAAGTCCTCTGGTCATTGCCGGCCGCATTTCAGTATCTCAGCCGTACGCGGGAATCCTCCCGGCGCCTGACGGAAATCGTCGCCCAGTCACCGCCGGTGACTTTTCCGAACAAATCCGTCCCTCCGAAGCATTATGGCCTGGCTTTCGAAAGCATTACCTTCCGCTATGACCGGGAGGGACCCGACGTTATCAAAGACGTCAACCTGCGGGTCGGGCCGGGCGAACGGGTGGCCCTTATGGGGGCCACCGGGGTAGGCAAATCGACACTGTTTCATTTGCTGGTCCGCTTCTGGGATCCGGCTGCCGGACGGATCCTTATTGGGGACCAGGATATCCGAACCCTAAGTGAAGAAGACCTGCGCAGGGCCATGGCGGTTGTGTCCCAGCAGTCCCACCTGTTCAACGGCACGCTCCGGGCCAATCTCCAATTAGCCAGCCCCGAGGCCGGCGACCATCTACTTTGGTCGGCGCTGCAGGCGGCCCGTCTGGATCGTTTTGTATCCGCCCTCCCAGAGAAGCTGGACACCTGGATCGGTGAAGCCGGCCAGCGGCTGTCGGGTGGGGAAGCACGTCGCCTGGCGGTTGCCCAGGCCGTGCTGCGCGATGCCCCGATATGGCTATTGGATGAACCCACCGAAGGCCTTGACAGCACCAATGAGAGGGCCCTGATGGATACGCTCCTGGCGTTAACCCGGGAACGCACCATGCTGCTGATCACCCACCGGCCGGTGGCACTTGATCAGCTGGACCGTATCGTTATTCTGGAACAGGGTCGCATTGTGGAGGAGGGCCGCCATGAGGATCTTCTCAAGGCCAATGGACGGTATCGGCAACTGGGTATGTTTGGCGGATGACTAGCCGTTGTAAGACGCATAGCGGACGGCATTTTTGCCGTCTTTTTTGACGGCCCACATCAGCTTTTCGGACATCTTGATCATGGCCCGGGCCGAGGGCGGCACCTTGAAAAAGGTAATGACGGACACGCTGAACGTTACCGGCCAGCCATTGTCCTCCATTTCATCCGCCAGCCGGTCGCGGATTTTGGGCAGGATGATTTTGGCGGCTTCCAGGTCGGTTTCGGGCAGCAGGACGACAAATTCGTCTCCTCCGAGACGCGCGATGCGGTCGGTCGCCCGCAAGCATTTCATCATGACCCGCGCCACCTTGCGCAGCAGCGTGTCGCCAACAGTATGGCCGAACCGGCTGTTCACGTGTTTAAAGTTGTCCAGCCCGATATAGACCAGCGTTACCGGGCGTTGATAGCGCACGCTCTTGCGATGTTCGTTTTCCACAAGGTTATAGAAAGCACGACTGTTCAGGGCACCGGTCAGAAAATCAACCAGAGACAATGCCTGTGTACGGGACTGGGCTTTACGCAGGCGGGCCAGAATAATGGCAAAAGCGCCGGCGATGGCCAGCAGCGAAAGGAACTGCCACAGCATGATCCAAAAGGCGGGCAACGGAGGACCGGAATAGAATCCGGCAACCAGCCAAACCGCTGCACAAAAGAAGGATACCAGCAGGCCGGCCCCCGCACCGGCGTGCCAGGCCACAAAATAGACCGGCACCAGGTAGATGGCCGTCAATGGGAAATGACTTCCCGTCAGGTCGTCCAGGATACCCACCACGGCGGCCGAAGCCAAACCAATGGCCAGAATGATGAACCGGCCTTGACCCTGTAAATCATCACGCATGCGAAAAAAGCTGCCCTCTCACGATAGCCGTGTCGGCAATGGGCCGAGTTGAGGTCCTATTCCAGCACGAACTGAACAGAGGCGAGGGTATTCTCGGCATTGTCCAGCAGATAGACTTTCCAGTTGCCCTTCAGGCCCATGGTCTTTTTTCGGGTGTACGTCCGCCAACGGGGACCCTGGCCGATCGACAGGGGGACCCTGGCCAGTTCCTGCTCCTCATGATACCAGACCATTGTGACGTCTGTTGGTTCCGGGATATCCCGGGCCTCGAGAAAACAAAAGACCGTTTCGGTTCCCGCCGGGAAGATATCCAGTACATTGACAGGGGAACGATCATGGACATTTTCACAAACCACAAAACGGGCCACTGAAAAAGGCTCACCTTGGGACAACGCCGCTGCCGGCAGACCCAACAGCAGCACCCCGACCATTGCCACAACACCCCATCGGCCTGAAGCGTTCCACCGCATCGTCATGACAGATCCTCCTCCTTCTTACATGCCAGAAGATTAAAGCAAATCCTGGTCCACAGGCATTCCCATGGCGTGGTATCCCTTGTCCACATAAAGAACGGTACCGGTAATGCCGCTGGCCAGCGGGCTACACAGAAACGCCGCGGCCTGGCCGACTTCATCCGATTGCAGCGACTCGGTCAGGGGTGTGTTGCGCGCCACATAATCCACCATGCGATCAATTTCACCAATGGCCGAAGCCGCCCGGGAAGCCAGGGGGCCGGCAGAAATGCAGTTGATCCGCAGCCCGAAACGACGGCCGGCTTCATGGGCCAGAACCCGCACATCGCTTTCCAAAGCGGCCTTGGCAGAACTCATGCCCCCCCCATACCCAGGGATAACCCGCTGGCCGGCCAGATAGGACAGGGCCATAAAAACGCCCCCCGGGGACATCAACGGTGCCAGCTGGCGCACCATGGCCACCAGGGAATAGGCGCTGACACTGACAGCCGCCAGGTAACCCATGCGGCTCGTGTCGATCAGGGCATTTCGCACTTCGGGACCGTTGGCCAGAGAGTGCACAACGATATCAAGGGATTCTTCGCCAAAATCCTGGCGCCAGCGGGACACCAGACCTGAAATGGAATAATCGCCGACATTCTGATAACGTTTGTTGGTGCGAATATCTTCCGGGACATCGTCAAGGGTGTCGAAAGCCGCATCCAGCGGATAGATGCGCTCAAACTCCAGGAGGCGGCCGTCGTGCATCTTACGCGAGCGGTCCAATTTACCGCGCTCCATCAGCTTGGCGAAAATGTTCCAGGTCGGCGGCCAAGTGCCGACGGATACGGAAGCCCCCGCCTCGGCCAGCACCTTGGCAATGGCGAAACCATAGCCTTTATCATCGGCGACGCCGGCCACCAGGGCACGGCGGCCTTGAAGATCAATGGGAAGCATGGATGGTTCCTTACTGGGCTTGCATCCCAAGCGGGGATGCGGTTGAAAGGCATTGGTCTTATTTATGCCAGACTTTACCCGCGGGCGCAAATGGACTTTGACCACCCCGGGCCAGGTAGGCCGCCCACCGCAAACGGCCCGGCCCGCTACCCAGCCCCATCATGGCCCATGCCCAAACCAACGCGTTTGTCCGGGGCGGATCCCGCCCCAGGATGGCCACCGCTGCCGCCGCCTGGGAAAATAATACGGGAATCGACGGCTATCGATGTGTGGCGTAGCGTCATCCATGCAAAGAATCGCCGCCGGGTTCCCGTAGCGCAGCCTGATATCGCGCCATCAATCGGCGTACCCCAGAATGACTTCCCGCAAAGCGCGCGCCCCAAACGCCAGGGCGGACACGGGAATGCGCTCGTCCGCCCCGTGAATGGTCTCAAAATAATTAAAATCCGGCGGCAATTTCATCGGCGTAAACCCGTACGTCTGGATCCCCAGGCGGGCGAAGTAGCGCGCATCCGTTACGGCGGGCATCAAAAGGGGAACGGGCACGCCGTCGGGGTCGATCTTTCGGATGACATCGCCGAGAAACGCAAACAGATCCATATCCGGCATTGAAGGGCTGGAATCGAAACGGGTGACCTCCAGTTCGATATCCGTCCCGATGATCCGCCGCAGTTCCCTGATGGCATCTTCCGGTTGAAAACCCGGCAGGAGGCGGACATCCAGGCTCACCATAATTTCACTGGGGACCACGTTGATCTTTTCGCCGCCGTGAACAATGGTGGCATTCACGGTGTTATGGAAAAGCGGCTCCAGTGTCTTACCGTTCTCCCCCATCAGTTTCAGCAAAAAATCGGTTAAACAGGGGGTGCACAACTGCCGCAGGGCAACCCCGCGCAGCCCCGGCAGGTTATCCGCCATGGTTTCCACCATCTGTCGGGCCACGGGTGCCACATGGATGGGCAACCGCCGCCGGTCAATGGCCGTCAGCATCTTTCCCAACCGGGCCATGGCGCCATTGCGCATGGGACGGGCACCGTGCCCGCCCGGACCGCGGACGGTCGCCTTCATCCAGCACAATTGCTTTTCGGCAATTTGAATCGGATAAAAACACCGGGAGCCGATATAGTTCGTATGTCCCCCGAATTCACCGAGGGCATAACGGACCCCGTCGAAGGTTTCGGGATATTGGTCCACCAGAAAACCGGCGCCCATACGGCCACCGGTTTCTTCGTCGCTCAGCATCACCAGCAAAATATCCCCGGCCGGCGGGCACCCCTTGGCCACGACGTCCAAAACCGCATGAAGCATCATGGAAAGGCCGCCTTTCATATCCAGGGCGCCCCGGCCCCAGACATAGCCATCGGCCAGCTTGCCTTCGAAGGGAGGGTACGTCCATTCCTGACGGGTGGTTGTAACGACGTCAACATGACCATAGAGCATCAAGGTCGGTGCCTTGCCGCGTCCCGGAATCCGGGCCACCAGATTGGCCCGGTTCTCCTCTTTGGCCAGAATACGGGTTTGGATACCGAAAGATTGAAGTAGATGCTGGATATAGAGAATACACGCCCTTTCATCACCGGGCGGGTTGGTGGTATCGAAGCGGATCAGGTTTTGAAGAATTTCGACAGGCGAAGGTGGATCGGATAGCGCAGGAGAAGATGCCCTCATCATCGGTTAATCCTATCGTATGGAAGCGTATGGATATCCGGTTACAGACGGTTTGCCAACGGGCAAACGATCCTCGCCCTTATCGCCAGCCTGAAGACACAGGAAACCACCAAGGCCAATGATGACGGGATTGTCGTTTAAGCTGTCGGAAACATGGGAAACCGCCGTCATGTCCTTTAACACAGGATCCCGGACTTGGCAAAACCGGCCGCAGGCTTACAGCGGCAGATGCTTTATATAGGTTTGGATGGCTTCGATGGCGGTTGCCAGCGTCATACCGTTTTCACCCTTGCGAATACCGCCTTTCAGGTAAAAATCCACTGCGTTGAGGTAATTGATCTTGGAAAGGGCTTCCTGGCGAACGACTTCCTGGCGCTTGTAAAATTTTCCGCCCAAATTCAGGATCTGTTTCAACCGGGCCGCGCCGTCTTCCGGCGGGTTGGCCGTGTCTCTGAAATACATGAGCACCACCAGATAGGACTCCAGAAAAGGTGCCAGAAAACCGGCAAAGCATTTAAGCTTTCGGAATCCTTCCGAGGTAAGATTGTAGGTGTCCGGCAGTTTGGGATGCGGCACCAAAATGGCATCGGCGATGAAGGCTTTAATGGTCTTGCGGATACGGACATCCATTTCAGCGCCATTGCCGGAAGCGAACTCATTCTGGAAAAGGTCCTGAAGAAAATGAAAATGGCTGTGGATATCGTTGGATGAAAACTGAAAGGCATCCCGGGCCAGGATCGACAGGGCGGTCATCGCGGCCGGCACAAAGGGGCCAATGCCACTGTTTTTATAGTAATCCAGGGTCGATCGTTTGCCCACATTCAGATGGAAATGGGCTTCCCGGCCGTTGATATCCTCACCCTTGGTCACGGGGCGCAGTATTTTCTGTTGCACCAGACTGATCAGGATATGGGACACGGCATGGGGCGTGTCCGCCAGCAGTGTTTCCGCCCGCGATACGTTCATGGCTTCCATGTAGCTCATGAACGTATCGATATTGAAGTCGATCTGCTCACGGCTGATGACTTTATGGGCACTGTTCAAGACGGCGGCGGCCACGAGCGCCTGGGGGGTGACCACGGTGTGGCGATCGATGGCGCGCAGAACCCGATCGCCGAGGTCCCGGGTAAGCATCCGGATGTCTTTGGCACGCATGTCCGGCACCGGCGAACCATACGCGTTTTCCAGGTCCCTTAGAGCGATGGGATCGCAAAACTTGATATATATCTTGCCGAATCGCTTCTTCAGCACCCGCCGGGCGCGAAGCATCTGCCAAAAACTCTCCGGTTCCTTGGCCCCCCCCTCCACCTCCTGGAGATAGGCATTGACCTCAGGCACCCGGTCGTAGCCGATATAGATCGGAACAAAGGTAACATGGGGGCATGCCCGGTTCTGGATCGCCGTCAGGAGGATCGAGAGCATGCCCAGCTTGGGAAGCAGCAGTTTGCCGTTGCGGCTGCGGGTTCCCTCGATGAACACCTCGATATTGAACCCCTGCTCCAGGAGCATGTGGATGTATTCGGAAAACACTTTGGCGTAAAATACGGCCCCGCTGAAGGAACGGCGTACGAAAAAAGCGCCCACGCGGCGAAAAACGGGCCCCATGGGCCAAAACGCCAGATTGGCACCGGCAAAGGTATGCGGGCACGGCAGGTTGTTGCGATGCATGAGGTAGGAAATCACCAGGTAGTCCACATGGCTTTTATGGCAGGGAATCAGGATCAGGGGACCGTTGCGGGAGGCCCTTCGCACGGCATTGAACCCTTCCTGGTTGAAGTCCACGCCCTCGAACATATTATCCAGCATCCAGCGCACCGCGCCCATACCCATCTTGACCACCAGTGGGTTGGGTTTGGCGGCGATTTCCTCCACATAGCCCAGGGCTTCACGCTGTACCTTGGGAATCGACATCTTCCGCCGGCGAGCCCATGACGTCATAAACGCCCGCAACCGTTCATTGGTCAGGAGGTGCTGCTTGATCTCTTCGGCCGGCTTGAGAATCGGCCCCGTGATGCTCTGGCGATGGCGGGTAATCTGGCTAAGCAGGCGATGACGCAACACCATGGCCTGGGCATCCATCGATTTGTCCTCGCGACCGGTTTTGATCAGGAACCGTTGGAGATTGATGGGTTCAGAAATTTCCACCAAAATCTTTTCGGGGTTGAAAACAAGCTTCCATAATTTGCGCACCAGGCTCGGCCGGGGATCCGACCCCACCAGGGGCGCGGAAAGCGCCGATACCGGTCGCGTGCCATAAAAAATCAATTGCGGAACCAGCCATATGGGCCGCCCGATGTTCTTTTCCAATTCCACCAGAAATCGCAGCGGATCCGTCTGGGATCGGACATAACGCCGGTAAAATTCGTTGGATTCCACCAGCGAAAGCATGACCGGTTGTCCGGCGGCCATCTGCCGTGCAATGAAGCCGTCGGCAAACGGATCGGTGCGTTTGAAATGGCGTCGGAAATAAACCAAATGCGCGGCCATGATGCGCAGCAGGCGAACCAGAGGCTGCCAGAGATAGCTGCGGTAGTAAAAGCCGATTTCCGGGCAGGGTAAGCCGTGACGGTTCGTGTAATAGTGAAAAAACAGCCGCTCCAGCCGGCTTTTGTGTTTGGTAACGTAGACGATCGCCGCGTTGTCCGGCAGTTTGCGGATGAGATCCAGCTGATCTTCCTCGATGGAAACATGCGCAAAGAGCAGCTTCATCATCAACCGTCCGCCGGGTCCCAGGGGTGCCGGCAGATGCCAGCTGTAATGGTCGCAACTCCCCTGGAGGAAGCGGTCCATCAGGTTTCTCAGGGATGACGTCATTGGCATCACCATGTCCTCACATACGCCATGCAGGGAACGCAATGGACTTACGCCCCATCGCAATTCTGGGTTCGGTCAAAACCTTTGGCCGGGCCGCGGTAGCACGTGATCTGCGGTGGCGACCCATGACCGGGCAATGATGCCCCCCCACCTAAAGAAAACGCACCTCCGCTGGGTGTCATGGGCCCGCCAGCAGACCGGCAATCGTCCCTTCAAGAGACAGGACTTCAAAGGGAGCCTGCCCTTCTAATTTGGCCGCCTGCCGCGGCACGGAATCCGTCACCCAGAAATGGTCGAATCCGGCATCCAAAAAACGCCGCCAGGCTTCCTGGGGGAAAACCCCGTGGGTCACATAAGCACTGACCGACTGAGCCCCGTTGTCCCGCAGTGCGCGGCGGCATTCGAGCAGGGTACCGCCGCTCATGGCCAGATCGTCCACAACCACCACGTGACGCTCCCGGGCGCGCCCCTCCCGGACCGTCACCCGGCGTTTGCGGCCTTCGCGCACCTTGTGGCAGACAATCAGGGGGAATTCCTCGAACCACCTGCCGAAACGTTTTAAAGCGCCTTCATCCGGAAAAGCCACCGCCGGCTGGTCCAGGCGATGCAGCTTTTCCCGCAAAAGGGGAACACCGGATTCAAGCCTGGGAATCACCTGATCCGAAAAGTAAAACCGCTCCTGCAGGGCGTGAATATCGAAAATGATAATCTGAGCCGGACCCGCGAGGGTCATGGGAACGTTCGACACCATCTTGGCCAGGGTCGCCGCCGTGGCAATCTGGCCGTCGCGGTCCACCCGCTCCATGGTTCCGGTAGGGTAATAGGGTAAAACGATCTTGAACGATTTCACGGAATAGCGTGGAATTTCGTAGATGGCCGACAATTGGGGAAAAATATCGCCCGGTGTGTCGAAAGAGGCCAAAAAGGCCACATCATGGTTGCGAATGGCCTCGATATTGTCGATGAGGATATTCGGGTAGCCGTCATCAAAGGTGTCCCACCGAATATAGCCCAAATGAATATCCGCACGGCCGGCGGCAATGCGTTCGGCCAGAACCGCCATCTGAGGGCACGCCAAAAGTGTGATCATGTGGTCCCCCTTCTGCTTGCATGGGCGTCGTATGGCCCCCCCCGACACCGTCATCGCCAATCATAGCGCCCCTGGCCATGTCCACTGGGAATTTGAAAACCCATTGACGGCATCAAAGCGCGCCGTCCGGACACGGTCGTTCAGGGCAGGTAATCTTCCCGCACCGGCGCAAAGATTTCCAGCGCCACGGAATCCTCATGGGCCATCGCCGCATGGGCGATGCCCCCGGGAATGCACCAGCTGTCACCGGGGCGGACATCGTGATCGCGGCCATCGATGGTGAGGGTGATTCGGCCGGCAACCAGATAGCCCGTCTGCTCGTGGGGATGGTCGTGAATCGGCAGATCAGCGCCTTTATCCAGGCGAAATTCCACCATCAGGGTCTTGTCGCCATGCACCAGGGTTTTCATCCGGACTTTGTCAATCACAGTTTTGTAGCCATCCGAGGACTTGTGGGCAAACATCCGCATACTCCTTTCGCACGTCCGCGTTTCCCTGTCATGATTAATCCACTTGGCGATACTTTTGCAAGACGCCTCTTGACTTTGTGAGGGGATAAATGCTCGCGAAAGAACAGGTTGGGGCAGGGGAAAGCGCCTGACCGGCGGGGACCCGTGGATGTCTGGCCATCCAGGATCATCGCGACCGGTGAGCCCCGCTTTCAGGGTTTCTCTTCGGGCGGCGGCATCAAAGGGTCATGGTGGGGCGGCGGCGGCCAGGGACCGTGAAAACGCTTGTCACGTTCTTTGCGGCGACGGTCCCGCTCCGCCTTCACTTCGTCGAAGCGGCGCTGCTGCTCCGGAGTGAGCTCCTTCCTGATCTCGGCAAATCCGCTTGCCAGTTTTTGACGCATCAAACGGCGCCCTTCCCTTATTTGCTTGAACGTTTCGGACTGCACCCGGTCGATAATCGCCCCGATACGGACCTGCTGTTCCGCACTGAGATCCAGTTCCCGGGTCAATCGCTTCAGGATGAAGGTCTTGCGATCCTCCGGTTTGCCGCTGAAAAAGGGGTGATGACGCTTCAGCACCACGCCGGTGCCCAGTGCTCCCGAAAGCGCTCCCAGAATAAAAACCAGCATCAGACCGGCAATGATTTTCGCTTTTTTCATGACGCCACCTTAGTAGAGCAATGCTTGAAGCATGTTCATGGTTTCGTTTTCGTATATCAGGAAAGACCAGAGGTCGGCATCCGGGACAAATTGGAAATTGAGCAACAGCAGCGCCATGACAGCGGTGGCCACTCCGCCGGCCGTAAACCATCGCCAAAAATAAGGTTCCAGGAAATCAACCGCGGAGCTGGTGCGGCCGGAAACCGCCAAATGGTGTATCCGCCGCATGGTCTGCCGGGCCCACAGATTATCACCAGTCAGGTTTTCACGTGCATGATGGGTTTCCTGCAGCAGGCGGCGTAACCTTTCCGACTGTTTGGACGTTGATTTCATGAGCGCCTCCCCTCTTGCAAAAGGAGTTGATTGATTTTTCGCCGGGCCCGAAAACTGCGAACCTTGACATTGGACACCGTCCACCCCAGAAGGCGCGCCGCCTCTTTCACCGGCCGTTCTTCGAGATAGACCAACTCCAGAACCATACGGTCGGCGGCGGACAATTGATCCAAGGCCCAATCCAGAATCTCCCGGGCTTCCCGCTGCCGGGCGATGTCCTGCCAGGATGTTTCCGAGGCGTCCGCCATGGCTCTGTCCAGCCATTCGCGGTGGGCTTCCGAAAGCGCACTCAGGGCAACTTCCCGGGTGCGATAATGTTTCCGCCAGAAGTCATAGCAGGTGCGCACGGCAATGGATGCCAGCCATGATCGGAAGCGACCGCTCCGGCGCCATCCCCCCAGAGATTGAAAGGTCTTGATAAAGACCTCCTGGGCCAATTCCTCCACCTGGGTCGGCGGCGCATGGCGCCTTATGATGGCCAGGACGTAATCCTGGTAACGCTCCATCAGAAGCGCAAAGGCATTGACGTCGCCATCCAGGACCCTTTGCACCACCTTTTGATCGTCGGGCGCAACGGTTTCAGGCATGGTTTTCCCAAGAGGCATCCTCAAGTCCTGTCGACTCCTCGTTTACGTCCAGTCCCGACACGCAAGGGGTGTTGTGCCTCTGAAGCGGTTAAATACGGTCTAAACATCACAATCTGAATGGAACGTTTGGCATGCAGGTCGTTGCGGAAATCTAATGGCAGCCATTGCAAAGGTCCTAAGCCATGTCAAGACGTCCCACCCGGATCAAGGCCCCATCTCCTGCTCAGGGCTGGGGTTCAGCACCATCGGCCGCATTGTCGGCGGGCATCTGCAGCCAGGTATCCATCATCTCCTGACGGAACCGGCGGTGCTTCTCCCGGCAATGGGCGGCCCCTTGACGCCGCTCCCGGAGCTTCTGCACCTGTTCCGGTGACAGGATGTCCTTGAGATCGAACAGAAACCGCGCCCGCAAAACAGCCATATCCTCCATGATGGGCGCCATGTTGCGCGAGGCTTTGCGGATGCCGTCTTCATCCAGGGCATCGGCGGTCATGAGGGCGTGCATGGTTTCCCGGGCCGCATGCATCTTTTCCCTCAGGACGTTCTTTTCCGTGCGGTAAGCCGGCAACAGCTTGTGGACGGCCGCCTTTTGTTCGGTGGAAAGATCAAGATCCCAGAGCATCTTGAGCGGCATGCCGCCCCCACCGCCATGCCCGCCCCGGGCCCAGGCAAAATCGGCCATGCCCCAACTTCCAACAACCATCAAACCGATCAGCAAACAATATATAGGTTTCGTTACCGAATGTTTCATTGTGACCTCCGGATTGCATTAAAGCAAGTTGGTTTCAAACCCCATTCAAACGGGAACTGTTTTTCGAGCGCTCATAGGTTGAGTCGGGGGCAGGCATACGAAAGTTACACTCTCCGATCATTTTCGGCCCGATACCGTTTGGGCATCGGCAACAAATGTCAGCCGATCAGGATTTAGGGAAAGAAAGACGGCAACAGATATGCAGCAAGAAGTGTCCTTGAAAAAGGATGTGAAGCCTAGCCTTCGACCCGGTCTGTCCCCGGTTGTTTTTCGAAGGTGGCGGAGTTTAGCGCAATCCTCAAGCTTCAGTCGGGATTCCCCGCAAACGAATCAGTCCTTCCTGGGCCACGGTGGCCACCAACTGTCCCGCCTGGGAAAAAATGCGGCCGATGGCAAGCCCCCGGGCTTTATGGGCATTGGGGCTCTCCATGGCGTAAAGAAGCCAGTCGTCCATGCGGACCTCCCGGTGGAACCACATGCCATGATCCAGGCTGGCCACCTGCATCTCCGGCTGCCAGAAGGTATGGCCGTGCGGATACAGGGTGGTGGCCACCAGATTGAAATCACTGGCATAGGCCAGCATATACTGCTGGGCGGCGGGATCGTCCGGCATTGTATCGATGGCCCTGAACCAGACGTATTTGACGGGATCTTTCTTTTCGGGCTGGAAGGGGTCCACCGGATTCACGTGGCGGATTTCGATGGGCTTTTTGCACAACAGCTTTTCCCGCAGGCCGGCCGGTATTTTTTCAGCCAGAATCCGCGCCCGGTCGATCTCGCGTTCGAGCCCTTCGGGACCGGGGACGTTGGGCATCTCGTCCTGGTGGTCAAAACCGGGCTCGTCGATTTGAAACGAGGCACTCATACTGAAGATGGCCCGCCCTTTCTGGACGGCCTTGATCCGCCGGGTGGTAAAGCTGCGGCCGTCCCGGATGCAGTCCACCGTATAAACGATGGGCATGCGGGCATCCCCGGGCCGCATGAAGTAGGCGTGCATGCTGTGGGCGCGCCGGTCACGCGCCACGGTTTGGCTTGCCGCGGAGAGCGCCTGCCCGAGAACCTGGCCGCCGAACACATTGCCGAATCCCAGATCCTGACTTTGTCCCCGGAAGATATTCTCTTCAATTTTTTCCAGCTTTAAAAGCTTCAGCAACTCCAGTAGCACATTGCCTTCGACGCAGACACTCATGGATGGTTCACCTCCCCCTTGAAAAATATGGTTTCACTTCAACCCATCCAAAGCCCCATGGCCTCCGGCCCTCGGAATCGGATTGTGGGCGCTCAGGATAATAGCCCACCTGACAGGCATGCGGTCAAGCCTCAAAATGGCATCGGCCTGCCGAACCGGCAGGCAGCCGTTCATCAGCCCTGATAGATGGTCTCGGCCACATCCGCAATTTCGCACGCGATTCCACGCCGGGCGAGCAGTTCGACCAGCTCCGGGAGCTGCGCCGCCTGTTCCAAAGACACGCTGTGACCGTATGGACTGCGGACGAGGTCGTAGTGGTGCTCGGCCAGCAGGCGCAACGCTGCGTCGCAAGGATGCACGCGCAGCCCCAATCGGGAAAAATCATTCATGTAAAACAGGGGCAGGCGGGCGCGGTCGGCATCGTACCCGGCAACTGGCGTTCCATCCCCTTTGGGCATCAGCGGCAGCGTCACCATGTTGAATCTCCTCTATCCAATAAGGTCCCCGACGTCCGGACGCCAATGGACGTACCTCCCCATCAGCGCCTTCAAAAAAAGATGTATCCGCCATCGCGCCCGGGCAACCCGTTTTTACAGGCCCTCTAAAAGATCTTCGACCCGGCGTGCAGCCCGATCGAACGGGTCGGGGGCTGAACCAGCCGACGAAGAAACCACCTCGGGCTCAAACAGGATAAAAAACAGGGCCTGAATCAGGCTGAACAGCCACAGGCACAGTGCCCCGGACAAGGCTGTCGACGGTCCCCACCAAAAAATGGCCATACCCCCACCGCCCCCCAATGCCAGTTCACGCCAGACCGATTGACCCACCGTTTGGGGGAAGCAGACTCCGCTGCGAATCCAACCAAGGAGAGCGATCACGATCCCAGAGGCCCAAACGGATCGGGGCATGACAACACCGATCAAGGCCAGCACCAGTAAAGGGAAAAAAACGGCCGCAAAGCGGCGGCCGCTCCATTGCACGAGCATGAACGCATAAGCTGATGTCGTAAGCCAGATGATACCGAAAGCCGCCCACGGCCAATACCGGTGCCACGCAAGGATCGATGCCGCCAGAAACCAGACCAGGGCAGCAAGGCCGCCCAGGATGATCGTGGATCTGACCGGTCGCTGTTCGTTCTTCATCGCCCCCTCCCGGAGGCCAGGGCCTCCTTGCGCTGCAAGAGTTCCCAATCAATCTCTTCGTCGCTCGGTTCCAGCTGCCATGGCATGGTGCCACCGCCCAAAGAGGTCGCCAAGGATAAGCCCCGCCGGGAGCGCTCCTGGACAGCCGCCACACGGAGACGCAGCGCGTCATAGGTCAAGCTTTGGGCGGCCCGTCGTTCGCGTGCTTCGGCCAGGGTTGCGGTCAAGCCCCGAATCTGGTCATCCAGGTTCGCGACACACTGTCGCAAAGACCGCCGTTTGCGAATCAGCATCCGGGCGATATCATCCTTATCCCTGGCCACCACCCGATCCAGCTCCGCTTCAGCAGCCTCGAGCTGCCGGTCATAGCCCGTCAATTGGCGTTGCGCTGTTCGGACCGTCTCTTCCAGCTGGTCGATGCGGGCTTGTTGGCTGGCCATGGCGGCCTGCATTTCCCGCAAGTATTGCTTGAGCAATAGCGCCCTGTCCTCGATGTGATCCATAACCCCGTGTAAATCCGCCTGGCAAATGCGAACGATCCGCGACAACAGGCCCATGACGTCCTCCTATCTTCGACTATTCTCAAGATTTATCGGCAAGGATGCTGCCGGGACACAGGCGCTTGTCTCCCGGCCGCCGTGGTCTTTACTGTTTCGCCCGCCGCTTCTGATAGGCTTCATACTGCAGAACTTTGGCGTTCTGTTTCTGCTTCTTAGCCACGGCCTCCGGTTGGCCCGCAAATGTTTCCCGGACATAGGTCCCCAGAGCAACGACCTCTTCGTCCAGGTTTTCGGCCACCCGGGACGATGCCACCACCTTGTTCACGGCCGCTTTTTCCTGCCGGTAGGATTGAATGCGCTGCATGGCTTTCCGTTCATCACCGTCACGGATGGCGTCCGCGACGGCCTGTTTCAGGCGGCTGAAATCTTCCTGCAGGGTTTTTGCCGCCCAGGCATCCTTGCGTATCGACGCCATGACGTCTTCTGGGTTTTCGACACAGGCAATGGTAAAGATCTCCGGCAGCAGGGCGGTGACCATCCTGGTAGGAGTGCGATAGCGAACCTGAACGCCTTGGACCGCCACCTCGCCCGGCGTCTCGGTCGGAATGGCCAGCGTGAGGTAGAAGGTGCGGCGCTGACCGAAGCGCAGGCTGCCCGGGCTGAAACCTGCCCGCCCGTCCCGATGCGTTATCGGAAAGCCCCCCGCGTCGATCAGACGCACACCGTCATGCAAGGGGACACTGACGGACAGCCCCGATGCCGCCGCCGCTGCGGAATGGTGATACTCCCGTTCGAATACCGATGCGAAAGCCACCGGATCTTCCAGGTAGTAGTAGGTGCCGGCACCGTGGTCGGCCAGGGTGGTCATGAGATGCTCGTTAAATTCATGGCCGACACCCACCGTGCTCACCACCCAGTCGTGGACCAATCCCCTGGCGGCCATGCGGCCCAGGGCGTGGGGATCGGTAACGCCGTGGTTGGCCAGTCCATCGGAAATAAGGATGAGCTTGCGATGGCGTCCCCCGGGGGGCGTAACGGCAAAGGCTCGGAGACCGGCTTCCAGACCGGCGCCAAGATTGGTGCCGCCGCCCGGCTGGATACCACCGACCAGCGAGGACAGTTCCTGTCGCTTCGACGCCGTCATTGGTAGAAGGCCGGCCAGCGTCTCGGCCGTGTTGCTGTAGGCGACAATCGCCAGGCGATCCCGGGGCGTAAGCGCACGGATCAGCCGCTGAATCGCCCGACGGGCATCACCGATCTTCTGCCCGTTCATGGAGCCGCTGCGGTCCAAAACCACCATCAGGTCCACGGCATGCCGTGGGCCGGCTTCCGACGGCTCGACCGCCGGGGCCGCCAGGGTCAACGCCAGGTTAACCGTGCCTTCGGAACCACGCAGCACTTTGTCCTGGACCAGGTGTGCGCTGATGGCCAGCGGACTGTCGGCCGGATCGGCGGGGAGACCCGCAGCCGCAACCCGGCGGGCATCACTGTCTTGCGTGTGGCCAATGACGCCCATGACCAGTCCCGTTATCAAAATAAGGCTACCGACAAACAGCAAGGGCGTGCGATTGGGTTTCTTCATGGCAGACCTCCTTTGGTCATCATGTGGTTTAATTCACATGCCTGCCACCCTAACAACCACCCGCCGGAAGACAATTCAAAGAACGGCAAAAAAAGACACCCGGTTTTTTACATAAGTTTTGCTTTGGTTTTGAAAGGGGATGGTATAGATTGAGGCATACCCAGGCTCCAACCGCAACGCGCGGAGAAAGGACGCACCCCATGTCATCTCCCAAAGCCCATATCCTGGTGGTGGAAGACGATCAGGCCATTTTGAACGGTCTCAAGGACGTTCTGGTATTCAATGGATATGGGGTGGAAGGAATCGACGATGGCCGGGAAGGTCTTCAAACGGCCCTGCAAAACATTTTTGACCTGATCATTCTGGATGTCATGCTGCCGTCCCTGGACGGCTTCACCATTTGCCGCCGGGTCAGGGAGCGCCGGCCGGGTCAGGCCATTCTCATGCTCACCGCCAAAGGGGCCGAAGACGACGTGGTGACGGGATTCAAGGCCGGTGCCGACGATTATGTCTGCAAACCATTTTCCCTGAGGGAACTGATGGTCCGGGTGGAAGCCCTTCTGCGACGGGCGGGAAAACTCGCCGGCGAAACAGAGATCCACCACAAGGGTATCTGCTTTAAAGGCAGGACCCTTGAAGCCTCCTGCGGCAGGGAGATAAAACCTCTCACGCGGAAAGAGATGGATATCATCACCTATCTCTACCGCCACGGCGACCGCATCGTATCCAAGAAAGAACTGCTGACCGAAGTTTGGCACTATGCCGATGCGGATATTGAAACGCGCACGGTCGATATTCACATGCTCAAATTACGCAAGAAAATCAGCGAACTCATTGGCGACGCCCCGTTTTTGCAAACGGTTCGGGGGCAGGGGTACCGCCTGGCGAAAGACGCCTGAGACATGCAGCGGCTGAGGCTGATCATTCTCCTGTTCGCTGTCGCCACGGCCATCCCCATGGTCTATGTGGGGGTGCGCACCTATCAGGGAATCGCCCGGGAAGAAACCGCGCGCATGCGCTTTTTTGCCGAAACGCTTTTCGACACCATCGAGACCGCGTTGGCCGACCGGGTTGAACTGGAAGAAAGCCGGCCCGTGGACGCCTATCACCATACGGTTACGGTCACTGCGGACAAGGGCGGCGGACAAAGCGTCTCTCCCCTGGCAACGCCCCCGAGCGAACCCTACATTCTCGGGTATCTGCAAAACAACCCGGACGGATCCTTCCAAACCCCTCTCATCAGCAACGAAAAGCGCCCATCGAGGGAACTGGAAGGCATCGTCCAACAGCTCGAAGACATCAACCGCCAGTTCAATCGGGGGGAAATGCCCCCTTCGCCCCCAACGCCAAAGTCTTCCCTGCCGGCCAAAAAGGCGGAACAACCGAAGGAAAAAGCCAAGACTTCTTTTGCCGGAAAGTTTCTTGATTTCAGCCGCAAGCGCGCATCGGATACGTATCTGGGACGCCAAACCCAGCGCACGGAAGAAATCACGGCGCAGCAGGCCTTGAACGTGGCGCGCCGGGACGACACGTCCTCTCGCAGCGAAAAACCATCATCCTCCCTTGCGTCTTCGCCCGCGCCCCCCGCAGAAACGGCTGACAGGACAGCATCTGCATTGCCGGACGAAGTCTCAGATCCACTGACGGAAGATATCCTCGACCGGGAAACCGAAAAATCGATCGACGATCTTCCCGCCCGGTTCCAGGTTGAAGTGGCGCCGCTCCAGTCCGTGTTCATCAATAGGGAACATATCTTCATTTTTCGACGGATCGCGATCGACGGCCGCATTTACCGGCAGGGCTTCGTATTGGAAATTCAACCGTTTCTCCATTACCTGGCCGCAAGCTATTTCCGCACCCAGCCCATGGCCCGCTTCGCCCACCTGCAACTGAAGATCGCCGAAACGGACCGTCCGGCCACGGTGGTTCAGGCCGGTGCGGCTGTTCAGCAAGTCCGCTTCGCCCTGGAGCGGCGGTTCCCCGCCCCCTTCGATTTTCTCGACGCCCGTTTGACCTGTCAGGAAATCCCGGCGGTGGCGACCCGGGGGACATTGAATATCATTCTGATTTTCCTGGCGGCTGTTTTCCTGTTGGGCCTCGGGGCCATCTATCGCAGTGCCCATGCCATGGTGGACCTCTCCGAACGCCGCAACCGCTTCGTATCCTCGGTCACCCACGAACTGAAAACGCCCTTGACCAACATTCGCCTGTATATCGAAATGCTCGAACAGGGTGTGGCCCGGGACACGGCCCGGGAGCAGGATTATCTCCGGGTGGTGGGTTCGGAAAGTGCCCGGCTGTCGCGACTGATCAACAATGTTCTGGAGTTGTCACGGCTGGAAAACAATCAGCGCCGGTTTGACATGCGGCCGGGAAATTTTCAGGAGGTTCTGGAAGAAGTCCAAGCGGTCATGGCGGAAAAGCTGCGTCAGGAGGGCTTTACCCTGAGCGTTCCCCCCTTCGACGTCCCCGCTTTTCCCTACGATCGCGAAGTCATGGTTCAGCTGCTGATCAATCTGATCGAGAACAGCATCAAATTCGGCCGGCAATCCAAGATTCGCCGCATCACCGTCAGCCTGGAAGCCACAGACACGCAAGTGGCCATTCGGGTCGCCGATACCGGTCCAGGCATTCCCCGCCAGGCCCTGAAAAAAGTCTTCGACGATTTCTACCGTGTGGAGGATCCCCTCACGCACACCACCGGCGGCACCGGCATCGGTCTGTCCCTGGTCAAAAAATTCGCGACGGCCATGGACGGCAAAGTGACCGCCGCCAACAACGACGGCCCGGGCTGCACCATCACCATCCATCTGCCCCGGGGGTGACACGGTTCGGTTCATTTTTCGCCACGCCCCAACAAGCCCGGCACGAGGCGCCTCCCGCAGTGGGGGGGAGGTCTATAGGTTGCCCCCCTCGAAAGGATTTGAAATGGGTTTTGAGTTTTCGGTCTACTCCCCGCCGCCTCCCAGCACGGCGTAGAGTCTCACCTGGCTGGCGAGTTTCTCCCGTTTCAGCTCCACCAGCACCTGCTGGGCGGCATAGAGCGATCGATGGGCATCCAGAACGCTGAGATAGCTGTCGACCCCCTTGGTATAACGCATCTCCGAAAGCCGGTAGGTTTCCGCCGCGGCGTCGACAAACGATTGCTGGGCGGCCAGGCGCTCGTCAATGGTCCCCTGGGCGGCCAGGGCATCGGCCACTTCCCGGAAAGCCGTTTGAATCGCGCTTTCATAGGCCACCACGGCAATTTCGGTTTCGGCTTTGGCCACATCCAGGGCCGACCACAGCCGGGCATCGAAAACCGGCATGGCAACCTGGGGGTTAAACAGCCAGGTGCCCGACCCGGCGTCGAACAGGCCGGACAGTTCGGCACTGGCGGTTCCCACCGTCGTGGTCAGGGAGATTCGGGGGAAAAGCGCGGCCCGGGCCGCACCAATATTGGCATTGGCCGCCTTGAGCTGGTGTTCCGCCTGCAGAATGTCCGGCCGCATCAGAAGCACGTCCGATGAAAGTCCGGCCGTTATCGGTTCAGGCGGTTGAACCGTTGCCAGGTCTTCGGGCAGCATTGTTTCCGGAACAGGGGATGCCGTACCGACAAGAAGCCTCAGGGCATTGACGTCCCGGGCCACCAACAAGGTGTAGCGGGCGATGTTGCGTCGCGCGGTGGCCACCTGGGTTTTGGCCTGGTTGAGATCCAGCTCCGTGGCCAGGCCGACCTCATAGCGCCGTTTAATCAGTTGGAAGGACGCCTGCTGCTCTTTCAGGGTCGCCTGGGAAAGGAACAGATTCTCCCGATCCGCTGCCAGGGCCAGGTAGACATCGGCAACACTGGAAACAAGCAGAATCTGCGCACTGCGGCGGGCCTGCTCCGTGGCCAGGTAGGATTCCAGGGCCTGATCCCTCAGGCTGCGGAGGCGGCCGAAAAAATCGATCTCCCATCCAAAGACCCCCAGGTTGACATCATAGCGTTCCGGGTATTGAACATCCCCAGTGGAGGATAAATCGGCCGGAGTCCGTTGTTTGCTGCCACCGGCAGTGGCATCCACGGCCGGGTACAGGGCCGAGCGCTGGACACCGTAGATCCCCCGGGCCCGTTGCACGTTGAGGGCCGCCAGTCTGAGATCGCGGTTGTTTTCCAGCGCTGCGGCGATGACCTGTTGCAGGCGTTCATCCGTGTAGAATTCCCGCCAGGCGATATCGGCCGCACTGCGTGCATCGGATTCCATCCCGGCCTGGGTATACGCCGGCCCTTGGGGCCAGGTTTCGGCCACGGGCGCTTCGGGTCGGGTATAGGTTGGGGCCAGGGAACAGCCACCCATCAGCAGGGCGATGCCGGCCCATAGGATCATACGATATCTGTTCATGCGACGGCCCCTCCTGAACCGTTTTCAACAATGTGCTTCATGGTCACCCGCTTGCGGTGTCTCCCCAGCGCTTTGTAGATGATCACGTAGAACAGCGGGGCGAAGATGGTCACCAGCACGGTGGACGTCACCATACCGCCCAGCACCCCGGTGCCGATGGCCCGCTGGGCCCCGGCTCCGGCCCCGCTGGCCAGAAACAGGGGCAAAACGCCAAAGCCGAAGGCCAGTGAGGTCATGATGATGGGGCGCAGCCGCAGCTTGGCCGCTTCCAGGGTGGCCACTGTCAACCGGGCGCCTTCATCCACCCTGGCCCGGGCAAACTGCACGATGAGGATGGCGTTCTTGGTGGTCAGCCCCATGGTGGTCAGCAGCCCGATCTGGAAATAGACGTCGTTGGGCATCCCCCGCCAGGTGGAGGCGATCACCCCTCCGATGGCCCCCAGAGGCAAGGTCAGCAGAATCGCGATGGGAATTGGCCAGCTCTCGTACAGGGCCGCCAGACAGAGAAAAATGACGAAGATGGAAAAAGCATAGAGGAGCGGCGCCTGGGAGCCGGCCATACGCTCCTGGTAGGAAAGACCGGTCCAGTCGAAACCGATTCCCTGGGGCAGCTTGGCCACGATCGCTTCCATGGCCGCCATGGCCTCACCCGAACTGCGCCCCGGGGCCGGCTCACCCCAGATGTTGATGGAGGGAAAAGCATTGTAGCGCTCCAGCCGCGGCGATCCCTGGGTCCAGTGCCCGGAAGCAAAGGAGGCAAAGGGAACCATTTTACCGGCGGTGTTGCGCACATAGAGCTTGTTCAGGTCCTCGGGCAGCATGCGGTCCGGAGCGTCGGCCTGGACAAAAACCCGTTTGACGCGACCGGCCTGGATAAAGTCGTTGACATAGGAACTGCCGAAGGCCGCAGCAATGGTGGTGTGGATGCTGGAGATGGGAACGCCCATGGCGCCGGCCTTGTCCCAGTCGATGTCAATGCGGTATTCGGGCACGTCCTCCATGCCGTTGGGACGGACTTTGACCAGGCGCGGGTCCTGGGCCGCCATACCCAGCAGTTGGTTGCGGGCCTCGATGAGTTTGGCATGGCCCACACCGCCGCGGTCCTGAAGCTGAAAGTCAAACCCGGTGGCATTGCCCAATTCCATGACCGCCGGCGGCGGAAAGGCGAAGACCATGGCTTCACGTATCTGTGAAAAAGCGCCCATGGCCCGGCCGGCGACCGCTTCGACCTTCAAATCCGGCCGCTGGCGCAAATCCCAGTCCCTGAGTTTGACAAACGCCAGCCCCATGTTCTGCCCCTGGCCGCCGAAACTGATCCCCGGAATGGTCATGATCGATTCCACGGATTCCTTCTCCTCGATCAGGAGATGGTCCCGGACCTTGTTCATGACGGCTTCGGTCTGCTCCAAGGTGGAATTGCCCGGCAGCACGGCCTGGACCAGCAGGATGCCCTGGTCTTCATTGGGCAGGTAGTCCGTGGGCATACGCTGGAACAGCACCCCCATGACACCCACGATCAACACGAACACCAGCAGATAGCGCAGTTTTTTGGCCAGCACCCGGCCCACCAGTTTCACGTACAGATCCCGGAAGCCGGCAAAGGCCCGGTCGAACCACCGGAAAAAGGGCCGCAGGAGAAAGACGGCCCCGTCGGCCGACTGGTGTCCGGCCGGCACCGGTTTGAGCAGTGCGGCGCAGAGCACCGGTGTCAGGATCAGGGCCACCACCACCGACAACAGCATGGCCGCAGCGATGGTCAGGGAAAACTGGCGGTAGATCACACCGGTGGACCCGGGGAAAAATGCCATGGGGCCGAAAACCGCCGCCAGCACCAGGCCAATGCCGATGAGGGCACTGGTGATCTGGTCCATGGACTTGGCCGTGGCCTCCCGGGGCGGGAGCCCTTCTTCGGCCATGATGCGCTCCACGTTTTCAACCACCACGATGGCGTCGTCCACCAGGAGGCCGATGGCCAGCACCATGGCGAACATGGTGAGCATGTTGATGGAAAACCCGAACAGCCCCAGGACGGCAAAGGTGCCCAGCAGCACCACCGGCACGGCGATGGTGGGAATCAGGGTGGCCCGGAAGGTCCCCATGAAGAGATACATGATCACGAAGACCAGAAAAACCGCCTCGAAGAGGGTCTTGACCACCTCGTGGATGGCCACCTCGGTGAAGGGGGTGGTGTCATAGGGATAGACCACCTTCATGCCGGGCGGGAAATACCGGCTCATCTCCTTCATTTTTGCTTTGACGGCATCGGCCGTGTCCAGCGCATTGGCGCCGGCGGCCTGGCGGACAGCCATGGCGGCGGCGGGCCTGCCGTTATGGTTGGCTAAAACGCCGTAGCGTTCGGTACCCAATTCGGTACGGCCGATATCCTTGATCCGGACCACCGATCCGTCAGGGTTGGTCACGATCGGGATGGCGGCAAATTCCTCCGGAGTCTGGAGCAGGTGCTGGACCACGATGGCCGCATTCAGGCGCTGGCCTTCCACGGCCGGGGCCCCGCCGAACTGGCCGGCCGAGACTTCCACATTGTAGACCTTCAGTGCCCCGATGACGTCTGCCATGGTCAGATGGAAGTTGGTCAGTTTGTCCGGGTCGACCCAGACCCGCATGGCGTACTGGGATCCAAAGGCTTCGACCTCACCCACGCCGGGCACGCGGGAAAGAATTTTTTCCAGGTTGGACTGGGCGTAGTCGCGCAAATCGTCGCCGTTCATGCTGCCGTCTTCGGAAATCAGCCCGATGATGATCAGGTAGTTGCGGGTGGATTTGCTGACTTCGACGCCCTGGCGCTGGACCACATCGGGCAGGCTGGCCATGGCGAGCTGGAGCTTGTTCTGCACCTTGGACCAGGCCAGGTCGGGGTCGGTGCCCGGCTCGAAGGTCAGTTCGATCCGTGAGGAGCCGGAGGACGAACTTTCTCCGGAAAGGTAGAGCATGCCGGCCAGACCGGTCATTTTCTGCTCGATGATCTGGGTCACCGTGTTTTCCACGGTCTCCGCCGATGCACCGGGGTAATAAGCTTCAATGGCGATGGACGGCGGCGCGATCGGCGGATACTGGGATATGGGCAGGTTGTAGATGGCCAGGCCGCCGGCAGACATCATGACGATGGCGATCACCCAGGCGAAAACCGGCCGGTCCAGAAAAAATTTCGATAACATCGGATGCCTCCCTAGTTGGATCCGCCGGCCGGCTGGTTCGTGTGGGCCTTTTTGACACTGTTGGCACTGAAGGGAACGGCCTCGACCGTGGTCCCGGGCCGCAGCATTTTCAGTCCTTCGACGATCACCCGATCACCGGGGGCCAGGCCGGCCGAAACCAGCCATTGATCCCCCACGGCACGGTCCACGGTCAGCATGCGCAGCGCGGTCTTGCTTTCGTCATCGACGATCAACGCCGTGGGGTTGCCTCGCCTGTCCCGGGAAACCCCCTGCTGCGGGACCAGGATGGCCGCCTTATTGATGCCCTCTTTGATAATCGTTTGAACAAACATGCCCGGCAACAACGCATCATCCGGATTGGGGAACACGGCCCGCAGGGTCACCGACCCGGTGGTGGGATCCACGGTTATCTCCTGGAACTGCAGGGTTCCCTCCCGGGGATAAGCCGTGCCGTCCGGCAGGGTGAGGACAACCGTCTCGTGGCCGCCGTCACTGCGGTCGATCTGCCCGTTGGCCAGGCGCTGTTTGAGGCGCAACAGATCGGTGGCGGATTGGGGCACATCCACATAGATGGGATCCAACTGCTGGATGGTGGCCAGGGCCTGGGGCTGGTAGGCGGTTACGATCGCCCCTTCGGTCACGCTGGAACGCCCGATGCGACCGGAAATAGGCGCCGTGATACGGGTGTAGGCCAAGTTGATGCGGGCGGTCTCCACCGTGGCCTGCCCGTACTGGATATCGGCTTCGGCCTGATGGAGGGCGGCGGCGGCATCGTCGTAGTCCTGCTGGCTGACCGCTTTATCGGCCAGCAATTCCTCGTAGCGCGCCACCCGAAACTGAACCGCCGGCAGATTGGCTTTGGATCGGGTCAAGGCCGCCTCGGCGTTCTTGAGGGCCGCCTGGAAAGGGGCCGGATCAACCTGATAAAGAACCTGGCCGGCCTTCACGTCGGCGCCTTCGGTGAACAGCCGCTTTTGGATAAGGCCGTTGACCTGGGGCCGGATCTCGGCCGTCCGGTACGCCGAAGTCCTTCCGGGCAATTCAGTGGTCAGCATGATGGGCCGCGGCGCGATGGTCACCACCGAAACCTGCGGTGCTGCTGCCGGCGGAGGGGTTTCTTGTTTCGAACTCCGGCAGCCGGCCATTGCCAGAACGACAACCGCACCGAGCGCCAACCATTTTCTCAACGTCATTCGATCTTTCGGTCGCATGGGATCCTCTTGTGTCTTCCCCTGGTTGCTTACAGTTTGATATTATGGTCAATATGGCCTTCCAATAGAATTTCAAGCAGCCATGATGCCAATAACAGCGGCGGGTATAACAAAATCGATTGACAATATCAAATGAATTTTTTAAAAACCCATTTTAAATTTAAACCTAAAATAAACAGAAGATGAATTATCTATCAATATTGGACTTCTGATATGGCTAAACGAAAAGACGGCAAAGCAACCAAGCAGAAGTTGCTGGATGCCGCTTGCGAGGTGTTTGCGGAAAAGGGGTTCCAAGGGGCTACCGTCACGGAAATTTGCCGACGTGCCGGTGCCAACGTGGCGGCGGTCAACTATTATTTCGATGGAAAGGACGTCCTCTACGTGGCCGCCTGGCGGCAGGCCATGCAGCGGTTTATATCCTCCGTTGCCCGACCGCCGGCAAATCTTCCGCCTGCGGAACAACTCAGCAGAATCATCCAGCAGTTCATTCGCAGGATTTTGTCCAGCGACACAGAGCAGAGCCATTTTCGGCGACTGGAGCTGATGGAGTTGGCCAATCCCACAGGCTTGATCGACGAGGCCTGGAAAAAGGAAGTTGCCCCCCGCAAGCAGGAGATGCTTGATCTGATCCGCAGCATCATGGGGCCTGAAACACCGCAAACCGTTGTCAAACTGTGCGAATTGAGTATCGTCAACCAATGCCGGGGATATATGCTGCTGCCTAAAAATCGTGTTGACTTTCTGGACGATGAACAACTCACGCCCGAACGCGTTGAAGAGATCGCCGAGCACACCGTCCAATTTTCGCTGGCCGGCATGAAGACCGTTCAGGATCTTCATAAACGGAAGAAATAGGGGACTTCTCCTCCCAAAACCGGAAAAGTCCCATACCCCCCTCACTTCCAGCCCATACGACGTATCGTACCCACGAGGAGTTGATATGAATATCAAAGCAGCTATCCAGGACGCCGCATTTCCTCTGGCCCAGGGGGTGAACGTTTCCGATGTCCGTATTGGATTAGGCTACACAGCCGTTATGCTGGACGACGGCCATGCCGGCACGGCCTATACCTTTAGGGAAAACGCTTCGGGCGGCTGCTCGGTTTACCGCAATATCCGCCCCCTGGCCGGTCGCCCCGCAGCTGATCTCCTGGCGCTGTTCGATGTCGGTGGCAGCATCGAAACCACCCTCGCCCTGGCAACGGCCAATGCGCTTTTCAACCGTCCGGATGAATCCCACGACCCGGGCGATATCCTCGTTCATCTACACATCCAGCCGGAGGACCGGGTGGGCATGGTGGGCAATTTTGCCCCCCTGATACCCGCCATTCGCAAGCAGGCCCGGGAACTGGTTGTATTTGAACAAATCGACCAACCCCAGGGCCGCCTGCTCCCGACGGCCATGGCCGACCAGCTGCTGCCCCAGTGCCAAATCGCCCTGCTGACCGCCACCGCCATCATCAACCAGACTGCGGAACATCTGCTGGCCCTGGCCGCCGCCTGCCGTGAGGTTGTCGTTCTGGGCGCCTCCACCCCCCTCTGTCCGGACGTGTTCCGGGGCACCAGCGTAACCCTGCTGTCCGGCATTGTCGTGCAGAAACCCGACACGTTGCTTCAAATTGTCAGTGAAGGCGGCGGCATGCAGTTTTTCAAATCATCGATCGCCAAGGTCAACCGGCGGCTGTAAACATGCCTCTGCCCTACTGGGGAAGTGCAGCGCTTACACAGGGACAATGACCAGCCAGCGGTATTGTGATGAAATCCATGATCGGCTTTTGGGCTAAAGGTCAGCTTTACCCAACCTGATTAGCGACCCTGCCATCTTTATGGCTCAGGATAGACCATTGATTCAGACCTCCTTTATCCGGCCGTGGTTGCCAAACAAACTGGCCCTATTCTCATGACAAAATCCAACAATGTCAGATACCAGACACTCTCGAAAGCTTTGACGATTATCGACCCGAAGGGCGCGTTGATGCCCGGAACCAGATAGCACAACACGGTAACGGAATGGATTGACCACTGCGGTCCAGACGATGCCCTTCGCATGGCAAAGGCGGGTTCTGAGCATCTCGACCGATGGCGTAAGTTTCTGTGAGGTAGATCTTTATTCCTATCCGCATGGGGGCTGACGCCCCGGCATTGATACACCCCAAACCCAAGGCATAAAAAAGGCAGAGCCTCAAAGAGGCTCTGCCGGTGTGGTCAAGTTCAGTATCAGATTTACTTAGGCTATTCAGCTCAATTCGGTAGGGTCATAAAATTGGTGCCGTTGTGATTGAAGCTCTGCCATATATTTCAAACCTTGCAGGTCGCTTGCTTTTCGGTTGCGCAGCTGTTGATGTAGTAGCCTATGATAGCTAGTGTCAGTGCAGTTCCTATCATGAAGCACCTCCTCGCAGGTTTATCCCGCCACATCGATTCCCAGATCACATCCCAAACGCGGATCAGGGTTTTCACATTCGTGGTTTGCTCTACGCGTATCAACATGACCTTCGTTGTCGTCTTTGAAGTAGTCTTCGGTGCGTGTATTTTCCATGGTGTGTCTCCTTGTGGTCTGTTTGGTTTCGCTTGCTGCTTTCATTACCATTCAAAATAGCCATGGAAATGGATCTGACAATAGGAGAGTAATAAGGTAAAAAAGATAGGTTAAAACTATAATAATGGGTTTAGCCGCTTTAAGGAGGGAGGTGCGGCGCTGGAAGCGCCGGGGGTTATTCCAGTGGGTCCCATACTACGGATAGGGTGGCCCCCCGGGGGGCAAAGGATCTGTTGTCCCCGGAACCGTTCTACCTGTTAATCCTGTGGTTTTTCAGCCCCACGTTCTTTCTGTTCCTGATAGCGGATTTAGTTGGCAGCCTCTTGGCCGATGGCTCCCTTTGAAATCCGATGGCGGTACTTGGGAACACAGACAATGTGATACTGGCAGTGCCCTAATGTTTGTGATAAATTTCGAAGCGGGACTTTTAGATGCGGAAACGTGTTCTCACCTGATTGTACTTTACTGGCAAGACAAGGGGAACCGAAATAAGCTCCAGACAAAAATGATATAACGATCCCAATACGGCGCAATCTCTGAACGGCCGACGGATTTCAGCGGCCATCAGTCAGAGGCTTTTCCGCCATGATCAGATCGATACAATCCATATTGCAACCTTTCTAATAAACAACGGGGATTTCCCATGCGTCAATTCACGCCCATCGTCCTGGCCGCTTTCGGTACCACCTCCAGAGCAATGAATACATACAGCTACATTGACAACGCCGTAAAAAAAGCATTTCCGGCATACCCGGTGCGATGGGCCTACACGTCACGCATGGTCCGCTCACACATGAATACCAAGCGCCGTGCCAATATGAAAACGCCCCAGCAAGTTCTGAATGAATTAGGCCAACAGGGCCACCGATGGGCAGTGGTGCAGTCTTTACATGTGATCAACGGCCATGAATTTTATCGCTTGGTGGATGCCGTCCGCGAAAGCACGGTCCGTTCCAGCATGGGGTTGCCCCTACTAACTTCTCCTTCGGATTATCAGAGCACAGCGGCGGCGATTCTGGAAAACGGCTTTGCCAAAGGCGATACAGCCACCGTGCTGATCGGTCATGGAACGGACCATCCGGCCTGGACGGCCTATCCCGCCCTGGCCCAGATGTTGGCAGCCGGGGGCGCCAATGTTCATGTGGCCTGCATTGAAGGGGCGTCGTCGATGAAAGAAACGATCGCCACTGTGAAGCAGTCGGGCGCTGGCTCGGTTCACCTGGTGCCCTTGATGCTCGTGGCTGGCGTTCACCTTCAGGAAGATATCGCAGGGAATGAGGATTCCTGGAAACACGCCTTTAAAAATGCCGGAATGGCGGTTTCTGTGGAATCTGAGGGCCTCGGCAAGAAGCCGGCGATTATCGACATTTTTATCCGGCACATCCGTGAGGCACTGGCGGTCATTCCTGACAGAAACTCGAATCCTTCAGTCGGTCTATCTCCAAACAGTCCGCAAAACGCATAGAATTTTTTTAACTGCTATCTGACAGAACTTGCAGCACGCATTAAACCCGGAAGGCCAGCCACAACATACTGTGGTTGGCCTTCCGCTTAGAGCCTCTGTGACAGCTGCCGCCCAAAATTTCTTCCAGGCTTCACAGACATTTTTCGATTGCCGAATCGTATCCGTTAACTTCCCATCTTCTCCATGGCCTGGCTCATGCGCTGCATGGCGGCCTGGACCTCGGCATCGGCCATGTATTTCATCATGTTCATGGTGGCCGCGGGCATGCGGGCGGCGAGTTCTTTCATTCGCTGGCCTTCTTTTTCCACTTCGGCCGGGATTTCGGCATCGCTGTTTTCCGCGGCCAGTTCCGGGTACTTCTCCCGGAAAGCCTTCAGGCGCGGGATCAAATCCTCCATGCCGGCCGTATAGGCATCGATCACGGACGCGCACTCGGTAGCACTGCCTGCCTTTTCAAGGCCGGTAATGTAGGCTTCCATCACATCAGCGTGGTCCTTCATGATCTCCCGGGCATCAGCGTATTTGTCACCGCCGCAGGCCGTCAGCATGGTCAACATCAAAAGAATTGCCAGTAGCGAAATTCGAGCGCGAACAGATTTCATGGGGCCTCCTTCAGTTGGGAATGGATGATGACAGTTCATTTTTCGGAAAAACCGGCCAGAGGGGATGAATCCCTTCGTGTCCTTCGTGATCTTCGTGGTTCAAGCGGTTGCATTTAACCTAACCTGACCTTTTCGGATAAGCGCAACCCCCCTTATATAACTCTCAAAAAATGGTCTTCACCGGAAAGACAGCACCGGCCAGGCCCGCCTGGCGGCGACCCGGGCCAGGATCCGGGTGGGCTCCACCACATGGGGGTGACCGACGGCCTCCAGCATGGGCAAATCCGCCGGGTGATTGCCATAGGCAAACGAAGCCGCAAGATCGATGTTCTCATCCGCGGCAAACTTCCGGGCATAGTCTTCTTTGGCCTTGTCTACACATATGGGCCCTTTGGAGCGGCCTGTCAGGAGGCCTTGGCGCCCGATCTCAAGGTCCGTGCAAAATAGCCGATCGAATCCCAGATCCCGCACCACCGGATCGAGCATATACCGAACCGATCCGGAAATGAGCACCAGCCAGTGCCCCTCCCGGCGGTGGTCCTCCAGCCGGTCCATGATACGCGGCGCCAGGTGGGGTTTCAGATAGGTCCGATAAAATTCTTCGGCCGTGGCTTCGAATTCCGCCAAACGGCGCCGACGGTAATAGGTCAGCAAAACACGGGCCATTCCCGCTTCCGAAAGCAGCTGCCGCTGATAGCAAAGGTTGGCGATCCAGACTTTCAGGAAATAGCCGAAAGGCAGCTGTTTCTGCTCCCGGAGCATGCGGATGCCCATGTGGCCGCTCTCCACCTCAAGGAGCGTCTGGTCGAAATCAAAAAATGCGGCGATGGCGGTCGATGTCATGGGAAAGGCAACCGTGCCCCATCGTCATCCGGCGAAACCGCCTTGTAGCGGCCCGCCTGCCAGTTGTCCAGATCGGAAACATACCATTTGGAAAACCGCCGGTCCGACGGCCCGCCGGCCAGGGTGGAATGCAGATCGGCTGCGGCCATATCCGTCACCCATCGGAGAGAGGGCATAAATGTCGTCACGCGCCCCCCGCTTTCATAAATCTGCCCCTGGTGGATGGTGGCCCGGCTGCCGATGCCGATCAGGGGGCCCCGGTCGAAACCGGCAAATCCCGGCAGCTTGCCCCCCAGCAGGATGTGGGCCATCATGACCCGGCGATCCTGGCCCCACTCCTGGGGTTCGACCGTAAGCGCCTGCTCGGCGGCCTTCCGGTAGATCGCTTCCCGGGTCTGCCCGCCAAACCAGCTGCTTTCCTCGGCCAACAGTATCCGGTCGAAATTGTCGTAGAAATCAACGAAGACCCCCGTGTGTGCGGCCATGTAATCGATCACCTTTTCCCCCATGCCGCGCCGGCCAAAGACCTCCCGGTACAATTCCTGGTAGAACCGTTCGAAGAGGAAGGCCCCCTTGGATTTTGCATCGTAGCAATAATCCCAGGCTTTGAGTATGTCGCCCTGGGGGGTTGCCGGCAGCAGGGGCTCCAGGATCGCCATGAAACGCTCCGCCTGGATAGAATAAAGATCGAAGTGCATGGCCGTCATATCGGCCACCGTGAAATTGTCGCCCTTCCGGAGCAGGTCCGCGATGCGTTCGGCCCGGTAGGCGCCCATGGGAATGTTGATGGGGCTGGCCGTTCCCAGAGCATTGAGGTCCTGGTTGGCTGTGGCGATGAACCCTTCCTCGGGATTCAGGGCCCGGGGCATCTCCTCGGGGCTCAAAAATCCCTGCCAGTCATTGTCCGCCACCCAGCCCGGCAGGGGCACGAAGCCGCTGACGCCCGCGCGGCGGCGGGGCACCAGGCCGGTCATCTGGTAGCCGATGTTGCCGTGGCGATCCGCAAAAACATAACTCCAGGCGCTTTCAATCTTTCCGAAAGACGCCATGGCTTCCGCCACCGAATCCGTTAGCCCGATTTCGAAAATGGCCTTCAGCGCGGCGTCACCCCGTTCGCCCGGCGCCCAGCGGGTGGCCAGATAGTAGCCGTCCTGATGGGGGTCGCCGTCCAACACGCCATGCTCGTTTTCATAGAAGGTGATTTCCTCCGGCGGCTTTTTTTTGCGCTTGATGATTTCCTTCCGGGCCTGGAAAGGATGCCAGGTGTCGTCCTTTTCCCGGTAGCAGCATCCCTTGCGGCAATGCTCGACCCAGCTGTCCGAAGCGTCCACGAAGGCATAGGTCGCCCCCCAGGCCAGATCCGGGCTGCGCCCCACCAATATCCCCGGCAGTCCCGGCATGGAGGCGCCCATGACAGGCCGTCCATCGCAGGTCAGCACCAGCTCGCACCAGACATTGGGCAACCGGTTCGCCTCCAGATGGGGATCGTTGGCCAGGATGGGTTTGCCGCTGGCGGTCTTGCGGCCGGATACCACCCAATTGTTGGAAGCCATCATGCGTGGGGCGGCAATCGCCCACAACGCGTCCGGGGGGACGATGCGCTCACCCAGCCTAACCTTTTTCAGAAGGTCGACGTCCAGGCCTCCGAGGTTCCCCGGAAACAGTTCTTCCAACTTTTCCAGGGGAAGGCCGGCCTGCACCATTTCCACCAAGAGCCGCTCCACCTCGGTCTGGGACTGGGCCAGCGTCAGGTAGCCCACCATACGGGCCATGAGAACGACATCATCCGGAGACCACGGACTCGGACGGTACCCCAACAGCTTATATTCCCAGGGCCGTTTTTCGTTGAGGCCCATATTGACGCCCTCGCAATAGGCCTCCAACTGACGCTGCCCCTCCGGCGCCAGGGCATCCAGAGCTTTTTGGGGGTTTCCGCTCCAGTTCATGCGGCGGAAAAAGGTGTCCACGGCCAGCATTTCCTCGCTGGCATCCAGGAATTCCGAAGCACGACCCTGCCCCAGAATGCGCATCAGCAACAGCTGCATGCCGCGGTCCCGGGCATGCACATAGCCCTGCCCCTGGTACATGCCGCTGGCATCGGCGGCTTCCACATGGGGGATCCCGTTCTGATCTCTCCAGACACTGAAATTTGCTTGCATGAAATAGCCCTCGGAAAACAGTTAGAGGTTGAACAATGGACGTGCGCAATGAGGATCGCCGCTGCATATAAGCATAAAAACCAGCAGATTAAAATAGTTCCGTCCGTCAACCCAACACCGGCCAATTGAACCCCGGGCCGCTTTGTGGTAACTGCAAAGGGTAGCCATATAAACGGTATCCGGAACCAGCACCCGTCATGGCACCGTCAATCCAAAAGATCATCGGCGGCATTAGGGAACGCCAGCCATGGAAATTTTCCCCAGAGACGCCCTATGAATCAAGCCAAGGGTTCAGCGCCGGGGCTGAACAACACAAAGCCATCGTTCCTGCAGCATACCATAACGCGAGACCTGACCATCAGCCTTGTCCTCGCCGTTCTGGTACCATCCGCCCTGCTTTATGGTTTGACTTACTGGTTTGTCTCCCGCAGCGCCCATACCGAACTCGAGGAAAAAGCCGAGGAATACGTATCCTATCTCGTCGACAGCCTGGCCCTGCCGGTCTGGTCCATGGATGAAGAAGGGGTGCGCCGGATTGCCGACTCTTTCATGCGCGGGGACCTGGTGGCGTTGATGCGCATCAAAGACACCACCAATCAACGGGTATTGTTCGAAGCGCACGAAACCGGTATGGATCAACTGCTCTTCAAAGAGCGCCCCATCATATTCAACCAGCGGGTCATCGGCAGCGTGACCGTCGGGCTGACGCCCCGCCCCTACCAAAACCGCCTGCGGGTCCTCCTGTGGTCCAATTTGCGCAATACATTGCTCATTGTGGTCATACTGACCATCATCACCAGCCTTTTCGTCCGCCGTTACCTGCGCCATCCTTTCAATCTCCTGATCCAGGGGATCGAAAAGCTCTCCCAGGGCAACTATGCCTACACTTTCCCTAGTTTTAAGCAACTGGAAATGCGCACCATCGTAGCCAAGTTCCAGGCCATGGGCGAAAAAGTGCAGACGCGCCAGCGATCGCTCGAGAATGCCAACCGCCGGCTGGAAGACGAAATCAATGAGCGCCGGGAAGCGGAAATCGCCCTCCGTCAGAGTGAGGAACGGTTCCGGGCTCTGATCAACCAAGCGGCCGACGCGATATTCGTTCACGATTTGAACGGCCGCTTTCTGGACATCAATCAGCAGGCCTGCACGGCTTTGGGCTATCGCCGGGAGACATTGCTGTCCATGTCGTTCGCCCAAATCGATACCCGCTACAACGGACAGGGCTTTGACGCCACCATGGATGAGCTGATCCGGCACAAGCAACTGACCCATCAATCGAACCTGCTGAAAAAGGACGGGACGTTTCTGCCGGTGGAAATGCGCCTCGGCATCATCGAGCTGAAAGAGGAAAAGGCCGTTTTGGTGCTGGCCCGCGATATCACCAATCGGCTGAGCGCCGAGGCCGCCCTGCGGGACTCCCACAAAACCCTCCTGACCGTTCTCGATGGCATCGAAGCGGTTATCCATGTAACGGATCTGGAAACCCGGGAAATTCTTTTTTGCAACCGCTATATGCGGGAGCACTATGGGGAGAATCTGGTGGGGGAAAAATGTTGGAAGGCCCTGCGGGAGCTGGATTCCCCCTGTAGTGATTGCCGCGTGGACGAATTGCTCGATGACAACGGTCAACCCAGCGGCACCATTGCCTATGAATCCCGGAACCCTACTACCGGCAAGTGGTTTATCAATTACGACCGGGCCATCAAATGGCTGAACAACCGCTATGTCATGCTGGAAATGGCCACCGATATTACCGAGGTAAAACGCCTGGAGGAAGAACGCCAGCGCACCGAGGCCAAACTCCAGCGCGCCCAGCGCCTGGAGGCCATCGGTACTCTTGCCGGTGGGGTGGCCCACGACTTCAACAACCTGCTGATGGGCATTCAGGGAACCGTCGGTCTCCTGCTGGACGACGTGTCAGGGACGCATCCGCATGCCAATCGTCTCGAGGAAATCGAAGGCTATATTCAACGCGCCGTGGAATTGACCAACCGCCTCCTGGGATTCGCCCGGGAGGGCAAGTACGAAATCCAACCCACCGATATCAACCGCCTCGTTGATCACACCGTGGCGCTCTTTGGCCGCACCAAGAAAGAACTTACCATCCAAACGCTCTGCCAGCCAGATATTCCCACGGTGGAAGCGGATGAAGGTCAACTGGAACAGGTGTTGCTCAACCTGTTCGTCAACGCATGGCAGGCCATGCCCCAGGGCGGGATCCTGACCATCACCACCGGCGTGGTCGACCTGGGCACCAAACGGGTGGCCGCCTACGATCTCAAGCCGGGACGCTATGTCGAAATCACGGTGTCCGACACCGGTGTCGGCATGGATCCCAAGACCCAGCAGCGCATCTTCGATCCCTTTTTTACAACCAAGGAGGTGGGCGCCGGCACGGGGCTGGGCCTGGCTTCAGCCTACGGGATCGTCACCAACCACCAAGGCATTATCGAAGTGGCGAGCGGCGAAACCCGGGGGACCACCTTTACCATCTTTCTGCCGGCCTCAGATCGCCCCGCCGTCGAAAAATCCAGCCAAACGGCGGAACGACTGGACGGTAATGAAACACTTCTCCTGGTGGACGACGAAGAGATGATTTTAAGCGTCGGCTCCCAGATGCTGGAGCGGCTGGGCTACACCATGCTGACCGCCCGCACGGGCCAGGAAGCCATCGATATCTACAGCCGTAGCAGGGATGCCATCGCCCTGGTCATTCTGGACCTGATCATGCCGGGGATGAGCGGCCGCGAGCTCTTTGACCACCTCAAGGCCATCGATCCGGACGTCAAAACCCTCTTGTCCAGCGGGTACAGTATCGACGGCCAGGCGGCGGAAATCTTGAAAAGCGGTTGCAACGGGTTTATCCAGAAGCCGTTTACCCTGGATGCCATATCCCAGAAAATCCGCGAAATTATTTGAGGGTACCGGCCATCCATCCCAGCACCGCTTCGGCAATCTTTTCCCAGCCATCTTCTCCGATGACCCAATGCGCATGTCCGTCAAGCTCACGGTAAGTTGATACATGGCCATATTTTCGCGCTATCTTGCGTGTCACCGATGCCGGGGTAATACGATCTTCCTTCCCAGCAACCACTAGCATGGGGCAAGTCACCGCCGACGCATCGACACGTGCAGCGCGTCGTGGATCCAGTAGCCAGAAACCGATTTCCGCCGCGGCGCGGCCGGATTCGAATACCAGCTTGGCGTATTCTCTTTGGCGCTGTTCCGGGGACAAGCGATGCATCATGGCGTAAGACGCCGATTTGAATGGAATACGATGTGGCGTGCGCCAAAACCCCCATTTAGACAAGATACTCCCAAAACTGCGGATCACCGAAAAAGTCAGGGCATTGATACCCGCGGGGGGGGCTGGCGTTAGCAGCACTGCGCCCTTGCCCAATCCACGGGCGCATAGCATCTGGGCTAAAAGCCCCCCCATGGAGTGCCCCATGAGGATGGGCTCTTTTTTCAAATCGCGGATATAGCCTTCAAGGTCATCAACATAATCAAGCAGGCTGACCTGGCCCAGCGCCGGCGCAGGGCGATCCTGAGGGCTAACATCATGATGTCGCAACACCGGCGTATAGCACCGGTAGCCCCGCTCTTCGAAGAAAGCACGATAATTTTCCCAACACCAGTCGCCACCCCACATCCCATGTATCATTACAATGGTATCCGTCATGCCGACCCTCCTCGTTTGTCCCCGTGGTTAACTGGATACCCCCGCACGCGGCCCACCCAGGTAGCTTTTCAGGGCATCATATTCCTTCGCCGCATCATGGTACCCCATATCATAGATAGCGTAGAGTTTGTCTTTGTTGCGCTCGGCTCGCCCCACCGCCAGGGAGGCCTTCGGGCGGATGGTAAAAATGGCCGCCCGCTGCTCGAGATCGTCCAGCAGGGCCATGGTTTCGTTGTAACGCTGGTGCCGATGGGCAAACGTATGGACCAGGGCCGGATAATGCCCGTACCGCAGCCGGACGAGGGCGGCAAAGAGGGATGGTTTCTTGACGTAGCCCCGGGGCTGGGTCAGGATCAGGACATGGCGGGTGTTGCCGTCCGCCATGCTTTTGCCCAAGGGGATCGGATCGGCAATGCCGCCATCCATGAACAGCCGTCCATCAAAGCGCACGGGCTTCTGCAGGAGCGGCAGGCTGCAGCCGGCCTGGAGGATTCGCAGAAAATGCCGGCGCCCGACGTCCTTTTTCTCATAATAGCGCGGGGCGCCCGTAGCACAATCGGTCACCGTGATAACGTACCGTTGGTTATTGGCAAAAAATTGGTCGAAATCGAAGGGGACCAGCTTTAGGGGAATGGTGCCGAAAACAAACGCCATCCCGAAGAGACCACCACCGGCCAACAGCCGTCGATAGCTGAGAAAGCGGGAATCCCTGACGAAACGGGTGTTGACGATGCGGTTGCGCTCCGGCTGCCGGGCCACATAGTTGGACCCGTTGCAGGCCCCCATGGACACCCCGATCACGTAGGGAAAGTAGAGCCCCTGGTCCATGAAATACCGCAGGACCCCGGCCGTGTAGTTGCCGCGCAGGCCGCCGCCTTCAAGAATCAGAGCGGCTCCCGTCAGATCTGGTGATGGTCCGGTCAGCGGCATATCGAGGCACCTATTCGTAAAATCTTTTTAGCAATATCAGCTGCCTTCCCTGGCCGAAATTTCACACCGCCGCCTAAAAGGCAACACACATGGAAATATTGAAGGCAAAACTTAACATATCGTCATCTTCGATGTGGGACGGGGTCAGCGCCGTGTCAACGGAGTTGGGGTGTTCAGCGTAGGGCTGGTAGGAGAGATAGTTGGCCGAAGCACCAATACCCAACACAATGGGGTTTAAATCATAGTGCAGGCCCATATGGGCCTGCACCCGTCCGGCCAGCTTATCCTCGGAATCGCCGACCCTTATAACATTGACGGGAGGGAAAAAATTCAGGTTCTGGCGCGCGGTCATTCGGGCATCGGCATAGAGCACGTCCAAGCGCCCACCTATGTCGAACACCAGCCCGTCTGCCAGAGGGAAAGCGGCGTCAATCCCAAGCATAAACCCGTAGTAGTCCGTGTCGATTTCGTCTTCGAGATAGATGGGAATCGTGACACCATCTTCGATGAGGTCAAAATCATTTGACAGCTCCGTGTTGAAATAGGTCAACCCCGTGTAAAAGGTCAGAGACTTCGCACCGGCAACGCCCATATCTCTGGCCAGTTTAAGGTCGACCCCCCACTGCGAATAGTCTGTTTCGAACACGGCGGTATTGATGATGCCCAAGGTGCCGTTGGCGCCCCCCGAACCATCGATGGCAAAAAACCCGAGTGGTATCGTAAGTCCGGGCAACAACAGATAGCCCGTTTCTCTATTTGTAGCATCGGCCGACAGGTAGCTACACGCCACCTCGAATCGGGTATTGTCTTCGGGTGCTGTATCAAGACCTCTCAGCCGCACCCCGCCGGCGACCTCGATATTCTCTCCCCATAGTCGATTTTCGGTCTCACCATAGGGTTCCAAAAACCAAGTGATCACTGCGCCTTCGGATGGAAGATTCACATAGGCTTTGCCCACATCCAAACGAGCAAATCCATTTTCACCCAGGGCCGTATCTTCCGCCTTGGCGGAGTGGGCTATTATCAGGGTAATCAGGCCGATTATCAGCAGGGTCCATTCATGCGCGCGCAGGGTCATCTCCGGTTCCTTTTCAGCAGATATCAGTCAGATCGAAAGCGAGCTCAGTTCCTTATCATCGAAATCCTGGCAATCCGTTTTATTGTGATTTGGGATCTAATCCATATCCGGGTAAAATTCCGTAAAAAGTCGTTCACTGAGGCCTGCATTGAACCGCAGTTCCCTAGCGATCGCCTTGCGGACCAGGCGGCCGGCGTCATCGTATTGAAAGTACTGCACCGGAAAAAAGGATTCCACATCCACCCAGAGGTCTTCCCGTTTGACAGCCATGGTCTTCTCCGGGACATCCGAAACAAGCCGGTAAACATAGGCCATACGGCCATCCAAATCCTCTGCGCGCACAAAATGGCTGGTCCCCATGCTCAGGTAGGCTTCATGGGTCTTGATGAAATGCGACCAGTCGGATTCATGGATACCGTTGCCCCGCAGGTCCACGACCCATTCATGATCCACCGCGAAATATTCCCCGTAAAGCATCCGCTGGAGAAAGGCCACCAGGCGGTTTCCGGCCAGCACCCGCACCTTTCCGGCTTCTTTCTCGCCGTCGTAGATCAGGAGCGAACCGGAATAGGGTCCCTCCAGGACTTCCATGCGAATTCGCGCCGGCCGACGGTAATAATAGTTCAACACCACGTCCCGCGTTTCATCACCGTTGGATGACTGGGTTTCAAAACGGCACTGGTAGTCGTTGGTGGCCGCCATCCTTTCTTTCATGCCCGCGAGGACGGTTGCAAAACTCGGCGGCTCGGCGGCCGCCGGGACGATATGGCACAGCAGCATGCCGCTCAAAAGGCATACGGCCCCAAGCCAAATGCTTACTGCCTGCCGACAAGCGCTGCCTGGATCCATTGTCCGTTTATTCCTCACGTTGAAGCCCCTGTAGGGACTTGCGCCGCAGCCATAAATGGCGCATCAGCATGGCGGCCGCCAGCACCGGCAGATAGAATACGGCCTCCACCAGAAACACCCGCGCATTGTAGGCTGACGTCAATGGCTGGCTCATATCCAGAGTGGCGAACCAAGGCAGCGGTAAATTGAGGGCCGCCTCCGAAAACGGCCAGTATATGGCCACGCCGCGCCCGTGATTGTACATGGCGTCCAGAGGGAAATGGGTCAGCCAGGCCACGGCCGCCCCCAACAGCAGCGGATATGACGCAACGTCTTTCCGGGATCGGTAATAGCAGCCCAGCAGGGTCAGGGGAATGATCAGGGCCAGATTCACAAACAGGCTATGGCTGAAATCGTAGCGGAAATGGCCCCACCCGGGAAAAGGCAGGTCGGGGAAAAACGCCAAAAGCACATAGAGGTTGACAATGAAGGCCCATTGTTTCCAGGAAGCCCCGGCAGGGATGGTGGCCTGGGCCAGGGAGGCCCCCACCAGACTGTGGCCGATAAAGGTCATGAGCGTATTTCACCTTTCTACCGGCCGGCGAATTCCTTCCGCATTGCTTCCATGTAGACCAGTTTCCCTTCAAGGGTGTTCATGGTGTCCCCATCCAGGATTTCGATATCGCTATACTGCGTATCGTTGTCCCAGCGACGATGAATCTTGATGAGGCCGGCCCGTTCCAGCCCGAAAAAGGTGTCGGCAATGCTCAAATCCGGCTGGGCAGCATTGACGGCCACCCCATTGTCTTCCATCACGTTGAGCATATCCGCCTGTTTGAGCAGCTGGCCCGTTGCCGGACAAGCCTTGACCATACGAATCGACAGCAAATCCACCCCCTGGGGAAGATCGGCCGTTTTTTTGAAAACCTGTCGGGTTTCCGGTGTGATGAACTCAGCGATGCCGGACAGGTCGGCGGCTACCGCCACGGCGACCGGGTCTACAAGGATGGTGGTATAAATATTCATCGCCCCGCTGGTTTCCACAAGATCTTTGTGAAGCAGCCAGAAAAGAAGGGTGCGGTCGAAATCATAACCCATATCCTCGACAACATCCCGGGCCAGAGCGATGAGCGACATGGTGCCGGCGCTGCCAAGATCGGCATTTCGAATTTCCCGGTTGTATTGCTGCATAAAAGGGGTGAACACGTCGGCTTCGATCGGCATGGGTTTGGAACTGCCGCCAAGGGTCAACACCAGGGCAACAAGAACGATGATGGCCATACCGGCCGCCGCCCAGGCAATCTTGTTCTGTTTAAAGGCGGCGACACCCGTTTTCACCCTTTCGGACTGGATCGAGGCGGCGGCGCCTTCCACCAGCGACGCCACCTTGCGGCCGGCCTCCTCGGTATCGATATCCCGCACCTTTTTCTTGAGAGCGCCCAGGGTTTGCTGGAGATCGCCGGTCTGAACCCTTTTGGCCTTGTCCTCTGTTGCGGCGCCCCGCTGGTTTCCACTCGGTGCCCCAGCCGAAACAGCAGGATTTTTGACCGGCGGAGCCGCGGGATCGCCGGCATCCTTTTGCGGGGCGACGTCTGCTTGCTGCCGCGTTTGATGTGTAACCGGTGGGGGTGGCGGGGTCGCGGATGTCGCCACGAGCTCGCACAGGGCGCCCGCTTTTTGCAAAAGCGCACAATAGCGGTCGCCCTCCTCACGGCCCAGGCCCTTTTTGAGCACCACGGCTTGGCCCGTAAACAGGCGTTCGATGCGGGCCGCATCGGTTTTAAACAACGTCGCCAGGTTGGCTTTCACCGCGTCACGGTTATGGTCGGGAACGATCTGCCCACGGAATACGACCTGAAATGTTTGATCGGCCATTGCTTACCTCTCGTTTTGAGATCGCGTCTATTTTTTGACGATCACCCAGATGGCATGCACGATACCCGGCACATACCCCAGCAAGGTCAGCAAAATATTGATCCAGAAGTGCAGGCCGATGCCCACCTGGAGGAAAACCCCAAGGGGCGGTAATACAATCGCCAGCAAAATACGAAGCACGTCCATTATCGATTCCCTTTCCATGGGGATGCCCCCATTTGTGCACGCCTGTCTACGGGGTTATATCATCTCATCCGCGGAAGGCAAATCAGGCCCCTGGTTCAATGGCTTCCGGTCAGGTGGGAAAATCCGGCACCCGACCCTCGAGGAAGGCCCCGATGCCGTGCAAGCACTCTCCGGAAGCAATCAGGTCCCCGGCGAGCTGCTGTTCCAGGTCGAGAGCGGCCTGCAGGGTGAGATTGCGGCCCGCACGAATCACCTGCAGGGCACTCCGCACGGCCCGGGGCCCGTTCCGGGCAATCATCGCCGCCATTTCCACTGCACAGGCCAGGGCGTCCCCCGGCGCACTGATGCGATTGACCACTCCCAACCGGAAGGCCTCGTCCGCCCCGACCCGCCGGGCCGTCAGGACCAGGTCGGCGGCCGCCGGCGGCCCGATGAGACGGGCCAGGGTGGCACCGCCGCCCCAATCCGGCATCAGGCCCAGCTTCACTTCGGAGAAACAGATTTCGGCCGCCGGATCCATCACGCGCATATCACAGCGCACAGCCAGTTCGGCACCGCCACCGAAAGCCTTCCCGTTGATGGCCGCAATGACCGGCACCGGCAAGTCCACAAAACGGTCCACACTTCGGCGGAGGTCGGCGATGGCCCCTTGAATGGGGCCTTTTTCCTGGTGCTCCATGGCGGCCGCCATGGACGCCACCATGGGATTGTCCGGGTTGACGTCAAACCCGGCGCTGAAAGCCTCCCCGGCGCCGGTAATGACCACTGCCCGCAGTCCGGAATCGGCGGCAAGCTTGGCAGCGGCCGCCTCCAGCGCTTCAAACATTTTCTGGTTAAACGCATTCAGGCGCTCCGGACGCCTGATCGTCACCACGGCCAGATTTTCCTGTCGTTCTATCGCAATGCCCGCCTGCACCATGATCGCACGCTCCCTGACGTTGAATCCCTCTTTTTTAAATCATTACGAACTGACCCTCTGCGCCCCGCTATAAGAAGGCCATAGCAGTCGCCCCGCATAAATTCAACGGGGCGCCCGTCATGGTGTCATGACTTGACACCCGGCCCCTGATCGGTCTAAAATGGCAACTGGTATTACCAACAGCCAACGAGGATCTTATGCAGGAATTGCTCGCCCCCATCCAAACCCCGAGTCTCAAAGACGTATTCATCGAACAATTTGAGGCTCTTATTTTATCCGGGCAACTCAAAATCGGTCAAAAACTGCCCTCCGAGCGCGAGCTGGCGCTCCAGCTCAATGTCAGCCGGCCCGTGGTCCATAACGGACTTGTGGATCTTGAGGCCAAGGGACTGGTCACCCTCAAGCCCCGGGTGGGAGCGGTAGTGGCCGATTACCGCCAGGAAGGCTCCCTGGCGTTGCTGAATTCGCTCGTAACCTACCAGAAAGGACGCCTGGGACCGGATCTCCAGACCAGCCTTCTGGACGTGCGCCGGCTTTTCGAAGTGGAAACCGCCCGCCTGGCCGCCCTCTCCCGGGAAACGGCACATCTGAACGCCCTGCAAACCGTTATCGAAAAAGAGCATACGGTCCGGCCTAAGGATGTGGCCCGCATCACCGCCCTGGACTTCCGCTTCCATCACCTGCTGGCGCTGGCGTCCGGCAATCGCGTCTATCCTTTACTGCTCAACTCTTTCAAGCAGGTTTACCTGAACCTGGCGGCCCAGTTTTTCGAAGATCCGGCCGTGGTGAAGACCGTGCAGGCGTTTCACCGCCGGATGTTCGACGCCGTCGATCGCCGGGATGCAGATGCGGCCGCAGCGATCATGGAGCAGATGCTGGCGCACGGGGCCGATCATCTGCAAAAAATGTCCGCCGGGCATGATGGTTGATCCGCCCGGACCAAGCCGATCTCCGGCCAGGAGGTACCCATGACAACCGCCGTTAACCTTAAGGAAAGCCCCCCGCTGAAAGCGCCCGGACAATTGTCGCCGCGCATCGCGTGGCTGCGGGACTATTACTTCAAGGGAGCCGAGCGCAAGTGGAACAACCAGTTTCTGGCCTGGTCCACCGGAACGCCCTGGGACGTACAGTTCAACGAAATGACCTTCTACATCGTCCCGGAAACCTATACCCTGCTGCAAACCCTGCGCGGCTCCTTCCGCCAGGCCGCCCGCGACGTCGATCTCCCGGCGGAATTTTGGTCCTGGTCCCTGCCCGAGCGGCGGGCCTGGTTCGTCCGGGATGTCATGGTCAATCGGGTCCCGAAAGAAATCCTTCCCGGCGATCTTCTGGCCGGCGCCCGTTTCAACCTGCAAACTTCCCTGTGTCTTACCGAGAAGGAACAGAAGGCTTTCGACGTGGCCCTTCTGGGCAAAAACGGCGCCCGGGCCCGCATGAAATGGTTCCATGACCACGGCTACGGCAACACCGGGGCCACCAGCGGCCATCTCGTGCCGGACCATGCCCGGGCCCTGCAAATCGGCTGGCGGGGCATCCATGCCGACTTGTCCCAGCGCTACGAACGCCTCAACCAGGCAGACCAGCTGGGCCCCCGGGGCGTCCAACTGCGGGCCATGATGACGGCCGCCACCATGCCGCGCGACCTGGCGGCAGCCTACGTCGACCTCTGCGGCCAGATGGCCCAGGCATCCTCCGATGACCAGCGGCGCGAAGAGCTGAACCGGATGGCGGCCAATCTGAAACGAGTCCCCTGGGAACCGCCGCGGACCTTCTGGGAGGCGGTGCAGGCCCTGTGGCTCAATCACATGCTGATCATGAGCGATGAAAACTACCCGGGTCCCGGCGTTTCCTTCGGCCGCATCGATCAATACCTGTGGCCCTACTGGCAGACCGCCCTGGCCGACGGCATGGACCGCGCCTTCGGCAAGGAAATCTTGAAATGCTTCTGGATCCACTGCAACACGGTGTACGACGCCATGATCCGCAACGGCCGCCAGGGCATCACTTCGGGTTTCGGCCAGCTGATCACCCTGTCCGGACTGGGACCCGACGGCCGGGACATGACCAACGACCTGACCCACGCCATCCTCGAGGTGATCGACGAAATGTCCCCCATCCTGGAGCCCAAGCCCAATGTCCGCCTGCACCGCAACTCGCCTCCGGAGCTTCTGGACAAGGTGGTGCGCATGATTTCCGGCAGCCAGGGCGCCCCCTTTCTGCTCAACTTCGACGAACGCGCCATGGCCGGCATGATGCGCGAGGCGGAACGCGGCGGCTGCCGCCACATGATCCGTCCGGACAACGTCCATGACTACGCGCCGGTGGGATGCCTGGAAAACACCATGGTGGGCAACGACCGCTCCGGCACGGTGGACAACAATCTCAACTTGTTGAAGGCCGTGGAACTGGCCCTCACCGGCGGCCGCGACCTGCTGCCCTTCACCAACCCCATGACCGGCAAGACCGAACCGATTCAACAGGATGGTCCTGCCACCGGGAATGCCGCCGCCTTTGACCGGTGGGAAGATTTCTGGGCCGCGTATGCCACCCAAACCGACTATATTATCCGCAAATGCGTGGACACCTATGAAGCCTCGGAATCCGCCCGGGCGCATTATTTCCCCACCCCTTATCTTTCGTGCCTGGTCCGGGGATGCGCCGAAAAGGGACGCGACGTCACCCAGGGCGGGGCCGAACTGAGCTTCACCACTCTGGAAGCCGTGACGTTCGCAACCACTGTGGATTCCCTGCTGGCCATTAAATACCTGGTTTTCGATCACCGGAAATGCACCCTGGCCGAACTGGTCGACGCCTTGAAAGCCAACTGGCAAGGCTTTGAAGTGCTCCAGGCCACCGCCCGCAACAAGGCCCCCAAATACGGCCGGGACGATGACGCGGCCGACGCCATGGCCCGTCAGGTAATGGATCTGTGGTGCGACCTGACCTGGCAACACCGCACCCGATCGACGGATCGCCAGTTCCGACCGGGTATGCTGAGCTGGAATTACTGGGCCGGGGACGGCTTCATCATGGCCGCCAGCGCCGACGGCCGCCCCCGGGGCCAGTTCCTGTCCAACGCCATCTGCCCGTCCAACGGCGCCGACATCAAGGGGCCGACGGCCAATGCCAATTCGGTGGGCAAGGTCCTGGGCGGACGGTCAGGGGACGGACGGGCGGACTGGGACGACACCTTCAACTGTCTGCCCAACGGCGCCAGCCATACCATTACCTTTCACCCGGCCATCATCCGGGATCCCGAGCATCAGGCCAAGTTCAAGGCGTTTCTCCAGGGCTATGCCGAAAACGGGGGCACCTGCCTCCAGGTCAACATGCTCGATCCGGATATGCTGCGGGATGCCCAGCAGAATCCCCAGGACTACCCCCATCTGCTGGTGCGTATCACGGGCTACAATGCTTATTTCACCGCCATCGGCAAAGAGCTGCAAAACGAAGTCATCGAACGGGTGAGCCATCAGGGCTATTGACCGCCGGGATAGGCAGGAAGCCACCATGCATCCAAACGATCCGCATCGATCCAACTGTAAACCAACCGGTTTGGACGCCATGCTCTTCGAAATCCAGCGTCTCTCCACCGAGGACGGTCCGGGCATTCGCACCACGGTTTTTTTCAAGGGCTGCAGCCTGACCTGCGCCTGGTGCCACAATCCGGAAAGCATCTCCGGCCTGCCGCAGCTGCACTGGCTGGCCAGCCGCTGTATCGGATGCGGCACCTGTTGCACCGTCTGCCCGGAAGCAGCCCTGGGTCTTACGGCCGAAGGTATCGTGATCGACCGCGGCCGTTGCACCCTGTGCGGCGAATGTGCCGCCGAATGCCCGTCCAACGCCATGGAAATGATCGGCACCCGCTGGGACCTGGATGACCTGGTGCGGGAAGTCCTTAAAGACCGTGCCTATTTCGCCCGGTCAAACGGCGGTGTTACGGCCAGCGGCGGTGAACCCCTGCTCCAGGCGCCCTTCCTCTCCGCTTTTCTGAAAGCCCTGAAACAGGAGGGTGTCCACACGGCCGTGGATACCTGCGGGTGCTTTCCGGCGGCGGCCCTGGAGGAAGTTCTGCCCCACACCGATCTGGTGCTCTATGACCTGAAAGAAATCGATCCGGAACGCCACCGCCGGTTCACCGGCCGCTCCAACGAAGAGATTCTGGACAACCTGCAAACCATCGGAACCCGCATGGCATCCGGTGCCTCTCCCCAGGCGTTGTGGATCCGCACACCCGTCATCCCGGACGCTACGGCCACACCCGCGAACATCGTCGGCATCGGCCAGTGGCTGGCCGCGCATCTACCGGGCATTGTCGCCCGCTGGGAACTGTGCGCCTTCAACAATCTTTGCCAGGACAAATACCAGCGCCTGGACCGCGAATGGCCCTATCGGCACCAGCCGCTCCTCACCCTGGACACCATGGAGCGCCTGGCCGATGAAGCCCGGCGCTCGGGGGTCGATCCGGATATCGTGCACTGGAGCGGCAACACCCGCATGCCGACAACACATCCTCACGACCGGACCGATCCATCACCCCAGGTGAGCACGGCCTGACCACACACCAGGAGGGACGACCTGATATGACCGCCACCCGGACCGCTTTCACCCCCGAGGACCAAAAGGCCTTTGAACCGGCCGAAAAAATCGGCATCGTGGCCAGTGTCAATCCTGACGGCCAGCCGCACGTTTCCCTGATTACCTCCATCATGGCACCCCAGCCGAATCAGCTCACCCTGGGGGAATTCTGCCGCGGGCTCAGCAAAGAGTATATCCAGCAGAATCCCCGCATCGCTTTCCTGGTCATGACCATGGACCGCCGTCTCTGGCGCGGGCGGGCACGTTGGACCCATCTGCGTCAGGAGGGCCCCGAATACCAGCGCTACAACGACATTCCCATGTTCCGCTACAATACCTACTTCGGGATCAACACGGTTCACTACCTGGATTTGCTGGAAACGTCGGATCCCATGCCCCTGCCCATGCCCGGCATTGTGGCAGGCGCCCTGCTGACGCGCCTCGCCAAAAGCGCCGCGGCCACCCGGCACCCGCAGCGGATTTTGAAACCTTTTGCTGAAAGTCTTTTCAACCAGATGGGATCCCTGAAGTTCATCAGCTACCTGGGGGCGAACGGCTTTCCCGAACTGGTACCCGTGGTCCAGTGCCAGGCGGCCGACAGCCGGCGCCTGGCGTTTACCCCCCTGGCCTTCGGCCCGGAGCTGCGCCGCATCCCGGCCGGCACCGAAGTGGCCGTGTTCTGTCTGACCATGGGCATGGAAGACGTCCTGGTCCGGGGTACCTTTCGCGGCTTCAAGCGCCACCGTCTGATACCCCTGGGCACGGTGGACATCGCGTGGGTCTACAATTCCATGCCGCCGGCCCACGGGCAGATCTACCCGGAGGTGCCCCTGGAGCCGGTAACGGACTTTTAGATGCCCTCGCATAAAAGTCTTTTGGCTCCCTATCGGCGTTGGACGCTCGCTTTATTGGGCTGGCAATCAATCGGGGCCGTCATTCCGGCGCAGGCCGGAATCTTTTGGAAACGGGACGACATGCGAGGCGATCCCGGCTTTCGCCGGGATGACGTGGGTTTGGATTATGCGTTGCCAGATTTACAGATCTTCGACGTTTAAACCCGGCTGCATTGAAGTGTAACCCTGCAGCCTAACTGCGAAAGGCCACCCATGAAACAAAGCCTGGCACGGCGTCTGCTCTTCCCCGTCGCCCTGGTGACAGGGCTCATGGTGGGATCTTCCCTGGTGTACGATTTTTCGCGTACCCTTCAAAATCAACTACTTCACGATGGTCTGGCGCATGCCGGCGCCGCGGGGATGTTCGCCAGCATCTGGCTGGGGGCCTTCATCGCCCATCCCATCGCCTATTTCCGGGGAGCTGGTTTTGGCGAACGCCTGCTGGCGGGCATTGCCACGGCCATTATCTGGAGCGCCACCGTTCTGGCCCGGTTTGTCGGCATCTATTCTCCGGGTGAATTTGCGTTTCTCTTCCTTCACCATCTTGTGCTGGGCGCACCGGTGGTGTCTTTACTCTGCATGGCCCTGTCCGAAATCATCTGCCGGGCGGTGGACCGGCGAAAAACCCGCGATCCTTCCATCCACGTGTTCGCCTGGCAAAGCTGCCTTACCCTGGCCGTCAGCCTGGCGCTTGCGGTCACGATGTTGTGGAAGGGCGGCCATACCTATTACTACTGGTATATGGATCTCTACACAAAAATTTTCCTATAGGGGGCTTCCATGACGATTCCATCAGGCCGGTTTTGCTTTCACGCGCTCCTCGCGGTTGGACTAGTGGCCGCCAGTCTGGCGGCGGGGCCGGTTCGGTCCGCTGATATGGCACCCCCCAACATCGTTTTCATCCTTACCGACGACCACCGTTGGGATGCCCTGAGCAGCATGGGCCATCCCTTTCTTGAAACCCCCAATCTGGACCGGCTGGCCGACGAAGGCATCCTCTTCGAAAGCGCCTTTGTCACCACGTCCCTTTGCAGCCCATCCCGGGCCAGCTTCCTGACCGGCCAGTACGCCCACACCCACGGGGTGGTCACCAACCACACCCCCTGGGACAACCGCAACGTCACTTTCCTTGAAAAGCTCAGTACCGCCGGGTATGAAACCGCCTTCATCGGCAAATGGCACATGCCCGGCGACGGCCTGCCGGATCTTCGCGGCATCGACCGCTTTGTCTCCTTTACCCGGGAAGGGGGCCAGGGCGTTTACTACGGCTGCCCCCTGATCATCGATGGCGCGGAAACCGAGCGGCCCGGCCGATACATCACCGAAGACCTGACCGACCTGGCCCTGGATTTCATTTCTAAGGAACGTCAAAAGCCCTTTTGCCTCTATCTCTCCCACAAGGCGGTTCATTTCGGTTTCCGTCCCCCGCCCCACCTGAAGGGACGCTACCGCCACGTGGACCTCGCCCTGCCGCCGGAATCCGACCCATGGATTACCTACACCAACGGCCACCCGTTTGTGGGCGCCATCTTTCCGATGGATTTTCTCTACCGCAACTATTGCGAAACGGTCGTCTCGGTGGACGAACAGGTGGGCCGCATCCTGGACGCCCTGGATACTGGCGGGCTTGCGGAAAACACCGTGGTGGTCTATGCGGGTGACAACGGGCACTTCTGGGGCGAGCACGGCCTCTATGACAAACGGCTGGCCTACGAGGAGTCCATCCGGATCCCCTTTATCGTGCGCTACCCCGGCCGCATCCGCGATCCCGGCCGCCGGGCCCTGCAAATGGTGCTCAACATCGACCTGGCCCCGACATTGCTCGAACTGGCCGGCCTCGCCCCACCGGACACCATGCAAGGCCGCAGTCTCGTCCCCGTATTCGAAAATGCCGCCGCCTCCAGCCGCAGCGCCTGGCTCTACGAACACTTCCCGGTCTTTCCGATTCCCATCCCCGGCATCACCGCCGTCCGTACCGAGCGCTACAAGTATGTGGAATACCAGAAGGACCTGCGGCCACCGGAGCTCTTCGATCTTCAAGCCGACCCGCGCGAGATGACCAATCTGATGGATACACCGGACGGTGCCGCCCAGGCCGATGCCCTGAAGCGGGAACTGGAACGCTTGAAAAAAGAAACCGGGTACCGGTCCTACACCCGGGGGTGAACCATGAAGGCAGGACTTGATTTATCGGCATCAGCCATTACCATACTAATAAATTCAAAAATAGTAATGAACGATAAGCGGGTGCGGCCGATGAATCCAATATCTATCTGGAAATATCGATTATCGTCTCGACTGCAGGCTTTTGCCCTCGTCACCGCCATGGCCCTCATGCTGGCTTTCACCGGCAAATTGCTGGGGGGCACCACGATGGCCCTGACTGTTTTCACGGCGGTGATTGTGCTTTACCTGGTGCAACCCGTTCTGACCCCCCGATTGATGCTGCGCGTTCAGGGCGGCCGTCCCCTGGCGGCGCCTGAAGCGCCGGAACTGCACCGGATCGTCCGGGAGTTGGCGCATCGCGCGCAACTGCCCCGACCGCCGCAGCTCTATTACCTGCCCGGCGGAGTGATGAATGCCTTTACCATGGGCACGGGCCGCCATGCGATCATCGGGGTCACCCACGCACTGCTGCGGCACCTGGACCGCCAGGAGGTGGCCGCGGTGCTGGCCCATGAAATGGCCCATATAAAAAACGACGACACCCGTGTCATGGGATTCGCCGCCCTGCTCTCCCAGCTCATCCAGGGGATGTCCCTCTTCGGCCAGCTGCTGCTGATCATTAACCTGCCGCTGATTCTGGCCGGGCACCATTTCCTGAGCATCAGTGGCCTCCTGATGCTCATCCTGGCACCTTACGGCGGCCTCCTTTTGCAATTGGCCCTGTCCCGCTCCCGGGAATACCGCGCGGACATGGAAGCTGCCGCCCTGCTGGCAACAGCGCAGCCCCTCGCCACAGCCCTGGTCAAAATCGAGCACCACAACCGCCTGTTGCAGCGCCGCTTCTGGCAGTGGCCCCTGGCAGCAACCGATAGGAACGCGCTGCTGCGCTCGCACCCCTCCACCCGGGAACGGGTGCGGCGTTTGATGACCATGCAGGCGGAAGGCAGGATGCCCACTGCATGGCCGAACCGGTCGGCGGCATTGCGGCCACGCTATCGCCCTTCCCATGCGCGCACCCGGCTTCAGGACTGCCGGGAATACGGCTACTGCCATTGACGGCCGCCTGAACGCACAAACCGGACCGCCCTTAACGGGCAGGTCCGGTTTGTCTTTTTCAATGGCCGTTCGCGGGATGAAATCCCGGCGCGGCGTTTCTATTTCTTGTCTTTATACCCCATGGGCAGCTTCTTGAAACGGCCGCCGTGAATGATGGGATCGCCCTTGTACCCCAGGGCCTTGAAGTCGATGTAATCCGTCGTACCGATCAGATCACTGACGTCGCGCCCCCTGGAAGCCATGTAGCTGAAGTCGGTCCCCTTGTGGGCGATCTTCTTGAAGTCCACCTCACGGCTGTCCTGGTGGCAGCGGTCGCAGGTGCGCTCGGATTGCAGGCTGGCGTGGCACTGGACACAGGAAAGGGCCGATTGGGCGGGCATGACTTCGTGCTCCACCCGCCAGTACATCTGCGAGGTGGTCCATTCGTATTTACCGCTGTATTTCAGCCCGGCAGCCTTCATCCCGTCCGCGAAGGACTTCTGCCAGTCAAGGTTTTTCCAGTAGGCGGTTTTGTCCTCCTTGTTGCGGGGGAAGAGATGAGGGACGAGCAGGTAGTCATATTCGGCATCCACGGCCTGAACCCCCGCCATGATCTTGAAAGGCGCGATCTTGGAGTTGGGATCATTGATGGAACCGACGGGCTCCGAGATGTTGACCGGCCCCGACCGCCAATCCACCTTGTCCCCAATCAACACACGCTTCGTAAAGCCGCTGTCCCAGGTGTAGACGGGTTTGGCGGATTCCTTCCACCGGAACTCACCCTTTTTCCAGTGGTAGTCCTTCATGCCGTATTTATCTTTCTTGGGTTTGCGCTCCTTGTCGCCGGCCTTGGACCAGTCCCAGAAGACCTTGGTGGGCTTGCACTTGGCATAGACCGGTGAGTGACAGGTGTTGCAGGCGATGGTCTGACTGTGCTTGTTCAGGTGATGATCCAGCAGATCGTCCCCGTGGTGGGGGCTGCTGGTGTGGCATTTCTCACAGGAAAAACTGCCCTCCACCACAGCCACGGAAGAGCTGCGCCCGGCGATCTTGTGGTTGCGGGTGCGATGGCACTCGGTGCACTGGAAATCGTAGCCACCCATGTGCACGTCGCAATTGCGGTCCGGCGTCAGCAACTGGCGGGAGAGATCGGCGTGTTTGACGGCCTCACCGCCGCCGCCGTTGAAGTGGCATTCGCCGCAGGATCGCCGGGAGGTCGACCCCACGTTTTTGGCCACCTTTACCAGATCCACTTTGGGATCGGGCATGCCCGCGGCGGTGGGTGTTTTTTTGTAGGTGCCGGTGGTGTCATGACACACCAGGCAATCGATTTTGGTCATATCCGTGTGATCAAAGGAATCGTCTTTCCATCCATAGCCGACGTGACAACTGGTGCAACGAGCCTCGTTGCTGGCGATGCTCATTCAGAAGTTGTTAGTGGCAATGGTACTTTTGCCGATCTCAACCTCCTTTCGGTGGCCCAGCGTGTAGGGAGACGGGCCTTTCAACAGCCAATGGGCGGTTTTGAGCATATCCTGCCCGGCGGCCTCGTGGCAGCGCAGACACTCGGCCGTCACCTGGAAGGGCGTCGGATTGGCGGCCAGCTGAATCTTGTCCTTGTGGTCGGGCACGTTCTTGTTGTGGCAGCCGATGCAGTCCACCGGCCCCTGATTCATATCCCGATGGCATTCCATGCACTGCTGATGATAGGCGGCCTTCAGACCGATACGCTCGGGGTGATCCGGGCGGAAGGCTTCCTGGTGGCAGGCCGAACAGCGGGTGGTCTCCTTGGCGTCGGCATCCAGGGGACGGTAGTGGTGGCACAGGGCGCAGTCCTGGATCTGGGCGGCATGCTTGCTGTGCATGAAGCGCACCGGCCCATACTGGTCCTCGACCTTGTTGATGATGGGGCTGTTGAGAACGAAGTAGCTGTGCGTGATGTCCTTGGTGCTCAAACCCGTTTCACGCAGCCGCATCTGGCGGCAAAGCTTGCACTCGTCCATCACGGCCTCGACGAAGGGCACCGTCTCGGCGGCGCGCGCCAGGGCATCCTCCTGGTCGGGGGCGGTCCAGGCCTTGGCCTCCGGCTCCGGCGCCGGCGTGTCCTGGGCCGCTGCGGCATAGGCCGCAACACTTCCGGGACCGCCCGGCGGGAGGGCGACCAGGCCGCCGCTGATGCCCGCCAGGAGCATTAAACATAAAACGATAGACGACTTGTTGATCATGCCGACACCTCCTGTTTCGGTCGGTTCAACACCGGCAGATAGGTCACCAGAAAACGGTATAGGAACATCAGGCCCGCGATGAGCCCGACGGTAACCAGGATTTCGCCGAAGGCCGGCGCGTAGTTGGCTTCGCTGATGGGCGGACGGTAACCCACGACGAAGACGTTCACACGGTTCAAGAGCACACCGCCCACGATCAGGCTGCAGGCGATAAAAAGGCCGCGTCGGGATTGGCGCACCCTGGGCAGCACGAGCATGACCCAGGGCACGATCACACCCAGGATGATCTCCACCAGAAAGGCGTTGGTCTGGGCCGTGCCGTCGAGCAGATAGACGTAGGTGCCGCGCACCCCCATGTCGCCGATCTTCAGGGCCAGGTAGAGCCCCAGCAGAAAGACGGTAAAGCGCGTCAGGGGCGCCAGGATGTTCATCTCGGAATCCAGCTTGAGCGACGACGTCACCAGCGTGGTTTCGAACACCACCATGGGATAGCCCACCGCAATGGCCGAGGTCAGAAAGAGCAACGGCAGGATCGGCGTATACCAGAGGGGATGCAATTTGGTCGGGGCGATCAGCATCAGGGAACCCAGACTGGACTGGTGCATGCAGGAGAGCACCACCCCGGCGATGATCAACGCCCACATCAGCTTGCTGGTAATCAGGTCGGCGATTTTCAGCAGTCCATCGACCGGACCGTTGAGCGCGGCCAGGGGTCCGGGCAGATTGACCCGTCCCTTGTACTGCTCCACCACGATGGGAACGAATTCCAGGTAGAGCACATTGAGGTAGAACATGACGCACATGGCCACCTCGAAAAGCACCGAATTGAAATTCCAGTAAACCATGGGCTTCCAGATGGCCCAGGAGCGGCCGATGTCCACCAGAAGGCCCAGGACGACGAAGGTATATCCCAGCATGGCGGTCAGCAACGCCGGCCGCACCACCGGTTCGTAGTAGTGGCGGCTCATGATGTGGGCCAGAAAAGCGGTGGTGAAACCGCCGGCCGCCAGGGCCACGCCGGAAGCCACATCGACGCCGATCCACAGCCCCCAGGGGCGGGCGGTGGTTAAATTGGAAACATAACCGATGCCACCGATATAGCGGGCAACGATGGTCACAGCCCCGGCGGCCATCAGAAAGGCCAGCACGACCACGCCGGGTGTCCAGAACTTGGCCCGTGTCGGGCTTGCGGAATGGCTCATGAATTCCCTCCTTCATGGTCGATGTCGCGGTCACCTTTGTTCCGGAACCCCCACATGACGCCGCTCAACATGCCGAAAAGAACGATGGGCGACCAGAGATAGCTGAAAAGCGAATGCTGGATGGTTTCCGCCAGTTGGGGCAGGGGCTTTTCCGGCACCTGGATGAACCCGAGCTCCTCGAAGGGCCGATCCGAAATATACATCCAACTCGTCCCGCCCACTTCATGTTCACCATAGACGTGATCGATGAAGCGCCCGGGGTTGTCCTCGATGCGCTGGTGGGCGACCTCCAGCAGGGTGGACCGCTTGCCGAAGGTGATGGCCTCCACCGGACATATCTGGGCGCAGCCGGGCAGTTTGCCCTCCTCGGCCACACGCTCGTAACAAAAGGTACACTTCATCACCCGGGGTGTGATGGGATCGTGATATTCATAGGCCGGGATCTCGAAGGGACAGGCCACCATGCAGTAGCGGCACCCGATGCACTTGCTGGCGTCGTAGTGCACCGTGCCGTTTTCTTTTTTGGTCAGCGCGCCCACGATGCAGGCCGAGGCACAGGCCGGGTCCTGGCAGTGCATGCATTGAATTTTGACAAAGGTCGGAATCAGCTGGTCGCGTTCGTCAATTTTGCCGGAGTAGTAGCGATTGACCACTGTGAAGCTCTTTTCATCCGGCCGGCGCTTGCGGTCCAGAACGGTCAGGTCTTCGAAGGACTGCTCGGGCTCCGGCAGACCGTTGACCGTCTGGCAGGCCTGCTCGCATTTGCGACAGCCGATGCAGCGGGTCAGATCCACCAGACACCCGTAGGGGTCCTCCGGCGCCCGTGACTGCCAGGCCCGGGCCGGTTGGCCCGAGGCCGCCAATCCGGCGCCCGTGGCCCCCATGACTTTAAAAAACCCTCTTCGGTTCAGATCCATAGATGTCCTCCCGTTGTTGAACCCACTCGCAAAGTAAATGGGGTCCGAATCTATATCTTGGTCACCCTCATGCGGCGGCCTTTCGGGATGTCAGCCACCACCATCCGGCATTGCGCATCCTTTTCGATAATCCTGACCAGGGCCTCGTAAACATCCGGATCACAGACGGTAAAACAAAGGGTATCGCCCGACGGCAGCTGCTTGAGAGCGGCCGTGCATTTTAGGAGGCCAACCAGCCCGGTAACATCCGGTACATTATGGTCCATATCCCACACCACCCTAGCTTGACAAGATTTTTACAATAACCGTGCCGGAAGGGCGTCAATCCCCGAAATACTTATAACCGCCTGTAATTTATAATTTTATAAGCCCAACACAACCCATTTGATCTGCCAAGCCACTCATGGTATTTAAACATGTGTTTAAACATGCTTAAACAGTGTTGCATTGGTTCGGTCATCGAGAGGGAGATAATATAAATGAAGAGCGACGATATCAGCCGCTATTGGAAACGCATCATCAACACCATGAATGACGGTCTGATGCTGATCAGCGCCGAAGGAACCATCCTGATGGTCAACAAGTCATTTGAACAGTTGACCGGCTACCGTGCTGACGAGGCCATCGGCCAGGCCTGCACCCTCCTGGAGTGCGATGCCTGCGAACAGACCCTGCACAATCAGCCCGGCGAGTGGTGCAAACTGTTCCACCCGGACCACCCGGACATGCGCCGCTGCCGCTGCGGTATCGTCCGCAAGGACGGCACCTGCCTGCCGGCTCTCAAAAACGCGTCGGTGCTGCGGGACGATGACGGCACGGTTCTCGGCGCCGTGGAAACCATCACCGACCTCAGTGAAATCGACCGCCTGGATCATCAGGTGGAACTCCTTTCCCGGCAGTTGAACGACTACCGCGAGCACCACGGCATCATCGGCACCTCGCCCGCCATCCAAAAGGTCTTCGAAGTGGTGGAAAAGGCCGCCCAGAGCAACGCACCGGTGATCATCCTCGGGGAAAGCGGCACCGGCAAGGAACTGGTGGCCCGGGCCATTCACGAGGGGGGGCACCGCAAAACAGGGCCTTATGTCCAGCTCAACTGCGCGGCCCTCAACGCCGCGCTCCTCGAGAGCGAGCTTTTCGGCCATATCAAAGGGGCTTTCACCGGGGCCTATCGGCATCGCAAGGGGCGCTTCGAAGCCGCCCACGGCGGGTCGATCTTTCTGGATGAAATCGGCGATATTCCCCTATCCGTGCAGGTCAAACTGCTGCGTGTCCTGGAGCACAAACAGATCGAACGGGTGGGCGACCACCGTTCCGTGGATGTGGATGTGCGCATCATATCGGCCACCCACCAGAACCTGGTCCGTCTGATCGAACAGCAGCAGTTTCGCGAAGACCTTTATTTTCGGATCAACGTGATTCCCATCCGCATCCCCCCCCTGCGGGACCGGCGGGAGGACATCCCCCTGCTGATCAACAGCTTTGTTCAGCGCCTGCGGGGGCGTACCGGGAAAGCCATCACCGGCCTGACCTCCGGCGCCCTGCGCCACCTGATGGATTACCCCTGGCCGGGCAATGTGCGCGAATTGAAAAGCGCGCTGGAGTATGCCTTCGTGGTTGCGGAGAAGGGGAAAATCGATCTCGAACACTTGCCCGTTCCGGCAACGGAAGCGTCTTCGGCCCCCCGCCGGAGCCATCGACCGGCCGGGGGGGACACGGAAAAGCAGGCCCTCATCGATGCCCTTCGCCAGACCGGTGGCAATCAAACCCAGGCCGCGCGGATTCTGGGCATCAACCGGGTCACGGTATGGAACCGGATGCGTAAATACAATATCGACTTAAACAAGATCATTGACGCGTAGGCATCCGACAGGAACGATCTTAATCTACCGGCACGCAGCAGTCAGTCGCTTGCGTCTTTGTCGGACGCCTTGTCGATATCGACGATGCGGCGGCCGCGGATGTACGCTTCGGTTTTATACTGGGTAATATTCTGGATGCGGTGAACGATGGATTTCAGGTCACGGGCCGCCGTCAGCATCGCTTCCAGCAGTTCCGGGGGCTGATCGCCCGATGGGTGGCGGGCGAGATATTCCATACTGGTCAGAAGGATTTGCAGGGGCTGACCCAGGTGGTGGGAGGCGGCACCGGCCATCTCCAGCACACCCTGGAGCCGCTCTTTCTCTTTGACGGCGCTGATGTCCATGAACGTTTCCAAGAGATGGCCGCGGCCGGCGAAATCGATTTTTTTGACGGTCTTGAGAATCGGGATTTTTTCACCGGCCCGGTTGAGGACGCAGCGTTCGGAATGGTCGACCTCCTGTTTTAAATCCGTGATGGGGCATTGCCCCACGGCGACGGGGCAGATAAACTGGTGGCAGATCTGGCCCTGCATGTCTTCCACTGAACTGCCGATCAGGGCGGCCGCCTCGGCATTGGCATAGACGATCCGATGTCGCTCTGGATCGATGATAATCGCCCCCAGGAGCATGGCATCCAGAATGGCGATCAGGCGCCGGTCCGCCGCGCGCCAGGGGGTCTCGCTTTCCATGGTCGTGCTGTTGATCGACTCACCCATCGTGATTTCCTGACAGACAGACGCCTTTTAACGGCAAGGCAACACCCACTCGACAGTGGCCCGGGCGTTCCGGCACTATTCGAAGTAGCAGGCTGTGAAATTGATGCCGCTCTGTTCAAATTCCTGGTAAACAAGATTCAGACGGGCATTGGCGACTTTGACGGCAGCGGGCTTTTCGCGTTCCTGGTCATCCGTGGCGTAGCAGGCAAAGCAACGCTGACAGGAATACGTTTCCCCGGCCGCGGTTTGGGCCACGAATTCACCGCTCAGAAATGTCTGGGCATTTTGTTGCTGGGCGAAATGTTCCACCGCCGGCAGGATTTCAAGAGAAATCGATAGGGTGATTTTTTCCCCGGAGCGAGCCATCCCCACCAGGTCGTGGAGCGTGAGGGCTTTGGATTCATCGCTCTTCAGGCGATCGAACTTGACCACCATGTCATCGAGACTGAAGAGCGTCTCCTCAACCGGGATTCCGGCCGAGGAAAGGCTGTGATAATCGCGCTGCAGGTAGCGATTGGCGATCTGGACAGCGATCGAGACATGGGTACACAAGTTATTTGGGCAGCCCCGAGCGTAGCATTTCCGGAACGCAAAGACCTTGCCGTCAATCGTTCCCTCGTATTTTGTTAAAAATATATAGGCTTGAAACGGGCTGCTTTTATGGTGAAAGTCGACCGGCAGGATTTCAAAAGAGGTCTTGAGCATAACCTCGGCGCCGGTTTGCTTTGCTTCCACCAGATCCGAAATACGCCTGGGGGATATTTCTATCGTTGCGGTTCCCATAAGTTTTCCTCACCAGCCCCGGCCGCCTGTCCTGCCGATGGCGGATGTCCTGCTGTTCGAGGCGTCAGGCCTTCCGGGGCCACATGCCACAAGGGCGTTGTGTTATACTTCGGTTCGTGCGGTTCGCATCAATAGACAAAGACCGCATTGGATTCTATGGCTTCGACGTTCAACGCACCGGCGGCCGTGGTTTTGCTGCCCTCGATGAGATCCTGATCTTCGTCAATATTGCGTTCCTTGATGCAGGGGACGCAAACCAGCAGATTGCCACCCAGCGCGATAAACTCGCTGATCAATTTTTTTAAAGAAGGGAATCCGCCCGGTGACAGCATCGTTTCGGTGTAGCCCTTCTTGGCCAGGTAAACCCCATTGCCCTGAAGACAAACCGTGGCGCCAATATCCATGGCCAGCGCAGCGTTCGCCATAACGAAGGGCATGGCGGCTTTTTCGGGGTCTTCGCCTGCTTTGGTACAAAAATAGAGTATTTTTTCGGCGGGTTCAGTGCTCATTTGTCTTCCTTCCTGTAATAGGTTCGTTAATGGATCAACCGTTCATTTTGATCTGCTGCGTTCTTGTATCAACGTTGGTTACACGCTTTTTAGGGCCCGCTGCTTGACTTTCATCAGGTAGAGCACCAGCGGCCGGTATAGCTGATGGGTCCATTTGGCAAAGGGGACTTCGATGACCAGCATCGGCACCGCAATCATCATGTGGACGACATAGATGATGTAGGTGGTCATGGGGAGTTCCAGCAGGCGGCCAACGTGAATCAGAATCCCGGTAAAGGTGGTCAGCCACAGCAGGATGAGAAACGCCCAGTCCGAGGAGTGGCTGTGTTCATATACGGTTTTGCTTTTCTTGATCCGTCCCCAGATGGCGATGGTGGTACCGTAAAGGATGGCAAACGTGGCATAATAACCCAGCACACGTATGGGATGCCAGAGTGGATAGATCTCATCGCGCTGGAACCAGCGGATGCCGATGACGACCAGGGCGAAGACGATCGAATAGCCGGTCATGATCAACAGATGATTGATCCACTGAATATTTTGGGACGGTGTGCCGCAGGCGGCGAATTTCTTCTGGGTGAAAAATTGCAGAACGAATTCTTTGGCCTCACGGAGATAGATCGCTATGGGAACCCCCCGCAACAGCTGGTTCTGAATTTGCTGTTTATCAGCAAAGGAGAGTGACGGGTATTGGTCCGGATCCCCCATGACGGCTTTAAACAGGCGATAGGCATTGGTGAGCAGAAAGAAGGAGAGCACAGCCAGCATGATCAGGTCGAGAATTTCAATAGTGGTGTTGGGGGCGAACACGTTAAGGGCCACACGGTCCGTCAACATAGGACCATGGAAAACATAGAACCCCAATCCCACCAGGCCGGCCACCAGGAGGATCGCTGTTACCTCGAACACTTTGGAGGTGTAAAAGAGCCGCGATATACCGGTCCAGTCGTACATCGATGTCAAATAGCGCCGTAATCCCATCATGACCTCACCCGGATTGGCCTGGCGCGGGCAGGTTTCCGAGCAGTCGCCACAGTAGTAGCACAACCAGGGCTCCGGACTGGCAACAAGCTTGTCCTTCAGCCCCAACTGCAGGTAGCGAATTACTTTTCTTGGAAACGGCGTGGATTCGGACGACAGGGAACACACCGCCGTACAGTTGCCGCAGTTGAAACAGGTGGCGGCGTCTTCAACACCAAATTTTTTAAGATTCAACAGCAGTTCGGGATTGACTTCGGAGCTCATCGTATATCTCCATGGTTCTTAGCCTTAAAGGTTCCGGCTGTCTATATGCATGGTCGTCGCCGTTGGCTTTGGCATCAACCCCAAGCCAACGGGCCAAACGCCTGTTATTCCGCCAGCTGATATTTGAAATAATCGCCGTCCTTGGGGCCCTCGATGACTTCGCCGTATTTGCGCAGGGCGGAGACATACATCAGGGCCGTGGCCGTTTTCATTTTCAGCGCCCGGGCAATCTCGGGAACACTGCGGGCCTCTTTGGAAAGCTCGGTTTTAATGGCCTTGGTTATCTTATTTTGTTCTTTGACCGATTGACGCGCGCGGTCGATATACGCTTTGCGTTCCTTGCGCAGCTGTTTCAGGGCTTCTTTGTCGGGTTTCGTGCTCATGGCTCAACTCCGGTTATGGTAATGCGATACGCGCAATGACCTATCTATTGGCAAACTATCATTGGCTTCAGGCCGCGATAATCGCATCCACCATGTCTTCGTATTGTTTGAGGGTCCAGCCCTTGATATCGATGGCGTGGTCGGGGCATTCAGACACACAGATCCCACAGCCGGTGCAAAGGGCCGGGTTGACCGTGGCGCGTCCTTCGGCCGCCGGGTCGATCTGGATAGCGCCGGTCACGGGACAGACCTTCTGGCACAATCCGTTGCCGGTGCAGCGTTCGGGATCGACTTCCGCCACGTAGGGGTCGAGTTCTACGTAGCCCTTGGCCAGCAGTGTTGCGGTTTTAACTGCGGCGGCCTGCGCGGCGGCGCACGCTTCGGAAACATCGAAGGGGGCCTGGCAGGTACCCGCCAGGAGGACGCCGTTGTTGGCGACTTCCACCGGCCTGAGTTTGGGGTGGACCTCCTGCAGGAAACCGTCCATTCCGGTGGGCAGTTTCATCATTTCCACCAGGTCGGTAATCGGCTGGGCCTCCATGCCGACCGCCAATACCACCAGGTCGACCTCGGCCGCCAATTCTTCGCCAAACGTCAGGGTGTCCTTGACGCGAATCTTCAAGGGATATTTGCCGCTGCTGCGTTCGATCACCGGCGGGGCATCGGGTTCAAAACGGAAGAACAGGACATTGTGTTCTGCGGCCCGGTCGTAGTAGGCTTCCTGGCCCCGGCCATAGGTGCGGATATCCCGGTAGTAATCCAACACATGGGTATCCGGGTGGTTGCGGCGGATTTCGACCGCCGCCCTGAGGATGGCGCTGCAGCAGGTTCGCGAGCAGTATTCATTCAGGTTGGCACCTGGTCCGGGTTCATGGATGCCGGGAATCTGGCGACTGCCGACGCAGTGAATAAAGGCGATACGGCGGATGTCGCGCCCCTGGATTTTCAACGTCTTTCCGGTGGTGGTGTTTTCAGCGGTCTGGCGGATAAAATCCGGCAGGGTCATCACCTCGGGCTGGGTCAGATAGCCAAATTCGTTTTCCTGCGGTTCATAGGGTTTAAATCCGGTGGCAAAAATTATCACGCCGGTTTCGAGAATCTGTTCATCGTCCGCTGCGGAAGATACGGGGGGGATGTATCCGGCAAACGGCACGTAGATGCCCGGGGTGCCGCCATCCGTTGAGGGGTGTGCCTGCCGCAGTGACAGTTTGAAATTGCCCACATAGCCATCGAACCCGGCCACTTCGGTACCGGTCAAGACCGTGATCCGTGGGTTTTGGCAAACGGCTTCGGCCAGGGGCGTGATCACGTTTTCCGCTGTTTCGTCCGTGGGCACCAGTCGGGTCAACTGGGCCGTCCGGCCGCCCAGATAAGCTGATTTTTCCAGGAGCGTGACGTCGATACCGCGCCGGGCCACATCCAGGGCCGCACGCATACCGGCCATACCGGCCCCGATGACGGTGGCATGGTTGTGGGCGTCGACCCGTACCGGGTCCAGGGGCTCCAGGTTTTTGGCCTTGGCGATGGCGGCCGCGACAAGGCTGGTGGCCTTATCGGTAGCGGATTCGCCGTGATGAACCCAGCTGACCTGCTCGCGAATGTTGGCATGTTCGTAAAGATACGGGTTCATCCGGGCCCGTTTGATGGCACCGCGAAAGGTCAGTTCGTGCAGGCTGGGCGCACAGGAAGCCACGACCACCCGGTTGATCTTGCCGTTTTTGATGTCTTCCTGGATAAGCTCCTGGCCGGGATCGGAGCACATGAACATGTTGGTGTGGGTGACGGATACCCCATCGATTGTTTCGATGTTCTTGGCAAGCTGGTTTACATCGACGTGATCGGAAATATTGCCCCCGCAATGGCAGATGTAGACACCGATCTTTTCTTCTTCCGGATTCTTTTTCGGACTATCGGAATGCATTCCTTATCTCCTGGTTGCACACAGCTAAAGGCTTCAAGATAGTTAGCGCCGTTATGGAACCGCTTCTAATCCCCGGATCAGGCCGCTTGTTCATTACCGCTGGATTTCAAATAGATCGAGGCCTCCATGGCCGCGGCGCCGGCTTCGGCAATCGTATCCACGATGTCCTTGGGACCTGCGGCCACGCCGGCCACGAAAACGCCTTCCAGCTCGGTGCGGGTGGGGGCGGTCTGCGGCATGGCGCAACGGATAAACGCATCGCTGTCCGTGGGCAGGTTGCAGATGCCGGCCGGATTCCAGTCGGGGACCATCCCCAGCGAAAGGATCACCAGATCATGATCCCGGGTGGCAAGGCGGCCGTCTTCTTCCTGGGCCTCGTATTTCAATGCCACGTTCTGATCGGAAGTTTGCGAAATGGCGGCAATTTTACCTTTGACAAACTCGATGCCCATGGCCTTGGCATTTTGAAAAAACTGCTCGTAGCCCTTACCGAAGGCGCGGATGTCCATGTAATAGATGGTAATGTCCGCGAGGGGCAGGGCTCCGGAAAGCAGCATGGCCTGTTTGATGGCATACATGCAGCATACCCGCGAGCAATAGGGCACCCCCAGACTTTTATCCCGGGAGCCGGCACACTGGACATACGCAATCGCGTCGGGCTCTTTGCCGTCGGAGGGCCGGATGACCCGCTGGTAAGGACCGTGGGGCGCCAGCAGGCGTTCCATCTGCAGGGACGTGATGACGTTTTGAATCTGCCCCTGGCCATACTCCTTTTTCTGATTGAGCGGCGTCAAATTGAATCCGGTGGCCATGACGGCCGTTTTGGCTTTGAGAACCAATTCTTCCGGTTTCTGGAAATAATCCACCGCGTCGGTGGGGCAGACCTTGGCGCATTTCCCGCACAGGGTACAGTTTTCCACATCCAGGGTCGCAATCTGGGGAATTGCATTGGAAAACGGGATATAGATGGCTTTGCGCATGGTGAAGCCGCCCTCTTCCTGATCGGGCACATACACCGGGCAGCCGTATTCACACTGGCGGCAGCCGATGCACTTATCCAGGTCCACATAGCGCGGGCGTTGGGTAACGGTCGCCACCAGATCACCGTCCTGTCGCTTCAGGGATTGCAGATCACAGTCGGTTAAAATGGTAATGTTGTCGTGATGCGCCGCCGCGGCCATTTTGGGCGTGGTAATGCAGCTGGCACAGTCAAGGGTGGGGAACACCTTGGAAAGTCGGATCATTTTGCCGCCGATGGAAGCATCCTTTTCAATAACCGCGACATTGAAATCCTGATCCGCCAAATCCAGTGCGGCTTGCAGCCCGGCGATGCCGCCACCCACGACGAGGGCATCGAATTCAAGGGTTCGTTTGGGTTCCATGGGAGTATCCATTTCTCTCCTTAAGCGGCCGCCTGCCCGAATACGGGCGGCCCCAGTTCCTGTACCAGTGCGTTCATGTCGTTGACTTCTTTAAGAAACGACCGGTTGCAGACCGTGCAAATAGCGGTCAGGCGAAGTCTCCGCAGATCGATATTTTCTTCTTTCATCAACTGGTAAACCCGATCGATGCGCTTGGCCAGGGCGTGGTAGGCCCCTTCATAAGGGCACTCTTCGCCGCACGACATGATGATGATGCCGCCAATACCCTTCTTGAAACAATCCATGTAAAAGTGCTCGGGGAACAACGCTGGCGCCCGCACGCGCAGAATATACGTGTTGGCCGGATAGCTTGAATGGGCCTGACCCACCGAGTTGGCGCCCGGATAGGCACAGCTTTCGGTGGCCATGATTAATATTTTGCCTTCACTCGGAGACGTTGCGGTCGACATGGAGTTCCCCTCCCACACGGAAGTCGTTTCAAAGTAAGGGGTTTGCGATGGCGTCTACTTATTGCGCCGGACAAAATGTTTGTCGTAGCCGTCGGCTTCGATAATCCCCAGATATTCGTGACCGACTTTCTTGGACCAGGCCGGGATATCGGTGCGGGTACCGGAATCGTTGGAATAGATTTCGAGCACTTCACCAACCTTGACCTTGCCGATACCCTTTTTGGCTTCCAGCAGCGGACCGGGGCAGGCACTGCCGCGAGCGTCCACCATACTGGCGGTTTCAATCGTGTTCAGATCGACTTCAGACATGATGTTCCTCCTTTGGGTCAGACAGGGATGGGATCTTTTTTTGAATGAACCACCGAAAAACCCCATCATCCTTCTCAGGCGTTTCAACCACTCGAAGCCTTGCTTCCGAAGCCGGCAGGATGCTTTTCAGATCCTGCGCGATACCGGCTTCGCTGGCATAGATTTCGATTTCTTCACCAACCCCCATTTGCTGGAAGTGATGGGCGATCTGCAGCAACGAAAACGGGATGATAGTGTCGCGAAGATCGAAGGATTCCATGGGTCCTGTCTGGGTTGCGTTTTCCATGGGGACGATCCCCACAGGTTGCAGGCACATAAACCAATATCTGTGCCAGCGGTTCCATCGAACAGTTGAAAATGGGCGGCGTTTTCAACAAATGAAGCCCTTTCAGAATGTTACGCACCTTTGGCCGCTGGCTTAAAGGGCGAAGCGGCCGGGGCGGCGGCATTCTGCCCCTTGTCAGGCACCTGTTCACATGTTAAGATATTAAACATGCAAAGTGTTAACGATATGAACAGCAGGATAGAATGAACCAACACAATCTGAATCAATATTGGAAAACAGTCGTGGATACGATCCAGGACGGTGTCATGATCGTCAGTCCCGAAGGCACGATCGTGTCGGTCAACCGGGCCTTTGAAGACATCACCGGCTACCGGCGCGCCGAGATCGTCGGTCAGTCCTGCACCATTCTCAATTGCACCTCCTGCGAACTCATCCGCGACAAGGTGAATTGTAACTGGTGCGCCATGTTTGAGAAGGGGCGTCTGCGGCGCCAGAAATGCCTGCTGGTGCGCAAAGACGGCACGCCGGTGCGGGTGGTCAAAAATGCCTCGGTGCTAAAGGATGGTGCCGGCAACGTGACGGGGGCGGTGGAAACCATGACCGATATCACCGACCTGATCGATAAGGAGACCCAGATCGCCACCTTTCGGAAAGAACTGGATGCGGAAGACCGGTTTTTCGGGATGATCGGAACCTCGGCCCCCATGCAGCAGGTTTTCGAATTGATTACCAATGCGGCCCAGTCCGACGCACCCGTCATCATTTACGGTGAAAGCGGCACCGGCAAAGAACTGGTCGCCCGGGCCATTCATGAAGCCAGCCAGCGCCTCAAGCGGCCTTACATCAAGGTCAACTGCGCGGCCTTGAACGAATCCCTTCTGGAGAGCGAACTCTTCGGCCATGTCAAGGGGGCCTACACCGGAGCCCATCGCGACCGGGAAGGCCGTTTCGAGCTGGCCAACGGGGGGGATATCTTCCTGGATGAAATCGGCGACCTGCCCCTTTCCACCCAGGTCAAACTGCTGCGCGTACTGGAGGAAAAGGTAGTGGAGCGGGTCGGGGATCACCGTCCGATCACCATTGACACACGGATCATTTCCGCCACCAACCGGGACCTGAGGGCGCTGATCGACAAGGGGCGCTTCCGTGAGGATTTTTACTACCGGATCAACGTCATCCCGATCCATGTGCCCCCCCTGCGGGAGCGGACCGACGATATCCCGCTATTGGCCCGATCGTTTTTCAACCGCATCCTGTTGAAGAGCAGCAAAAAAATCCAGGGCATTTCCAACCCGGCCCTGGAGGTCCTGATGGGCTATAGCTGGCCGGGCAATGTCCGGGAACTGAAAAGCGCCTTTGAATTCGCCTTTGTGTCCTGCCAGGGGGAAGCCATTACGCCTGCCAACCTGCCCCGCCACATCATCGATCACCGCCCTTCGGAACCCCTTGCCAGGCAGATGCCGGCCGCCAATCTGGACGACCTGAAAAAGGAACGTTTGATACGGGCACTGGAAGCCAGCGGCGGCAACCAGTCCGAAGCCGCCCGGCGGTTGGGCATTTCGCGCACCAGTGTGTGGAGTCAAATCAAACGCTATAACATTCAACCCCGAAAGCCAAAAACGGCGTAACGCTAATCCCGCAAATCGGCAATGCCGCATGGCGGTGATTGGCGCTGCTGAATCACCCGTTTTGGTCAGACACAGGGAAATTGCGGAGCACCACGGGACACGGTTTCTTTCTATCCCTTTCATTTTAAACAGGGATGGATATCATGGCACACCATTTGCTTTAACTATTCCCAGAGTAAGCTTGGCAACCCCTCCATCAGCTGTTGTCTTGCTCTCACCTCCTAGCACACGGCCCTGGCGGAATAGTCCGCCAGGGTTGTGATTTTCTGGACCTTGCTCCCCTGCCGCACCCCGAACGAAACATCCATCCCGCCTTAAATACACCCCTCGACTGCCAGATAGTTATGGCACATTTCTTGAAACTACGCATGATCAAATTGGCAGTTTCGTCGAAAAAGGGCCGGAACGGACCCGGTCGTATCGCGTCGAGACCAATAAAAACCACTTTGATCGTGAAGGAGGCCCCCGCATGAAATCCCTTATCGTGTATTCCAGCCAAACCGGCAACACCCTTAAACTGGCCATGGCGGTCTATGCAACCTTGCCGGGCGAAAAGGAGATGGTGGCGGTGGATGACGCCCCCGAACCGGAGGGCTACGACTGCATTGCCGTGGGTTTCTGGCTCCAGGCCGGCAAACCTGACCCCAAAGCCGCCGCCTATTTGCAAAAAATCGGCACAACACCGCTCTTTCTGTTCGCCACCCATGGGGCCGCCGCCGAATCGGCCCATGCGCAAGACGCGATGAAATACGCTCAAAACCTGGCCCCGGGTGCCCAGATCCTGGGCACCTTCAATTGCCAGGGGGAAGTGAACCCCAAGGTGCTATTGAAAATCAGAAACAAGAATCCGAAGCCCCCCTGGATCGGAGATGCCGACGCGGCAAAAGGTCACCCCGATGAGGAAGACCTTGGTCGCCTGAAGGATATCGTCACGTCATTGGCGATTGAAAAATTGGCAGGCAGGATGACCTAAGCCCGGATATTGCATGACCTATTCGGGTTAAACCCCGCAACGTTTAGGAGGGTATGATGTACGCACTCATCTTGGATGACGGCAATTTGTCCCAAACCCGGAAAGAAGTCGTTTCCGTCCATCGCAGCCGGGAAACCGCTGAGAAGGCCCTTGCCAAACGAATGAAATCATTGGGCAAAAGGGTCTGGGAATGCGACACCCGCATCGTCTGGGTCAAAACCAAAACGAAGGCCGGTGAGTTCCTCGGAACCGCGGATTTTGAAACCTGGCGCCCCGGAGAAGAAATTCCCCTCGGCGAACGCTACCCGGATTCCGATTGAATGCCCCGCGGCCGGGCGTGCTGCAACACAGCCCGGCCGCCGTTTTCGTTACAAGCAGGCCTAACCCGAATATGGCATGAAATGTTCGGGCTGAGCAGGCTTTTGACAAAGTTTTAGCTCATGGGATAATTTCAGCAAGATCCCCGCCCGACAACTTTTGGAATCCTACCCAAAACAGGAGTCCCATGAACTTCCGCAAAAAACTGATCCTTCTCTTGGTCTGCCTTTCCATTGCCCCCATGCTGGTATTGCGCGCTTTTGGCATCCACAATGTCCATCTGTTTGCGGACGAGGTCACCCGCCAAGTCAATCTGAACCATCAGAAGAGCAGCGAATTGCGCTTCAACACCATCTTGCAGGGCCACCAACAGCTTCTCAGCCAGACGTTCGAAAAGCTGGAAAGCGCCCTTCTTTTCCAGACCTACGAAGCCCGCCGACTCCTGCGGACTGCCAGCGGCTGCCGAAGGTATACCCCGGATGCGGACCACACGAAGCGATACGACCGGGTCGCCGACCATACCCCCCCACCCCCTTCCGGCTTCCGGCATCACGTCTATGTTGCACATGACCGTATGAAAGACCATGATGCCCCGGTTTACAGTGCCCTCAGCGCGCTTCGGCCGGTTTATGAAACCATCGACGACCATCTAGGGGCGATAGTGCACCGCCACTACACCATGATCGACCAATGGGTCAGCGTCTTTCCCTGCCCCCATGATCAGTGTGCCGCCGCCCGTGGTGTCTTCGGCGCCTGGTACGCCGCTGCTTTCGAAGAGCACGTGTCCTACTGGTCCCGCCCCTACATCGAACCGGACTCGGGGCGGCCGGCAATTGCGCTTTCCCTGCCACTCTATTGCCAGGAGGAGGACATTTTCGGCATCACCAGCATGATCATCGATCTGCAGGCCCTCTTGGATCTGTCCCTGAACCTGCCGCCCTCGGAAAAAGAACCCTTCGCTTTCATCGGTGTCCTGGCGAAGGCCCCCCCAACGGGCGAAACCGTCATCCGGACCTACGCCCGAACCGGCGAAGCGGCCGGATCCGGCAAACCTCTCGCGACCATTGGGGCCGGGAACTTCGGCCTTGATGGAAACAACGCCTCATACCAGGCGATCCTGAACGATTTCTCGCGCTTGCGCGCCAACACCCACAACATCCACCTGGACGGCCAGGCCATCCACTGGGCTTTCAACCCGATCCCCCATCTGGGCGTCGGTTTAGTACTGGTGGTGCCGGCTCAGGACACCAACGAGGTGGCCGGTTTGCGGGATGCCATCCGGCAGAGGACCCGGCGGGTCGAGATCCTGACTGCCGTTTTTCTCGCGGTGCTGGTGCTCGCGGCGACGATCACCGCGGTTACGTTTTCCAAAATCGTGACCAAACCGCTTGAAAAACTGACCCGGGCCGCCCGGAAACTCGGGTCCGGCAATCTCGAGGCCCGGGTGGCCGTCGCGTCGCGGGACGAAATCGGCCAACTGGGCGGTGTTTTCAATCAGATCGGCCCCCAACTGTCGCAAGCCTACGATATGCGACGGTCCGTCGAGCTGGCCTCCGAAATCCAGACGCACCTGCTGCCCCATCCGCCCCGCATCGACGGATTCGACATCTTTGGGCTGACCCTCTACAGCCATTATGCCGGCGGGGATTATTATGATTTTCTCTGTGATGAGGCGGACCAGGGGCGCTTGTGCGTGGCCATCGGCGATGTTTCCGGCCACGGCATTTCATCGGCCCTCCTGATGGCATCGGTGCGCTCGGCCCTGCGCATGCGGACCCGGATGTCCGGCACCCTGAGCGACATTGTCGCCAGCACCAATGCCATTTTCGCCGAAGATGTAGAGGCTTCAGGAAACTTCGTAACCCTTTTTCTGGCCCGGCTGGATCGGGAGAAGCGCCGAATCCGCTGGGTGCGTGCCGGTCACGATCCGGCACTGTTATACGACCCGCAAACGGATGCCTTCACCACGCTGATGGGCGTCGGCAAGGGGCTGCCCTTGGGCATCGACAAGACGGAAACCTATCAGGAGGAAAGCCATCCCTTTGAACCGGGCCAGATCTTTTTCCTGGGAACCGACGGCATTTGGGAGGCCCGCAACGACAGGGGGGAATTTTTCGGCAAACGCCGCATCAAGACCATCCTGCGGGCCAATGCCGGCGCCGACGCCAAAATGATCGCCACCGCCGTCATGGATGCGGTCGAGGCGTTTCAGGCGGGTACCGGCCGCAGCGATGATTTCACCTGTGTGGTGGTTAAATTCAACACCTGATGCCATCTGGCACCGATTTTGTATCCATTGGGGTGTAAACGCTTCCATGAAGCGGATGCGTTAAATGCTTCCAAGAAAGGTGAGGATCATCATGGGCGAACCGACGTTTTCCGGCATCAGCATTGTCTCCTGCGGCACAATGAGTCTCGAACTGAATCATTTGAAAGCCAGCGGCTTCCTGGACACCCCCCAGATCTACTACACGACGCCGGGGCTTCATCAAGACATTCCCGCGTTAGAGAGCCAATTGGTGCGCCTGATCAACAAGGCCAAGGAAAAGCATGGCAAGGTCATCGTCGTCTACGGTGGCAAATTCTGCTATGTCAACGTGGACGAACCCACCCGTCTGATGCAGACGATCATCCAGGAACAGGGGGCCGGGGTGGCCCGCATCGATGCCACCCACTGCATGGACATGCTGGCCGATGAAAACGAGCGCAGCCGCATCGCCGCGGAAATGGCCGGCGACGAACCGGTCTGGTGGATGACGCCGGGTTGGGTAAAATTCCGCAAAGATGTCTTCAAGGGTTGGGACAAGGGGCTGGCCAACGAAAACTTTCCCAAGCACACCGGCGGGGCCATCGTCCTGGACGGCATCGGCTACATGGACGCCTATATGGACGAAGACCCCGAGGGCTTTCTCGAGTATTCCGACTGGATGGGCATCCCCATCACTCCCTACCCCATCACCCTAGACCGCTTTAAATCCCTGCTGGCCGACCAGGCCCGCAAGCTGAACGCGGATTAATGCCCTGGACGCCGTGTACCGGTGGGGAATATGGCTTTCCACCGGTCAGGCATCCTCGGGCTGCAAAGGGATCCCCCACTTTTTCATGTACTTCCAAATGGCCGTTCGGCTCAAACCCACCCGCCGACCCACTGCGGCCTTGTTCCAGCCGCTTTCCTTGAGCAGGGCCAGCAGCCGGTCTTTGGTCAACCGTGGCCGTTTCGCTCCGGTCGGCAGGCCCGCTACAGAGGCCGGGGTGGCGCAGACGCCGGTCCCGGAAGGTTCACGGATTTCGATGGGCAGATCCCCAAAGGCAATCCGGTCGCGCTGGCAAAGCACGAAAGCGTGCTCGATGGCATTCTCCAACTCCCGTACATTGCCCGGCCAGCGGTAATCCATCCCCGCCCGCATGGCCTGCCGGGAGAGGCGTTGCACACGCTTGCCGGTGCTGGCGTTCATGCGGCGGGTGAAATGATCCACCAGCAGAGGAATGTCCTCCCGACGCTCCCGCAGCGGCGGCAGGCGAATCGGAAACACTTTCAGGCGGTAGTAGAGATCCTCCCGGAAGTGGCCCTTCTGCACCTGATCGTACAGGTCACGATGGGTCGCCGTGATAATGCGAATGTCGATTTTCCGCTTGCGGGAATCCCCGACCCGCTCAATCTCCTTTTCCTGCAGCACCCGCAGCAGTTTGACCTGGATAAACGGGCTCAACTCCCCGATTTCGTCCAGGAAAACCGTGCCGCCGCCCGCCTCCTCGAAGCGCCCCCGGCGGTCCCGCACAGCCCCGGTGTAGGCCCCTTTGACATGGCCGAAGAGTTCGCTTTCCAGAAGGGTTTCCGACAGGGCGCTGCAGTTAACCGTTACCAGGGGCGCATCCTTGCGCTCGCTGTTGTAATGGATGGCACCGGCCACGAGTTCCTTGCCCGTACCGCTTTCGCCATGGACCAGGATGGTCGCCTGGCTGGAAGCCGCGGCTTTGACGTTTTGAAAAACATGTTGCATGGCGGCGCTCTTACCGATGATGTTGTCCATCTGATGGACTTCCGCCAGCCGCAGGGATGCCTCCTCCGCTTTCCGGCGGGCCCGGTTCAATTCGGTCATATCGGTCACCGTTTCCACGATGCCGATGACGGTGTCGTTTTCGTCCCGCACGACATTGGCGTTCTTGATGACCTCCACATCATGGCCGTTCTTGTGCCGCAGCCGGCATTCCTTGGCTTCGGCCTGCCCCTGCTCCATGATGCGGCACTTGTTTACATCCGCCGGGCATTCACGGCCGAAACAGCGGCTGCACTGGAGCAGACCGCAAGTCTTGCCCAGGGCCTCCTCGGCCGTGTAGCCGCTGATGCGCTCCATGGCCGGATTCCAGGAAGAAATCCGCCCCTGGTCATCCATGGTGAACACCCCGTCGGCCATGGAGTCGATTATCTTGCTGACCAGATGAAAGTTCCAGATTGCGTGGGTGCGGGTTCCCATGAGCGTTACCTCCGGCGTCTGCAAGTTGCGTTACCTTTACGTTACCCACCGTTACCAAACCATACGTTCCCACCTTCAAGCTGTCAACCGCCTTTCACCACCACACGCCTCCAGCAGAGTTGGAGGCCCCATCCCCTCCGTGAAGGGAGTTTGGAAACGGTTTTTGGCTTTTGGTTTTCCCTTTGCCCCGCGCCGAGCATCGGCGGGGCGGACGGGAAAGAGCGCGCGGACTGCCTGAGCCCGCCGTAGCCCCAGCGTAGGCGGGTGAGTTTCCGCGTGCTCCGGACAAACCTGGCACAGAATTTGGTAATCACCATACCTGTCAACCCCGAAATGCCAACCCGCCGGGAACTTACCCGGTCGTCAAAAGGAGACCTTCATGCTGAAAGCCCTCTCATATCTGCAAAAGAACCTGGTGTGGTCCATTCCCATTGCCATGATCCTGGGCCTGGTCTGCGGCTACCTGTTCGACGCCAGCCCCTTGAAGCGCTTCATCATCCCGGTGACCTTCATCATGGTCTATCCCATGATGGTGACCTTGAACGTCCAAACCATTTTCAAGGGGCAGGACTACAAGCTGCAGCTGACCACCCAGCTGATCAACTTTGTCCTGGTCCCGCTCCTGGCCTTTTACACCGGCAAACTGTTTTTCAGCGGCGAAGCCGAAAAATTCGGGCTGTGGGCCGTGGGCCTGTTTTTAATCGGGGTGCTGCCCACCTCGGGCATGACCATTTCGTGGACCGGGTTTGCCAAAGGCAACAAGGAGGCCGCCATCAAAATGGTGATTTTCGGCCTGGTGCTCGGCGCCCTGGCCGCCCCTGTCTACACCAAGGTTTTCATGGGGGCCACCGTCGATGTGGACATGCTTCACATGTTCCGGCAAATCGTGCTGTTCGTTTTCGTACCGTTGGCCGCCGGCCTGCTCACTCAGGTCATCGCCAAGAAAAAATTCGGCGTCCAGACCTGGAACCAGCGCATCAAACCGAAATTTCCGCCCTTCTCCGCCCTGGGGGTCACCCTGATCGCTTTTGTGGCCATGGCCCTGAAGGCCAAGGGCATAATCGCCAATCCCGGCGATATCGTCTCCATCCTGGTGCCCCTTACGGTTTTCTATATTGTTTCTTACGGCCTCCTTTCCGTCACGGGGCGTCTGTTTTTCAGGCGGGAAGATGCCGTGGCCATGGTTTTCGGGGTGGTCATGCGGGATCTTTCCATTGCCCTGGCCATCGCCATGACGGCCTTTGGCCAACAGGGCCTGACCATCGCCCTGCTCATCGCCCTGGCCTATGTCATCCAGATCCAATCGGCCGCCTGGTACGTACGGCTGGTGGATCGCATCTTCGGAAAGGCCCAAACCGGGGTCCAGCCCTCCGCTGAACCAGCCGGCGCCACCGCACCGGCCAAGGTGGCCCCGTTTCCGTCGCGGCAAACGGATACGGGACAAACCACCATCCCCGTCATCAACCGTATCCTGTACGTTACCGACCTGTCGACCACCGCCCGCCATGCGGCCCGCTACGCCTGTCACCTGGGGCATCTCCATCATGCGACGGTCACTCTGTTGCATGTCATCCCGGACATGGTCCAGACCCTTTCGGCCGAAGCGGGTATCGATCTTGCGGACCACATGGCCCCCAAGGAGTGGGAGACCTTCCATAAGTCCGGCGTTGCCAAGGCACGCGCGGCCATTCACCAGCGCATCCGGGAAACATCGCGCCGGGTAAAAGACGAAATGCCCGAGTGCCCCCTGACGGACGAGAACGTCGTCGTCAGGATCGGGAATCCCGTGGAAGAAATCCTGGCCGCCGCCGCAGAGGGTGATTTCGATCTCATCATCATGGGCACCCACGGCCACGGCAAAATAGAAGAGAAGGTGATCGGGAGCACGGCCAGCGATGTGATTCGGCAAAGCCGCTGCCCGGTTCTGGTGGTTCAACTGCCCCGGGCGCATGGACTTGCGGCACACCCCACCAACCGCCAGGTTACGGACACCGTATCGGCCGCATCGTGATTGCCGCAACGTCGCGGGAACGCAAACCATATGGCAACCCCCACCCGGGAAACGTGGAAACGGTGTTGACGTTGTTGAATTTGACTTCCCGTTGTCCTGCGACGAGCATCGGCGGGCAGGCGGATCAACCCGAATATTTCATGAAATATTCGGGTTAAAGCCTGCCACGCCGCTTTAAAAAACGGGGGATTATTTTTTCTTTAATGGAAAAAAATGAAACCGCGCATTCACACATCACACCCCGGGTCGACCATCCGAAGATGCGGGCCCAATCCCGCCTCACCGTTACTATTAGCGCTACCATACGTTACCGTTTCGGCCAACCGTTACCATAAGTAACGCACGATTCGTCAGAAAGCCCCGCAATCAAAACAACAGGGCGGCTATTTTGTCGGTATGCATAAAGTAAAACGTATATTTACAAATAGTTATATATTTTAATACCTGAGTTGCAAACCAGCCCATCCTGGCATTGATTTTGTAATGATGGGGTTCATATGTCGTTAAACCACTGGGGAGATATCATCCCCAAGACGCGTTACCTTGAACCCCAAACAAAGGAGATCATCATGAAGGCCAAAAACTGCTGCAAGACCATGGAGATGGAATTGACCGGCTGGAAAGCCATTGTTTACGACATCAGTCGCAAAATGGAGCAGTTGCCGGGCGGGGAAAAGGAAAAGATCCGAGCCAACATCGAAGACCTGCATATGCTCATCGGTGAAATGGATGACCGGATCGAGCAGATCCGGACCAATTGCACCCCTGAGACGGGCATGGACGACATCCAGACCGAGCGCAAATCCTTCGACCAGGCCATTTCAACGCTGCGGGTCACCACCGAAGAGGCCATGCGGGGCTTGGGTGCGGGTAACTTTGGTGGTTAGACTGCAATACAGCAACCACCGTTGATTAAACATGGGCTGCTTCTTACGACAGCAGCCCTTTTTCGGTAGGCAACGATAGGGAGTGACATGATCATGGCCAATGAATTGATATCGCGGAACGATTTGGAAAAAATGACCCAGGAAGGTGTTACCCTGGTCGATTTTAATGCCCCCTGGTGCGGCCCTTGTCGGGCCCAGGAGCCAATCCTCAAAGAGATGGACACGCAGTACAGAGGCCGGGCCACTATCGCCACGATGAATATCGACAACCATGCCGACGTGGCGCTGAACCTCGGCATCCAAAGCATCCCCACTCTGATCCTTTACAAGGACGGCCGGGAAGTTGACCGGTTCGTGGGGTTGCAGCAGGCCAAAGCCCTCCGGCAAGCCCTGGAAAGCGCCCTGGCGGGTTGACACCGGCGGCCTTCGAGGACCTCGACCATATGCGCATCAGCGGGGGCGCAATCCCCCTTTCAATCGCCAATCGATAAGGAATCCACATGGGAACCTGTATGAATCATCCGGACCGTGAAACCAGCTATATCTGTATGAAACACAACGTCTATCTTTGCGAAGAATGTCTGCAGTGCCGCGACCCGAAGCTTTATTGCAAGTTCCGTGAATCCTGCCCCATATGGTTCCTGTCCCGTAAAAAGGCAGGACTCGATGCCGAACCGGCGCCGGAGGCCGCCGTGGAGACCCTGCCGGCGCACACGGTTACCTTTGGATCCGATGGCCAGGCCCAAACAGTCAGCGTTTCGGCCGGCACCACCCTCCTGGAAGCGGCGCGGCAGGCCGGTGTTCACATCAATGCATCCTGCAATGGCAAGGGCGCCTGTGGCAAATGCAAGCTGATCGTGACGTCCGGGGAGGCGGATGCGCCAGACACCCCATTGCTGACCGACGCGGAAAAGCACAAGGGATATGTGCTGGCCTGCCAGAGCAAAGTCACCGGCGATATCCGCGTGCACATCCCGGAGGACGCCCGCCAGCGTAAACTCAAGGTAGCCGGCATGGGCCAGGAGGCCACCAACCGACTTAAAGGACTGGTGACCCACCCGGAACCCATGCTGCGGGAAATCCCCCTGACCCTCGATCCCCCTACCCTGGCGGATGCCGTGAGCGACCTGGACCGGCTCAAACGGGGTCTGAAAAAAGAAAACTGCGATATCGATCGCCTTAATATTAGCCTGGACGTCATGCGGCAACTGGCCGCGGCGATCCGCGAGGAGAGCTGGAAGATAACGGTGTCCGTGGTTCAACGCAAATGTTCCAGTGAAATCCTGGCGGTCCGTCCGGGCAACAATGGACCTCCCTCCCTGGGGCTGGCGGTGGATATCGGCACGACCTCCATTGTCGTCTACCTGGTGAACATGGCCGACGGCACCGTCCTGGCGGCGGCGTCCGGACACAACCGGCAGGCCGCCTGCGGTGACGATGTCATCAACCGGATGGTGTGCGCGGAAAAAGACGGCGTCCAAAAACTGAGCCGCATGGCATTGGCCACCATCAATAATCTAGTGGAGGAAGCCCTGGACAGTGCCGACGCATCCGGGGACCAGGTCAAGAACGTGGTCCTGTCCGGCAACACCACCATGGCCCACCTGATCTTGGAGATCGAACCCCGCTACATCCGCCGGGAACCCTATATCCCCACTGCCACGGAATTTCCGATTTTCAAGGCCGGCGACATCGGTCTGGCCGCCAACCCGATGGCCGCGGTGTTCGTCATGCCCGGACCGGCCAGCTATGTCGGCGGCGATATCGTGGCGGGTCTGCTTTACACGGGTCTGCATCGGGAGGCGCCCCTGACCCTCTTTATCGACGTGGGCACCAACGGCGAAATTGTCCTGGGAAATCAGGACTGGATGATGACCGCAGCCTGCAGCGCCGGGCCGGCGTTTGAAGGCGGCGGCATCCGCTGGGGCATGCGGGCCGAGGACGGCGCCATCGAGAAAGTCGCCATCGATCCGGTAACCCTGGCGCCCGACATCACAACGGTCGGCGATCAGCCCCCCCGCGGCATCTGCGGATCCGGCATGATCGACCTCATGGCCGAACTGCTGGATGCCGGCATCATCGACCGTAGCGGCCATTTTCATACCGAACGGGAGCACCCCCGGATCACCACGATCAACGACGAACCCGCCTATGTGCTGGCCTTTGCCGACCAGACCCCCATGGCGGAGGATATCGTCTTTACCGAATCGGACGTCAAAAACCTGATCTACAGCAAGGGGGCGGTTTATTCCGGCTTTACGACGCTGCTCAACGAAGCCGGCCTGGACTTTTCCATGGTCGAGCGCATGGTGATTACCGGCGGCTTCGGGCAATACCTGAACATCGAAAAGGCCATTTACATCGGCCTGCTGCCGGACATCGAACGCCACCGTTTCGCCTACCTGGGCAACAGTTCGATTGTCGGCGCTTATATGGCCTTGCTGTCCGACCGTTACCGCAAGGAGGCCCAAACCATTTGCAGCAACATGACGTATATCGATTTTTCAAGCAATCCACGCTACATGGATGAATTCACGTCGGCCCTGTTTCTGCCCCACACGAATCTGGAAATGTTCCCCAGTGTGGCGGGCAACACCAATCGCCGGGAGGCTGTCGGCTGAATGGCGGCCATTCTTGCCGCGCAACAGCAGCGCTGGGGTGATCAGCAGCGTCCAATGGGAACATCGTTGATTGAAGAATGCTGCAGGGGTCGGAATATCGCTTGCGTATTCCCTGTCGATGGGCGCCTTTCAAGAACGCCCTTTGTCGCACCGCCAATTTTCTGCTATACTCATGACAGCGACGATAGCAAAACCATCGTGCCCGCCGGCCGACCTGCCTCGCGACGGGCAAGGCTGCTGAAAACACTACCCCCAGAACAGCTGGTGGCCATAAAACCTTTAAGTACCAGCGGCAGCCCCAAGGCGCCGTGGCGATACCTTCCGCAATGACAGAAACCGATGCGGTATTGCGGACATCGGCATCCGTGCCGCCGATGCTTTGTTCATAACGGCAATTCCATCCCAATAGGCGGAACAATGGGCGGTGGTTGTCCCCCTGGATTCCACCGCACCTTGCATTCGCCTGACGACCTATGAGGAGGCTCGTCAATGGGCTTACGGGGCGGAAAAGGCATTTGGCGCATTGTTATTTTTCTGGGTTTGGGGGTCATTTTCCTGGTGGGGCTGGACATGGCAACCACCACGGCCCCCGACCACCGGGAGGCGCTGGCGACTGCCGCTTCCGGTCATGAAACGGACGCTACCGTCGGCCCGATATCGGGGCATGGAGAGTTGGGTGCGATCCTACCCCTCTGGAGCTGCCTGCCCTTTGCCGGCATGTTGCTCTCAATCGCCTTTCTGCCACTCATCGCCCCGCACTTCTGGCATCATCACTTCGGCAAAATCGCCTTTTTCTGGGCGGCCACCCTGGGCCTTCCCTTTTTGATATTGTACAAGGGAACGGCGCTGCATGAGATTCTACACATCCTGCTGGCGGATTATGTCCCCTTTATTATCCTCCTGTGGTCCCTGTATACGGTTTCCGGGGGTATTCTGCTGCGGGGAACCCTTGGCGGAACGCCGCTGGTCAACACCCTGCTGTTGACCGTGGGGACGGTGATTGCCTCGTGGATGGGCACCACCGGGGCCGCCATGCTCTTGATTCGCCCCCTTCTGAATGCCAACCGGCACCGCAAAAACCGCACGTTCATGGTGGTATTTTTTATCTTCCTGGTGGCCAATATCGGCGGCGCTTTGACGCCTCTGGGGGATCCGCCGCTTTTCCTCGGCTACCTGCATGGCGTGCCCTTCTTCTGGACCTTCAAGATCCTGCCCCACACGCTGATGATGGCCGTCATCCTGCTGATTGTCTATTTCTTGCTGGACAGCTACCACTACCGACGGGAGGGGGGGGCCAAAAGCCGGACCGGCGGGGCGGACGTGCCCATCAAACTGGAGGGGATCCACAATTTCTTCATCCTGGCGGGTGTGGTTCTGGCGGTGCTGATGAGCGGCATCGTCGAATGGGGCGAAATCAGCATCTTCGGCGTTCACCGGGCGGTGCAGGACTGGGTCCGGGACATTCTCCTGGTGGGCCTGGGGATCCTTTCATTAACGGTGACCTCGACCCAGCTCCGGGAGGACAACAACTTCTCCTGGTTTCCGATCATCGAGGTGGCCTATTTGTTCATCGGAATTTTCGTGACCATGATCCCCTGCCTGCTGATTCTCAAAGCGGGCTCCCACGGCGCCCTGGCGGTTCTGGTCAATGGGGTCAGGGAGCCGCTGCATTATTTCTGGGTAACCGGCGGGCTTTCGGGTTTCCTCGACAATGCGCCGACCTATCTCACCTTTTTCAATACGGCCCTGGGAAGCTTTTATCCCGGCATGCCCGAGGCCCAGGCGGTGCCCCTGCTCACAACGGGAAACGCGATTTATCTGAAGGCGATTTCCTGCGGGGCGGTGTTCTTCGGGGCGTTCAGCTATATCGGCAACGCGCCTAATTTCATGGTACGCTCCATTGCAGAGGAGTTGGGCACCCCGATGCCGAGCTTCTTCGGCTATATCTTGAAGTATGCGTTGGTTTTTCTGCTGCCGTGTCTGGTGGTCGTCACGCTGGTGATGTTTTAAAGGGGCCAGGCTCCCCGCCGGGAAGAGGAAACGCAATGCCATTGCACATCCTGAAATCCAAGTTCGCCATCATCGGCGGCGGCCGTTTCTGCAAAATCCTTCTGGGCCATCTGTTCGACACGGCCTTCATGGAGCATCCACCGGACGTGCTTGGCGTGTCCGACATCAATCCCGAGGCGGAGGGCTTTCAGTACGCCCGGGAACTGGGTATCCGGACGACCACCGACTATCGGGAGTTTTATGCCTTGGATGGGCTGCAGTATCTGTTGGAATTAACCATGGATCCAACCCTCGCGGATGCCATCCGGCAAACCAAGCCCCAATCGGTCCGTATGATCGACCATATCGAGGCCCGCTCCCTGTGGACCGCTGTCCAACTGGAAAAAGAAAAAAAGGGTGCCCTCTGCGCCCTGCGCCAGCAGCCCAACGTCAGCACCGAAGTCGAGCTCTTTTTCCAGCATTTTGCAGACCATCTCATGGACGTGATCCAGGACCGCAACAACCGCTATATCGAAATCGAAAAAGAACTGGTCCGGAGCCAATGGGTGCTTTCCCAGAGTATTCAGGGCAGCACGATCCCCACGTTTGTCATCAATGGAGAGCACCGGGTGACCCACTGGAATCGCGCCCTGGAAAAATTGACCGGCTACGCCGCCCAAGACATGGTGGGCAGTCAGCGGCAGTGGGAGCCCTTCTACCCCGCCAAACGCCCTTCGCTGGCCGATGTGGTTTTAGACCAGGCCGGCGAGGCTGAATTGCAAACGCTCTACGGGGACGGTTGGCAAAAGTCGGCCCTGATCGATAACGCCTACGAAGCGGAAGGCTTTTATCCCAACCTGGGGAAAGGGGGCAAATGGATCTGGTTTACGGCGGCACCCATCGTATCCCCCGATGGACGGGTCATCGGGGCCATTGAAACCCTGTGGGATAAAACCGAGGAAAAACGCGCCGAACAGGAACGGGAACGCCATACCTGTGAACTCCAAACCTTGTGCAAGGTCTACTCGGCCCTCAACGATGATACACACGTGGCCGAACGCGTCGATCGGGCCCTTGATGAAGTGCAGCGTTTCATGGCCGCCGACGATCTCTGTCTGTATCTCCTGGATACCAAGGGCGATTTTACTTCGCGGTACTGCCACACCCGGGACAAACTGGACACGCGGTATCTGCCGGATGCCACGGAGTTGCACACCATCCGCCAGGTGGCCCAAATCGGCGAGTTTCTCATCACCGACAAACAACCGGGCGGGCACGATGAACAGGCGGCCCCGCCGCTGTCTCTGGCCTATATCCCGATTACGAGCAAGGAGATGACCAACCTCGGCGTGATTCGCATTGCCATCAATAAACCCGACGTCTTCTCTCTCGACCAGAAACACGTTTTGGAACTGATCGGCAACCGCATCGGGGCCGCCCTCGAAAATGCGCGCCTGCAGGACCAGTACATCAAGTCCCAGGAAAAATATCAGACGCTTTTTAACAGTGATCCCCACCCCATATTCATACTGGAACGCGACCACTATAGGATTCTGGACATCAACCGGCGGGCCCAGGATATCTATGGCTATACCCACGACGAGCTGGTGGGAATCCCGTTTCGCGATCTCTGTGACGCGGATGACGAAGAGTTGTTGCAGGGCCTGGAGCACATGTCGGGCAGCCAATCCCGCTTGCTGACCAAAAAACGCAATTACCGCAAGGGCGGACAGCCTTTTTACGTCAACATCAATATCAGCCCGGCCCGTTACGGGGACAGCGATGTCCTGATTGTGGCCACCACGGATATCACGGAGAGTGTCGAGAAAGAAACCCAGCTGATCCAAGCCAGCAAGATGACCACGATTGGCCAGATGGCCGCCGGGATGGCCCACGAGATCAATCAGCCATTGAACGTCATCCAGGTCTGTTCCGACCTGCTCAACAAAGTCGTCCAGCGGGGCCTGTCGTTCAGCAAAGAGGAATTCGAAACCCTGGCCGAGGATATCCGCCGCAACGTTCAGCGCGCATCCCGGGTCATTCAGCACGTGCGCGCTTTTGCCCGCCAATCCGAAGTGGTACGCCAGAAGGTGAACATCAACCATCCGATTCAGGATGTCTTCAAGGTGCTCGGCCACCAGCTGGCAGTGCACCAAGTTGATCTGGTTCTGGATCTGTGCGATGAACTGCCCTGGATCCTGGCAGACCACAACCGCCTGGAGCAGGTGTTTATCAATCTGGTGACCAACGCCATGGATGCCATGGACGAGAAAGAGGATCACCCGCAGTGGCGGGACAACCGAAAACAGCTGACAATCCGCTCTTTCGTGGAAGACGACCAGGTGGTCGTGTCCGTGACCGATACGGGCGTGGGCATGACGGAAGAGGTCAAGGCCAAGCTCTTCGACCCCTTTTTCACCACCAAGAAAGTGGGCAAAGGCACCGGTCTCGGCGTTAGCATCTCTTACAACATTATCAGGGATTACGAAGGCGCCATCGATGTTAAGAGCAAGCCCGGCAGGGGCACCACCTTCGAGTTGCGTTTCCCGGTATTCCACGAAGCATCGAACGATCATGGATAAAATTCTGCTCATTGATGACGAACCCGACATCCTGCGCCTGCTGGCCATGTCCCTGCGTGCAGACGGCTACGAAGTGTTGACCGCGGCGAGCGGGGAAGCAGGCTTGGCCGTTTTCGACGCGCAGGCACCGGACATCATCCTCGTGGACATTAAAATGCCGGGCATCAACGGCATCGAGGTCCTGCAGGAAATCAAGGCCAAGGCAACATTGTCGGAAGTGATCATCATCACGGGGCACGGTGACATCGACAATGCCGTCGAAGCCCTGAAATACGGTGCCTCCGACTTCATCAACAAACCCGTGCGGGACGAGGCCCTGTCCGTGGCTCTGCAGCGTGCCGGTGAAAAACTGTCCATCCGGCGCCAGCTTCGCGACCATACCCGCGATTTGGAAGCCCGGGTCGAAGCCGCCACCCGGACCCTGAAGCGGCAGGCTCGGTTCCAGGCCAAGCTCATTCGCAGTTCCAACGACGGCATCGTGGCCACTGACCAGGATTTGCGCATCGTCATTTTCAATCCCGGTGCCGAAAAAATTTTTGGGTACACCCGCACGGAAGTTCTGCCGGATATGCTCCTGGCGGATATCTATCCGCCGGACCTGGCCGCCGAATTCCAAAAGATGATGGGTGCAAAAGAGAAACCCGCGGAGATTCTTCCGCGGGAAGCTATTGTGGTGTCCCGCAGCGGAGAAGCCATTCCGGTACGTTTCGCCGGCTCCACGCTGACCGAAAAGGGGCGGAAGATGGGCACGGTGGCCTTTTTCCAGGACTTGCGGGAAATCAAGGAGCTGGAAAAGGAAATCCTGCGCCAGGAGCGCCTGGCGGCCATCGGCCAAACGGTGGCGGGCGTGGCCCACGGCATCAAGAACATTCTGCATGGCCTGAAGGGGGGCCGGCATCTGGTGGACGTCGGCATCGCCCGCGGCGACAACCAGCGTCTGCAGGGCGGCTGGGATATGGTCAAACGCAATATCGACCGGACGTCCGATCTGGCAATGGATCTGCTGCGGTATTCCAAGGAACGGCTGCCCGAACCGGAGCCCTGCCGACCGAACGAAATCGCCCGGGAGGTTTGCGAACTGGTCAGGGAATCGGCCAACGCCCATGCCATCACCCTGGCCATAGACCTGGATCCCGCCATCGGCATGGTGGCAGTGGATCCCCATTCCCTGCACAGCGTTCTGCTCAATTTGATGTCCAACGCGGTGGATGCCTGTCGGGACGATCCGGACACGACCAAAACCAAATGCGTCACCATACGAACACGCCATGAAGCTGATGGCGGCCGGCTTCGCTTCGAGATTGCGGACAACGGCATGGGGATGCGTGCCGAGGTTCAGGCAAAGCTGTTCACATCGTTTTTCAGCACCAAAGGCCACCTGGGAACCGGCTTGGGCCTGATGGTGACCCGCAAGTTAGTCGAGGAAGATGGCGGATCCATCGAGGTGGATTCCACCCCGGGAGAGGGTACCACCGTTACGGTGCGGCTGCCCTTCGAATTGGCAGCCACCGAATAGAGAAAGGATATTGTCAACATGCCCCTAAAAGTCCTGATTGTTGACGACGATCCCGACGTTCGTCTGTTTAATACTTCGGTCGTGCAGGAGCTCGGCCATACACCGGTCGAGGCCAGCAACGGGGAAGAAGGCCAGCAAATGGTCGCCCGCGAAATACCGGATTTGATCATCCTGGACGTGATGATGCCGCTGCAAAGCGGGATTCGACTCTACCGCGCCCTGAAAACCGATAGGGCCTTCGCGGATATTCCCGTCATCATCCTGTCGGGAATCTCAAAGCGCTCATTCATGAAATCCCAGGAGGCCTTGGCGGCTTTCGACGGCGGCGAAATTCCGGCCCCGGAGGCCTATATCGAAAAACCGGCCGATGCCGAAACGCTTTCGACCCAAATTGAAAATTGCATCCGACGGACGTGAAAGCGGTACAACCCAACATCGCATAGGGAAACACGGGTATGACCACCATCAAAAAAATGCTGTTTGCCTCCAAGTTTCAGGATCTGACGTTTGATGCCCTGGAGTCGCTGCTGGACCTGCGGGCCGTCGGTTTGGACCATGTCGTGTTCCTCTATGTGGTGGAACGCGACAAGGTCGCCATGCACCGCGGCATCGGTTACCAGAAGAGCGAAGAGGTGAAGCTCAAAGAAGTGGCCAATATCCATTTCATCGAGTGGGCGGAACAGCTTTTTGAGCAGGGCATGGAAGTGGGCGTACACATTGTCGTGGGCACTCTGGTGCAGCAGGTGGTCCGGGCGGCCGGCATGGAGCAGGTGGATCTCATCGTCATCGGACGCCCCACCCGGGGGCTTTGGGAGCAGCTCGTCTCCGGGTCGGATATTTCGGCCTTGATCCGGCGGACCCGGGTGCCGATCATGGTCCACAAGCAGCCGCCTCCGAATGCCGGCGAGAAGGCCCACCCCTTTACACGGCCATTGCTGGCCACGGACTGGTCGCCGGCGGCTGACAAGGCCCGGGACTACCTGACGGGCCTCAGGGGACTTGTGGAAAAAATCAACGTCATCCACGTCGGCAAAGAAAAGGCGCTGAACAGCCTGTCCGCCATGGAGGTGCAAAGCTATCGGAAAACCCACCGTGAAAAGCTCCAGGCGGTTTGTGATGCCTTTGAAAGCGCCGGCATCCAGGCCCAACCGCATTTCTACGTCGGCGATCCTTACGAGGAAATTGAGCGGGCCGCCCGGGAGTGGCGGGCCAGCGTAATCGTAACGGGATGTTCCGGCAAGGGGTCCTGGCGGGAGCGCATCATCGGCAGCGTCCCCCGGCTTCTGGCGGAAAAATCCGACGTCTCCACGCTGATCGTTCCCCGCGAACCATCCCAATAGCACCGGACAGGCGCTTTTCAGGTTCTGACGTCGATGAGTGGCCACGCAATCCGTTGGCAGAAAAACCCTTTCACCATAATCCCTGCGGTTCCTTCTGCAGCCCCACTTCCAGTGCAAAAGCGGATGGGAACCATCGCGGAGACATCCAACCCCCATCCCGCGATCACCAAGCTGACGCGAAAAACCCCACAAAGCCGATGATTGTACAAAGATATATAGACAATATATTGACAGTCTCACAACCTGCCGTAATTTAAAAGACCAGCCATGACGGTCATGGTTTGGTGAGCGACGCCTTCGGCCAGGAATTGCCTTGCCACAAGGTGTCTTACTAACCCGCAGACTAGGAGGAAACATGCCTAGTTTCGTAATCGCTGAAAAATGCGATGGGTGTAAGGGCGGAGACAAAACCGCATGTATGTACATCTGCCCCAACGATCTCATGGTTCTGGATCCTGACAAGATGAAAGCCTACAACCAGGAGCCGGACCAATGTTGGGAATGTTTCTCGTGCGTAAAGATCTGCCCGACGCAAGCGATTGAGGTAAGGGGTTATGCCGACTTCGTGCCATTGGGCAGCAGCATCATGCCCATGATGGGAACCGAAGACGTGATGTGGACCTGCAAGTTTCGCAACGGGACCGTCAAACGTTTCAAGTTCCCCATCCGCACCACGGCCGAAGGCACGGCCAACGCCTACATGGACCTCAAAGGCAGGGATCTCGAAAGCGGCTTGCTGTCCACGGAAGAGGCCGACGGATACGTTATCCCACGGCCCAAGACGGACGCCTGACCAAGGTCGAGGCATTCTGCCGGCAAGTCCTGCCAACATCGCGCACGGGGAGCCTGCTGTTCGACTCCCCGTGTTTCTGTTGGGAACCACGCTGACAGGTCAGGCACACACACCCCATCACGACCAATCCATCAGCCGGAATGGGCCTGGTCCCCTTGGTTAAGGGTGGCATTTCAAACCAAATCTTGACAAGCCAGCACATCACCCATAATTTTGTCTAAGTATTTTTACACAATCCAACACGTTCAACCAACAGGGAGGCTACAATGACAACCCTTACCGATAAAACATTCAATGATGGCATGGCAGCATTCGTGGGACAGGATTACGGCACGTGCATCGAGAATCTTACCGAGGTTCTGCGCACAGACAAAACCCATAAGTTGGCCCTGGTATCCCGAGGTGCCGCATTCATGCGCACCGGCGAAACCAAGACGGCCATCGCCGATTTCGACCGTGCACTGGAAGTCGATGATGGCTACTACCGGGCACATCACTTGCGCGGACTGGCCCGCGAAATGGAAGGGGATGACCAGGGGGCCCTGGCCGATTTCAACCGGGCCATCGAAATGGCACCGGAATACGCCGCCGCTTATCACAGCCGGGCAACCCTCTACACCAAGCTGGGGAAAACCGACGAAGCCGCCGAGGATATTCAGATGGTGACCCACCTGACCCAGCAGAACATCGAATCCTTCGCCAACGAAAACAATGTCTGGCGCTCCCACCACATGCAGGTGGAGGCCATGATGGAAACGGAACTGAATCGCTGACACTTAGGAAAGGGGTTGACACCATGGATGACACCCTGTTTTTGAATCTTCTCAAAACAACGGTCGAAAATCACGGCTGCACCATACTCGATATTGATCTGGAAAATCACGTTGTGAATCTCGACGGGCCGGACGAAGCGGTTTCGGCCTGCGCGCAGGCCATAACCAAACTGATGGGTGATTAAGCACCGCCGCCCCAAGAAATGGCAGGTGGAGAGGTAAAAGCCGAAACGATAACCAGAAACGAGCAGAAAGCCATGGCGGACGCCCCCAAGTATCCCATCGGATTTGTCAGCATGGTAACCGGTCTGACGGCCCACGTTCTGAGAGCCTGGGAGCGCCGCTATGGTGCCGTAAAACCGTCCCGAACCGCCAGCGGACAGCGACTTTACACCCAAGCGGATATTGATCGCCTGGCCCGATTGAAAACGCTGGTATCGGGCGGCCACCGCATTTCCCATATTGCCGCTCTCGATCATGACGCCCTGAGTGCCCTAAAACCAAAAAAGGTTTACCGGCCCCCGTCGCTGCAGCATGCGGATGTCGCGGGCGGATCGCCGGAGGCCCCCCAAAAAGTTATCTCAACATGTCTTCAAGCCATTGAGGCCATGGATAGCACCGGTTTGAGCCGCTCCCTGCAGAATGCATCCATCCTGCTCAGCCGGAAGGCAATGATCGATAATGTTATCAGACCCTTGATGGAAGCGGTCGGGGAACAATGGTCCTTGGGCCGATTCCGCATCCTGCATGAACATCTGGCCTCCCAGGCAATTCATGCCCATCTATGCCGCATGCAGCGCTACCCGGCAGAAGGTAGCGATAACAAACCGCGACTCCTGGTTGCCACCCCCGTCGGACAGCACTGCGGACTGGGTGCTTTGGCGATCAGCGTCTTGGCCCACGATTACGGTTGGCAGTCGGTCTACCTGGGACCGGATCTGCCCAGCGAAGAAATCGCCGCCGCCCGCACCCGCCTCGATGCCCGGTTGATCGCCCTGAGCATCACCTGCCGGATCAACGACGCCACCCTAATGGATGAACTCCGCAACTTGTCCGATTTTGTCGATGGCCGCTGCCCCATCATCGTTGGAGGCCAGGCCAGCCAACGCTATCGCGCCGCCATCGAAGCATCCGGTGCCAAGCTCTGCACCGCAACCGAAGATTTCGTTGCCCTCCTGAAATGAGGCGCTGCCCGCAGGCTGCGGATGGGCCATGAACCTGCAACGACCCTCCTTGACGAAACATTACCGCCGCCTTAGATTTTGACATATGCTCATTCCAGAAGCGGCCACCTTTTCTTTCCTCTTCTGTAACCAACCCATGAAACATCACTCTTAAAAGTGAACACATGTCCTAAAATTTCTCAATATTCTCTAACCGGTTTTATTGTCATTCACATTCAATCAAGGAGGTTGCTCAATGTATTTCAAGCAGATTGCCGTGGAAGGCATGGGATGCCTGTCCTACCTGATTGGCTGCCCGATGGCCAAAGTGGCGTGTGTGGTGGATCCCAAACGGGATGTGCAGACGTACATCGATCTGGCCCGCAAAAACGACATGCAGATCACCCATGTGTTCGAAACCCACGTGCATGCCGACCATGTCAGCGGCAATATGGAGCTCAAGTCCCGGACCGGCGCCAAGATTCACTTTATGGAGGGCTCCCCCGTCACCTTTGACCATGAGACCGTACACGAAAGGGATGTCTTCGAATTCGGCAACGCCAAGCTCGAAATGATGAAAACGCCGGGTCATACCCCCCATTCCATGTCGATTCTGGTCACCGATCGGTCCCGGGGCGAAGACCCCTGGCTGGTGTTGACCGGCGACTGCATGTTCGTCGGCGATGTGGGTCGGCCTGATCTGGCCGGCGCGGAACTTATCGACGAGCAGGTGGACAACCTCTATCAGTCCCTCTACCGCAAGCTGGGGCACCTGCCGGACAGCCTCGAGGTTTTTCCGGCCCATGGCGAAGGCTCCCTCTGCGGCAAGGGCATGAGCGCTAAATCCAGCTCCACCATCGGTTTTGAAAAACGCAACAATCCCGTGCTGAACCTGGACGAAGCCGCCTTTAAAAAAAGCTTTGCGGCCAGTTTCCCCGAACGGCCGAAAAGCTTTACCCATATCATCAATACCAACAAGTCGGGCCCGCCCCTTTTGGAGCGCTGCCCCATCAGCCGGGACCTGTCTCCGGCCCAGGTGAAAACGCGCATCGAAGCCGGCGCCACCGTGCTGGATGCCCGGGATACGGCGGCCTTCGGCGGCGTTCACATTCCCGACAGCATCAACATCGGCCTGGCCAAACAGACCGCCAACTGGATCGGCATGGTCATCGAGCCGGCCGCGGAGCTGGTCCTGGTGGTCCCGGATGAAGAGGCCTACGAGACCATGTCCACCCATCTCCACCGCATCGGCTACGACAACATTGCCGGTTATCTCTATGGCGGCATCGCCGCCTGGCAGGAGGCCGGCTACCCCCTGCGCCACCTGTGGCAGATTTCGGCGGAAACCCTCAAGGACAAAATCACCGGCAACCACCATCGCCTCATCGATGTGCGCACCCCGGCCGAATGGCAAATGGGCCATGTCGAAAGCGCCATCCATATCCCTCTGACCGAACTGCTCAAGGGCAAGGCCGATTTTCCCAAAAACGAAGAAATCATCGCCATGTGCGGCATCGGCTATCGCGGCAACATCGCGGCCAGCTTTCTCGAAGGCCTTGGCTTCGAACACGTTCACAGCCTGGCCGGCGGCATGAAAGCCTGGTTGAACGCAGGCTATGATGTCATCAACTGAAACTTGAAAAAAGGAAAAATGACAATGGAAGAGAAAAAAACCGGAATGCCCCTGTTGGGGGAAGACTTTCCCGAACTGTCCGTTCAAACCACCCACGGTCCCATGAACATCCCCGGGGATTTAAAAGGCTCCTGGTTCGTCCTGTTCAGCCACCCGGCCGACTACACCCCGGTGTGCACAACGGAATTCGTGGCCTTCCAGAAGCGGATAGAAGCATTCGACAAGTTGAACTGCAAGCTCATCGGACTTTCCGTGGACCAGGTTTTCTCCCACATCAAATGGGTGGAATGGATCAAGGAAAAACTCGATGTAGAAATCACCTATCCCATCATCGCCGGCAATGACACGGTGGCGGGGAAACTGGGCATGATGCACCCGGCCAAGGGCAGCAATACGGTGCGGGCCGTTTTTGTGGGCGACCCGGAAGGTAAGGTCCGCCTCATTCTCTACTATCCCCAGGAGGTGGGCCGCAATATGGACGAGATCCTGCGGGCAGTGCAGGCCCTGCAAACCTCCGATGCCAACGGCGTTGCCATACCGGCCGGATGGCCCCACAACGAACTGATCAACGACCGGGTCATCGTGCCGCCGGCCACCGACGAAAAGACCGCCAAGGAACGTTTGGAACAATTCGACAACTACGACTGGTGGTTCTGTCACAAAAAGCTGGAATGATCCCTTACGATCCTCCATCCGATGGTTGCACCAACCCAACCGCCCGGCCGCTCAAACTGCGCCGGGCGGCGCTTTTTATGAAGGATGCCCTCACTACCCTATTTATTTCCCGCAATGGCGTCTGTCCGGCGGACCTGGGGAAACGCCGCCGCATCGCTCAGGCTAAAATTGCTTCCGGCGCCACGCCGTCATTCGGCCGTGGGCATTCGTTTGCCATGGTAGCACTTCAGCGGGGCGACGGGGGCATAGAACAGGCAGAGGTTGCACTGGATACACCGGGAGGTTTCTCCATCGCCGGCAGCGATCTTCAGGGGAAACTTCGGGTCGGCGATGAGGGGCCGGGACAACGCAATGGCATCCGCATCGCCACTGAGAAGGGCCGCTTCCATGGCTGCCGGGCGGATAAAGCCGCCCACGGCAAAGACCGGTGCGCGAACCACCCCTTTGACGGCCCGGGCACTGTCAAGGTTGTAATTCTCCGCAAAGGGCACCGGTGGTTTGAGTGTCGCCCCCCAGCGCCGCATGATCCATTTGAAGAGCGGATTCTTCGTCCGGTACATCGCCCAATGGTCCACTACCACGTCCACGGGAAGATCGCCCCGGACGGTGGAGCCGCCGTCCTCGTCTATGCCGCAACTCACTTCGATGCCGTCCATGCCCATTTCATCCATCATGCGCGCCATCGGGAGGCTCTCTTCCAGGGTCAGTCCGTTTTTCATGGTGTCGGTGGCGCTGATCTTGACCAGGATGGGGTAATCGTCCCCCACCAGTTCCCGGCAGCGCCGGTAGACGCGGCGTACAATGCGCATGCGGTTGGCAACCGATCCGCCCCACCGATCCCTGCGCCGGTTGGTGTGGGGGCAGAGAAAACTGCTAAGCAGAAAGCCATGGGCCGCGTGAAGCTGAACCGCGTCGAACCCGCTTGCCTTGACCCGACGGGCTCCCTGACCGAACGCTTCGATCACCCGAGCGATATCCGCCTCGGTCATGGCCCGGGGCTTCACAAAGATGGCCATGTCTTTTACCGCAGAGGGTGCTATGGGCTGCCCGCCGATAACATCCGGGGTGGTCTGCCGGCCGGCATGGACGATCTGCATAGCAATACGGCTGCCGGCCTCATGCACATGATCGGTCAAACGGCGATAGGCAGCGATGTGGGCATCCGTATGAATGCCGTTCATGCCGGGCATAAAGCCGATGCCGTCTTCCGCCACGTAGGCAAACCCGGTGATGATCAGACCCACGCCACCCGTTGCCAGGCGATTGTAAAGTCGAAAAAGTTTCTCGGTCGGGAAGCCATTGTCATCGGCCAATCCCTCGTGGGTGGCCGAGCGCAGCAGGCGGTTTTTCAGGTGAAGCGATTTAAGGTGGAGCGGTTCAAACACGGCCGGGATGGCTTCTCTTTGGACAGTCATGCAGCACCTTGCCTTTCGTGAAAACGAATTTTGAGCATCATCATACTTTTAACGGATCGCCGAGCCGCCGCCAACCCTTATTCCTTCGTATCGCCCGAAGCAGAAAACGGGTGCCGGTTATCTAAAAAATTAGGCGGCAACCCGCACAGTCGGCCCTTAGGAAACGGTTTCGTTATAGCTATCGTCCAGCTTATTATGCTATGAAATAAACAACAGGTGCTGTGGGTTGAAAACCAAGCGCCAAGTGGTCGTTTTTCTATCCAGGACCCTCCTTTCTTATGTCGAGCCTTCGTGAAGCCTCTATCGACCCATGCTGCCGATTTTTAAGGTGGTTTATTATCTTCGGCCTCATGGTCGGCTGCGCCGGCTCAGCCCCGATACAAATGTACATTCCCATGGGACACAGCGAAGCGGTAACCGGCGTCGACGTTACGCCGGACGGCCGTTTTGCGGCCTCTGGCAGCAGCGACGGCACCATCATACTTTGGAATATGGCCAGCGGGCAGGAGGTGAAACGCCTGCATGCCGGCGAGGTGGGGATTACTTCGGTCGGGATCTCGCCGGATGCAAACCAGGTAATGTCCGGGCATATGGACGGCTCCGTTCAGCTATGGGAATGGAAGACGGACCGTCTTTCCAAAACCATTGCCAGCAGGCAACGCGGGCAGCAACGATTCCATTTTGAAAGGGGCTTGAAAGGTGGCTATACGGAAAACCCGGTTGACGCTATTCGGTTTTTTCCTGATGGCCGCAAAGCCGTTTTTGGGGGCAAAGGGGGCGCCAGCCGCATTGATATCCCTTCGGGAAGATTCGATCGAACTTTTGAACCACAGCATTATTACGCTCCCAACACGAGCATTTCACCCAACGGGCAGTTTGTGCTCTCAGGGTTCTGGGGCTTGGAAGTCTGGGATGTAAAAAACGCAAAGCATGTGTTTGCCAAGAACATCGGCCGTATCGACAATCTTCGAATTTTCCAATCGGCCATTGCATCCAACGGTAAGGTTGCAGTGAGTGCCTTTCGCGAACAGCTTGTCCTATGGGACTTGGAAACGGGTCTTATTGCGGATCGCATCCGATCCCTGCAAAACCATATCCGTTACCTTGTGTTTTCGAACAACGGCAAGCATTTCCTGTGCATACACCGCAATGGCAGCATCAGTGTCTGGGAAACCGCAGGACTTCAGAAAAAATTCGAGATCCTGCCCGGCACTCGTCCAGTTTTATCGGCGATATTTCTCCCTGATAGTCATCGATTTCTGGTGGGGCACGCTGACGGCAGCCTTGCCATTCACGACGTTGCGTCGGGTCGCATGATGCGAGGGCTGCGCAATCGATCCTTGCGCGTTAGTACCCTTGCCCTTGCCCCGTCAACAGACCTGTTTGCAACCGGTACCGAAAAAGGCACCGTCCATATCTGGAGCTTATCCCGGGGGGAATGTCTAAAAACCGCCGCCCCCCATCACGGCCGGATCCATGACTTGATTTTTTCCCGCGATGGCCGCCAGCTTTTCTCCACCGGAGCAGACGGTCAAATCCAGGTGATGAACACGGAAACCGGCACGACCGTTCACACTTATCAGGAACACGCGGCGGCAGTGCGTGCGCTGGCAATCGATACCCGTCGGCAAAGGCTATATTCGGGGGGCAACGATGCCACCGTCAATCGCTGGGACTTAAAAACCAACCGCCTGATCGATTCCCACCGTCCTCACAAGCGTCGGATTACCTCTCTGGCGATGTCACCCGACAATACCCATCTGGCGTCCGGCAGCAATGACGGCAAAATTCAGGTATGCCGTCTCGACGAGAACAACGCCACGCACACCTTCGATTTCGGACACGGTTGGATATTGGACGTGGCCTTTGCACCCGACATGTCCACGGTGGCCGGAGGTGGTTTTGAAGAGATACGTCTCTGGGACATGGAGACCGGCCGCCTGCTTCATATTCTTGAGGGCCATCGGGGATATGTGAACGCCATTGCATATTCTGCCGACGGCAAATACCTGGTGTCCGGTGGCGAAGACGGCACCGTGCGCTGCTGGGACGCTGCTCAAGGGAAAGAAATCCGTGTTATCAGGGGGCATACCGATACGGTAACGGATGTGGCGTTGAGCGAGGATAGCCGCCATCTTTACTCCTGCAGCCTGGATACGTCCACGCGCGTATGGGCTTTGGAGAGCGGTCAGGAGTTGATGAAATTGATATCATCATCGGATGGGGAGTGGCTTGCCACAACCCCGGAGGGATTTTACCACACCAGCCCGGAAGGCACGGATCTTATTCGGTGGGGTTTCCGGGATGGCTTGGAAACCTATTCATTCGAACAATTTGCTTCGGTATTCAACCGCAAAGAGGTGGTCTTGAGTCGGCTCGCGGTACCCTCTGAAAACGCAATGGAACAACCCCGCCTGACGGCGCCGCCCATCGTCCACATGGAAGACCACCTGACCGTCAAAACCGTCGATAGTGATATGTATCGGCTGAAGGTGCGGGCCTGCGGAAACGAGCCCGTCAAGGTGGTGCGGGTTTTCGTCAACGGCCGGGATGTCAGCGAAGTGCCGATAAACGCCAGCGACAAATCGGTTACGATTGATGTGCCCCTGACAGGCGGCGCCAACCGGCTAACGGCCATCGCCTACGATCGCCGCGGTTTCTCCAGCAATCCACGCTATATGGATATCCTTTCCCGGAACACGGCCGTCTTGCCCGATTTGCACATTCTCAGCATCGGTATCAGCCGCTATCCCAACCTGCCGCCCCACTGGCAGCTGGAATTTGCCCACTCGGACGCCCAAGCGCTGGCCGACGTTCTGGCCCAACAGGCCGGCCATCTCTTCAGCCGGGTTCATTCCACGCTATTGACGAACGATACCGCTACCAGCGATCACATTCTGGAATCCCTGGAGCGACTTCAGCGGGTTCCAGCAGAAGACATCGTCGTCGTTTTCATGGCCGGGCACGGTGTCATGGACACCGAAGGCACCTTCCATTTTCTTTCCTCCCACGGTCAATTGGTCGATCCCGGCAAAAACAGTATCAATTGGGAAAAGCTGTCGCGACACCTGCAGAACATCAAGGGACGAACCATTCTTTTGCTGGATGCCTGTCACTCCGGTAGCATCGTCAACGAAATTATCGTGCCGAACAATACGCTGGCAGAAGAGCTTTATGCCGGAAAACGGGGGGGCGTTATGGTGTTTTCAGCATCCAAGGGACGGCAGTATTCCATGGAAACGCCTGACCTCGGAGACGGATTCGGCCTCTTTACCTATGCCTTGGTCCAGGCTCTGGGTCCGCAATCGGGTCAAGCCGATATCAATAAAAATCATTATGTCGAATTTTCTGAACTGGTGGATTATGTCCGCTATTTTGTCGACCGTGAAACCGGCGGCAGCCAAACACCATGGCTTTCCCGTAAGGAGCTTTTTGGCGACCTTCCGATCGCTCATGTTCAATAAGTTTAATGGAGGCATCATGCGCATCAATACCCTTTTACTCCTGATCGGCTTTTTGGCCGGAAGCCTTTCACCGGTTCACGCCTCTGACCTCATCTTCCCGACCACCGAGCGGGAAATCGTCGAAATACTTTCCAGCGATGGAAACCGCGGACAAATCAATGGCTCCCTTTATGAGTACGACGGGCACAAACTCTACAAGGTAATCAACGGCAAGCGCTACCGAATGCGCGGCATTCGCGTCATGGAGGCCTATCCCGTTCTTCCCAAGGCCGGCGCCCTGGTTCATTTCGATCTGGACTCGGCCCGCATCAACCCAAACGCCTATGCCCTGCTCGACGAATTTGGCAAGGCCCTTCAGGGCCAGTTGGTGGACGCCGTAGTCCTGGTTGCCGGGCACACCGACGATATCGGCACAAACACCTACAACCAGAAACTCTCCGAGCAGCGGGCTCAGGCAGTCATTGATTATCTGGTGGAGCACCGCGGGATCGCGACGCACCGGCTTATCTCTCACGGATACGGCGAATCCCGACCGATCAGGCCCAACGATACAGAAGCCGGACGCGCCCGCAACCGGCGTGTCGAGTTTGTCAGAATTGAATAGCGGGCCGCCGGCACAAGCGGCAGCCGGACGCGCGGTTAACAATAGGCACAGAAAAATGGCCGTTGAAGCCCGTGACGCCCTAAAGTGCCGCTATATGGATAGGCGAAGAGATAGGATAGGCTATTCTACCAAACCATTGTCAGGTTGCGGTTGCAAACGCATTTAATGCCTCCCTGGCGATCGGTTCGCCCCACTCCTGCACAAAATGTCCGGCATCGGGGTGCTCGTAAGGCTCGGGACACCCGTTGATGTCCTGGCGCAGGGCCTGCATGACCGGTGGTCCCAGCACCGGATCCAGCACGCCCACGGCCATGAAGACCGGGCCCTGCCATTGGTGGCGCAGCCATTCCCGGGCTTCGCGCGACAAACCGGCGCCGGGGGCATCGGGGTGATCGGGCACCATTTCCGGGAAACGGCGCACACCGGCTTTATAGGTGCTGTCCGGGAAGGGGGCATCCTAGGCCAATGCTTCACCGTCGCTAAGATGGGGACATGTCTGTTTCATCAAACGACCGGCCGACAGGTCGGGATTCTTCCTCACCCAGGCGCGCCAGTCGATAAATCCTTGGGAAGGGGGCCCGTCTCCGGTGCGCAACACGTCTTTCATGGGGAACCTCCAATGAAAATCGGCTGATGGACCCATCCGGCAATCTGGCACACGAGAACCTTTGATCGGTAGTCATGGGAAGCCAGGATGTCATGGTTCAACGCGTGGATAAGATACAGGGCCGCAATGGTCGCAGACACCGCAGTGACCTCGCCTCAAGGAGGGACGTAGGTGCCGTTTTGGCAAAGGCAAACCTTCCGAGCTCAAAACGGCCAGCGGCTTCTATTCGCGCTCCCGGCCGCTGCCTTCCGATGCTTTCAGGGAGGCCTCTGCCTTGGGTTTCCGTCGGATCGGCGGTGGCTTTTTCCAGATACCGTCGCGGCTGAAGCTCGTCCATCCCCAGCGCAGCCATTTGAGCAGGGCAAAGGCCAGCCACAGGGACCAGAACAGCATCAACATGCGATAAAGCCACATGGGCAGGGTCAGCGCCCAGGGCTGCGGCATCCATGCGCCGATCCGGTCCTGGGTCCAGTGGAGCAGGTAGCGGGTGGATCCGTTGCCCGCGATCTGCATGTCCGGCGTCCCCAGCAGGCCGCGCTCCACCGCTTCGTAAAGCCCGGTCAGGGCCGCAAGGGTCCACAGCACGATGACCACCTGCACCAGGTCGAATTGGAACCAGCCGGCTTTCGCCGGGGCTTTTTCGCGCCAGGCCAGCACAAAAAACCAGCCCACCACGATGAGGGCCGCCGGAATCGACGACTGGGTCAGGCCCACGGTCAGAAGGATCCAGGCGACGTATGTGAGCGGCGTGAGCCGGGTCCGGGCCAGGGCGAACGCCACCAGCACCATGACGAGAAGATAGCTCCAGAAGAGAACGGCAGGCCCCAGGCGCGGTCCGCCGGTAAACAGGATCCAGCGGTTTTCCGGCATCTCAAACGACACGGTGGCGTTGACCGCTTCTTCGCCGATCTTGACGGGCGGCGCTTTGATCAACAGCCGGGACTGGGATGGCTGGTGCCACTCCAGCAGGATCTCCTGGGCCCCGGGCTCCAGGGGAATCGGCACCCCGCGCTCTTCCGCACGGATCGGGAGCGTTTTGCCGTTGAGCTGGGCCAGTTGCAGCACGGCCGCCGCCGGCAGTTCGATCCAGTGCCGCCCGCCGGTGCTGGTGCGGGCGGCCACTTTCAGGCGGGCCCGATCAAAGCGCTGGCCCGGGATGAACACCAGTTCGGCCGCATCCAGGGTCAGGGAACGCCCCGGGACAGCTTCCGGCCGGGTCACCCGGATGTCGACGGTCTCCCCGGGCCATGGCCGCCATTCCGGCTGCCACTGCCCGCGTTTGCCCTGGTGATGAATGGCGGGAATCCCCTGCATTTCGCAATGCCATACGGGGCTGGCATCCAGGGTCCAGGTTTCGGTCCAGGGCACGGCCCGGGGGGCAGCCAGCTTGAGTTCCGGCGCTAAAGCCAACACGGAATCGAACCGCACGCGCTTGACGGCCGGGGCCATATCGAGACGGGCGGCGCCCTGACGGGTTTCGATGCCCGGCGTGGTAACGGACTCGCCCGCCAGAAGGGGAAGGGACACTACCACGGGTGTACCCGTCGGCGTGATGCGCGTCACCGTGGTGGCCACCTGCCAGGTCAAACCAAGGTGCAGGGTCCGGTGGACGTGCAAAAAGGGCGGGAGGACGTTGTCCTTGTAGTCCACCGATTTTTCTTCGGCCGGCTTTTCAGCGACAAGTTGAATCGTTCCCGCCACCCGCCCGTCGGGTGCAATGCCCAGCACCTGCCACCCCTCGGCGGAAAAGCTCGCCGAATGGGGCCGAAGCGGGAATGACAACTGGATCGTGTCAAGACCGGGCGCAACGGGTCCGGTCAAGGCGATGGTATGGACGCCTTTCGGTACTAGGCCCCATAGGCGGCCGTTGGCATCACGGGCCAAGTCCCGGGCGGGCGACCCGTCCATGCTCACCTGGGCGGGCGCCCAGGATTGGGCCGTTATCGGAAGCGGTATAGCGGCTTGGACAGCCGCATGCACCCTGAGCAGCACCTGCAGGGCATCCGGCCGGGCGGTCATCTCCATCTGCACGATATCGGCGCAGTCCGGGAGACAGTCCGGTTTTTCCAGCAGGCGTTTTTCCAGTTGCTCCAACAGGGCCGTCGGGGGGAAACCACCCCCGACGGCGTGGCTTTGGTCAGCCAGCAAAGGCACCAGGACAACCGCTCCCAGCAGGCCGGCGGCCACCCCCGATTGAATCCGGGTGCGAATCGTTTGCCACCAGGTTTTCCAGTGCACGACCCCGAGGATCAGAACGCCCAGGAGCAGGACCCGCACAACCGCCAACAGCAGATTGGCCCAGGGCGGAATCAACCAAAACCGGCATGTTTGGCTGCTTTGGACCGGGCCGTTCCACGCAAAGGGGTGAGCGCGCCAGCGCCAGCGGGGCAGGCCCGGTCCGGTGGGCACCAGGGCATCCGGATCAAACTGTTCGACGGCGTTAACCGGCCGGGGTCGAGGCTTCAGGCTGGATCCGGCCAGCGATTTCATCTTGGCCGGAACGGTGCGGTCGGCTTCCACTTGAATTTCGCCGTCCAGGGCCTCCTCCGGCAAATGCGCCGGAGCCTGGGCCGTCTGCTGCGAAGGCGCCATCGCCCGGTGGGAAGATGCGGTGAACACGTCGGCGCGCTCCAGCTGGGGGTAGATCCCCCAACGGATCTGCTGCACCATGAAGGGAATCGCCATGGCCAGCAAAACCACAATGGCCATGAACCCCCACAGTTTGACCAGCCCCCTGATCCGGCCCTCCGGCAGCACGTTCAGGAGCGCCATGGCCGCCAGGATGTGCAGCCATACGTAGACGGGCGCATTGGGCTCCTGGTAGACAAGCGCCATGGTCACCAGCGCCACAAGGCCCCATCGCCAGTTCCGGATTTTGTAAACCGCCAGGGCAATGATGAGAACAAGAAAGAAATCGAGCAGGGTCCACTGCTGGATCCAGCTGCCGTCCATGCGGTCCACCCCGTCCGCTGCCAAGAGCCGCCAGCCGGGCGGCAGATTGAGAACACCCGAGACCTTCTGGAAATCGTGGGTCCAGCCGACGGCCGGCAGCGTGCCAAAAACCGAAGCCCCATAGCGGGCCTCCGCCGCCAGATTCAGGCTGCCGCGCCGCAATTCCACGCCCGGCAAGCCGTTGGGGCCGTGCCGGGTGATCATGCGGTCGCGACCGTCCACCGATACACGGCCGAGGTCAAAGGGTGGCGCCATCGCAACGGACCACTGCCGGCTCACGGTGCCCTGCAGGCGGTCCTGGAGGGTAAACCCATCCCCGTCGAAATCCAGCCACCAGGTCCGGGCCAGGGTCAACCGGTCCGGCGCGGGGTCGGGATCGCCCCGGCGGACTTCCTTGAAGACCAAAGCGTTCCCCGCTTTGATCAGGTAGGCCGGAAAAGCGCGCCATTCCAGCGGCATATCGGTCCGTGCGGGTTCCATCGTAGAAGCGCCGGAAATCTCCACCATGCGGAGATGATTCCGGGCCTGAAACGACCAGATTTCCGGCGTGTAGGCGCCGGGCACCGTCATCTTGGTCACAGGCCCTTCGGACCGCGCCGTGATTTGAATTTTCCACTGGCCGGGCCGGGCCTGCACAAAAAGGGCTCCTCCGGGACCCAGCTTGGCCGGCAGGGGGCTTTGCAGGCCGATGGCCCGGGTACCGTGGGGCAGCACATCATCCAGCCGGATTTCCCTGGCCCGGCCGGAAACGTCCAGGCGGAACAGGCTGGTGATGCGCATGGGGATCGTATCGTCCAAAAGGCGGAAGACATGCACCTGCAGGCGATCGGCCGCACCGGTCTGGCCTTTCCGGGGTTGGAGCCAGAGGCGTCCGTCCGGATCGTACTGCAAGCGCTTCACCGTGCGGCCCTCGATCGCAAGATCGATAAGACCCACGGCCGGCGGAACCGGAATTGTTTCGGGCAGCTTCTGCCAGTCAAAACCGCCCGTCACAACATGACGGCCCACCGTAAGATGTACGTAGGGTCTTCCGCCCCGGTTGATGACCGGTGTTTCCTGATCGTCAACCCGGACCCCCACGGGCCAGATGCCAAGGCCGGCATCACCGGCCAACGGCTGCCAGCCCTGTGTGAAAACCATCCACTCCTGGATGAATGTCCCCCCGCTGGCGTCCAGATCGAGACGCAGGCGCGAGGGCCAGTTGCAGCAATAGGATTCACCATCGTTGTAATGGGTCGGACACAGACGTTCGGCCTTGTCGAAGAGAACCCAGTTCTTCCACTCAAAAAGCGATTCGGGCGTGCTTTGCCGGACGTTTTCTTCGGATGAAAGCGCAAAAGCCGACGCGGTCATTGCCAGCAGGAGAAGCACCGCAATCAAGTTGTATCGACACGTCTGCATAGGGTCTCCAAATGGTTGGTGAGGGTCTGATGGTCACGGTATGCCATGGCCACCGCATGAAAGGCGGGTCGTTTGAGGCGTTATCGTTTCGACAGCATCCGGGATCGAATCGTCGGTTGTCCTTCTTGATTATCCCGGACACACCCGGAATCGTTCACATCCTGGGATCTCCCTGTTCGGCTTTCGCTAAAGGCGCCGCAACGAAACATGCTACGCTTTCGCCGCCCTCAGCCGATGCATCAAAAGCGATCGGAAGAATTCCAACGATCAAACCATAAAGTGAAGGTGGTTTCAATCCTATTTTGGTCTTGACAGGTGGGGTCGGAGCCACCTAAGATGCTGCTTCAGAATGACCTGCCAGAAGGCAGGCTGGTTAACGTTTATCGACATTACCGCTTAAGCCACGAAGGCCGACAACACCACGGAAGGTGTTGTGCTTCGTGGCTTTTTTTATGGAAAGCAACCCAAACGCATGAAGAAAACACATCGCCTCATCACCTATGTTCTCGTCGCGATCATCATCCCCATGGCCGGGTGGGGCTCCCGCCCGGCCATGGGCCGCAGCATCACGGATGCGGCCGGTCGGGACGTTTCGGTCCCCGACACCGTGGATCACGTCATCTGCTCCGGGGCCGGCATCTTGCGACTGTTGACCTACCTCGACGGCCAGGACCGCATCGTGGCCGTGGACGACATGGAAACCCGGCGGCCGCAGTTCGACGCACGCCCCTATGCGCTGGCCAATCCCCGCTTCAAAGCACTCCCCGTCTTCGGCGGATTTCGCGGGCATGATCACCCGGAACGCATTCTGACCCTGGACCCCCTGCCCCAGGTCATTTTCAAGGCCCGTTCCTCAACAGGCTACGATCCGGAAGAACTGGCCATAAAAACCGGCCTTCCGGTAGTCGTCCTGAACACCGGCGACCTCGGCCGGCACCGTCCCGACTTGTACCAGGCCCTCCGGATCATGGGAACGGTCATGGGGCAATCCCCAAGGGCCGAGGCGGTGATCGCCTTTTTCGAGCAGCGTATCCATGACCTGGAAGCACGCACCCGCCATACCCCGGCGGACAAGCGTCCCGGCTGTTTTGTGGGCGGAATCGCCTATCGCGGCCCCCACGGGTTTCAATCCACCGAGCCGGCCTACCCGCCCTTTACCTTCGTCAATGTCCGCAACCTGGCCGGCCCGGCCGGATCCGGCACCGAAAACCTGTCCCACAGCAGCGTCGCCAAAGAACAGATCGTCGTATGGAATCCCGATCGGCTCTTCCTGGATCTGTCCACACTGCAAATGGGCGGCCAGGCCGGTGGATGGCATGAACTGAAAACCGATCCGGCTTATCGCGGCCTCAGCGCCGTCCAGGAGGGACGGGTCTACGGGCTGCTGCCCTACAACTGGTACAGCTGCAATTTCGGCTCGATCCTCGCCAACGCCTACTATATCGGCAAATGCGTCTATCCGGAGGCCTTTGCCGATACCGATCCGGTCGCCGAAGCGGATCGGATCTACACCTACCTGGTGGGCCAGCCGGTGTTTGCAACGATGAACAAATCTTTCGGGGAAATGGTCTTTCGACCGGTCCCCCTGCGATAGGGAATCCATGCACTTTCACGACGGCACCCTGAACCGGGATTATACCCGCTACACCCAACGCAAACTCCTCCTGATCCATGCCGGCCTGGCGGCACTGGTCCTGGCCGTCCTTTACGGCATTGCCAGCGGCGCCGCCCGCATACCCGTCACCGAGGTGATCCGATCCCTGATGGGAACCGGTGCGTCCCCGCGCTTCGATTTGATCGTGTGGCAAATTCGCCTGCCCCAGGTGCTGGCAGCGGTTGTTGCCGGGGCCGGTCTTTCCGTGAGCGGTGCCGTGATGCAATCCATCCTGCGCAACCCCCTGGGGTCGCCGTTTACCCTGGGCATTTCACATGCGGCCGCCTTCGGCGCCGCCTTTGCCGTCATGATTCTGGGCTCCGGCACCATGACCAGCGCCGGGTCCATCGCTATTGCCAATCCTATCGTCACGACCTTAGCGGCCTTTTCCTTCTCCATGCTGGCCGCGCTCTTCATCGTGGCCGTATCCCGCATGCGGGGGGCCAAGCCTGAAACCATGATCCTCGCCGGGGTCGCCCTGGGCGCCCTGTTTACGGCCGGCACCATGCTGCTGCAATTCTTTGCCGACGATGTGCAACTGGCCGCCATGGTCTTCTGGACGTTCGGGGATGTCGCCCGGGCCGATTGGCAGGATCTGGCCATTCTGGGCGGGGTTACCGCGGCGGCGACAATTTACTTCCTGTTCAATGCCTGGAACTACAACGCGGTGGACGCCGGCGATGAAACCGCCCGGGGACTGGGGGTCAACGTTGGACGCGTGCGTCTCTGGGGAATGCTGACGGCCTCACTGGTAACAGCCGTCATTGTTTCTTTTCTGGGCATCATTGGCTTTGTGGGCCTGGTATGCCCCCATGTCGTGCGTCGGCTGATCGGCGGTGACAACCGCTTTCTGCTGCCCGCCACGATTGTTTTGGGTGCGATCCTGCTCCTGGTTGCGGATACCGTCGCCCGCCTGGTCCTCGCACCGCACCTGCTGCCAGTCTCCATCATTACGGCTTTTTTGGGGGCCCCGGTTTTCATGCTGCTGATCGTAAAAGGACAACGCGGATGATCCTGCATATCGACGATATCGCTTTCCGCTACAACGGCAAGCCGGTCCTGGACAATGTGTCCATGTCCGTCGCGAAAGGCGAACTCGTTGCCGTTCTCGGCCCCAACGGTGTCGGCAAATCCACGCTGTTGCGATGCATCAACGGCATTCTCAGGCCGTCCTCCGGGGCTGTCATGGTGGAAGACGAAAATGTTCTCAAATTGAGCGCCATGGCGGTGGCGCGCCGCATCGGCTACGTGTCCCAGTACCAGACAGCCGGCAAACTCACGGCGTTCGATGCCATTCTGATGGGCCGGCGCCCCCACATCCGCCTGCAGGTCCGCCGGAGGGATCTTGAAATCGTCGACGGTGCCATCAAAAGTTTGCACCTGGAGGACCTGGCCATGCGGCCCATCGACCGCATGAGCGGCGGCGAGCTGCAAAAGGTTGCCATCGGGCGGGCCCTGGTCCAGGAGCCCCGTCTTCTCCTGATGGACGAACCCACGAGCAGCCTCGATCTGAAAAACCAAATCGAGATCCTGAAGCTGATCCGCCATGTGGTCCGGGAGCATGCCGTCGGCGCCGTCATGACCCTGCACGATCTCACCACGGCTTTCCGGTACGCCGACAAGTGCCTGTTTATCAAAAATGGCCGCATTCACGCGGTCGTAACCCCCCGGGAAATCACCGGCGACATCATCCGGGAGGTCTACGGCATCCCGGTGGAAATCCATCACCACAACGGCTGCCCCCTCGTAATCCCTCAATGACAAGGAGAAAGAATATGTCCTGCCAACTGACCCAAGCGCAGATCGATCATGCCATTGCGTTCCACGGCCACTGGTGCCCAGGGCTGGCCAGCGGCATCCGGGCGGCGGAATGGGCGCTTGGGGAAATGGGGCCCCCCTCGGAAGACGAAGAACTGGTGGCAGTCGTGGAGACCGACTACTGCGGTGTCGATGCCATTCAGTGCCTCACCGGCTGCACCTTCGGCAAAGGCAACCTCATCTATCGGGACTATGGCAAAATGGCCTTTTCCTTTTATCGCCGCTCGGATGGCAAAGCGGCCCGCCTGGTCCTGAAAGGTTGGGGGAACACGGCCGAGCAGGAAGAAATGACCGCCCTGCATCGCAAAAAGGAAACAGGCTTGACGCCCGGGGAGACCGACCGGTTGCAGACCCTCCGGGCCCGCAGTGCCGACAAAACCATGAACGCCGCGCTGGGTGACCTCTTTGATATCCAGGCCTTGAACGACCCGCCGCCCCAAAAGGCCCGGATACTCGCAAGCCGTGTGTGCGACGGATGCGGTGAAAAGGTCATGGAATCCCGCACCCGGCTGCTGGGGAACAAATGCTACTGCCTGCCGTGCTTCGACAAGCAGGCGGATGTTGCCTGAAAGAAACGGCACCCTATGCTTTGCGAAAAAGAAAGGCGTCTTCGGCCAGGCGTTCAAACCGGGCATTGTAGCGCCGGGCGATCGCCTCAAGGGTTCTCCGGCTGTAAAAGCATATGTGGGTTGGATCGCGAATGTAGTGCCATCGGCTGAAGGCCTGCTGGTCGATGACCAGCTTGGTCATGATCCCCAGCCATCCTCCGGGATTTAGCAGTTTGAAGAGGGTATCGAATTCGGAACCGGGGGCGCGCAGGTGCTCCACCACTTCCGTGGCGCAGATGAAGTCGTATCGTTTCTGGAATACTCCAGGATCGTTAAAGTAAACCGGGTCGTACAAATCCACCGTGTGCCCCTTTTCTTCCAGCAGGCCTTGCAGGGCCGGTCCCGGTCCACAGCCGAAATCCAGTCCGATCCGCCCGGGAGGCAGCCTTTCTGAAAGGGGATCGCTCAGCCGCGACAGGAATCGACGGTACCCCGCATCCTCGGGGTCGTTTTGATGAAGATCATAGGTTCGGCGCTCCTCTTCCGCCGAAATCCAGTAGCGTTCGGGGACAAAAACCAGCTGACAGGAAGAGCATTGCCGGTAGGTTCGCGCCTTATCCCGAAAGAAAACCTGGATATCACGACAACGGCACAGGGGGCATTGGGTTGCCATACCGATTAACCCGAACATTTCATCTGCCGTTAAACCCGGCGTATGAGATTTTTCGTCACAAAATGGTGGATGTCCTGCACATAGCGCATGCTAACGGCTTTTCGGACCGAGGCCCTTAACGTCGACCCGATCAGGTGCCTGAGAAAAACCGGGTCGCGGGTAACGGCCGGCATGCCGAGTTTGTGGCCGATAGCCAGGTTCATGTCGCCGGCGGTGGTGAAGCACTTGTCCAGGTGGGTGACTTTCCTGGCGTTGATGATGTCGGCCCGGGCGCAGCTGCCCAGCAGGAAGACGTCTTCCCCCCGGGCATCGATGGTCTCGTCGCAACGGCCGATCACGAAGGTCACGGGCCTGGCCACGGCAAACGCTTCAGCGCCGGCATACCGCTCTATGGACCCCAGAAACATCTTGAGCCCCATGACGCACCCTGTCAGGCATTTGCGACCGTTGCCGGCATGATAGCTGCCCCAGTAAAACCGCATGGGCGATTGCAGCCGCTCGAGTTCCCGGCCCACGTCCTGCCAGCGCGTATAGGCATCGTCGTAGGGCAGCAGCCGTTGGGCCTGTTCATCCAGGTCGGCAACGCTTTTCAGGTCCCCCGCGAGGATGACCTGGTCGATTCCAGACGGCCCATAACCGCGTTCGACCGCGGTCTGGAGATAGGGCACATCGGCCAGGTCGAACCCCAAAAGCCTTGCCCCGACGATATCCACGGCCATGGGATTGGTGCCCATGATCACCAGACCCAGCTGGCGGGGGCTAGGGAAGGCCTCGTTGCCCACCCCCACCTCGATGGCGTCCATGACGATGAAATCCGGATAACCGGGGGCCAGGAGGTCGACGATTTTTTCATTCAGCATAAAATCATGGCGGATGGCGCGTTCGTCATCCGAACAAATGCCGATGTTGAGTTTGACCGCGCCGGTCATGTTGCTGACGCAGTGGCACTTGAGCTTGGGGAGATAGACCTTGGTGTCGGCCCGCGCCATTTTGCGGGAGATTCGCAGGTTGTCGTGGACCACCCCGCCGACAAAGACGGATTCGCGCGGTTCTTCGTCCATGCAGAAGATCCCCACCGGGCAGCCGGCCTCCTGATTGACACGCGCCACTTCATCGTAGTAACCGGCGTTCTGATAGCAGAGTCGAGTGGGCATCCCGACGGCGCAGTTTTCCCCCATATCGATCCGCTTCACCGCTGAAGATCGCGCCAGTGCGGTGAGGGAGGCCCCCACCAGGGGCGTGGCGGTAAAGGCCGTGCTGCCGAACCGCTCGGTGTTGTAGGCAAAGACCACATTGGGCTTCACCATGACGCGTCCGTGCGGGCGGTAGTTGAAGTGGGCCATGCCCTCCGCCACAATGGCTTCTATCCGTTTCCGATCATAGTCCTCGCAACGCTTGATGAACACCGTATTGCCCGGATCGCTCGAACCCATCGCCGCCTCCGTTCGCCCCGTTGGAATAGGAAGTGTCTGCTCAATATCAGGCCGGTTGGTCTTGCCAAGGCATAAAAGGCAGGGCGTTATATGTCAAGCTTTGACCGTCTGCAACCATCGCTTCAGCTTCAAATAGAAAATACGCAAAAGTCGCCGCTGCCGTATCGATGGCCTTCGATCTATGGATCTCGCCTCCGACAAAATGATAGCGGAATATCCTTGAGAATCGAAGGTGATGCCAACTGTGGCGTTTGACGTCCAATCGATCGGTCGCGTTTGCTTTCGACAAACCGCCGAGCGAATTCGTAAAGCTCCTTTAATGTAACTTGCCGGTCATTGTCCCTATCGCCATCGCCCAAAAGACCCTTTAGCAAAGCGTATGTGAACAGTCCATGTCGACCTTCAGGATATTCCTGCGACGACTCATCCCCTTTGGAGGCCGCGAGAAGCGCAAAAGCAGACGTCAATGATTTTTTCGCCAACGCGTGTATATCCAAAGGGCCTGAAATAGCCCGGGCCTGACAGGTGTCGACAATGAGAATCCGACGGCCGGCAGTTGCCCTCAAGGCGTCGAAAAAAACTTTCCACGGCACCAGTGAGGGTACCCCCGCCTCTGGTAGTACCTGGCCGCTCCGGCGCGAGTTTTCGACACGCTGAATATCGGCAATTTCGGCATCGGAAGGTACGAAATAGTAATTCCCGGCCAGATCACTCACGCCGTGCGATGCCAAGAAGACGATCACGGTGTCATTGGCACCGGCATCGGCAATAAAATCGAGACTGGCAAGAATTTGGGTCTTCTGTGGCTTGATGCCGGAGCGATCCGAAATGACGCGATGATGAACGTCATGATAAATTCTCCCTTTTTGCTGGCTAAATAGGGCGGCGATGTTGACGGCATCCTGGACCGCATAGGTGAGATTCCATGACGGCATCTTGGGGAAATGGTTAACCCCCACGGCCAACAGGTAAAGATCCCCCCGCTTCGCTTCGATTGTGTTGCCATCATAAGGCACTGAGGTATGGGCCAACCCCATGGACCTGCCGTTGAAAACCTCGACCCGTATATTGTTTCGCCTGCTTTGCACAGGAATTTCAAGCTGGCGGGAGAATTGGTTCTGTTCCTTTCCGATCAACAACCTTTCTGTGGACGGAATTACGGGAATATCATTTACAAATACAGCGAAGGATTCCATTGGCAGACTTTGTTTGTCGGCTTTAAAAACCAACTCAATCTTATTGGAACGGCCTCTGCCAGAAGGTTTTGATAACCCAATCTCAACGCGAGGGGGTGCTATTGACCGCAGGTCATTAATATCGAAGAACGGCCCGCCAAGCATTTTAGCGGCCTCTTTTCGATTGCCGAGATAGCGAAAATAGGATTGGACGTATGCCGGTTGAAAAAGAATACGCTCAAATTGCATGGCCGCGTAAAAGTGAGCCTCCTGATCCTTGCCATTGTTTAAATGCCATCCGACCAATTCATCTCCATAGGGAGAAGACATGTAGTACCCTTCCGGCGTCCAGGCAATCCAACGGTTGCGATCCGCATGTGGAAAGAATGCCAAAATTTCATTTCCATCGATCATGCGGTACCAGCGGATCGTACCGTCCGCCAGATGAAGGACGGCGATACGGCTGTCTTTTGAAATATTCACCGCCCAAGCGGCCGAATCCAAAGGAGTCCGCCAGATTTTGTGCCCTTCCTGATCAAAATGATAAAGGTTCCACTCCGTACCGAGCAGAAAACCGCCGTCATTCGGCGATATTGCCAGACACCATGATATTTCATTTGTGCCCAGCCTCAACCGCCGGCCATTCAGCTTGGGATTGGCCTTGCCACACCACCCTGTAACTTTCAGCCGAGGCGATTCGAGAATCGGAAGCAAATAGCTATTCTTCCAAAGCGGGTTCAGCTGGAGTGATCTTCCCGCAACATCAAAAAGGGCGGCTTGACGGCCTTTCGCTTCAAAACTGAAAATCACTTTGGTGGCATCTTCAGAAATCGGAAACCCTCTTATCGCGGGCTCTTCTAACCATCCCTTTTGATCTTGCGAAGCATTCACCTGTTGCGAAGCCAGCTGATCCATATATGTCTTCAACATGGAAGAAGGTATGTTCATATAGCCCCTGAAGTCAGCTTTGCATGGACGATGGTAGTAGACTTTCCTGCCGGCGGAATCCAGAACGCCCCAAGCGGTGTTATGGGCAACAAATACGATGCCGCCATTCTTGAGTGGAAATATGTCCTGAATGGCATCGTTATCTGCCGGAAAAACGGTCTTGGTGCCACGGCCCTCCTTGGCCCATCGGATCACCGGGGCCATCCGTTTACCCGCCCATGTCATTGGGTACCCCCCGGCGTAGAGACAACGCCCATCCTGGGACCATGTAACCGGCTCCAAACCGTGCGTGAGTCCACTGGTATCCGGAGAATACAGGAATTGTAAGTCCACGCCTGATATCACATCGATCTTCGGGGTATCCTGAGCCCAATAGCCCTTCGAGGACCAGTATCCTATCGCTAATTTTTTTCCATCAGGGGCATATTGCACGCAATATGGCGGACGATCATGGGGGTATTTTCGTTTAGATATGAGCTTTAGGCTGTCCTTCCGGACACGGTAGAGCCGCACAAAGCCATCAGGGGAGACGGAGGCGATACGGCGGCCCGGGCCGAAGTCCACACTGGTGCATTGCGATGGGTAGTCTTCATCTCGACCGATAAGGTCGTAAGTCGGTATTCGATATATTGCAAGCCCGTTGCGATAGGCAATGGCCAGATAGCGACCCTGCCGCGAATAGTCAATATGCTTGATTGGCCCTGCAAAGCCTTTGATACGCCGTATAAGTTTTCCGGATTGTGTCTCAAATATGTAGACCGAACAGGTTCCCTCCCATGAACATCCTGTTCTGCCGCCGCAAGCAACCGCACGGCCATCAGGCGAAATTGCCAAGGCGCCGATAGCGCCTTCTTTTCCTTCCCCAATCGGCGGGCGCAGGGTTCGCAGTAACCGGCGGTTGATCAGGTCCCACACCCGCACCGTCTTATCGTTGGCGCCGGTCACCATGTAGCGATTGTCTGCATCGACATCCAACTCCCAGGTGGAGGCCGTATGCATTCCTGTATCCAGCCGGAGGAACGGTTTCCGGGGCGGCTTTCGATCCGAGCCCTCGACTTCAAACTTACCTTCTGCAAGCTCGCGCCCCTCGACATAAAGGACCACGCGATAGGCCCCGGGCAACCACCATGAACCGCTCCTTGCGCCCCATCCCCGGCAAACCCGAAAGCGGGTCCAGTTCGGCTTAACATGAAACCGGCGGGCGTCTTTTGCTAGAATGCGGCCGTCGGATCGGAACCAGATCGCATCAATGTTGAAATAGATATCACGTTTCGGTGGAGAAAAATTGAGGCGAAGTTCCCAATAGATATATCGTGTGCCCCGGCGTTCAAATCGGGTTCTGTAATTTCTATGCCCGAATGGGCACGCCGTGTATCCCGATTCAAAAAAGCGCAGCTGAATTGCGTTCAGGTTATCCAAAGGCAATGGCGCAGGGAGAGGTGCCGATAATCCCAGCCGCTGTCCTTCGGCTCCGCTATGGCACCCTATTGCCGCCAAAAGGATAACGATGAGGAAAGGGGCTGGCGCCCGCAGAGTGTGCCGTGTAAACACCTGATCACCTCCCGTCAGTGTAAGCGGTCAACGTGCATGACACGATAACCTATCTCAAAACCAAGATTAGGGTGCATGACAAGACGTAAGGCGGCAAGAAAACGGAGCGAACGCCAATTACATGAGCATTTCGAGCCGGCGACCATCGCCGCCCCCGCTCGCCCCGTTGGAATAGGAAGTGTCTGCTCAATATCAGGCCGGTTGGTCTTGCCAAGGCATAAAAGGCAGGGCGCGATATGTCAAGGGTTGGCCGATGGCCGACAACCCTCAGGTTCGGCAGACGGCACAGTGGCGCCACCCTTCAGCGAGGTATCCAACAATTCGTTTGACGCCGCCATTCATTTCGCTTAAATGACGCCTTTATCTTGGATACGGGAAAATGAAATCGCATCGATGTGTTAATGGCAGGACATACAGGAGGACTGCAATGAAGGTCATTACCCTGCAGGGAAGCCCCCGAAAAAACGGCAATACGGCCAAGGTACTTTCCTGGGTCGAACAAGCGCTTGGCGCTTTGGGGCACGAGGTTGAATCCATCTTTTTGAATACGAAAAATCTTAAAGGCTGTCTTGCGTGTGGCAAATGCAAGGAAAAGCCGGATACCGTCGGATGCATCCAGAAAGATGATATCCCGGAAATTCTGGCAAAGATGACCCGGGCCGAACTGGTGATTTTCGCATCGCCGCTCTATTTCTGGGGCGTGAGCGCCCAGTTGAAAACCGTGATCGATCGCACTTACAGCCTTTATGTCGATTATCACCAGCCCGGTCATGCCTCACTGGTTGAAGGTCAGCGCCAGGCCTTGCTGATAACCGGTGCGGGGCCTTATGAAAACAATGCCGAGGCCGCTTTTACGGCGTTCGGCCGCCTGCAAAAGCCCCATAAGGCGGTAAACGCCGGGGAGCTTTTCATTGGGTCGTGCTCAACACCGGACCAATTGGATGACCGCATAAGAGACAAAGCCATCGCCTTCGCCCATAAAATCATTGGATAGGGCGGCACTGCGAATCGTTTCATGTGTACTAAAAGAGATTGACGTTTGCACGAGCCGGGTTGGCTTCCCCATCAGTAAATGGAACTGCATACCATTGCGCTTGTCGGATACAGTCAAAATTCAACATAAATCTTATTTTGAATCTCAGGTTCGATCATTTCCAAATCAATGAAAAGATGAGTGGAGCAAATGTCCGTGGCCGTGACACAGGAAGCGACGGTCCCGTTGGCTTCAATCCGCTTGATCCGTGGCCGTCCCTGAAGACGTGTGCCAACGGTCAGTCCGCCCTGGAGTGGTCTCGCGCCGTGAAAGGCGAATTCAAGGTCGAGCGAATGACTGTTTTCCATTTTTCGGTAGGGGGCAATGTTGCCGAAAATATGGCGATGTTGCCATATTTCCCGCCGTGAAAAGCGCCGTACCGCCGCAGTTTCTCCCCGGGGGCGTATGGAGGCTTGAAAATCGCCTAGAATGATCCGATTGGGATAGCCCGGGTAATATTCCCATGGGAAGACGGTGTTGCCAGATTTGAGAAGAGCGGCAATGGCAGCGACACCACTCTCAGCAGTGTCTTGGGGCTTGAGGACAAAATGATTGACTTCGATGCCGAAGGTGAGGGAATGGAAGGCATCGTAGAAAACCTGGTTAAGGTGGTTGTTGAAAGCGCCCTCATCAAGCGTAGCCGCTTTATTTTTCAAGTTTCGATAGAATTCAGTGGCATGCAGGAGAAACGGGTAGCCTTTTTGGGCTGCCCCCTGTATCATTAGATCTGCCAGTGTATGCAAGATATATGGATCCTCCCCGAACCGGGCGGTCTCGTCAATCACGACGGCCTCCAGGCCACCCCAGTTGTATCCGTATTTCCCCTTTCCAACGCTGTGAACGTCGAGGACGATATCCGGGACGATGGAAAGACCGAATTTGACGATGGATTCTTTTTCGAGCGTCGAAAGCCGATTGGCAGGAAGGCCGAAGGTTCGCGTTGCGCAACCATCCGGATTGGCAACCGGCACCACAATGACCTGTTGATTTGTCAGGACGTCCTTCGCTTCTGGTGAGGCCAGCCATTCGAGGAGTTGCAGGCCGACGACGCGGGTGCCGAGTTCATCCCCGTGACGCCCCACGACAACCAGGACGATCTCTTTGTTTTGATCGGGATGGGCAGCACTAGTGACAAGAACCGCCCGGATGGCCCTTCCTTCCGCGGTGTGACCGATGGTTTCAATCCGAGCGATGTCGCCGTTGTCTTGGGCGAACCGTTCCACTTGATCCCGGATTTCATGCCATATTGGAAACGCGTCAAATGACCGACGAGTCCGTAAAGAGTTGCCGGACGTCATGCGTTAAGACCTTTCCCATTCGGTTTTTGGGGATCTCTTCGACAAATCGGATATCCTTGGGGGTTTTCCAGGCATGTAGATGGTCCCGGCAATGGTTTCGTATTGCGGACGCATCGCGTTTCGCACCGGGGCGGCATTTAATTGCAGCGACCACTTTTTCACCCCATTTTTCGTCCGGAATGCCGACCACAGACGATTCAAGAACACCGTCTATCTGGTTGATAACGGTCTCGACTTCTTTCGGCGATATATTCTCGCCGCCGGAAATGATGATATTTTTCAGGCGATCCGTCAGAAAATAGTATCCGTCTTGATCCACATAACCAAGATCGCCGGTTTTAAACCAGCCCTCCTCAAAGGCCTTGGTGGTTTCCTGCGGTTTTTGCCAGTATCCGGGCGTTATGCCGGGTCCTTTGAGCCAAATCTCCCCGACTTCCCCTGATGGCAGGAGGGTGCCCGTTTCCGGTGAAACAATTTTCACCTCGAGTTGGGGCAGGGGCCGACCGATGGATCCGGGCTTTTTCCGACCGTTGAGTGGATTGGAAAAGTTCATGCCGGTCTCCGACATCCCTTCGCGTTCAACCGGCGCTTTCCCGAATACAGCTTTGATCCTGTCGAAGTCTTTGGTGAGGAGTGGAGCCGACCCGGACGTCCACAAGCGAACATGATCGAAATCCATCCGTTCTTTTTCGATCGTCTCGATCATTTTGACATACATGGCAGGTACCGCCATAAACACCGAGCAGCGGTTCTCGGGCTCCTTCCGAGCCAGTGCACCGATGATCGTTTGAGGGATAAAACGATCATGCAGCAGAATTTCAGATCCGGCCATCAAAGCAGTGTGCACCGCAAACCCGAGGCCGTGTACATGAAAAAGGGGCAGCGCATGGCAGATGCGGTCAGCGTCATTGATTTGCCATATGTCGATGATATTCATCGCGTCATGGGCAAGGTTGCCCTGCGTTAGTATCGCCCCCTTGGGCTGCCCCGTTGTGCCGGATGTATAAATAATGGTGCCGGGATCTTGCGGCTGGATGTCGACCGTCGGAATTTTCTCGGGAAACGACCGAAAGAAGTCGACATCATCATATGACTGATCCGTCCTTAAAACAAGAACACTGCAATGGGAATTTACCTTTTCGAGGATCTCTGCCTGGGGCGTGTCGGCGACAATCAGGGCCGGATCCGTATCGCTAACCAGATAGTCCATTTCTGTTTGACGAAAACCCGGATTCACGGGAACGGATACCGCTCCGATACGGAGGAGCGACAGATGCGCGACCAGGAAACCGACGGACTTTGGCAGAAAGAGGATGACTCGGTCCCCTTTCCGAATCCCCGAGGCCGTAAAATAGCACCCCATGCGGTGAACATCGACGTCGAGTTGCGCATAGGTCAAGGTTGTTTCAACGTCGTCATCCCGAATAAATCGCAAGGCCGAATGTTCGGCATACGTTCGGTAACTTCGGTCCAGGCAAGCCGACAGGCAAGCCGGTTCACTTACTTTCGTCGTCTCCACGGTCGTTGGTCCTTCAATCATCCGTGTTGTCGGCGTCATCGATGATCGTGATGCTTCCGGTATTATTGGGAAAAAATTTCTCCCCGAACGCCTGCGCCAGCATCATGGCAGCGGCGAACCCGGTGCAATGCGAGGCGCCGATTTTTTGTACGCCCAACGCTTTGAGCGCTTCGATGGCTTTATGTTTCTGGTCTTCGGTTTTGGGGAAAAGATGGGTGCCGCCGACAATGGTATGAACTCTCGGCTCACCGGTAATGTTGCGGGCATGCAAAACCGTGTTCACCATTCCGCGGTGGGCGCAGCCCAGCACGATAACCAGGCCCTTGTTGCTGCGAATAAACAGGGCCTGGTCGTCACGTATGGGATCGGGTCGGAAGGCGTTGTTTTCCTCGATGTAGAAAATCGGTTCGATGGCTTCGAATTCCGTAACCATCGGAATTTCACCACTCACCCAGATGTTGTCCGCAATCTGTACCGGCTCGGCACTCAGCTGAAAATCAGCCCCCAGTTGTTCAAGCGCACGCCTTTCATAGGGCATGCTGATGTCGGCGGCCTGATCTTCATGGGGGCGCCGCGTAAATTTTTTCTCCCATATGGCGGGATGCGCCATGACCCTGGTGTGCCCAATGCGTTTCAACACCGGCACCAATCCGCCGGTGTGATCCGCATGGGCATGGCTCAGGACAATGGGGGTCCCGGATGGAATCCGGATGCCCAGGCGGTCGGCATTGCGCAAGGCAACGTCACCGGCCCCGGTGTCAAACAGGATGGTGTGATCATCGGCCTCGACCAGTATGCTCAGCCCCCACTCCGCTGAAAATCCAGGTTTGCCGGCCGTATTTTCGCTCAGGGTCGTCAGGCGTATTTTCAATTTACAGAACTCCTTTTCGCCAACGTCGAGGCCATATCAGCTGACTTTCATGTTGGCGATGCTGTCCTCGCCGGTCCAATCGATATCTTCCAGGTTCACCCGGGGGAGTTCTTCCGGCCGACTGCTGAGAAACGGCAGATTGGGGGTATAAATGTGACACAGGATACCCACCCCGACCAGCGCGATGCCGATGACATCCGACAACAAAGTGGAGCTGAGAAGAAACAATCCCCCGATAATGAAGAGTACCCTTTCCGGTATCGATGTCGGTTTCAGGAAATATCCGAACACACCGGCTTCGATGAAAAACATGGCAATCGCCACGGTGATCATAATCCAGATGGTTCCCAGGAACGTACCGCCCTGCATCAGGATGGCGGGCTGATAGATGAAAAAATATGGAATGATGTATCCGCCGAGGCTCAGCCCCATCGAGATCATCGCGATTCGAACCCAGGATCCGCCGGAAATGGCGCGTGCCGTGAATACGGCCACACACACGGGGGGCGTGATGCCGGCCGCAATGGCAAAATAAAAGATAAACAGGTGCGACGGCAATCCCGGCAGGCCGAGGGTGACCAGGGCCGGTCCGAGGGCTGACGCCGCAATGACATACGCGGCCGTGGTGGACATGCCCATGCCCAGAATGATGGCCACAATCATCACCGCCACGAGTGCGAGGAAGGCATTGGTGCCCGCCAGGTTGACGATGAACTCGGAGATTTTCACCCCCAGGCCTGTTGCGTTGATGAGCGTAACGACCACTTGCACACAACTCATCATGACGATGAGCATGACAAGGGCGCCGTTGACCGCTTTGTAAAAGGCCTGCAGGCTTATGGTGACGCGCTTCGTCGTTTCCTGACGCTTCAGGGGCCCCCCCATGAATATGAAAATGACCAGGGACGAGACCAGGGCCCATCCGGCACAAGTCTGCGGCGGCATGTATTGTACGAGAAGGTAAATAAGAATCCCGATTGGAATGACCGTGTTCATCAATTCACGGGGATCAAAAAGATCGGCCCATTTGGGGATGAGTTTGGCGGGCAGTTTGCCAAGGCCATATTTCCCGGCAAGCACATAAATGCCGCTGCCGATGCCCATAAAATAGCAAATTGCCGGAATGATGGCCGCAAACATGATCTCCATGTACTTGATGCCAAGCAGCTCGGCCATGACGAAGGCCCCGGCACCCATGATCGGGGGCATGATCTGTCCCCCGGAAGAGGCCGAGGCTTCGGTCGCTGCGGCGATTTCGTCATTGTATCCGAGCTTTTTCATTGTCGGGATCGTGAAGGTGCCGGTCGTGGCGACATTGGCCACCGATGAACCCGACAGCATTCCCAGACCGGCACTGGAGAGCAGCGCGATCTGGCCTGCCCCGCCCCTGATCCGGCCGCCGGTAAAGCGTGACCATTTAATGAACGTGTTGCCGACACCGCACGCGAACAGGATCGGTCCGAGCAGAATGAAAATGGCAATCAACCGGCTGGTCAAGTCGGTGAGAAGCCCCCAGACACCTTCAGTGGTCAGGTAGAAAATGTAGAGCAGTTCCTCAAGACCGTAACCGGCATGACCAAGTTCCCCGGGGAGCAGATGCCCCAGGAGCGCATAGGCAATAAACAACGAAACAACAATCGGCACAATGTTGCCAAGGGTCCGGCGGGTCGCTTCCACCAGCATGATAAAAAGGATGGCGCCGAGCACCAGGTAGTAGGTTTCGTAGGTGAGCGGATTGCTGACGATCGGCTCCCAGTTGAAAATAATGAAAATGCATGGTGCCGTTCCCAGCACTGTAAAAAGGATGTCAAGGAGGGATGGAGCATTACCGGAACCGTATAGCAGCATGGCCGCACTTCCGGACGGGTTCCTGGCCAATGCTGATTTACTGATGGGATAGTTGATAAAAACGACGAGCATACCGAACGTTAGGACAACGGCCCCCTGTAAGGCTGGATGGAAGGGGCGCCAGAGCGAAGTGAAAACGATAAATGTTACGGCCATGCCGGTAATTGCGATAACAATCCACTTCCAAACGCCCGTAAGTGCTCTCATTTTAGTCTCCTGTAAATCGGCTCAATGGCCCGTGTAAAAACTGTCGCGGAAATCCTTACCAAAGACATCGCGGGCCCGGTAATAGCAGGGGCCGCCCGGCGCGTTCTTTGAAAATATTAGGCCACATAAGGCGATTGCGTGTCGGTTGACATCCTTCTGATCGCCCTGTCTCGTTCTATTTCAATCGTTGCCAATCTTGCTGTGACCGCCATTTACCTTATGCCGCTATAAAGAGGGGGGAGAAGACCGCCGATAGCCGTTAAGCACTTGGAGCGGCCTTCTCTCCCAACTTCTCCTCAATTGCGCGGCCTGCAGACCCACCGATCCGGTAGGGTCTTGGACCTTTTATCCTTCGTTTGTCAGGGCTTCTGGAGTTTCACCTTGCAGACGGCGAAAGATCCCTTGTCGCCCGTGGCCTCCAGGTCCCAGAGCCCCTCGATGGCCACGTACTTGTGGGGATAGTTGGTTTTGGCCTTGAAGGCGCCGTCCGGTCCTGCCTTGATGACTTTGCCTTTCTTCCCGACAATGATCGGAACGTCTTCCATGTTCAATACCAGTTCAATGACTTCATCCGGAACGAATCCGGTTCCACTCACGTCCATAACCTTGCCGGGGACGCCGGAGCCCGAAACGGTCAGCACCGGTGTTGCGGCGCCGGCTTTGATGTCCTTGCCGGCACAGCCGGAAAAGACCAGGAACAGCGTCAAGGATAGCCCCAGGATAATTCCGATAGCTGCTTGCGGCCGTCTTTTCATATCACCCTCCTTGCCTATTTTGCTTCCGGCGGAATAAGTCTTTCAGGAACCGTGAATCCGAGTTCCTGATATGCTTTTACAGCCCCTTTATGCAGCGGGACTTCCATGAACTTGACCGTATGGTCCCACATTTCGCTCCATTTTCCGTCACGGGCGATGGGAACGGACGTGCCGATTTTTTCCCGATTCTGGTAGGCGGACTTGACGATCTTGTAAATCACGTCTTCCGGGACCCTGGCATGGCTGTAGTCACCACAGGCGTAGGCCAGGCAGAGCACCGGGTCGGTCTGGCCATCGTAGGTGTTGGCTGCCAGCGTGTATTCGAGCGAATGCTTGGGCCAGGCTTTTTCGAATTTGGTCAGATCGTCGGAGGTGACCGGCAGAAAGACCACGTCCATGGTCGACTGAATCTCAAGGATGGAGGAGTCGAGCGGCCCGATACGGTAAAAAGCGTCCACCGATCCCGCTTTCATGGCATCGATGCCTGAAGAAATCCCCATGAGCTTGTATTCCGGATGGATACCGAGAGACTCGAGAAACATTTTGGACAGCCGCCCGCCGGTCGTGCCGGGACTCATCACATACGGCTTTCCGTCGAGTTCGTAGATGCTGTTGATATTCCGGTCCTTGATGGCAACCTGGAGTACGGGGGCCACATAGCCGCCCCACAGACCGCGAAGCTGATCATCGCCTTTGCCTTCGAAATCGGCGATGCCCTTGTAGCACGCATAAGCAGCCAGGTTGTGGGTGAGACCGCAGTGGACGAGCCCTTTCTGAAGTCTCAGGATGTTGTCGAGGAACCCTCCGGTTTCCATCGGGGAAATCGTAACCTGCCCTTTCAGATCCTTGTTAACGGTTCGCGCCATGGTTGTGATGTAGGCGAACGACCCGATCCTGGGCGAAACCGCGCCCCACTTGATTCGATACGCCCGTGCGGCGAACGCATCGGTTGCCATAAACGCAGCCACTGTCAGAACAACCGTTATCGCAACTAAAGCCCTCTTCATGATTTCCTCCTTTACCGTTTTGAACACAAGTACCCGACGTCCTACGCACTTTATTGCATCTGCATTCTCTGTCCAGGTTCAAAGCCTCAGGGGGTCGCATACTGCCGGACCACATTGAATTCCTTCAACGCCTGGATTTTATCCTCGGCGTAGCCGATTTCCTTCAGGACCTCATCGGTGTGCTCACCGAGAAGCGGTGGCATCAACCTGACTTTACCTGGGGTTGCGGAAAGTTTCGTGGGGATCCCCAGCATTTTTATCCGGCCGCGCAACGCATCCTCCATTTCGACAACCATCTCGCGTGCTTTTGTTTGCTCCAGTTCAAAGGCTTCCTTGACGGTACGCACCTTCCCGCAGGGAACGCTTCCCTGGTTGAGAAGCTCCACCCAGGTATCGGTATCCTTTTCTCGGGTTGTTTTTTCGATTTGTTCCTGCAGGACAGCGTGGTTTTGGTTGCGGTCCTTGAGCGTGAGAAATCTGGGATCCGCCATGAGGTCCTGGCGATCGAGAACCTTGGCGCATAGATTTTCCCACAGCCGCTGGCTGCCGGCGCCAATGATCACAAAGCCGTCTTTGGTTTGAAAAGTGCCATAAGGCGTTTGCTGGGGATGGCGGTTGCCGGTCCTTTTCGGTGTCTCGCCCGTCGCGAAATAGTGGCCGGCCTGGTAGGTGAGAAGGGCCATCATGCCGTCCATCATGGCGCTGTCGACATGCTGGCCCTCACCGGTCTTTTCCCGTGCGAGAAGCGCTGAGTAAATGCCAACCAAACCGTAAAAAGCCCCGATGAAATCGGTCAAGCCGATGCCGACACGAGTGGGGATATCGAAGCCGGTGATATCCATGAAACCCGTATCACCTTGAACAGAGACATCAAAACCGGATTTGCTTTGAAAAGGGCCCGTCTGGCCATAGGCGGTGATGGAACAATAAACAAGCCGGGGATTGATTTTGTGGACTTCCGGCCAGGAAAGCCCCATTTTTTCCATCAGCCCCGGACGGAAATTTTCGACCAGGACGTCACTTTCTTCAATAAGCCGTTTGACGATCTCGATCCCCTCCGGACTCCTCAGATCAAGGGCAATGCTGCGTTTGTTCTTGTTGAGGGTTATGAAGTAGTAGCTCTTGTCACCGATGAACGGTCCCCAGCTCCGCAACTGATCCCCACGGTCGATGGGCGACTCGATTTTGACCACATCAGCGCCATGGTCGGCCAACTGCATAGAGCAAAAAGTGCCGGAAACGAAACGAGTCAAATCAACGACCTTCAAGCCCTCCAGAGCATACATTCATCTACCTCCTTGTGCCTCTTGGGTGATCGGTCTTTTCAACCGATTATGAGTGTCATTCATTTTGCGGTTGTCGGTCATATTTTGCCGTAGCCAATAATATATAATGTTGTATGTCAAGTATAAAATGCTATAAAAAACCTTAATGTTTGACATTCAGCCATCGTTTCCCCTAATATGCGATATCAACAGATTGGATTGACGCTATGAAACTGTCCCGCAAACCGAACATCATGCGCGTGCCCAAGCTTTCCGATCAAATTTCCGACTTTCTCATCGCGGAAATCGAAAGCGGCAACATTAAACCGGGGGAACTCCTGCCTTCGGAAGCTGAATTGTCTGATCAGTTCAATGTCAGTCGGACTGTCATTCGAGAGGCTTTGGGACGCCTGAAATATGATGGACTTTTGGAGTCGAGCCAGGGCAGCCGCTCCAAGGTGGCCAGTGACGGATCCAAGCGTGTGTTTCGCATGAATCAGCTTGAGGCGAATAACCTGGAGGAAATCGCTTATCTTTATGAATTTCGGGCTATTCTTGAAAGTGAAGCCGCCGCATTGGCGGCGCGGCGACGCACAGATGAAGATCTGGACGAAATGAGGCAGCTGATTGGTGATTTAAGCCGGGCCAGCCAAGATCATCGTGATGGGACAGGCGCGAATGTCGACTTTCATAAAGAAGTGACCGCCGCCAGCAAAAATCCATACCTGATTGATTTTATGGGATTTCTTGGGAATAAAATTCGCGACTTGGTACAGGCCGACCGGGACAGCTCCCTCCAGACCGGACTGCCCCATGAAGTCCAGGATGAACATATTGATATTTTTAAAGCGATTGAAAAAAGAGAGCCCGATCGAGCGCGAAAAGCTGTAAGAACCCACCTCCAGAATGCAGCCAAACGTCGCGGCGTAACCATTGATTAACGTCATCAACGGATCCACAAAGTAACTTTCCTGCCTGGCCACCCAACAGCCATCGCACGCAAAAATACAATAAGTTCTACAGGCTCTCCAACAGGGCGGAAAAGACTGCACTAACAACCCGCCTTGAATACTATTGTATACAGGTAAATAACATTTTTATATATAAACAGTTAGTTATAATTCCTTTACTTCTTTTTACCGCCAGGGCATGACGATCGCATTGTATTTGCCATTAGACCGTTATCTCATTGATATAATAGCATTTATACTCATATAAAACGGAATGATCGCTGGAAATTGCAATCAGATGCTCTCAAAAAATTGCTATAGAATACGTTTTCCTCTCTTTGGCTCAAATTTTGCTGTTCCCTTAAAAATAAACCGCTTATCGGAGAGGAAAATTGAAAACAAGCAAACACCTCGGTTTTTCTTTTCTTCTGATTTTTATTGTTTTCGCCTCACACCCCTCCGCGGCTAACGATACCTTGCTGCAATGGCAGCCAAACACGGAGCCAGACCTGAAAGGCTACAATGTCTATTGCGGCACCCAATCCAGGGATTACGGTCCGCCCATTTCCATCGGTAATACGACCGAATATCTTTACGCCAATTTACAATCGGGAAAGACTTACTTCTTTGCAATAACCGCGGTGGACAATGTGGGAAATGAAAGCGGATATTCCTCTGAAACTTTCATTACAATCGCTGAACCAGACAGCACGGCTGCCGAACCACCGATAGCGACCTCCAACGATGATATCACCCTTAGCGCTGATGCTTATAAGATAAAGGGGAGTAAATTCGCCAACCTCTCCTGGATTGGAGCCTCCTCAGAATACATCGATGTTTACCGCAACGGGTGTTTGATCCCTGATGGTACGGGGATACCTAACGACGGAGAATATCGGCATGGCCCATTTAACAGCGGGAAGCCGGCAACATACCAGGTTTGTATGAAGGGAACATCGGTTTGCTCAAACGCAATCACCTTAAGTTGGTAGCGACGTAAATAGAAGACTTTCGCACATAACCGGCGAAGCAATGAAAACGGCCACTCACGATAGAGTGGCCGTTTCTGTTTAGACCGTTTCAGAAGGATGGACTGGGCCTGTTGACACGCCTTGGTTCAACTCCCCGCCTCTCGTGTTTGACGGATTTTCTCTTTCGCGGCCTTGATGGTCTTGCTCAGCTCCTCGATGTCGACAGTTTTGGAGAGGAACGCATAGGCGCCCAATTCCATACAGGTTTTTTTGTCGTCTTCCGACCCCTGGCTGGTCAGGACGATCACCTCGATGGCCGGGTGATCTTGCTTGACGCGGCGCAACACTTCGATCCCATCGATACCGGGCATGCGAAGGTCCAGAATCATCACGTCGGGTTCGTCCTCCCGGGCCAATTCAAGGGCCGCTTCGCCATCATAGACCACGGCTGAATCCAGCTCGCGCATCATCAGGCGTTGGGAAAGGGTCTGGACATATTTCTTTTCATCGTCCACCAGCAGGATCTTTGACGGCGCATCGAAATCCTGACGGCGGTAGACATCGGTCAGGTAATACCCGGGCCCCACCTTGGCCGCAACCGATGTCACGCCCGGCACGCGCCCGGCAATGTCCTTGAGTTCCTCCTCGTAGCGATTCAGCATCAAAACATGCTTGTTGATGGTCAGGGTAACGGCGCCGGCCTCGACGTCGACCCCCACGGCGTGGCCTTTCTTGACCAGCGCCATTTCCACCTGGGCGGCGATAGCGAAATCACCGACCGCCTGCTGGGCGTTGCCGGCGAGTTTGATGACGGGCGCCGCGAGGCTTTTTTCGATCGTGGCGGCAATGTCTTCCGGCGATGTTTTGTCGGTCGGAAAGGCGATGTCATAAAGATCGGCCCGCCACGGATCTGGCGTGCCGTAAATCATGTGCATCCAGGCGGCACACTTCTCATCCGCACCATGGATGGTTTTGAGCGCCTCGGGCGGGGTGATGCCGTGTTCATCGGCGGCGGTGGCAACGCGCGCCTTCATATCCGCGATCAGGCAAACCCGCAGCACATGCTTTACAGTGCGCGGAATCAGCTGACCGGCAAATCCGGTGATGATCAGGTCGTCTTCAGCAAGCATCTTTGCCAGGGCCATCCGCAGGCTCGCCATCGAACGCTCGCGTTCACGGGTCACGCGATTGAATACCGACGTCTTGTCGGAAAACACCCGTACGATCCTGTTTTCAGGTATGGTGGAGAGACGGCTGGCTTCCGCAAGGATTTGCTCATCCGGTATCAGCCGGTAGCCGGTGCGCGAACCGATTTCCAGAACGACCGGTTCCTCGTTGCAATAGCTGCCGCTGAACAGGGAAATGACTGGCATGGGTGATTCCTCCTTTTAAGCGCCAACAAGCCGGCACGCGGTCAACAGGGGGCAGTTCTCTTCCTGGCCGTGTGCGTGTGCGGATTGATGGATGGTGACGATGCCTTTTTCCAACGTCGGGTAGATGTGGTCTTCACCGATTTTGGCCAGAAAGTGGGTGCGGGTGAACACCGCCATGACCGACTCGTTGACGCCGCTCATCGATATGTCGATGCCATTGCTTCTGACCCGGTCCACCAGCATGGACAACGTTTCCTCACCGGAGGAATCGATATCGTTGATCCCGTTAGCCGCGATGAGAATATGATTGAGACCCTCCTTGCTGCGTATGATCTCGGTTATGGTGTCTTCCAGATAGCTGGCATTGGCGAAAAAGAGCGGCCCGTCAAAGCGGACCAGGGTGACATAGGGACATTCCTTCAGGCCGTGGGTCGATACACAGCGCAACGCCTCGTCTTCCGACCGCGCCAGGAATGCCACTTTAGGCCGCATGCTCTTGTAGAGAAACACCATCAGGGAAAGCACCACGCCAATCATGATACCCTTGTCCAGGTGGGGTGCAAAGACCATTGTGCCGACAAATGAAATAACGGAAATGGCACCGTCGTACCATTTTGCTTTCCAGGCATGGATAAAACCCGAAACATTCAGCAGGCCGATAACCGCCATCATGATGACGGCGGCCAGCACGGATTGGGGCAGATGGTATAGCAGGGGCGTAAAAAATAAAAGCACGATCACAACCGCCAGGCTGGTAAAGACACTGGATAATCCGCTGACCGCCCGGGCCTGAAGATTGACCGCCGAGCGTGAAAACGAACCCGAGGTGGGATAACTCTTGCCGATCGCCCCCAAAATATTCCCCAGCCCTTGGCCGATGAGTTCCTGGTTGGGGTCCAGTCGTTGACCGGTCTTACCGGCCATGGCCTTGGCAATGGAAATGGCCTCCATGAAGCCCAATAGCGAAATGATCGCGGCGAAGGGCAACAGGTGCAGCATGACCCCGATGTTGATCGGCGGTATGTCCAGCGACGGCAGGCCTTTCGGTATGGCCCCCACCACGGCGCCACCCCCCATCATCCTGAGGCTTGTGGTGTCCAGGGGTTTGTTGCCGATCTTGATGCGCCAGGTGCGGCCGTCGCTTTCTATGCCGGCCGGAATGTCTTCTTCCGGATAAAATTTCAGGGAACCATCGGCCTGGGGAACGCCGACCAGCAGGACCGCTCTGATTTGCTCCCGGTAGCCGTGCGCTTTCTCCTGTAGGCGGGCGATATTCAGGTTCGCCACATTCATGTCGTGCTCGGCATCCAGGACGCCGACGGCGTCGTGACGCTGTTTGGCTTTGTCCAGGGCCTCCCCGAACTGGGTTCGCCCTTCGGCCAGGGACGGCAGCGTGGTGGTCACCGCGTTGAACTGTTCGATCAGGCGACGGACGGCCGGGGCTTGAATCGCTTCTATGCTCACGTTCCGGTCATGCTGAAACCCGGTGGCCCAGGAGAGCATGGTGGTAATGACCACGGCCACGAGCACATTGGGGATGCGCGGCGAAAGCCATTTGAGGCCGTACATGATCCCAAAGGCGAAGACCCCCATCAGCAGGGTCGGCCAATGGGTGTAGTGGCCGGCCGCTTCCACGACATGCAGGATGGTTTCGTAATGGTGCGGCGCCGTGTCCACGTAAACGCCAAACATCTTGGACAATTGGGAGGAGGCGATGATGATGGCGGCGGCGTTGGTAAAGCCGTTGACCACCGGGTGGGACAGAAAATTGACCACCAATCCCAGGCGCAGAATGCCCAGCGTCAGCTGAAACAGACCGACCATGAGGGCCAACAGGATGGCATAGGCGATGTAGCCGGGACTGCCGGCAGTGGCCAGCGGCGCCAGGGAGGCGGCGGTCATCAATGAAACCACCGCCACCGGCCCGGTCGCCAATTGGCGGCTCGACCCGAAGAGGGCGGCAATCATCGGTGGCAGAAAAGAGGCGTAAAGCCCGTAATAGGCCGGCAGTCCGGCAAGCTGGGCATAGGCCATCGATTGGGGAATCAGGACCAGGGCCACGGTCAGGCCCGAAATGGCATCGCGCTGCAGGGATGTCTTGTCGTAGTTCTTGAACCACGCCAGAAAGGGGAATACCTTGGCCAACATGTACCACTCCTATGTTTATTTTTTTCCTGTGCTGAGACGTTGATCCGGCGGCCGCGTTTTATTTGCGGTCATCATCCAGCCGTGCCATTTCCCGGAGCAACCCCAGGGGAGACTGCTGCAGCGATATCTTCTGAATGGCCGCCATGCGGTTCATGTTGCTTTCGAACTTATGCTTCAATCTGGCCTGAAAAGCTTCCTTGAGGGCTTCCACCAGCTTGTCGAAATCGTAGGGCTTTTCCAGGTATTTGAAGGCTCCCAGCTTGGTGCATTCCACGGCTGAATCCACTGTCGCGTGGCCGGTCAGCATGATGATTTCGATAAATTTATGGTTCTGCTTGAGAATTTTCAGGACCTGGGCGCCATCGGTTCCCGGCATTTGCAGATCGACCACGGCCACATCGAAACCGCCTTTTTTCGCGGCCTCGATGGCGTCGTCACCGTTGGTTGCCGTAGTTACATCAAAGCCTTTCAAATTCAGACGATCCGAAATGGCCTTGAGGAACTTTACTTCGTCATCGACCATAAGAATTTTAATCGTGTTGTCTGTTTCCATGGGGTTCTCCGCTTTTTTGGGGTTATATTCAAACGCCTCCGGATTACGCTCGGTTGCCCGACCTGCTATCACCTGTCGTCTTTCCCGGCCATCCGGGCCGCTACTTAGTGTCCATCCATAAATCGCATCTCTGGACGGACACTACTTAGATTGAAAAGGGGATCTTCATTTCCAAACAATCCTCCGCCGGCTCCCAATGGATGGCCACACCGATGGATGCCGCCATGCGTTCGATGCCGTCACCGCCAGGCATCTCAACCGCCGTGATACCCGCCCCGTCAAAAAGCATTTGCCAGGACGCATCGTCCCGGGGCTGGACAGATACATTGAGTTCCTTGTCCGGTCCGGTTTTCTGAAAAATTCCGGCCACCGTTTGGTAGATGACCGCCTGAAGAATGAACGGACTGGTTTGGACGATGGGAGCCGTGTCTTTACACGGATGAATGCGCATTTTCCCGGCAAACGCGAGATAACCGCACAATTGGCCGACCAGATCCAGGACCTCCATCAGGTCGATGGAGCCGATTGGAACATCGACACTATGGGAAAACCGGTTCATCTGCCGGATCGTCGTAAAGCCCCTTTCGATTTCCTCGGCGATGCTGTCGATACTGCTTATGAGCATATCCGGGTCGATGCCCGCCCCTCCCTTGGCCATTTCCGATAAATCCCCGAGCAGCCCGGCGGTTTCCGAAATAATGGCCATGATATTCTTCAATTCATGCGAGATAGAGGCATTGACGCGCCCGAACAAAGCCAGGCTTGCATAGTTGAAAAGGTCTTGTTTCCGATCCATCCGCTCCTCCCATACCCAGCAGACATCCATCCTGCCGCAAAGCATCAATCGCTTTTGATCTGCGATAGATTCTCACCACGGCCTCCGGCCGTCTTTCCGGTCACCTTTGACAAAACATCCACTAAATCATCGATTTTTAGCGGTTTGGGAAGATAAAGCGCCGCTTCCTTGGCGCCGACGGAGTAGTCGCGATCGGACCCGTGTCCGGTAAGAAAGACAAATTTCATATCGCCATCCAACCGCTGCAGCTCGCGCCTCAGCTCGATGCCGCCGATTCCGGGCATTTTGACATCGAGGACCGCAACATCAAATTTGGCGCCTTCCTGGACCACTTTCAGGGCCTCGATACCGGTGTAAACGCACGTCACCGCAAACCCCCTCAGCTCGAGCCGCCTGGCAAGCATCGTCACGAATTTTCTTTCATCGTCCACCAATAAAATATTCATGCATTAAAGCCCTTTTCGGTGTGAATCGGCAGCGTGACCACAAACGTGGTCCCTTTGCCCTGTTTGCTTTGGACGGTAATGTCGCCATGCAGTTTCTTGACCAGGCCATACGTGATGGAAAGACCTAACCCCGTCCCTTTGCCTTCTTTTTTTGTGGTGAAAAAAGGTTCGAAAATTTTATTGAGATGCTCTTCCGAAATACCGCAGCCGTTGTCTCGAATGGTCAGACGCACGTGTTCCGTGCCATTCAGATCAGCGCGGATAGCCAACCTGCCGCCATTGTCGGTGGCCTGAAATGCATTGCTCACGAGGTTTAGAATGATTTGCTGGAGCTTGCCCCGGTCGGTTTCGATCAGCGGAACCGTCGCGGGGATGTCGACATGAATCGCGATATCGCGGTATTCCGCCTCCTTTTTGTGGAAATTGATGACATCGGAAACCATTTTTTCCAGATTGATGGGTTGTATCTGGACATCGAAACGGCGCGAGAATCCCAGGAGCTGTCGGGTAATGGTGCCGCACCGTTCCACGGTTTCAATGATCGAATCGATGTGTTCGATCAGTTCCGGATCGTCCCGGTACTGTTCTTTTATCGTAAAGAGATCTTTGACATAGCCGGCCGTCTCGTTGATGAGCGCCAGCGGGTTGTTGATTTCATGAGCAACCCCCGCTGCCAGTTGACCGATGGAAGCCAACTGGCAGTTCTGCTCGGCAGCGACCATCGTACGGGCCTTTTCCCGGTCGGCATCAAACATTTTGTTGACCATGAAAGAAGACGTCAGGAAAACCACAAGGGCGATAACGACAGCGCTGACGATCAGGAGCCAATTGATATTGGAGCGCAAATCCAGCCACACCTTCATCATGCCGGCTTTTTTCTTGACGACCATGAGAACAAAGGATGTCGGGGCGATTTTGGTGTCAATGAAGGCGTAACCCATGACGATGGGCTGGCCTTGCGGATCGGAAGCAATCAGCGCCTCGGTGTGATCGGAATACGTCGGCAGGGGAATCGTCAAGCGATTCAACTTCCCCTCGTAAAAGCGTGACGGCGTCTGCATCACCCCCTCACGGTTGGTCAGGAAGATGTCGGTATGTTCCCCGGTCTTGTAGGAGGACAGGGTCTGGATCAGCCGTTCCGTCTCCAGCGTCGCCCGCAGAACGAAAAACCGGCCCTCCGGCTGCATGGATTTGACGGCCACGACGATGTGGGGGACATCACGATAGCCTGAAAAAATTTCACTGACACAGGCATTGTGTCGCTGGCACTCGATAAACCATGGTTGACGGCTGTAATCTTTTCCTTCCAGGTTGAAGGGGCCGGCATAGGCCACCTGGGTTCCGCTATCGTCGATCACACTGAGGTCGGTCAAACCACCGAAGCCCAATTTCAGATTGCGGAGCACTTCCTCTAATCGACTGGGGTCGGTCAACCGCTCATAGCCCATTTCGTTGACCGTAAAGGTCAACGCCGCCAGGCGCTCCTCCAGGAAAAACGTTACCGCGCGGCGCGAGTTGGAGGCCAGTCTCTCGGCACGCAAAAGCGACTCGGTGTCGATGGATTGATTCACAAGCTGGTAGCAGATCAGCGTCATCGCGATGAGCGGCATAAGCGCCGTCGCCATCAGGAAAAAAATCCCCACCCCCCAGATCTGCCGATAGTCCTGAAAGGTATAGTATGGATTCAGGTGCTCATCACTTTGCCGGTGAAAGTGTGGGTATAACGACTTGAGATTGGCTTTTAATTTATCCATTTGACCAATTCAGGCTTTATCCTGCTCCATGATGGCGATCATTCGCCCAATATCCAGCGGCTTATTGACGAAGGCATGCGCACCGAGGGCCAGGCACTGTTTGCGATCCTGTTCCGTTCCATGCCCGGTGAGGATAATTACTTTGGTTTCGGGGCTGATCGCCTTTATCTGGGTCAGCACTTCCACGCCATAGCAGTCCGGCAGCCTCAGATCCAAAATAACCCATGCAAAAAAGTCCGTTTCCACGATATCGATCGCCGTGCGACCATCGTAGCGAACCTGGCAGGTCAAACCGCGCAACGTCAATCGATTGGCCAGCATGGTCGCATAGCGCTGTTCGTCATCGACAATCAATATATCATAACGTTTCATTTTAGTACATATATTTCGGTTGACGGAACTTAAAATATCATTTATGCTACATGCATTAACCGAAAAGGTTTAATTTGTAAACATAAAATTTTAATTATTTGAATTTTGAAACGAACGCATCTTTTTCTGAAACAAACCCCAAAAATCTGGTATGTCAGGTATAACGCCATGATAGGTAACCGTATGCCACCCGATGAAATGTTGTTCGTCTTTGGAGGTGCCATTAACGTTTTGGCCCTGGCGGAAGGAAATAAGGAATGACGGCAGAGACAAGACGCGTCCTCCTGGTCGATGATGAAGAAAAGCTGCTCCAATCCATTGCCCAGCGCCTGACCGTTCTGGGTTTCATACCCCATACAGCCACCAGCGGCATGCAAGCGATTGATATCGCAACAAAACATCCCATCGATCTGGCTATCGTCGATCTCCAAATGCCCGATATGAACGGGCTGGTGACGATTACCAAACTCAAGGAACTCAAACCCGGCCTGAAAACCGTCCTGCTGACAGGTCACGGCAATGACAAGGTGAAACAGGCCACCGAATCTCTCAATACGCTTTATTTTGAAAAAGATGAGATGCGGGATTTCTGGCGTTTCATCAAAAAACTGAATACCGATGGCAACGTTGTGGTCATCCGTCCCAAGGAGGCTTCACCCCAGCCCCAGGCCGTTGGTGCCAACCCGCCTGTCCCTTTCTCAACCAGTGAAATCGAAATTCACCCCCAGGGTGATTTTGTCGCCACCGGCAAACGGCGGGATGGGTTTTCCATTGGTTCGGACCCCTCCGGGAGCATGGACCGGCCGCGAATTGTCGGTGAAACGCGGGCCATGCAGGCCCTGCGCAAAAACATCGAACGCGTGGCGCATTTGGACTGCACGGTGCTCCTGCACGGAGAATCGGGTACCGGAAAAAAACTTGCCGCCCGGGCCATTCACGCCGGGAGTATGCGCCGCACCCAACGTTTTCTGGCCATTGATTGCGCCGACTTTGGCAGTGATCAACTGGCCGGGCAGCTGCTCGGCTACAAAAACGGGAACCTCTACGAGGCCATCCGGACCCGCAGCGGCATTTTCGGTGCCGGTCAGGTGGGGACCCTCCTTTTTGATCAGATTGAAAAGATGCCGGACAATATGCAGGAGCAGCTCTTGAATATCCTCGAGGTGACGGATGTTCAACAACACGACAGCGCGGTGGATATTCGGGTCCTGGTCGCCACCGAAGCCGATCTGGCGCAACGGGTGCGGGCAAAGACCTTCCGCAAGGGCCTCTGGGAGCGGCTACAAGTGTTTGAATTGACGTTTCCGCCGCTGCGGGAGCGCAAGGACGACATCCCGCCCCTGTGCCAGTATTTCTTCGACAAATACCGCCAGGAGTTAGGCAAGCCGGTCGATACGATGGCGCCGGAGGTCATCAAGATATTGGTTGATTACGACTTTCCCGGCAATGTCCATGAATTGGAGTACATCGTGGAACGGGCGGTGATTCTGGCCGACGGCACGACCGTCGAGCGACGGCACCTGCCGACGCGGTTTCTCGACGACCGCAAGCCCGCCAGGCCGTTGGAAACCAGGCAGTTCCCGCCCCTGGCGGAGATGGAAAAACGCTATATCGTCGAGGTCTTGGAAGCCAACCAGGGAAACAAATCAAAGACAGCCGAAATCCTGGGCATCAGCCGCGCTGCGCTGTGGCGCAAATTGAAACAGCTCCAGACCGAACAGCCGGGACAATGACCCTCAATGCGGGCCGCCCATGTCCTGGTTCCGAAAAAGCTGCATGTAAAAATAGTCGGCCACCGACAGGGTTTTCACCGGCCGCAACGGAACCACGGCGACCACGTCATCCGGGGCGTAGCGCCTCGCCACAGGCGGGCCGAAGGGCGTCTCTTTCTTTTCGAGGTTGACGATGGCCAGGATTCCGTCCGGTTTGAGCAGGCGGCGGACCTCCTGGACAAAGCCCCGCATCTGTTGGGGTGAAAAGATGTGCATCACGGTGGCAAGGTAGATGAGATCCATCGACCGGGAAGGCAGCCCGGTCGGTTTGGTGATATCCCCTTCCATGGCCCGGATCACCGTGCCCCGGGTCTCCTGCGCCAGGATCCGGATGAAATGACTGTTGGGATCGAGGGCAATCACATTACCGGACGGGCCCACTCGTTCGGCAAACAGCTTGGCCATGTAGCCCGTGCCGCAGCCGGCATCCAGAACGGTCTGACCCGGCGCAATGGCCAGCGTCGCCAGGATCAGGTCGTTATCAAGCATACCTTCGGTGAATTTTTTAACCGGCCCATCTGTCCCCGCCCTTTCGGCACCATTCTTCTTTTCTTGATACATGCTTTGCCCTTGTTATGCTTTCATATCGATTGGACGCTTCCTTTTCTTTTCCGGAAAAGAAAAGGAATAATCATGCCTTTTTTTTGAACAATTCAATCATCAATGCCAGATCCCCTTCCACGTGATACTGCTGCTCCATGAACATCTGCTGACCGTCGGCCTTTGGGCGACTATTTTGGGTGCCCACTGATCGGAAAACTGTGCCAATTTCTTTTTGAGGTTGATCGCTCTGTATGCCATGAATGCGCTCCCCATGTGGATGCTCCTGTTGAAGGCCATCCCATGGTTAAAGGAAGGCGGCCACCCCCTCCCAGACAGCATCGGTCGCCTGGTGGATGCGGCTAACAAGATCCCCCGCCAGCCGGCCGTGATCGAAATCGTCCTGCAGTGTATAGGCCATCTTCTCCAACGGGCTGTCACGATAGCCAAACTGCATCAGACCGACGCCGTAGGCCAGCAGGAAACGGTCGACGCCCAGGCGGTCCCATTGGACCCCATGGACGGTTTCATGAAAACAGAGGCTCTCGGTCTGGTGGACGCGCCGCACGAAAAAGGTGTCTTTGTAGGTCACCCCGGTGATGGGCATGGCTTCGAACCGGGCCAGCTCCGGCAGGCCCATACGGCTCAGGGCGGGAAAGGGCGGTTGGCCCTCGACGGCCACGACCCGGACCCTTTGCAGCAGTTCCTTGGGAAACACCTGCTCCAGCCTGGCGTAACCCATGCTATACACCGGCACGGCCTGGTCCCGGTGGGCTGCCAGCGTGTCTTCCACCCATTGACGCAAGTGTGGCAGTGCGAGGTGGAATTTCCGGATTAGATCGTTCGGGTTCATGGCATCAGGGGCGGCTTTCGTGTGTTGGGCGACTTCTTCCTCAGGATGAGATCAACACCCGGCATTACGGCTGCGAATCAGGACGGCACATCGTCTTCCGGCCCCTTGGCCTTGATGGGCATGGCGCTGGACAATTTCATGATCAGGAGGATCAGGGCCACCACCCAAACCGCCATCACGACAAGGCCCGCCAGAAGACTGTCCGCCTTGATGGTGGCCATCCCGAAAACAACAAAGCTGCCCAGGATCAACAACCACAGGAGGGCGGTATAGGCGATGGCGATGAATAGACATTTCCTGGGCGGAAACTGGTTGGCTTCGGCATTGCGCCATGCTTCTTTGTAAAAATCCCGTGATTTCCAAACGAAGAGGATCAGAAAAATGGCCCCGCCGATGAAGGCGAATACGGTCGCAATGGTGCTCATGAAATGCTCCCCCTGCCCTTTCCATGTTTGGCGATGTGTGGATCCATACCAAAAGTAACGCTACTCCCGCAAAGCAGGAGACCTCAAGCAGCCCCCTCGAAGGGGGCGTAAAATGGGTTGTCGCTACCGCTTTTGCCTTGCCCATTGTCCCGTGCCGAACATCAGCGGGGACCCGCCTGCGGTCAACCTGCGGCGGACAAGCAGGGCGCGTTTCCGCGCGCTCCGGCCGCATCAACCGGGTTAAAGCAGCATCGCCCGGGCGTCCCCCGGGGAGGCAATGGCAAAGCCCGCGGTTTCCAGCACCTCGCGAAGGGCCGTCACCAGTTCGACATTGGAAACGGCCGTTTTCCCATCGTAGCGGAGGGAATCCTCGAAGCCCACCCTGAGAATCGATGCGCCGGCCCGGGCGGCCGCCAGGTGCGAAGCGAAATCCTCACTCTGGATGATAATGGCGCCCCAGCGGCTTGCCGGGGGCAGGCGCGACGTCAGGTAATCCAGGAGGGCCGGGTCGAAGGGCATGCCCCAGCGGACACCGAAAATAAAACTGAAATTGCAGGGTGGCTTGACAAGCCCTTTTTCGATCAGGTGGCGGGCGGTTTCGAGGTGGCCCGTATCGAAAATTTCCAAAGAGGGCTTGATCCCGCGCTTGGCCATCGTCTCGATCCAGAACCGCACGTCAGGCAGACTGTTGCGGTAGACCGCGTCACCGAAATTGAGGGAGCCGATGTTGAGGGACCCCATCTCCGCGCGGGGGTTGGATGCGGGCAGGACCCGCTCGGCCGCGTTGAGATCCGAAAGGCCGCCGGTGGAGGCCTCCAGAATGATGTCGCAGGCCTCCGTGATCGCATCCACGGCAGCGGCAAACGGCCCCAGGTCGGTGGTGAGCGCTCCTTTTTCATCGCGGGCATGCAGGTGAACCACGGCCGCACCGGCCCGCGCACAGGCGATCACGTCCCCGGCGATGGCCTCCAGCGTGACAGGATTGTTGCGGCCCGGGCCCCAGCCACCGGTGGGGGCCACCGCGAGGATGATTTTCCGATCCATGGCGTCAGATCTCCTCTGGATTCACATGGGGTCATTCCCGCCAGTATTCGGGCTTGTCCAGCGCATCGGCGCACAGCACCGTGCCGCTGACGGAACCGATCACCCCCGGCCTGAGGGCCTGGACCATCCAGGCGTCGGCATCCTTTTCCGGAATGGGATAAGGGGCCTGGAGTCCAAGCTTGCCGGCAGGGGTAAAGCCGTGGCGGGGATAGTAGCCCGGGTGCCCCAGCACAAAAACGAGGTCGACACCGGAAGCCGTCAAAAGACCCAGCCCGTGCGCGATAAGCTTTCCGCCGATGCCCTGGTTCTGGGCATCGGGCACCACTGCCAAAGGCGCCAGGATCGCCAGCGATAATTGCGGATGCGCCTGGAGACGGCCCCGGGTGAAGAGGATATGCCCCACGACCCGATTGCCCTGGAAGGCCAGCAGGGAAAGGACCGGTCTGGCGCTGGCATCATCCAGGAGCGCCCGGACCAGTTCCGCCTCGTCCTCCTCACCAAAGGCCTCGCGCTCAACGGCAAGGACATCGTCAAAATCCGCATCGGTTGCTGTTCGAATATCCATGGATCGGTTCAGGTTCCTCTCAGGTGTTTGTGTGGCAGGTCAACGTCTAAGGGCCATCGGAAGATCCCCGGGCAGAGCGACCGGTGCGAATCGTCCTTTTTTCCCATAACGCAAATACGGCTTCATGAAAAGGCCCGGACCATCCGAATAAGGCTTGTGGGAGCATGGTCACGGGTGTAGAAATCAATGTGCGGCGCCACTCGCCAAACGGAAGGCCTCAGGTATTCCCTCGAAAAGGGCTTAAAAAGGGTTTTTGGGCTTTTGGTTTTTGGTTTTCCCTTTGTCCCGCGCCGAGCATCGGCGGGGCGGACGGGAAAAAGCGCGCGGACTGTCTGAGCCCGCCGAAAGGTGGGTGAGTTTCCGCGTGCTCCGGCCGCCACGACGACGCGCAGGGTTAAGCGGGGCACGGGCGTGCTCTTTTGCTTCGTTTTCTTATGTGACCATCTGTCAAGAGTTGGTTAAGGTTCTTTGAAAATAATCTTCTCGGGTGTGGATACTCAGGCTATCGCCTTTTCTCATTCGCGCCATCATGCGCCAAGTAC